>Ga0302311_10000022_pt1 | contig 190786 bp, 150 predicted proteins | sample III_Palsa_N1_3_FD_200449 | JGI IMG/M metagenome (GOLD analysis project Ga0302311, IMG submission 200449) | Peat permafrost microbial communities from Stordalen Mire near Abisko, Sweden - III_Palsa_N1_3 | ecosystem: Environmental > Terrestrial > Soil > Palsa > Peat permafrost | place: Sweden...
AGCGTAGGATTGTCCATGGCGGGTGTGGTCCCTCTGAAATGACGTTGATCGGTGTAAGCAACCAAATCATACATCAAATCAGAGTTTTACGCTACATCCGCCAACCCACGGTGAATTATCCGGGCTAGAAGGGTATCGACGAGCTGCGGGATTGTTTCCTCGATGCTGAACGTGGCATCGGGACCGCCGAGCTCTGTCCGGATCCAGCCCGGCGCCATCAGCACCATTGGGCGCGCGCTGTCGGCGTGGCGCGCGGCATAACTGCGCATGTACTGGTTGAGCGCGGCTTTGCTGCCGCGATAGACTTCGTGCCCGCCCCGGGTGTTGTTGGCGACGCTGCCTTGGCCGGAAGACATCACGCCGATCAGGCCGTCGGCGCGAACCGCATCGGCCAGTCCTTCGACAGCGCGCATCACGCCGAGTACATTGGTCAGCATCACGTGCACGAATTCGTCGTCGGACACATCGGCGATCGTTTCGCCCTGTTGGCGATTGGCGGTGCCGGCATTGACGAACAGCATGTCGAGGCTGCCCGGCAAAAGCCGGTTGCGCAGGGCGGCGATCTGATCGGGCGCGGTGATGTCGAGTGGCGCAATCGTGACTTGTGCTGGATGCGCGTGGGCGAGTTCGTGCAGTTCGGTCCCGCCGGTTTCGCGCACGGTTCCGATCACGTGCCAGCCTTTGGTCACAAATTCCGCGGCCATCGCCAGGCCGAGCCCGCGCGAGGCGCCAACGAGCAGGATCGTCGAGGGTTTTGTTGCAATCGGTTCCATGGTTCGAGCTCCTTCAACGTGTGTCGGCCCTCGATATAAGCGCTGCCTGGTCTGGCGCCAGCGCGCAGCGCGATGATCGACCGAGAGTCTTTGCAACCAGGGGCGATCCCGGTAGAGGATTAGGGATCGCGCAGCGCAGGGGGCAGCCGTAGTTCATGACTGACCGCTTGCCCGATGCCGCAAAGATAGCGCGCGAGGCCGCGCACAAGGCGAGCCGGCGCCGGCGCAGGCTGCGCAATGACGGCATGGCCTTCGATTATCTCAAGATCGGTGTTTCGCGCTTTGAATGGCGCGATCCCTATCACTTTGCCGTCACGCTCTCGTGGGGGCAGTTCTTCCGCGGGGCGATCGCCATCCTGGTTGCGATCAATATCGCGTTCGCGCTGCTGTACGTGGCCGTGCCGGGGGCGGTGCAAAATCTACCTCCCGGCAATTTCTTCCTGGCGTTTTTCTTCAGCCTGGAGACGCTGGGCACGGTCGGCTATGGCGAAATGGCGCCTGTGGGGCTGTATGGTCACGCGATCGCCGCGGTCGAAATCGTGCTTGGCATGGCCTTTACCGCGATCCTGACCGGTGTGGTGTTCGTGCGGTTTTCCCGGCCCCAGGCGCGCTTTCTGTTTGCGGACAATCCGGTCATTGGCTTGCACAATGGCCGCGAAACGCTGATGCTGCGGGTCGCCAACGGACGCTTCAACACGCTGACTTTCGCGCGCGTGCGCATTGGCGTGCTGCTGAAGGAAATGACTGACGAGGGCGAAGATTTTCGCAACGTCCACGACCTGGTGCTCGTGCGCGCAGAGATGCCGATCTTTCCGCTGACATGGACGATCATGCATGTGATCGACCAATCGAGCCCGGTGTTCGGCCTGGATGCCGAAACGCTGGAAACCATGGAAGCGCAATTCTTCGTCACGCTGGAGGCGCATGACACAGCCTTGCGGGCGACCGTGCAGGATGTCCGGACGTATTCCCACACCGCTCTCGTCCACGGCAAGCGCTATGCGGTCGCGATAACGCGCAACGAGAATGGCAAGCCTGTTGCCGATCTTTCGAAATTGAGCGTGCTGGAACCCGACCCGCACGCGGCGCAGTAGCCGGGCGTCAGTTTTGGGCCGCCTTGGCCGCCTGAAACGCGGGGCGTGCGGTCAGGCGGGCCCAGTAGGCCGCGACTTCCGGGCTGAATTTGTGATCGAGCTTGATCGTGTGCGCAGACAGCAGCGCGTAGCCGACGCACACGTCGGCCATCGTGAAACGTCCGGCGCACAGCCATTCGCGGTCCGCCAGCGCCTGGGTGAGAAAGCGCAGGCGCGACAGGAACCAGCGCGTATAATCGTCGGCCGCCTGCTGCATCCCGCGTTCGGGTTCGTGCTGGGTATAGCGCAGCACGATCGTCTGGGGAAAAGTCAGCGTGGCTTCGCTGCGATGCAGCCAGTCGAGCCAGAGGCCGTAGTCGGGCTCGGTCACATCGACCGCGAGCGGCGAGGGGCCGTGGCGCGTTGCCAGATATTGCGTGATCGCGGCGGATTCGGTCATGCGCACGTCGCCGTCGATCAGCAGCGGGACGGTGCCGAGCGGGTTCAGTTCGAGATAGTCGAGCCGCAACAGGCGCGGCGGAAACGGCAGCGTGTGGAGCCGATACGGCAGGCCCAGTTCTTCGAGTGCCCACAGCGCGCGAAACGAGCGCGTATCGGCGCAGTGATAGAGTTCGATCATGGTACAGGATCCTGCCGGTCGCGCACTGGCGAGTCAATTCGATTGTACGACAATATTTGTTCGATGGTTCGACGAAATCTTGCCCTGCAGGTTTTCGGCGATAATATGCGGCGCAGGGCCGACGGTCCGGGCAGTGAGCCCGAGCCGGACGAGCCAGGTTTTGGCAGAGGATGACAGATGGTCCCGACACGTGACAGCGGCTTTGACAGCGATCGGCTCGGTCGCATCGATCGGTTCCTGCAGGAACGGTATATCGACACGGGGCGCCTGCCGCATGCGCAGGTCCTGATCAGCCGGGGCGGAAAGATTGCCCATTTCAGCAGCCTGGGGACTGCGCGCGAGGGATCGGATGCGCCGATCGACGAGACATCGATCTTCCGCATTGCCAGCATGACCAAGCCGATTACCTCGGTCGCGTTCATGACGCTGGTCGAGGCGGCGAAAGTCGGGCTCGATACGCCGGTGCGCGATGTGCTGCCCGAATTTGCGGGGCTTGGCGTTTATGCCGGCGGCGGGGGCGGGGTGCCGTTTGCGACGACGCCGCCGGGTGAGCCGATGCGGATGCTCGATCTGCTGCGGCATACCTCGGGGCTGACATACGGGTTCCAGTATCGCAGCAATGTCGATGCCGCCTACCGCGCGCGCGATGTCGATGTCGATCGGATCGGGTTGTGGCACGGTGGGCGCGATCTCGATGGGTTTGTCGGCGAACTGGGCAAGCTTCCGCTCGAATTTGCGCCGGGCGAGGCGTGGAATTATTCGGTGTCGACCGATGTGCTGGGCGCGGTGATCCAGCGTGTTTCGGGGATGCCGCTCGACGCCTATTTTGACGAAGCGATCTTTGCGCCGCTCGGTATGAAGGACACGGGGTTTTTCGTGCCGCCCGAAGCGGCGCACCGGCTGACCGATTGTTACAGCTTTACCGGTCCCGACAACCATCGCGTGGTGTTTGACCGCGCCGAAACCAGCGCCTGGTTGCGCCGTCCGACCTTGTTTTCTGGCGGGGGCGGGCTGGTCTCGACTGCGCTCGATTATCACCGGTTCTGCCAGATGTGCGCCAATGGCGGCGAACTGGACGGCGTGCGCGTGCTCGGGCGCAAGACGCTTGAGCTGATGCGGATGAACCATCTGCCGGGGCGTTCGGACCTGTCTACGCTGTCGCGGTCGCTGTTCAGCGAGACGCAGAATGCGGGCACCGGGTTCGGGCTGGGGTTTGCGGTGACGCAGGATGTGACGCGCGCGATGCTGCCGGGGTCGGACGGCGAATATTACTGGGGCGGGATGTTTTCGACGAGCTTCTTCATCGACCCGGTGGAGGATATGCACGTGGTGTTCATGACCCAGGTCAGCCCGTCGTGGGTCTATCCGATCCGGCGCGAGCTGAAGGCGTTGATCTATTCGGCTTTGGTATAGCGCGGGGGCTAGCCCCATTTGCGCTGACATAAGACTATCGTCGCCCCGGACTTGATCCGGGGTCCCGCTGTTATTTTTTGGTCGATGGCCGCATTCAGGCGACGTAGCAAAGAAAAGCGGGATCCCGGATCAAGTCCGGGATGACGAGATTTGGCTGTGTTTGCGTCATCGCAACCTTGATTATTGGGCGACCGCGCGCACCAGCAGGTTGCGGAACGCGGTTGCCGTGTCCGCCAGTTTGTCGGGCACCAGGCAGCGCGCATCGTCGTCTTCGACATGGTGATAGCGGTGCACGCCGAACACGCCGGCGACTGCGCGATAGCCCTGCGCGAGGACGCCGGTCAGTTCGCCGGCGGTCATCTTGTCGCTGGGGTAGGCCTGTTCGAGCCCGGGCAGCCCGGCAAAACACGCGCGGGCCAGGTCGAGCAGTTGCGGTGTTACCACCAGGTAGCGTTGTGGATCGACGCCGGGCAGCGGCAGCGGCGCGCCAGGCCAGTCGTGCCAGTCGCGCGCCGCAACATTGGCGCCCAGGTGCAGCCAGAATCGCGTGATGGCCGGGTTGGGCGCCATGGCCTTCAAGGATTCATCCGAGCCCAGGTTTTCGTATTCGTGGCCGGTGTTGCACACGAACGCCAGGTTGTAGTGGGGCAACGCGGCGCTGGCCCAGCGCGCCAGGCCCAGCCATACCGCGATCCCGCCGCCGCGCTCGCCCGCGCACACGTCCCAGCCCGATCGCGGGGTTGAAACGGCGACCCATTGCGCTTTGCCGCGGTCGAGCCGGGCGATGAAATTGAACGCCGGGCGCCGGCCGCCCGCGCCGGTCATGGTCAAGGTCGCGACCTTTCGGGCGATCGCGGCCGCGGCAAATGGGCGGACATCGGTAGGTGCGAGAAGTGCCACGGGGCCGGGAAACATCGGCTGGCGGCCATCGCCATTTAGGGCGATGATCTTGCCGGTCGGCCCGTTGGTGATCACGATCGCGGCTTTCGCACCTTTGCGGAATGCGGCCTCGACCGGGCCCTTGACCGGAGCGGCCACGGCGGTGGACCAGCGGGCATAGGGCAGGTCGATCAGCGCGATGGCGCCGGCAAGATCGCCCTCGGCCTGGCCGAAGCGGTCGACCCATACCAGCGGTCCGGTGACGCCTTCGGGCCCGGTGGGCACGACGATCGTTTGCGGCCGGACGTTTGCCTTGGCCTCGCCGCAGACCAGATCGGCGCGCCCTGGGGTGAACCACGGCACGGAAATGGTCTGGCGTTCGATTTTGTAGCCATGCGCCGTCAGCTCTGCCGCCATCCACTCGCCAACCGCATTGTCGCCCGGACCCCCGGCGGCCTTGTTGCCATAACCGACATAGCGATCGAGATCGGCCGACAGGCTGTCGAGATACGTGTCGCGTCCGGCTGCCGCGAGCGTCGTCGCGGCAAAAGGTGCGGCTGCAGACGCGGTGAGCAATGTGCGGCGGGTGGTGAGGGGGCCGGTGGTCATGGCAGTCTCCGTTTACGCGGCGTGCGCGGGCAGCGCGCGCCGTTTGAGAGCAAGCGCGCAGCCGAACGACACCGCGCATGTCAGCGCAATATACAGCGCGATCACGATGGGCGCGTGGAATTGCGCGATCAAGAGCGTGGCGATGATCGGCGCGAAACCGCCGCCGCAAATCGAGCCCAGTTGATAGCCGAGCGACGCGCCCGAATAGCGCAGATGCGCCGGAAATAGTTCAGCGAACAGCGCGGCCTGGGGCCCGTACATCAGGCTGATGAACGCCAGTTCCAACGTGATCGCCAGCGTGATCGCGCCGGCATGGCCGCCATCGATCAGCGGAAACACCGCCAACGCCCACAGCCCCGACAGTACCGCGCCGACCATGAAAATGCCGCTGCGCCCATAGCGATCGGATATCGCGCCCGCCGCGATCAGGATCGGCACCATCACCACGCTGCCGATCATCACCGCCAGCAGCATGACCCGCTGCGACACATGCGCAACGGTCGTGCCATAAGCGATCGAATAAGTGATCGCGAGATAGAAGCAGGTGTTGTTGGCCAGGAACGTGCCGCCCGACAGCAGGATTTCGCGCGGATGATCGCGCAAGACGGTGATCAGCGGCGAGCGGCGCGGGCCTTGCTGGACAGCAGGCGGCGCCTCATCGATCCAGCGGTTGAGAAACAGGCTGACCCCGACCAGCACGATGCTGGGCAGGAATGCAAGCCGCCAGCCAATCTGGATAAACGCGTCCGCGCCCATCAAGCCCGAAATCGCAAGATAGGCGGCATTGGCCAGCACCACGCCAAGCGGAACGCCAATCTGCACAAAGCTGCCGAAATACCCCTTGCGCCCGGCCGGCGCGTTTTCGATCGCCATCAGCGCCGCGCCGCCCCATTGCCCGCCCACCGCCAGCCCCTGGACAAAGCGCAGCACAACAAGACCAAGCGGCGCCGCCGCGCCAATCGCGGCATACGACGGCAACAGGCCGATCAGCGTGGTCGACAGGCCCATCATCGCCATCGCCAGGATCAGTGCCGGCTTGCGCCCATGATTATCCCCGAAATGGCCAAACACCATGCCCCCGAGCGGGCGCGCGACAAACCCCACCGCAAATGTGCTGAATGCCGCGATCTGCGAGACGAACAACGGCAGCGACGCAGGGAAAAACAAGTGCGGAAAGACCAGCGCCGCCGCCGTGCCGTAGATGAAGAAATCATACCACTCGACCGCCGCACTGATCGCGGCAATCAGCGCGGCGCGTCTGGGAGATGATACTGGCCGGTGCTGCATCTTGTGCTTTCGTGGTGGCGGCAGGGTGCCGCCAGGTTAGTGAGGGCCTCCGGCGGCAAAGGGCCGGGGGCCCTTTGAACCCGTTACCGTCTTGAACTGCTCGCTGTTCAGGCGATTGCGTCCCGCCGCGCAGCGGCCTGATTGTCTCCCGACGCAGCGGCAGGAAGCTTCGCCGAACAGACACGCCAACGCGGACGGTAACGGGATGCAAGGGCGATGGCCCTTGCCCGCCGGAGGCCCTTAAAAACGATAAGTCACCGTCCCGCCGATCGTGCGCGGTTCGTTGTAGCGGACCTGGTAGAGCGGTCCGTCCATTTGGAATTTCAGCAACTGGATCGTCTGGTTGGTCAGGTTCTTGACCCAGACCGACGCTTCGAATGGCCCCATGACCAGGCCGGCGCTCAGTGTGACCTGGTCGAAGTTCGACAGCGACAGCGGCGGTGTTGCGGTGGTCACGGTATCCTGGACGCCGCCGCGCTGGCCGGAATAGAGCGCATCGATATAGCCGGTGAGTTTTGACGTCAGTGCATGGCGGTAGTCGACGCTGGCCGACATCACCCATTTCGGGATTTGCGCGACGGAGGAATCGAGCAGGGGCAGGCCGGACAGGCCGGGCTCGATCGAGACGTAATTCGCTTTTTGCCAGCTACCGTTCAGGCCCAGTTTCAGCGTGCCGCCACCGACCTTTTCGGTGTCGTTGAGCGAGGCTTCTACGCCCTTGCCGTGCACGGTGCCGCCATTGACGTTGAACGTGGTCTGGCCGGTGCCGCACAGGGTCAGCGTGCAGCCGTCGGTGATGCTGGCGATCGCGTTCTTGGTGCGCGAGAGGTAGCCGTCGAATGTGAGGTACATGTTGCTGATCAGCTTGGTCTTGACGCCTGCTTCATAGCTGATCGTGGTCTCGTCGCTGTAGCTGAGCACCAGCGGGTTGGGCGCTGCGGCGTTGTATAGCCCCAGGTTGACGCCGCCGGCGCGGTAGCCGGTGCCGACTTTGGTATAGAGCAGGGTCTGCAGCGGGTTGTCGAATTTGTAGCTGAGCGTGACGGCCCAGGTCGGCTGGGTCTTCTTGAATTCGAACGTCGACGGGGTCGCGGCGAGCGTCGTCGTATAGAGTTTGTAGACGGTCTGGTTCGCGGTCTTTTCATCGTGCGTGACGCGGCCGCCGGCATCGAGCGTGAACTGGCCGAGCGTGTATTTCAGCGAGCCGTAGATCGCTTCCGAGCTGACGGTCTGGTGCGTGGTGCCGTCGGTGCCGTATTGCAGCGGATAGGGCGATGGGCACGGCGTGTTGGTGGCCGCGGTCAGGTAACAGATCGGCGTGCTGGGCGTGCCGCCGCAGATGCCGGAATTGAGTGTCAGCGCGCACGGGCTGGTCGCGGCTTGTGCTTCGTAACGGTCGCGCTGGAACAGGCCTTCGCCGCCGATCAGCCACTGTAGCTTGCCGCCATCGGCGCTGCCGCCGAGATGGAGGTCCTGGTAGATCGTGCGATCGCGCGTGTCGGTGCCGATCTGCGAGAAGGGATAGGCGCCGATCTGGCCTTGGGCGCGCAGGCCCGCTTCCTGGGCGAGCGAGAGTTCGGACCCGTCGTATTGCTGCGCCGAATGCCACCGGGTGACCATCGTGGTCGAGGTCAGGGTGGCCCAGTCGAGGTCATACGTCGCCAGGATCATGCCGCGGATCGAGGTCTGCTTCAGCGAATCCACGCCGTCATGCGGCAGGGTGAAGCGCGACTGGGTATAGCCGAGCGGAAACGCCGGCGAGACACCCGGGCCCAGGACCCAGGAATTGACGAACGAGGGCAGGGTCAGGTCTTCGCCATCGATCAGCGCGGTCACGTCGAGGCGGTTGTGCTTGTAGCGGACCTGTGCGCGGCCATCCCAGCCGGAGGTCTTGTCGTAATAGCGGTTGTTGATCGGGTCGTAGTAGAAGCCTTTGGTCTGGCTGTAGTTTTCGCCGCCGATGCGGACGGCGAAATCATCGCTGAGTTTCTTGTTGATCACCGCGGTGACGTGGTTCTGGTCGAGGCCGCCGGTGAAGGTGTCCGAGATCGAGCCGGAATCGCTGAATGTCGGTTTGGCGAGGACGATGTTGACGTCGCCATATTCCGAATTGCGGCCATAGAGCGCGCCCTGCGGGCCTTCCTGCACTTCGACGCGGTCGAGATCGAAATAGTCGATGTTCTTGAAATTGCGGCCGCTCAGGGTCGAGCTGCCGGCGTAGGCGCCGTTGACGTAGAGCCCGATGCCCGAGTCTGCGCCGGTCGCGCGCTCGGTGCCCGAGCCACGGATCGAAATTTCCGACAGGTTCGACCCGCCGACATTGTTGAAGCGCACGCCCTGGATCGAGGACAGCAGGTCGGCGGTGCCGGTGATCGGCCCGCGCTGGGCGAGTTGCAGGGCGGTGACCGCGGACACGGTGCTGGGGATTTCGCGGATGCTTTCGGCGCGTTTGCGCGCGGTTACGATGATGTCGCCGCTATCGCTCGGGGGCGTGGTGGCCGCGTTCTGCGCGGGGGCCTGGTCGGCGCTGTCGGCGAGAGCGGGGTGTGCCGCGGCAAGCGCCACAACGGCTGCGGAAGCCAAAAGATGCTTCATAAATCCTCTCCTGCAAGGGCGCTCGTCGGCGGCGCCGCGGGGCATGCATCGGCTCGAGGAAAAACAATGTCAACAAAATTGCACGACAATTTACGTGTAATTGATCGACTAACGGACTTGCGCTGCTGCGGGTAAGGTCATAGGAATAGCGGATCGGGCTTTGCGTCAGCGTGGTTCGTCCAGGGGAGTGTCGATGCAGGAACAGAACGCGGGTGCGTTGCGGCGGTCGATCGACGAACAGGTCGAGGATGCTTCTGCGTCGCCTGCGATAGATGGGGCCGAGCGCGTCGCCGAGGGCGTGCGCCTGCGGATCCAGAACAGTGAAATTCAACCGGGCGAGTGGTTGCGCGAATCGCGGATTTGCGCCGAATTTTCGGTCGGGCGCTCGATCGCGCGGCGGGCGCTGCGTATTCTCGAAGAAGACGGGCTGGTCGAACTTGAGGAGAACCGCGGCGCCAGGGTTGCGGCGACTTCGGTGCAGGAAGTGTTCGACCTGTTCGAAGTGCGCGCCGCGCTTTACGGCATGGCGGCGCGGTTTGCGGTTCAGCGCGGGTCTGCGGCAGCGATTGCGCGGATGATCGTGCTGATCGACCAGATGCTCGACAATGCCGAACATGGTGCCAAATCGTCCGACGTCATTTCGATCAGCGAGATGATTTTCAGCGAGATGGCGGCGACATCGAGCCCCGATGCGCAGCGCATGATCGAATCCGTGCGGCGCAAGACCCGCTGGCATTATTCCTACACCGCGCTCGATCAGGCGGCTGGCGGGGTTGGCCCGTTCGATTACTGGCGCCAGGTGCGCACGGCGCTGGTCGCGCGCGATGCCGATGCGGCCAGCCAGGGCGCGCGTAACGTGCTGTATTTCATGCAGGGCGAGGTTTCGCGCGTGATGCTCGCGCGTGGCTTGCGCCTGCTGGGCGAACCGACGCCGATCTCCGCTGACGCGGCCCCGGTTCGACGAGGACGCAACAAACAAGAATAACACTGGAAGAGGTGCCCATGACTGGTCGTTTTTCGAGGCGGATGTTGCTTGCGACTTTCGCGATGAGCGCGCTTTTGCCTGCGGGCGGAGCGTTGGTTCCCACGGCTTTCGCTGAGACGAAGCCGTCTGCCGCGATGGACACCGTGTTCAGCTATCTGCGGTCGCAGAAAACCACCGGTTTCCTCGTGATCCAGGACGGCAAAGTGATCGCCGAACGCAACTGGCCGGCGCCCGAAGATCCGATGTTCAAACTGTTCACGTATGGCCCGGCGGCGGATGGCTCGCTGCTCGAAGACGTGGCGTCGCAGCAGAAGAGCTTTGTTTCGGTGCTGGTCGGCGTCGCGATCGACAAGGGCCTGATCGATGTCGATCGGCCGGTGTCGGACTATCTCGGCGTGGGCTGGACGAAGGCGCCGCCCGCTGCGGAACACCTGATCCGCGTGATCGATGTGTTGACGATGAGTTCGGGGCTGGATGAACAGTTTCATCTGTCGCATCCCGCCGGGACCGTGTTTCTCTACAACACGCCGGTTTATGCGACGACCAAGAAAATCCTCGAGGCGGCGACGAAAATGCGGATCGATGCGGTGACCCGCGAATGGCTGACGGTGCCGGCGGGGATGAAGGACACCGCCTGGCGCAAGCGCCCGGCCGCGCCGATCTTTGCCGAGGCGGACAATCCCACCGGGCTGGTGACGACGCCGCGCGATATCGCGACGTTCGGCGAAATGATCCTGCACGACGGCGTTGCGACCAATGGCAATCGGATCATTTCGTCGGCCAGTTTGCGCGCGATGTTCACCCGTTCGGCGAACAATCCGGCCTATGGGCGGCTGTGGTGGCTGAATGGCAGCAGCTATACGATCAAGGCCCTTTCCAAGCGCGTCGAGGGGCCGCTGATCCCGGCGGCGCCGGCCGATCTGGTCGGTGCGCTGGGTGCGCTCGACCGGCGGCTTTATGTCGTGCCGAGCCTGAACCTGGTGGTGGTTCGCACCGGGTCGATGCCGGCGGACGCGGATTTCGACCAGCAGGTGTGGCTGCGGCTGATGCCCGCGCTGCGCACCGCGGCGCAGTAACATCCGAAACCTATCAAAGGACTGTCGATGATCGATGGCGCGATGCAGACTCATTCGCTGACGCTTAACCGGTTTCTCGAACATGCGGCGAAATGGCATCCCCATTCGGGGGTCGCGACCGGGGGCGAAAACGGGACTTTCGCGTCGTATGCGGATATTCTGGTGCGCGCGCACAAAGTGTCGGCGGTACTGCGCGATCGTGGCACCAGCGCTGGTTCGCGGGTGGCTACTCTGGCCTGGAACACGCAGCATCATGTCGAGGTGTGGTATGGGGTGATGGGCATGGGTGCGGTATGTCACACGCTCAATCCGCGCCTGACTGTCGAACAACTCGCGGATATGGTGGTCCAGTCGGAAGCGGAGATCCTGGTCACTAGCGAGGATCTGCTGCCGATGGCGCGACAGATTGTGGCGGCTGCCCCCGCACTGGCGCATCTCCTGGTGATCGATGGCGGGATTGATGATGGTGGGGATGACAGCGCGCAAGTGCTGGAGACGCTTTTGCGCGATGCCGGAAGCGGGGTGATCTGGGGCGAATTTCCCGAAACCATGCCGAGTGGGCTGTGTTTTACGTCTGGCTCGACCGGCGCGCCAAAGGGTGTGATGTATTCGCACCGGTCGGGCTTCATGCACACGATGCGGCTGTTGCAGGCCGATATGGCGGCCTTGCGCGCGGGCGATGTGGTGCTGCCGGTGGTGCCGATGTTTCACGCCAATGCCTGGGGTTTTCCGTTTGCGGCGCCGGCGGTCGGGGCCAGGCTGGCCATGCCCGGCCGCCGCACCGATGGCGCGAGCCTGGCCCGGCTGATCGTGAGGGAGGGGGTTACGGTTGCGATCGGTGTGCCGACGGTCTGGCTCGATCTGTGCGACCATGTCGAAACCACTGGCATTGCGCTCACGACGCTGGAGCGGATTACCGTGGGCGGCGCGTCGATCGCGCCGGCGCTGTTGGAACGGATCGAGCGGACGCTCGGCGTAACGGTGCAGACGAGTTGGGGGATGACCGAAATGTCACCCGTCGGCGTGTTCGCGCCGCCGGCCGATCCGGACCGCCGCGCCGAAGTATCGGGCCGCCCGGCGATCGGCGTCGACCTGATGCTGGCCGATGCTGCGGGTCATCCGCTGCCCGAACAGCGCAATTGTGAAGGGCATCTGCACGTGCGTGGCTGGTCGGTGGTCGATCGCTATTTCGGCAATGAAGCCTCCGCCTGCGGGCCCGGCGGCTGGTTCGACACCGGCGACCTGGCGCAGATCGATGACGGCGGAAACCTGACGATCACCGGCCGCGCGAAAGACCTGATCAAATCGGGCGGCGAATGGATTAATCCGGCCGAAATCGAAACGGTGGTCGGTTGTCTGCCTGCGGTTTCGATCGCGGCGGTGATCGGCCGCAGCCATATCAAATGGGGCGAGCGGCCGCTGTTGCTGGTCGAATTGCGAGAAGGTCAGTCTGTGTCGGACCAGGACATTCTGGGCGCGCTGAAAGGGCGCGTGGCGTCGTGGTGGATCCCCGATGCGGTCGTGCGCGTGGCGGCGATGCCGCTCGCATCGACCGGCAAAATCGACAAGCCGCGTTTGCGCTCGCTGTATGGCAGCGCGGTTGGGTGATGCTGCGGTAAATTGCTATTGCGAGGCGTTCGCATATATGAGATCAAGCTTCCGGTGATCGATACCCGGCGGAGATACCGCCGCCAATCATCCCGAACATGGAGCCAAGCGTATGTATGCATTTGTCGATCGCCCTGTCGCAGAGCTCGATCAGGGCAGCCGCCTGCTGGTTTGGAGCATGCGCATCTGGGTCGCGAGCATGGGCAAGCGCAAGTGCCCGGGCAGCGCCCTGGCGCCGGCCTTTGCCGGGCTGAGCGTCCTGTCGGGCATGCAACCGTTCATGACGATGATGGCGCTGCTGAACCGCCACGGGCTGGAGAATTTTCAATTCTGCGACCCGCGCTGCGCCTGTGTTTCGGAACATGAAGCGCTCATCCTGAGCACCGTCTGCGCCACGCGCGATCCCAACCCCGAGCCATTGAAAGCGACGCTTGGCCTGCTGGTTGCGGAAGAGGCGGTTAGCCCGGTGTTTGACGCACTGACCCGGTTGAAACTGGCGCTTCTTACCGCGGGCATGCACCCGGTCGAGCCATCGCAGGACAGCACAATCTCCAGCAATTACCGGAGATAGGTCGGCTCTAAAAAGCCCTCCCCCTTAAAGGGGGAGGGTTGGGTGGGGGTTTACGGCGCTGCGACGTTGGATAACCAATCGGCCGTCGGACACCCCTCCCCAACCCCTCCCCTGAGGGGCGGGGCTATGTTGCGCGGCGGCGCTAAAGTTATCCGCAACCCGAACTGACGCCGATTTATGGCTCGCTGCCCTAACGTCGCCGGGTGATCGTTTGCGCGTTGGTGTATTCCAGCAGGCCTTCGGTGCCGCCTTCGACGCCCAGGCCCGACTGTTTCATCCCGCCGAATGCGGCAAACGGGGTGATGTGCTGGGACTCGTTCACCCAGACCGTGCCGCTGGCGATCCTTTCTGCGACGGCGAAGGCGCGGTCCTCGTCCTGGCCCCAGACCGAGCCGCCCAGCCCATAGTCGGTGGCGTTGGCGCGCGCGATCACTTCGTCCAGGTCATCGAATTTGATCAGCGGGAGCACCGGGCCGAACTGTTCTTCCTGGACGATGCGGCTCGATTCCGGCGGATTGTCGATGATCGTGATCGGGATGAAATAGCCTGGCCCCTCCGATTTTTCGCCGCCCAGCAGGAAATCATAGCCGTTGTCGTGCGCATCCTGGATCAGGTCGAGCACGCGGTCGTATTGCGGCTTGTTGTTGATCGGCCCGATCTGTGTGCCCTGTTCCGCGCCATCGCCGACTTTGACGGTCTTGGCATAGGCGACGATCGCGGCTTTCAGCGGTTCGTATACGTCGCGGTGGACGTACATCCGCTTGGTCGCGATGCAGATCTGGCCGTTGTTCTTGAACGCGGCCCAGAACAGATCCTGCGCAACTTTTTCGACGTCGGCATCGGGCATGACGATGGCCGGGTCGTTGCCGCCCAGTTCCAGGGTGACGCGCTTCAAGGTGGCGGACGCGCTTTGCATCACGCGGCGGCCGGTTGCGGTCGACCCGGTAAAGCTGACTTTGTCGATGCCGGGATGTTCGGTCATCCACGGGCCGAGCGCATCGCCGCCGGTGATCACATTCAGCACCCCGGGGGGCAGGATTTCACCGGCAAGTTCGCCGAATTTGAGCGTGGCGAGCGGGGTGAACGGCGAGGGTTTCAGCACCATCGTGTTGCCCGCAAGCAGCGCGGGGCCGACTTTGAACATCGCTAGGATCATCGGGAAATTCCACGGCGCGATCGCGCCGACGACGCCGATCGGGATGTGCCGCGTTTCGCTGTACCGCTCGGCGCTGTCTTCGTTGATCGTCACCGGCAGCTCGAGCGTGGCCGCACCTTTCAGCCAGAACCCGGCACCGCCCACTTCGGATTCGGCATCGGCGTGGGGCTTGCCCTGTTCGGACGTGAGCAGGCGTTTGAACCCATCGATATTGGCGAGAATGGCATCGCCCAGCCGGGTGATCGCGGCGCGGCGTTCGGCGATCGGTGTCGCCGCCCAGGCGGGAAACGCGCTGCGTGCGGCGGCCACGGCAAGATCGAGCTGGTCGCGCGAAGCGTCGGGCGCTTGCGCGATCATGGCTTCGGTCGCCGGGTTCACGACATCGAATGTTGCGGCGCCCGCGACGGCTTTGCCGCCGATCGTCATGGCGTAGGAACCGTCGAATTTCATCTCTGCTCTCCTGCTCGCGCGGCGCCTGTCAGCTAGCATGCCGCATCCGTCAGCGCGGACTTAGCAGAGGCATGCGGGGATGCGGTAGCCTCCGCAAGAAATGTAAAAAAGACGGTCAACGCCGTGCAAAGCTCTTTGCGGCCGACCGCGCTATCAACACTCAATCGAAAGAGGCCACCCAGAGCCTCGAACGGAGGGGATTTGGTATGAGAGCCACGACATTTGCTGCGCTGCTGGCCAGCGCAACATCGCTATTGCTGCTAGACGCAGCATTTGCGCAAACCGCGCCTGCGCCACTGCCCGAGGCGGCACCGGTCCCGCCGGCGCCCGCAGACGCCGGCGATATCATCGTGACCGCGCAGCGCCGCAGCCAGTCGGTCATGTCGGTGCCGATCGCGATTTCGGCGGTCAGCGGCACGACGCTAGCGAGCAAGGGCATTACCAATTCCGCCGCGCTGGCGACGGCCGTGCCCAACCTGCAGGTCAGCAGCCCGTACGGTTTGACCCAGCCGAATTTCTCGTTGCGCGGCATCAGCGTCGCCAACGAATACAATTCGAACCAGGCCTCGCCGATCGGCGTCTATATCGACGACGTCTATCTCGCGAGCCGCACCGCGCACGGCATGGGCCTGTTCGATGTCGATCGTGTCGAAGTGTTGCGCGGGCCACAGGGCACGCTGTTTGGTCGCAACACGACAGGCGGCGCGATCAATTTTATCACCAAGGGCCCGAGCCTGAGCGGCAACGAGGGCTATGGCGAAGTCGGTTATGGCAATTTCAACACCGTCACCGCGCAGGCCGCGATCGAGACGACGATGGTGCAGGATCAGCTCGGGCTGCGCGTGTCGGGCAATTATGTCAAAGGCGATGGGCAGATCAGGAATGTCTACCCGGGCGGGCTCGATGGCAATTCGCAGGATATGCTTCAGGGCCGCGCGATACTGCGCATGCGGCCGGGCAATGGCCCGCTCGACATCAAACTGAAGATCTATGGCGGCCGCGACAAGGGGACTCAGGCGGCGGTGGACGGTCTGCTGCCTTATCGCCAGGGCCTCGGTTTCTTCCAGACCGACGAGAACCGGCTCGGGTACAACCGGACGCAGGCTTATGGCGGGTCGGCGACGATCGCGTATGAGTTTTCGCCCAGGCTGAAGCTGACTTCGATCAGCTCGCGCGATGGCGGCGCGTCGGACCTGACCCAGGCGGCCGATGGCTCGCCGCTCGATGTGCTCGATATCCACTGGAAGTCCTCGACCCAGCAGTTCAGCGAAGAGGCGCGGCTTAACTACAGTTCGGCCAAACTGAACCTCGTCGCCGGCGGTTTCTATGGCTATGACGAGACGACCACCGACAACACGTTCTACATCGGCCAGGCGCTCGGGCCCGGGGTGAATGGCGGGTTCTTTCAGCACTACAAGCAACTGCGGCGGTCCTATGCCGGTTTTGCGCAAGGCGATTACGAGATCGTGCCGCGCCTGACGATGACCCTGGGCGCGCGCTATACCGCCGACCGGTCGCAGTATCGCGACGGCTATTCGTATCTGTTCGCGGGCAATGTCGACAGCACACAGACGCCGATCGCCACGACCGGACCGTGTCCGGGGCAGCCGGGCACTTGCGCTTATGACCCGAATGCGCGCTTGTCGCTCGATGGGCAGAACAACGCGCTGACCGGTCGCGCGGCGCTCAGCTACAAGTTCGAGAGCGGGATGCTGGTCTATGCGAGCTATAATCGCGGCTATCGTTCGGGTGCGTTCAACGGCGGCAGCTATACCTCGTCGGCGGGGATCAACTACGTCGCGCCCGAACGGGTCGATGCGTTCGAGGCCGGGCTGAAGGGCCGGTTTTTCGACAACCGCCTGACGCTGTCGACCGCCGCGTTCTACTACAATTACAAGAACCAGCAGTTGCAGGATTCACGGCCCGGCCCGGTCACGATCCTGGTCAATGCACCCAAGGCACAAGTCTATGGTGCAGAGGGTGAGGCGCGGTTGCGGCTTGCTTCGTGGCTCGTGCTCAATGCGGCGGCTGGGTATCTGCATGCCGAGTACAAGGAACTGACCTTGCAGGGTGTGAATCTCGCGGGCAACGTCCTGCCGTTCGCGCCGCATTTCACCGGGCAGGCGGGTTTTGATTTGACGATGTTCAGATCGGGCGACCGGGGCCTGACGATCTCTCCGAATGTGTCGTATTTTTCGCAGCAATATTTCTCGCCGTTCAACGACACCAATGTCCCCGGACTTGGCCAGGTGAATTCGGAATTGCAGCAGAAGGGCTATGCGAAGGTCAACCTGACCGCGGCCTACACGATCGACCGATTCACGGTAAAAGCATTTGCCACGAACCTGATGAACGCCAAAACGCTGGCCTATGGGCTCGATCTGCGCGGGGCGGGATTCCCGTATAACTTCGTCATTCCATCGACGCCGCGCACATTTGGCGGCTCGGTCCGGGTGGCGTTCTAAGTCGTGGCGATCGATCTGAAAGATCCGGCGATTTATGCGGCCGGCGTGCCATGGGCGGCATTTGCCGACTTGCGGCAGAATGACCCGGTGCACTGGAACCCCGAAAGCGACGGCGCGGGGTTCTGGGCGGTCATGCGCCATGCCGATATCGTCGAGGTGTCGCGCCAGCCGTTGCTGTTTTCGTCGGCGCATGAAAATGGCGGGCATCGTATTTTCAATGAGAACGAGGTCGGGCTGACTGGCGCGGGGGAATCGGCGATCGGGGTGCCGTTTATCTCGCGCGATCCGCCGATCCACACGCGATATCGCAAATTCGTCATGCCCGCGCTGTCGCCGGCGCGGCTGGGCGATATCGAGGCGCGCATCCGTTCGCGGATTACGGCGCTGGTCGATGCGGTTCCACTGGGGCAGGCGATCGATCTGGTGCCGGCATTGTGCGCGCCATTGCCGCTGATGACGCTGGCGGAACTGCTCGGGGTGCCGGTCGACTTGTGGCCCAAGCTCTATGAATGGACCAATGCGTTCGTGGGCGAGGATGACCCCGATTTCCGTCAGAGCCCGGAGGCGATGGCGGCAACGGTCGGCGAATTCTTTGCGTTTTGCCAGGACCTGTTCGAGGCGCGCCAGGCCGAGCCGACCGATGATATCGCGTCGTTGCTCGCCAATGCGGAAATCGACGGGGTGCCGGTGCCGTTCCGCGATTTCGTCGGGAACCTGATCCTGGTGCTGGTCGGCGGCAACGAGACGACGCGCAATTCGCTGAGCCACACCGTTGGGGCGTTTTCCGATAACCCGGACCAGTGGGATAGGCTGCGCGCCGACCGGTCGCTGCTGAAAAATGCTGCGTCGGAAATGGTGCGCTATGCCAGCCCGGTCATGCACATGCGGCGGACCGCGACGCAGGATACCGTGATCGGCGGGCAGGCAATCGCCAGGGGCGATAAAGTCGTGCTGTGGTACATTTCGGGCAATCGCGACGAGAGCGTTTATGACGAGGCGGAGCGGTTCGACATTACGCGCAAAGGCCCGCCGCACGTCGGATTTGGCGCGGGCCAGCACGTCTGCGTGGGGTCGCGCCTCGCCGAAATGCAGTTGCGCGTGGCGTTCGACATTCTGGCGGATCGTGTTAGTCGTTTCGAGCTGCAAACACCGCCGCGCCGGTTCCGGTCGAACTTCATCAACGGCTTGAAAAACCTCGACGTGATAATGGTGCCAGCGTGAGGAGAGCGTGATGTCCGAGCGGCCAACCACCAACGAGACGATTATTTCCGAAACGCTCGGGCGCAAGCCCGATCGTTCGGCCAACCTGGGCGACTGGCAATTCGCGCGCTGGCGCCAGTTCATCGGCAGCTACGAATTGCCGGCGCTGGTCGATCCGGTCTTCGTCGTCCACATCGGCGGCAAGCCCGATACGCGGCTATGGCAGGCCGAAAACTGGAGCCAGTCGCGATCGATCCCCGGCTGCGCGACGATCGTGCCCGCGGGCCAGCCGACGGGCTGGCGGATCGATGGTGAGCTCGATGTCGTCACCGTCAGCGTACCCACGGCCGCGCTGGCGGGTGCCGACGCGGTCGACCGTTTCAAGCATATGCGGTTTGCCTTTGCCGATCCGCTGGGGATTGCGCTGACCCGCCAGATCCTGACCGAATTGTACGCGCCCCAGGCGCCCGAGCGTTCGAGCTATATCAACGTGCTGCTCGATGCGTTGAAGGCGCATACTTTGCGCGGCCCGGCGCTGGCGCATTCCACAATTTTCCCGAGCGCCGATTTTTCCGCGCATCGCATTCATCACATCATGAATGCGGTGCTGGCGCATCCCGAAGCCGACCATAGCCTTGAGGCGATGGCCGCCGATGCCGGGCTGACCCCGTCGCATTTCTGCCGCGTGTTCAAACGCGCGACGGGCATTTCCCCGCATCAATATGTGATGAAGGCGCGGCTGGAACGGGCGCGTGAAATGCTCGGCGAATCCGAGCTGTCGATCGCGGCGATCGCCGACAGCATTGGCTTTACCAGCCAGAGCCATTTTACCCGCGCCTTCCGCCAGTTCAGCGGCCAGACCCCGAGCGGCTGGCGCGCGGCGACCATGCAATAACCGGAGCCCCACACGATGAAGACAGTTGCCGCGGTTGCCCGCAAACCCCGCGGTGATTTCACCATTGAAACACTGGATGTCGCACCGCCGCGCGCGGGCGAGGTACTGGTGCGGATCGCGGGCGTCGGCCTGTGCCATACCGACCTGATCTTTCGCGACCAGTTTGCGCCTTATCCGCTGCCGGCGGTGCTGGGGCATGAGGGGGCGGGTGTGATCGAGGCGCTGGGCGAGGGGGTTGAAGGCCTGGCGATTGGCGACCGGGTCGTTTTGGGCTTTTCGAGTTGTGGCCATTGCGCCCGGTGCGATGAGGGATTGCCGAGTTATTGCCGCGAATTTCCGCCGCTGAACTATGCAGGCTGCCGGCTTGAGGATGGCTCGACTGCATTTGCGGATAACGGCGAGGCGGTGTCGTCGCACTTTTTCGGCCAGTCGTCGTTTGCCGCGCTTGCGGTCGTGCGGGCACGCAATGTGGTCAAAGTCGAAAGTGCGGATGCGCCGCTGGCGATCTTGGGTCCGCTCGGCTGCGGTTTTCAGACCGGGGCAGGTGGGGTGATGCGGTCGATGGCGTGCCCGGCAGGGTCATCGCTGGTCATATTCGGCGGCGGCCCGGTCGGGCTGGCGGCGGTGATGGGCGCCCGGCTGCAGTCGTGTGCGACGATCGTGTTGGTCGAACCGGTCGCGGCGCGGCGTGCGCTGGGGCAGGAACTGGGCGCGACGCACAGCATCGATCCTACCGCAGGGCCTGTCGCCGACGCGCTGCGCGCGATCATGCCCGATGGGTTCGACTTTGCCTTTGACACCAGTGGCCGTGTCGATGCGATCGAGGCTGGGCTGGGTGTTCTGGCGCCGCGCGGCATGCTCGGCCTGGTCGGCGTGCCGGGGCAGGCGGGGGAAACGCTGACGATCAACATCGCGGCGATGATCACGTTTGGCCAGCGGGTGATCGGGATCATGGAGGGGGACAGCGACCCGCAGACGTTCATTCCCGAACTGATCGCGCATCACCTCGCCGGGCGGTTTCCGTTTGATCGGCTGGTGCAGACGTTTCCGCTGGCGCAGATCAACGCGGCGATCGCGGCACAGGCGCGGGGGGAGTGCGTGAAAGTCGTGCTTATCCCGTGATCGGTTCAGATCGCGCGCAACGTTTGCCCCAAAACGCGACATAGCCCCCTTCAACGGGGGACGCGCCGGCGATCTGTGTCTAACCAAGGCCAAGTTGCTGTTATTTAACAAGTCCCGCTCATCCTGAGCTTGTCGAAGGACGCGCGCCACCGTTAGCCCAACGCGATAGTAAGACCACCCGGATCAACCGTTGCGCGCGTCCTTCGACAAGCTCAGGATGAGCGAGCTTGTTCGATTACCATCGCAAAATTTGACGGTTCCCTTTGTGTGAATCTACCAGCCCTTCAGCGAGAGGGCTTTTTTAGACTATCGCGTCACGCAGGCAAAGCTGGTGGCAAGGCGCGCATCGCCGCCGGTATAGCGCGGGTAGGCGGGGTATTCGCACAGCGGCATCTGGCGATCGCGCGTGGCTGCATTGCCGTCCGACGCGACCGGATTGGCGGGGAAGCTGCCCGTTTCGACCCAGGCATCGAGCGCACCAAGCGAATCCCACGTCAGCAGGAAATCACCCGCGCCATGGCCATAGCCCGGCTGAACGAAATACCGCACCAGACCGCCCGTGCGCAAACCATAACGCGCGCCCAGCCGCGCGACATAGTCGGTCGTGGCCGCAGGCGGGACAAGCATATCGGTGCTGCCCTGGACCACGATCAACTTGCCCCCATGCGCCGCAAACAGGTCGAGATCGACCGAAGTCGCATCGGATTCGCGCGAATAGGCCAGGATGACATCGTGCAGTTTCTGCAGATCGAGCGTGGCGAATTGCGCGGTATCATCGTGCGTCCAGAAATTGCGGATCACGCCATTGTTGAAGGCGCTATACAGCGTGGCATCGGGGCCGTTTGGCGACAGCAGGATGCCCGTGAAGGCGGGGCCATTCATCACCGGAAACGGCCCGATCGACGCAACGCCATTGGCAAGCGGATAGGGCATCGCCTGCCGCGTCAGGCCGAGATCGAGCAGGCGAATTTCGGCGTCCGTCAGGCACGCGCTGGTGTCGGCCGCGCCGCTCGCGCAGCGCAAGCTGACCGGCGCGATCGTTGCGGCGCAGGCGGTGGTATCGCTGATGATCCCGTCCGCCACCCCGTCGAGCGCATCGCAAGCCTGCATGACCGCGTGCTTGAGAAATTGCTGCTTGGCCACGGACAGCGCGCCGCCGTTCGGGCCATAGGCTGCCTGGCTAAGCGCGCCCCAGGCGAAAACCAGCGCGACCGAATCCTTGGCCGGATAATATGCGATCACCCCGTCATAATCCGCGCCATAGCGTTGCGCGGCGACCAGGCCTTCGTGGCCGCCTTTGGACCCACCGGCGAAATACATGCGGCGCGGCGCGCTGCCGTAAAATGAGGCGATTACGGCTACGGCGGCGTCGTGCGTGCGCTTCACCGCTTCGCCTGCATAATTGGCGCGCGCCTGCGGGATGCGGCCGAATGCGGCGTCGCCCGGATTGGTGCCCTGATGCCCGCCATCGGATCCGAACGTGGCAAATCCGCGTGCCAGCGGATTGGCGGGGGAATGTGTGACCGGGCCATTTCCGGGCATCGCGTGCAAGCCATCAACCAGCACGCCATCGAGGCCGCCGCCGCCGAAATGCAGTGCCTTGCCGTTCCAGTCGTGCGGCAGGTTTACCTCGAACCGGATCGGAGGGACATCGGCGCCGACCGCGATGATCTGCCCGATGACACGGCAGGTTTCGGGAATGTCCGCTTCGACTGGATGGTCTGCGGCGCTATCGATGACCGCGCCCCGGCTCGGCAAGCCGATCGCGCTCGCCGCGATATGCAAATGCGCCAGCGTGCCGCAGGTTGGCGCCGCAAATGCCGGACTTGCACCCGCGAACACCAGCATGAGTGCCAAATGGCGCAGCTTGTTCACGGTGCGACTTTGGCCAGGCGGTATTGCGCTGCCAGCGCCGCCTTGAGCAATTTGCCGGTCGGTTCGCGGGGGAGGGTATCGCGAAAATCGAACCGCCGCGGGGTCTTTACCCCGCCCAACCCGGCGCGGGCGAAGGCGCGCAGTTCTTCGCCCAGCGCGGCATCGGCGGGTACGCCGGGCGCGGGCTGGACCACCGCAATCACGATCTCGCCCATTTCGTCATCGGGTTCGCCCACCACCGCGACATCGGCGACTTTGGGATGCGTGACCAACAGGTTTTCAATCTCTTGCGGGTAGATGTTCACACCGCCCGAGATGATCATGAAGTTCTTGCGGTCGGACAGGAACAGGTATCCGTCCTCGTCGAGCCGGCCGATATCGCCGAGCGTAGCCCAACCGCGATCGTTGTACGCCGCCGCAGTCTTCACCGGGTCATTGTGATAGGCAAAGGCCGGGCCATCGGCGAAATATACATTGCCGGTTTCGCCGGCGGGCAGCACGACACCGTGATCGTCGAGGATGCGCACCGATCCCAGCACCGCGCGTCCGACCGAGCCCGGCTTGGCCAGCCATTCGCTCGACGACAGCGCGGTAATCCCGCACGTTTCGGTGCCGGCGTAATACTCCTCGATCACCGGGCCCCACCAATCGATCATCGCCTGCTTGATCGGGACCGGACAGGGCGCGCCCGCGTGGATCGCGGCGCGTAGCGATGTCACGTCATACCGCGCGCGTACCTCGTGGGGCAGTTTCAGCAGGCGCACGAAATGCGTCGGGACCCAGGTGCTGTGCGTGATCCGCCATTGTTCGACCAGCGCGAGCGCGCGTTCGGCGTCGAACTTGTCCATCAGCACGATCGTCCCGCCAAAGCGGTTGACCGTCATCGCCCAGCGCAGTGGCGCGGCATGGTACAGCGGCGAAGTCGAGAGATAGACCATGTCGGCATTCATGCCGTAAAGCGCGCGGCCCATGGCCACCAGCGGGGTATCGTCCCCCAGCGCGCCATCGGGCAGGGCGGGTTTGACGCCTTTGGGGCGGCCGGTCGTGCCCGACGAATACAGCATGTCCGAACCCGGGCTCTCATCGCCGATCGGCACGGCGGGGCAGGCGGCGGTCGCGGTTGTCCAGTCGGGCAGGCCTGATGCCGTGGGGGCAACGGTGTACACACTGATCGACGGCAATCGCGCGCCGAGCGCGATGCCGGTCTGCGCGTAAACGTCCGAAACGATCAGCATGCGCGCGCCGCAATCGGCGACGATATACGTCGCGTCGGGCTGGCTGAGGCGCGTCGAAATGCTCGTCAGGTACAGTCCGGCGCGCTCTGCGGCCCAGGCGATCGGAAAAAGCGCGATTTCGTTGTCGAGCATGACCGCCACGACGTCGCCGCGCACAAATCCGAGCTGGCGAAACAGGTGCGCGCCCTGGTTTGCGGCGGCGTCGAGCTCGGCATAGCTGAGGTGTTTGCCCGACCACGCCTCGACACAGGCAAGTTTGTCAGGGGCCTGGATGGCATGGTGACGGGGGTGCAGCAATCGGCCTCTCCTGCTTCGCCTGGCATCTGGGCCTTTGGGCGTTTGGTGGGGCGATAAGAGCGCGTGTCGCTCGCGCGACAAGCCAATGACAAGAAAGGTCAAAAATCAGGGCAAGTCGCGCGGCCTGCGGTTACATCGCCGCGCGATTTTCCCGGGCCACGCTGGCGCGATAGGCCGATGGCGACTGGTGGATGTTGTTGTGAAAACACCGGGTGAACTGGCTCGAGCCGGCAAACCCGCTGAGCTCGGCCACGCGGCTGATCGGTATTTCGGGATTGACGAGCAATTGCTTGGCGCGGTCGAGCCGGACTTTGGTAATGTAGTCGTGCGGGCTGACCCCGACCGCCTGTTTGAAGATCCGGCACAAGTACGACACGGTGACATCGGCTTGGTCGGCCAGGTATTTCAGGTTGTAGTTCGCCGCCGGGTCATGGTTGATCATGTTCATCAGCTTGTGAATGCGGAATGACGACGCGCCCGATTGGGGAAACAGGCGCCGCGTGGTTGCGGTCCGGCCATTGCCGACGTGCTTGGCCAGAGTGCCGACCAGCGTGTCGAGGTAATCGGCCTCGACCGGGCCATCCTCGCGGCACATTTCGTCGAGGATCTGGTCGGACAGGGCAGCGCCCAGCGGGTCGGAATAGGCAAAGCGCAAGTCGCGGAATATCGCCGAGGCGGCCGCGCCCTGGACCGGATTTTCGAAGGCAAAGGTGATCACGTCGAGCTCGCCATCGACCAGCCAGCGGGTGCTTGTGCCGGCCGGAACGATCGACACCGCGCCGGGGAACGAAGTCCGTTCGCTCCACCCGTCGCGGTCGCCAAGGCGGACATCGGTCTTGCCCGCCAGCTGCACGACGAAAAGCGGCTCGGGCAATCCGGGCAATTGATAGCTGCCCACAAACTGGCGCCAGCGGTTCAGAGTCACGCCCGAGCTTTTAAAATGGCGCGACATTTCCGGGCCCCTGCCGAGTGTGTCGCAGATGATCGTTTCACTGTTGAAATTGGCCATTGTCTCGCCTTTGCATCCTGTCCCGGTATCGATTTGTGCAGATCCGAATTCGCGCTTTGGCGCGCAATTTCGAATCACGGTCACATCGCAGGTCTGCTTGATGCTTCTGGCCTACTCGTGGGTATAATCTATTCCCATCGGTCTTCATGTCAATTCGCGTTCCATGCGCTTGACCGTGTTTGCACATTTCGTGTGCCGAAATTGTCCTCTTATTGCGTGCCATCCGGCTTGGTTTAAGTGCCCGATGAACAGGTGCACCCGCCCAGGCGGACGCACCCGCAACGATCAAACAATGAACGACATGGGAGAACACGGGATGTCACGGGCACTCATTCTGGCAGGCACTGCGCTCGCATTGCTGCCCCTCGCAGCACACGCGCAAACTGCTGCCGCACCGCAGGATCCGGCCCCCGCCGCAACTCCGGTTGCAACCGAAGGCGGGCTGAGCGAAATCATCGTAACCGCCCAGCGCCGCACCGAATCCGCGCAGAAAGTGCCCGTCGCGGTGCAGTCGTTCGATGCCGGCAAGCTGGCGGCGAGCGGCGCGGTTTCTACGCTCGACCTGCCCTCGCTCGTGCCCGGCCTGACCCTGCAGATCGGCGGCGGCGGGTCGGAATCGATCTTTATCCGCGGCATCGGCAATGGCGGCACCGTGCTCAAATATGTCGACGGCATTCTCGATGTCGCCGGCGGCGTATCGTCCATCTTTGGCAGCAACCTGTCGTCGGTCGAAGTCGACAAGGGCCCGCAGAGCACGCTGTTCGGACGCAACGCAACCGGCGGCGTGGTGCAGTTCCACACGAAAGACCCCAGCGCGAATTCCGCGCTCGAGGCGACCGTCGGCTATGGCAATTACAACACCATTTCGGCCAGCGCCTACGGCACCACCGGCCTCGCGCCAAACCTGACCACCGACCTGGCGCTGTCGTATGAAAACCAGGGTTCGGGCTGGGGCCACAACCTGGACACGGGCAACCAACTCTATCGCAACAACCGTTTTTCGGTGCGCAGCAAGACCCTGTGGACGCCCGACGACACCACCCGCGTGATCCTGTCGATCGACCATCGCTATGTCCGCACCGACGTCGGCAATGCGATCGGGCCGGCCGTCGGCACGCCGGGGCTGTATAACGAAGTCACCGGCACCAGCTTCCAGGTGCCGGGCAAATACAACACCGACACCAATGTCGATCCGTACAGCACGTCGGAAATCAACATCATCGGGCTGACCATCGAAAAGACGCTGGCGTTTGCAAAACTGTCGAGCATCACCTCCTACCAGAAGACCAACCTGCACCTGCTGCTCGATTACGACGGCACCCCGCTCGATTTCGCAACAGTCAATCGCAGCGACCAGAACACCGCAGTCACGCAGGAACTGCAACTGTCGAACCTGCCCGGTTCGCACATCAAATGGGTCGTCGGCGGGTTCTTCCTGTCGGAAAATTCGTGGATGCGGCCGTTCAATTTCAGCGGCGAACTGGCAACCATCCTGGGCGCGCCGACCGGCGGCACGTATGGCGTCGATTCCAATACGAAACTGCAGTCCTACGCGATCTATGCGCAGACCACAGTGCCCCTGACCGAAACCACCAAGATCACGCTGGGCGGCCGCTACACCATCGATCACAACTCGCTGTACGGCTTTGACCAGATCAACAGCGCAACCATCCCCGGCACGCCCGGCAGCGCATCGGTCACATTCCGCAAACCGACATTCCGCGCCGATGTCGAACAGCAGATCACCCACGGTTCGTTCGGCTACGCCTCGTTCAGCCGCGGCTACAACTCGGGCGGGTTCAACAACCTCAACGTCGGCGGCTATGCCCCCGCCAACATCTCCTCGGTCCGCCCCGAAACGATAGACGCCTATGAAGTCGGCCTGAAAAACAACTTCTTCGGCAACAAACTGCGCGTTAACATCGCCGGCTTCCTCTACAACTACCAGAACCTGCAACAGCAGATCTACCAGTCGGGAACGCTGTTCACCGTCAACGCCGCCGCCGCGCGGATCAAGGGCATCGACCTGGATATCGAAGCGCGCCCGGTGCGCGACGTGGTGATCGCCGGCGGCCTGGGATACCTCGATGCCAAATACACCAACTACCCCGACGCGCCGTTCTACAGCTTCGCCGCCAACGGAGCGCTGACATCGACCGCAGGCAATGGCGCCGGCAAGGAACTGGTCAGCGCCCCCAAACTGGGCCTGAACGGATCGATCCGCCACACCCTCCATGCCGGCGACGCCACGTTCCAGAGCGTAGTATCCGCAACCTACACCGCCAAATGGTACGCCGACGCCTCAAACAATATCGCCGAACCCGCGCACACCCTGGTGAACTTCACCGAAACGCTGTCCCTACCCGACGGCAAAACCTCGATCGCCGGGTTCGTCAAGAACATCGGAAACGTCTATTACGACGCCGGGATCAACATCCTGTCGCCCGTCGGCGCATTTTCTGAACCAGGCGCACCGCGGACGTATGGCGTATCAGTGACGCGCAAGTTCTGATCCGCTGCCGGGCCTTGCATGTTCGCGGGGCCCGGAAGGTGCCTCCGGCGGCCTAGGGCCATTGCCCTAGGGACCCGTTACCGTCCTGAACTGCGTGCTGGCTATGCGTTTGCACCCGCCGCGCAGCGAACATATTGTCTTCCGACGCAGCGGCAGGATGTGTCGCCGAATAGGCACGCCAACGCGGACGGTAAAGGGATGCAAGGGCGATGGCCCTTGCCCGCCGGAGGCCCTTAAGCGCCCGCCGGAGGCACCTTATTAACGCCTGGGCTCGATCCCGCCGATCAGCAGGTCGACCATCGCGGCGGCAATTGCAGACGAAGACATCGGCCCTTGCGGATCGTGCCACCGGGCCGGCCAGTTGAGTGCGCCGGCCATTGTGAATGCGGCCATTTTTACGTCGACTGGCGCGATCGAGCCGTCGTCGATGCCTGCGGTCAGGACTGTGCGCATGGTGTTGTCGATCTGGCGCTTCAGGGCGTGGAAGCGTTGCTTGCCTTCGGCTGACAGGGCTTCGTCATTGGTGCGGATTACGCAGCGGCCGAAATCGTCCATGTTGATTTCGGCATAGCGGCACAGGAAGCGGCGCAGTCGCTCGATGCCGCTGCCCTGGTCCTGGGCGGCGTCGTGCGCGGCCGACTGCAGCATTTCGAGGCCGCGGGTTACGCATTCGAGCAGGACCTGCTCCTTGTTGCCCAGGTAGTGGTAGATCGTTGGCTTGCTGATTTTCAGGCTGGTTGCGACGTCGTCGAGCGAGGCGGCTTCGAAGCTTTTGGCGTTGAACACTTTTACCGCCGCGCGGAGCACGGCTTCGCGCTTTTGTTCGCGTTCGGCCGCGCGTTCTTCGCGCGAGCGGAAGGGAGAAACGTCCTTGGCGGAATACGCTTGTGTCATATTGGATAGCTTGACCGAAAACTGTTAATAATGCAATCTACTCGTGAGTAGGATAATGAAAGTCGAGTATTGTGATTCTCACCGAGATCCAGACGGCCATTCGCGACACTGTGCGCGAATTTGCCCAGGACCGGCTTCGGCCGCATTCCGCCGCGTTTGAGGCGCAGGGCGGGTATCCGGCGGGACTGTTCGAAGACATTGCCGGGCTTGGCCTGCTGGGCATGGTGGCGCCCGAGGAATTTGGCGGCGCGGGTAGTGATTATGTGTCGTATGCGCTGGCGCTGATCGAGATTGCGGCGGCCGATGGCGCGCTGTCAACGATCGTTTCGATCCAGAATTCGATCATGGTCGGTGGTTTGTTGAAGGATGGGTCGGCTGCGCAGCAGGCACGGTTTTTGCCTGGCCTGATTGCCGGGCTCACGATTGGCGCGTTTGCGCTGACCGAGGCCGATGCGGGATCGGACGCCGCAGCCGTCCGGACCAGGGCCACCAAAGTCGAAGGTGGCTGGGTCATCGACGGGGCCAAGCAGTTTATCACTTCGGGCAAGATTGCCGGGCTGACGATGGTCATTGCGGTGACCGATCCGGCGGCGGGCAAGCGCGGGTTGACCGCGTTTCTGATCCCGACCGATCGGCCCGGCTATATCGTCGACAAAGTGGAAAAGAAGCTCGGCCAGGCGGCGTCGGACACTTGCGCCTTGCGGTTTGAAAACCTGTTCGTCGAGGACGACCTGGTCATGGGCGAGCCGGGGCAGGGGTATCGGATTGCGCTGGCCAATCTGGAAACGGGGCGCATCGGTATCGCTGCGCAATGTATCGGCATGGCGCGCGCTGCGCTCGACATCGCGGTTGCCTATGCGCGCGATCGCAAGTCGATGGGGAAGGCGATCATCGAGCACCAGGCGGTCGGTTTCCGGCTGGCTGATCTGGCGACCCGGCTGGAGGCTGCGCGTCAACTGGTGCTGTCGGCGGCGGCGCTGCGTGATGCGGGCGAACCTGCGCTGACGCAGGCGTCGATGGCCAAGCTGTTCGCTTCGGAAACCGCCGAGGCCGTGGTGTCGGGCTCGCTCCAGACTTTGGGTGGTTACGGCTATCTCGAGGATTTCGGCGTTGCGAAAATCTACCGCGATGTCCGGGTTTGCCAGATTTACGAAGGCACGTCGGACATCCAGCGCATGGTCATCGCGCGCGCGCTTTGAAGCAATTTATCTGAGAGGATTTTACCGTCATGAATATCAATGGATTGGCTGCGATTGTCACGGGCGGCGCGTCTGGCCTGGGTGCCGGGACGGCAAAACGCCTTGCGGCGGCGGGCGCGAAAGTCACCATTTTCGATCTCAATGCAGAGCTCGGCATGGCGACGGCGCGCGAGATCGGCGGTCACTTCATCGCGGTCAATGTGACTGATGAAGCGGCAGTCGAGAGCGCGCTGGAAGAGGCCGAAGGCCTGCACGGCAAGGCGCGCATCCTGGTCAACTGCGCCGGCATCGGTCCGCCCGCCAAAGTGATCGGGCGCGACGGCAAGGCGATCCCGCTGGGCGATTTTTCGCGGATCATTTCGATCAACCTGCTGGGCTCGTTCAACGTCCTGTCGAAATTTGCGGCGCGTATCCATGACGCCGATCTGGTCGGCGAAGAGCGCGGCGTGATCATCAACACCGCGTCGGTCGCGGCCTATGATGGCCAGATCGGGCAGGCGGCCTATGCCGCGTCGAAGGGCGGCATTGTCGGCATGACATTGCCCGTGGCGCGCGAATTTGCGCGCTATGGCATTCGCGTCATGACGATTGCGCCGGGCATTTTCTGGACCCCGCTGCTCGCGACTTTGCCGCAGGAAGCGCAGGATTCGCTCGGACGCCAGGTGCCGTTCCCGAGCCGCCTGGGTCAGCCCGATGAATACGCGATGCTGGTCGAAAGCATAGTGACCAACCCGATGCTGAATGGCGAAACCATTCGTCTCGACGGCGCAATCCGCATGGCGCCGAAGTGAGCGGCGTCGGCCCGGACCTGACCGCCGAAATCGCCGCCAAGGTCGAAGCGTTCGTCCGCAATGTCGTGGTTCCCTACGAACGCGACCCGCGCCGCGATCACCACGATTGCCCGACCGAAGAGCTCGTGATCGAGCTCAAGGAAAAGGCGCGCGAGGCAGGCGTGCTGACGCCGCACATCCTGGCCGATTGCCAGCATTTGTCGCAGCGCGAAACCGCGATCGTGTTGCAGGCTTCGGGCCTGTCACCGCTCGGCCCGATCGCGCTCAACACCGGCGCGCCCGACGAAGGCAATATGTACCTGCTGGGCATAGTCGGCAGTCCGCAGATCAAGGAACGGTTCCTGAAGCCGCTGGTCGAAGGGCGCGCGCGTTCGGCGTTCTTCATGACCGAGCCCGCGTCGGAAGGCGGCGCCGGGTCCGATCCGTCGATGATGCGCACGACCTGCCACCTCGATGGCAATCACTGGGTCGTGAACGGTCGCAAGGCGTTCATCACCGGCGCGGCGGGCGCAAAAGTGGGCATCGTCATGGCCAAGTCGGAAGACGGCGCGTGCATGTTCCTGGTCGACCTGCCCGATCCGGCGATCCGCATCGAGCATGTGCCCAACACCATCGACAGCTCGATGGCTGGCGGCCATGCGACGATCGCGATCGACAATTTGCGCATTCCGGCCGACCAGATGCTTGGGCAATCAGGCGAGGGTTTTCGCTATGCGCAGATCCGCCTGGCGCCGGCGCGGCTGTCGCATTGTATGCGCTGGCTGGGGGCGTGCGTGCGTGCCAACGAGATCGCCACCGATTATGCCTGCCGCCGCCAGGCGTTTGGCAAGACGCTGATCGATCACGAAGGCGTGGGCTTCATGCTGGCCGAAAACCTGATCGACTTGCGGCAATGCGAGTTGATGATCGACTGGTGCGCCACTGTGCTCGATCGCGGTGAGCCCGGCGGGCCCGAAAGCTCGATGGCCAAAGTCGCGGTGTCCGAGGCGCTGATGCGCGTGGCGGATCGCTGTGTGCAGGTCATGGGCGGCAGCGGCGTCACCAGCGAGACGATCGTCGAGCAGGTGTTCCGCGAAATCCGCGCGTTCCGGATCTATGACGGCCCGACCGAGGTCCACAAATGGAGCCTGGCCAAGAAGATCAAGCGCGACTGGAAGGCCGCCCAGGTATGAGCGTCGACGCAGACGCCAACGCCGGCACCACCGCGGTGCGCGAGGCCTATCGTTTCGACGAGGCGCGCCTGGCGGCGTGGATGACCGAGAATGTCGACGGGTATTCCGGGCCGCTGACCGTCGAACAGTTCAAGGGCGGCCAGTCCAATCCGACCTACAAGCTGATCACGCCTGGCAAGCAATATGTTTTGCGCCGCAAGCCGCCCGGCGTGATCCTGAAAGGTGCGCATGCCGTTGATCGCGAGGCGAAAGTCCTGTCGGCGCTGGGCAAGACCGGGTTTCCGGTCGCGCACGTCTATGGCCTGTGCACCGATGATAGTGTGATCGGCAGTTGGTTTTTCGTGATGGAAATGGTCGAGGGGCGCATTTTCTGGGATGCGACGTTCCCCGATGTCGCGCGCGACGATCGGGCGGCCTATTTCGACGCGATGAATGCCGCGATTGCCCAGCTTCACAGTCTGGAGCCCGATGCGATTGGCCTTGGCGATTACGGCCGGCCGGGTAATTATTTCGAGCGCCAGATCACGCGCTGGTCGAAGCAGTATCACGACGATACCGACGCGGGCCGTGATCCCGGCATGGACCGCCTGGTCGAATGGTTGCCCGCGCATATCCCGGCGGGCGATGAAACGCGGATCGTCCATGGCGATTTCCGCTGCGACAATATGATCTTTCACCCGACCGAGCCGCGCGTGCTGGCGGTGCTCGACTGGGAATTGTCCACGCTCGGGCATCCGCTGGCCGATTTCGCCTATCACGCGATGATGTTTCGCATGCCACCGCATATCGTTGCCGGCCTTGGCGGCGCCGATCTGGCCGCGCTCGGCATCCCGAGCGAGGCGGAATACCTGGCGTCGTATTGTCGGCGCACTGGGCGCGAAACGATATCCGAAAGCGACTACGCGTTTTACGTCGCGTTCAATTTCTTCCGGCTCGCGGCGATCTTTCACGGTATCAAGGGCCGTGTGGCGCGCGGGACCGCAGCTTCGGCGCATGCCAAGGAGCGGGCTGCCAGCTTTCCGCAACTGGTCGAGCTTGCCGTCCAGAGCATGGAGGCATTCCGGTGAGCGAATCCCCCGTCCTGTTCGATGTCGCCGATGGCATTGCGCGGATTACCCTGAACCGGCCCGACGCGGGCAATGCGATCGACATGCCGATGGCGCATGCGCTGGTCGCGGCGTCGATCCGCTGCCAGACCGATCCGGCGATCCGCTGTGTCGTGCTGACCGGGGCGGGGCGCCTGTTCTGCGCAGGCGGCGATGTCAGCCTGTTTGCGGCGGCGGGCGAGGGCGTGCCCGCGCTGCTGAGCGAGCTGGCCGGGACGCTGCATATGGCGCTGGCGCGATTTGCGCGCATGACCAAGCCCCTGGTCGTGCTGGTCAATGGCCCGGCCGCGGGCGCGGGGCTTAGCATGGCGATCAGCGGCGACGTGGTGTTGTGCGCAAGGTCGGCGCATTTCACGGCGGCCTATAGCGCGATCGGGTTGACGCCCGATGGCGGGATGAGCTGGCTGCTGCCGCGCCTCGTGGGGTTGCGCAAGGCGCAGGAAATCATCCTGACCAATCGCCGGATCAAGGCCGACGAAGCCGAGGCTATCGGCCTGGTGACGCGCGTGGTCGATGACGAAAACCTGGCGAGCGAAGGCGCTGCCATGGCGGCGCGGCTGTGCGCTGCCGCGGTGCAGGCCGTCGGCGTTGCGCGCGGCCTGTTGCAGGACAGTTTCTCGACCAGTTTCGAATCCCAGCTCGAAGCCGAAGCGCGCGCGATCAGCGCTGCCGGCGAACGGCCGGAAAGCCGTGAAGGCCTGGCCGCCTATTTCGCCAAAAGATCGCCCGATTTCAAAGGAATTTGACCATGGCTGAAGCTTATATCGTCGACGCTGTCCGTACCGCAGGCGGCAAGCGCAAAGGCAAATTGGCCGGCTGGCATCCCGCCGACATGGCCGGCGAAGTGCTCAACGCGCTGGTTGATCGCACGGGGATCGACCCGGCGGCGATCGATGACGTGATCATGGGCTGCGTTACCCAGGCCGGCGAACAGGCATTTGCGTTCGGGCGCAATGCCGTGCTCGCCTCGCGCCTGCCGCAGAGCGTGCCCGCGGTAACGATCGATCGCCAGTGCGGCAGTTCGCAGCAGGCGATCCAGTTTGCCGCCCAGGCGGTGATGTCGGGCACGCAGGATGTCGTGATCGCGGCCGGCGGGGAAAGCATGACCCGCGTCCCGATGTTTTCGAACGTCGCGCTGCACATGAACGCCGGCATGGGCGTCGGCCCGGTCAGCGACCGGATCAAGGCACGCTATGGCGTGGAAAATTTCAGCCAGTTCGAAGGCGCCGAGATGATCGCGCGCAAATACGGGTTTGATCGCGATACGCTCGATCGCTTTGCGCTGGAAAGCCATCGCCGCGCCGCCGCCGCAACCGCGGCCGGCGCATTCACCGCCGAAATCGTCGGGCTCGATGTCGATGGTGTGCCGCATCTGACCGACGAAGGCATTCGCGGCGATGCGACCCTGGAAGGCATCAGCTCGGTCAAGCTGTTGCAGGAAGGCGGCGTGATTTCCGCCGCCAACGCCAGCCAGATCTGCGATGGCGCGTCGGGCACGCTGATCGTCTCCGAGCGCGCGCTCAAGCAATACGGCCTGACCCCGCTGGCGCGGATCGTGAACATGACTGTCACCGCGGGCGATCCGGTGATCATGCTGGAGGAGCCGATCGCGGCGACGGTCAAGGCGCTTCAGCGCGCGGGCATGACGATCGACGATATCGACCTTTACGAAGTCAACGAAGCGTTTGCGCCGATACCGCTGGCCTGGCTGAAAATGCTCGGCGCCGATCCGGCAAAGCTCAACGTCAATGGCGGCGCGATTGCGCTGGGGCATCCGTTGGGCGCCAGCGGCACCAAGCTGATGGCGACGCTGGTCCATGCGCTGCGCGCGCGCGGCAAGCGCTATGGCCTGCAGACGATGTGCGAAGGCGGCGGCATCGCCAATGTCACCATCGTGGAAGCGCTGTAATGGCAATTTCGACCCGTTTCACCCGCCTGGTCGGCATCGAACGCCCGATCGTGCAGGGCGGGATGATGTGGGTCGGCCGCGCTGAACTGGTCGCTGCCGTGTCCAACGCGGGCGGGCTGGGCATCCTGACCGCGCTGACCCAGCCGACGCCCGATGACTTGCGCCGCGAAATCGATCGGTGCCGGGGCATGACCGACAAGCCGTTCGGGGTAAACCTGACGATCCTGCCATCGGTGACCCCGCCGCCATATGCCGAATATCGCCAGGCGATCATCGACAGCGGCGTGACCATCGTCGAAACCGCCGGGCACAAACCGCAGGAACATGTCGAGCATTTCAAGGCGCATGGCGTGATCGTGGTGCACAAATGCACTGCGGTGCGCCATGCCTTGTCCGCCGAGCGGATGGGGGTCGATGCGATCTCGATCGACGGTTTCGAATGCGCAGGGCACCCCGGCGAGGACGATATCCCCGGGCTCGTCCTGATCCCGGCGGCGGCCGACAAGGTCAAAATCCCGATGATCGCCAGCGGCGGCTTTGGCGATGGCCGCGGGCTGGTGGCTGCGCTCGCGCTGGGTGCCGAAGGGATCAACATGGGCACGCGGTTCTGCGCCACGCAGGAAGCACCGATCCATGACGCGGTGAAGCAGTTCCTGGTCGCAAACGACGAACGCGCGACGAACCTGATTTTCCGCCGGTTCCAAAACACCGGGCGCGTTGCGCGAAACAGCGTATCGGACCGGGTCGTCGAAATTTCCGCGCAGGCGGATGCGGTGTTCGAAGACATCCGCCCGCTCGTTGGCGGCGCGCTCGGGCGCAAGGCGCTGGAAACGGGCGATCTCGATGCGGGCCTGATCTGGGCGGGCCAGATCCAAGGGCTGATCCACGACATTCCCACCTGCCAAGACCTGCTCGACCGGATCATGAGCGAGGCCGAGGCGATCATCAGCCGCCGTCTCGCCGGCATGTCGGTCCAGTACGCATGAGCCAGACCGGGCCGCTGGCGGGACTTCGTGTCGTCGAATTCGCCAGCATCGGGCCGGGGCCGCATTGTGCGATGCTGCTGTCGGATCTGGGCGCAGAGGTGCTGCGGATCGGGCGCCCAGGTGGCAGCGGCTGGCCCAATCCGATTGTCGATCGCGGGCGCGCGATGCTGGAACTCGATATTCGCACGCCCGCCGATCGGGACCGCGCGCTGGACGCGCTCGATCGCGCGGATGTGCTGATCGAGGGGCTTCGGCCCGGCGTGATGGAGCGGCTCGGGCTGGGGCCGGACGTGGTTCTGGCGCGCAACCCGCGCCTGGTCTACGGCCGCATGACCGGGTGGGGGCAGGATGGTCCGCTGGCCAGGGCGGCGGGTCACGACATCAATTATATCGCTTTGACCGGCGCATTGGCGGCGATCGGCCGTTCGGGCGAGACCGCGCAGCCGCCGCTCAACCTGGTGGGCGATTTCGGCGGGGGCTCGATGTATCTTGCCTTCGGGATCATGGCGGCGCTGTTCGAACGCAATGCATCGGGTAAAGGCCAAGTCGTCGATGCCGCGATCGTCGATGGCGTATCGCACATGATGTCGTTCTTTGCGGGCCTGCTGCCCGGCGGGCGGATTTCGCTCGACCGATCGCAAAACCTGCTCGGCGGCGCCGCGCCATTCTATCGCTGCTATACGTGCGCGGATGACCGCGAAATCGCGATCGGGCCGATCGAGCCGCAGTTCTATGAAACGCTGCTGCGCATCATCGAGGCGCCGGGCGACATGCTCAAAGCCCAGGCCAGGATCGCCGATTGGCCCGCCCAGGCCGATGCGCTTGCGGCAATCTTTTGCCAGCGGACCTGTGCGGAATGGTGCGCGCTGCTCGAAGGGACCGACGCCTGTTTTGCGCCGGTGCTGGAGCTGTCCGAGGCGATTGCGCATCCGCATATGGCTGCGCGGCAGACATATGTGGAGTCCGATGGCTTGCTTCAGGCCGCGCCCGCGCCGCGTTTTTCGCGCACGCCGGGCACGATCCAGCCGGCTGCGGATGCTGCCGCCATGCTGGCGCGGTGGGACGAGGCCGCACTTAAGATGTGACAGGCGAGCCGGGGCGCGGCATATCGGTTGCGTGAAAAACAGGTGCCCGATGACGTCTGCGTTCTACCGATACCTCGCTGCAGCCTTGATCCCGGCCAGCCTCGCAGGCTGCCACCCCAGGCCCGGCACGCCGGATGTGAACATTCACTTCGGCAGCATTTCGACCGCAGCAGCCGATGCGCAATGCGCGGCTGCGGCGGACTACGCGAAGCTGCTTTGCCTCGCCAATGGCCTGACCGCGACGCTTTCGCCCGAGCTCCGGGCGAAAATGCTCCTGCCGTATTCGTTCAGGAACGCCAGCAGTTGGAGCAATTTTCCGCCGATGGGCTACAGCGGCCGGATCGGCCCGATGCTGAGCGAGTTCTCGGTTCCGCAGCGCGGCTATATCAAGGCGATCCTGCGGCAGGTTTCGGGTTCGCAGCCGAACAATGGCCTCGATGAGATCGAACAGATCCTCAATGCCGACGATTACCTGCTGGCAAAAACGAAAGAAGCCGGGTTCAGCTCGGGCAATTTCCACTTCGCATTCCTGGGCCAGCCGGCGACGACAGGCGTGTGGCAGATCTATTACGGCGGCCACCATACTGCGCTGACCAACACTTATCGCGACGGAAAACTGGTCGGCGCATCGCCTTCGTTCCGCGGGGTCGAGCCCTTCGTCAAATTCAGCCAGAACGGGCGCGAGAACGCGCCGATGGTCGATGAAGATGCGGCCTTCGCAAAGATGCTGACAAGCCTAGCCCCGGCTCAGGCGACCAGGGCCAGGCTCGACAAGACCTACACCGACGTTATCGTCGGGCCGCAGCGCGACGACGATTTTCCCACGATCCGCGAAGGCCTGAAAGTCGGCGACCTAACCCCCGCGCAAAAGGCGCTCGTGCTTGCCGCGATCGAAACGTATGTCGGCGATATCGACGAGGCGGACGCGCGGGCGATCATGGAGCGCTATCGCAACGAAATCGACAACACCTATATCGCGTTTGCCGGCACGGTCGGCATGACCACGGAAAACGACTATGTCCGCATCGACGGGCCATCGGTGTGGATCGAATATTCGATGCAGCCGGGGCGGTCGGTACCGGGCGTTCATCCCCATTCGGTCTGGCGCGATCGCGGCGCCGATTATGGCGGTACGAAACCCGCCAAGTGACAAGGCTGCTGCGTTGGAGTCTGGCCTGGCTGATGCTGGTCGCGTCCACGACAGCGGGCGCGCACCCGCTGCCCAACTCGCTGGTCACGATAAAATCCGGCACGATCGAGATCGATACGCCAGCGTCCGATGTTGCGATCGCCATGCGCGCCGCCGATGTGGCACCGGATGCGGTCGGCCGCTACTATCTGCGGCACATCGCGGTGACGACCAGCGCGGGGCGGCGCGTGCCGCTTTCTGTCATCCGGGCGCAGCGGATCGATACGTCCGCGCCCGATGTCGGCCCCTATAGCGAGTGGCACGTAACCTTGGCGGCGCCTGCGATGGTCGCCAGCGGCGGCCGGTACACGCTGGCGTTCGACGCGATCATCCATCAGATTCCCAACCACATCGCCTTCGTGCGGATCGAAGATGGCGGACCGGCCCCGCGAAACATCGGCGTGATCCGCTACGATTTCGCGTCCCGTTCGATCCAGCCGCTGGTCATCGACCTGGCATCGGCCCGCATGTCGTCCGGCTTCGCGGCGATGATCGCGATCGGGTATATGCATGTGCTGTCGGGCCTCGATCACATGTTGTTCCTGGTCGCGCTGCTGATGGTCATCCCGTTCGAAGCGGTCGCCGGCCGCTGGCGTTTCATGGGGATGAATGCGCGCGCATTTCGGCGTTTCCTGGCGATTAGCGGAGCATTTACGCTCGGGCATTCGGTTTCGCTCGCGGCGGGCACGTTCGGCCTCGATGTCATCCCGGTGCGGTGGACCGAGGCGCTGGTCGCGCTGTCGATCGTTGTTGCCGCGGTCCATGCGCTGCGGCCACTGTTCCCCAGACGCGAATGGATCGTGGCGGGCGGGTTCGGCCTGATCCACGGGCTGGCGTTTTCGGAAGTGCTTGCCGCGCTCGATCTCGATCTCGGCGCGAAAATCGGCGCGCTGCTGGCGTTCAACCTGGGGGTGGAGGCCGCGCAACTGACCGTTGTTGCCGTCTCCGTTCCCGTGCTCGCGATCAGCGGCGCCCGGTTTTTCGTCCGCCCCAGGCAGATTTTGCTGCTCGCCATCGCACTGGTCGCAGTGTTGTGGATCGGGCAGCGCACCGTCGGGCTTGTGCTGCCGGGTTGGCTGACGTTTTAAGACGACCGGCGCGGCGATCGGCCTGTCGCGCGTTTGAATGCGGCGCCGAATGCGCTTTCCGACTCATAGCCGACCGAGGCTGCGACCGCCGCCAGCGGCATCGCGGTCTTCAGACGGTCCGCCGCGAGCATCATGCGCCAGCGCGTCAGGTAGGCGATCGGGGTTTCGCCGGTCACGCGCTCGAAATGCGCGGCAAAGCTCGATCGCGACATGCCCGCCAGGTGCGCCAGGTCGTGCAGCGTCCAGCGACGCGCGACATCGCCATGCATCGCGACCAGCGCCCGCTGCAGCGCAGGATGGACCAGGGCCGCCAGCCAGTTGCGGCCGGTCGGTCCGTCTTCGAGATGCGCGCGCAATGCTTCGATCAGCAGCGCTTGGGCGAGATGGTTGGCGAGCAGCGCGCTGCCCGGGCGCGGCTCGCTCAATTCGCGCATCAGGCGGCGTACGCCGGTCAGGAGCGCGGCGCGGCTCGCGTCGGAGCGCACATGGACGACGGGCGGCACTGCGCCGAGCAGCGCGTCTGCCTGCGAGCCCTCGAGTTCGAAATAGCCGCCAACCCCGCGGCAGGTTGCTCCGCCCGAAATCGGTCCGTTGATCGCGGCGAATTGCCCCATCGGTACGCTGGTCATCAGGACTTCCGCGTCGATAGGTTCGGCATCGGCAGACGAATAGAGACTGGCCCCGCTGCCCCCGATCAGGAGGACGACGTCGCCCGCGCCAAGCGCGGTAATCGGACCGCCCGCAGGTTTCAGCCAGCAACCGCCTGTCTCGATCGCAAAGCACCGGATCCCCGGCGCCGCATCGAACCACAGCAGCCAGTCGCCGGCCGCGTCCAGCCCCCGAAAGCCATAGCCGGTCGGTCTGAGCAGGGTCAGGAAATCGGAAAGGGGATCCATAGGTCCTGGACGATCGCGACGAACATGGCGACTGTCAAGCATGGCCGGTCCAGCCAGGCAAGCCTAAACGGCGGCAATTGTCAGGTGTGAAGGATTATCCAAATGGCCGACCATGCCGCTTTAATATTGCCCGCCAAGCGCGCCGACCTCGTGCGCGCGGCGGCGCATGACGCCGCGCCGGGGCGCGGCGAAATCGCGATCCGCGCGCGTGCGGTCGCGGTGAACCCGTTCGATCGCTATATCCAGACGATCGGCGACGTCATTACCGCATACCTCACGTATCCAGTCGTGCTCGGGACCGATGTTGCAGGCGAAGTCATGGCGATCGGCGACGGCGTCACGCGTTTTACAGTTGGCGACCGTGTGCTCGGCCATGCCGCGGGGCTGGAAAAGAGTCGCAACAGCGCTGCGGAAGGCGCGTTCCAGGAGCGGGTGATCCTGCTCGAGCATATGGCTTCATCGATCCCTGACGACATGGCATTTGCGGACGCGGCGGTGCTTCCGCTCGGCCTGTCGACCGCGGCGTGTGGCTTGTTTCAGGAGGATTTCCTTGGCCTGAACCCGCCGCAGCCCGATCCTGCGCCGACCGGCGAAGTGCTGCTGGTCTGGGGCGGATCGACCAGCGTCGGCAGCAATGCGATCCAGCTTGCGCGGGCTGCGGGCTACGCGGTGATCACGACGTGTTCGCCGCGCAATTTCGAATATGTCCGCGGCCTGGGCGCGACCGCCGCGTTCGATTACACCAGCAGGACCGTGGTGCGCGACATCGTTGCGGCGGTGCAGGGACGTCGCTGCGCCGGCGCAATTTCAATCGGCAAGGGCTCGTCCGCGGGCTGCATCGACGTCCTGAGCCAATGCGACGGCAAGCGCTTCGTCGCGCAAGTCACGCCGCCAACGTCGTTCGACCAGGTTCCCGCGGGGCGCGGGCGCATGCGCAAACTCGTGCCGGCGATGGCGTGCATGATCTTCGGCACGCTGTCGCTGACATTGCGCGCCCGCCGCAAGGGCGTCGCGATGAAGATGATCTGGGGCGGTTCGCTGATCAACAACGCGGCCGGGCCGATGATCTATGACGCGTTCCTGCCCGGCGCGCTGGCGCAGGGGCGCTTTGTCGCGGCGCCCGATCCGCTCGTGGTCGGCCACGGCCTGGAGCATATCCCCCACGCGCTGGAGCGGCAACGGATCGGCGTTTCGGCGTGCAAGCTGGTGGTCACGCTTTAATCGAGCGAGCCCGGCCAACCCCAAACACAGACGGGGGCCGCCCAGGTCGCGTGAAATCCGGGCGTTCGAGAGCTACCGGATTGCAAGAAAAGTGATGGTTCCGGGCGCGAGCGTCGTTACGCCTGCGCCCGGCGCGCCGTTGATCACGGGAAGGCGGCCGGCCGCATCGAGCGCAAGGGGATGGCCGTTGAGCAATACGGTGGCGCTGTCGAGGCCTGGCGCCGACAGCGTGTACCGCCGGAAATGCCGTTTCAGATCGAGGTCGACGGCGTGGCCTGGATCGGCGTTGATCGCGAGAATGGCAGTGCCGCCTGGCGCGCCGCGCAGATCGAAGGCGTACAGATAGAGATTGGGAACCTTGCTGTCGTTCACGCGGAACACGGTGGTGCCCACCAGCTTTCGCCACAACAGCGCGCCCCAGTAGTTGGGGCGGGGCTGCATGGTGGCCTGATCGATCAGGCCGTAGTCGCTGCCGACCAGCGTGTTGTGCATCGACACGCCGACCCCGTGCCCGGCAAGCAGGCCGAGTTGATTGAGGTAGCGGAAGGTGTCGAGGAACTGGGCCGCCCAGCGATCGCCACCACACGCCGCCTGGGCGGTTTCGGTCAGCCAGAGCGGGCGCCCCGGGATGAAGAGGTTACGCATCGCGCCGTAGTACGCGGTGTCATCGAGCGACGCATTCAGCCATTCAGGCGACAGGGCGGCGGCGGGCTGGATCTGGAATTGCGCGCCCATGTTTGCGCAACGCTGCGAAAATGCGCCGTAGAAATGGTAGGACAGCCCATCAAGTCCGCCGCCCGATGCCTGGAGCATGTCACCCGATGACAGCGCGCCTGGCAGCTTGGCGAAACCCTTGCGTTCTCCGACCGCGCCGGGCCCGAACAGCTTCGTCTGCGGGGAATTCCGGCGCAGGTATGCGCTGAAGATCTTGAAGTCGCGGCCATAGTCCGCTGCCGTATAGTCTTTGGGCGCGCCCTCGATCACCGCCAGGTTGGGTTCGTTGAAGAATTCGGCGGCGGCAATGCTGCCTCCCGCTTCGCGCGTGGATCGCAGGACTTTGCCGGTTTCCGTCGGAGTCCAGACACCATTGGCGCTGCGGGTGCCGGGGGAAATGGCAAAGGATGTGACGAGGCTGGCATCTGCCGCCTTTGCGAACTGGATGACCGTCTTCCAGCGGGCCGCGGTCAGCACGGAATCGAACCCGGACGGCGGTTTCGTAAGCGCGGCGCCATGATCCTGGAAAAACGTGCTGTTCGCCCATTTGTCGCTGACGCGCATGTAGGCGGGCCCAAGCGCTGCGGCGAGATGGCGCAGCCGGGCGTTGGCAAGGTCGAGCGGGGCGTGTTCGCTCAGCGTGTCTGCGCCGATCTGGGGTGAGGCCGGCGCAGCGCCCGGTTCTGCAGCGCCGGGCGCGCGATAGGGCGCCCACCATTGCCCGCCGATGATCGAGACCAGTTCGACATTGTAGGACTGGTATCGCGGATCGATTTTTGCGGCAGGGACAAGCGTGCGCGGGTCGAGCGTGACCGTTGTCGCGTTTGATGGGGTGCCGAATGGCGCGAGCAGGGCGAGGCTCATTGCGCCGCGCAGGACAGTGGATTTTTTCATGTGAGGCCATTCCGCAAGACAGGTTCAGCAGAAGCGCGAGACGCTTCCTGGTAAGTCACGATATAGTGACTTGATGTCCGTTGGCAAGTGGATGGCCGCTTTGCAGCTCAGGCTGTGGCGTCCGTAGCGGTCGCGGGGCGGGACTGGGCTGCGACAGCCTGCGCACTGGCCAGCGCTGCGACCGCGTAGATTTCGGCGATCTGTTCCGCGCTGGCCGTGGCGGCGCCCAAAGCCTCGACGGCCCCGCGAACGCCGGTCAGAAGGATGCGCGCCAGCGTTTCGGCAGCGGCTGGAGGCATGGTCAGCGTGTCCTGCAAGGTCCGCGCCCAATTGCGGTTTGACCGATCGACAATCTCGCGGGCCATTTCGGGAATGACATCCTGGTCGGAAAACAGGCGCGACAGGACCGGGCCGTCCCTGTCGGTCAGGTCCATCCATACCCGGATGTTGATCGATATGATATCGGCGAGCGATGGCTCGGGCGGCATCGCGGCGGCGACGCACCGTGTCACTTCGGCCATTTTCAACTCGAACAGTGCGCACAGCAGCTCTTCGCGATTGGCGAAATAACGATAGCCCAGGCGTTTGTTGACGTCGGTCCGCAGCGCGACTTCTTCCATCGTGACCGCTGAAACGCCGTGCTCGAGGATGATCGCGGTGGCGGCCTCGAGGAATTTTGCGCGGCGCGCATCGCCCTTGATGCGCGATTTCGGTGCGCGTGGGCTGGGTATGGGCGTGGGCGTTATCGTCGTCACAGAACTTCCTGACCAACTGGCGTGAACCGTAATGCAATCCCCAGTTATGTCACGCAAGCGTGATTTTTCTTTTAAGTCACGATATCGTGATATAAGGGCGCCGTTGCGAGCCGGCACAGGCTTTGCGCTGCCACCCCCCGGCAATGACTTATGGATGATATCATGACCACACCGACGCCGCGCCGTTCCCTGAAACTGGTCCTGCCCGCACTTGCCCTCATGGCGGCGCAGCCTGCGCTGGCCGATGACCATGTCGTCATCGGGCCGGGCGTGGCGGTCGTTCCGGGCTATGAGGGTTCCGGCTCCTATCGTGTCCTGCCGATCCCGCTGGTCGATGTGAAGCATGGCCGCCTGTTTGTGAATCCCGTTGATGGCGCAGGTGTCAATGTGATCGACACCGCGGCGTTCGACCTTGGCGCCGCAATCAATTACGTCGTGGGCTACCGGGGCAAGGACGCGCCGGCGGGCGTGGGCAAGCTTTCCGATGCCGCCGGTGCGCGGATGTTTGCCGTCTATCACCACGGCGGCGTGCATTTCGAATTTGGCGGGACGCGCTCGCTTGGCGGGACCAAGGGGACCACGGCGGACGCCACGCTGTCGTATACCGCCAAAATCGCCCCGGCCTTCACGCTCAGCCCCTCGGTGTCCAGCACCTGGGCCAATGCCCGATATGACCGGCGCTATTTCGGGATCACGCCGGATCAGTCGGCGCAGTCGGGCCTTGCCGCCTATAGCCCGGGCAGCGGCTTCAAGGACGTAACCACCGGGATAACCGCGAAATATGTGCTCAAGCGCCGCTGGATTGTCGCGCTCACGGCTGGCGAGCGAGGGCTGCTCGGAGAGGCCGCCGATAGCCCGATCGTGCGCCATGCGTGGCAGCCGGTCGGCTCATTCGGGGTCGCCTACGCGTTTTAACCAGGCATTTTTTGCTTAACACGGGGGCTTGCGTGGGATTTCCCACACAGGCCCCTTTGCATGTCTCGTTTACTATGTGTGTCCGGCTGACCGCGCGAATTTGAACCAATCTGGCCAAACGCGCTGTTTTTTAAGCCGATAACGCCCCCACGCTCCGCACAGCAATGCAAATTATTAACTATTTAAAGGCAGGCTTTACGTAACTTTACGAAGGACCTGTTCATGCGTTCGGATGCTGCAAATCTTTTGAACCGGCTAGGCCAGACCAAATTCAAGTACCAGGAATTCAGCGACAGCTTTGCCGACATGGAGCTGTGGCCGCTGTTCGAGGCGCTGATCCGCGATCCGCGCATCGCTGGCGGCGGCGCCGAGATGAGCGCCGAATTGCGCGAAAGCGTTCCGGTACAGGCTACGGTGAAACCGGCCACCACGCGGGCGACGGCACCTGCTGAACCGCGCGGCGACGGCCTGTTTGGCCGCTACGCGCAGGCAACGCACGCTGCCGCGCCCCAGGAAGATGTCCGTTCGCTGCTGCAGCAGTTGAACGATCGCGTCGCTTCGGGGCAACTCTGATGCCTCTGATTGTCTGTCATTCGCCAAAGGGCGGCGTCGGCACCAGCTTTGTCGCGGCGGGCATCGCCCATGGCCTGTCGCAGGCCGGGCGCGATGTCGTCGCGCTCGACATGACCGCTTCGGACGGGCTGAAATACTATTTCGGCATCGCGCCCGATCAGCCGCTGCCCGATCTGGAAGAAGAAGTGATCGACCATTTGACGGTCGGCGGCGTGAGCCTGCGCTCGGGCTGGCGCGCGGCGCATCTGCCCGATTTCGCCGATGCGCTGCGGTCTGGCGAATTGCCGTTCGATGGTGAAACCGTCTATGTCGCCGACGTGGCGTCGACCGATGTCGCGCTGGCGCAGATGTTGCGCCGCCATGCCAGCCTGCATGTCTGCGTGCTGATGCCGACCGCGATGTCGCTGGCGCAATTGCCGCGGATCAGCCCGGGTCGCGCGCTCGACAGCCTGGACAGCACCGTGTTCGTGCTCAACCAGCTCGACGAAACGCGCCGGTTTGCGCGGCACGCCGCGCTGTTCCTGCGCGAACTGATGGGCGACCGGCTGGTCGCGCAGATCCACCGGGACGAGGCGGTCAACGAGGCGGTCGGCATGCAGCAGACCCTGGCGCGCTATGCGCCCGCGAGCGCAGCGCTGGCGGGCATCGAGCGGATGGTGACAGCGGTCGACAAGCTTTGTGTTGTGGTGCCTTCGGGTGCCGGCAGCATCGGGGTTTCCGCATCGGGCAAAAGCGAGGCGGCGTGATGAAATTCGGGGGATCGCGCTTTACGCAAATCGTCGGGCTGGTGGTCCTGGTGCCGCTGGTGGTGCTGACCATTTGCGTGCCGCTCGATTTTCGCGAGCAGTGGCAGTTTGCCGGGCTGACCGTGCTCGGTGCGCTGCTGATCGGCCGCACCGGCGGGCGCAAGACAACGATGACGCTCGCGCTGATGTCGATGATCGTGTCGACCCGCTATATCTTCTGGCGCACGACGCAGACGCTGTCGTTCGGCACCCCGCTCGAATTCGTGCTCGGGTCGACCTTGTACCTGGCCGAGCTCTATGCCTGGGTCATCCTGTTCCTGGGCGTGTTGCAGACGAGCTGGCCGCTCGATCGCCCGCTGGTCGAAATCACCGGCGATCCGGAATCCTGGCCGATGATCGATGTCTATGTGCCGACGTATAACGAAGGCCTGGCGATCGTGCGCAACACCGTGTTCGCCGCGATGGACATGGATTATCCCGCCGGCCGCTTCCGCGTGTTCATTCTCGACGACGGCCGCCGCCCCGAATTTCGCGCGTTCGCGCGGGCTGCGGGCTGTGGCTATATCACCCGCGACAACAATCTTCATGCCAAGGCGGGCAATCTCAACGCCGCGATGAAAAAGACCGACGGCGAACTGATCGCGATTTTCGACTGCGATCACGTGCCGACGCGCGCGTTCCTGCAGATGACGGTCGGCTGGTTCCAGAAGGATCCCCGGCTCGCGGTGCTGCAGACGCCCCACTATTTCTATTCGCCCGATCCGATCCAGCGCAACCTGGGCGTGGCGCAGGACATGCCGGGCGAGGGCGAGCTGTTCTACGGCGCGGTACAGGAAGGCAACGACCTGTGGAACGCGACGTTCTTCTGCGGGTCGTGCGCGATCATCCGCCGCACCGCCCTGATGGAAACCAACGGGTTTGCCGGCGAGACGGTGACCGAGGACGCGCACACCGCGTTGAAATTGCAGCGTACCGGGTGGAACACCGCCTATATCAATGCGCGGCTGTCGGCAGGTCTCGCGACCGAGCGGCTGGTGCTGCACATCGGCCAGCGCATCCGCTGGGCACGCGGGATGACGCAGATCATGCGCATCGACAATCCGCTGTTCGGCCCTGGCCTGAAATGGCAGCAGCGGTTCTGCTACCTCAATGCGATGCTGCATTTTCAGTTTCCGATCCCGCGGATCGTGTTCCTGACCAGCCCGCTCGCCTACCTGCTGTTCGGGCAGAATATCATCCACGCCTCGGCCACGCAGATCTTTGCCTATGCCGTGCCGCACCTGTTCTGTTCGTCGGCGGCGAGCAAGCGCATGCACCGCGGCGATCGGCGCCCGTTCTGGGGCGAAGTCTATGAAACGATCCTGGCGTTCCACCTGGTCAAGCCGACCGTGATGACCTGGTTCCAGCCGCGCAAGGGCAAGTTCAACGTGACCGACAAGGGCGATCTGCTCGACCAGACGTTCTTCGACTGGGCGATCGTCCGTCCGCACCTGGTGTGTATCGGGCTGATTGTCGGGTCGATCCTGCTCGGCGTGGTCAAGCTGCTGTTCTTTGCGCAGATGTTCAATATTCAGCTCGATTCGCTGATGCTCAATGCCGCCTGGGCGACGTTCAGCCTGATCATCCTGCTCGCGGCGGTCTCGGTCGCCCGCGAAGCGCGCCAGGCCCGTGTCGATATCCGCGTCGGCGCCGAATTGCCGGTGATGGTCTATCTCGCCTCCGGCCATGTCGTGGCCGGGCATACGATCAATATCTCGATGGGCGGCGCTGCCGTAGCCCTGCCGCCCGAAATGCCGGTGCGCGATATCGTAGTCACGCATATCACGTTGGCCATGGGCGATGAAACGCTGTCGGTGCCGGTGGAAACGCTGCGCTCGATCGCGGGCAGCACATATCTGCGGTTTGCGCCGATGAACATGATCGCCTCGCGCCAATTGGTCCGCGCGGTCATGGGCCGGGCCGATGCCTGGCAACTGCCTGCGCCGCATCCGCTGGTCGCGGGCCTGACCTCGCTGGCCGATATCATCAAGGTAGATGCAATCACGATGAAACGGATTTTGCGCGTCAATTTTGCCGAGCGTCGCCATGCCAGGGCACAAGCGGAGGCCGCGAAAAAACGCGCCGCCGCTGCCGCAGCAGAGCAGGCCGCAGAAAAGCCCAAGACAAGCGCCGCGCTCGCCCGAGCCGCTGCTATCGCGCTCACGCTGATGGGGCTGGGCACTTTGGCCGTGCCGCATGATGTCCATGCGCAAACCACGACGGCTGCTCCAAAACCACCCGTGATCGATCCGGCCGGCGCCACCACTGGCGCGCGGCATATCCACTTGTCGTTCAAGGACTTGCGGATCAAGACGCCAATCCGCCTGGCGGGTACGCGCGGCGAAATCGGCATTCCGTTCGGCATGCGCCAGAGCGATGTCGTGACCGACGCGATGCTGACCCTGCACATGGCGTGGTCGCCCGCGATGCTCGGCGATCTCAGCCAGCTCGTCGTGCTGGTCAATGGCGAAGTCGTGCAGACGGTGCCCTTGCGCCCGAGCGATTCAGGCGGGCAGGAGCTGAAAATCCCGGTCAATCCGGCGCTGTTCCAGCCTGGCGACAACCAGGTCAACTTGCGCCTGCTCGGCCATTATGCGCGCGATTGTGAAGATCCGTTTCACAGCTCGCTGTGGGCCAATATCAGCAACACGCAGAGCACGCTCGACGTGACGGTGCAGCCGACTGCGCAGACGCTCGACATGGCGCGACTGCCCGGGCCGTTCTTCGATCGGTTCGACAACGGCGCGCTGACTTTGCCGTTCGTGTTCGTCGGCAAGCCCGATCATGGCGATCTTTCGGCCGCCGCATCGATCGCTTCGTGGTTTGGCTCGATGGCGTCGTATCGCGGATTTACGTTCAAGCCGATGATGGGCCAGTTGCCCAAGGGCAATGCGGTCGTGTTCCTGCGCGGCAGCGGCGCTTTGCCCGGGCTGTCGGTTCCCGTCACCGGGCCAGCGGCGACGGTCGTGCAGAACCCGGCCGATCCGGCTGGATCGCTGCTGGTCATCACCGGCCGCAATGACGATGAATTGCGCCAGGCTGCGGCTGCGCTCGCCAGCGCACGCGGCACGGCGGGCGGCGCGCGCATGGCCTTCGATGGCGCGCGTATCCCTTCGTATCCGCGCTATGGTGCGCCGCGCTGGATCCCCACGGATCGGCCGGTGAAACTTGGCGAAATCATGGCGCCTTATGCGCTGCAGGGCATGGGCCTGCCGCCGGGGCCGCTGTCGGCGCGGTTCCGCATCGCGCCCGACCTGTTCTTCTGGCCGCGCGATGGCGGTACTGTCGACCTCGGTTATCGCTATCCGACCGCGTCATGGCTCGATCGCAAGGCTTCGCGCCTCGATGTGTCGCTCAATGGGCAATACTTGCGCACGCTGCCGCTCAGCGAAAACTGGTGGCAGTGGCTGTCGAGCGGCGGCCTGTGGGGCCAGACTTCGGCCAGCAGTTCGGATTCGCATGCCAGTGTCGTGCTGCCGCGCTATGCGCTGTTTGGCCAGAACGAGCTGGTGTTCGACTACAACCTGATCATCGCCGACAAGAAGAAGTGCTCGGGCACCCTGCCGGAAAACGTGCGGGTTTCGCTCGATCCCGACAGCACGATCGACCTGACCCAGGCGTGGCACGCGATGCCCATGCCCAACCTGGCGACATTTGCGGGCGCCGGCTATCCGTTCACGGTCCGGCCTGATCTCGCCGAAACCACCGTGGTGATGGACGCCAGCCCGTCGCTCGAAGCGATCGAGGCGTTCCTGCAGGTCATGGGCCGGATGGGCGATGCCACCGGCGTTGCCACGACCGGCGTTACCGTGGTCAGCGAGATCGATCCCGATCAGCTGCACGAACAGGACATCCTGGTGATCGGCAGTTCGGCGCTGGCCGGTTCGGGCGCGCTGTTCGGCGCATCGCCGGTGCGGTTTGAAAACGGGATGTTGCGTGTCAACGAACGCAGCCCGCTGCAATATGTCGAGGCGCTATTCGGCGGTTCCGACTGGGCGGGCGGGGACCAGGCGAACGGGCAGGACGCGCAAAGCGTCGTCTATGCCGCGAAGGGTTTTTCGGGGATCGTGTCGTTCCAGTCGCCGTTCACATCGGGCCGCACAGTGGTCGCGCTGCTATCGGACCAGCCGGGTACCTTGCCCACGCTCGTCACCGGGCTGAACGATGAGAAAACCAATGCGCAGGTGCAGGGCGACCTGTCGGTCGTGACCGGCGATGGCATGACCAGCTTTGCGATCCTGCCGACGTACTGGACCGGCAGCCTGCCGATCTGGATGAAAATCGCGTTCTGGTTCAGCCGTCATCCGCTGTTGATGGCGCTGGGCGGGATCGTCGTCGCGCTCGCGCTGAGCGGGCCGCTATACCTTTATTTCAGCCGGCAGGCGCGTCGCCGCCTCGCCGCGTTGGGAGACGAACATTGAAACGCGCAATTGCCCTGTTGATGACGTGCGCCAGCCTGGCGCCGGTGGCCGCGATGGCCGATATTCCCGCCGTGCATGCGCTGTTGGAACAGGCGCAGTACTGGCAGGCGAAAGGGCGCGGCGACCTCGCGTTCCAGGCGCTGCACCGCGCGCAGGCGATCGACCCGAACAACGCCGAAGTGAAACGCATGCTGGCGGGGCTGGCACCCGCGCTGGCGCCAAAGCCTGCCGCTGCGCCAGTCGCGCGCCAGGACGTTGCGCGTCAGGAAAAGGCGGCGCCCGCTGCGCGACCTGCTGCGCCCACGGTTTCGGCGGCGGATGTCGCGGGCCGGGCGCGTGTCGCCGGGTTTGCCGCGCTGCGCAACAATGACGTGGCCACCGCCGCGCGTGAATTCGACAGTGCGCTGTCGCACAACCGGCATGATGGCGACGCTTTGGGCGGTCTGGGGCTGGTTGCGCTGAAACAGGGCAATTTTGCGCGCGCGAGCGACTTGCTGGAGCAGGCATCGCGTCAGGGTGACAGCGCGAAATGGGCGCAGGCGCTGGCTTCGTCGCGCTATTTTGCCGGCGTTGGCCAGGCGCAGGATCTGGTGTCGCGCGGGCAATTGGCCGACGCGCAAAAGGTCGCCGAAGACCTCGTGCGCCAGGGCGGAGGCAAGGATCGGGCCGCGCTCGAAGTGCTCGCCGATATCTACGACCGGCAGGGGCGTTATGCGGATTCGGCCGACCTTTACCGCCAGGCCAGCACCGTTGGCGGCGCCAAGGACAATGCCGACGACGACAAGCGCCTCGCAAGCCGGGCTGCGCGTGGCCGCGCTCTGGCAGCAGCATCACGCGGCGATGACCAGTCGGCCGAGCAGGAATTTCAGCAGGGGCTGATGCTCGATGCCGAAGATCCGTGGATCCGGTACGAATTCGCGCATTACATGATCGCGCGCGGGCGCCTGCCAGAGGCGGAATCGCTCGTCCGCTCGTTGACCTCGTCGTCAAATCCCGATGCGATCTATGCCGCGGCCATGCTCGAAAGCGACATGGGCCATCCCACGGTTGCCGAGGGCCTGCTGCAACGCGTGCCCGAGACTTATCGCACCGCGCCGATGCGCGAGCTGGCGATGGGGCTGAAAACCGACGCCGCGATTGCGCGCGCCAGGACGCTGGCGGCGAGCGGGCAAAAATCCCAGGCTATCCTGGCCTTGCGCCAGATCGGCCAGGCGCGTGGGCTACCCGCGGCGCGGCAGGCGGCGATTGCCGATGCGCTGTTCGATATGGGCGATGCGGTCGATGCCGGCGCACTGGCGCAGCAGGCGATGGCCGGATCGATCACCGACCTTGGCGGGTACGAGGCCGTGATCCACGTCGCGACGCGCACCGGACGAGACGATCTGGCGCAGGCGGCACTGCAGCGCGCAACGCAATTGGCGGGGTCTTCGGCCGATGGCCAGCGTTCGCTCGCGCGGATCAGCGCGAGCATGTCCGCGACGCAGGCCGATCGCCTGCGCCTGCACGGCCAATACGCCGAAGCGTTCGACGTGTTGCAGCGTGGCTGGACTGCGGCGCCCGACAACACCGACGTGCTGTCCGCGCTCGCGCGCCTTTATCAATCGGGCAATATGCCGGCGCGCGCGGCGCAGACGTTCCAGATCATCCTGACGCACAAGCCGCGCGATCGCGACGCATTGAGCGGGTTGATGGAAACCGCGCAGACCGCAGGCGACCGGGCGCTGTCGCAACAGGCCGAGGCGCAACTGTTGCAGGCCTATCCGCAAAGCTATGAAGTCTATCTTGCGGCGGCGCGCACCGAACAGGCGCGCGGCAATGCCGGCGCTGCGACGCGCTACCTGAAACTGGCGCGCGAGATCTACAATCGGCAGATGGCCGGGCCGGGCGGCGGCATGGGCGGCAATCCGTTCGGAACGCCGGGCGAAATGGCGGGCAACAATCCGTTCCGCAATGTCGCCAGCGCACCCGCGCCGGCGCCGGTCAATCCGTTCAGCCTGGGTGGTGGCACCCGCCTGGCCCCGATCGCGCTCGATACGCCGGGCCCTGCGCCCCGTCAGGCCGCATGGAATGCGCCCGCGCCGCTGCAGTCCGAAGGCAATGCCCCCGACAGCTCGGGCCAGTTCGGACAAGCCGGGCCCTTTGCCCAGGCGGGTCAATTGAGTGCCGGCGCAGACCGCACGCAAGACCCGGCAGGCCTCTCCCAGAATGCGGCGCCGACTTCGATGCCATCCGATCCGGTACTGGCGCAGATCCAGACCGACATCGCCAACCTGTCGCAGGACAACGGCCCGCGCGTCGAAGTGCAGACTGCCTATCGCTCGCGCGCGGGCGAGACCGGGCTGTCGGCCTTGCGCGAAGTGAAAGGGTCCGCCGTGCTTTCGACGGGTCTTGTCGGGGGCCGGGTCTATGCCCGCGCCGATGCCGTGGTGATCGATTCGGGCCGTCCGACCGGGGATTCGCTCCAGCGGTTTGGCCGTGACGCGACGATCGAGGCGGAATCGATCGTGGCCAAGACGGCGGCGCAATTGACCCAGGCGACGACCCAGCGCCAGTCCGGCGTTGCGCCTTCAGTGGGCTATGCCGACAAGACGGTCCAGGCCGAAGTCGGCGCGACCCCGCTCGGTTTCGACCAGACCAAGGCCACCTGGCGCGTCGCAGTGACCCCGCAAGTCGGCGCTGTCGCCGCACGCGCCTGGTTCGAACGCAAGCCGGTGGTCGACAGCGTGATCTCGTATGGCGGCACCCGTGATCCGGTCACAGGCGCCTATTGGGGCCAGGTGATGCGCACCGGCGGCGGCGCAGGGCTGTCGGTCGATCACGAAGGCAATGGCGTCTATGTCGACCTGAGCTACAACCACTACGAGGGCACCAATGTCCCGACGAACCACAATATCGAGGCCAATCTGGGCGGCTATCTGCGCGTGGTGCATTCCGAACACGGCAACCTGACCGCGGGGTTGAACCTGAACTATCAGGCTTATGGCAATGACCAGGACTATTTCACCTATGGTCACGGCGGCTATTTCAGCCCGCAAAGCTTCCTGAGCATCGGCTTTCCGATCAACTATACCTATCAGTCCAAGCGCGTGGACATAAAGGGATCGTTTACGCCGGGGTTCCAGTCGTTCCTGCAGAACCAGGTCAATCTCTATCCGACCGACCCCGCCGCGCAGGGCGTGCTCGACGGGCTGAAGGCGCAGGACAACGACGTGCGCAACTATTACGACAGCCTCAGCAAGACCGGGTTCGCGCTCGCCGCAGCCGGGTCGGCCTATTATCGCATTACGCCCTCGACGCGGTTCGGCGGCGAAGTCAGTTACAACACATTCGGCAGCTATGACGAATTGCGCGCAATGCTGGGCATTCGTCAGTCATTTGGTACCACGAAATGAGCGGCATGATGAACGACATGATCAACCGGGCGCGCGAGCGAACAGGCGATCCCGCGCGCGAATATGGCCTGGCCATGCTGACCGCGCTGACCGCTGCGGAAATCTATGGCGAGGCCGGATCGGCGCAGGCTTTCGGGTTCTACAGCGCGATCGGCCGGCGGCTGGCGGCGCTCGTTGACCTGCACGATGTGCGCGATCTCGATGGGCTGTCCGACCGGGTCAACAGCCTGTGGGTCGCGTGCGGGCTTGGCCAGGCGCGTATCCAGTATGTCGAGACCGGGATCAGGGTCATCCATCGCGCCGCGCCGGCGACGATCGAGGGCGATCATGCGGGGCACTGGGCCACGCTGTTTCCCGCGCTGATCGAAGGGGCGTACGACGCATGGTTTCGCCAGCTGGGCAGCGGCCCGGCACTGGTCACGCGCATCGTGCGCCAGGACGGCGATCTGATCGAGTTGCATCACGGTGGGTGAACGAATTTTGATGGGTCGCAGGTCTTTGCTCGCTTCGCTCGCTTCGGTTCTGGTCATGGCGTGCTCGCGCCCGGGCGAGGGGCGCGAGCAGGCGGCAAACAGCCTTTGGGCGGTGTTTCGCAGCACATTCGTCGATCCGAGCGGACGGATCATCGACACCGGCAACGGCGGGATCAGCCATAGCGAGGGCCAGAGCTATGGCCTGATGCTGGCGGCGCTCGCGGGCGACAAAAGCGCGTTCCAATCGATCTACACCTGGACCCAGGCCAACCTGGCGCAAGCCGATACCGGGCTGTTCGCGTGGAAATACGATCCGCGCCAGGCCAATCCGGTGTCCGACCCGAACAATGCCAGCGACGGCGATACGCTGATCGCCTGGGCCCTGGCCGAGGCGGCGCGGCGTTGGGACAGTGCGGAATGGCGCACGCGTTCGGCCGCCGTCCGGGCCGCGATCCGCGCGCATGTGGTGGTGGAACACCATGGCCGCCATGTGCTGTTGCCGGGCCGTGTCGGCTTCGCGCAGGCTGGCCAGGTCACGCTCAATCCGTCGTATTTCATCTGGCCCGCGCTCGATGCCTTTGCCGCGCTCGATGGCGACAGCGTCTGGGGCGCGGTCATCAGCGATGCCGAGGCGATTATGCGCGAGGCCCGGTTCGGCGCAGAGAGCCTGCCGTGCGACTGGATCGACATCGGCGCCGACGGCAAAGTCGTGCCCTCGCGCAGCCATCCGCCGCGCTTTGGCTATGACGCGATCCGGATCCCGCTCTACGCGGTGGCGGGCCGCCGTGCCTCGCTGGTCAAGCCGATCGCCGATTTCTGGGCCCGCGAGGGCGCCACGGCACCGGCGTGGATCGATGTCACGACCGGCGAACGCGCGCCGTACCCGCTGTCCGCAGGGGGCAAGGCGATCGTGCGCCGGACGCTGTGCAAGCCGATGGGGCCCGAAGCGCTGGATACGGATTATTTCTCCGCCGCTCTCCAGGCCCTGGCCCGCGCGCTTTAGCCTGCATCGACGAGGATGAAGTCGACATCCTCGTCGGCGATCAGGCGCAGCATGGGCTCGGCGCGGGCGGCGATGCCGTCGCCGGTCGCGACGACGACCCCGTTCACCCGCAGACGGCCCCGGCTGGGCGCGAGATAGGCCTGGCGTCCGGGCGCAAGCGCGTAATCCACGGCCTGGCCCGCGAGCAGCGACGCGCCGAACACGCGCGCGTCGGCGTCGATCGGCAGCGCTCCGGCGTCGCCGAGCCCGCTTGCCAGGATCACGAGGCGGCCACTGCGATCCGCGACCGGAAACCGGCGCTGGCCCCAATGCGGCGCCGTACCGCGCGTGCGCGGCTGCAGCCATATCTGGAAAATCTTCAGCGGCATGTCGCCGTCATTGCGCTCCGAATGGGTGATGCCGGTGCCGGTGCTCATCACCTGGACATCGCCGGCCTCGGTCACCCCGATGCTGCCGACGCTGTCCTCGTGGGTTACCGCGCCCTGGCGAACATATGTGATGATTTCCATATCGCGATGACTGTGCGCGCCAAACCCCTTGCCGGGCGCGATCTCGTCGTCATTCCACACGATCAGCGGTCCGAGCGGCGCATGCGCCTGGTTGCCATCGGGCGAGACCGCGAAATGGTGGTGCGCCTTCAGCCAGCCGAAATCGGCATGGTCGAGGCGATGGCGGGGGCGAAATTGCAGCATCTGGAAATGTCCGAATAGAGCGGGGCGAGATGTCCGGCCGGCGGCTATCGTTCTACTCGGAGATATTTCGGGCCAATAGCTGCCGTTTCCGCAACAGATCGTTCCATCGTGCGAACGAACTCAGGCAATAACCGCAGGCTTCAGCGCCTCGGCCGCAAATTCGATCACGGCGCGGACACCGGGCAGCATGCCGCGGCGCGAAGTGAAGACGAGGTGGACGATGCCGTCGATCCCGCTCCAGGCAGGCAGCACGCGCACCAGCGTGCCCGCCTCGAGATCGTCGAGACAACTGGGCTCCGGCACCAAGGTTGCGCCAACGCCTGCGCGCGCGCAGGCGAGCAGCAGGTCGAAGCTGCCGGTCGCAAAGCGCGGGTCGACAATGATGCTGTGGCTGGCATTGTCGGGACCGGTCAGCGACCAGGTCGTCGGCCCCGCGCGGCCTTCCTGGTGATCGAGCAGGGGAATGTGCGACAGGTGATCGGGGGTGGCATCGGGTGGCAAAAGCGCGGCGATCGCCGGGCTCGCCACCAGGATCCGCCGGCTGATCCCGATCCTGCGCATCTGGAGCATGGGGTCGGTATCGAGCCGTTCGCGCACGCGCACCGCGATATCGATGCCGTCCTCGACCAGGTCGACCCGCCGGTTGGCGATCACGCATTGCACTTTCAGCAGCGGATAGCGCGCGAGAAAGGCGGGCAGGGGGCCGGCAATGGCCTGCTGCAGCCCCAGCGGAACGCTCAGGCGCACGAGCCCGCGCGGCTCGGCCCGGCGGCGCAGCGCGACCTCTTCGACCGCCTCGGCCTCGATCATGGCCGCGCGCGCGTGCTGATACACCTCGTCGCCGACTTCGGTCAGGCTGACCTTGCGCGTGTTGCGTTCCAGCAGGCGCACCCCGAGCTGTTCCTCCAGCAGCGAAATCCGCCGGCTGATGCGCGATTTGGGCAGGCCGAGCGCGCGCGCCGCCGCCGAGAATCCGCCATGGGTGACGACGGCCGCGAAGAACCGGAGATCGTTGAAGTCCTGCACCATCGTTCTCCTGATGGAACGTGGTGTTGCGCAGATGCCAGCTAATCGCAAGCGCGTTTCATGAATAGATCAGCGACAACCGATTACACCAAGCCAACAGGACACAATCATGAACCGTCGCCTCATTGCCGGCACACTCGCCAGCCTCGCTCTCGCCATCGCGACCCAGGGCATTGCCCAGCAGGTCGCCTCCGCCAATCCGGCCGCAGTCAAAGCCGGCAGCTACAAAGTGGAACCCTACCACACCCAGGTCGGCTTTTCGGTCTCGCACTTCGGCTTCACCGAATTCGGCGGCTTCTTCTCGGGCGCTTCGGGCTCGCTGGAGATCGATCCTGCGCACCCGGCGGCAACAAGGCTCGAAGTCAGCGTCCCGATCGACAGCGTGACCACGACGGTCGCAAAGCTCGATGGCGAGCTCAAGGGCGACCAGTGGTTCGACGCAGCAAAATACCCGGCCGCAACCCTGGTCTCGACCAGCGTCACCCCGACCGGCCACGGCACCGCGACGATCGCCGGCACGCTCACCTTGCACGGCGTCTCGCGACCGGTCACGCTGCAGGCGCGTTTCGTCGGCGCGGGCGTAAACCCGCTCGACAAGTCGGAAACCGTCGGTTTCTCGGCCACCGGCACGATCAAGCGCTCGGACTATGGCGTGAAGACGTATGTGCCGCTGGTCGGCGATGATGTGAAGCTCACGATCTCCGGCGCGTTCGTCCGCCAAGGCTGATCAATTCAACGTCCGCCCCGCCCGGAATGACCGGGCGGGGCGGCGTTTTTGTGTTCAGACCAGTTCGGCGAGCGCGGTCGGCTCAAAGCCCTTGAGATCGGCAAAGTCGCCGCTGCGCACTTTCGCCGCCCACTGCGCATCGCTCAGCAGGGCGCGGCCGACCGCGATCAGGTCGAACTCGTCCCGCTCCATCCTCGCGACCAGCTTGTCGAGGCCGGTGCTGGTCGAGCTTTCGCCGCCGAATGCGCTCAGGAAATCGCCCGACAGGCCGACCGAACCCACGCTTATCGTCTTGGCACCAGTCAGTTTTTTGGCCCAGCCCGCAAAATTCAGCCCGTTTTCGCCGTCGATATCCGGAAATTCGGGTTCCCAGAACCGGCGCTGCGAGCAATGCAGCACGTCGGCGCCGGCATCGACCAGCGGCTGGAGCCAGGCGGCCATCGTCTCGGGGTCTTCGGCGAGGCGCGCGGCGTAATCCTGCTGTTTCCACTGACTGAGACGCAGGATGACCGGGAAATCCGGGCCGACCGCTTCGCGCACTGCGGCTACGACCGCGACGGCGAACCGCGACCGCTCGACGATCGTCGCGCCGCCAAAGCCGTCGGTGCGCAGATTGGTCCCCGACCAGAAGAACTGGTCGATCAGGTAGCCATGCGCGCCGTGAATTTCCACGACATCGAAGCCGGTCTGTTTGGCATCCTGCGCGGCTTTGGCAAAGGCGGCAATCGTGTCAGCGATCGCCGCATCGCTCATCACCTGGCCGCGCGGCGCGCCGGGGCCGACCAGTCCCGAAGGGCTTTCGACCGGGGTTGCGGGCTCCCACCCGCTCATGCCGTTGGTCGATCCGGTGTGCCAGATCTGTGGCCCCATCTTGCCGCCGGCATCGTGCACTGCTTCGATCACGCCTTTCCAACCGGCGAGCGGGGCGGAGCCGTGGAAAAACGGGACCGCGGGCTCGTTGCGCGAGGTCGGGCGGTCGATCACCGTGCCCTCGGACAGGATCAGGCCCACGCCGCCTTCGGCGCGGCGGCGGTAATAGTCGGCATTGGCGGTGCCGGGAATGCCTTCGGGCGCAAAGGTTCGCGTCATCGGCGCCATCACGATCCGGTTGGGCAGTTCCAGCGATCCGATCCGTATCGGTCGAAACAGGACATCGGTAAAAGATGAGGGCATGAAGTGTGCTCCATTGAATTCATTTGGTGGGGGAGGTATAAGGTATCCCACGTAAACCTGGTGTCAATCGGGCACCTTAAGTCGCCCAGGTATAGTCAAGGAAACCTGCATGCTGAAAACCCGTCATTTTTCAGTCGAATGCCCCAGTCGCCTGCTGTTCGACCAGATCGCCGACAAATGGTCGATGATGGTGCTGACCGTCCTCGACGATGGCCCGATGCGGTTCAACGCGGTCAAGCGCCACCTCGAAGGCGTGACGCAAAAGGCGCTGACCCAGTGCCTGCGCCGGCTGGAGCGCAATGGCCTGCTGTCGCGCCGGGTGATCCCAATGTCGCCGGTCGCGGTGGAATACGAGATCACCGAACTCGGCCGCTCGCTGCAGGCGCCGTTCAAGGCGCTGTATAGCTGGACACTCGCGCATTTCGACGAAGTCGAGCAGGCCCGGCAGGCGTTCGACGAGCGGCTTGCAGCTTAGGTTTGTGGCACCCTGCCGGGTATTCCCGCGCAGGGCCCGCTGATGGTGTCCGCGCCGATCTCGCATCCGCCGGTGTTGTTTATGCGCATGCGCGACATTTGTATGGACGATCGCCGGAAAAGGCCAATACATTGGCCGATCCAGATCCCGCAGAAAGCACACCATCCATGCAGTTTCGATCGCCCTACACGTACGGCAAAGCCTTGAAAGCTGTCCCGGTTTTGCTGGCGTTTTCTGCGCTGACGGTTTTTTCCACCACAGCGTCAGCGCAGGTTGCCGATGCGCCAAGCGGCCAGAGCATGCCTGTCGCAGCGCCCATCACCGATACGATCCCGCCCGCGCGCGATGTCGCTTATCCCGGGACGATCGCGCTGCGCGTCGATGCCAGCGATGTCACGCGCGGGATTTTCCGGATCAACGAGACGATCCCGGTGACGGCGGGTCCGGTTGTCCTGCTCTATCCGGCCTGGCTGCCTGGCGGGCATGCGCCGCAGGGCGAGATCGATAAAGTCGCGGGGCTGACAGTCATGGCCAATGGTGCCGCGATCCCGTGGCGGCGCGATACGGTCGATGTGCACGCGTTTCATCTCGTGGTGCCGGCGGGCGTGACCGCGATCGATGTCGGGTTTCAGTTCCTGTCGGCGACCAATGCGGACCAGGGGCCGGTCGTGATGACGCCCAATATCCTGGCGCTCGAATGGATTTCGACCGTGCTCTATCCGGCCGGGTATTATGCCCGGCAGATCATGGTGCAACCGACCGCGATCGTGCCGGCCGGCTGGTCGGCGGCCACTGCCCTCCAGACGACCGATGATGCGAAGGCGGGCGGGACATTGCATTACCATGCCATCGCGCTCGACACCCTGGCGGATTCGCCGGTGTTTGCCGGGCGGTATTTTCATGCAGAGCCGCTGTCGCCCGACGTGACCCTGAACGTATTTGCCGACCGCGCGGACGAACTGGCGATGACGCCGAGCCAGGTCGCGGTGAACAAGGCGCTCGTGACGCAGGCCGTCCGGCTGTTCGGCGCGCAGCATTACAGCCACTACGATTTCCTGTTTGCGCTGTCGGACCGGATCGACGGTTTCGGGCTGGAGCATCACCGGTCTTCGGAAGACCAGGCGTCGCCCGATTATTTCCTCGATTGGGACAGCAATGTCGCCGATCGCGACCTGCTCGCGCACGAATACACGCATAGCTGGAATGGCAAGTTCCGTCGCCCGGCCGACCTGTGGACGCCCGATTACCGCACGCCGATGCGCGACAGCCTGCTGTGGGTCTATGAGGGCCAGACGCAGTTCTGGGGCAATGTGCTGGCGGGACGGTCGGGCATGGTCTCGCTGCCCGATAGCCTCGACAAGCTGGCCTCGCTCGCCGCCTATTACGGCGACCAGCCGGGGCGCACCTGGCGCAGCCTGGTCGACACGACCAATGAAGAGATCATGTCGAACCGCCGGCCGGAACCCTTTACCAGTTGGCAGCGGGCCGAGGACTATTACACCGAGGGCGAGCTGATCTGGCTCGATGCCGACAGCCTGATCCGCGAACGGTCGCACGGCCGCCGCTCGCTCGATGATTTTGCGCATGCGTTCTTTGGCGTGCGCGATCGCGACTGGGGCGAAATGACGTACAACTTCGACGACGTCGTCGCCGCGCTGAACGCGGTCGAACCTTACGACTGGGCGGCGTTCCTGCATGCGCGGGTCGATGCGGTCGCCCCGCATGCGCCGCTCGATAGCCTGGCGCGCGGTGGCTACCGCCTGGTGTTCACGACCGAGCCCGGCAAAGTGTGGTCCGCGCGCGAAAAAAGCCGCGGGGTCGATGACCTCACCTATTCGCTGGGCATGGTCATCGGCAAGAACGGGGCCGTCACCAATGTGCGCTGGGGCGGGCCTGCGTTCAATGCGGGGATCAGTGTCGGCACGACGCTGATCGCGACGAACGGCAACAAGTTCGACGATGGCAACCTGAAGGCCGTGATGACTGCGGCCAAGGCCAGCCAGGCGCCGACCGCGCTGCTGATCCAGCAGGGCGATACCTTTCGGACGGTCACTATCGCGTGGACCGGCGGGCTGCGTTATCCCCATCTCGAACGGGTGAACAAGGGACCGAGCAGCCTGGATGCCCTGTTCGCGCCCCGGCATTAGGCACCGATCGGCCTGATTGCGAACCTGCACCCCTCCCCTTCAGGGGAGGGGCCGGGGGTGGGGCCTCTCCCCACTCGCGACGCTGAGCCAGGTCGACAGGCCCCACCCCAACCCCTCCCCTGAAGGGGAGGGGCTTCAGAGTCGCGATCATCGAATCGGCGTGCGCCGAATTCCGGGCAAAAAAAGGGCCGGTCAGTTGCCTGACCGGCCTTTGAAGTTTTGGGAGAGGATGCCTGAAAGGCATGGTTCAAATGGGTGATCGCCGGTTATTGTGCAAGTGCGAAAGAACCCGTTACGCTTGCAGAAAATGCATCAAGGCGCATGCCGTCAAGGTTTGCCGAGGTTTTGCTGCCTGGCCGCGTGGTTGAGGCTTTTGGCGAGGTAAGTGGACAGGCCTTGCGGGCGGCCCAGCAGATAGCCCTGGCCCAGCGCGCAGCCCATCTGGCGCAGGATGGCCAATTGGGCCTCGTCCTCGATCCCTTCGGCAATCACGTCGATCGACAGGCTGCGCGCCATTGCGAGGACCGCGGCGACGATCGAGCGGGCATTGCGGTCGTGCACGATATCCATGACGAAGCTGCGGTCGATCTTCACTTTGTCGATCGGAAACTTGTTGAGATGCGTCAGCGAGGAAAAGCCCGTGCCGAAATCATCGAGTGCGATCGTCACCCCTTCGGCCTTGAGACCGTGGAGCACTGCAGACGCGCGCTCGAGATCGGTGATCAGCATGGTTTCGGTCACTTCGAGCGTGATACTCGATGGCGCAATGCCGTGCTTGGCGATCGTTTCGAGCAGCATCGGCGCAAAGTTGTCATGCAACAGGTTGTGGCCCGTCGCGTTCAGGCTGACGTAGAATGGCGAATGATCCGGTTTCGGCAGGCCATTAGCCGGCGTAGCCTGCGCATTCGTGATTTTGGACAGCAGCGCGAATTCCGCCGACACAAGCGAGGCCATGCGATGCGCAACCTGGCGCGATATGTCGAGATTGAGCAGGGCCGGTTGTAACTGGCCCGCCGTCAGTACGCGGCCATCGGGCTGCGACACGCGCATCAGCGCTTCATATCCGACGATCGCCCTGCTGCGCAGGTCCACGATCGGCTGATACCCGACGAAGATCCGGTCTTTCTTCAGCGCGGAATAGACCTCGTCGGTGGCCGCGATCCGCGCCTGTTCGCCGCCATCGAGCGCGGCGTTGTAGATATGAATGCGCTGGTCGGGGTTCGTGATGCCAAGCTGCAGCGCGCGCCGGGCCTGGCGCAGTTGATCGTCGGCGCTGTCGCGCGAGGTGCAGCGCGCAATCCCGCAGGTGGCGTGGATTTCGAGCGATGCATTGCCAATGCGGATCGGCTCGGCGATCAGCCGCAGCAGGTCCCTGGCGCGGGCAATCGCGCTGTCATCGCACAAATCCGCGGGCAGCAGGACGCTGAACACCCCGTCGCCTTCGCGCGAGACCTGGCCATCGGGCACATGCCTGTTCAACCGGCGATCGACTTCGGCGAGCACCAGGTCGACATACAGGCGTCCATAGCCATCATGGATCTGGGCAATGCCGTTGAGCGCGAACAGAAGAAGCAGGGGGCGCACCCGGGCGCGGTTGCGGTTGGCGATCTGCACGCGCTGCGGTGCATCTTGCGGGCTTGTGCCCCTGGTGCCTGCAAAAGGCGCTGTGCGGTCGCCGAGGTGGGCACTGAACAGATGTTCGACCACCACGGCGAGCGATCGCAACGCGGTGACATGGCCTTGTCCGAATTTTTCCGGTTGCCGGTCGATCGCGCACACGGTGCCCAGCACCATGCCATTGGCCGCATGCACCGGAGACCCCGCATACGAGCGGATCCCGGGCTCACCCATCACCGTCGGATAGCTGGCGAAGCGGCTGTCGGCCGAGGCATCGCGCACCAGCAGGGGCTCGTCCAGAGCGACCGGATAATTGCAGAATGCGGTTTCCCGCGGTGTTTCGGAAACATCGACGCCGCGCGATGCGAGGAACCATTGCCGGCGTTCATCCACCAGCGAGATCATCGCCATCGATGCATCGAGTGTCGCACAGGCGAGGCCCGCAATCGCATCGAAGGATACGCTGCCCGCGGTGTCGAGCAGGCCATACTGGTGCAGCGTGGCGATGCGCTGGGCCTCGTTATGCGGGACTGGATACATGGTACGAGACCTCCATTTGCGCAAGCTTGCCACGGGGGAGACTACTAAAATGGAAACATTTGCCGGTCGAAACTCTCGAAACTGGAAAAAATCGGCCCCGCCCTCGCAGTGCTTGGGGCGGGGAGGGCGGGGCCGAAGTCAGGGGGGGTCAGAGGATTGGTTTGAGCAATCCTCCCGTTGCGCCAGTAACGGTTGTAAGCACCGAGGTGACGGCAGACGTGGCTCCGGCCGTCCCCGCGGTGCTCGCTCCGCCGGTCACACTTGTGAGCGATCCGACTGCGCTGGTAACAGGCGCCAGAACCGTTGTGAGGTTCGCGGTCGCCCCTGCGCTGCCGGATACGCTTGTTCCGCTGGTCAACGTGCCGACAATCCCGGTGACAGGGGCCAGGATCGTCGTCGCGCCGCCTGTGCTGCCGCCCGCACTGGTGAGCGTGCCGACCACACTCGTGACAGGGGCAAGCACTGTCGTCAGCCCGGTGGTCGCGCCGCCGGTACCGCCTGCACTGGTGAGCGAGCCGACCACGCTCGTGACGGGTGCCAACACCGTGGTCAGACCACTGGTCGCGCCGCCGGTTCCGCCCGCACTGGTGAGCGAACCGACCACACTCGTGACAGGCGCAAGCACTGTCGTCAGCCCACTGGTCGCACCGCCGCCGGTCAGGCCGCTGAGCGGGGCGAGTACGCCGGTGCCGGTGCTGGTCAGCGTCGTGGTGACAGGCGTCGCCAGGGTGTTGACCGCGCCCAGCAGGGGCGTGGTGATCGACGATACCGCCGACGTGACGCCTGCGATGACCGGTGCGGTACTGGTTACGACATTGCCCACCGCGGTCCCGGCCTGGGTTCCGAGCAGCGCGCCGGTCAGGCCCACGACGGGTTGCAGGCCTGTCGTCACGCCGGCGGTCGTGGTCGGCAAAGTCAGGCTGGCGACCTGGGTGCCGGTCAGCAGGTTGACCGTCGTGAACGTGCCGGCGGCAGGCGCCGATCCGGTCGCATTGGGCAGGAGGTTGACGCCCGCCAGGGTGCCCGATGTCGACGCCCCGGTGACGGCATTGCCCCCGACATTCGCGCCGAGCAGCGGCCCGGTATAGCTGGCCGCGGTGGTGCTGCCGGTACCGGGATTGGTCAGCAGTCCGGTCAGCGGAGCGAGCGCGCCGGTGCTGCTGTCCAGCGTCGCCACCACTGGCGTCACCACTGGCGAAAGCAGCGTGTTGACCGAGGCCAGGACCGGCGTGGTCACCGATGCAACCGTCGAAGTGACGGTGGCGACCGTCGGTGCCAGGTTGGTGCCGACGTTATCGACGAGCGTCGCGGCCGGTTGCCCAACCAGGGCGCCGACCACGGAGCCGAGCGAATTGACGCTGGTCTGTACTTCCGTGGTTGTGGTGGGCAGGCCGACCGTGACGACATTGCCATCGGTAAGCACGCCGACCGTCGCCGTCGTCCCGGTCGCGGGCGTGCCATTGGTCAGGACGCTGACGCCGACGGGGGTTGTCGTCCCGCTGGTCGAGCCGATGGTGGTGCCGCCGACCGTTATGCTGATAGGCGTGCTCGAGATCGTCGTGGAATGGTCGGGGCCAGTCGGGCCGGTGGGACCGGTCGGACCCGTGGAACCGGATGGACCAGTGGGGCCGGATGGGCCGGTGGGACCGGATGGGCCCGATGGACCGGTCGAGCCAGACGGGCCTGACGGGCCGGATGGGCCGGATGGGCCGGTCGAACCGGACGGACCGGTCGAGCCAGACGGACCGGTCGAGCCGGTCGGACCAGTGGAGCCGGTCGGGCCGGTGGCACCGGTCGGGCCGGAGCCGGAAGGACCAGTGGAACCGGACGGACCAGTCGAACCGGACGGACCAGTCGAACCGGACGGACCGGTCGAGCCAGAAGGGCCGGTGGAACCGGACGGACCGGTGGAACCGGATGGGCCGGTCGAGCCGGACGGGCCAGTCGAACCAGACGGGCTGGTAGACCCTGATGGGCCGGTGGAACCAGATGGACCGGTCGAACCGGACGGACCGGTCGAGCCTGAAGAACCCGACGGTGAGGTCGTTCCGGTAGGAGAAGTCGTTCCAGTGGGCGAAGTCGTTCCTGTCGGAGTGGTGTGGAAACCGACACCAAAGCCGACATCGTGCGAACACGCCGAGGTCAGCACAATCATGGGAATAGTCGTGGCGCACAACAGTGCGTGCCGGATGTTCGTGATTGCCTTGCGATCGAAAGTCATGGTGTTTCTCCCCTCAGCGAATTGGCCACTGGATCGAGAGAAGACATAGATCCGGTTTTTCCCGGGCCGCGAATCGAACAAAAGCCTGTGCGGTTGTTCCCTGCGGCGGGATCGGAATTTCGGGTTTTTCGGGGCGCGCAACGGGTCTGCAGGACACGCAACGCGGATTTCCGGGGGTTACAAAGGCCGCAAAATCGCCGGTTTATGCGCAAAGTCGTACGCAACATGTCCGCAAAACGGGTTTTGGCGGGGTTTGACAGCCAGGCCCCGGGGAACGGCCGGTCCGGTTGCAAATGAAAAAAGCCCACCCGAAACGGGTGGGCACAAGCACCGTTCAGGACAGCAATGGACGTTCAGGAAAGCAATTGGGCAAGCGGCGCAGCAAAGTGCACGATCCCCGCAGCAGCGATTCCCACCGCATAAGGCACGCCCGGCTGCGACAGGCGGCGGCGGTGCTGGCGATGCATGGCAGACGCCAGCAGGCCGCCCGTGATCGCGGTGATCAGCAGCGCGCCAATCGCAGCCGATGGTGACAGCCACAGGCCCAGCGCGCTCATCAGCTTGAGCTCGTCGCCGCTGACCATGCCAAAGCGAAAGCCGGTCAGCATCGCGGCACCCAGCACCACGGCGGAGAAGACATGCCCGGCGATCTCCACCCCGAACGACCAGCCCGAGGCCAGCCCATAAGGCAGCGCCAGCATGGCGATGAGCAGCGTGATGATGATCGGGATATGGCGCCGGTGCGCATCCGCCAGCGCCGCGCAGACCAGCAGCATGATCAGTTCGACCAGGCACAATAGCTTGATCACCTGCTGCATGATCGCCAGCAGCGACATCGGCTGGAGCGCCATGCGCAGGCCGGTCAGGGAAAGGACGTGCGGGACAAGGCTGTGCATAGCAATTCCTTCCGGGGGTGATTAGCGCCAGCGCGGGCCTTCGACCCAACTGACCAGGCTGTGGCGGATGCCGCGGGTGACCGGCCGCACGCGGTGTTGCAACCACGAGGGAAAGATCAGCACGCTGCCCTGCGGCGCAAAGACCGCATCGGGCGCGGCGATGCCGAAAAATTCGAAGACGCCGCCGTCGTAATCCTTCGGGTCCGATAACTGGACGACCACCGACAGCTTGCGATCGAACATGTGATCCGATTCGAGCCAGACGTCCTGGTGCCAGTCGTACTTGGCCTGGGCCGAGCCATGGTATTCGGTGAACTGCACTTCGAACGGCCGATCGATATCGACGCCGAAATTGGTCCGGTTGGACAAGTGCACCAGGCGCATGAAGCGGTCGACGATCGCGTGCTCCATATGTACGTCGAGCCACCGCACCACCGAGGTGCGATAGCCTGGATCGGCGCGCGTCGTGCCGTCGAAACCGATCGTCGACTGCTGCGCGGGATAAGCTTCGCCGCGCGCGATCACGTTTCTGCACTCGTCCGGCGACAATGCGCCGGTCCAGACTTCCCAGATATTTTTCATGACATATCAGCCAGTTGGTGATGTTGCGTGAAATTCTGACGCTTTGCGTACGGCTAAAATGCGGTGCCGACGCCAAAAAAGACGCGGGCGCGCTGCGAATACGCGGCGCTCGGCCGCTTGACCGGAACGGCCACTTCGACACTGCCGGTCCACTTGTTCAGCAGCCGTATGCGGACCCCGCCGCCGGCCGAGGCCAGCGAGAAATTGTCGGCGGGCAGGTTGTAATACGGGCGCGCTATCGTGCCGGCGAGCGCACCGTCGACAAAGGCGTAGACCGCCGTACCGCGCAGCAGTTTCGACTTGATCGGCAAGGTATAGCTCGTCTCGATACTGCCGGTGACGGCCTTGTCACCGGTCAGGCTGCCGATGTCGAAAGCCCGGCCGCCATCCGGCCCGCCGAGCACCTGGCGCTCGATCACGGGCAGCAGGCTGGTGGTGTACTGGGCATGCGTGGTGGCCTTGATCGTCACCGATTTGCCCACGCTGCGCACGACCACGGCCTGCCCGCTGACTTTGGTAAAGCCCTCCTGCGAGAACCCGGTGAAGGCTTCCGCGCCCAGAATGCCCAGGCCATGGCTGGCGACCACGCTGACGGCAAAACCATTGCGCGCATCGGCCTTCGAAAACGCTGCGCCCAGCCGGGCGACGCGCGTGCGATAGCTGCCGAACGCGGTGTCGAGAAAATAGTTCGAGCTGTCGGTGCCATCGAGCGCGCCGGTCAGCGACAGGTTGGTCTTGCTGCCATGGATCACCGGCAGGGTCAGCGTCATCCCGCCCAGGGTCGCCTTGCCCACCGCCGAGCTGTCCGTCGTCTTGGTGTAGAGGTGCGCGGCGTTGAACCCGAGCGACAACCCGCTGGCGGTCAGCGGAACCGAATACCCGGCGGTGTAGAACTGATAGCGATTGGGGTGGATCGGCAGATAGCTGCTGACATGAAACCGGTCGCCATCGTGCAGGACATTGTTGAACCCGACATCGACTTGCGCCTGGAACGCCTGGATGACATTGGCGATCGCGGTGTTGTCGATCGTGATTTTGACATCGGCGACTTTGCGATGCGATGTCATATCCAGGATCAGGTCGCCGGTCGTGCCGACCTGGCGCATCTGGACCGAGACGGTCTCACCCGGCAATTCGCGAATCAAAGTGAGCGCGCGGTCGAGCCCGGATTTGAGCAGGGGCTTTTCGTGCATCAACCGGGCGATCTGTTCGGCGATGCGCGGCGTCGCTTTCGCGGCCGGTTTGCCGTTCAGCGTATATTGCGTGATCGCGCCTTCGGTCACTTTGACGGTCAGCACCCCGTTGGTCGGAGTCTGCGGCGGGATCATGATCGCGTAATAGGCGATGTCGCTGCTGGCATAGGCCTGGCCGACCGCGGTCGCCAACTCCTGCAGGTTTGCCGGCGTGATCGGCTTGCCGATGAACGGACGCGCCACGCGCAGCAGGATCGCGGGCGACAGGCTGACACCGACAAAGCGGACATTGGTCAAACTGGTCTGGCTGGGCGCGGCGGCGACCGACACCGATGATCCGTGCAGCGCCGGGCCGCCCGCTGGCGGGGGCAGGCGCGGCTCGGTGCGATCGGACCGGTCGCGGTCGACTGTGGGCGAGGGGTCCAGCCGGGAATCGGTCTGGATGCCGGGCAGGCCCGCCTGTTGCGCCATCGCCGATTGCGCGCCCAGGCCCGCCAGAAGCGCCGCCGCAAAGAGCGCAAAACGGCCAATGCTGCGGTGCCGCGCACGGGGCGCGTCCGGGCTGGCCGCGGGGCCAAAACAGGGTGGGAATGCCGTCACTGGATTGATGTCCAATGCATTTGTGGTGTGAACATCCCCCACGGCTATGCAATTTTGCGCAGGTTTCACGCAAAATAAAACCCGGAGCGGTTGTTGCGTGCGGTTGCATGGGCCCGGTTTCCGGCGGATCCGGGCCCGCAAGCGCTGAAAACCGCATTATTGCGGGCGTTTGACAGCACGGGGGCGGTTTCGCGGCGGTGCAGCACGCCCGCAATATTGCGCAAAATGGCCGTTAACGGTTACCGCAACACGTTGAAATTGTCTGTTTTGGATCGTGCCATGGATGGTACCGCCGGTTTCAGGCGGGTGGGGGCGCCGGTCTGGAACAACCGCATCGGGCTTTGCTGTTGTCGTCAACGGCGCAAATGTGCGGCATCTGAATCGGGTGAGGCATTAGTTGGAAGTGTGGGGGAGGCGCTGTGTTCAAGCGAAACTTGCAAACTGGTCGTTTGGGGAACTGGCGGCGCCTGGCGCATGTGTCGGCCGCAATTGCTGCAGGACTGCTGTCCGCAACATTCGGCACGACCGCTTCGGCGCAGACCGCTACGACGGGCCCGAGTGCGCAAGATCAAATCGCGATGGAGCAGGTCCATACCGTCCTGCCGCAACTGGCGATCCAGTCGCTCGATGCGGTCGAAGCCAATGTCCACAACATCCTGGTCGAGCGCCGCGATCGCGAAGCCTCCGGTGACGAACCGGTCATCGGCAAGCTGACGATGTCGCTGTTCGGCGATTTCCGCGCAGGGAAATATTCGCAGTTCGTGGGTGAACCCAGCACGATCACCCACAGCCGCTCGATTTCCGCCGCGCTGGATTACGCACCGCGCGAAGGCATTATCGCCGGTGTGTCAGCCGGGATCGATGGGCTCGACGCCCGGCTCGATGGAATGGCGCCGGGGACTGGACCGGGTATCGGTACGACATCCTATCATGTCGGGCCGTTCGTTGGCGTTTCGAATGGCCGGGTCTATTTCGACACCAGCGTGAACTACGCCGTGGACCGGTATAACGAACATTTCAGCACTTCAAACAACCAGGTGCTCGTGACCGGCGCGCGCGATAGCGACAGTTGGGCGATCAGCGGCGAAACCGGCTATCATCTGCGCAAGGGCAAGATCAATGTGCAGCCGTTTGCCGGCCTGCACTATCGTTATGCGCACGTCCCGCAATTGAACCAGACCACCGGCACGACGACCTTGGCGACGGCGGCATTCGCGAACGAGTCGCTGCGATCGGCGGCCGGACTGCGCATTTCCGAAAATTATGCAATGAATTCATGGTCTTTGCAGCCGACGGTCAGCGCCGAATGGCGGCACGAATTGCGCCATCAAGTGTCCACGGTCATCGAGGAAGAGCAGATCGCGCCGCCAACGCCGGTGTTCACGCTGCCCCCAGGGTCCTTCGATCGTAATGCGGTGCTGGTGAATGTCGGCATGTCGGCGACATATCACGAACGCCTGACCGTGCGGCTCAGCTATCGCGGTGAATTTGCCGATGGCCGGCGGATTCACGGTCTGGTTGCCTCGATCAGCCACAGGTTCTGACCATGGGAATCCAGTGGGGCAAATTCACCGGCTATGGTGGTAAAGCGCGCGATCTCGTCGGTGCGGGCGCGCAGGATCTTGACCGCCGATTGGCCAATGCGAAGCCTGCATCATCGGAACACAGCGAATTTATCGCCGTGCGCGCCGAAGATTGCGCGCCCTGGCACGGAAATCCGGCCAATCGCGAGCCGTTGACCGAGCAGAACTGCCGCAGTCTGATCGAGGCGATCGGTGCGCAACGCAGGAACACCGTTCCAGCCAAGGTTCGCCGCACGCCGGGCGCGGACAAACCTTATGAAGTGTTGGTCGGCCATCGCCGCCGGTTTGCAGTCGAATGGCTCAATCATAACGGGCGGCCCGAAATCCTGCTGCATATCCAGCTCGTCGACATGACTGATGAAGAGGTGTTTCGGCTGGTCGATGCGAAATATCGCGATCGCGACGATGTTTGCGAACTCGATCGCGCGCACGGGTATGAAGTCGCGGTCGACCGGTTCTATGGCGGGGTGCAATCGCGCATGGCCGAGGCGCTCGGCTATTCGAACAGCCAGATCAGCCGTTTGCTGTCGCTCGCGCAAATGCCGCATGAAGTCGTGCAGGCGTTTGCGACTCCCGAGGAATTGCGCGTGCGCCATGCCGAAGTGCTGACGCCATTGTTGCGCCGGCCAGCGCAACAGGCGCGGATCGTTCACGCGGCGATCGATCTCGCGCGTGAACAGCAGACTTTGGCTTTGCGGCGCGAACCGTTGATACCCGCGGCCATGGTGCTGGCGCGGCTGAAGCAGGCGGCGCTCGCCACCGATATCGGTTCGGTCGACGGCGACCAGTTCATCGTCCAGGTCGATGGCGTTGCGATCGGTCTGGCGCGGCCCGACAGGAACGGCGGCGTGCTGGTCGAACTCGTCCTGAACGCCGGAACTGACTGCGACGCAGTGTCGCAGCAGTTGCGGCAGGCGATCGAAATGGCGCGTTCGTTATATAACCATCTGGAATGATTGGTTATTCGACTTTGGCCAACTCGTTCAGATAGCTGATCAAAGGCCGTTCGATGGCAGGATCGATCGTCAGGTAATCCCGCCGGCCGTCCTTGGCGTCGGGCGTGCGGACCAGGATGGTATCGGTGACCAGCCGGTTGATCAGGCGCATCGCGGTTGTCGTCGGCGCGCCCGATGCGATGCAGGCGCTGGACACGGCGACTTTGCGTCCTTCCATATTGGCGACGAGCAGGTCGAGCAGCATCGACCACGACGGATCGCCAAACAGCAGGCCGTTGCCGATCTCGCGCCGTTTGTTTTCTTCGCGCAGCAAGCGCCGGATGAACAGTGGATTGGCGATCTTGATCGCGGGAAATTCGCCAACGCGCGCGCCCGGCCTGGCGTCGCCCGGCTTTGCTTGGCCCGACTTGCCTTCGACCGGTGTGATCAGATGCGAAATGCGCTGCAATTCCTGGCTGAGCTTGCCGAGATGATCGACCAGGTCGGTTTTTGCGCGCCCCTGGAGTTCGACTCCGCGCAGGCGCAGCAAAGCCGTGCTCAACTGTTCGTGCGCGACCGGTTTTTCCAGGAAATCGGTAACATGCGCGCGCATTGCCGCAACCGCGATTTCCAGCGAGGCATGGCCCGTCGCCATGATGAAGCGCAAAGTGCGCCCGTCGCGCTCGGTAATTTCGATCAGATCCCGCATCAGGGTCAGGCCGTCGCAACCCGGCATGCTGTAATCGGTGATGACAGTCGTGATGTCATGATTGGTGATCTGGGCCATCGCCTGTTCGCGGGTCGCCGCGACATGCGGAATATAGCCGAGCATCTGCAGCATGAGTTGGCATTCGGATAGCCAGTCGAGATCATCGTCGATCACGAGAATTGCATCACCGGTCTCGGCCGGACAAACGAACGTATCGAAGCCCCACGACGGAATTGCGTTCATAGTTTCCCCCTTCGCACCGCTTTTAACGGTATTCTACGTATATGGAGTAACAAGCCGTTCCCTAACGCTTCGATAACATTGGCTATTCACAACCGGAATGCTGCCATTTTGGATGTAGTTGCGTAAAGCACACGTTTGCCGAGCGGGTTTTGCGTATTGGGCCCTTAACATCGAACGGGCGCGGTCTGCTGGCGGCGTGAAATGGGGCTGATCTTTGCGTGCTTTGCGTAAGGTTTTGCGTACGCAATGCGGGTTTCGGCATGAGTGGTCATGCGACTCGAAAGAATAGCGACGCTTGACAGGAAGTACCGGGACAGCCCGCAAAAGCCCTCCACCTGAAGGGGAGGGTTAAGCCGGCACCACGATGCGATGATATTTCACCAAGCTCGTTCATCCTGAGCTTGTCGAAGGACGCGCGCGACGGTTGATCCGGGTGAAGTTGCTGTCGCGTTGGGCCAACGTAGCGCGCGTCCTTCGACAAGCTCAGGATGAACGGTACTTGTTGAACAACAGCGTTTCAGTGTGACACTCTATATAATGTCGCGCGGCAGGCGCAGGCGAAAACAGACCGGGTGATGCTGTGGTTCGCAGCGGATGATTTCCGCCTGAAAACTCGCCGCAAGACGTGACACCAGCGAATACGTGATCTGGTCGATGCCGTTCCCGGAATCGGGGCCACTCGAGCGCGGCGGCATCAGCGCGGTCTGGCCTGACGAGACGATGGCGATTTCGATCGCGGTTTCGGTGCGGGTGGCTTCCAGGCCGATCGCTTCGGGTGGTTTGCCGTCGCTGGGGCGCCTGGCCAGGATCCGGGCGAGCTCGGACAAGGCGGTGCTGACCAGCATTTCGATCAGCCCGTGGTGGAGCGGGGCCGGGTGGGTGAGCGCGTCGCCGCGGATTTCGACGGTTACGCCGGACTTGCGCGTTTCCGACCGGGTGGCGAGGATTGCGCGTTCGAGCGCGGTGCGCACGGTCATTTCCGTGCCGTCGCGCTGGCCATCCTGCCCGAACCAGCGGAACTGGCCCAGCATGGTCGCCGCGGCCGACGAATGGTGCGCGATCTTGCCGACGCGCTGGCTCAGCTCGGTGCCGAACGGTTCGGGCACATCGGCGCGCGCGAGGATATAGCCGAGATTGCCATTGGCCATGCCGATGACATTCATCGCCTGGCTCAATTCGTGGGCAATCCCCCCCGCGATCCGGCCGAGCAACAGATAGCGTGATGTTTCCGACAGCCAGTTGCGATCGGCCAGCGCATATTGCATCCCGCCGATGACATCATTGTCTTTCCACAGCAGCCGCGTCGCTTCGAAGCTGGCATGCGCGACGAGCATCATGACCGTCATCAGCGCGGCGGTGGACACCACGCCACTGGTCACTGTCGCCAGTTTGAGCAGCAGCGCGACCACGAACAGCACCACCGACCAATAGGCCGCGGGCACCCGGGGCAGCAGGACCCGGCCGATCAGCGCGGACGATGTCAGCAATGCGGTCGGCACCAGCAGGTCGGGATGCGCCGCATGGGGCGCGGGCAGGAGCGCAACCAGCGCCAGCCCGATCGCCGCCAGCCCGGCGATCCCGCGCTGGTTCAGCGCGATGATCGCGCCGGCGCAGCCCGACACGGCGAGCGCTGCATAAGAGCCCCGGTCCGGTCCTGCGGGTGCCGATGCTGCAATCCACGCAACCGCCATCAGCGCGCAGCAAAAGCGCGCATTCGCCGGCATGCTCAGGCGCCGGCGCAGCGCGAGTATGGCACGCGCTGGCGCGGATGGATTGGCCATCGGACTGTCCCCCAATGTTGCGTGCCCCCATGTTGCGTGACTTGCCGCGACCGCTGCGCCGGGATGCGACCCGCGCATTGGCCGCTGCTATTCACAGTCAGGTCCATATCGGAACATTAGCACGAGATTGCGTGGGATTCCCAAGTGCAAATTCAAGGGACTGGAACCACTGCGGTTCTATTCCGGCGCGCCGCCTGGCCCGCGTGGATGTATCCATATCACGCTGTACCGTAACGAAAATATCGAATTCCGATTTCACCGCCCGGCGTCATGCCTGCGTTGAAGCGAACGATATCCGGGACGGATCATAATCCCGCATCGGTTTTTTCTGAAATTCCGAATCCCTCAAAAACGGGCATGTTTGCGTAAGCGGAACACGGTTTTCCGCAAACACAACTGCCCTTTGCTTGCTGGACGGGGCGTCCGGGGAAGGGTGGAAACAGGGGCCTGATCGATGACATTCGGAACCAGGGGCAGGATCATGATGGCGGCGGGCCTGTCGATTGCCGGCCTGTCGATGATCGTCGGCTACAAATCACTGCACCATCCGCAACCCGTGGCAGTCGCCGGCGCCAGCGCCGCACCCACGACCCTCGTGCTGGCGAGCGCCGCACGCACTATCAACATCGGCGAAACGATCACCGGATCGCTGATCCGCACCGCGCTCGGCGATGTCCGCCGCAACGGTGCCGTGGCGACCCCCAATGAAGTGGTCGGCAAAGTGGCAACGCGGCAGATCCCCGCAGGCGCAATGATCGAGCGTTCGATGTACGATGCCCACACCAAGCTGGCCATCCGCGTTCCGGTCGGCATGCGCGCGGTCAGCATCGACACGACCGCCGAAATCGCAGTCGCCGGCCTGATCCGCCCGGGCGACCGGGTCGATGTCCAGACGGTCTATCCCGGCCAGGATGCGATCAACGGCATGCATGCAACGCTGGGCGAGGCGGGTCGCAGCCAGGCCAAGACGCTGTTGCAGATGGTCCCTGTCCTGGCGGTCGGCGAACTGGTGCTGGGGTCGACCACGACCAAGCCCACCAATGCCGTCGCCGACAACGCACTGACTTCGGCGGCGCGCACGGTGACCCTGGCGCTGACCCCGCCGCAAGTCCTGACCCTGTCGCTGGCCAAGCATGTCGGCGCGCTGTCGCTCGCTTTGCGCAACCCGGATGACACCGACGTCGGCGCCCAGGTGGCCGACGACACGCCGGTCAAAAAGCCGGTGCACTACGCCGCGCGCGCGCCGCGCCGCCACACCCACACCGCTCCTGCATCCAATGTGCAGATCGTCATCGCAGGCCGCAGCTACGCTGCGGCACAATAAGGAGTTCGGTGACATGAAATTTCGATATCTCGCCGGACTGGCCCTGACGGTCGTGATCGCGCCTCCGCTTGCCGCAAAAGAGCCGGACAATGGCATGACCAACGTCCCCGCTTCGCTGGGCCAGACGCTGGCCCCGAACACGAGCCGGACCTTGCGCTTCAACCGCGCGGTCAAGCGGATCGAAGTCGACAAGGACGGCGTGATCAGCGTGCGCGCACCCAATCCGCGCTCGGTCCAGGTCACAGCGATCGCGCCGGGGAGTGCCACGCTCGCCGCTTATGACGCCGACGGCGAATTGCTGGGCAGCGGCCTGATCAACGTCGGCATGTCCACTTCAGTGCTGGATCGCGACCCGCGCATGGGCCGGGTGAAGGCCCACCGCGACGACAAGGGCATGGCCCTGACCGGCAGCGTCGACAGCCTGGAAGATCGCGCCGACGCACAGCGGGAGGCCGGCGATGCGGGCGAGGGCCCCGTGGTCAACTATGTGCGCGTCAATGGCGAACAGATGGTCGCGGTCGATGTGCAATTCGTCGCCGTATCGTCGAGCACGCTCAAATCACTCGGCTTCAATTTCTCCAAGCTGAGCGGCGATATCCAGGGCGCGGTCGTCGCGCCGAGCACGCTGAGCAGCGCCAGCTTTTCGTCATCGGGCCTGTCCTTGTCGGCGACGGCGCCGCTCCAGAGCGCGTTCAACCTGTTCCTGGGTTCGGCCAGCCACGGCCTCGGCGCGGTCATGAGCGCGCTGGCCAGCACCGGCCTGTCGCAATTGCTCGCCCAGCCGACCTTGCTCGTCCGTTCGGGTGAGGAAGCACATTTCCTGGCTGGCGGCGAAATTCCCATCCCTGTCCCGCAGGGCATCAGCGGCGGCACCGGTGGCGGTACCGTCACCATCCAGTTCAAGGAATTCGGGGTACGGCTGTCGGTGGCCCCGACCGTGCTGAGCGATGGCCGCATCTCGATGAAGATCGCGCCCGAAGTCAGCGAGCTCGATTACAACAATGGCGTGCAGATCCAGGGCTTTACCGTCCCGGGCATCCGCCGCCGGTCGGCCGATACCACGGTGCAACTGGGCAGCGGGCAAAGCTTCGTGATCGCCGGGCTGAGCTATACCAACAACACCACGACCAAGCAGAAAGTGCCCTTCCTGGGCGACCTGCCGATCCTGGGCGCTTTTTTCAAGAACCAGTCGACCGACAAGGAACGGCAGGAGCTGATCATCGTCGCAACGCCGCGCCTGGTCAGCCCGATGAAGGCCGAGACCGCCGCCGCGATGACCGCGAGCATTACCGGTGACCAGCCCGACCTGAACTTCAAGGACATGATCCTGGGGTCGAACGACGCCGATAAAGAAGCCGCTGCCTTTGGCGTGGTGAGGCGCTGACATGCAGGAAGTCTGCCTCCTTTCGGTTGACCGGGCCCTGTCCGCCCGCCTGAGCGACGCGCTCGGCAGCGGGGTCCTGGTCAAGCTGGCCCAGGCGATGAGCCCGCCAGGCCCTGCGGCGACCGTGATTGTCGTCGACGAGGCCGCCGCACCGCCCGATCGTTCGCTGGCAAAGGCGCTGGGCGCCATTGTCGATGGCGCGCGCGGCCGCCCGGTCGTGCTGGCCACCGACAAGACCGATACCGAAACCGTGCTTGCCGCCCTGCGCGCTGGAGCTTGTGATGTCATCGATCGAAATGGCCAGGGTGGAGACATCGCCAATGTTCTCGTCCGCGTGTTGAACCGCCAGGTCGCCAACCAGAGCCGGACCGGGCACCTGACCCTGGTGCTCGGCGCCGATCCCGAAAGCGCGGCGATCTTTGCGACCGACCTCGCGATCACCCGCGCAGGCCCCAACGTCGGCCCCAACGTCGGCAGGGACAAGCAGCACCTGCTGGTCGATTGCACGATGCCGACCAGCGCCGCCGAGGCCTATCTCGATGCGCAAGTCGAATACGGCATCGCATCGGCAGTGGCCGATCTGCACCGGCTCGACAGCATCCTGCTCAGCAATGCGCTGGCCCGGCACGAAGCCAGCGGCCTGATGCTGCTGACGCTCGATGGCGGGACCGGGATCGAGCCCACGGGCCTGGCCGGGGCGGACATTTTCGCCCTGCTCAAATTCCTGCGCGCGACCTGTGACGAAGTCACGTTCTGCGTCGGCAGCCTGCGCAACAGCGCGCTGATCCGCATGCTCGCGGCCGAGGCGGACGGGATCGAATTCGTCTGTTCGCAATCGATCCGCGAATTGAAGGCGCTGCGCCGCATGGTCGAACAGCTCGACCTGGAACCCGACCTGTTGCAGCAGGTCCGGCTGGTGGTCTGGGGCCAGGACGATGCGGTGCTGCTCGATGGCCGGCGGATCGTCGATGCGCTGGGCCTGGGCTCATTCGTCAATGTCCCGATCGATGCGGCCGAAATGCGCAATGCGATCAATTCGGGCCGCCCGCTCAGCCTGAAGGGCCGCGATACGCCTTACGTCAAGGCGCTGCGCCGGGTCGGCCGGACCAGCGAAACCACGATCACCCCGATGAGCGGCACGCTCGATCGTGTGCGCAACAGACTTTCCCGCATGGTGGAGTGGCGGTCATGAGCCTGCTGACGAACGATTTCCACAGCCTGTCGGTCACCGACGCCGCGCCCGGCCTGGTCAGCGATATCGCCGCCGCCCTGCGCGGCGATGCCGGTGATGCCGGCGCCGCGGCGATGACGCAGGCCCGTGCCCAGCGCATGAGCAACGCCTATCAACTGGCCAAGGCGCAAGCCTGCACCCAGGTGATCGAACAGCTCGAAGCGCGCAGCCTGTCGAGCGAAAGCATGGGGCCGCGCGCGCTGCGCGAGGAAATCGAGCTCGCGGTCGGCAGCCGCAGCCGACGCGGCCAGCTCGCGCTCAATTCGATCGAGCGCACTTTGCTGATCGAGGATGTCGAGGACGAAGTCGCAGGGCTGGGGCCACTGGCGCCGCTGCTGCGCGACCCGACGATCGACGATATCATCGTCAATGGTCACAACCAGATCTATATCGAACGCGGCGGCCTGCTGGAACGCGCGGATACGCGGTTCCAGGACGATACCCACCTGATGAACATCATCCAGCGCATTGTCGGCCCGATCGGCCGGCGCGTGGATGAGGCGAGCCCGTTTGTCGATGCCCGCCTGCCCGACGGTTCGCGCGTAAACATCGTCATCCCGCCGATCGCGCTCGATGGCCCGCTGCTTTCGATCCGCAAATTCCGCATCCAGGCGATGTCGATGGACGACTATGTCGAGCGCCAGACGATGAGCGCGGACATGGCCGCCTATCTGTCGCTGGCCGTGGCATCGCGGCTGAATATCCTGGTCTGCGGCGGCACCGGCGCGGGCAAGACGACGATGCTCAACCTGCTGTCGACATGCATCGACGAACGCGAACGCCTGATCACGATCGAGGATGCGGCCGAACTGCAATTGCGCCAGGCGCATGTCGTGCGGCTGGAAACCCGCGCGGCCAGCGTCGATGGCAGCCGCGAAGTCAATGCGCGTGAGCTGGTGCGCAACGCGCTGCGCATGCGGCCCGACCGGATTATCCTGGGCGAAGTGCGCGGTGCCGAAGCGGTCGAAATGCTTCAGGCGATGAGCACCGGCCACGATGGCTCGATGGCGACCTTGCACGGCAATTCGCCGCGCGATGGCCTGGCCCGCCTCGAAATGCTGCTCGGCATGGCGGGGATGCAGAACGATCAGCGATCGCTGCGCCGGTTCGTGGCCAACAGCATCCATATTATCGTGCATATCCAGCGCCTGGCCAATGGCAGCCGCCGGGTCATGTCGGTGTGCGAACTGACCGGGGTCGAGGGCGAATCCTACCTGCTCAACGAGCTGTTCAGCTTTGTCGAAAAGCCGGCGATGTCGGGCCTGGGCGACTTTCACCGCGAAGGCGTGCGGCCGCATCATGCGCGCCGGCTCAAGGTCGTCGAAGGCACCCCGGATGCTCCGCTATGCTGATCCTCGCCATCCTGCTGGCCATGGTCTTCGTCGGCGCCGCCTGGCTGCTCTATCGCTATGCCGAAGTGCGCAAGGTCGATCTCGAAGGGCTCGAACGGCGTATCGCCCACCAGGACGGAGCAGGCCAGGACGGGCCCGAAGCGGCAGCGCTGCGCCCGGTGCGCGCGTTCGCGGTGCCCGCCCGGTTCGAGCCGATGATGGCGCGCGCGCAGATCGAGCTGACCCCGGGCCTGATCGGGACGATGGCGGGGATCGCCGGGCTGCTGTTCAGCGTCGTGTGGTATTTCCTGGGCCTGCTTGCCGCGCTTGCGGCGGTGGCACTGGCGGCGGTGATTGCGCTGGGCCTGGTGCGCGAACGGGCGCGCAAGCGGTCCGAAGCGTTTATCGCGGCGCTGCCTTCGTTTCTCGACAACATTCGCCAGTTGCTGGCAGTGGGCAATTCGCTGTCGCAGGCCCTGCTGCGGTCGGTCGCATCGGCGCCCACGCCGATCCAGGACTATCTGGGCAGCGCGGCGCGGCGCATCGAACTGGGCGCGCCGCTCGGCGATGCGGTGCAACAGACCGCCGATCGCCTGCGCATTCCCGAAGTCGCGATGCTGGCCGCCGCCGTGCGCACCAATTTGCGCTTTGGCGGGGCCATGACCGGGATTATCGGCAATCTGGTGTTCCTGGTCCGCGAACGGCTGCGGATCAACCGCGAGCTGGCCTCCACCACGGCCGAAGTGCGGATCAGCATCCGGCTGATGGTCGCGATGCCGCTGCTGCTGACCGCTTTCCTGTTCCTGACCATCCCGCCCTACCGCGCATTCTTCTTCAACGATCCGCGCGGCCATCACCTCGCGATTGCCGCTGCGGTGATGCAGGTCTTCGGCACGGTGTTGATGGTCCGTCTGCAAAGGCTGGCATTCTGATGGTGGACCTCCTCATCCCCACGCTGTGTCTGGCTACGATGATCGGCGGCGGCGCGCTGTTCATGGTCGGCGCCAAAGCCGAACAGGCCAGTGTCCAGCTCGACGTGCGGCTCGGCCGCGCGCGGCCCGGGCTGTCTAACGTCCACCGGCAATTCACGATGCCGACGTTCCTGGCCGCACGCGGCAAGGATCGCCGCGAAGTCGTCGAGCGGCTGGAACAGGCCGGTTTCTATGGCGCCGATGCGATCAACGCGTTCCTGTGGGCGCGGCTCGGCATCACCGTGCTGGTACTGGTCGTGGCGCTGGTGGTCAGCGACATGGTGTGGCGCAACCCGCTGGCCCAGCCGCTGGTGCTGTTTCTGGCTCCGGCCATCACGTATATCTCGATCAAGCCGATGCTGACGTCGTTCGCCAAAGGCCGCCAGCGCAAGTTGATCGCGGAATTTCCGTTCCTGCTCGATCTGCTGCTGATGATGCTCGATAGCGGGGTCAGCCTCGACCAGTGCCTGCACACGATCGCACGCGACGAAGCGATCAGCACGCCGCATCTCAACCGCACTTTGCGCGGGCTGGTCGACGATCTCGACCGGGGCATGGCGTATGAAGTGGCACTGCCCCGCTGGGCGGTGCGCGTGGGGACGCCGGGCACGACCGACCTCGCCGGGCTGTTCGTCCAGGCGCTGTTCCAGGGCATCGAGCTGAGCCCCGCGCTGCGCCAGTTTGCGCGCGAATTCACCGAACGGCGCATTGCCGCCGCCCGCGAAGTCATGGGCCAGATCTCGATCAAGCTGATCATCGTGATGATCGTCTTCTTCATGCCCGCCTTGTTCATCGTCATCGGCGGTCCGCCCGTGAGCAGCCTGTTCGACATGATTACGGAGTTGAAAAAATGAGATTTCATCGGAATCTGCTGATCGCCGCCGGCGCTGTGAGCCTGGCCGCCGTGATGACCCCGTGCGGCGTGGCCCAGGCCCAGCCGGACAGCGACCAGCCGCAGACGCGCGGGATCTATCTCCAGATGATCCAGAAGGCCCGCGTCGACGGCCGATCGCGCGCCGCCATGGCCTATCTCGATGATTACGATCACAAATATCCAGGCGATGTCGAAGCCCGCGTGCTGCGCATCAATTGCCTGCTCGATCTGCACCAGGTCGCCGAGGCGCAAGGCCTGCTGGGCCGCCTGCCGACCGAACGCACCGGGCGCTTTGCCGCGATCGTCAATGCGGTCCACGGCCATGTGCTGGCGGCGCAGGACCGCTGGGGCGACGCGGTTCCGTATTATACCGCGGCGGTTGCGGCCGATCCGACCTCGGCGGTGCTGCGCAACGCGCTGGGCTACGCGCAATTGCGCGATCATCACCCCGATCGCGCGCTCGAAACGATCAGCGATGCGCGCGAACTGGCGCCCGATGACATGATCATCCGCAACAACCTGATGCTCGCCTATGCGATCAACGGCCGCGATGCGCAGTTGACCCAGGCTCTGGAATCGGTCGGCAACCAGGCCGCGCGCACCGCGCTGCGCCAGCGGATCACTATCGAAGCGGCGCGTTTGCGGGCTGTGCCGGCGATGGCCGCAGCCGTGATCCCCGCAAAAGCCACCCCGCAAAACCCGTCCTGAACGCGCAAAAAAGGAGCACACCGCCATGCTTGGCCTGACTTTCCTCCTGCTCGCATCCGTCGCCGGCGACCCGGCGCCCGCGGCAACCACGCCAACCGATCCCGCACCGGTCACATCGACGCGGTCGCAGCAGCGCAAATACAAGCTGCCCGAGATACCCGAAGGGCCGAGCCCGATCCGCAAGCTGATCGACGCGCAAAACCAGTCGGAGCCGCGCAACGACGGCGCGGACGGCATGTCCGCGGCCGAAGCGGACTTGGTGATGGCGCATTATCTGGCCTCGATCGGCAAACGGCTCGATCCGTCGGACGAACGCGGATCGCAAGGTAGCCACCCGTGAAAACCCGGGCGCTGCGCCACATCTGGAACGACGAGAGCGGCCTGGCCGCCCCGATCATTGCGCTGCTCGGCACCGCTCTGATCGGTGTGTCCGGCATTGCGCTGGATTTCGGGCTGTATTTCACGACGCAGCGCAATCTGCAGGCAGTCACCGAATCCGCGGCGCTGTCGGCGTCGATCGATCCGGACAATGCCATGGCCCGCGCCCAGGCGTTCATGGTCAGCAATGGCTATCCCGCGTCGGTGATCACCTCGCTGCAGGTCGGACGCTATTGCGCGGATATCGATATCGCCGCGACCCAGCGGTTCTTTCCGCTCGGTGCGGTGCCCGAGTCCTGCCAGGGCAACGGGCTGAGCAATGCGGTGCAATTGCAGACCCTGACCACCAGCAAACGCTATCTGACCAGCGTGTTCAGCAGCGCGGTCACGCCGGAGATCACCGCTTCGGCGACGGCGACGCGTATCGATGAAGCCGGGCTGGAAATGACGTCGGGCGTGCTCACGCTCGATCCGGGCCTGGTGAACAGCGTGCTGTCGCTGCTGGCCGGGCGCAATATCGCACTTACATCTGCCACGATCCAGGCGCTGCTGGCCAACAATGTCGATGCCGGGCTGATGTTCGATGCGCTGGCCGCCAAGGAAGGCGAAACCGGCACGTATTCGGACCTGACCGCGCGCACCGTCTCGATGGCGGATCTGTTGAACGCCTCCGCCACGGCGATGCAGCAAACGCCGAACACCGATCCGGTCGCGATTGCCGGGATGCAGGCGCTGGCCAGTGCGATCGGTTCGGGCGTGCAGGTGCCGCTCGCCAAATTGTTCGAACTGGGCGTGTGGAAAAAGATGCCGGTCGGCTATTCCAACACCCAGCCCAGCCTGCGCGCGGGTCTCAACGCCTATCAATTGCTGGCCTATGCGCTGGAAGTGAACGGCACCAGCCTGCTCGGACTGAACGTCAATATAACCGGCGTCGGCACTGTGGCGGTCAATGCCATGGCCAGCGGGCCACTTGCGCGCGCGCGGTTCGGGTTTGGCCCGCAGGGCGAAATCACCGTCAGCACGGCGGCCGCGCGGCTGCAACTGGGGGTGAGCGTCAATCCGACGGCGCTGCTGGCCGGCACCGGCTTCGTCCAGGCCGGGACAAACCTGGTCTCCGTCAATGTCCCGGTCCTGATCGACATCGGCGAAGGCTCGGCCGCGATTTCCTCGATCACGTGTGGGCAGGAAGCGGCCACCGATGCGCAAGTCGGCGTTGCCGGCGGGGCAGGGCTGCTCGGCGTCTACATCGGCACAATGCCGTCCAATGTCATGACCCAGCCGTTTACCGCGCTGTCCGCCAGCCAGGTCACGCCGGTTGCGCTGCTGAAGGTCGGAATTCTGCCGGGGGTGCCACTGGCAACGGTCAACATCCGGGCCGCGACCGGCCCGCTGATCGGCGGCAGCCAGGTGCTCGATTTTCAGCAGGAGGCAGGCGGCGACGGGGTGATCGGGCATGTCCCGCTCGGCGGGACGCCGGCCATGGTGGGTAGCCAGTCGGAACTCGCGCAGACGCTGTCGACGCTGCAGGTCACGACCTCGCTCACCGCGCTGGGCGTGATCACGCTGGGCACCGGCCCGCTGCTCAACACTGTCGGCAAAGTGGTTGCGGCACCGGTTGCGGCACTGGGGGTCGATCCCACGGTGACCAACCTGCTGGGCGCGCTGGGTCTTTCGGCCGGGTACGCGAATGTCTGGGTCACCGGGGTGCGCTGCGGCGTGCCGGTGCTGGTTTAAGGTTTTTCGAGATCGGGTTTCTGGAATTCCCCGCCAGAATCCGTCGGGCAGTTGGGGCAAGGGAGAATACCGATGTTTAGCAAAATCCATGATCGCATGATCGAACTCAGCCAGGACGAAACCGGCGCATCCGCCGTCGAATACGCCATCCTGGTCGGCATTGTCGGAGCCGCGCTCGCTGTCGGCGCGCAGGTATTCGGCACCGGCCTGAGCGGTGTGTTTACGGGTCTTTTGGCGGCCGCCAAGCTGGCTTGATTGGTCTCTGGTCCGCGTTTGGACCGTTGGGACAAGGGACAAAATCGATGTTTAGCAAAATCCATGACCGCATGATCGAACTCAGCCAGGACGAAACCGGCGCATCTGCCGTCGAATACGCCATCCTGGTCGGAATTGTCGGTGCCGCGCTCGCTGTCGGCGCGCAGGTATTCGGCACCGGATTGAGCGGTGTGTTCTCGGGTCTGTTGGCAGCAGCCAAGCTGTGACGTCAATTTGGACCATGCGTCATCGGCGTGCGGTCCCGATTGCCACAGGTTTGCCAGCCAGCAACCGGCTCGTCGGACCCGTTGGGGCAGACGAGCCGGTGACCCTGGCAGGTCATCCTGGCGAAACCGCAAGGAGGCGGATGATGGGTATGCTTCGTTATACCGGCATCAGGCGGCGATGCCGCGCAATGCGGGATCTTTCCGCATCGAACGCCGGCCTAGCTGCGGTGGAATTTGCCTTGCTGGCGCCGGCCCTGCTGGCGCTGATTTTCGCGATCATCATCTATTCGCTGTATTTCGCCGCCTATATGGGCGTGCGGCAGGCTGCGGCCGAAGGCGCGCGCGCCGCGGTGTCGGGCATGAGCACGGCCGAGCGCACGACACTGGCGACCACACAGGCCCAGACCGTGCTGGCGGGATATGGATCGCTGATGGGTTCGGGCGCGACGCCGGTCGTTACCACGCAGGTCGTGGGCACCGGTCTGTTTGCGCTAACCATCAGTTGCGACATCAGCGGCAGCCCGATCATGCGCTATGGTGCGCTGCTGCCGATGCCCAGTTCGACGATCACGTATCAGGTGATCATCGCCAATGGTAGTTACTAAGGTTACAAAATGAACTAAGGGGCAATTGGCACCGCCCGTACAGGTGTGTCAGTTGCCCGCAGTTTGCGACCCGATGAATGAGGTTTGCGGCCTTGTATCGAGGTGGAGGAGGTCATGCGACGAGCGGATTTAACAGCCATGGCTGGCGGGGAGGGATTGATGATCCTGACTTGCCTGGTGGTCTGTGTGGCGGCCGGGGCATTCGGCATCGGGTTTTACCTCGCACGGCGCGATGATCGAGGCGATCTCGCGGTGCAGGCCTTGCCCGCGATTGTCCTGCTGATGTGTGCCTGTGTCGTGTTCGTGGCCGGCTGCGCGCTTGCGCAATGGGCCGGCGCGGCATCGTTTCGCGCGCCGCTCATGGGGCTTCTCGAACTGCTTGCTGCTGCGCTCGCCATCGGCGTGCTGCTCTGGCGCCGCCGCCTGACCGATCTGCTGACCGCCCGCCACCTGCGCGATGCCAACCACGCGCTGCGGGTTCAGATCGACATGCTGCAGACCAGTGGCGCGGAACAGATCCGTAGCCAGAAAATGATGGCGCTGGCGCAGTTTTCCGGCGGCGTTTCGCATTATATCAACAATATCGCGCAAGTGACGGGTGGTGCGCTGGCTCTGCTGGCGCCGCATGTGGCCGGCGATGCACCGGCCGAGGACCTCGTCGCGCTGGCGCTGACGGCCACCGATCGCAGCGTGCGGCTGACCAATCAATTGCTGCTGTTTGCGCAGGAACCGTCGCTGATGGCGCGCCAGGTCGATCTGGCCGCCTTCATCGCCACCTTGCGCGCCGAACTGGCCGCGCAACTGGCCCCGGGCATCCGCCTGGACCTGGCCGACTGGAGCGAGCACGAGTACGTCCCGCTGCTGATCGACGCGAGCGAGATGATGCAGGCGGTGTCGAACCTTGTCGCCAACGCGCTGGAAGCGATGGGCGAAACCGGCGCGCTGACCATCGAGCTGGCGTCGTATTACGCGCGCGAACGGCTCGACCTGGCCGATGGCTATTACCTGCGGCTGACCGTGTCCGACACCGGCAAGGGGCTCGCGCCCCACCTCGCGCACCAGGCGCTCGATCCGTTTGTATCGGCAAAGCCGACGGGCATGGCCGCAGGGCTGGGGCTGAGCGTCGTTTATGGTATTTCGCGGCGCGCCGGCGGCACCACGATCCTTGATGCGCGGCCCCACGGCGGCACCAGCGCGATCGTCTATCTGCGGCTGGCACCCGCCGAAACCGACCTGGCCCCCTCGAGCGCGCCCGATCTCGAGATCACGGCGGGCGCGACTTTCGACTTCGGCGGATTGCGCATCATGCTGGTCGACGATGAGCCGGAAACCCGCACGATCGTTGCGCTAACGCTCGAATCGCTGGGGTGTGAGGTCGTGCAGGCGGGCAGCGGGGCGCACGCGCTGGCACTGGCCGAACACTTTACGCCAGACCTGTTCGTGCTCGATTTCGCGATGCCGGGCATGAACGGCGCAGAACTGGCCAGCGCTTTGCGCGCGCGCAATGGCCAGAGCCGAATCGCCTTCCTGACCGGATTTGCCGACCGGGTGGCGATCGAGGCGGCACTCGGCCGCGATGTCGCGCTGGTCTACAAGCCCGCGTCGCGCCCGCAACTGGCGCAGGTAATCGCGGACGCATTGGCGGCATAGCGCGAACCAGCCCAAGTACGCGCACACAAATCACTGCCAAAATGGATGTAAAGGTTGACATTCTGAACCAATTCTCGACTTTATAGGTCGGGGATCGCTAATCGATCGCTGCTTCGGTGCGCGTCTCGGCGTGGACCAGGGAAAGCGGACGACGGCCAGGAGAGAGCTGAGTCATGCGGGAATCCGCCATACTCATCGTCGACGATGTTGCTGACATCGTTGCCGAAATGATCTCGATGTTCGCCTTGGTCGGCGTGCCAGCGTTTGGCGCCGATTCGGTGCAGGAAGCGTTGTGCATGCTCCGCCGCGAACCCTCGATCCGCGCCGTCATCTGCGATCTGCACTTGCAGCATGAAGATGGCCGGACTTTGCTGGCGCTTGTCCGGAAAGATCCCGATCTGGCCGATCGGCCGCTGAACGTGATCTTCATCACCGGCGACAGCGATGTGGAAATTCTCTGCGCACAAGCCCCGCCGGTAACGATCGTGCGCAAGCCGATCGACCCGGACATGGTGATCGAACACGTCCGCCGTTGTCTGCAGCAGGCTGAATGAGGGAGTTGAGGCGATGACGGACCTCGCACTGGCCCATGTGCTGGGAAGCTTGCGCCGGGGGGTGCATTTCGATGTGCTGCGCGACGTGTGCTTCGACGTCGATACCGGGCAGCTCGATTTCTGCATCGCCGACGAACGGGGCGAAACCGCGCGCAGCATGATGGTCATTCCATCCGACAGGCGCGTTTTTTCGATGCTGTGCGGCATCGACGACGCCGTGATCGAAGTGCAGGCGTCAGAGCGCGATCGCCCGCTGCACTTGCGCCTGATCGTCGAGCGCTACCAAGGCGACTGCGCCTGGGAACGCGGCATCGCGATCTGGCTGTCCGATGACATACCCGCGCTGGCCGGCGCCGCCGACCGCCAGCGCCTGGCCCATCTAAGCATGCAGTCCGCGGTCGTTGCCCACGAATTGCGGCAGCCCCTCTCCACAATCGCGATGGCCGCAAAAAGCATCGAACTGATGGTCGAACAGCTTGGCGAAACCGCGACAGACCCCGCAAAAATCGCAGACATCGCGCGCGCGGCCGGCCGTATTCGCACCCAAGTGGCCCGCGCCCGCGAAATCATGGCCGACGCCATGCACGAAGGCGCGGCCCAGGTCGCAGAAACGCACCAGGCCGACCTGGGCGAGGCAATGGCCAGCGCGGCCGCCAGCCTGCAACCGCTATGTGACGATCACGCCATCACCCTCATCGCCCAAATCCCCGACCAACCATTGCGGGTCGCCTTGCCGGCCCTCGCAGTCGAACAGGTAATCATCAACGCCGTCCACAACGCCGTGGACTCCTTGCGCACCGCGCGATCGCAAGGCCGGCAAGCCGGAACCGTAACCCTGCGCGCCGAGGCCGCGCAGGGCATGGTCGTCTGCCAGGTGATCGACGACGGTACAGGCCTGGCCAACGGAACCGCACCCGACCTGTTCCAACCGTTTTTCACCACGAAGGCGGCCGTGGACGGCGTCGGCCTGGGCCTGCATATCAGCCGCCGGATCGTCGAACGCGCCGGCGGGACGATCGATCTGACCACCAATGCTGGCCACGGGGCCACGCTGTCGTTTTCGTTGCCGGCTAAAAATCTTCCGTTTGTTTGAAGGGCCTCCGGCGGCCTAGGGCCATTGCCCTAGGGACCCGTTACCGTCTTGAACTGCGTGCCGGCCATGCGTTTGCGCGCCCCCACGCAGACGGTAACGGGATGCAAGGGCAATAGCCCTTGCCCGCCGGAGGCACCTTTGGATCTGCACAGTGGCCTCGCCTCACGGATGATATTGCAGCGTAATCGTCGTCCTGGCTTCCCGGTGGACCTGTTCGGGATCCATCGCGATCCGTTTGAAATGATCCTGCGCATGCATCACCGCCTGGTCGGTCAGATGCGGATTGCCGTGGCCCGCCGGGTCGATGAACTGGTCTTGCCCGCCCTCCTCGATCACCGAATAGAGTGCGGGTGGACTGGTCCCGAGTTCCATCAGGCCGGTCCAGCCTTCGCCGCCATTCGACGGCAGCATCTTTGGCCCAAGGCCCAGCGCGGACCACAATTTGGGCGTGCTTTCGTCATCGTGGGGGAAGGGTAGGCGCGCCGGATCTTCGGGCTGTTTGGACAGGTATTTCCAGTAGATCGGCGTGCGCCATTCGGCCATCGGTTTGCCGGCAAAGTGCGGGCGCGCGGCCGCGATCGCCTTGCGCACGGTTTCGGCGACAACGGCATCGCGCGACTGGCCGTTGAAATAGTCGACTTTGACCGGCAGCCCGGCTGACTGGCCCTGCAGCGTGCGCAGCAGGAAGCTGGTCTGATATTTCAGGTATCGTTTCTCATCGATCGCTTTGTACCAATTGCCGATTTTGTCCGAATAGATCGCCTGGGGCGCTGCTTCCAACCACGCGCGGAACAGGGTCAGGCCGGGGTTGTCGTAATAGCCATCGCCATCGCGGTCTTCGTACAACCCGTTCCATCCGGTCATCAGCGCGACCGCCTGCGTCACCTCGGGATCATGCGCCGCCTCGGCCGCGGCGCGCAGGTAGGGCGCAAAGAAATCGGGCGAGGTTTGCGTTCGGTCGCGGGCGCCGAGAGCGTTCCAGATCTGGCGGTTGTAGTCCTCCAGGTCGAGCAGCGTGATATTGTGCGCCGATGCGCCCAGGCGATTGCCCAGCCACGTGCGGAACGTCGCGCCGATCCGCGCTTCATCGCCTTCGCGCGACCACGTCGTCGGCTTGCTGTTCCAGGCGTGGATATAGCCCTGTTTCGGGTTCACCATGTGCGGGCGCTGGTTCAGCGACAGGAAGCCCTGCCATTCGTATTCGCCGGTCCCGGGCGTGGGCAGGCGCGGATCGGCGCCGGTTGCGCGGATCGGTTGCAGGCCGGTTTCCCAGAACCCGATATCGCCGCGTTCATTGCCGTAACACACGCCGAAATCGGTCGACAGTTTCGCGATGCCCTTGGCTTCGAATTCGGTCAGCGATTGCGCGCGCTGCATTTCGACGACCCCGACCCAGTTGTCGATTTCATGGCCGCGCTCGGCAAACCGCGCCGAATAGGCAACGCCGTGCTCCTTGTCCCACGAGATCACGCTGCCGTGTACGGTCTGGTCGACTTCGTGCACGACCGCGGGGGCTCCTTTGACCGCAATGCTTTCCTGGCGACGCTCCATCTTGTGCCAGGCGCCCTGGTACCAATATTGATAAGGGTCTGCCGGATTGAGCTTTTCCGCGAAATAGTCGGTCGAATCCGACTGGCCCGACGTGACCAGCCAGCCGTGATGCGGCCCGCGCCCCATGATCGGCATGCCCCAGGCCGGGCTGGTAAAGCCGGTGCTGTTGAACCCGCCGCCATGGAGGTGAATTTCGGGACCATCGGCGGTCGCCTCGAACATCAGGACATGCCCGCTGGCGGTGCGTTTCGGCCCGATCACCAGGCAACGGCTATGGTCCTGGCCCGGCGCGGGCAGGGCCGCGTGTACGGTGCCAGCCGTTTCGCCCGGCAGCGTCAGATACGTCGGCACAGGGTTCGGGCGGGCCGGGGCCAGGTCTTCGCCCGCGGGAATGGCAGTCGGCGAATCCGGATCGCTGACCGGGACCAGGTCGTCGAACATGTCGTGCCCGGTTTTCTGGCCATACTTCGCCACCATCGCGTTCATGAACGCCAGGTTTTTCAGCTCGTTGCCTTCGCGCCCACGCGGAAACCCGGCGATCATCGCCAGGTAATCGAGCAGGGCCCAGCGCTCGGGCTTCACCCCCCACCGGGTGAATTCATACGGCGTCAGATGCGCCGGATCACGCTCGATATCGGCGATCGCGGCATTCACGCCATCGACAAACGCCTGCATCATGCGCTGATGCTCGACCGGCGCCTCATGGTACATGCGCATCAATTCGGCCGCGGGCAGCGTGCGGTCGCGGGACACGATATCGGACGCGACCGCCGAAGGCCCCAGCGCTTCGGCGGTGCGGCCCAGCGCACGCCGGCGCGACATTTCCATTTCGGCCAGGCGATCCTGCGCTTCGGCATAACCCGCGCCATACATCACCCCCGCCGACGTATCGGCGAACACATGCGGCACACCCATCGCATCGCGATCGATACGCACCGGGACGGCAGGATCGGCCAGCGCCGGGGTCACGCAGATGGCGGCGGAGACAAGCAGCGACAGTTTCAGCATCGTGTAGTGTGTCATCGATCGGCCCCTCATGCCTTTTTCAACATTCGTTCAGTCAGCGCGACCCGGTGCTGCACGCTACCGGCAACAGTGGGTGCAGGAACGGTTCGAGCGCCGCCAGCAGCGCATCGGGCGCTTCTTCCTGCGGACTGTGGCCGCATTCGATCGCGTGGCCTTCGACATGCAGCGCCTTTTCGCGCCACGTTTCCAGCACATCGTACAGCGCGCCGACAGTGCCCAGGCTGCCCCACAGCACCAGCAACGGCGCCTGGATCCGGCTTTCGGCATCGGCGGCGTCATGCTCCAGATCGATGCGGGCCGACGCGCGATAGTCTTCGCAGATCGCATGGCGCGTGGCCGGATCGGCGTAACAGCGCCGGTATTCCGCCATCACGCGCGGGTCGACTGCGCCGGCGATCTTGATCTGGCCCTCGATATGGCGGTCGAGGAAATAATCGGGGTCTGCCGCGATCAGGCGCTCGGGCAAATCGAACGGCTGGATCAGGAAGAACCACCAGAAATAGCGCCGCGCGAATTCCATATCGGTGCGCGCATACATCGTCGCGGTCGGCGCGATGTCGAGCACGACCATCCGTGACACCGCGTCGGGATGATCGAGCGCCATGCGGTGCGCGACCCGCGCACCGCGATCGTGGCCGATCACGGCAAAGCGCGTATGGCCCAGTTGTCGCATCAGCCCGACCTGATCCCGCGCCATCGCCCGTTTCGAATAGCCGCCGTGATCGTCACCGCCCGCCGGCTTTGCGCTGTCGCCATAACCGCGCAGGTCGCTCGCGACGACGGTGAAGTGCTCCGCCAGCGACCCTGCCACTTTATGCCAGGTCAGATGGTTTTGCGGATGGCCGTGCAACAACAGCAGGGCAGGGCCCGTGCCGCCGATCGCCGCGCGGATCGTGACCCCGTCGACATCCACATCGATCCAGCGAAAACCGGGCATGATCTCGGGATGACCAATCATGCGCCGACCAGCCATGGCGATGCCGCGTGATAGGCTGCCTCAAAACTGAGAATGGCATCGGCCTCGGTCAGCGTTTCGGCAATCCGGTCGAGCCCCAGCATGATCGCGCGCCGCCGCCGCGCGTCGATCGCAAAGGGCAGGACGAGATCGCCCGCTAAGATCGTCTGCGCCTCCAGGTCGATCGTAAGCTTCCCAAGCTTCTGCTCTTGGTGAAGCGAAAGTCGATCGTACTGGTCCTGCTCAAGCGTGATCAGCAACAGGCCGTTGTTGGCCGCGTTATCCGCAAAGATGCCTGCAAAACTGGTGCCGACAATCGCGCGGATGCCATATTGCAACATACCCCACACTGCGTGTTCGCGCGACGATCCGCAGCCGAAATTGTGGCCGGTGATCAGGATCTGGCACGATTCCATACCCGGCTGGTTCAGCACGAACGAAGGATCGGGCTCGCCCTGCGGGTCAAACCGCAGATCATGAAACAGCCCGCGCGCCAGACCGGCGCGATCGATACCTTTCAGGAACTGCTTGGGCATGATCACGTCGGTATCGACGTTGGCCGCCGGCATCAGTGCCGCGGTCGCGGTCAGACGTGTGAAACCCTTGCTCATGCCAGCACCTCTGCCACTGTGCGCACATCGGCCAGGTGACCGCTGATCGCAGCCGCGGCGACCATTGCCGGGCTCATCAGATGGGTCCGGCTGCCTGCGCCTTGGCGCCCTTCGAAATTGCGGTTGGTGCTCGATGCGCAGCGCTCGCCCGGTTTCAACCCGTCGTCGTTCATCGCCAGACAGAGCGAACAGCCCGATTGCCGCCATTCGAACCCGGCCGCGACAAAGATCGCGTCCAGCCCTTCGGCCTCGGCCTCACGCCGTACCGTGCTACTGCCGGGCGAAATCATCGCGCGCACGCCGGGGGCGACTTTGCGGCCCTGCAGCACTTGCGCTGCGGCGCGCAAGTCGGTCAGCCGCGCATTGGTGCACGACCCGATAAACGCATGGTCGATCCTGACCGATTGCAGCGGCATGCCCGCCGTCAGCCCCATATAGGCCAGCGCCCGCGCCGCGCCCTGTTGTTCTGCCAGCGGCAGTGAGGCCGGGTCAGGCACGAAGCCATCGATCGGCAGCGCCTGATCCGGGCTCGTCCCCCAGGTAACCATCGGCGCAACGCTTTGCGCATCGATGCGGATGTCGCGGTCGAACCGCGCATCGGGATCGCTGGCCAGTTCGTCCCACGCCGCGCGCGCCTGCTCGATCAGCGCGGCGCTCGGCGCATGGGGTCGGCCGGCGAGATACTTGATAACCACGTCATCCGGCGCGATCAGCGCGACACGGGCGCCGCATTCGACGGCCATATTGCAGATTGTCATCCGCCCCTCGACATCCAGCGCGCGCACGGCATCTCCGGCGAATTCCAGCGCATGGCCGTGCGCCCCCGCGGCCCCAACCCGGCGGATCACCGCCATCACGAGGTCCTTGGCGGTAACGCCCAAAGGCAAAGCACCTTCAATCGTGACCCGCATCGATTTCAGCCGGGTATAAGGCAAAGTCTGCGTGGCCAGCAGATGCTCGATGTCCGACGTACCAATCCCGAACCCGATGCTGCCAAACGCACCATACGTCGTCGTGTGACTATCACCCGCCGCGATCACCAAACCCGGCATCACCCAGCCCAGTTCGGGCAGCACGACATGTTCGATACCCTGTCGCGGATGCAGCACGTCATAGATCTCGATGCCGAAGTCGCGGCCGTTGCGAATAAAATAATCGATCTGGTGCTGCGCCTCGCCATCGGCCGTACGGGCGAGGCGGTCGGGCGCAGTCGAATTGACGTGATCGACGACGCCCAACGCGGCCTCGGGGCGCCAGACTTTGCGCCCGGCTTCGCGCAACGCGCTGAACGCCTGCGGGCTGGTATATTCGTTGAGCACCGTGCGATCGACATACAGCAACAATTGCTCGCCCGGAGCGCCATCAGCGACTTCGGCCGGCGGCATGATCCGATGGCTGTCGATGATCTTGTCATATAACGTACGCGGATACGGCATCGGTACCTCGTCGGAACTGCTCGATGCGGATCTAGCCGCATGACCGGGCGACGACCAATGCTGGTTGCCTATCAATTCATGCCGAACGTGATGCAGACTTCGGACCTTCCGCGGCAAACGACCAGAAGCTTTCCGCAGCCGGCGATTGCCGCGCGCGCGGGCGGTACAGGCGGATTTCCATCGGGATATTCCACCGCTCGTCGCCCGCCGGCATCAGGCGACCTTGCGCCAGGTCATCCTCGATCAGGCTTTGCGGCAGCCACGCCACGCCCTTGCCCTCGCGCGCCATCGCCGCAAGCACCAGCACGGCATGCGAGCGAAACACGCTGGTCAGATGCGCCATCGGCCCCCCGGTCGCCCGCGTCGCCGCCACGATCCGCCCCATGCCCGACGCCTCGCCATATTCCAGGAATGGCAGCGGGTGGTTCGTTTCGCCGGGCAGGACATGCGCCGCGCAGTCGGCCCCGGCCAGCCGCGTACACACCGGTAGCAGCGTATCGGTGCCCAGGGTCAGACATGTAAAATTGCGCTGATCAAGCACGGTCGTGGCGGCCGGGTGGTGGTGACACAACAGGAACTGCGCATGCCCCTGCAACATCGCGTGTTCGGCCGCGGCCATGTTGTCGGCCGTCAACTGGATCGACATATCTTGCCGCGACAGCGCCTCGATACTGCGCACCCAGCTCGGAAAAAACGTCAGCGACAGCGCGTGCGTCGCCCAAATGCGAAGGCTGGCCTGCGATGTCCCCGCAATTTCCTGAATCTCCCGGCGCCCAAGCTCGATCGTGCGCAAGGTCGTATCGGCAATCTCGACAAAGCGCGTGCCAGCCTCGGTCAGCGACACCCGGTGCGTATCCCGGTCGACCAGCACGACGCCCAGCCATGTCTCCAGCGCACGAATACGGCGACTGAACGCCGGCTGGGTCACGGCGCGCGCTTCTGCCGCGCGCGAGAAACTTTCCCCGCGCGCGAGCGCAAGAAAGTCTTCCAGCCACGTCAGCTCCATCGGCCATTCCCCCGGCATCGGCAGACCCAAGCCGACCACCACGGGAGTCCATTGTCAAGAGATCGCCGAAACCGCCTTGCGGGCCAGATGGCGGCGGGTCATTGGCACGGTCAGCGCGGTACTTGCGACCGCCATCAGCAGCAGGGCGGTAAACGTCTGCGCGGTGATGATCTGCCGATCGAGCAGCACGTTGACGAAGATGATCATGATCAACGCCTTGGTCTGCAACATCCAGCCGATCACCGAGGCTTCGCCCGGCGCCCAGCCGAGCAGGCGCCCGGCCAGCCGCACGCCGAGCAGCTTGCCTGCAACCGCGGCGACCAGGAACAGCGCCGCCGCGCCAAACACTGTGAGCACAGCGCCGCCACCGATGCCCCACTGCGTGCGCAGCCCGGTGGACAGGAAAAACACCGGCATCAGCGCGAGCAGCAGGACCTGGCGCAAGGCATCGCGCCGTTCCATGGCGAATACGCGGCCGTCGAGCACCGCGCCCGCCAGGAACGCGCCGACCATGAAATGCAGGCCGGACCAGTCGGCCGCAAACCCCGTCGCCGCCAGCCACACCAGTGCGATCGCCCAGCGGTCGTTTTCGGGCACGCGCGCGACGATCCGCCGCATCGCCCATGCCGCCAGCGCAAACCCGCCGAGGAACAGCGCCTGCCGCCCGACCCGGCGCCAATCGACCAGGATCAGCGCGAGCACACCCCAGATCGCGACGTCGTCAAAGCTGGCATAGCGCAGCATCCGGTCGCCCAGCGGTTGGCGGAACAGGCCCAATTGCTCCATCAACAGCACCAGGATCGGCAGCGCGGTCACCGCGCACGCCATGCCGATCCCGGCCATGACCTGCACCGGACCACCAGCGGGGCCGATCCAGCCGGGCGATTGCAGCACCAGCGCCGCCGCGCCCGCGCCAAGCACCAGCGGCACCAGCAGTGCGCATAGCGCGGTGATGACGGTTTCGCCCCGGTTTTCCCAGGCCTGGCCCAGGTCGAGCTCCAGCCCGGCGGCAAATACGAACAGCATGACCGACCACCACGCGATGCCATTCAGCGCCGCGATCACCGCGGGGTTGAACACCGCGCCATAGGCGTCCGGAAATGCCGCGCCCAGCGCGCCGGGCCCGAGTACGATACCGCCGATGATCTGCACCACGACGAGCGGCGCAAAGCGATCGGTGCGCGCAAGTCGCCACACGGCATAAGGCACCGCGAGGATGATCGTCAGCGCGATCAGAAACAATTCGCTGGTCCCCATAGCCTCCGCTCACCCGTTGTTTTGCAGGCTTCTGGGCAAGAGCGCGCGAAAGCGCAAGCTAAGGGCAGGCAAGCACCTGCTCGGCGTCGCTGCCGATGCGGATTTCGCCAAGGGCATAGTCCGCCGCCCCGGACGTGCCGATCGCGATTGCCGTGCTGATCTTGTGCATGTCCACGCCGTGTGTGGCAAAGCAGCGCAGCGGCACGCCATAGCGGATATAGTGATCCGCGGCGGGCAGGGTGATTGTCACCGGTGTCCCGCAGGCTTTGTCCGCGCACCGCATCGTCAGCGCAGCAGTCGTTGCCGGCCCGAAATTGCGCATGGTTACCAGAACCAGGGCATCGCCATTGGTTTCGCGGGCAAGATCGATAAGCGCAGGCGGATCGAGCACAACATGGGCATTGCCCCCGGTGACGGTAAACCGCCGCGCGCCTTCCTGGACTTTGAAATCCGTGGCCGTGACGGTCATCCGCCCATCGAGCGCTTTGGCCGGAACGGTGGTGATCCGGGTTTCGTTGGTGTCGCCCAAAACCCGCAATGACCAACCCGAGGCCGGAATGCCATTGGCAAACCACACGCGGGCGTCACCACCGCCCTTGGCGGCGGCTAGCTCGGCCAGCGGCGCCCAATTGCGGTCGCCACTATGATACGTCAGGCCGTACCCTCGCGGATAAAGCACCCCATCGGCGATCTGCGCCGCGCGCGGCCAGGCCGCCGGCAGCTTCCCGGTGAAATCGAACCGGGGCTGGCCATGCTTGTCCGCAAACAGCACATCGGAAAGGCCTTCGCCTTCGCTGCCGGGCAGCCAGGCGACGACAAATGCATCTGCCAGATTGAGCGCCGGGTTCACATACAGCGGGCGCCCGGTCAGCATGACGGCGACCACCGGAATGCCCGCTGCCTTCAACTGGCGCATGGTGGCCCACGGCGCGGTCAGGTCGGCATCGAGCTGCAGCGAGCCGCGATCGCCCTGGAATTCCGCGTAAGGCTTTTCGCCGAACACCACCACGGCGGCGTCCGGGCGTTTGGTGAAATGGCCATCGGGCGAGAGTTCGGCTGTGCCGCCCGCAGCACCTGCCGCGTCGGACAAGCCTTTCCACAACGACGTCGCACCGGGGAACATGGTGTTGTTGAGCCCGGTGCCCTGCCAACTGAGCGTCCAGCCGCCCGACTGGCGGGCGATATCATCGGCAGCATCGCCTGCGACGAGCAGCCGCATGCCCGGTTTCAAAGGCAAAACGCCATTGTTTTTCAGCAGCACCAAGGACTCGCGCACCGCCTCACGCGCGATCGCGCGGTGTTCGGGCGCGCCGAGCAGCGCCCATTGGCCGGACAAGGCGCGCGCCGAGGGGCGGGGCGCATCGAACAGGCCCAGCCGGAATTTCACCCGCAGAATGCGCGCCACTGCGTCATCGACCCGCGCCATCGGGATGTGCCCGGCGCGGGTTTCGGCGACGAGATTTTCCCACACGCTTTTCCAGGTGTCGGGCGCCATGTACATATCGAGGCCCGCGAGCAGAGCCTGCGGGCAGGCCGCATTGGTGCAGCCTTCGACCTGGCCGTGCGCATTCCAGTCGGACACGACGAAGCCGCCAAAGCCCATGCGTTGCTTGAGCACGCCGGTCAGCAGGCTGGCGTTGCCGGTCATCTTGCGCCCCTGCCAGCTCGAAAAACTGGCCATCACGGTGCCGACGCCGTTTTCGATCGCGGGTCCGTATGGCGCGCCGTGAATATCGCGCAGCTCGATCTCGCTGATATTCGCGTCGCCCTGGTCGACGCCGTTGGTCGTGCCGCCATCGGCCAGGAAATGCTTGGTCGATGCCAAAACCTTGTCGTGGGCGAGCAGGTCCGTCTGCGCCGGCGGCCCTTGCAGCCCGCGCACCATCGCGCCGACATAGGCCGAAACCAGCGCGGGGTCCGAAGAATACCCCTCATAGGCGCGGCCCCAGCGGTAATCCTGCGGCACGGTAACGGTGGGCGCAAAAGTCCATTCCTGGCCCGTCACGCGGATTTCTGTGGCCGTGGCCGCACCGATCCGTTCGATCAGCGCGGGATCGTGCGCCGCGCCGAGCCCGATGTTATGCGGAAACAGCGTCGCACCAATGATGTTGGAGTGCCCATGCACCGCATCGATGCCCCACATCGACGGGATACCGACACCGCCCTGCGAGGTGTCTGTCGAGGCCGCCCAATATTCATCGGCCAGCTTCAGCCATTGCGGAGCAGGCGCCAGATCGTTCCCATACGGCCCGCTGCTGCCGCCGGCGAGTACCGAGCCGAGATGGTATTTGCGAACATCGTCGGGTGTGGTGAAGGCAATATCGCCCTGAACCAGTTGCCCGATCTTCTCCTCGACAGTCATGCGCGCCAGCAGGTCGCGGATCTTCGCTTCGGCGCGCGCATCCGTTGCGACCGGCCAGTGGTATTTGGGCCAGATCTCGGGATGCGCGACGCCGCGGTCACCCTGTAAACCCGGCGCCGGGGCTTGTGCGCACACCGGCGCACCCGCCACGAACGCCACCGTTGCCAAAGCCAGACACATCCGCTCGAACTGTCGCTGCCTGCCGTTCATACTCACCCCCGTTCGAGTTTTTGCGGACTTACTGGCCCAGCGCGATTTGCGTGCTTGCGCCCGGATCCATCACATCGTGCGCCAGGCGCACCGTATACGTGCCCTTGGGCAAGTTCCATGCGGCGCGGGCGCCATCCCATTTCGACAAGACGCGCGGCTCGATCGGCAGCGACACCTGGCGGGTCTCGCCCGGGGCCAGCATGACCCTCTGGAACGCGGCGAGGCGCGGTGCCTTTGCGCCTGGCGGGGTGATGTAGACTTGCGGCACGTCGGCGCCTGCGACCGAACCAAGGTTGGTCACCGCAAAGCTGACCATGGGCTTCGCGCCGCCGGTCACCTGCAACTTGCTATAGCCGAAATGGGTGTAGGACAGGCCGAACCCGAACGGGAACAGCGGTTTCTCCGCGCGGGCCGCGTACCAGCGATAGCCAGCATCGGCGCCTTCGATATAGTCGACCGGGAAGCTGGCGACCGACGCGCCATTGGCGCCGGCATTCGACGCAGCATCGTTACCGGCAACGATGTCCATGCCGACCGGGGCAGGGCGGGGCGCCTGCGTCTCGGATGCGGGGAAGGTCAGCGGCAGATGGCCCGACGGGTTGCTTTTGCCGAACAGGATCTGCGCAATCGCGGGGCCGCCGCGCTGGCCGGGATACCATGCCTCGACCACCGCGCCGACTTTGGTCAGCCACGGCATCAGCACCGCGCCGCCGCTTTCGACGATGACGGCAGTGTGCGGATTGACGGCGGAAACGGCGCTGATCAACGCATCCTGGCCGTCGGGCAGGGCCAGGTTGGGCACATCTTCGGCCTCGGTGCGCCACTGGGTCGCGAACACCAGCACCACATCGGCGGCTTTGGCGGCGGCGGTGGCGGCGGCCACGTCATGCCCGTCGAGATAGGTCACTTGCGCGCCGGGAGCCAGTGCGCGGATGGCCATCAATGGCGACGATCCGTGCCAGGTGGTGCGCGAAAACGACGACGCCGGTCCGCTTTTCAGCGGAATTTCCAGCGCGATACCGCCGACGGAGCGCACTTGCGTCGATCCGCCGCCCGACAGCACGCCGATATCGGCATGTCCGCCGATCACGACGATCGAGCGCGTGGTGGTTGCCAGCGGCAATAGGCCGGTGTTGCGCAGGAGCACGATGCCCTCTTCGGCGACGCGCTGCGCGACCATGGCGTGCGCGGCATAGTCGATCGGCTGCTCGTGCATCGGGGTGGGGTGATCATAGAGGCCGCTGGTGATGGCGCCGGTCAGGATACGCTCGATTTTGACATCGAGTTCGGCCTGGGTGACTTCGCCCTTGGCCAGCGCTTCGCGCAATGGTGCGCCGAAGAAGATCGCGGAATCGAGTTCTGCGCCCGATTCCTGGTCGAGCCCGGCTTTTGCGGCTTTGACCGTGCTGTGGACGGCGCCCCAGTCGGACATCACGAAACCGGTATAGCCCCACTGGCCGCGCAGGATATCGGTCAGCAGCATATGGCTTTCGCAGCCATGGTCGCCGTTGATCAGGTTGTACGAACACATCACCGATCCCGGCTGGCCGCGCTCGATCGCGATCTTGAACGCCAGCAGGTCGCTTTCATGCATCGCGTCCCAGCCCATGCGGGAATCCGCGATCATGCGGCCGGTTTCCTGCGGGTTGAGCGCGAAATGTTTTACCGTGGAGACGATGTGGTTCGACTGCACGCCGCGAATATGCTCGCCGCCGAGCACGCCTGCGACCAGCGGATCTTCGCCGAGGTATTCGAAATTGCGGCCGCCCCACGGATCGCGCGTCAGGTTGACCCCGCCGGCCAGCAGCACGTTGAACGTCTTGGCGCGCGCTTCGGCGCCGATCATCGCACCGCCGTCAAACGCAAGCGCGGGGTCGAAGCTGGAGGCGGTCGCGAGGCTCGATGGCAGCGCGGTGGCGGTATCGCCTTTGCGCTGTTCGACCTGGTTGGCCACGCCCAGGCTGGCGTCGCTGGCGCGCATTTCGGGAATGCCGAGACGCGGGATCGCGGGGGTGTAGCCGGCCGAGGGGATGATGTCGGTGGGCATGCCGGGCAGGCCGATCGTGCGCGGGGGGAACAGCGTGTGGAGCAGCGCGAACTTTTCATCGAGCGTCATCGCCGCGACCATCGCGGCGGCGCGGTCGGCGGGGCTGCGCGTGGTGTCGGTCCATGGGCCGGCCTGGACCGCTGGCGCGTCAGCCATCGCGGCTTGCGCGCAGAGTAGTGCAGTCGAGGCCAGAATCACGGAAAGAATGCGCATGCTCGGAGTCGCTTTCACGGCTGGTTGTGAATGTGGTTGATCAGGGAACGATGGTCGGGCAGCGCGGCGATTGCCTGCGCCGCGGTCTGGCGCAGCGCGCCGGTCGCCGACAGCGCCGCGCGCGCGCCGACCGGGTCGGCGGCAATCGCGCCGTGCCCGGCGTCGGTGGTAAAATTCATGCCGTTGAGGATGTAGCCCCAGCTCGGCGGCAGGAAGGTTTCGTGGTCGACCACGAAGTCGAACCGCGACGGCACGCGATGGCGCCATTGCGCGATGCGGTCCTGAAGCGCGCTGCTCCACGTGGCCGGATCGGCATTGTCGCGCCAATAGGCGGTGTCGCGGCGCTGGCTCACGCAATAATGCAGCTTCAGGAAATCGGCGATCGCGGCAAAGCGTGCGGTCATCGCGCGGTTGTAACTGCGCGCGCTGGCGGCGAGCACGGCCGGATCGGGCCGGATTTGCAGCATCGCGCCGAGCATGTACGCGGCGACTTCGATCAGCATGATGCCGGTCGATTCCAGCGGCTCGAAAAACCCGGCGGCGAGGCCTACCGCGGCGCAATTGCCGATCCACTGCTCGCTGCGATACCCGGTGCGGAACGACAATTGCCGCGTGGCCAGGTTGTCGCCCGCGGGCCCGGCATAGCGCCGGATCGTGGCCTCGGCCTCGTCATCGGACATATGCGCGCTGGAATAGACACAGCCGGTGCCGCGCCGATCGGGCAGCGCAATGTCCCAGATCCAGCCCGCGTCATGCGCGGTCGCCAGGGTATAGGGCGCAATCGGCTGATCGGGAGCAGCATCAGGAATCTGCATCGCAATCGCGCGATCGTTGAACAGCATGTGGCCCAGCGGCACGAACGGCGATTGCAGCGTTTCGCCGATCAGGCGCGCGGCAAGGCCGGAGCAATCGATAAAGAAATCGCCCGCAATCGCGGCAGAGCCATCATTGGGCACCAGCGCGGCAATCGCACCCGCTTCGGTCTGGTCCACCCGGCCGATGGTTTTTTCGATCCGGGTGACGCCGTGCATCGCGGCGCGTTCGCGCAACCAGGCGGCGAGCGCGACCGCGTCGAAGTGATAGGCGTAGTTGAACGGGCCGGTAAAATCGGGGTCGTGCGTGCGCTTGGGCGCCTTGCCCGCGCGGATCACGCGTTCCTGCGCCGTCAGGCTATCCGACCATGACGGGCGTTTCGGGTCGACGTGGCTGTCGAGCCAGAACGGCATCAGCCGATCGTCGGCGCCGGGCTTCGGCAGGTCGAACGGGTGAAAATAGTCGTCGGCGCCGGTGCCGGGCAGCGGTGCGCCGGCCCATCCGACAAAACGGACGCCCTGTTTGAACGTGGCGCGCGCGGCGCGCATAAAAGTGTGTTCGTCGCAGTCCGCATCGCCTTCGCAAAGCCGGGCGAGCGTCGTGCGCAATGTGGGGAAGCTGCCTTCGCCGACACCGATGATGCCGATGTCGGGGGATTCAACGACAGTGATCGACCAGTCGGCCGCCGGCAAGGTGCGCGACAGCAGGGCCGCCGTCAGCCAGCCAGCCGTGCCGCCACCCAGGATGACCAGCTTGCGCGGCGTATCGGCGGTGGTGGAGCTATCGCCTGCCACGATCCGGACTTCCTGTTGGTCTGGAGAAAAATTGCAGCCGCCGCATTGGAGGGAACCGGGCGGCGGCTGCAAAGGCTGGACATTCCGGGGAAAAGAGGGAACCCCGGATAGTCACACTGGTCGCAGGCTGGAGATCAGAAGTTCGCGCGGACGCGGACACCCCAGGTGCGCGGCGGTTCGTAGTTCGACAGGAACACCGCGGGCAGGTTGTTGGTCGGGCCCGAAACGCTGGCGCTCGTGCGGATATGATGGTCGCTCAGGTTTTGGCCAAACGCTTCGAGCATGTAACGGCCACCCGGAGCGGTATAGGAAAGCGACGCATCGACTTTCGCATACGACGCCTGCTGGTCGAAGCTGGTGCCCAAAGTGCCCTTGCCTGCCTGGTCGCCGACCGCATAGCGGCTGGCCACGTCACCGTTGAAGTAGCTGAGCCAGCTCATCGTTTCGTAATGGACGGTGCCGCGCGGAGTGATCCGCCCGCCATTGGCCATTTCGAAATCGTGATCATAGCTGACCGTCGCCGAGAAGCGCGGGGCGTGGGGCAGGGCGTTGCCGGTCAGGTCTTCGATATTCGCCGGAACGTTGTTGTAGATCCGGTTGTCGACCGTCAGCAACTGGTCGAGCTTGGTCTTCTGGACCGTCGACGAAATGCTGAGATGGTCGTTCCGGGTCAGGTTGGCGGTCAGTTCCGCTTCGAGGCCGTACGATTTGGCGCCCTTGGCATTGGTGGTGTAGATCTGGCTGCCGGTGATGTTGCCTTCGGCGTCACGCGTGGTGATCGCCTGGTTGACCTGATACCCGGTGAAGTTGCTGTAATAGGCAGCAAGGTTCAAGGTCGCGCGATTGCCGAACAGCTTCGATTTCGAGCCGATTTCATAGTTAGTCAGCGACTCGGGGTTGGCGAGCAGGCCGCCATCCTCGATGTTGCCCGATTTGAAGCCGGTGCTGACGCTGGCATAGGCCAGGGTCGTGCTCGTTACCTGGGCGTCGGCGCGGATCAGCCAGGTCAGCTTGTTCCACGCACCATGGGTGTCGTTGGCGCTGATGCCCCACAGATTGCCGTATTGCGCGGTCGGCGCGTTCAGCGCGTTGACGACGCTTTGCGCATTGCCCGCGTTGTTCAGGTCGAGGCCGAAAATGCCGGGCAGGCTGGGGATCGCGGCCTGGCACGCGGCCAGTTCGGCGTCGGACAAGGTCGTGGGGCAACCGCTGAACGTGATGTTGCGGCCGCCGACATCGCGCTTGACGTCGCGGGTATAGCGAAGGCCGCCGGTCAGGTTGATCTTGTCCGTGGCATGCCACGTCGCCTGGCCAAATCCTGCGGTCGAATCGACGGTGCGATCGGCCTGGATGAACGTGCCCGACCAGTTGAACGTGCCATCGCGATAGCCGTTGCGCTGATCGATATCGAAACGGATCTTGTTGGTTTCGTGGCTGTGATAGCCGCCCAAAATCCAGTCGATCTTGTTCACGCCGGTCGATTTCAACTGAACTTCGTCGCTCCAGAAATCGTAGCGCGAAAATTCGGTGTTGTTTTCGCCGAACGCATCCACGGGCGTGGTTGCGCTGGTCGGCGGGAAGGCGCCGGCATCGGCATCGGAATCGGCGGTGCCGCCAACGCGCGACCAGCCCGTGATCATCGAGATCGCGATGTGGTCGGTCAGGTCATAGCCCATGTTCGAACGGACCGTGGCCGAATAGCGGTTGGTCTGCGGTGCGGTATCGACCAGCGCGGACCAGAACTGCGTGCCGGGGCGCGGGGTCTGAAGCAGCGACAGGATCGGCGAACCGTCATCCTTGTAGTATTCGCCCGACAGGTCCCAATGGAAATTGCCGAGCACCCAGCGCGCGCTCAGGCGGGCCGATTTCTGGTCGGCGGCGTCATAGCGCTTGCCGCTGGTGACGAACGCCGAAGGGTTGATGCCGGCGATGTTGGGCGCAGGCTGATAGGCGATGTAGCCATCGTGGCGATCGGTGATGAACGCCGCGCGGATCGCGAAATTGCTGGTCACGGGGATGTTGATATCGCCGCGCACGCCAAAGCGGTTGTAAGCGCCGCCGACTGCTTCGACCTGACCCGACAGGACGTCGAACTTCGGCTTGGCAGTGACCAGGCTGATCGCGCCGACGGTCGCGTTGCGGCCGAACAGCGTGCCCTGTGGGCCGCGCAGCACTTCGACGCGTTCCATGTCGTACATCAGCACCGATGCGCCCTGCGCACGCGGCGAATAGATGCCGTCGACGTAAATCGCGACTTCGGGATCGGCCACTTCGGTATAGGCGGCGTCGTTGCCGATGCCGCGCAAGGTCAGCAGGATCGCGCCCTGGTCACCCTGCTGGGCAAATTTCAGGCTGGGAACGAAATCGGACAGCGACTTGACGTCGACGATCTGCTGCCGGTTCAGCGCATCCTGGCTGAATGCGGAAATGGCGATCGGAGTCTTGCTGAGGCTTGATTCACGCTTGGTTGCGGTGACCACGATTTCGGCGACTTGCGCGGAATTCGTCGGTGCTGCTGCATCGGCTGGTGCCTGCGCGGGTGCGGTCTGGGCGGTCGCTGCGGACGCGTAAACCAAAGTGACCGCAAGCGCAGTGCTTGCGGCGAGCAAATGCCGTTTCATGCAATCTTCTCCCCCGAGGCGAATTGATTAACGCCCCTTCGAGCCGCGTCGTCGCGGAGAGTGGTATTGAAGTCAATACAATTATGACAGCGCGATCATACAAATATGATTGCGCTGTCATGTTGTGCATGCTTCGTTGCGAAAATGCCACACCGGGGCTTGCCCCCGGCGCGGGGGGATGCAATGAATCCCCGGGGCGACCGCTGCGGCACTTGTGATCAGGATATTCAGTGAGCGTCACGATCAAGGAAGTTGCCCGGGCGGCAGGTGTCTCGCCCAAGACCGTGTCGCGCGTGCTGAATGGCGAGGCCTATGTGCGCCCGGCGGTCAAGGAGGCGATCCTCGACGTCATTTCGACCCTCGGTTACAAGCCCAATATGGCCGCACGCAGCCTCGCGAGCGCGCGATCGTACCTGATCGGGCTGGCGATCGATGACCCCACCTGGTCCGCCTATGCGGCGGGCATCCAGATGGGCGCGATCAAGGCGTGCCGCGCAGCCAGCTATCACCTCGTGGTCGAACCGGTCGATACCAACCAGCCCGAAAGCGAGGAAGCGCTGATCCGCGCGATCGAGCATCTGCGGCTCGATGGCCTGATCCTGACGCCGCCGCTGAGCACCTCGGCGCATCTGCTCGACCGGATCGAGGCGATCGGCGTGCCTTATGTTCGCATTGCGCCCGGCGCCGATCCGATGCGGTCGGGCATGGTCGAAATCGACGAACGCCAGGCGTCGTACGAGATGACCCAGCACCTGATCCGGCTGGGCCACCGCGATATCGGGTTCGTCCAGGGTATCGAGGGCCATGCCGCGACGCCGCGCCGCCGCGCCGGGTTCCTGGCCGCGATGCACGACTTCGGGCTGTCGGTGAAACCGGGCCGCATTCAGCCGGGCATGTTTACCTTTCATTCGGGCCTGGAGGGCGGCGTTGCCCTGCTGTCGAATGCCGATGATCGGCCTTCGGCGATATTCGCCAGCAACGACGACAGCGCGATGGGGGTCATGGCCGCCGCCGCCCGTTTGAACATCGCCATCCCGGCGGCGCTGTCGGTGGTCGGGTTCGACGATGCGCCCACCGCGCGCATCGCCTGGCCCCCGATCACCACCGTGCATCAGCCGCTGGTCGAAATGGCAACCGCGGCTGTCAATATCCTGGTCGATCCGAAATACCGGACCAATCCCGACGATGCCGCGTTCCGGCGGACTTTGCCCTACGAGATCATTCACCGGGGCAGCGTCGGGCCGGGGCCTGGCTGACCAGCCATGGTCCAGTCTGCGACGAAACGTGCGGACACGCGCCGCTCGCCGGGATTCCTGCTTGGTTTTGCGATGGCCAATGCCGGCAGCGTGCTGGCGTACCTGCCGTTCCTGAGCCTGCTGCTGCCTCTCAAGGTCGAGGCCATGGCCGGGGCCGACCGCGTCGCGGTGCTGTCGGTGATCCTGGGCGGCGGCGCGATTGCGGCAGGCGCGGGCAATATCCTGGTCGGATTGCTGATCGACCGCAGCCTTGCCCGCTCGCACGGCACAGGCGGCGGCCTGCGCGCGTGGATCGCGGCGGGCGTGGCTACGACTATGCTCAGCTTCGGCCTCATCCGCGCGGCCCATACCCCGCTCACGCTGTTCCTCGCGGTCGTCGCATTCGAACTGGCGCTCAACGTGCTGATTTCGCCGGTCGCGCTACTGCTCGTGGACGAAGTGCCCGACGCGCAAAAAGGCCTGGCCGGCGGATTGCTGACTCTGGGCCAGCCGCTGGGCATGCTGGCGGCGACCGCACTGGTGCCGCTGTATGAAAACAGCGAAGCAGCCGCATACGGCGCGATCGGCCTCGGGACATGCGCGCTCGTCCTGCCGCTTGTAAAAACGCGCGCACGGCCGACATCGCCGCCGGCAGCTACCGATGCGCCGGCCGTCGCGCGGCGCGACCTGGCCTGGCTACTGGTGTCGCGGCTCTTGCTGCTGACGGCCAACTGCATCCTCGGCGGCATCCTGGTCTATTATTTCGAAGGCCTGTCTGTCGCGCTGACCGCCGGCGCCGTCGCGCGCCGCGTCGGCGTGCTCGCCATGATCGCCTACGCCGTCGCGGCCCCGATTGCCGTACTGCTGGGCGCAAAGACCGTCACCCGCGCCACCCGCAAGGCCTTTGCAATCATCGCCGCGCTGTGTGCAGGCGCGACGGTCGTGATGATCGTGCTGGTGCCGCGCTGGGAATGGGCCGCAACCGGCTACGTGCTCTTCGTCTGCGCGGTCCAGGTCTATACGTCACAGCAATCCGCGCTCGTCGCCCAAGCCCTGCGCAAACCGCGACACCGCGCGCGAGACCTGGGCTTCCAGAACCTGGCCAACACCGCGCCGGCCATCCTCGGCCCGCTGCTGGTCGTGACGCTGTACCGCTATGCCGCGATGCCGGCGTTGATCTGGACAATGGCTGGATTGTCGTTGGCCAGCGCGCTTGCGTTGTCGCGGGCGCGGTTGGAGTGATATCGGGCCTGTCGGCTTTTTGAAGGGCCTCCAGCGGCAAAGGGCCGGGGGCCCTTTGAACCCATTACCGTCTTGACCTGCGCGCTGACTATGCCTTTGCACTCGCCGCGCAGCGAACAATATTGTCTCCCGACGCAGCGGCAAAATGTTACGCCGAACAGACACGCCAACGCGGACGGTAACGGGATGCAAGGGCAATGGCCCTTGCCCGCCGGAGGCACCTATTCGCCAAAGCCGGTAATGATCCGATAGTACAAGTCGCTATAGCTCTCGCGTTCCTCGCGGCTTTCGCGAATGCGCAAGGTATAATAGCCGATCTGCTGAAAATACGCGATGCGCGCGCGGATAAAGCTTTCTTCCGGTTGATAGCCGCCGTCCTTGAACAGTTCGGTCAGTGCGGCGATCCGTTCTTCGTCCATCTGATGGACGGCGTCGGCGACCCATTCCGAGCTGGCTGCCCAGGCGCGCACGGCATTGTCGAACTGGGGGTCGAAACGGGTTTCGTCGATCCACATGTCGATCAGCGTCTTGTAGCGCTGCTGCGGCGTTCCGGGGCTGGAGACGGCGGCATGAAATGCGGCGCCGTTGGTTGCGCGCCAATGGTCGATCAACTGTTCGTGCAGGTCGTCGCGATTGCGGAACCGCCAGTAGAAACCGCCGCGGGTGACATCGCAGGCTTTGGCGAGGCGGTCGATCTTGACTGCCGCGATGCCTTCGCTGATCAGCATCTTGCGGGCGGCATCGATCCAGTCCTGTGTCGAGAGACTCAGGTCGTCATTGTCCGCAATCTCCGGCTCCTTGACCACGCCTTGTCCTTCTCGATTTGCTGTTCGGACGCCGCTGGTAGCGGATAGGCGGTGACGGCGCCATGCGCCGGTTCGCGCAATACAGCGTCAATTGGTGCGACGGGGCCGAATTGCTGAATGAGGATTTCATACCTGGCGCCTGCGGTCGTACGATCGCGTCGGCGGCTGCGAAGGAGTGGGATCAGTGGATTACTTCGATCTGGGCGATCATCGGCGGGCCATATCGACGCAGTCCGGCGAGGCGCAGGCGTGGTTCGACCGGGGGCTCAACTGGTGTTTCGGGTTCAACCACGATGAGGCGATCGTGTGTTTCGAGCGGGCGCTGGCCTGCGATCCGGGGTGTGCGATGGTGCACTGGGGCATCGCCTATGCGGCGGGGCCGTTCTACAATCTGACCTGGCGCGAGATGGGCGCGGCCGAGGCGGGCCGCGCGGCGCGGCTCGGCTTCGAACACGCGCGGATCGCGCGTGATCTGGCCGCGGGCGCCAGCGAGGTCGAGCGCCGCTTGATCGCGGCGATCGGCTGGCGTTACCAGCAGCCCCGCGCCGTTTCTCCCGACGAATTCGACCGGTGGGACGCGCATTATGCCTTGGAAATGCGCGGCGTGTTCGAGGCGTTTCCCGATGACCATGACGTGATGGCGCTGCTGGTCGAGGCGCTGATCATGCGCAATGTCAGGCGGTTGTGGGATCTGAAAACGGGCGCGCCGAACGCGGACAGCCATGTGCTCGAGGCGCTGGATCTGTGCGAGCGATCGATCGCGATCAGCGATCGGGCAGGGGTGCAACCGCATCCCGCGATCTGTCATCTGCATATCCATATTCTCGAGATGTCGACCACGCCCGAGCGCGCGATGCGTTCGGCGGACCTGCTGGGGTCGATGTGCCCGGACGCCGGCCATATGAATCATATGCCCGGGCACATCTATGTGGCATGCGGGCGCTATGAAGCGGCGAAGTTTGCGAGCGAAAAGGCGGTGCGCGCCAATGACCTCTATCTCTCCACCGTGCAGGACCCCGGCTATTACCTGCTTGGGTGTTGTCATGACCTGCACCTGATGATGTTTACCTGCATGTTCCTGGGCCAGTACGAACCCGCGATCTGGGCGGCAGACCGCGTGCGCGAGCTTGCCACCCGCGACGTGGTCAGCGCGGCGGACCGGCCCAAGCTCGCGCAGACGGTCGAAGGCTATCATGCGATGAAGACGCATGTGTGGGTCCGGTTCGGCCGCTGGCAGGACATTATCGACGAGCCTTATGTCGATGAGCCCGAAGTCTACGTGTTGACTGCCGCGATGCAGTTCTATGCGAAGGGCGTGGCCCATGCGACGCTGCTCGACTTTGCCGGTGCGGAGCGCGAGCGGGATCGGTTTCACCAGCACTTGGCGCAGATCCCGCCCGATCGGCGTTTCCTGAGCAATCCGACACTGGCCTCGCTCGCCGTGGGCGCCGCGATGCTGGACGGCGAACTGGCCTATCATCGGGGCGATCACGCGGTTGCGTACGATCACTTGCGCCGGGCAGTCCAGCTTGACGACAACTTGTCCTACACCGAGCCCTGGGCCTGGATGCATCCGCCGCGTCATGCGCTCGGCGCGCTGCTGCTGGACCAGGGCCATCGCATGGAAGCCGAGCAGGTCTATCGCGACGACCTGGGGCTCAACGATCGCGTGCAACGTTGCGCCCAGCATCCCGAAAACGTGTGGGCGCTGCATGGCCTCGTCGAATGCCTGAAAGACCAGGGCGAAACCGAGGAACTGGCACGGTTGCGCACAAGTTTAAGCCTGGCGCTGGCCAAGGCCGACGTCCCGATCGAATCCTCGTGCCTGTGCCGGAAACACCGCCCTGCGCACGATGGATGTTGTCCCAGAAATCCTGCCGGGTGAGGGCGCCAGGCGTTATCGCGCGTGGATCGCCACGGCATCGTTCAGCGAACGCATCAACTGATCCTGCGTAAAGGGCTTGTCCAGCTTGACCAGGCCGGTCTGCGAATTCTGCGGGATTTCGCCATAGCCCGACACGATCAGGACCGGAATATCGGGCCTGATCGCACGCGCTTTGGCGACGAGCTGCAGCCCGGTCATATTGGGCATGGCCTGGTCGGTGACAATCAGGTCGACGTCGGGATGCTGATCGAGCAGGGCCAGCGCTTCCGCCCCCGACAGCGCCTCGAACACATTGTGCCCGAGATCCTGCAGGAATTCCGCGGTGTTCATCAGGATGAGCGCGTCATCGTCGACCGCCAGAATTTTCAACTGGCCGATCGTGATGGCCGGAGCGCTGTCGTGGGGGACTGCTGCGATTGCGGCCGCGCCATGTTCGGCGACGGGCAGCCACAATGTCGCAGACGTGCCCTGGCCGGGTACGCTTTCCAGCGTGAAAGTCCCGTTCATCTGCTTGGCCAGGCCATCGACCATCGACAGGCCCAGGCCAGTGCCCTTGCCGACGCCTTTGGTCGTGAAGAACGGCTCGGTCGCGCGTTGCAGCGTTTCGGCATCCATGCCCGCGCCCTCGTCGTGCACCGAAATCCGGATGTATTCGCCGGGGGCCAGGTCGATCGCATCGTCCGCCGTGACCTGCAGACGGTCGGTCGTCACGCGGATCGTGCCGCCATCGGCCATCGCATCGCGCGCGTTCACGGTCAGGTTGACGATCGCCATTTCCACTTGGTTCGCATCGGCCACGACCGAGGGAAACCCGTCGGGCAAGTCGAAGGCCAAAGTCCAGGCCGAGCCGAGCGTGTGGTGCAGCAATTCTTTCATGCCGCCGATCAGATGCGCAAGGTCGACCGGTTCCGATTTCAGGTCCTGCTTGCGCGCGAACGCCAGCATGCGCTGGGTCAGGCCCGCGCCGCGCTCGGTCGCCTGCTGCGCGTTGTCGATCAGGCGATTGTATTGCGGGTCGTTGGGCAGGCGTTTTTTCAGCAGTTCCAGGCTGCTCGAAATCGCCATCAGCAGATTGTTGAAATCGTGCGCGATGCCGCCGGTCAACTGCCCGATCGACTCCATCTTCTGCGCCTGGCGCAGCGCGTCGACCGCGCGATGGCGAATGGCCAGCTCGTGCTGGACGCGGCTTTCGAGCGTGTCGTTCAGTTCGCGCAGCGCCGCCTCGGTGTCCTGCGCCGCGGTCACGTCGTAAATGACCCCGATCAGGCGATAGCCGGACCCTTCGCGCAGGATTTCGCCGCGCCGTGCGATCCAGCGCGAGGCGCCATCGTCGTTGCGGGTGATGCGAAAGATCGCATCGATGTCATCGGGGATGACGCCATCCCGCAAATCCGGCAGCAGGCGCGGCTGGCCCGGCTGCAACACGCTGTTGATCGTCTGGACCGGCAGGCTGAGCGCGGGGTGCAGCCCGAGCAGGCGGCAGAATTCACGCGAAATCGTCGCCGTGGCAAACCCGTCGATATATTCGAACGTGCCGATACCGCCCGCGGTCTGGGCGATGCGCAGGCGTTCCTCGGTCTTCTTGCGATCGGTGACATCGACCAGCACGCCGGTAAATTGCAGCGGTTCGCCGCCATCGTCATTGCCATGGCCGCGACCACGCGCATGGACCCAGATCGTCGTGTGTTCCGGCGTGATGATCCGGAACTCTTTCGAAAAGAGCTCCGCACCCGCGAGAATGCCGGCAACCCCGATGCGGATGCGCGCGCGGTCGTCGGGATGGATCGCCCGGAAAAAGGTGTCGGCCGGAACGCCCGACTTTGCCAGTGCGGGATCGATCCCGTAAAGCTGCGCAAAGTCTTCGTCGGCATAGAGCGTGGCGGACGGTATGTCCCATTCCCACAGACCACTGGCGCCGGTTGCGGCACGCAGGGCCTGAATGGGGTTCTGATCAGGCACGAGGTTCGTCCCTGTCTCCGCTTTTCGTGGCCGGGGGGAGGGCATCATCACCAATGACCCGGGCGATGAATTCGACAAGCAGGTCGCGCAGCATGACGAGCGACGGGATCCCCATCATCATCGCGATATAGCCGCGAATGTCGCGTTTCCGGACCACGAAATCGATATAGAGAAACAGCACCAGGCCATCGGCGGCACTGTTGTCGTCGACTTCGAACAGCACATTGCCGGTGCCGCGTATGATCTGCGGGATCGTCATGGTCATCGACCGCTGCAGCATGTTGGCCATCGTCGCGAGACAGGAGTTGAGTATAATATTGCCGGTTTCGGCAAGCGCCTCATGCTCCATGTCGAGCATTTCTTCGAGCGTGAGCGCGCCCCCGGTGGCTGCGCGGACCAGCTCCAGGCTGTTGGATTCGGGGAAGATCAGCATCGCGCGGCCCGAAAACGGCCCGCTGAAATCCTGGCGCACCGCGATCAGTTCGGTGATTTCGCGTTCGCTGATCAGGCGCGCGGCGCGGCGCTGGGTGACGATATCGATCGAGGGGACCGACAGGTGGACCTGGTCGCCGATCATCTTGCGCAGATTGGCGGCCGCGCGGTTCACGCCGATATTGATGATCTCGGTCAGAGCGTCATGCTCGAGCTCGCCAAGAATTTCGACATCGTTGGCCATCAGGCGGGCTTTGCTCTCAGACGGAGTGCGGCGCCCGCAATGAAGCCCTCGAGACCTTCAGCCGTGATCGGCTTTGCAACGAATGCTGCACCGATCTGCCGGGCCCGTAGAATGATTTCATCCTGAATGTTTGCAGTCAGGATTGCGATTGGCATGTTGGGTCTGGAAACGCGCAACTCGCTCGCAAGTTCCAGGCCGTCCTTGTCCGGCATGTTGAAATCGATCAGCGCGATGTCCGCTACGCCGGTTTCGAGCAGTTCCAGCGCTTCGGCGCTGCCGCTGGCTTCGACTTTGTGCCAATCCGGTTGCAGCGTCGCCAGCGCTTTCGCCACGACGAACCGCGCCAGTTTGCTATCATCAACAATCAGAACTGTAACAGGCATGGTGCTCTCCAGATGGCCGGCCCCCCGCCGGCAAGTGATCGCGCCGGTATTGCTACGCGATTTGGCGGACCGGGAATGACTCGCCCCGAGCACCCCCTATCCGTCATACGATTTGCCCACAATATAGCGAGCCAGAAACGGGTCGGCCACCAAGCCGCGCAACGAAGGCTTCAGTGTCCACAGGATCTGGACGACCGCCATATGCAATCGCTCGACCTTTTCGACATCGACCGGGTAATCCGGGTTGTCCTGGATCGCGACAAGCAGGCGCTCGGCATCTTCGACGAGGCAGCGCCCGACAAGGCTGATGGCGTGATCGGCGACGATGACGGTCATGACGCCAGGTCCTGCAGATCGAGCACCAGCAGCACATCGCCATCGCGCATCAGGGTCGAACCGATCACGCCCGGGATCTGCGCCAGCATGCCGCTGGCCGGGCGCACCAGCCGGTCGATCCGTTCGCCGAAGGCGTCAACGCGCAGCGCGACCGGTTCCCCGCCAACGCTGGTCACCACCAATTTGCCATCGCGCCGCGAGGAACCCGCGCCGCCGAGCAAGACCGCCAGATCGAGCACGGACACGGTGCGCCCGCGCAGGATGCAGGCCGTGCCGCCACCGATCGGCGAAAGTCTGACTTTATCGAGCCCGACCGTTTCGACGATCTGATCGAGCGAAATGCCATAGCGATCGCCGCCCGCCTCGATCACCAGCAGGCGCGTGGTCAATGTCGTGGCCGGCAGCGCCATGCGGAACCGGGTGCCCCTGCCGATCTGGCTGGCGATCGTGATCGACCCGCGCAGGCGGACGACCGCGGCCTGCACCGCGTCCATGCCGACGCCGCGCCCCGACACTTCGGTGACGCTCGCGGCGGTCGAAAAGCCCGGCAGGAAAATCAGGCGCAGCGCAGCGGCATCGTCGAGCGCGGCCGCCGCCTCGGGCGTTACCAGGCCGCGCTCGATCGCGACGCGGCGCAACCGGGCGGCATCGATGCCCATGCCATCATCGGAGAGCTCGCCGATGATCAGGTCGCGTTCGCGGTGGAAGCGCAGTGTGATCTTGCCGATCGTCGATTTGCCGGTCAGGCGGCGCTGGTCCTGGCTTTCGATGCCGTGATCGATCGCGTTGCGCACGAGATGCAGCAGCGGTTCGAAAATGCCGTTGGCGACCTGGCGATCGGCCTCGATATCCTGGCCCTCGATCGAAAATTCGACCGATTTATCGAGGCTTTCGGCGATTTCGCGGACCAGTCGCGGCAGGCGGCGCAGGCCCTGTTCGAGCGGGACCGAGCGCACTGCGCCAAGCCCGAGCTGCAGATTGCCCGCCACGCGTTCCAGATTGGCATGATAGGCGCGGGCCTGCGCCGCAAGCGCTGGATCGATGCGTTCGGCATCGGCGGCGAGCGCGTGAAAGCCGTGCATCGCGATCAGCAATTCGCCCACCGCATCGCCCAATGCATCGACGCGCGCGGGATCGACCCGGAACGAGCGATTAATCGCGATGTCGCCGGGCAACTGGTCGCGCGGCGCGGCACCGGTGTCCTGTTCCTGCGCCGGACGGACGACCGCGAACTTGACCTGGTCGGGCATCATCCGGAACGCGGCGCGCACGGTATCGAGCGGCGCGGCGCTGAGGCCTTCGATCACGCTGAAACACGAAAACGGCTCGATCTCGTCGGCAGTGGGCCAGTGCTGGCCGAGCGGCAGGATCGCGACAGCCAGCAGATCGGGCAGCGTCGCGACGGTCGCGAGCGGATCATCCCCGCGAAAGAAACAGTCGGCGTCGGGCTGATAGCGGAACGCCGTCAGCGCGCGATCGGCACCGGCGAGCGTGACCGCCTCTCGCACTTTCAGCGCCGCGACCCATTCGGCAGGCGCTGCGGTTTCGGCCGCATCGTCGCGCGGGGTAACCGGAGCAGTTCCGAACAGCGGCGCGAGAACGGCGTCGGCGAGCGCGGGCGCGGTATCGGGCAGTGTGCCCGAGGCTTCGAATTCATCGATCCAGCGATCGACCTGATCGAGGCAGACGACCAGTGCTGCGATCGTGTCTGCGCCGAGTGGGCTGGTGCCCTTGCGCACGCGGTCCATCAGGTCTTCGGCCGCGTGGAGCACGCGCTCGGCCGGCTTCAGCGCGAACAGCGCGACCGAGCCTTTGAGCGTGTGGACCGCGCGGAATGCGCCGTCGATCGACGCGGTCGCCTGCGGATTGCGGGCGAGCGTGGCGAAATGGTCCGCCGCCTCCGCCATCAGGTCGCGGCTTTCGAGCAGGAATTGTTCGAGCAGTTCGTCCATCACGGCCGGCGATAGACGATCGTGTTGTCGTAGCGGACCATCGCGAAACGGTCGGTGATGCGGGCCATCGATTCGCTATGGCCAAGGCAGATGAAGCCGCCGGGGTTGAGGCAATCGAACAGGTTGTCGACCGCGCTCTGGCGGGACTTGTCATCGAAATAGATCAGCAGGTTGCGGCAGAATACCACATCGAAGGTGCCGAGCGCGGCCAATGTAGCGCGGTCGATGATATTGGCAGGAATGTATTGCACGGATTCGCGCAGGGGCTCGATGATCTGACGCCGGTGGCGCTGTTCCTCGCCGAAATAGGCGGCGACCAGTTCGGGCGCGAGGCGGCCGAGCGCCTTGGCGCCGAACCAGCCCTGGTGCGCGGCGATCAGCGCGGCGCTGTCGATATCCGACCCGACGATTTCGACATTGTAGGCATCGACCATCGCCCAGTTTTCCAGCAGCCAGATCGCGATCGAATAGGCTTCGTCGCCGGTCGAACACGGCAGCGACAGGATGCGGATCTTGTCGCCCGGCCGTTTCGACCGGGTGATTTCGGGCAGGATGTGCGCGCTCAGGGCGGCGAACTGGTGGTCTTCGCGGAAGAAATAGCTTTCGTTGATCGTGAACGCGTTGATCAGCGCTTCGCGTTCCTTGTCATGGCTGCTGGCGTGGCTGAGATAGGCATCGACGCTGAGTTTGCCGCACCGGGCCATCCGGTCGCTGATGCGGCGTTCGATGAAATAGCGTTTGCTTTCGCCAAACACCATGCCGGTCCAGGCATAGAGGCAGTCCCCGATGCGGCCGATTTCGGACGCGGAAAATTTGTATTCCACCGGATCGAGGATCGCGCCGCCGGTCATTGCACGACGTACGCGTTAAGCGTTGCCGCGATTTCATCCACCGGGCGCACGCAACTCGCCCCGCCCAGCGCAACGAGCGCGCCGGGCATGCCCCAGACCGCCGCCGTGTCCGCCGATTCCGCAATGGTATAGCCACCGCGCGCGTGCAGTTCGTGCATCGCCGCCGCGCCGTCGGCGCCCATTCCGGTCATCAACACGCCCGTCAGCGCGGATGCGGGCAGGACGCCCATCGCGCTTTCCACCAGACGATCGACGCTCGGGTGCCACAAATGGGCCTGGCTCGGCGGTGCGCTCATCGCGACGATCGCCTTGGCCCGGCGCGAAACCAGCAGGTCGGCAGCACCGCGGCCGATGTAGGCGTGGCCCGGTAGCAAAGGCGTGGTGCCTTGCACTTCGACCACGGTCAGCGCGCACAATTTATCGAGCCGGCGCGCCAGTGCGCCGGTAAAACTGGCGGGCATGTGCTGCGCGATCACGATCGGCCAGGGGAAATCACCGGGCAGTTCGCCGAGCAGCAGGTCGAGCGCCGGCGGCCCGCCGGTGGAGCAGCCGACCAGCACCACACCCGTTTCGCGACTGGTGCGGAGCGGTACCGGGCCCGACGCCGATTGCGTGCGGACGGGTTCGATCGGGCCGGAGCGGGCGCGGACGCGCTCGCGCAGGCGCAGCGTTTTCGAAATGCGCGTGGCGGCGGCATCGCGGACTTTCTGCACGAGTTCCGGCACGACGGCGTCGATTTCGAGCGAGACCGCGCCGCGCGGCTTGGGAATGAAATCGACTGCGCCCAGCGCCATCGCGTCGAGCGTTTCAGCGGCGCCCGCCGAAGTCATCGCCGACAGCATGACGACCGGGCAGGGGCGCTGGATCATGATCTGGTCGAGGCATTCGAGGCCGTTCATACCCGGCATCGCAACGTCGAGCGTGACAACGTCGGGCGCGACTTCGCCAAGCATGGCCAGCGCATGCGCGCCGTCGCGCGCAGTGACGACGGTGAAATCGCCGGCGGACGTGAAAATCTCGGTCAGCAGCCGGCGCATCAGCGCCGAATCGTCCACGACCAGGAGCTTGATCACGCCCGTGCCCCCCGCTGGGCGCGGCCTTTCCGGGCGAGGCCGAGCAGCAGGTCCTGTTCGGCGCGATCGAGCAGCATGCGCGGATCGATGATCAGCACGATGCGCTGTTCGCCGGCGAGATTGGCGACCCGATCGAACAGCCGGGTTTCGGCACTGCCCAGGTCGGGCGGTGGGCGGACCTGCGCGGTATCGATGCGCACGACCTGCGCAATCGCATCGACGGCGAATGCCGCCTGCAATTCGCCGATGCGCACGACGATCACGCGGCGACGGCTGTCGCTGCTGGCGTCAGCGCCGAACCGCTGACCCTGATCGATCACCGGGATAAGCGTTCCGCGCAGGGTCATCACCCCCAGGACGAACGCGGGCGCATTGGGCAGCCGCGCCAGCTTCGCGGGCAAAGGCGCCACTTCGTCGACCGCGCCGATCGGTATGCCGAATTCCTCGGCGCCGATCTGGAAGATCAGGAACTGTTCGGTGTCTGCCGCAGCGGCCGTGGCCTCGCGTTCGGGTTGCGCCTGGGTCAGGATATCGGCGGTGATATCGTCGCGCAGCAGGTGATCGGCGGCGAGCAGCGAAACCAGGCGCTCGCCCTGGTCCAGCCGGCAGATCGCCTGGATCCGCGCCTCTGCCTGCCCGCGGCGCAAGGCGTGGGGGATCGGGTCGATCAGGTCATGGGCCACTTGCACGATGCCGCGCATGGCATCGACCACCAGGCCGACCCGGTCGCTGCCGATATGGGCGACGACGACACGCGGGCGCGCGGCAATCTCGGTGCGGGGCAGGGCCAGCAAGGCGCGCAGCGACAGCAGCGGGACCACGGTATCGCCGAAAGTGCCGCTTCCGACCACCGCATCATCGCTGTCGGGCATCAGCGCGATATCGGCAGGCAGCGGTGCGACGAATTCGGTGGCGGTCGCCGGCAGCGCGAACTCCTGATCGCCGACGGCGAATATCACAAGCGCTGTATTGGCATGATCACTAGCGTCATCGGCGAGCAGCGCGGTGGTGGCCTCATGCGTGCGACGCTCGATCGTCCGCTCGGGCATGCTGCGCGCGACCCATTCGGCGCCGTCGATCAGCGTCGCGGTCTGCGCCGCGTCCGATCCGACATGGCTGGCGTCGTCGACCGCCAGGCCGAGCAATTCGCCCGTGTCGATGACGATCAGGCGCGAAGTTTCGCCTTTTTCGCCGCCCTGCAGCGCCGATGCGGACAGCACCGGGATGACCGTGCCGCGAAAATTTGCCAGGCCGAGCAGCGCGGGCGGCGCATGGGGTACGCGCGAAATTCGCGGCATGCGCGTGACTTCGCGCACGCTGTCGATGGCGAGCGCGAGGTGCGCGCCGCCAACGCGAAACGTCAGGTGCTGGGCTGTGGTGGATTGGTCCTGCGTCAAGCGATCAACTGTCCTGCGTAACCAGGATGGCTGCGATCGATGCGATTTCCTCGATCGCGGCGGCCAGTTCCTCGGACGCCTGGGCCTGCTGGCGCGCAGAGATTGCGGCTTCGCGCGCGGCGCCGGAGGCGATCTCGGCGGCTTGCGCGATCTGGTCGGTGCCGCCGCGAACTTCGCGCACGGCGTTGAGCATATCGAGCTGGCCGGCCGCGATCGCGCTGTTGATCGCCTCGACCGAAGTCAGGTCGGTGATGACCACGCCGAACCGTTCGACCATCGCGCGATTGCGCGCGATTTCCGATTCTGCCGCGCCGACGATCTGGTCGAGATCGCGGCGGATGCTGCCCATATTGTCCTGCAGGGTCTGCACCGCGTCCTTGGCGCGTTCGGCATTGCCCGCAGCTTCCTGCGACAGCTTGCGGATGTCGCCCGCGACCATGGCAAAGCCGCGGCCGGTCGCGCCCGAGCGGGTTGCCTCCACCGCGCCGCTGACTGCGAGCATATTGGTCTGGACCGAGCCCATCGCCAAACCGTCCGACAGTTTTTCGATCCGGCGGCTGGTGGCGCCCAGCGTGGTGATCAGGCCCTGGACCGTGCCCATCGCGGTCACGCACGTGCCGATGCCCGCGATCAGGCGCTCGATCGTCGTCCGGCTCTGGCCGCCCGACACGACGATCGCGCCGACTTTGTCCTTGGCCTCGGTCGCATAAGCCTGAAACAGCCCTGCGGTTTTTTCGATCTGGGTCATCGCGGTGGCGGCCTGCATCGTTGCCGAAGCCTGGTTCTGCGACCCCTTGGCGATCTGGTCGAGCGCGACCAGGATCTGCGCCGAGCTGCCCGACAGTTCCTGCACGGTTGCGGACAACTGCTCCGCCGCTGCGGCGATTTCTTCCGCGGCGTTTTCTGTTCCGGCGCCATCTTTCAGCTTTACGATCAGCTCGCCCAGCGCTTCGGCGGTTTGCTGGCTCTGTTCGAGCGAGGTGGTTTGCTGGTCGATCGCCTGGCGCACTTGCGCGGCGGCGGCGGACTGCTGTTCGGCGGCGATCGCGACCTGTTCGGCGCCGCGTTCGGCCTCTCGCACCGCGATTTCCGCTTCGTTGGCCGCGGCGAAGATTTCGCGCGAATTGCTTTTCAGCGCGGCCAGGCCTTCCCGGGCCGTGGCCAGGTCGCCGATCACCGCGCGGCCCGATTTGGCCTCTGCACTGGCGATCTGCGACGATGCGCGGACGTGTTCGGCAATGGTGCCGACGTCGCTGGCGATGCCGGCGGCCAGCGCCTGCATGTCGCGCGCGCCGGCTTCCGATGCTTCGGCCAGGGTGCGCACAGCGTCGGCGACGACGGCGAACCCGGCGCCGACCTGGCCGGCCCGCGCCGCCTCGATCGTGGCATTGAGCGCGAGCAGGCTGGTCTGGTCGGAAATATCGACGACGCTGGCGCCGACTTCACCCACGCGGGCGGCGGTCGTCTCCAGCACTTTGACGACATCGACGGTCGACAATTGCCGGGTGGCGGTCAGTTCGATTGCGGCGACCGAGCTGTCGATCTGCGCGCTGATATCGACGAAGGCGTTCTGCACGACGTCCGACTGGCGCTGCGCGGTTTCGGTCCGTTCGCGCGATTCGCGGAAATTCTTGCCGAGTGTCGCGATCAGGCCGAGCGATTCCTGCGCGGCACCGGCGGCTTCTTCGGCGCCGCTCGAAATCTGGTCCATTGCCGCGTTCAATTCGGCCGCTGCCGCCGCTGCTTCGCCAAGGCCGGCGGCCAGTTCGAGCGAGGCCTGTTCGATGCGCTCGATCGCATTGCCCGTGCGACTGCTCATCGTGGTCCTGGCGCGCGCCGTCGTGGTGGTCGTTGGCGCTGGAGCTGCTGTTCGAACCGGTTCCCCGACCGGTTTGCGCAAGCCCAATGCAGATTTTTTCGCTAGCGCCATGGGTCAGTTTCTCGATCAACTTTTGAATGCGCGAGCTATATGCCAACCGCTGCGCCATGGCCAGCGTCGGTTATGACGTGCTATCCTGCGGTGCGGCCGTGCAATTCCTTCAAATTGGCCGTCAAACCGTGGGCATCGCGCGATTTTACGTCGCGATTGTCGGGATGGCGGGCAGGTGCCCCAGCGCGGGCCGGGCATACCAGTAGCCCTGGTGATAACGAACGCCCAGGCTGCGCAGCGCGGCGGCTTCGCCTGCGGTCTCGATACCCTCGGCAATGACGAGCGTGTCGAGCTCCTCGCACATGCGCACCACGGAGCGTACGATCGCCTGCTTGCGCCGGTCGATGTCGATGTTCCGCACCAGCTCCATGTCCAGCTTCACTTCGTCCGGAACGAACCGCGCGAACATATCCAGGCCGGAATGACCCGCGCCAAAATCGTCGATCGCGACTTTGAAGCCGATCTGTTTGTACGTGTCGATGATCGACGAGACATGTTCGGGCGAGCCCATCTGCTCGTTTTCGGTAAATTCGAAAATCAGCCGGTCGACGGGCATGCCGACCGCCTTGGCCGTCTGCAGCGTCAACTGGATGCACGCCATCGGGGAATAGACCGCATTGGGCAGGAAGTTGATCGAAAGCTTTGCCCCGGTGTCCATGATGCCGACCGCCATCGCGGTCTCGATCGCCTTGACGCGGCACGCCTGGTCGAAGGAATACCGGTTGGTCTCGGTCACGCGCGACAGGATGCTCGCGGCACCCGATCCATCGACACCACGGACCAGGGCCTCATAGGCAAAGGGCTTGCCGGTCTCGGTGTCGACGATCGGCTGAAAGGCCATGGCGAACGGGATCTCGAAATCGACACCGTCGCGACATCCGTAACAGATTCGTTTCATTTCCATGGCTTCGATGGTAAGTTTGTTTGCCTATAAATTGGTTAACTTTCGCGCGAACACGCCTCCTGCTTCATCAAGGCGACAAGCTGTTTCTTGATCGAGGCGCCGACCAGATGCTGTTCGACAAGACTATACCCCTCCAGGCGCAGCGCCCGACGTATGTCCTCGATGCTGCGGCAGGTCCCCGCCCTGGCGAGTTCGAATGCCCGCACTACCGTTCCGTCGTTGTCCACAATTGCCCTTCCAGCCGCTGGACGCGAAAAATCCAGGCTCTCCACGGGTTACAACTGCCCGGCACGGGTAATGGTCCCGATTGTTACAGGCGCAGTGCGAAACAATCACCGGACCGTTAGCGGTTCCCGCTGAACGCCCAGCGCAGGGTGCCTGCGAGCAGCATCGTCGACAGGCGCACCGCGGGCGTGCGCAACTGGCGGACGGGCAGGCCGTGCATGGTGGCGGCCCAATCGGGCAGCAGGTCAACCGCCGCATCCATGGTTACTTTCTGGACCGGTGCGGCAGCGGGCGAAGGCGCGTTCTGCCGCAGCACCAGGTGCGCGATTTCCCGGGTGCGCGCGTCGGCGTGCAATTCGGGGCGAAACCGGGTGACCAGCGCTTCGGCCCCGGCGCGCGTATCGGGCACGGGATCAGCGCCCAGCCTGCGCGCGATTTCGGCGAATTCCGCGAAATAGCGATCCTGGTCGGCGCGGCTCATGTCGGGCTCGCCATAGCGGATCCACGCTTTCAGGAAGCACAGCGCCTCGGTGACATGGACCCAGGCGAGCAGGTGCGGATCATTGGCGGCATAGGCGCTGCCATCGGCCAACGTGCCGGTCACGCGATCGTGCACCGCCTTGACGCGCTCGATTGCGGCATCGGCATCGGCGCGGTCGGCATACGTCGTCATCGCGATAAACCGCGCGGTCCGCCGCAGCCGGCCGAGCATATCGTCGCGAAATGTCGAATGATCCCAGATCCCGGCGAGCGCCGCCGGATGCAACATCTGTAGCAGCAGCGCCGCCACCCCGCCCACCATCATCGTGGTGACATCGCCATGCACGCGCCAGATCACCGAAGTTCGCGCAAACAGCGCGTCGGACGACCGGACGATCGGCGCATCACCGCGCGCCGCATCGTGGAACACGGCGCGCACGCGGCCGACAAGCGCACGCTTCAGCGGGCGGCCAAAGTCAACCATGCCGTTCGCAGCGCTGCGCCATTCGATTGCTCCCAATTGTGCCCTGGAAAATGAAATGCGCGAGATCCGCAGTGCGTTCCCGGCGCGCAAACCGAAAAACGGCTGGCGGGATGGAACTCATACGCTTTGGCATGCTTTCGTGACCGGTATTACATTCGTCAGGGTATATATGGTCTTTCAGAATTCCGAAATCGTCGATGGTCCTGCGCCCGCGCAGCCTGCTGGCGGCACAGAGCGGCTCACGCCCGAACAGTTCCGCGATCCGGCCGTGCTGCTGTCGGGCACCGTCGACTACGATATGTACAAGTGTTTTCGCGAGCAACTCGCGCTCGCGCCGGCCGCGGGCCTAGTCGTGATCGAGCTATCGACGCTCGGCGGCGATCCCGAAGTCGCGCGCATGATGGGCGAAGACATCCGCTTCCACGCCGAAGTCGATCCGCAACGCCGCTTCGTGTTCCTGGGCAAAGCCGCGATCTATTCGGCAGGCACCACGTTCATGAGCTTTTTCGCGCGCGAAAACCGCTATCTGACGCGCGGCACCCGGCTGATGATCCACGAGCGCAAGATGGCCAAGACAATGCAGGTCGACGGGCCGCTCACGACGTGTATCGCCGCGCTGAAAGCGACGCTTCACGAGATCGAATGCTCGATCGAAATCCAGAACGAAGGGTTCGCCAACCTGATCGTCGGGTCGTCTGTTTCAATGGACGAGGTGATCGAGAAGGCCACCACGAACTGGTATATCGAGGCGCAGGAGGCGCAGGCGCTGGGCTTGGTTGAAGGCGTGTTGTAGTTTCGAGAAATCACTGTTAAATTTCTGGTATTTAACAATGTTCGCTCATCCTGAGTTTGTCGAAGGACGCGCGCCACGGTTGATCCGGGTGACCTTGCTATCGCGTTGGGCTGGCGTTGGCGCGCGTCCTTCGACAAGCTCAGGATGAGCGAGCTTTTGAATTACCATCACAAAAAGAGCGGTCACGATGTGTGAATCCCTTAGCCCTGAAGGGGAGGGCTATTTGGGATCGCGCGCTGGATCTGATTATCGGCTTGCTGATTTAGCGGGTCCACAGATCGGCGAACGTCATCAGGAACAGGAAGCTTAGCCAGACGACGCCCACCAGCACCGTGGTCCGCACCAGCGCGCTCGACTGGCCGAGCCGCATGAAACCGCCGAGCACCAGCGTCGCCTGTATAATCACGATCACCAAAGCGGCCGGCAGCTTGCCCGGCAGCCCCGGCAACAGCGCGTAGGCCAGGCTTGCCGTGCCGAGCAGCAGGAGTGTGGCCCAGATCTTGACCACACCCGTAACGATGTCGCGGCGTTCCGTACTCATCGCCCGACCAGGTAGATCAGCGGAAACAGCAACAGCCAGACGATATCGACGAAATGCCAGTAAAGCGTCGTCACTTCCGCCACCATCCAGCGCCGCGCCAGCGTCCCCCGATGCGCCAGCCAACACAGCCGCGCGACGAAGGCGAGCCCGATCGTCAGGTGAAGCGCATGGACCAGTGTGATGAACCAGTAGAACGACCAGAACCGTACCGCGCCGGTCACGCCGGCAAACGGGAAAGCCTGCATCGTCGGGAACAGGTGTTCGGACAGGTCCTCGCGGTATTCGAAACCCTTGACCACCAGGAACGTCGTACCGAGCAGCAAGGTGGCGAGTATTCCCCAGCGTGCTGCGCTCATCCAGCCGATCCGCGCCGCGCGTTCCGCGACGGACAGCGCGGCGCTGCTGGTCATCAGCAGGACCGTGTTGGCTGTCCCGAGCCACAGGTTGGCGTGGCGCGCGCCTTGCGCGAAGCCAGCGGGATCCTGCATCCGCGCGACCGTGTAGAGGAAGAAAAAGCCGCCGAAGAACAGGATTTCCGTCGCCAGGAACAGCCAGGTGCCGAGCACCATCGCCTCGCGCTGGTGCTCGGGCCGTGTGAACGGTTCGACCAGGATCGGCGCGCTGGTCATCCGACGTGGCCTTGCGGCGATTCTTTGCCGACACCCGGCGCCTCGTTTACATCGTGATAGTCGTACGGTTCGGCGGTCACGACAGGGGGCGCCGCGAAATTGTGCTTGGGCGGGGGTGAAGTCGTGGTCCATTCCAGGCCGGTCGCATCCCACGGATTGTCTGGCGCGCGCGGGCCCCACACCAGCGAATAGGCAAAATAGCAGAGCGGCATCGCATAGCCGATCGCCAGCACCACCGCGCCGGTCGACGACATCACATGCCACACCTGATATTCGGGCGGATATTCGTGATAGCGCCGCGGCATGCCGAGATAGCCGAGGATGAATTGCGGGAAAAACGTGAAGTTGAACCCGAAGAACAGCGTGACCGCGGCGAACCGCGCAAAGCTTTCGGGGTACATCCGGCCGGTGACTTTGGGCCACCAGAAGTGGAGCCCGGCAAAGAACGCCGACACCGCGCCGCCGACCATGATGTAGTGAAAATGCGCGACGACGAAATACGTGTCCGACAGGTGCACATCGACCGGGATCGACGCGAGAAACAGCCCGGTGAGGCCGCCCAGGGTGAACAGCCCGACGAAGCCCAGCGCATAGAGCATGGCCGCGGTAAACCGGATCTGGCCGCGATAGAGCGTGCCGGTCCAGTTGAACACCTTGATCGCGCTGGGCACCGCGATGACGAAGCTGAGGAAACTGAAGATCATGCTGGCGAACGGCGACTGCCCGGCGACGAACATGTGGTGCCCCCACACCAGGAACCCGATGACCGCGATCACCATCATCGCATAGACCATGAACTGATATCCGAACACGCGCCGCCTGGCCTCGCAGGCGATGACTTCGCTGACCACGCCCATCGCCGGCAGGATCATGATGTAGACCGCCGGGTGGCTGTAGAACCAGAAAATGTGCTGGAACAGTACCGGATCGCCGCCGGCGCGCGGATCGAATATCGGCAGGCCCAGCAGCCGCTCGCCGCAGATCAGCAGCATCGCCATCGCCAGCACCGGCGTCGCCAGCACCATGACCAGGCTGGTCGCGTACATCGCCCAGGCGAACAGCGGCAGGCGCATCCACGTCATGCCCTTTGTCCGCAGCAGGTGGATCGTGGCGATGAAGTTGATGCCCGTCGCGATCGAGGAAAACCCGACGACAAAGATGCCGAACGCGGCGAGCAGGACATAGCTGTTCGAATAGAGCGTCGAGAGCGGGGTGTAGAATGTCCAGCCGGTATCGACTCCGCCGAGCAGCAGCGCGGACAGCGTGAACACCCCGGCGATCATGTAAAGGTACCAGCTCATCAGGTTGAGCCGGGGAAACGCGACATCCTTTGCGCCGATCATCAGCGGCAGCAGGAAATTGCCCAGCGTCGCGGGGATCGAGGGGACGAGGAAGAACCACACCATGATCACGCCGTGCAGCGTGAACAGGCGATTGTACTGGTCAGCGGTGAACAGAAGCCCGTGCGGCACGAACAGTTCAAGCCGGATCAGCGCTGCCGCGACGCCGCCGATGGCGAAGAACCCGGTGATCGACAGCGCATAGAGGATCGCGATGCGCTTGTGATCGGTCGACAGCAGCCACGATCGCAAAGTCGTGCCGGCGGTGAGGTAGTTGGCGCCGTCATCTTCGGGCGCGGGCAGGAGCTCGTCGAGGGTCATCGCGCGGCGCTCCGGTTGGTATCGAGCGATTTGATATAGGCGATCAGCGCCACGACCTGCTCCTCGCTGGCCACGTCCTGATAAGCGGGCATCGACGAGGTATAGCCGGCAACCACTTTGGCCTCGGGCCGCATAATGCTTTCGCGCAAGTAGTTTTCATCGGCCTTAGCCCGGTTGCCGTCGGCGAGCAGGATTTGCGTGTCATAGATCCCCACGAGCGACGGCGCCGGCACGCGCGCATGCGCGCCGTGGCAGCCCGAACAGCCGAGCGAGGTAAACAATTGCGCGCCTTCGCCGGCGAGGTCGGCGCCGTGCGGCTGCGCGGTCAGCCAGCGCGCATAGGCGTCGGGCTCCATCACGCTGATCGTGCCGAGCATGTGCGCATGATCGGTGCCGCAGTATTCGGTGCAGAACAGGTGATAATTGCCGACTTTCGTCGCCTGGAACCACGCCGCAGTATAGCGGCCGGGCAGCACGTCCTGCTTGATACGGAACGCCGGGACGCCGAAACTGTGGATCACGTCCTGGCTGGTCATTTCGAGCCGAACCGGCACGCCCAGCGGCACATGCAGCGCGTCGATCTCGCGCACGCCTTCGGGGTGTTGCGCTTTCCACATCCACTGTTTGGCGACGACGTGAATTTCGAGCGCGTTTTTCGGCAGCAGGAAATGCGGCAGTTCGGACGAAGCGGCCCACCAGAAAATGAACAGCGCGATGAACAGCGTCACCGCGGTCCAGCCGATCTCGACCTCGCGGCTGAGGATTTCCGGCAGCGGGTCGCGATTGACTTGCGTGCCGCGCCGATAGCGGATCGAAAAGGTCAGCACGAGCCCGCCGACGATCGCCATGATCACCACGCTGAGCGCGGTCAGGCCCCAGAAGATGTGATCCACCATCGGGGCAAGGGTCGAAGCTTCAGGCAGCATCGCCGGGCCTCCGCCGCAGTGCCGCCAGCAGAATTAACGCGAGCACCGCGCAGATCAGCACGCCGCCGATCCGCAGGCCCATGACAATTGGTGCGGAATAGACGCCGTGTGCGCTGGCGAGGCCATAGCAGATCGCGCTGATCCGGCCGGCCAGGCTGTGATCGGCGGTCCGTGCGGGCAGGGGGCGCCAGGCGACCCCGCGCCGGGCGTCGGTGATCGCCTGTGCCATTGCCGCAGGCGCGGTGGCGGCCTCAGGCAGGAGTGCCGACAGGCGGCCGTTGGACCCGAACACGTAAAGTGCGGGGTCATGCGCCCACTGATCGGCCTCCGCATCATGGATCGCGTGGTAGCCGAGTGCGCGCTCGACCGCGGCGATGACCGGTGGTGTGCCGGTCAGCAGGGTCAGCGCCCGGGCCTCGTCGGGCAAGCCGTACAACTGGTCCGCCGTTAGTTTGCGCGCGAGTGCCGGGCCGTCCTGGTCCATGCCGACGACGATCATCCTGTAGTCGCGCCCCGGTCGCAGCCCGGCGTCATGCAGCGCGCCGGCGGTCAGGGTCACGCCGGGGCCGCAGATGTGGCGGCAGGTGTAATCGGCAAACAGCAGCACCGTCGGCACCGGCGCGCCGGTTAGCCGATAGGGCCGACCGGCCTGATCGACGAAGGCCGTGTTCACCGGCAGGCGCGTGTCTGCGGCGGGCGTCGCGCCGATCAGCGCCAGTTGCGCCGGCGACAGCGCCGCCAGCGCCGGGCTCGCGACAAGCGCGAGCAACAGGGCGAGGGCGCGGATCATTGTGCCCACAACGCATTCCCGCGCGCGGCAGTCTTGGCCATCGCGCGGTCGATGCCGGGCGGGGGCGTGGTTTGCGGGTAGGGCTTGGGGTCGCTCGGCGCAGTGTCGATCGTTTCCAGCACGGGGGCGGGGAAAGCGTCCGGATCGGGGCGGGTGCGCGCGACGTAGAGCCGGTTGTACGCCAGTCCCGCGCCGGTTACGAGCACTAGCAGCAGCGCCACGAACACCGCCAGCGCCTTGACCGCCGGGGCTGGTTTGACTTGCCAGCTTTCGTATTCCTGCTCGCTCATGCCACTGCCTCCCGCGCGCCGGCAACCGCCACGATCGTGGCCACCGCAGCCAGCAGCGCCAGCCAGCCCGCCGGCCCGGCGACAAACCAGACCGCGACCAGCGCCAGCGCGACCAGAGCGCAGACCCCCGCAATCTGGCGCGTGCGGTCACTGCGCCCGATGGCGACGAGCACCATCGGTGCCAGCAAACCGATCGGCAAAGCCAGCCCCGGCAGCACAATCGCAGGCGCCACCTGCCGCGCGGCATACCATCCGACATGCGCCGGCAGATTGCCGAACCAGACGATGACGAAATCCATATAGAGCAGATAGGCGAGCCCGAGCGCGCTCGCGACGATCAGGTAGGCAAGGTCGCGGCGTTGCGCCGAACTGCCCCAGCCAGCCGCGCACGCGAGCGAAGCCGCACCGCCGATCTGCATGACCGCCAGGATCATCGGAGCCGCCGAATTGGGCTGCGCCGGCGCCACGCCGAGCAGCCAGTCATAGCCCATCACCGAAACCACCAGGCCATGCACCGCCAGCAACGGCCCCGCCGGCAGCGCCATCCCGCGCACCAGCGCACGCGCCAGCCACGCCCAGAACAGCAGCGCCGCCGCCGAACGCAGCGCAAATGCCGGGGGGGATAGCCACACGTGCAGATGTCCCGCTGGCCAGTGAAACAGCGCCTGACCGACGATCACGGGCACCACAAGCAGCGCCATCCACGGCACCGCGCGCGCCATCGGCAGCAGCGCCGCATCCCAGTCGGCGCCGACCACCCGCGCGACAAGCAGCAGTGCGACCGCGCCAAGCGAGGGCGCGCTGAGTAGGAGGAACGCGGCGCGCCACCCGTCCGCTGCGGCGGGCAGCGCCATGACGGCGACCAGCACCAGCGCCACTAACCCGGCAAGCGCGGCCACAAGCGCAACCGCCCTCATTGGCCCTGATCCACGCGACGCTGCTTAAGCGCCTCGACATAGGCAGCAATCGCCCAACGGTCCGCGGGTTCGATGCGGTCGGCAAACGGAAACATCACGCCATACCCGCTGGTGATCGCGGTGACGGTACGGTGTGGGTTGTCCGCCGCGCCAAACGCCGGCGGCCGGGGAAATCCGCGCTGGATCACGCGGCCATCACCGTCGCCGTTTTCGGCATGGCAGGGTGTGCAAAATACGCGGTAGCGATCCTGGCCGCGTGCGAGCAGTGCCAGCGTGACCGGCGGCGGATTGGACAGCGCCGTGTCGCGCGCCGGCTGGTCCTGCGCGACGGCGCCGTCGGGCACACCGGCTGCCGTACCACCGGGCCACAGCGTGTCGCCGGACTGCGCCTGATGCTTCGCCTGTTGCGTCATCGACAGGTCGCAAGCTGCGAGCGGCAACACGAGCAGGCACACGAGCGCCCTCACGACGTCACCAGCCGCGTGTGGATCGCGCCCGCTTCGGCCAGCGCCGCAATCGTCGCGCTGGTGCGGTCCGCTTCGCAGGCCAGCGCGATGACGAAATGTTCGCTCGATGCGGTCTCGATCTCGGCCAGGTCGAACGCGGCATCGTGCAGCCGCGTCAGCCGAGCGCGCATCATGAAGGCGATCATCCCGGCGACTGCGGCGGCAAGCGCGCCGAATTCGATCGGCGCGATCAGGAACACCTGCCACGAGTGCAGCGGGCGGCCGCCGCTGTTCAGCGGATAAGCCTGCGTCGCGGTCCACCAGATGAAGACGTAGAACACCAGCGCCGCACCAAGCCCCGCCGCACTGGCGATCCACGCGATCGGGGCGGCAGTATCGGCGCCGATGTCATCGATTTCGACCGGATAGGGCGACCACAGCCCGACAATCTGTGTGCCGTCAGCGCCCGCGCGCGTAACCGCATCGCGGAACGCCGCCTCACGAGTAAATTGCGCGAGAACCAGCGCGCTCATCGCTGCGCCTCGGCCGCCAGTTCGCGAATTTCATACATCGGCACCAGCGGGATCACCCGCGACAACAGCAGGAACGCCGAAACGAACAGCCCCATCGTGCCCAGCAGGATCGCCGCGTCGATCAAGGTCGGCACATACAGCGTCCAGGCCGTGGGCTCGTACCCGATCGACAGCGTGTTGCAGATGATCAGGATCCGCTCGAAATACATCCCGACCAGCACGCCGATCGACACCAGCACCAGCACCGGCACGCTGTGCCGCAGCGCCGGGCTCCAGAACAGTTGCGGCAGCAGGCAATTGCCCAGGATCATCCCGTACGTCAGCCCCGAATACGGCCCGGTAAAGCTGAATTTCAGGAAGCGCAGGTCGGCGACTTCCCCGGTCCACAGCGCAGAAACCCATTCGCTGCCATACGACAGCAGCATCACCGTGCCCGCGGCGAGCATCATTTTTGCGCAGGCGTCGAGGTGCGCGGGCCGGATAATCGCCTCCAACCCCAACGACGTGCGGATCACCAGCGCGAGCAGCACGACCATCGCAAACCCGGAGAAAAAGGCGCCGACGACGAAATACGGCGGGAACACGCTCTCGGTCCATCCCGGCATCAGCGAGGCCGCAAAATCGAGCCCGACGATCGAATGCACCGAACACACGAGTGGCGTTGCGATCACTGCCATCGTCCGCTGCAACCGCTGGCGCGCGCGCCATTGCGCCGCCGTGCCCTGCCAGCCCAGCGCCGCCGCACCCCAAATGCGCCGCCACACGCGCGAACCCGGCCGATCGCGCAAGGTTGCCAGATCGGGGATCAGCCCCAGGTAGAAAAATATCAGCGAAAACAGCAGGTAGGAAATGATCGCCCAGAAATCCCAGACCAGCGCCGAGCGGAATTGCGGCCACAGCCCCATCGTGTCGGGATACGGCGCCATCCAATAGAAAAACATCGGCCGACCCAGGTGAATGATCGGGAACAGCCCGGCGATCGACACCGCCAGGATCGTCATCGCCTCGGCAAAACGGTTGATCGCATTGCGCCATTTCTGCCGCGTCAGCAGCAGCAGCGCAGAGATCAGCGTTCCGGCATTGCCGATGCCGATCCACCACACATAGTTGGCGATCGGAAAGCCCCAGACCACCGCCGAATTGTTGCCCCACATCCCCGGGCCATAAACAAACGAAATGCCGGTCGCGATCACCCCGATCCCGGTCACCGCCAGCGCAATGCCCAGCGCGATCCACCAGCGCGGGCCGGCCTTGCCCTCGACCAGCGGCCCGGCGATCGCATCGGTGATCGCGCGACCATCGTGCATCGTCGGCAGCAGCCAGCGATCAGCATCGCTCATGCTTCACCCGTGTTGCGGACTTTGGCGAGATACGTCGTGCGCGGCTTCGTGCCGAGTTCTTCGAGCAGCGCATAATGGCGCGGATCGTGGCGCAGCGTGGCGACGTCCGACGCCGCATCGGCCAAGTTGCCAAAGCGGATGGCCTGCGTCGGGCACGCCGACTGGCACGCGGTGACCGGGGTCACCAGCGGCTGGCCAGTGGCATCGGCCTCGTGCTTGGCGGTTTCGATCCGCTGCACGCAATACGTGCATTTTTCCATGACCCCGCGCGAGCGGACGGTGACCTCGGGATTGCGCTGCGCAGTCACCGGCGCGGGGTCGAGATCACCCCACAAGTCGGCGCCGGCATAGTCGAGGAAATTGAAACGGCGGACTTTGTAGGGGCAATTGGCCTGGCAGGTGCGCGTGCCGATGCAGCGGTTGTAGACCTGCAGGTTCAAGCCTTCGGCGTTGTGCACGGGCGCTGCGACCGGGCAGACCGGCTCGCACGGCGCGTCTTCGCACTGCATGCAGGGGACGGGCTGATACCCGCCGCCGGCTTCGTGCTCATAACGGTCGATGCGCAACCAGTGCATGTCGCGGCCCTTGCCGATTTGCTCGGGGCCGATCGCGGGGATGTTGTTTTCCGCCTGGCAGGACACGACGCAGGCGTTGCAGCCAATACATGAGGATGTGTCGATCACCATCGCCCATTGCGGCGTCCCGGATGGCTTAGTCTCGGGCAACAACGATGGTGCAGGCTGGTGGCGCGGCATCGCGGCCCCCGGCGTCAGCACCGGAAACAGCGCATCGACATCGCCATCGAGCCCGAAGTCGACCTGATTGCGCGGGGTGTGCACCCGCGCGCCGGTCGCAACAAAGTTCACCGGCGCACTGACCCAGCCCGCATCGGGTCCGCGCAGGCGAAAACCGTCAGTGCCGGGACCGAGCGTCCCAGGCTCACTGGCAATCGGCCCGCCGGCGGTGCGCCCATGACCGAGCGGCAAGGTGGCGACGCCGTCCGCCTGGCCCGCAACGATCTTCACCGGCGCGCTGAGCCCGGCGAAGGACACAACGTCGGCATCGGTCACGCCCAGCCGCTGCGCATCGCCCGGCGAGATCCGCAAGGCCGCACCCCAGACTTCGCGCGTGATCGGATCGGGGCATTCCTGCGCCCAGGCATTGGTCGCCCCGCGTCCATCCCACAGCGTCGTCGAAGGCGGTAGGGTGACGACGAAGCCGGCGGTCACGCGCCCGGGCGCCGGCATGACCAGCTTCGGCGCGCCGGGATCGACCGGTACCGCCGCAGACCCCGCGATCACCCCAGCCACCAGCAGGTCGCGCCAGTGCGCATCGTCGGTGGCATTCCACTGCGCGCGGACACGGTCGTGCGGCGAAGTGCGCGGGCCGGCGGCGTCGATCATATCAAGCGCTTCCAGCGCACTGCGCCCGCCGAATATCGGCTTGACCAGCGGCTGCACAAGGCTGGCGGTGCCATCGGGCGCCCGGGCATCGCCCCAGCTTTCCAACGCATGCGCGAGCGGCGCGCACCATTGCACCGCCATCGCGGTTTCGTCGGGGAAGGCGGCGAACGCGACGCTGACCGGCACGCGGCCCAGCGCATGCGTAAACCCCAGCGCGGGCGGCGCATGCAGCACCGGGTTCGCATCGAGCACGATCAGCGTCGACACGCGCCCCGCCGCCATGTCGTGCGCCAGGCCAGCCAGGCTGTCGCCATGGCCCGCCGGCTCGGGATCGACCGGCACGATCCAATCGACCGGCGCGGCCAGGCGGTGATTGAGCCACGCAGCGAGCGCGTGCGACTCCGCAGATTGCCCGCGCCCGACCATGACGATCGCGCGGCCTTGTGACTTGCCGAGATCGCGCACGATCGCGTTGACCAGCGCAGCGGCCTCGGGTGGCAGGTCCACGCCGCCGGCCTCGCCCGCCCCAAGCGCACCGGCCAGCTTGCGCAAAACATCCGGGATCAGCGCCGGATGCAGCGCCGCGCGCCGGTCGGCGCACACGCCCGACTGGGTGGGGGAGGGCTCCAGCACATACATGCGCTGCGCCGGCCCGGTCGCGCGCCGGCGATCGGCCCAGTCGCGCGCAAAGGCGATCTGATCGGGCCCGGGCCCCAGCGGGTCGGCGTCGAGCAGCACGAGCACGTCGGCATCGCGCAGGCGCGGGCGCATTGTCAGCACGCGGCCAAACGCCTTCGCCGCGCCCTGGCACTCGCGATCGTCGTCGATCGGCTCTGCACGAATGTGGCGCAACCCCGGCATCCGCGTGCGCGCCTCGGCGATCCGCGCGAGCTGTGTCGGCGAAGTCTGGCGCCCGGTCAGCAGCACTGCGCCATCACCAGCCGTCCCGGCCAGGCGCGAAACGAGCACCCGTTCGAGCATGGACCAGCCGCCAATGCCCGTTGGACCGGACGGCGCGCGCAGGCGCTGCGGATCATAGAGATCGAGGATCGCGGTCTCGGCGAACAGGTCAGTTGCGCCGCGGCTAGCGGGATGCGCAGCCGCGCCCTCCAGCTTGATCGGCCGGCCATCGACCACCAGCGCGGTAACCCCGCGGCCATAACCGGCAAGCGTGTGCGTCGTCGCATAGCGGCGCACTTTGCCCGCCCGGTCGCCGTCGCGATCGGCCACCGCAGGGACGATCGGCTGGTCGGGCTTCGAGCAACCGGCAAGGCTCGCCGCCGCGCCCGCCGCGATCAGGCGCAGCACTTCGCGCCGGGCGAAAGGATCGATCACCGATGACATGTCGAACAATCCGTCAGCTTGCGCGCGTGCTGCACGACCTGGAGATGTGCGCGGATCCGCGCCTCGGCGTCGGCCGGGATCGGCGCCGCATAAGGCCGCGCCGCGGTGATCCGGTCCTGCGGCACCAGCCGCCGCGCGGGATCGCGATGACACGACAGGCACCATTCCATCGTCAACGGCGCCGCCTGCGAAGTAAGCGGCATCGCGCGCAAGTCGCCATGGCAGGCGGCGCAGGGCACGCCGTTTCCGACATGCACGTGATGGTCGAAATAGACGTAATCGGGCAGCCGGTTCACCCGCGACCACACCATCGGCTTGGCGCTGGCATAGCTGTTGCGCACCGGCGCGAGCATCGCCGCATTGGTCCAGATCTGTGAGTGGCAGGTCATGCAGACTTGCGTCGTCGGCACGGTGGCCTTCGCGCCGGTCTCGACACCGACATGGCAAAACCGGCAGTCGATGCCGAGGTCGCCCGCGTGATGCTTGTGGCTGAACGGCACTGTCTGCTCCACATACCTGTGTTGCCCGGTGACATAGTCGGTCCGCTGCAGCCCGATCGCCAGCGCGATGAGGCCGGCGGGCAATAGGACAAGCAGAACGAGCGCGATCCGCGCGACGCTGTTGGCTCCGGGAGAGAAAAGTTGCGCCAAATCGTCAATCGTCCCCTTGGCGGGCCGTGCATTGTAAAGATGTACCGCCAGGAGAGGCAAAAGTTCCGGTCACAAGCCGGGTATGCGCTAAAAAGAAGTGCGAAATGCCTGTCTCGGCTGGATAATCTGGCGGACAGCGCCGGTTTGTGGATCGCTGACAATCCTCTCGAAAATGGTGGCAATACCAGATTTGACGGACATCTGGTTCGCGATGTAAAATCATAAGGTATTATAATAATTGATTTTTCACCGCATTTGCGCGGCCGCAGCGGAGCCAGGGCCGGCGCCCAGCGCCCGTCGATCGGCGTCCATTGCTTTACTTTTAGTTAAGCGAATCGGCGTAAATACGTAACTGAATAAATGTCCCGTGACTTTTTGTAATCGGAACAGGAACTTATTCGACTTGGTGGACCTGCTAAGTCAGGGCGCATGCAATATCGATAAACGTTAGCACTGATCCGGCTCAACTATCCCGGCGCTAAAAATCGAACCAAACCATACGATTGTTTCGAGTGCTACTCGCAAACGCCGCGACGGCTTTTGTGCCAGATAACCTGTGTCTCTATTCAATCGAAGAAATTGAAGACTGTTATTTGATAGTAAAATTCAGGGAGGTTTTAATGTACAAAAAGTTCGTATTGTCTGCATCGGTCGCAGTTTTGGCCGTTTTCACCGGAAATTCTGCTTATGCATCCGATGGAACCATATCCTTTACCGGAGCGCTTACGGCTGCGACCTGCACCGTCGGGGTCAACGGCGGCGCCGCGACTGCGCTCGTAACCCTGCCGACCGTCTCGACCACGAAACTTGCGGCCAGCGGCTCGGTAGCGGGCGCAACGGCGTTCGTGATCAATCTGACCGCGTGTACAACAGGCAAGACTGTAAACGCCTTTTTCGAAGCGGGCCCGACGGTCGATCCCCTTACCGGAAATCTGATCAATGGCGGCACGCCTTCGAGCAATGTCGAGATTCAGTTGCTGACTGCTGCTGCCGCGACGATCGCGATCGGCACCACCGGGCAGGCCAAGGATACGAACATCAACACGACGACCACGCCCGCGGCCAATCTGAATTACGTCGCGCAATACTATGCTACAGGCGCAAGTGCCCCGGGGCCCGTTACGTCGTCAGTGACATATTCGATAACGTACAACTGATCGGGCGATCAATGGTGAAAGCCGAAGGCGGCTGACCGCCAGCCTTCGGTTTGTGCCCAATAATTATAAAAATGTGCAGGAGGATATGCCCATGGCAATCCGAACCTATTGCCGTGCCCGTTGTTCAGGCATGCCGCTGGTTTTTTCGACCCTGATCGCGTCGGCGCTGGCGTTATCCGCATCCATCGCAAATGCCGCAGTCGTCGTCGATGGTACGCGCGTGGTCTACCCCTCCAACCGCCGCGAAGTTTCGGTAAACCTGCACAATGTCGGTACCATGCCCGCGCTGGTCGAAGTGTGGATCGATGCCGGCAACGACCGATCGAAACCGGACGATGCCAGCGCGCCGATCGTGGCGACGCCGCCACTGTTCCGCATGAACGCGACGCAAGGCCAGACTTTGCGGCTGATCTACACCCAGGCTCCGCTGCCGTCCGATCGCGAAACGGTGTTCTGGCTCAATGTCCTGGATATTCCGCCGCGCGCCCAGGCTGATCCGAATGCCCCTAACCACCTGGAAATGGCGTTTCGCCATCGCCTGAAAATCTTCTTCCGGCCCGTCGCCTTGCGCGGCGATCCTGCCGATGCGGCAAAAGCGGTGACCTGGTCGATCGCCAACGGCGCCGACGGTCCCGCGCTGGTCGCGCACAACCCGACCCCGTATTATGTGTCGTTCATCAGCGCCGACGTAGCCGCGGGCGCAATCCACGATGAGGCGCACACCGAAATGGTCGCGCCCCTGTCCACTTCGCGCTTTGCCCTTTCCCGAAAGGATCTGGCCGGCGCAGGGCCTGCCGCCATCCACTACAGCTTCGTCAACGATTTCGGCGCGGTCACGACCGGCGAATCTACAGCAGCCGTCACGCCTTAAATGGCTGGCCATGCGCCTGGAAACCATCCCGACACCGCAACGGTCCATGGTCTGGCACCAGATCCTGGCCACACTTGCGGCGCTCGGCCTCATGCTGTCGGTTTCCGCCGCGCCCGCCCGTGCCGCCGCACCCGCAGCCACCAATGATGTTGAATTCAATGCCGATTTTCTGCAGTCAAGCGGCGTGAACAAGGCCGATATCGGGCGGTTTTCGAAAGACAATGTCGTGCCTGCCGGCGATTATCCGGTCGACCTGACCCTCAATGGAGAATGGCGCGAACGCATCACGATCCACTTCGCGGTGCCGCCGGGTGCGGTAAATGCGAAGCCTTGCCTGACAGTGCCCGTCCTGACGCAGATCGGCCTCAATTTCGCGGCACTGGCGCCGGGCACACGCGCGGCATGGGGGCCGGACAAGTGCATCGATGGCCTGCGCATCGCGGAAACAGCCAAGGTCTCGTTCGACCTCGCGACGCTGACCCTGTCGCTGTCTTTGCCGCAGGCCCTGCTGGTGCGCCGGCCGCATGGCTATGTCAGCCCGCAATCGTGGGACAAGGGCGTGCCCTCGATCACCCTGGCTTACGACGCCAGCGTGTTTCGCTCGACGGTGCAGGGCGTCACGACCACCAGCGCATTTGCCGGCCTGACCGCGGGGGCGAACCTGGGCGACTGGCATATCCGCGACCGGTCGTCGCTGTCCGGCGCGAACGGCCACTGGACCTTTCAGAATATCGCCGCCTATGTGCAGCGCGATCTGCCGGGGCTGCAATCCAACCTGATGGTGGGCGATACCTACACCGATGGCGCGGTGTTCGACAGCTTCGGCTTTCGTGGGGTTTCGCTGGGCACCGACGATCGCATGCGCCCCGATTCAATCTCGGGATATGCCCCGATCGTGCGCGGCATTGCGCACACCAATGCGCGCGTCCGGATAACCCAGCACGGCACCGTGCTGATGGAGGTGACCGTCGCGCCGGGCGCGTTCGAAATCGATGATCTCTATCCGACCGGTTACGGCGGCGATCTGCTGGTCACGGTGCTCGAATCCGATGGCAGCCAGGAAAGCTTTACAGTGACTTACGCGTCGCTGGTGCAATTGCTGCGGCCCCATGTCTGGCGGTACAGCATCGCGGCTGGCGATCTGCAGGTCAATGGTTTCCGGACCGGCGAAAGGTTTGCCCAGGCGACGGTCCAGCATGGCATGACCGATGCCGTAACGACGTATGCGGGCGCGCAATCGGCACCGGGCTATGGCGCCGGACTGGTCGGCCTGGCGCTGAACACGAAACTGGGCGGGCTTTCGCTGGATGCGACGCTGGCGCGCACCCGGCTGACCCCGATGCAAGTCGACCAGGGGTACAGCGTGCGCCTGAGCTATAGCAAGATCGTGCCCGGCATCGGCACGAACCTCTCGCTCGCGGCCTATCGCTATTCGTCGAGCGGATTCTGGTCGTTGCAGGATGCCATGGGCAACCGCGTCACGTATTCGCTACCCAGCGGCACGACCGCGATCGAGCGCCAGCACAGCCGTGTTCAGGTCAACATTACGCAAACGCTGCCCAGGAAATGGGGCAACCTGTATTTCACGGGTTCGTCGACGAAATACTGGGACAATGGCGGTAGCGTCACCCAGTTTCAGGGCGGCTACAGCAACGTCTCCGTGTTGCACAAAATGGTCGTCAACTATGGCATCACCGTTTCGCAACAACGCGACGACGTAACCACCCAGACCGACCGCCGCATGCTGTTCACCATGACGATGGCGTTGGGGCAGAAATCCAATGCCCCGCGCTTGTCGGCGAACCTGGGCACCGACCGGACCGGCGGCCAGTCGCAGGCCAGCGGCGGAGTGGCCCTGAACGGAACGCTCGGCCAGGATGGCGAATACACCTATGGCGCCAATCTGAACCTGGCGCCGGGCGCAGACGCAGTCGCGTTGAACGGGGCTTACCGTGCGCAATTCGCCACGCTGTCCGCGAGCGCGAGCAAAGGCACGGGATTCACCGAAGAATCGTTGAGCGTGAGCGGCGCGGTGGTGGTGCACCCGGGCGGAGTGACCTTGGGCAGCACGCTGGGCGACACCGTTGCCATTGCCGATGCCCCCGGCGCGCGGGGCGCAACCGTTGCCACGGGGACGGGCACGCGGATCGACGGCGCGGGGTATGCGATCGTTCCCTACCTCGTGCCCTATCGCGAAAACGAGGTTTCGGTCGATCCGCACGGCACATCGCTAGACGTGGAAATGCAGGTAACCAGCCAGCAGGTCGCGCCCCACGCAAACGCCGTCGTCATGCTGCATTACCCGACTACGGTCGGCGCCGGCGCGATCTTCGTCGCCCGTCTGCCCGATGGCAGCGCGGTCCCGTTTGGCGCAAATGTGAGCGCGCCGCACCAGCCCGACGCCAGCGTAGTCGCCCAGAACGGGCAGATTTTCCTGCGCGGCATGCCCGACAAGGGCCGCCTGCAGGTCGCGTGGGGCGATAGTCCCGACGCGCATTGCGTGATCGATTACGTCTTGCCCAGGCGGCCCGCGAACACGCCGCTCGTCAGGGTCGAAAGCCAATGCCAGCCCGATACGCAAAACGCTGCCGGGACCACGCAAAACCCGGCGCCGCCTTCCGATCGGAATGTGAAATGATGATCCGACTAATGTGGCTGATGGCGCTGCTGATCGCCTGCCTCGCGCCCGCATCTGCCAGCGCATTGACGGTCACGCTCGGACCGTCCTCGCTGCCGCTCAGCCCCGGCGGTCCATATTCCACCGCGCGCAACAGCCCCGTCGGTTCGGTCATCGCAACCGCGACATCGACCATTCAAATCACGGGCCTGAGCGGCTCATGCAGTTTGAACGCGGTGTTCCTGTCCGGATCACCGTCCAGCGGCAACACCTACACGACCAGCGTAACCGGGCTGGGCGTCAATTTATATTACATCAACGCCGGCGTACGCACGCAGATCATACCCGGTATCCAGGCAAGCCTGACGCTCAGCCCCGCCTCGCCGGGGCCGGTAACAATCGAGGCCGACCTGGTCGTTACCGGTACGGTCAGCAGCGGAACGCTGAACGCGCTGCCCAGTGTCAGCCTGCTTTTCGCCGGGCTCGGGCTCGGCTGCAGCGTCCTGAACCTGACCACGCAAACGCTCACTGTAACGGCCACCCCAGGCACCGTCACAGCCTTGACCTGCACCGTATTGAACCCCTCGCTCGCAATCACCCTGCCAACAATTTCGGCCCAGACCCTGGCAGCGTCGGGCAAGACCGGCGGCGCGACCGGCTTTGCAATCGAGTTGAACTGCAACGGCACCGGCGCCGGCATCTATATCACGCTGACAGATGCCAATCTCACGACCAACACGAGCTCGCTGCTGTCGCTGGCAATCGGGTCGAGCGCGACGAACGTGAAATTGCAGATCCTGAAAAGCAGCGGTGCTCCAGTGAGTTACGGCCCGGATTCCGCCACCGCGGGTACGACAAACCAATGGTACGTCGGCCCGTCGATGAGCGTGTCGAGCGTGCCGCTGACCGTTCAGTACGTGGCGACCGGCGTGGCAACGGCAGGATCCGTCAATGCCGCCGCGACGTTCACATTGAGCTATCAGTGAGCGTTAAGGGCCTCCGGCGGCAAAGGGCCGGGGGCCCTTTGAACCCGTTACCGTCATATTAACGTCTCCCGGACTTGATCCCATAGGCGCTAAGTTACGGTCGCAATGCCTCACATTCCCATCCCCGCTCATCCTGAGCCCGTCGAAGGATGCGCGCTGAGGCCAGCCCAATGCCTGGACCGGGCGCCCAGAACTGACCTCGCGCGCATGCTTCGACAAGCTCAGCACGAGCGGGTTTCCCGGATCAAGTCCGGGACGACGAAATTCGTAAGTTCGCGCTTATGGGGCAATGGCCCTTGCCCGCCAGAGGCCCTTAAGCACCCGCAACCATTCAGGCGGTCATGACGAAACTGGCCGACGTGCCGCCCTCGGCCGATGGCGCGATCCAGACGTCGAACGTCCCTGCGTCGGCATAACTGCGCAAGTCCTGATGGACGTATTCCAGGTCTGCGGACGTGACTTCGAACTTGACCGTGACGGCTTGGCCGGGGGCCAGGTCGAGGTGGCGGATGCCGCGCAGGACGCGTACCGGCTGGGTGATGGTGGCGACCCGGGCGTGGATGTAGAGCTGGGCGACTTCGTGGCAGGGGTGTTTGCCGGTGTTGGTGACGGTTGCGGTTACGGTCAGGGTGCCGCCTTTGGCGAGCGGACCTGTGGCCTGGGTTTGGCCATAGGCAACGGTCGAATACGTCAGTCCGTGGCCGAACGGGTAGAGCGGCGCGTTGGTCACTTCGCGGTAGCGCGCCTTGTAGTCCTTTTCATCGGTCGTCTGCGGGCGGCCGGTGCTGCGGTGGTTGTAGTAATATGGTTCCTGGCCCGATGCCTGGGGAAAGCTGACGGGCAGGCGGCCTTGCGGCGCGGCGTCGCCGAAGACGAGGTCGGCCAGCGCGTTGCCGGTTTCCGAGCCGAGAAACCATGTCGCCATGATGGCCGGCGCATTGCGGACGGCGCCGGTCAGGGCCAGCGCGCGGCCGTGACGCAACAGGATGACCAGGGGTTTGCCGGTTGCCGCGATCGCTTCGGCCAGCGCGAGTTGCGGGGCGGGGACCCCGATATCGACGCGCGCCTGGGCCTCGCCGGACATATCCGTGCTTTCGCCCACGACCAGCACGACGACATCGCACGCCTTTGCCGTCGCCACGGCGTGGGCGATGCCACCGTCGATCGGGCTCTCGTATTCGCAGCCTTTTGCCACGTGCAAGGCGCCGTGGCTGCCGAGCGCCGTGCGGAAGCCTTCTTCGATCGTGACGTGCGACGCGACATCGGGAAAGACCGACCAAGGCCCCGGCAGATCGGCGCGATCCGACACGGCGGGGCCAATCAGCGCGATCGCCCCTGATTTTGCCAGTGGGAGCAGGCTGCCCTCGTTTTTTAGGAGGACGACGGATTTGCGTGCGGCTTCGCGGGCCAGCGCGACCGTTTCGGGCCGGCGGATGTCGGCGGTCTGTCGGGCCGGGTCGAGCGAGCGATAGGGGTTTTCGAACAGACCCAGCGCCTGCTTGACCTCGAGCACGCGGCGGACCGCGGCATCGACAACCGCGATCGGCAAGCGCCCGGTTTTGACGAGCTCGGGCAGGTGCTTGAAATACAATCCGCTTTGCATCGAGATGTCACAGCCGGCGGTCAGCGATTTGACCACCGCGTCGCGTTCGTCGGCGGCATAGCCATGGGCGATCACTTCCTGTTCCGAGGTGTAATCGGACACGACCAGTCCCCTGAACCCCCATTCGTCGCGAAGGATTTCGGTCAGGAGGTGGTGATTGGCCGTCGCGGGGACGCCGGCAATGTCGTTGAAGCTCGACATCGTCGACAGGGCGCCGGCGCCGAATGCGGCTTTGAACGGGGGCAGGTGGACCTGGCGCAGCGTGGTCTCGGGGATGTCTGCGGTGTTGTATTCCATGCCGCCCTGGACCGCGCCATAGGCGGCAAAGTGCTTTGGGCAGGCCAGCACGCGGGTCGGGTCGCGAAGGTCCGTGCCCTGGAAGCCCAGCACGCGCGACCGGGCGAATTGTTCGCCCAGCCACGGATCTTCGCCCGCGCCTTCGGCGACGCGGCCCCAGCGCTCGTCGCGGGCGACATCGACCATCGGCGCAAACGTCCAGTGCACGCCCAGCGCACTCGCTTCGAGCGCGGCGGCGCGGGCGGTCCGTTCGGCCAGCGCCGGATCGAAGCTGGCGGATTCGCCCAGCGGAATTGGGAAGATCGTGCGGCAACCATGGATCACGTCTGCGGCGAAAATCAGCGGAATGCCGGTGCGCGACTGTTCGACCGCCACTTGCTGCAGCTCGCGGCCCAGGGCCACGCCCACGCCATTGAACAACCCGACCATTTCGCCGCGCGCGATCCTGGCCTTCAGCTCGCCGAGCCCTTGCGTAACCGTGCCGGGATTTACGATCACGCCGTAGGCCCGTACCGGATCGGAATAGATGCTCAACTGCCCGGCTTTTTCGGCCACGGTCATCTTGGCGATCAGGGCATCGATCCGTGACGGGCGTGCGGTCCGCGCGATTGCAGGCGATAATGCGGTGAGCAGCGCGCTTGCCGATACGCCTTTCAATAACGTTCGCCGTGTCTGGCCGCCGTCTTGCATTCGCTATGCCCTCTTCGCCCGGGCGCATCGCTGGCCGGATCAATGTGTGATCGCATATTGCCAAAGCGGGTCAAGGGGCGAGCTATCAAAGCGTGGAACGGCGCCTTTGATAGAACGAGTTCTGCGCCGATATTGGCCGAATATCTCGGTTTTTCGCTACGAACGTACGAAGCGACGGAACTCTGCCTCCGCTCCGCGCTTGACAATCGCACTGCGTTCAATTGTGATCACGGTCGCATCGCCCTTGGCGTTCGCGCTCGAATCCGTGGGGCCATGATGGGGGTACGTACAAAGGTCAGGCTTGGTGTGCTCGGCGCGCTTGCGTGGGCTTTGTCGATGCCGGCAACGGCCGGGCTGCCCGTGACCACGATCCGCGTCGCGGCGCATTACAACAGCCGGCAGATCGCGCCGATGCTGGCCTGTTTTCGTCAGTACGAAGCCCAGCATCCCGGCATCCGGATCGATTACCAGCAGGTGTCGTACCAGGATTTTTTCCAGACGGTGATGATTGCGCGGGCCGGGCAGTCGCCGGTGGATATCTATAATCTCTATTCGATCTGGGCGCCGCAGATGATCGGCACCGGTGCGCTCGATGTGCCGCCGCCCGAGATCGACCGGTTCGTCCGGGCCAATTACACCGCGGCCACGACCAATGCGGCCACGATCAAGGGCCGCCTGTGGGGCATACCGACCGGCGTCAGCATCTATCAACTGGTCTACAACAAGAAGCTGTTTGCCGCCGCGGGCTTTACCGCGCCGCCGCGCACTCTGGACGAGATGGCGACGATGGCCGCGGCGATGACGAAGAAGAACCGCCAGGGCAATATCCTGGTCGCCGGCTATGCGACCGATCTGTCGGGGGCCGATATCGCGCACTCGTTCTATGCCGAATTGTACGCGGCAGGCGGCGCGCCTTATACGGCCGACATGCGGCACACGAATTTGCGTTCGCCCGTCGCGGTCGCCATCCTGGCCCGGCAGGCCGAACTGTTCCGGCGCGCGATCACCAGCTATTCGGTGCAATCGGTCGATTTTGGCGGCGGGAACGTCGGCATGACGATCATGGCGAACTGGATGAAGGACACGCTGCAAGCCTCGCTCGGGTCGCGCTTCGACGAAACGGTGGGCGTGGCGCCGATCCCGTCCGACGGGCCGGGGGGCACGATGCTGTATTCGTTCTTCTGGGGGGTTGATGCGGCCAGCAAGCACAAGCAGATGTCGTGGGACCTGCTGCGATGGCTGAACAGCCCGCGCCCGAATGGCGCAATGTCGTGCACCGGCTCGATGCTGGCCGGCATGGGCGATCTCACCGGCAACCGTGCCGATATGGCCGCGATGCGCGCCAAAATTGGCGATCCGTTCAGCCAGCAATTCGTCCGCGCGCTCAATGCGCCGGGCGCGGTGAGCCAGGCCAATCTGTGGCACGCCGACGAGATCGACCGATTGCTCAAATTCGATATCCAGCTTGCCCTGGCCGGGCGCATGACGCCTGCGGCCGCGCTTGCCGCGGCAGACCGGGATATCACCGCGATCCTGGCGGAACAGCCATGATCGACTGGCTGTCATCGAAACGCGTCGCGCCTTACCTGTTCCTGGCTCCGGTGTTCGTTTTTGCGATCCTCTTTTTCGTGGTTCCGCTGGTGTTCGCCGCCGGTATCAGTTTTACCGACTGGGACGCGATCACCCGGCCGAAATGGGTCGGCCTTCACAATTACAGCTATCTGCTGGAGCGTGACCAGTTCTTCCTCGCGTCGATCGGTAACACGTTTTATTTCGCCGCCGGCACGGTGCTCGTGGGTGTTCCGGCCGCGCTGGTGATTGCCGCGATGATCAGCCGGAGCCGGTACGAGGCGTTCTGGCGTACGATCTACTGGTTGCCGATGGTCACCAATATCGTCGCGGTCGCATATATTTGGTGGTACATTCTCAACGACACGGCCGGCCTGTTCAACCGCACTCTGGACCTGTTCGGCCTGCCCGGGCCTAACTGGCTGACCAACCCCTCGATTGCGATGATTTCGGTCATTCTGGTCGCATCATGGATGTCGGTCGGGCAGAATGTGCTGGTGTTTCTGACCGGGCTGAACGAGATCGACGACAGCTATTACGAAGCGGCGCAGCTCGATGGAGCCAATCCGATCCAGTTGTTCTGGCATGTCACGATCCCGCTGCTGCGGCCGACGATCCTGTTCGTGCTGATCACCAGCCTGATCAGCGCGCTCAGTTCGTTCGTGCTGATCCTGATCCTGACCGAGGGCGGGCCCGCCCGGTCGACCACCGTCACCGGCCTGTATCTGTATGACATGGCCTTTACCGACTTGCGGCTGGGGCGCGCGTCGGCGGCGGCCTACATCCTGTTTGCCATCATCTTCGCGGTCAGCCTCGTGCAATTGCGCCTGCTTCGCCGCGGCGGTCTGGAGGCGCATTGATGACGCAGGGCCTACAATCCAACGCCAGTGCGATGATCGCCACCACGTGCCGGTATGGCGCGCTCGCAATCGGCGGCGCCGTCATGGTGTTTCCGTTTTTCGACATGTTCCTGGGTGCATTGCGCACGCCGGCGGAACGGCTGGCGGAGCCGATGGTCTATTGGCCCCACGATCCGCAGTGGCACAATTTCGTGCGCGTTTTCGCCGAATTACCGATGTTGGCGTGGCTGGTGAACAGCATCGTCGTCACGGTGTCGATCACCGTGCTGCAGATGGTCACCAGCGCGCTGGCCGGCTATGCGCTGGCCAAATATCGTTTCTTCGGATCGGGGATATTGCTCCGGGCGGTGCTGGGGGCGCAGATGTTTCCGTTCTTCCTGCTGATCATCCCGATCTTTTTCCTGTTGCGGTTCGTGCCGCTGGCGGGCGGCAACGACCTGTTCGGGGAGAGCGGGTTCGGCCTGCTCAATTCCTATGCCGCGATGATCCTGCCGTTCGCTGTGTCGTGGTACGGCATTTTTTTGATGCGCCAGTCGTTCATGAGCGTGCCCGACGAGATTATCGATGCGGCGCGCATGGACGGCGCCGGGGAATTCCGCATCTTTGCCACGATCGTCCTGCCACTGGTCCGTCCGGGGTTGGTGACGCTCGGTATTTTCGTGTTCATCTATCACTGGAACGAAGTGATCTGGACCATGACCGTGACGCGCAGCGCGCCCGGTCTGCAGACCATTCCGGTCGGCATCTATCTACTGCGCGGCGCGTTCATCGACCAGTCGACGCTTTCGTTGCAACAGGCCGCGGTGTGCGTGTCGATCGTGCCGGTCATGCTCGTTTTCCTGCTGCTGCAGCGCTATTATATCCGCGGGCTGACTGCCGGCAGCGTGAAGGGCTGACGCGGTCGCCGTGGCCTGATCGGGCGAATGTGCAAAATCGAGCACGAACGTGATCGATATTGCGCGAACAGCCAGTTCGCTTTAGGATGGCTGCCATGCAGATGACCGCCACGCCAAACCCGCTACGGGCAATTTTCGAGCGCAACCGTGCGGGCGAGCAGCGGGGCGTATATTCAGTGTGTTGTGCGCATCCTCTGGTGATCCGCGCCGCGCTCGAACTGGCGCGCGACCGCGAACAGGTCGCGGTGATCGAATCGACGTGCAACCAGGTCAACCAGAACGGCGGCTATACCGGGATGACGCCGGACCAGTTCGCGCAGGCTGTGCGCGCGGCCGCGCACGACGTCGGCCTGCCTGCCGACCGGCTGGTTCTGGGCGGCGACCATCTCGGGCCGCAACCCTGGCGTTCGCTGCCGGCCGACGCGGCGATGGCGCATGCGATCGCGATGATCGAGGCTTATGCGCGGGCCGGATACACCAAGCTGCATCTCGATTGTTCGATGGCCTGCGCGGATGATGTCGAACCGCTCAGCGACGCGGTGATCGCGGCGCGCGCCGCGCGCATGGCGCAAGCGGCCGAGGCCGCGCTCGATCACGGAGCGGCGCGACCTTGCTATATCATCGGCACCGAAGTGCCCGCGCCCGGCGGGATGGGCGAGGGGCACGCGATCGTGCCGACCGCGCCGCCCGGCGTCGTTGCCACCTGGCGCGCGCATGAGCAGGCGTTTGCGCAGGCCGGGCTCGGCGACACGTTCTGCCGGGTCGTGGCGATCGTCGTGCAGCCCGGGCTCGATTTCGGCAATGAGGATGTGGTGCGGTTTGTGCCCGCCGATGCGGCGGAGCTGGCCGAAACAGTGCTGTCGCTCGATGGCGCGGTGTACGAAGCGCATTCGACCGATTATCAGGATGGCCCAAGCTTTCAGGCGCTCGTGCGAATGCATTTTGCCATACTCAAGGTTGGCCCCGCCGCGACGTTCGCCTTGCGCGAGGCGATTTATGCCCTGGAAAACCTCGCGCGCGAACTGCCCGGCTGGGACGAGCGCTACAGCGTCCGCGCGGCGCTCGAAAACGCCATGCTTGCCAATCCGGCGCACTGGGCCAGCCATTACGCCGGCGACGCCGAGCAGCAGCACTATCTCCGGCATTTCAGCTATTCCGACCGGGTGCGTTATTACTGGACCGATCCGGCGGTCGAGGCGGCTGTTGCCGGGCTGTACGCGTTTTGCGACAGGCGCGCGCTGCCGCTGCCGTTGTTCAGCCAGTTTCTGCCGCAGCACGCGCGTGCTGGGCACCAGACCGCGGCGGCGCTGTGCAGCGCGCATGTCCAGTTGGCACTGGCACCATATGCCGATGCCTGCGGTGCGCATGCCGCTGAATGCGTCGGGGCTTAGGGCATGGCCTCGGTATCCCTGCGCGACCTCTGCAAGGCATTCGACGGCGTCTCGATCATCAGGGACGTGACGCTCGATATCGCGCAAGGCGAATTCGTCGCGCTGGTCGGGCCATCGGGCAGCGGCAAATCGACGTTGTTGCGGATGATCGCCGGGCTCGAGACAGTCTCGGCGGGAACGATCGAAATCGACCAGAAGGTCGTCAACGACGTTCCGCCCAAGCATCGCGACATTGCGATGGTTTTTCAAAGCTATGCGCTTTACCCGCATATGACGGTCCGCGAAAACCTGGGCTTCGCCTTGAAACTGCGCGGCTGGAAGAAAGCCGAGATTCATCAGAAGGTCGATGAGGCTGCTGCATCGCTGAACCTCACCGCTTTGCTCGATCGCTACCCCCGACAGTTGTCGGGCGGCCAGCGTCAGCGCGTCGCCACCGGCCGCGCGATCGTTCGCGACCCGGCGGTTTTCCTGTTCGACGAACCGCTGTCCAACCTCGATGCGGCGCTGCGCGTGCAGGTGCGCGCCGAACTGCGCCAGTTGCACCGCCGCCTTGGCGTGACCACGATCTATGTCACGCACGACCAGGTCGAGGCGATGACCATGGCCGACAAGATCGTTGTGCTGCGCGATGGGTCGGTCGAGCAGGTCGGCGCGCCGCTCGAACTTTACGACCATCCCGCCAACACGTTTGTCGCGACATTCATCGGCTCGCCGGCGATGAACCTGATCACCGGGTCCTGGCACGAGCAATTGCTGGTCCTTGATGACAACACAATGCTCCCGGTCGATCCGGCGCTGGTGGCAGCCCCCGGGGCCAAACTGACCATCGGCGTGCGTCCCGACCATATCGATGTGATCACCGACGGCAGCGAAGGCGTTGCCGCGCGCGTCCTCGCGATCGAGCCGACCGGGGCGGAGACGCTGGTCATGGCAGAGCTCGCAGGCGCCCCGATCACGATCGTCACGCGCGATCGGCTGACGCTGCGCCCCGGCGATCCGATCCGCCTGCGCCCGGTTCCGGGCCGGCAGCTCTATTTTGACGCCAATGGCCAGCGTATCGCCATTTAACCTGTTGCACCAACCACGGGGCCGAAGTCACTGTGTTGAAAAAGAAAATTCTCGTAATTTCGGACAGCCTGCGCGAGTTGCAGCCCGCTGTTGCCGCGCTGGCGCAATGCGGTCACGACGTCGAATATATCGACGAGCTGATCGGTTTTCCCGACATCGTTGCGAACGGATTGGCCGACCTGGCCGGTGCGGATGCGATCGTCATGGGTCGCGTAATGAACACCGACGCGCATGCCCTGTCGCTGGCGCCCCGGGCGAAAGTGATCGCGCTGCACACATCCGGGTCCGACAATATCGACCTCGATGAAGCGACGCGCCGCGGCATTACCGTCACCAACGTCAAAGGCGTCAATGCCGAACAATGCGCCGAATTTTCGATCGGCCTGATGCTGGCCGTCACGCGCCGCATTCTCGAGGGCGACCGCGCGATCCGGGCAGGGCGGTGGGCCGCCGACACCCAGTCGAGCCTCGACCTGTATGGCGCAACGCTGTCGGTCCTGGGCCTGGGCATGATCGGCAAGGCCGCAGTGCGGCGCGCCGCGGCATTCGGGATGAAGCTGCTGGTCCACACCCGCACCCCCGATCTGGCCTTCGGCGCGGAATACGGCATCGAATACGTCGGCCTGGACGAAGCCCTGGCGCGCGCCGACGTCGTCAGCATTTATACGTCGCTGTCGGACTCCACCCGGCACATGATCGGGCGCCGCGAACTCGCGCTGATGCAGCCGCACGCATACCTGATCAATATCGCGCGCGGCGAACTGATCGACGAGGACGCGCTTTACGATGCGCTGGCCGAGCGCCGGATCGCGGGCGCCGGGCTTGACGTGTTCGAACAGGAGCCGTTGTATCGCAGCCGCCTGTTCGATCTGTCCAATGTCATCCTTACCCCGCATCAGGCGGGCCTAGCCAATTCGGCGAAACGCAACGCCGCGCTGCGCGCCGTCAACAACGCGCTGACCGCCCTGTCGGGCCAGTGCCCGCCCGATGCCGTCAATCCCAATGCATTCACGTCAGGACCCAACCAATGACCGGCCAAATCACCTGGAGCGAACTGATATCCCAGCCCGACGCCTGGGACAGTCTGCTCGAACGGCTGGGCGCCGGGCACGATCTTCCGGCGGTTTCGCTCGATGCGTTCGACGAAGCGCTGATCGTGGGCTCGGGCACATCGTATTACCTCGCGCTCGCGGTCGCCGACTGGATTGGCCGGCGCCACAGCATTGCGGTGCGCGCGGTGCCATCGTGCGAAATCATGCTGGACGCGCACCAGGTCAAACTCGCGCCGGGTCGCAAACGGCTCGTGATCGCGGTGTCGCGCTCAGGCGAATCCAGCGAACTGGTCATGGCGGTCGAGGCCCTGCAGAAGGCCGGCGCGTATGCGCTCGGCGTCAGTTGCGCCGCCGGTTCGTCGCTGCTGCAAATGGCCGACCTGCCGTTCCTGATCGGTGAAGGGTTCGAAGACGGGCTGGTAATGCTGCGCTCGTTCACCGGCATGCTGCTGGCTTTGCAGTACCTGTTCGGTTCGGCCGACGACCGCGCCGCACTGCGCACTCTGCCGGCCGCCGGACGGGACCTGCTGGCCAACCAGGCCGAATCGCTACGCGCGCTTGCCCTGCGCGAACCGTTCGACCGGCTCGTCAGCCTCGCATCGGGCGCAAATTACCCGCTCGCGCTCGAAGCCAGCCTGAAAGCGCAGGAAATGGCGATCGTCACCAGCGAAGCCTATCATTCGCTCGAATACCGCCACGGCCCCAAGGCCACCGCCGACGGCACCACACTGCTGACACTGTTCGCGCTATCCGATGCCGGGCTTGGCCTCTCGCTGGCGCGCGACATGAAAGCGCTCGGCGTCACCCTGCTGGTGGTCGGGCCCGATGCAGCCCGCTATGCCGAAATCGCCGACCTCGTCGTGCCGGCGCCCGCCGCGCTGGACGACGGGCAGGCCAGTGTGATCAGCCTGATGCCGCTACAAATCCTGGCCTACGAAACCGCAATGCGGCGCGGCAAAAACCCCGACGCGCCCGAAAAGCTGAACAAGGTGGTGATCCTTGAGCCCGCCACAGTTTGACGTCCTTGCCATAGGCGAGCTCAATCCGGACCTGGTGCTGGCAGGCCTGCGCGCGGAAACCCCGCGCCTAGGAACCGAACAGGAATTCGGCGCCTACCTGCTGACCCTGGGCAGCTCGACCGCAATCGCCTGCGTCCTGATGCAGCGCCTCGGCCTGGCAACGGCAATGAGCGCCTATGTCGGTGACGACGATTACGGCCGTTTCTGCCGCGCCGCACTCCTGGCCGAACACGTCGATGTCGACCTGGTACGCACCCACCCGACCCTGCCAACCGGCCTGACCGTCTGCCTGCCCTATCCCGCCGACCGCCTGTTGCTGACCTGCAAAGGCACAATGACGCTAAACCCTGCAGACGCCATCGACGAAGGCCTGCTGCGCCGCGCCCGGCACGTGCACGTAGGCTCGTTCTTCCTGCAGGACCAACTGCGACCACAACTCGCCGCCCTGTTCGCGAAAGCGCGCGCGCTGGGCGTAACGACGTCACTCGACACCGGCTGGGACCCACAGGAAAAATGGCTGTCCGCCGACCTTCGCGACACCCTGGCCCACACCAGCATACTGTTTCCAAACGACCTAGAATTCGAAAACCTGGCCGAAACGCGCGATATCGACACAGGCATGGCGCGCCTGCTCGATCTCGGCGTCGAAGCCATCGTGCTGAAACGCGGCGCCGAAGGTGCCGTCCATGGCGATCGCACCAGACTTATCCGTCATCCGGGATTTCGCGCCACGCCCGCCGATACGACCGGCGCCGGCGACTCGTTCAACGCCGGTTACCTCGCCGCGATGCTGCGCGGTGCCACGGTCGATGAACGGCTCCGGTTCGGCAACGCCTGCGGCGCGCTGACTGTCGCGGCCATCGGCGGCACCGGCGGTGTCAGCACCATCGACGCGGTGCACGCGTTTCTTGCGGCGCAGACCGACGCCTGACATTAGAGCCTTAGGGCCTCCGGCGGCCTAGGGCCATTGCCCTAGGGACCCGTTACCGTCTTGAACTGCGCGCTGCCTATGCATTTGCACCCCGCCGCGCAGCGGCCTTATCGTCTACCGACACAGCGGCAGGATATTACGCCGAACGAACCCACCAACGCGGACGGTAACGGGATGCAAGGGCAATGGCCCTTGCCCGCCGGAGGCACCTAAACCTACACAGTCGTAACCCGCACCCCCCGCTCCGTCAGCGCATCGACAAACGCCTTCGGCGCCGCGTCGTCGGTGATCAGTCGGTCGGCCACGCCGATCAGGTCGATCACCGCGGGGCAGACCTGGTCGAGTTTCGAATGGTCGGCCACGATCCACACTTCGCGGGCCTGGCCGATCAGCACGCGGTTGGTATAGGCTTCCTCGTTGTCGAATGTCGTATAGCCGCGGTCGAGATCGATGCCGTCGACGCCTATGATTGCGACGTCGAGGTTGAAGTCGCGGATTGTGCGCTCGCAGATATGCCCGACCACTTCGGCGGTGCGTTTGCGCATCATGCCGCCGGTCAGGAAGACGTCGATATCTTCGGCGTCGCGCAGTTCCAGTGCGACATTGACCGCGGTGGTGAGCACGCGAAGCGATTGGCGTTTGATCGAATTGATCATCTGCATGACTGTCGTGCCGCCGCCGCAGCCGATCGTCATGTCGGGCGCGAGCAGGGACGCGGCGTGCGTGCCGATGCGGCGTTTTTCCGGCAGGTAGGCCATGATCTTGGCATCGTAGGGCACTTCGCGGCGGCGATCGGCCAGCGCGGCGCCGCCATGGGTGCGCAGCAGGCTGTTGTTCGCGTGCAGTTCGGCGATATCGCGGCGGACGGTGGCCGGGGAAACATCGAGCATGGTGGCGAGATCCTGCACGCCGACTGCGCCGCGCTTGGCGAGTTCGACAATGATCAGATCGTGCCGCTCTGCCTTGATCATTTGAAATTTCCCCGATCAATGCAGCAAATACCGGTCGCTATTGCAGCTTTTGAATTTTGAAATTGGACAGCAGATACCGGTAGCCTGACTGACGCAACAGGGCGTCGGCCTCGGGATTGATACCGAGTGCAACGCCTTCGAGCCAGCAGAAGATTTCGACCGGGATGCCCAGTTCGCGTTCCATTTCCGCCTTGGCCACGGCAATTTCGTCTTCGAGCACGGCGCGCGGGGTGTCGGGTGTCACGTGGTTATGCGTGCGCGTGTGGCAGGCAAAGGCATGGCCGCGCCGTGCGATATCGCGGGCTTCGTCCCAGGTCAGCGCGTACCGCTCGCCCGGATATTCGTCGATTTCGGGCAGATGCAGCGTGTGGTTCGCCGCATAGCTGCGCTGTTCGTCCGCCGGCACGTTCAGGAAGCCGGAGGGGATGAAGAACCATGCGGTGAAGCCGAATTCTTCGAGGATCGGCAGCAGCACATCCAGATTGTCGCGATACCCTTCGAACAGTGCGGGCAATACGCCGGGGCGGTCGTGTTCCCAGCGGCCATCGATGGCGGAAGCGAAATTGGCCGGCGTGACCGGTTCGAAATCGCGCGCAAGTGCCTCGATCTGCACGCGGTATTCGGCCTCGCGATAGCGCGGCGTGGCGTGAAAATTGACCAGCCGGATCGCGCGCGACTGCGCCAGTCCTTCGGCCAGTTCGCGCAGGACGGGCGGTGCCGGGGGTAGGGACAATTCACCCGAAACCGGCACCGCCTGTTCCTGCGGCAGGAAATTGCGCAGCCCGAGCAGCTCCAGCAACTTGGCGATATCGTCCATGTCCAGCTCTGGCTTGCGCATGGCGAGCGCGCTGGCCAACGCGGCAAAGTCCTGCCCCAGGCTGTCGGCGGGGGCAGGATCAGCCTGCGCCGGGGTCGGCGGCAGGCACGCGTCTTCGCCGATGAGGAACGTCGGCACGCCCATTTCCGCGTAGTTGACCGTTTTCAGGCGGGCCGGATCGGTGATCAGGCAGTCGATCAGGGTTTCGATCGACATCGTTTGCGAAGGAGCAGGCATAGTCTTGGCAATCCTCATCGTCTGGATATTCGCACAGTCATCAATGACCGAGATTGAACCGGGCGCCGGCATAGAAATAGCGTCCCAGCGGCGAGATCGGCACGTTGGTGAAATAGGAGTACGCGTCCGGTTTCTGGTCGGTCAGGTTGTTGACGCCAAAGTAGAACGAATAGCCCTTCTCGATCTGGAACTTGACCTGGATATCGTGCTGCCACAGCGCAGAATAGCGGAAATACTGGGGCGCCACGACATTCGGATCGGCGGCGATGGTGTTGCGGTCATAGACGAGTGTCCCGTCGTGCCAGCGCAGGTTGTAGTTGATGGTGACCTGGCCGATCGACCATGTGGGTGAGAAGTTCGCGGTCCATTTTGGTGAAGACGGCTGATCGACATTGTTGATGGGATCTGCGCCCGGGATACCGACCTGGTCCAGGCTTTTCAGGTATCCCATCACCAGGCGCATGTTGAACCGGCCGGCGCTTTTGGTCTGGAGCAGATAGTCGATATTGACGTCCAGGCCCGAGGTGTGGAATTTCGCCACGTTCAGCGGGCCGACCGTATAATTGCTGATGATGCCGGTGCCCTGCGCGCGGGTGAACTGGCTGCAGAACTGGTTGGGGACGGTGGGCTGATCGACGCACAGCGTGGCCAGGCTGTTGGGATCGATCTGGTTGATCGCATTGGTCAGGTTGATGTCGTACCAGTCGAGCGCGACATTCAATCCTGGCACGAAGCGCGGGCGCAGCAAGACGCCCGCGGTCCAGGTCCGGGCGGTTTCGGGTTTCAGGTTCGGATTGCCTTCCGCCGTGCCCTGGACGAAATTCCCGGTCTGCAGCCCCGGGTTCGATGTCGCGCCGACGGCCGCCAAAGTCGTGGCGCAATTGGCCTGGCGGTATTTCGTGCCATTGTTGATCTGATCGGGCGTGCACGGGTCGGTGAAGAACGCCGATGCCGCCGATGTCGGCTGGAAGAGCTCGCCGATATTGGGCGCGCGCACCGCCTTGCCATAGCTGCCGCGGAACGTGATGTCGCGGATCGGCGCATATGTGCCGTTGAATTGCCACGTGGTGTTGTTGCCCACCGTCGAATAATGCGAATACCGGCCCGCCGTGCCCAGGGTCAGGACCTTGGCGAACGGCACATCCTTCAGGATCGGCACATCGAGTTCGCCGAAGGTTTCGTATACTTCGAAATGTCCGCTCGATGCCTGCACCAGGCTGGGTTCGTCATACTGGAAATACGCCGCGTTGACGAGGTCGGCATTCGGCGTGAATTCGCTGCTTTCGCGGCGATATTCCCCGCCGAATGCAAATTTTACCGGGCCGCCGGGCAGCGAGAAGAATTGTCCGAAATCGCCGCTGATGCTGGCATTGCCGACCTGCTGCGTGATGCGGGCATTGCTGGTGTTGTTCGACGTGAAATAGGCGAGTTGCTGCGCCGTCGCCGGGCCGGCGCCAAACAGGCTGATCGGAACGCAGCCTGATCCCGGATTGTTGGCCGGGTTGCAAACGATCTTGCCCGTCGCCGGATCGACGACGGCATCGAGCGCATTCATGTATTGCTGCGCCAGGCGGTCACCGTATTTCGTGATCCGGTCGGTGGTCTGGCCGTATTCGAAATAGGCGTCCCACGTCGCATGCTCGGAAATCCGCCCGGACCCGTCGATCACACCGCGATAGGTGCGCCGCAGATCCTCTTCGCCGGGGCGGCCGTAGTCGGGGTTGTCGCGACTGACGGTAATCGCGGCCGGCGTGAAGACCCCGTCGACCGTCGTCCCTTGCGCGATCGCTGCGGCGCGGATGCTGGCGGGGACGAACGGATTGTCGATCGAAATCGGATAGCCGTATGTGCCCTCGATCTGGCCAAAGCTGCTCGTGCGGTTCTGCACGAATTTGCCCTCGATCGACAGCTTGAATGCATCCGAGAAATCATAATGGCTGAGCAGGTTGATCGCGTGCCGCTCGACTTTGGGGAACAGGTCGCCCTGGTAAAAGCCGGCGATCGGGGTGCCTTCGCCGCCGGTGCGGTAATAGGCCGCAGCGGCGCCGTCGTTGTACGGCTTTCCATAACCGTCGAACACCTGGTTGCCGACGGAGACATAGCCGACGGTGGATTCGCCTTCGTAGCGCAGATTGCCGACGAGGATATTCGAAGGGCCGGAGCCGCCATTGGGGATGAGATACTGGCGCTGGGCTTGCGTCAGATAGGGGCGGGCGTCGTTGGCCACGGCATCGTCGGCGTTGAATTCATAGGCCAAGGTGATGTTGCCACGGCCGCCGCCGAAATTCTTGCCCGCGGCGAGCGAAGCGAAGCGATTGCCGGCATCGCCATACCCCGAAATGCCGAACTGCGCGCGCCCGGTCACGCCTTCGAAGTCGCGCTTCAGGATGAAGTTGACCACACCGGTCACGCCATCGGCGCCATAGACGGCGCCCGCAGCGCCGGTCAGGACATCGACCCGCTCGATCAGGTCGGTGGGGATCGAGTTGATATCGACCGCGGCGGTGTTGGTTTCACCCGCGACATGGCGGCGCCCATCGACCAGCACGAGCGTGCGATTGGTGCCCAGGTTGCGCAAGTTGAGCTCGTTGAGGCCGGTCTGCCCGAAGCTGCCGTAAGTGCCATTGCCGCCTGCGGTCTGCGTCCGGTCGCGCGAACCGTTCAGCGCGGGAACGCGCAGCAGGAAGTCGGTCAGGTTGGTGTCGCCCGATTGCTGGATATTCGCCGCGTTGAACGAAACGATCGGGTTGGCGGCCTCGTAATCGGGGCGCCCGATGCGAGTGCCCGTCACCAGGATGGCGCCACTGGCTGGGTTGGTCGCGGAGGTATCTGCCGTCGCAGGCGCCGTAGCCGGCGCAGTCTGGGCAAATGCCATGGCGGGAAACAGCGCAACGCCGGCGCAGAACAAGGCCTTGGATTTCTTGGTCAACATGATGAATTCCCCCCTGAATTTTCGCGCTCTGCAGCGCCCCCCTGTCACTCTGTCTCGATGTCACCTCGTGTCGCAGCCGCAATGAGCAGGATTTCCCCGGATCCGGCTTCGACTGTCAGCGCCGCGGCTTCCCCTGCCGCGAGCGCGACCGTGCTCCAGTCCCCCAGACTGGCGCCCTTCAGCTTTGCGCTGATCGAGCCATGGGCGCGCACGTGCACGAAACGCTCATCCGCGCCCAATTCGATGTTGTCCCCCGCCTGCGCTGCGACCAGCATCAGGTCCATGCCCTGCGCGTGGCCGGCGATATCGAGGCGGCCACCGGTCGCGGCGAAGCCGTCGACCTTTGGCGCGTCGCTCCCGTTCGGACGGGCGCGGGCATAGGCGATGTCGCAATCGCTCTGCGCGCTCAGGCGATAGGCGGCGTGCGGCGGCATATAGACCACGCGCAAGCCGGGGCCGTCGCTCAGTGCGAAATCCCTGGCTGCCTGGCCGGCCTGCGTGATCGCGATATGGACTGTGCCGCGCATCGCAACGATGAACACTTCGTCGTCTTCCGCCTTGCCGTCGATCGCCACACCTTTGGCAAAGCTGTAGACCCGCAGCGCGACGAGTTCGGAAAACCCGGTGCCGGTGTGATCGATCTCGACCGGGCGCGGGCAGGGCCCGGCGCCGGGAAGATCGATACGGCGCTCGAAATCAGGCGCGACGATCAGCATGATGACCGCCTTGCGTCGCTCGCCATTGGTATTTGCGCGCGGATCAAGCGAACTGCGGCAGATAGGCGCGGTGCGCGTCGATCAGGTCGTCGCGCAGCGCGGATGCGGTGTCGGCATCGCTGACCCCGCCGTCGGCAAGAAGCGCTTCGAGCATCAGATCGCGGCTTCCGGCCAGCGCGGCATCGACGGTGATCTCGATCGCGGCGAGTTTGGAGTGCAGCTTTGCGACCAGTTCGTCGGGCAGGGCATCGGCCATGACCGCGGCAAACCCGCCGCCGACCGCCACCGCGTTGCACTCGACGATCGCGTCCATCGGCAGATACGGCGCCTGGCCGGTGTTGGGCAGGTTTACCGAGAACAGCTTGCGCTGATCGCGCTGCAGCGAATGGATGATCTCGAGCAATTGCTCGCTCTCGCCCGGCACGTTTTCGTAATAGGATTTGGGCAGCGGCGCGTCCGAATGGGCGATGGCGAGCATTTCATCGAACCAGGTGTCACCCAGCGCGATGCGCTCGTCGATCGGAAAGGCTTCGCGCCCCAGCTTCTTCCCGCAATAGTCGCCGCCGGGGAACTGTTCGGGGTAAAATTCGACCGCGTGACGATCCATCGCGCAGGGAAAAACCGAATGTTTTTCGAACACGCCCCACGAAAACGGATCGTCGGCATAACGCGGCGACCGGCCCTCGACGATATTGGTCCAGACCTTTTTCTGCGCCAGTTCGTCGGCGAGACCCGCTTTCTGCTCGCGCAGTTTCTGGTGGATCATCGGGCGCGCATCGACGCCGTTGTGGAACAGCCGGGTCAGGAATGTGAGGTGGTTGAGCCCGATCCCGAATGACGCGATCGATCCTTCCTCGACGCCGAGAAAGCGCGCGATCACGCCCTCGACATGGTGCACGCCATGGCACAGGCCGATCACCGGAACCCCGGTTTCCTTGCGGATGGCGCGGCAGATCGTGGTCATCGGGTTGGAATAATTGAAGAATACCGCGTCGGGGCACAGCTCGGCAATGTCGCGGGCGATCGCGATCATCTGCGGCACCATGCGCATTGCGCGCGAGATCCCACCCGGCAGCGCAGTATCGCCAACGGGCTGAAAAATGCCGTATTTGCGGGGAATTTCGATGTCACGCTGCCAGCCCATGCGTCCGCCGACCGCGATCGTCGTGACGACGAAGGCCGCGCCGTCGAGCACGGTCCGACGGTCGGTCGCGGCGGTGACCGGAATATCCGCACCCTTGGCGTGCAGCATCTTGCCGACCAGCCGCGTGACGGCATCGAGCGTTATCGGGTCGATATCGACCAGCGCCAGTTCCCACTTGTCCGCTTCGCCCGCCAGAATGATGTCGGCGACGAGGCGCTGGGTGAAGACCGTGCTGCCGGCTCCGATCAGGACCAGCTTTTGCCGAGACATGAGACCATTCCTTGCAAGATTTCGGATGACGAAGGGCATCGTAACTCGTGTGCGCGCCATGTGCAAGAACGAGCATGCATTTGCTCGATTTTGTTCATATGCGTCATTTGCGCGCAATCGGGACCGGGCTCGGAGGGGCACCCACGCGGACCATATCGCTCGCAATTGCGCGATCGGCGTCGAGGCCGAGCGTCAGGCGATAGGCCCCGGGCGCTACCGCCCAACGCCCTCCGCTGTACCGAGCAAGCAGGCGCGGATCGGCCGCAATCATGATCCGGCGAACCTCGCCGGGGGCAAGATCCGCACTGAGCCAGCCGACGAGTCGCGCCGGCGCCTGTTCCGGCCCGACGAGATAGAGCTGCGGCACCGCAGTGGTTGTCCGCATGGTCGGATTGCGCAAAGTCACGCTGACCCGCGGCCGAGCGCCGCCGGTGAACTGCGCCTTTTCGTAAGTTACGCCAGCATAGCTCAGGCCGAAACCAAACGGAAACAACGGCGTCTCGCCGCGCTGCTTGAACCAGCGATAGCCGGCATTGGCCCGCTCCGGATAAGCGATCGGGTGCGCTGGGTCGGCCGGTTGCACGCGCGGCAATTGCGCGGCGCTGCGCGGAAACGTCAGCGGCAGCCGGCCGGCAAAGTCGCTGTCCCCGACCAGCAACCTGGCGAGCGCCTCGCCCCCGCGCTGCCCCGGGTACCACGCCTCCACAACCGCCGCGACCTGGTCGAGCCAGGGCATCAGCACCGCGCCACCCGTCTCGGCCACGACCACCGTCGCGCGATTGGCCTTCGCCACCGCGCCGATCAGCGCGTCCTGTCCATCGGGCAGCGCCAGGTTCGGCAAATCCTGCGCTTCGGTCCGCCACTGCGTCGCAAACACGATCGCGACATCGGCCCTGGCGGCCGCCGCCGCAGCGGCAACCGGATCGCGCCCGTCGACATAATCGATGGTGACGCCGGGCAATGCTGCGCGCAGTGCGCCAAGCGGTGATGACGCGTGCCAGGTGACCCGCGCGAACGACATGGCGGTTCCTTCGGTTAACGGCACTTCGACCGGGACCCCGCCGACCGAGCGAACTTGCGACGATCCGCCGCCCGACAGCACTCCGACATCCGCATGGCCCCCGATCAGGACAATCCGCCTGGCCGTCCGCGCCAGCGGCAAGGCGCCGTTCGCGTTCTTCAGCAGCACCATGCCGCGTTCGGCAACGCGCTGCGCGATCGCGGCATCGGCCGCAACCGCGATCGGTTGCGGCGTCGCCGGGACGGGATCGTCATACAGCCCGCTGGCGATCACCGCGGTCAGGACGCGCGTCACCATTTCGTCGAGCCGGCGTTCGGGCACGCGCCCGGCGTCCACTGCGTCGGCCAGCGGCGCACCGAAGTAGATCCGGTCGTCGAGTTCCTGCCCCGATTCCTGGTCGAGCCCGGCCAACGCCGCCTGCACAGTGGAATGCACTGCGCCCCAATCGGACATGACAAAGCCGCGATAGCCCCAGTCGCGGCGCAGCACGTCGGTCAGCAACCAGCGATTTTCGCAGGCATAGACGCCGTTCACTTTGTTGTAGGCACACATCACGGAGCCAGGCTGGCCGTCTTCGATCGCGATATGGAACGCCAGCAGGTCGCTTTCCTGCAGGGCATCGGGATCGAGTGTCGCGTCGAGGACATCGCGGCCGGTCTCCTGCGAATTGAGCGCGAAATGCTTGACCGTTGCGATGATGTGACTGGACTGCACGCCGGCGACGGCGGCGCCCGCCATCACCCCGCTCAGCAGCGGATCTTCGCCGAAGTATTCGAAATTGCGCCCGTTCCAGGCATCGCGGGTCAGGTTGACGCCGCCCGCCAGGAGGACGTTGAACGTTTTTGCGCGGGCCTCGCTGCCGATCATCGCGCCGGCGCTGCGAGCAAGGGCAGGGTCGAAACTGGCCGCGAGCGCGAGCGTGCCGGGTAGCGCCGTCGCGGTATCGCCCGGCCGCTGCTCGACATTGTTGGCAACGCCCAGGCTGGCATCGCTTTCGCGCAAGGCAGGAATGCCGAGCCGCGCGATCCCGGGCACATCGCCCGCCGCATTGGCCATCTTTGGCGGCAGCGGTTTCTGATAAGGCGGGAAATAGCCATGCACATATTGCAGCTTTTCGGCGCGCGTCATCTTGCGCACGAGCGCTGCTGCACGCGTCGCCGGATCAACCGGCGAGTGGGGTGTATTTGCGATGGCGAGCGGACCGGCAACCCCGATCCACAGCGTTCCGGCCAGCGCGAACAGGCGGACGGGCTTTTTCATAACCGATTACCCCAAGTTGTGTCTGTGATCCCTATTGAAGAGTTGCGAATCATGCAGGCGGCGTCCAGCGCAATTTTTGATCCGACACCCCTTGCAAAACGTCTGAAACTGAGGCGTGTTAGGGGGAAGGGGAAAAATCTACCGTCATGCTGCCGTGTCTACGCATCATTTTTTCTGTGATCTTAGCTATCGGCGTCGGGTCCACGGCCTCTGCGGCGGTGGTCGTGACTTCGCCCGGCGGACGCGCGTCGGTGGCCGTTTCCGTGTCGCGCGACGGGGTGGCGGGATGGTCGGTATCCTGGCGCGGCGCGCCCGTTCTCGATCGCGCGCCGATCGCCCTGCACTTTGCCGGCGCGCCGCAATCGCCAATGGTGGCAGGCGACGTGGTGCGGCAGGCGCACGATGCGGTTGTCACCGGTCTGCTGGGCAAGGCGAGCACGGCGCGCGACCGGTACAACGAAGCGGTGATCGCATTTTCGGGCGGCACGGTGCCGCTCGAACTCGTGGTTCGGGCCTATGACGATGGCGTTGCCTATCGCTGGCGGTTCCGCACATCGGGGCCATTTGCGATCACCGGCGAAGACGCGGGGTTCGGCATTCCGGCTTCGGCGCAAGCCTGGGCCGGGCCCGCGACCGACTTCACATCATCGCATGAGCCGTATTACCGCGCCGGCGTGCTGGCCAGCGCAGCGCCGTCCGGCGCGTTGCTGACCTTGCCGCTGCTGGCCCATCGTGGCGCGGTCTGGATGGGCATCACCGAAGCGGCACTTCACGACTGGGCGGGGCTCTACCTTGTTCGCAACCAGGGCCAGCCCGGTCTTGCCGCGCGACTGTCGCCACGGCCCGACCGGCCGGATGTGGCGGTCATCGGCGGTGCGGGTCTTCACGTCTCGCCATGGCGCGTGGTCATGCTCGGCGACGCGCCGGGCCGGCTGATCGAATCGAACCTCGTCGCGCTGCTCAATCCCGCGCCGGACGCGCGCGACTGGTCATGGGTCGCGCCGGGCAAAACCAGTTTTCCGTGGTGGAACGATTATGTCTGGCCGGGTCAGGCCTTTGTACCGGGCCTGAACACGGCCACGATGGATGCCTATATCGATTTCGACGCCGATCACGGTATTCCCTATCACACGCTCGACGGCTTCCGCGATCAGGCCTGGTATCCCGGCCCGATCCAGCCCGACGGCACGGCCCAGGACCTGACCCGCGCGCGCGACGGGATCGACATGGACGAAATTCTCGCCCGCGCCCGGCGCCGGGGCGTGCGTCTGCGGGTGTGGTGTCATTGGCTGCCGCTGCGCGCGCAGATCGACGCGGCGTTCGCACAGTGGGAAAAGTGGGGCGTTGCCGGCGTCATGGTCGATTTCATGAACCGCAACGACCAGGACATGGTCGCGTTCACCGACGAAATCGCGCGCAAGGCCGCCGACCACCACCTGACCGTAATCTATCACGGGGTCAGCGAACCGACCGGCGAGAGCCGGACCTGGCCCAATGTGCTGTCGCGCGAGGCAGTGCGCGGAACCGAATACAACAAGTTCGACGACAACCCCGGCAGCACGCCCGCGCACGAAACGACGATCCCGTTCACCCGCATGCTCGCCGGACCGATGGACACCCACGAAGGCGGGTTCGACGCCGTCTCGCCCGCCGCGTTCCGCAACCGCAACGCCGCGCCGCAAGTGATGGGCACGCGCGCCCGCGCGCTGGCAACATACGTGGTCGAGGAAAACCCCGCTCCGATGGTCGCGGACACACCGGCCCACTATATCGGCGCGACCGGCTTCGATTTCATCGCCCACACGCCGGACACCTGGGACGAAACTCGCGTGCTGGCTGGCGCGCCCGGCCAATATGTCGTGATCGCGCGCCGCAAGGGCGCGCAATGGTGGGTGGGCGCGATGACCGACGGACACGCGCGCACGCTGTCGGTCCGTCTTTCGATGTTGCACGCGGGCGATTGGCACCTTGAAGGCTATGCCGATACGCGTGATGCCAACAAGGCAGCGCGGACAAGTGCGCGGGTGCGTCCGGGCCATTTGCTCGTTCTGCGGCTGGCGCAGGCGGGTGGTTACGCGGCGAAACTGCAGAGGGAGGCAATCCGGCAATGAAGCGCGATATACGCACGAGCGATGCGTTCCACGAAGCCCGGCGCCTGGCCGAAGAGGTGCACCGGCCCGGCGAGAATTTCGTCAGCGATATCGCCGATATCCAGGTGTCGACAGACGCAACGAGGATTCTGTTCACAGGCACCGCGGTGGACAATCTCGACGAGACCGGCGCGACGCGTATCTGTGAATTCGACCTGGTCGAAGGCTCGGTTCGGATCCTGACCTCGGGCCCCCATTGCGACCGTCATGCGCGAACCGCCCCCGATCGCACGACGATCGCATTCCTGTCCGACCGCGATCGGCCGGCCGATTTCCAGGTGTTCTATCTGGATCCCGGAACCCTGAACGTGACGCCAGGCCCCAAAGTCGACGGGTGGACCGAATATTGCGAATGGTCGCCCGACGGCCGACGGATACTGGTGGGCGTCGCCGGGCATGGCGCAGAGCTGTCGAGCGGGCAGGGCGCACACAAGACCTCCAAAATTGCCGACAATGTGCCAGACTGGATGCCCGACGTAATCGGCCAGCCGACCGACGAGATGCGCAGGAGCGCGTGGATCGTGGATGTCGCCACCGGCGAATTGTCCTGCGTATCCGGCGCAGAAAACGTGTGGGAGGCGACATGGTGCGGCAACGACCGCCTCGCCATCGTCTGCTCGCGCGAGCCAGGAGAAGGCGCCTGGTATGCAGCCGGGCTATCCACCATCGACCTGACGACGAGCATTATCGCCCCGGTTTACCAGCCGACCAGCCAGATCGGATTACCCCGCGCCTCACCATCGGGACGCTACCTGGCCTTCATCGAGGCGATCTGCAGCGATCGCGGCTATGTCGCCGGAGACTTGCGGCTGTGCGATTTGCACGACGGCACGCTCCGGACGCTCCAGACTAGCCAGGTCGACACGAGCTACATCGAGTGGCGATCGGACAAGGACCTGCTGATTGCCGGCCACCGCGGGCTGGAAACTGTGGTGTGTTCGGTCGATACCGGCAACGGCGCAGTGAAAGAACTGTGGCAGAGCACCGAAGTCACGACGGCGGAGATCCATGCAACGGTGCTGGGGCTGGAAGAGCCGGACGACTTTGCCTTCGTGCGCGAAACGTTCCTGGACCGACCCTGCATTGCAACGGTGCGAGACGGCACTTTGCATGTCCCACCGCCTGAATCCGGTCCGACCGACGTATGCGCCGGCGCAGTCGCAATCCGATGGCACGCGCCCGACGGCTTGGAGATCGAAGGCTGGCTGCTCAAGCCCCATGGCCAGGCCCCCTATGCGACAATTCTCGAAGTGCACGGCGGACCGGTGCTGCACTGGCGACCCTTCTGGCTGGGCCGATGGGCCACTGCGCTGATGCTGCTTCGCCGCGGCTACGCGGTCTTCCTGCCCAACCCGCGCGGCAGTTCGGGCCGGGGGCAGGCGTTCGTGGCACATGTGGTCGGCGATGTCGGCGGTGCGGATACAATGGATTTCCTGTCCGGCATCGACCACCTCGTCAAAGCGGGGATCGCAGACGGGTCGCGCCTGGGCGTGACCGGACTGAGCTACGGCGGGTTCATGACCTGCTGGCTCACCACGCAGGACAGCCGCTTCGGTGCAGCGATTTCGGTCGGGCCGGCCACCAACCACGTCAGCCACCACTTGCTCGGCAACATCCCGCAATTCGACAGCCTGTTCCTCCAGGATCATTATACGAACCTATCTGGTTCGTATTACAGCCGCAGCCCCTTGCTCCAGGCCCACCACAGCACAACCCCGACCATGCTCGTGTGCGGCGCGCTCGATCGCTGCACACCGCCCGAAGAAGCCCTGCAGTTCCACTACGCACTGCTGGAAAACAACGTGACCTCGGTCGTCGTCCGCTATCCGCAAGAGGGCCACGGCGTGCACGCCATGCCGGCAGCGATCGACTTCGCCGCGCGGTCGGTGATGTGGTTCGAAACACACATTCCCGCGCGGAATCCATTCACCACAATATCGAACGGAAGCACGCGATGATCGCAAAATTTGGACCAGATACCGCCCTGCTGGTGATCGACGCGCAAAAGGGCGTCAACGAACTGCGGCATTGGGGCGGCCCCGACGGCCGGCGCAACAACCCCGGCGCGGAAGGGCATATCCAGACGCTGATCGAGGCGTTTCGCAGCAAAGGCCTGCCGGTAATCTACACCGCGCACAACTCGCGCCAGGCAATCTCGCCGCTGAAACTGGGCACGCCCGGCGGCGAATTCCTGACCGGCATCGTCCCGCGCGACGACGAACTGGTAATCCACAAGGATGTAAACAGCGCGTTCGTGGGCACTACACTGGAACTGGAATTGCGCCGGCGGGGCGTCCACCGGCTGGTCTCGGTGGGCTATTTCACCAATTTCTGCGTCGAAACGACCGTGCGCATGGCGGGCAACATGGGCTATGACTCATATCTGATCCCCGACGCCTGCGCCACGTCCAACCGCATCGGGTTCGATGGCGTCGATTACGATGCCGACCTGGTCCACAACCTCTCTGTTGCCAGTATGCACGGCGAATTCGGCACCGCGCTTGCGATGCCCGACGCGCTCGGCCTGCTGGAAAGCGACGCGCCGACCCTCGCGCGCAAGCAGGCGAACGAGTGATGCCGCACTTGGCCAAACGCATCGCATGGGCGTGCCTGATGTCAGCGACCTTGAGCGTGCCAGCCCACGCCGAGACCGTCCTGTTCGTCGGAAACAGTTTCACCTACGGCGCGCTGTCCCCGGTCCGGGCATACCACCCCGACCTGGTCACCGATCTCAATGGCGAAGGGATCGGCGGCGTACCGGCACTGGTGGCCACATTCGCCAACGAGACGGGCGCGCATTGGCAGATCAGCCTGGAAACGTCACCCGGCCAGGACTTGAAGTTTCACTACGACACCAAACGCGACAAACTGGCAGGACGGTGGGACGTCGTCATCCTCCAAGGCTACAGCACGCTCGGCAAAGCGCATCCGGGCGATCCGTCCGAGCACATCGCAGCCGCTGGACAACTCGCCGCAATGTTCAAACGCGAAAACCCGCACGCCAGAATCGATCTGGTCACGACCTGGTCGCGCGCCGACCAGACCTATCGCCCAACCGGCCACTGGTTCGGCAAACCGATCGCGGCCATGGCCGTAGACATCGCCGCGGCCAACGCCCTCGCGATCAAGACATACCCCGATATCGAAGGCGCAATTCCCGTCGGCCAGGCATGGAACCGGGCCATGGAGGAAGGCGTCGCCGACCCGAACCCCTACGACGGTGTTGCGTTCGGCCAGCTCGATCTGTGGACGACAGATCAATACCACGGCAGCGCCTACGGCTATTACCTCGAAGCACTGGTGATATTCGGCACTGTCTCCGGACGTGACCCCCGTGCGCTCGGGTCGGCGGAAAAGGCCGGCTACGAGCTCGGCTTTTCGCCCGAAATCGTCCAGTCGCTCGAACGGATTGCCGCAGAACAATTGCTCGCTTCCGGCGGGAAATTGCGATGATGTGGATTTGTAGGGCCTCCGGCGGCCTAGGGCCATTGCCCTAGGAACCCGTTACTGTCTTGAATTGCGCCCCGCCGCAGGGCGACTTGCTCCCGACGCAACGGCGGGATGCTCCGCTGAACTGACGAACCAACGCGGACGGTAACGGGATGCAAGGGCCCATGGCCCTTGCCCGCCGGAGGCACCTTAAAAACGATCGCGCAGCGCCAGAAACGACATGGCCAGGGCCTGCGTCGGCCAACGCAGCAATGGCCCCCCCGGAAAACTGGGATTTGGCATGCGCCGGAGGATATCGTGGGCCGCATTCGCCTCGCCCGCCATCGCGCGCCCTACGGCCTGGCCCAGCCATGGCGCGAGCGTTACGCCAAGGCCGGAAAACCCGTTGACGGCATGAAGCCCGGGCTGCGGTTCGATGACGAAGGGCAGGCGGTTTGGCGAGATCGCCAGGGAGCCGCCCCATGCATGGCTGATCGGAACGTGGGCCAGTTGCGGAAACACCCGTGCCAGGTGGGGGCGCACGAATGCGGCGATGTCGCGCGGCATACGGTAGCCATAGCTTTCGCCGCCGCCGAACAGCAGGCGATGATCGGCCGTCATGCGGAAATAATAGACGACAAACCGCGAATCCGAGACAGCCACGCCGTCGCGGATAAGGCTGTTGGCCAGGGCTGGATCGAGTGGCTCGGTCGTGGCGATATAGCTGTTGACCGGGAGGACGTGGACATCGGTCTGCGGCACCAGCGCGCGCGCATAGGCGCCGGTGGCATCGAGCACCTGGCCAGCGCGGATCACGCCTTGCGACGTGGTAACGCGCCAACCCCCACCCGATCCGACGCCGTCAGGCGCAAGGCTGATACAGGGCGTATGCGCGTGAAGCGTTGCCCCGGCGGCCTGCGCGGCCCTGGCCATGGCCTGCGCCAGCTTGAGCGGATGACAGTGACCGCCAAGCGCGTCGAAACTGCCGCCATGATAGTCCGGGCTGTCAAGCATGCCGCGCAAGGCCTCACGCGACAGCGGTGTCAGGCTGTCATGCCCATACTTGTCCCGCAATTTCGCAACATAGGCATGCGTTGCGGCCAGATTGCCAGCCCGATGATCTGCGTAAATAAGCCCGGGCCGAAAATCGCAACGGTCCGGAGCCAGATCGAGCAAACCATCCAGATGAGCCCGCGCATCGAGCGCCATAGCCCAAAGCGCCCGCGCAGTTTCGCCACCAAGCTTCTTCTCGAACCACGTCTGGCTCTGCTCCCACCCCACATGGATCTGCCCACCGTTACGCCCCGACGCGCCCCACGCAATCGGCCCCATCTCGACCAGACGCACAGTGCGCCCCATCCGGGCCAAAGCCAGCGCAGCACTCAGCCCGGTAAACCCGCCGCCAATCACACAGAAATCTGTGATCGCATCACCGCCAAGCGCTGGAGCATCGACCAACATACCGCAAGTCGCAGCATAATAAGAGCCCGGAAAGCGGTCAATGTCCTCGCCGCTCGGACCTGCTCGCTTGATGGATTTAGGCGCCGACATTGCGATCACACTAACCATGGGCCAGTTTGCGGTCAACACCAAGCCTCGCGCCTGGGCTTCCTTTCACCAAGGAAATGCGCTCAGATCGAAGCGAGGGGCCGATGCATCCTGCCGCCGCGTCGATGCTGCGCAGCAAGCTCTCGAAGTGCCGCGAGCTTACGCGGTTTTGTTCACCAGTAGAGCGCCCACGATAATGTCGAACAGATGATCAACGCGTGGCTTGAACGACGGCTGGTCACCGATCCACCCGATTGCGCCGATGATGGCGAACAGGTCGGCGCCGTCGATGTCGAGCCGCGCCATGCCCTCGTCCTGCGCGCGGCGAAGAAGCCGCGCACCGGCAGAGCGCAATTCCGTACACGACGCATGAAGCGCGGAGTCCGGATCGGCCAGGGCACTCGCCAGCAGCGTAACCACGCCATTGTACTTCTGAACGAAATCGACCGAATCCCGCAGCCAGTCGACCAGTGCCTCGTACGAGGGACGCGATGTTTCCAGCTCGTTCGTCTTGCGCGTCAGATCGTCAACGGTTTCGCGCAGCAGCACTTCCAGCAGCGCGTCGCGTGTCGGGAAATGCCGATACAGCGTGGCCAGGCCGACATCCGCCTTGCGGGCAATATCACGCAGCGACGCGCCGACGCCGTGTTCGGCAACAACACTGCCTGCGATCGCCAGCAGGTGGTCGTAATTCTTTTGTGCGTCTGCGCGCATCGGCCCTTCTCGTCAGCCAGGTCGCCACCATCCCTATGCGTAGCAGCGATCCGGTTGGGTAGCGTGGTTCGGCGCCCAACGATAGCGCAAAAATCTGTCGGAAGCGGGGAGGCGTTCGCACCGCTCCCCCCGCCGAAACAGGCTCAGATTGCGGACACGCCGCCGTCGACGGCCAGGTCCATGCCATTTACATAGCTGGAATCGTTCGACGCCAGGAACAGCGCGACCGAGGCGATTTCCTCTGGCCGGCCCATCTTGCCGCGGGGAATCATGCTTTCCAGTGCCTTCTGCGTTTCCGCGTCGAACAGTTGATCCTGGATCGGCGTGGCAACCTGGCCGGGGCTGAGGACGTTGACGCGGATATTGCGGTCCTTCAACTCGCTCAGCCACACGCGCGCATAGGCATGCAGCGCGGCCTTGCTTGCAGCATAGACCGACCAGTCCGGCCAGCCTTTGACCGACACGATCGACCCGGTCATGATGATCGAGCCACCGTCGTTGAACAGCGGCAGCGCCTTTTGCACGGTGAACAGCGTGCCACGGGTGTTGAGCCCGAACTGCGCGTCGAAATGCTCTTCGGTGATTTCGCCAAGCTTCGACGGCGCGCCCATGCCTGCGCTGGCAAACACGACGTCGATGCTGCCCTTTTCCTGCTTCACGATCTCGAACAGGCGATCAAGGTCGGCCAGCCTGGACGAATCGGCCTGCACGCCGGTCACGTTGCGGCCGATATGCTTGACCGCATCATCCAGCACATCCTGGCGGCGGCCGGTGATGAATACGTGCGCGCCTTCCTCCACGAACAACTTGGCGCTCGCCAACGCGAGGCCCGTCGTGCCCCCCGTTACGACCGCAACTTTACCATCAAGCTTTCCCATAAACGGGCCTTTTGCATAGGGTTGATCAGATCTGACATCGGTGCGGATCAAGTGTCTCACATAAACGAAGCAGTGTTCCGATTATTCGGGGCATTGCTCCGTTTGTCAAGATGCACAAGTGATGGTCGTCCGGGGCAGGGTCGGCCCGTTTGTCGTTTGTGCCGGAATGTTTAGGAAAATTGGTAGAATCTGGTTCACAGGCTGTGGCCCGCACGAGTAGAGTCGCCTGTAGCGCAGGTTCACCAATGGATGCCGCATGTCAGGCAGGCTCGATCTGTCACAGGAATCTGTGAGGCGCCGTGCGCTGGTCACCGGTGGAGCACGCGAGATCGGCGCGGCGATCGCGCAGCTATGCAACGCCAGACGCAAACAGGTTTATCCCGGGCGATCTCGCGACAGGGGGAGGGCGAGGCCGATCACGCCGCGAGCATTGCCGGGGTCTGCGCCTTCACGCACCGCCAGACCGACGTCAGATTGGTGTCGATTGTGGCCAGCCAGTCGGTGTCGGGAATGTCTGCGACACAACTTGTCGGCGCAATCGCCCATTACTCTGCCGCTACAGGCGCAAACGCATGCGCACGCGCGCTGGCTTCTTCGCGCTCGGCCTGGGTGAAGCCATAAGCCGGGACCAGGTCATCGTGGCGATCGGCCACCTGGTCCCAATTGGCGACCAGGGCTTCGCCGGCATCGGCACCCAGATAAAGGCCCTGGGTCAGCGTAACATCAGCCGTGGCGAAATGTCCGGCGCCGGCGCACAGGATCGCCCGCGTCGGGGCGTGATCGCCGACCAGCGCGAGCAAGCCGGGGCTGACAAATCCGGGGTCGAGCATTTTCAACGCTTCGTCGGACAAGACGCCCTCGGTCATTTTGGTCGCGGCCGTCGGCGCGAGGCTGTTGACGCGAATGCCATACTTTTCGCCTTCCAGCGCCAAGGTCTGCATGAGCCCGACCAGCGCCATCTTGGCCGCGCCGTAATTGGCCTGCCCGAAATTGCCGTAAAGACCGCTGGACGAGGTGGTCATGACAATGCGGCCATAGCCCTGGTCGCGCATGATCGGCCAGACCGCATGGCAACAGATGGCCGAGCCCATCAGGTGCACATCGACGACCATGCGGAAATCGGCGATTGTCGATTTGGCGAAACTTTTGTCGCGCAGGATACCGGCGTTGTTGACCAGGATGTCGATGCGACCCCACTTGGCCATCACTGCCTCGACCATGCCGCGCACCGACGCTTCATCGTTGACGGCTGCGACCAAAGCAATCGCTTCGCCGCCCGCTGCCTCGATCTCTGCAACGACGGCTTCTGCCGCCGCGGCCTGCAGGTCGTTGACGACGACCCGTGCGCCCTGCGCCGCCAGATACAGCGCATGCGAACGCCCCAGACCCCCTGCCGCGCCAGTGACGATAGCGACGCGTCCGTGCAGTTTCATATGATTCTCCCTTGGCTTATTTGCCCGGAACCATACCTGCCTTATTTTTCACTAGCAATAGAGTGAGTGTTCGTGCCCGATAATGGGGCCAGGTTTCAGGGCTCGGCGCAGATCGCCAGAAATCCCCCCGCCATAAACCGCGCCATATGTGCTTTGGCCGTTACGAAATCCTCGGAACTGCACAGCCCATCCGACAATTTGTCGATGCGTCCCGTGCGCGCCAGGGTCAGCATCAATCCGCCCGTGACAAATTGATAACCCCAGAAAATACGCTCTTCGGTGCAATTCGGCATCGCCTTGCGCAGCAGTTGCAACAGCCGCAACACCACCGGGTCGAAATGCGTATCCATCAGTTCTGCGCCCCATTCGGGGGTATTGGCCACTTGCGCGGTCAATTGCGCGTAATTGCGCCAGCCGTGCTCGCCCTCGATATAGAGGTCGAGATCGGTATCGAGATAGGCATGCAAAGCGCCCTCGACCGTTGGCTGACCCGCGACGGAAGCCTCGTATTCATCCAGCGCCAGCATCCGGCGCGCGCTGGTAACCGCGGCGCGGCGGGCAAAAACGGCGTCGAACAGCGCTTTCTTGTCGTTGAAATAATAGTTCAACAACGTGTGGTGTACGCCAACCCGCTTGGCCACTTCCTTCAGCGTCACGCCATGCAGGCCATGGCGGGCAAACAGTTCTTCGCTGGTGTCGAGAATGAGTTCCATCGTTTCAGCGCGTTGCTCGGCCTTACGCAGGCGGCGGGGCGGTGGCGATGCAATATCCATGCTCGTGTCCTGCCACCGCAACCTGCCGCAGGCAAGCGCACTTGACCCATCCTTTTATATTCACACGAAGGAGAGTGTCTGTTGACAGGCCCGGTAACGGCGGCCATCATCAGCGCCATAAGAAACGTAAAAATTGGGAGAGTGGCTTGGGCCATGCGTCTGGCGATTTTTCGCCCGCATCATCGCACCCGCACGGGGCAAAACTGCCCGGCGCGCTAAAGGTGCTGCGGCCGCGCATCACCTTGTTCGTGCTGACTTTCGTCTATGTGCTGAACTTTCTCGATCGCCAGTTGCTCGGTATTCTGGCCAAGCCGATCCAGGATACGCTGCACATCACCGATGGCCAGCTCGGCCTGATCGGCGGGCTGTATTTCGCGATTTTCTATTGCGTGGTCGCGATCCCGGTGGGCTGGCTCGCCGACCGTAGCAACCGCGTCGGGATCGTCGCGCTGGCGTGCGCGATATGGAGCGCGGCGACGATCAGTTGCGGCATGGCCGGCAGTTTCGCGCAATTGGTCGCGGCCCGCATGGTCGTCGGGTTTGGCGAAGCGGGCGGTGTGCCGCCGTCGTATGCGATCATTTCGGACAGCTTTGCCCCGGGCCGTCGCGGCACCGCGTTCGGGCTGTATAATCTGGGGCCGCCGATCGGCGCCGCGCTCGGCATCGCCTTTGGCGCATCGATCGCGGCCGCGTTCGACTGGCGCTATGCGTTCATCGCGATCGGCATTGTCGGTGTGGTCACGGCCGTGCTGATAAAGCTGTTCCTGCCCGAGCCTGCGCGCGGCCGGTTCGATCCCGCGCCGGACGGCAATGCCCCGTCATTTCGCGATACGATCGTGATGTTCTTTACCCATCCGCTGCTGCTGCTGGCGTCGCTCGCCAGCGGGGTAACGCAACTGGTGACGTACGGCCTGGGCAATTTCGCGGTCCTGTTCCTGATGCGCGAAAAAGGCATGAACCTGCACCAGATCGCGATCTGGTATGCGCTGGTCATGGGCCTGGGGATGAGCGCGGGCATGATCGTTTCGGGCCGGGTGATCGACCGGATGGCACCGCGTTCGCGCACGATCTACGGCACGGGCCCTGCGGTGTCGCTGATGGCGGCGCTGCCGCTCTACCTGGCATTTGTCTGGGTGCACAGTTGGCCGCTGGCGCTGATCGTGCTCACGGTGCTGATGACGCTGAACTATTTCTACCTGTCCTCGTCGGTTGCGCTGGTGCAACTTTCGGTGCGGCCCGATCAACGCGTGTTGTCGGGCGCGCTGCTGCTGCTGGTGATGAATTTCATCGGGCTTGGCCTCGGGCCGACGTTTGTCGGCGCGGTCAGCGATTATGTGGCCGCGCGCCACATCCCCCACGCGCTGCAGGTCGCGCTTTATGCGCTGGCCCCTGCCTATGTCGGCGCGATCATCCTGTTCCTCCTCCTCGCCCGCCGGCTGCGCCGCGAGCCAACAGAAGGTTTGCCGCAATGACACGGCTTCGGAAGTATCTTTGCCTCGGTATCGCAACCCTGGCGCTGTCCACCGCTTCGTCAACGCTGGCGCAGGAGATGACGACGGTCGATGCGCCCGCAGGCAGCCTGCAAGGCGTCGAAGTGGACGGCATTCACACGTTCAAGGGCATCCCTTATGCCCTGCCGCCGGTCGGCGGCCGCCGCTGGCAGCCGCCGCTGCCGGTGCCCCACTGGACGGGCCAGCGTGATGCCCGCGCGTTCGGCCCCGCCTGCATTCAGCCCGATGCCAAGGCGGTTTCGGTCTATACCGAAGACCCCATGCCGCAAAGCGAGGACTGCCTTTCGCTGAACGTCTGGGCGCCCCATCATGCCCAAAAGGCGCCGGTGCTGTTCTGGATTCACGGCGGCGCGCTGGTCAATGGCTCAAGCCGGGAATCGATGTACGATGGCGCAACCCTGGCGAAACGCGGCGTGATCGTGGTGTCGATCAACTATCGCCTCGGCGTACTCGGCTGGATGGCCCACCCCGAATTGAGCGCCGAATCCCCCGATCACATCTCGGGCAATTACGGATTGATGGACCAGATCGCCGCGCTCCACTGGGTGCGCGACAATATCACGGCATTCGGTGGCGATCCGGCCAATGTCACGATCGCCGGCGAATCCGCGGGCGCGCTGAGCGTGCTCTACCTGCTGGAATCGCCCGCCGCCCACGGCCTGTTCGCCAAGGCAGTGTCCGAAAGCGGCTATATGATTTCGATGCCCGAACTCAAGCGCGCCGCATTCGGCGCGCCATCGGGCGAAGCCGCCGGCCAGATGCTCGGCATGGCACTGCAGGCGCCCGACCTGGCGTCGCTGCGCGGCATGGACGCCAAGACCCTGACCAACGCCGCCGCCAGAATGTTTGCCCCGTGGGGCCTGGTCGACGGCAAATTGCTGCCCCAGCAAATGACCACCGCGTTCGACAAGGGCGAGATTGCACACGTTCCGCTGCTGGCCGGTTTCAACCAGGGCGAAATCCGCACCTTGCGCGCGCTCGCACCCAAGCCGCCAACCACAGCCGCCGAATACGAAGCCGGCATCCGCGCCCGCTACGGCGACTTGTCAGACGCCTTCCTGAAACTCTATCCCGCCACCAATTATGCCGAAAGCATCCTGGCAACCACGCGCGACGGCCTCTACGGCTGGACCGCAGAACGCGCCGCCCGCCTGAACACCGCGCACGGCCTGTCGGTCTATCTGTACCTGTTCGACCACGGCTACCCCGCCGCCGACAGCGCAGGCCTCCACGCGTTCCACGCCAGCGAAATACCGTTCGTCTTCGGCACGGCCACCATGACCCCGCCCCACTGGCCACAAATCCCCGCCACCTTCGAACAGCACGCGCTTTCCGCAGCAATGACCGAGTACTGGGCCAGCTTCGCGCGCGACGGTGTGCCCCACGCTGCCGGCGCACCCGCATGGCCGGCCTATGGCACCGCACGCAACTTCATGCATTTCGCCCAAAGCCCGCAGCCCGAAACGGCGCTGATGCCAGGCATGTTCGAACTGAACGAAGCAGCGCAATGCCGCAAAGCCGCGGCCAAAACCGGGTGGAACTGGAACGTCGGCCTGTCCTCGCCCAAACTTGCACCGAATGCGGTGTGCCCCTGACTGCGAGTAAAGAGGGTGCTTAAGGGGCCTCCGGCGGCAAAGGGCCAGGGGCCCTTTGAACCCGTTACCGTCTTGAACTGCGCGTTGCCTCAAGCATTTGCGCCCCGCCGCGCAGCGGCCTTATTGTCTACCGACGCAGCGGCAGGATGGTCCGCCGAACTGACGCACCAACGCGGACGGTAACGGGATGCAAGGGCCCTCGGCCCTTGCCCGCCGGAGGCCCTTAAACGCCCGCCGCATAATTCGCCCGCAGCGCCAGTTTGTCGATTTTGCCCGACACCGCCAGTGGCATGGCCGACACCGCGATCGCCTCTGACGGCAACCACCAATCGGCGACCTGGCCGCGCAGCAGTTCGATCAGGTCGCGTGGATCGGCAGGGCCTGTTTCCCATTCGACCACCAGCACGGGGCGTTCGCCCCATTTTGCATCTGCGCGGCCGATGATGGCGATATGGCGAATGCGCGGGTCGCGGCCGATTATGGCCTCCATCTCGCCCGGATTGATCCATTCGCCGCCGGATTTGATCAGATCCTTCGAACGTCCACGAATGGTCAGATACCCGTGGTCGTCGATCGAGGCGAGGTCGCCTGTGTCGAAATACCCTTCGGCATCCAGCACATTATCGGCGCCCTGGTAATAGCGATCGATCACGCTGGCGCCGCGCACTTTCAGGTGCCCGACCACGCTGCGCTGGGGGTTCAGTGTTTGGCCGTCGGCATCGGTCAGTTTCAGGTCGACGCCGACCGGTGGCCGCCCCGAAGCGCGCGTGGCCAGGGGCGCGCCGCCAGCCGGTGCAACCGCGCCAAGGGGGGAAAGCTCGGTCATGCCCCAGCTCGTCTGGACATACACGCCCAGCTTGTCCTCGATACGGGATATCAGCGCTTCGGGGCAGCTCGATCCACCGATCAGCACGCGCTTGAGCGCGGGAAGGGAGTCGCCTGTCGCCTCGAGGTGATCGACGACGCCGATCCATACTGTCGGCACGCCAACGGCCACGGTCACCGCCTCATCACGCATCAGGCGCGCCAGGCTCGCGCCGTCGAGCGCAGGGCCTGGTAACACCAGCCGCGTCCCGGCAGCCGGCGCCGCAAAGGGCAATCCCCAGCCATTGGCATGGAACATGGGCACGGCCGCCAGCACGACATCTGCCGATGTCAGGCCGAACACATCGGCCTGCATGATGTTCATCGTGTGCAGGTAATTGGATCGATGCGTATAGACGACGCCTTTCGGCGCGCCGGTTGTGCCGGACGTAAAGCATAGCCCGGCTGGCGAATTCTCGTCGAACCCGCCCCACACCGCCGGTGCGCCGTGCTGGGCCAGTAGCGCGTCGAGCGTCCAGATCGTTACGTCGTTAAATCCATCGAGGTCCGCCGGCGCGTGATCCAGCACGATAATGTGTTGGATCTGCGGGCAACCGGGCAGGACGCCGCGCACGATCGGCAGCAGGTCGGCAGCCACCGCCAACACGCGATCGTCGGCCGCATTGATCATCGCGGTCAGATGCGCAGGCGTCAGGCGCGGATTGAGCGTGTGGCAGACCAGCCCGATACCCATCGCCGCATAATAGATTTCGAGATGGCCTTGCGTGTTCCAGGCCAGCGTGCCGATGCGGTCGCCGAATTGCAGGCCCAACGTGGTGAGGGCGCCCGACAACTGGTTGCTGCGCTCGCGCAAGTCGGCATAGGATTGCTTGCGACTGGGCTTGCCGGAAACGGCTTCGACGACGCCAATACCGGAATACCATTTGGCGGCATGATCGAGGAATTTATCCACCGTAAGCGCGTAATGCTGCATGACACCTGCTGAATAATAAAAGCGGCGACGCAACTGCGCCGCCGCCGGATTTTTAGAACGATTTAAGCAACTTGACCCCGTACTGGCGCGGCGCTCCGGCGAAATCGAGGCCAGAATTCAGCGCCGCGACGTAATGCTGATTGGTCAGATTGCTGACATACCCGGTCACCGTCCAGGTCTTGTGGTTCACCGCGATCTGGCCATTGACGATGTTGCGCGCTGCAAGCCGGTCACCCAATGCAGCATTTTCAAACAGTGTCGCCCACTGCGGGCCGACATGGCCAAAGTTGACGCTGGGCGAAATCATATCGCCGTCGCCAATTTTGTAGTCGTATTTCACGCTGGCATTGAACGTGGAGTTCGGCGCGTAGGCCTGCTGCACCCCCTTCAAATTGATGCAACTGCCGCCGCCGGGGCCAACGAACGGATCGCACGGCGTGAGCGAGGCAATCCGTGAATCGCTGGCATAAAACTGGCCGAGCTTGCTCTTCAGGATATTGATGCCTGCATCGACGGTCAGGTTGCCAAAGCGATAATCCCCTTCGGCTTCAAAGCCATAGATCTTGGTCGCGTTGGGGACGTTGACCTCGAAACCAAATGTGGGAATCGTCGGATAACCGATGATCACCTGGAAATCCTGATAGCTGTTGTAGAAACCGTCGATCGTGAAATGGCCGTGGTTGCCGGCAAAGTTGGCCTTGTAGCCGGCTTCGACCGACGTCACTTTTTCGGGACCGAACGGCGCAGGCTGGCCCAGTCCGACCGGCACGTTCAGCCCGCCCGGCTTGAACCCGCTGGCGATGAACCCGTAGAGATAGTTGTTGCCATCGACTTTCCAGCCGAGCGTCGCCTTGTACGAGAAATTGCGCGATTCAGACGCCTGATCGTCGCCGATCAAAGCGCCGTATTGCAGGACCTGAACGTGGTTGGTGGTGTGGCTGATCGTATAACGGCCACCCAGGTCCAGTTTCAGGCTGTCGGTAATCGCAAAGCCGACCTGGCCGAATCCCGCCAGCGAGCTTTCCGGATTGACGCCCTGCAGTTCATAATTGTTGGCCGCGACGCCGGGCTGGGCTGAATTCACATCGATGTCGAAATTCGAAAATGGCCCCGGGAACGTATATCTGTCCCACAGGCCGAATGCGCCGATCAGCCAGGTAAACCGCTGATGATCCGGGGAAATAAGCGTGAATTCCTGCGAGATCTGCCGTTCGCGTACGGTATCGTAAAACGTTTCGTTGGCCCCGGTCGGAGGCACCGCGATCGAGTCCCCCGTCGCCGTGCCGTCGAGATCCGAACCATAGGCGGTGGTGCCCGACGAGAAACCGGTGGTCGAACGGAATTTGATACCGCTGTCGAACCGGTAATCGACCCTCAGGATCGAGCGGACAAACTTGTCGCGCGCCGATTGCGGGCCATTCGCGGTAATGTCGAACAGGTCGGTATAATTCGGATTGACGGTGTTCGTGCCGGGAATGATCTTGAACCGGTCGGTATAGGGATCGGCCGGATACGCGCCCAGCTTCAAGTAATCGATATCGGTCTTGGACAGGATCGACAGGTTGGACGTCGGTTTCCACAACACGCTGAAACGTCCGGCCTCCTCACGCACATTGCCGGGATCGCCGGTATACGGGGAGCCATCGGCCTCCTTGATGTGATAGAAACTGTTGCGATGATCGCCAAAAAATGCGGCGCGGATCGACAGGTTATCGGTCAGGGGAATGTTGATGGCGCCCTGCACACCGGCATCGGTGTAGTTGCCGTAACTCGCATTGATGTAGCCATGAATGCCGCCGCCGATGACCGGATCGTTGGTGTTGACGAACACCGCGCCGCCCGTCGAATTCTGCCCCACGATCGTGCCCTGGGGACCGCGCAGCACTTCAAGGCTGGCGATATCGAAGTACGGTTCTTCTTGGAAATACCCCGGAAAGCTCGGCACGCCGTCGCGATAGGTAATAACGCCGGTCGTGGTCTGCGTATTGTGCTCGCCCTTGCCGATCCCGCGGATGTTGAATTCGAGGCCCTGCCCGAAATTGTTGACCACGACGCTAGGCATCGCGAATTGCAGCGAATCCACCGTGATAACGCCCTTGCGCGTCAGATCGGCGCCGCTCACCACAGTCGCGCCAACGGCCGTCTGCAGCAGATTTTCCGAGCGGCGCTGCGCCGTGACGATGATCTGGCTGGTGGTGTCAGTGTCAGCCTGGGGTGCCGCCGCAGGTGCCGTGGACGTCTGGGTATCCGGGGTTGCAGTCTGATTGCTGCCAACCGATTGCGCAGCCGGTTGCGCAAAAGCCGCGCCACTCAACCCCAAGGCTGAAATGCCCGCCAGCAAAATCGATCTCATAGTTCAATCCTCTCCACATCGACGTGCTCTTCGGCCGCCTGGAGATCTGTTGCCCTAGCTCTGGCGTATTTGCAACACTAATTCTCTCGTGTGTGAATGTTAATGTGACCGTCGAAAGGCCGGCGCCTTGGGGATAGGAACGTGGGTATCCGGCAGCGGAGGTTTCGCAGCGCCTCGGCGTCTCACGTCGATAGCAGATCGGACTCGGACACCGGGGCATCCTGCCAGCACAATTCGGCGCCGCGCTCCATGATCAGCGCCGCCAGGCTTGCCGGAAACCCGCTCAGCTTCGTGCTCCGGCCCAGGACGACGTATTCCACGAACCCCAGGTCGGGCAGGCGCGCGTGTGCGGGCACCTCGATCAGGTCGGACTTGAGCGGTTCGATCAGCAGGCGGGATTGGGCGATCACGCCCAGGCCGGCGCGTGCTCCTGCGAGCAGGCCGGTGAGTGTTTCGCTTGCGCAGGCCATGTACCATGCCCGGCCCGCGCCGTTCAGGGCGTCGAGCGCCAGTGCGCTGGTGATGCTGGCGGTCGGATACATGATGAGCGGCACCGGATCGTCGGCGCCGAGCGCAAAATCATGGTGGGCGATCCATCGTAGTCTTTCGCGCCAGATGACTTCGCCCCGGTCGTCGCCAGGCAGGCGTTTGGCAAACACGAGATCGAGCTGTCCGGTATCGAGCTTTTGATAGAGTGCCGCGGTCAGGCCAATCGTCAGCTCGACGCTGAGCGTGGGATTGCGCTGCATGAGATCGCGCAGAAGTTCGGAAAAGCGTGTCGACGCAATGTCGTCGGAGACACCCAGTCGGACCCGTCCGCGCGGCACGGATTCCGAGAAATAGTCGGTGGCGCGTTGATTGAGCGCGATGATCGACCGCGCAAGGTCCGCCAGGATTGCACCATCAGGGGTCAACGTGACCGAATGGGTGTCTCGCGCGATCAGTTGGCGCCCGCAGGCCGTTTCCAGCCGGCGAATATGCTGGCTCACGGTCGACTGGCTCAGTCCCAGGCGGCTACCTGCCGCGGTGAACTGGCGAGCGTCTGCGACCGCCACAAATGTACGAAGCAGTTGCACATCAAACATGACGGTCATGCACAATGCGAATGACTGTAATTACTACATTATTTCTCATCGCGGACCTATCGATTGCGAACGCCAGGGACACCGGTCGCGCCTGCATCCGACGCTTTTACAGCGCAGTTTGCAAGTCCTGCAATCCATGCCCGGCGCACGCCGCAGCCCATAGATACATTCTCGAAATCGAGGCTATTCGTCCATGAATGACTATTCAAGACGCCACATCCTGGCCGTCGGTGCCGCAGGGGCCGCCGCGGCTGCTGCCAGTGCGGCCGCTGCCGCCACATTCGGCAATCCCGACAATCCGGCACAGGGCCTGATGAACGTCAAAAATCCCATTGCCGGGACCGAGCCAGGGCCGCAAAATCCTGCTCTCGCCAGTCAGTTTCCGTCGTTCCAGAATCCTCCGCCGACCGATGTCGACGGCATGGATCTGTTCTGGGCCTCGTTCAACAATGCCCACAAGCGTTACCAGAACGGCGGTTGGGCGCGCGAGGTCACCCAATCGGACTTTGCCATTTCCGATGCCGTGTCGGGCGTAAACATGCGGCTCGGGCCCGGCGGCGTACGCGAATTGCACTGGCATCAGCAGGCGGAATGGGCCGTCATGACCAATGGCAAGTGCCGGATCACCATCATCGATGGGGATGGCCGTCCGGCGGTGCGCGACGTCAAGGAAGGCGACCTGTGGTATTTTCCACCTGGCCTGCCGCATTCGCTGCAGGGGATAGGCACCAGCGGCGCTGAATTCACGCTGGTCTTCGACAATGGCCATGCCTCGGAATTCAACACGCTGATGCTGACCGACTGGCTTGCCCACACGCCGCCCGAGGTTCTCGCGGAGAATTTCGGGCTTCCCGAGCGGGCATTCAAGGACATTCCGACCACCAATCTGTGGATCTATCAGGCCGATACGCCAGTACCATCGCTTGCCGAAGCGCAGCGTGCCGTCGCGTCTCCGCTCGGTGAGCCGGAATTCGAATTCACCTTTTCGATGAGTTCGATGAAAGCAAGCCGCGTGACCCGCAGTGGTTCGGTCAAGATTGTCGATTCACGCAATTTTCCGGTGTCCAAGACGATCGCTGCCGCGCTCGTCACGGTCAAGCCCGGGGGTTTGCGCGAACTGCATTGGCATCCGAACGCCGATGAGTGGCAGTACTATATCAGCGGCGAGGCGCGGATGACGGTGTTCAACACCGGCCCCCGCGCACAGACCGCCGATTTCCGCGCCGGCGACCTCGGCTACGTCAAGAAGAGCTTTGGCCATTATGTCCAGAACACCGGCAAGACCGACCTGGTCTTTCTGGAGATCTTCAAGGCGGACCGCTTTGCCGAAGTATCGCTCGCCCAATGGCTGGCCTGCACCCCGCCGGAACTGGTCGCACAACATACCAACATGGACCCGAAGCTGATCGCGCAATTCTCGAAGGCGCGGTTCGATATCGTCCCTGCCTGACCAGGCCCTGTGAACCCGGCCGGAGCCATGCTCCGGCCGGCCCTCATTTGAGATAGGCAATTATGTCACCGCCACCCCCAGCTTACGCCCAACAGGACGCGGCTTATGGCGCGTTCCCTGCTTTCCCGGTTCGGCACATCGAGACGACCGGCACCCGACCAGGCAATCGTTCGGGATCTCTCGCATTAAAGCTGCTGATCGGCCCCGGCATGCTGGCCATGCTGGGCGAAAACGACGGCCCAAGCATGCTGTCCTATGCGACCACGGGCGCGACTTACGGGATCGGCTTTTTCCTGCCCTTCATCCTCGCGACGTTCGTGGCGGCCTATATTGTCCAGGAAATGGCGATGCGGCTCGGCGCCGCGACGGGCCGGGGGTATGGCGAACTGGTCGTGCAGCGCTTCGGCCGGTCCTGGGGGTGGATGTCCACGATCGACCTGATCGCGACAAATTTCATCACGCTGGTCACCGAGGTGATCGCGATCCGGCTCGGCATGGGCTATTTCGGCGTTCCCGCCTGGGGCGCCGCGCTATGCGCTGTCGCGCTCGTCGCCAGCACCGCGCTGGGCGGGCGGTATCGCCGGTGGGAAGGGATTGTCGCCGGCCTGGCCGTTTTCAATCTTGTCTTCCTGGCCGTCGCCTGCCTCAGCGGCGCGCCGTCCCGCGGCATTCTTGTATCGGTCGCTTCATGGACACCCTTTCCCCATGCAGGCCTCGCCACGTTCTTCATGCTCGTGGCATCCAACATCGGCGCAACGGTCACGCCATGGATGCTCTTTTTTCAGCAAAGCGCGTCGGTCGACAAAGGCCTGATCGGACCGGATGCCATTAAAACGGGCCGCATCAACACGGGCTTCGGCGCGATCGTCGCTGCGCTGTGTGGCGCCGCCGCCCTGATTGCTGCCTATCCCCTGTTTGTACACCACGTCGATATGAGCCGGTTTTCGGACGGACTTGGTTTTGCACAGGCGCTGCGCCCGTTCATCGGACGTACCGGCGGCGCGTTATTCGCGCTTGGCCTGATCGAGGCCGGAGCGGTCGCCATGCTCACCGTTTCGGCCAGCGGCGCCTATGCCGTGGGCGAAATGGTCCAGGGCAAAGTTGCCAGCTTCAACGCCAGCCTGGCCCAGGCGCCGCTGTTTCACGCCGTCAATATCGGCATCGCCATGCTGGCCTGCGTCGTGGTCCTCATCCCGGGCGCCCCGTTGATGGCCATCATGCTCAATGCCAATCTGCTCGCGACGATCCTGATGCCAAGCTCGCTCATCCTGCTGCTGATACTTGTCAACGATCGCGCGGTGATGGGCCGCCATGTCAACGGCCGCCTGGCAAACGTCGCGGGCATAGGCGTCTGCTGCGCCATAACCCTGGCCGCTCTGGCGGCAACGGTTACCGGATTTGTGAATGCGCTCGGGATCAATCTCTAGTTTGGAAAGGCAATCGGCCATGAACCGGCACGGCAACAGTATCGAACATCTCCACGCCAACTTACCCTTGATGCAGTTGGGGCGGACGACGCGCGTTTTAATGGCAGCTTTGCGGACATGCCTGGTCATCTCCGCAGCGATGGCGATATTCACGTTTTGCCATAGCCTTTAGGTCACATCTTGATGCCCGGGACTAGAAAAGGTGCCTCCGGCGGGCAAGGGCTATTGCCCTTGCATCCCGTTACCGTCCGCGATGGTGTGTATGTTCAGCGGAACATCCCGCCGCTGCGTCGGAAGACGAGGGCCGCTGCGCGGGGGCGCGCAAACGCTTGAGGCAACGCGCAGTTCAAGACGGTAACGGGTTCCTAGGGCAATGGCCCTAGGCCGCCGGAGGCCCTCAACAAAACCGACAAGCTATCTGCCGGGCGCCGCCGCAGCGGTTGGTGGCAGAGTGGCAATATAAGCGGCCACGGCAGTTCTCTGGTCGGGCCTTAGCGCCGTCGCGACTTGCTTCATCATCGCGTTATGCCCTGCAGGTCCGGCATAATGGGCCAGGCGGGCGAGGATGTACGCGGAAGGCTTGCCCGCCAGGGGCGGCGCCTTCATCGCGGGATTGCCTTGCAGGGTGCTTCCATGACACGAAATGCAGGCCGGGGCGCCGCTGGCGGTGCCATGGTCGACAATGTCCTGCCCGGCGCGGGGGGGCGTGGCGGCGACCGAGGCCAGAAATACAAGCGTAACGCTCGCTGCCAGATATGCCTTCATAACGCGTCCTGTCCCATCGAAAATTTGCGAGCGTTTCATAGGGCCGGTCGAACTGAAACCGGAATTGACTTGTACGCCGGTGTGCCGCTTCTCTGGTCATGGTTGTCCAGGGCGATCAGGCAGTTGGCTTCGGGATAGTACGCGGCGATCGAGCCGCGTGCGATGGTGTGCGCCACGGCGGTCTGGCGTGCCAGGACGCGATCGCCCGACACGATGTCGACCCGGTCGCCGTGCCGGAAGCCAAGCGAGGCCAGGTCCTCGGCATTCAGGAAGACGACGTCGCGCCGGCCGGTAATTCCCCGGTAGCGATCATTCAGTCCGTAGATGGTCGTGTTGTACTGGTCATGGCTGCGGATCGTGGTCAGCAGGAACCGGTGTTGCGTGCGATCGACATCCAGTGGCATGTCGGCGACCAGGAAATGGGCTTTTCCGTCGGCGGTATCCCATTCCCGCAGGGACGCGCAGACGCGCAGCCGGAAGCCGCCTTTTACGCGGACGCGCGTGTTGAAATCGTGGAAATTGGGGAGGACCTGCTCGATCTTGTCGCGGATCCGATCGTAGTCGGCGACGTAATGATCCCATTCGACGGCGGTGCGTGGCAAGCTCGCTTTCGCCAGGCCGGCGACGATCGCGGGTTCTGACAGCAGCGTGTCCGAGACGGGTTTCAGGATGCCGTTCGAGGCGTGGACCATCGACATCGAATCCTCGACCGTGATCGACTGGCGCCCGTTTTCCTGCAGATCGACTTCGGTCCGCCCGAGGCAGGGCAGGATCAGGGTTTCCTTCGCCAGCAGGAGGCAGGTCCGGTTGAGGTTGGTGACGATCTGGACATTCAGGTCCAGCTTGCGGAACGCGGGATACGTCGTCTGCGGATCGCTCATCGCGACCGCCAGATTGCCGCCCAGGCCGATGAAAGCCCTGGCGTGGCCGTCGCGCGTGGCGGCGATCGCTTCGACGGCATTGTGGCCATGCGCCCGGGGGCTCTTGATCCCGAAGGCCGTGTCGAGGCGGGACAGGAATGCTTCGCCGGGCAGCTCGGTGATGCCGACGGTTCGGTCGCCCTGGACATTGGAATGGCCACGCACCGGGCAGATGCCGGCGCCGTCCTTGCCGAAGTTTCCGCGCAACAGCAGCAGGTTGGCGATCTGCTGGACGATTTCGGTGCCGTTGCGGTGCTGGGTTACGCCCATGCCATAGCAGATGATGGTGCGTTCGGCGTGGCAATAGACGTCGGCCATCTGCTCGATCTCGGCCTGGGTAAGCCCCGATCCGGCAACGATGTCCGGCCAGGTCACGCCATCGATATCGGCGCGCAATGCGTCGAGGCCCACGGTATGGGTCGCCACGAAATCGCGATCGATCACGCCTGTGCCGCCTGCAGCAAGATCGCGCTCATCCGCTGCGAACACGGCTTTCTGCAGGCCCTTGAGCATGGCAAGATCGCCGCCGACTTGCACCAGGTAATAGGCGGAAGCGATTTTGGTGGCGCCGAACGTCGCCATTTCGAGGGGCGCCTGGGGATCCTGAAAGCGCTCGAGACCGCGCTCGCGCATCGGGTTTGCGACGATGATCGGCTTGCCGCGCCGCGACACTTCGCGCAGCGTTCCCAACATGCGGGGGTGGTTGGTGCCCGGATTGTGGCCAAAGCTGAACACCGCATCGGCGTCCTCGAAATCATCGAGCGTGACCGTGCCCTTGCCGACACCGATCGAAAGCGGCAGCCCGGTGCTCGTCGCCTCGTGGCACATGTTGGAGCAATCGGGAAAATTGTTGGTGCCGAATTCGCGGGCGAAGAGCTGGTAGAGGAATGCCGCTTCGTTCGATGTGCGGCCCGATGTGTAGAACTCGGCCTGGTTGGGATCGGTTAGCGCCCGCATCACGGCGCCGGCGCAGGCGAATGCCTCGTCCCACGACAGCGACGTAAAGTGGTCGGTCGCCGGATCGTAGCGCAAGGGGTGCGTCAGGCGGCCCGCTTTCTCCAGGTCATAATCATCCCAGCCGAACAGTTCCGTGACGCTGTGCTGCGCGAAGAAGGCGGGGTCCACCCGCTTCTGCGTCGCTTCCCAGGTGACGGCCTTTGCGCCATTTTCGCAAAATTCGAAGGACGAGGTGTGTTTGTGGTCGGGCCAGGCGCATCCCGGGCAATCGAAACCTTCGGGTTGATTGACGTCGAACAGCGCTCGCGCTTTCGTGCTGGCGCCCATTTCCGAACGAACCGCTTTGGCGACAGCGCGCAGTGCGCCCCAGCCGCCGGCCGGGCCATTGTAAGGCTTGATGCCTTCGAGGGATTTGTCGGTCATTGGTCATTCGCTTCGATAGGGCAGGGCAGGGCTGGCATCGGATCAGGCGGCAGGGGCCTCGCTGCGTGCAATGGACAGGTAGGCCATCGACACCATGAAGCTGCCGCCGACGATATTGCCGAAGGTTACCCATAGCAGATTGTGCAGCGCGCCTAGCAGATCGATCGGATGGGTCGGCGACAACCATGCCAGCGTAAACAGCGTCATATTGGCGACCGAGTGTTCAAAGCCGGACGCGACGAACGCGAGCAGGCACCACCCGATCGCGATGATCTTGCCGGTTTCGCTCTTGATCCGCGCGGGGGTCCAGATGGCGAGGCATACCAGCCAGTTGCACAGGCTGGCCCGCGCCACCAGCGCACCTGCGCCAACGTCGATCTTGTGCGCGACATAGTCGTGCAGGAATGGCTGCGGCGCCGAAAACACCAGGCCGCCGCCGCCCGTGGCAAAGACCCAGGCAAAGATCGCCGAGCCCAGCAGATTGCCGATCCACACCCACACCAGCATGCCCAGCGTCCCGGGAAGCCGTATGCGCCTGCGCGCCAGGCCGAACGATGCATACATGACCGACCCGGTGAACAGTTCTGCCCCGGCAAATGAAACCAGCAGCAGTCCGATCCCGAAGACGGCCCCGGCCGCGAGCGGCCGCACACCGACCGGCAGCCCGGCACTGACCGTCAGCGCCAGCACCAGGGCTATCCCGATATAGGCCCCGCCCAGCATGGCCGAAATGCTGAAGCCAAGTGGCGAGCGCCGGAGCGCGGCCAGCTTGCGCGCGCCGGTATCGGCAAACCAGTCACAGGTCTGATCAACGGTCATCAGGGTCTCTCTTTGGCGCGCGATAACGCGCATGCTCCGGCGGCCGGGCACTGTAAGCGCGGGGACGATGGTCGTGCGCGTCGCTTTACCCCACCGCCATGCGCCTGGGACCATATCCAAAAGTATATCAACCAGGGGCTCGGCGCGCGCGGCCCTGCCGTCAGATAGTCACTCTCAGCGAGCCGCCGAACGTCCGCGGATCGCCGAGATATCCCAGGAATGCGCCATTGTTCTCCTGGATGTTGGTCAGGTAGTTGCGGTTGGCCAGGTTCTGGACCCACATCGACACATCGTAGCGGCCCTGGCCAAGCTTTACGCCGGCGCGCATGTCGACAATGCCATAGCCGCCGATGCGGCCACTGCGGCTATCGTCGGTCAACAGGTTCTGCGACGAGCGATAGGACCAGTCCGCCTCGGCATAGCCGACCAGCCCGCGGGCGAAATTGTGCTGGTAGTCGCCGGCCAGGTTGACGATGCCGCGCGGCGCATTGGCCACCGCCTGGCCGGTCAGCGAACAGACCGTCTGGCCCTTCGCCGTCGCCTCGGGCGCGCACGGTGCATCGGGATAATCGGTATAGCTCGCAACGCTGTAGGACCCGGAGGCGCGCAAGTGAAACGCGGGGGTCACCGTGAACGTGGCATCTGCCTCCACCCCGCGCGAGCGAATGCCGCCTGCGTTCGCCAGCGCCTGCGTCGCGCTGCCGTTGATCAGGAACACGGCATTGGTCTGATAATCGGCGACGGTTTCCCAAAACGCATCGACGTTGAGGGCGATCCGGCGGTTGAACAGCGACGCCTTGAAGCCGAGTTCGTAATTGTCGGCGCGTTCGGGCGCGACCACTTCGGTAATGCCATTGGCGAGCAACTGGCTCGAAATCAGCCCGACATTGACGCCTGCGCTTTCTTCGCTGTGCGAATAGGTCGCATAGAGCAGCAGAGCCGGGCGGACCTGCCAGCCGAGCGTGGCAAGACCCGACAGCAGATTGTTGTCGGTGGCGAACGCTGCGGATCCGACCGGGAAACCCTTGGTGGCCTTCTGCGCATTGGCCTGTGAGATGGTATAGCCGCCAAAGCCGCAGTTCGCCCCGACCGTTGCGCATTGCAGCAGTTGAACATTTCCGATGCCGGACGAGGCGATGTCCTGGCTCTTGCGTTCCCAGGTATTGCGGAAACCGCCGGTGAGCGTCAGGGTCGGGGTCAGGTGATACGTGAACTGGCCATAGCCCGCAAAGCTGCGGCTGTCCGGGTTTTCGTTCGTTACATAGCTCAGGCCGTTCAGCGCCGACGACAGCGCCGCAACGCGCGCCGGCGTGCCGTTTGCCAGCCCCGCGAGCGTGGTGTTGAACGCCCATCCATCGACGTCATAGCTGGTGTCCGACAATCCCTTGACCGTCTGCCGGAAATAATACGCGCCAAGCACCCATTCGAGGCGATCGCTTGCGGGCGAGGCAATGCCCAGTTCCTGCGAAAACTGCTTGGCGTGATTGACGAAATTGGTGTTGGTCGCGACCGGCAAGGCCGTGAAATCGGCGTCATTGCTCGGATTGAACACCCAGTTCCGATAGGCGGTGATCGCGGTGATCTTGGTGCCGCCGGCGATCGTCCAGTCGGCCTGGCCCGAGATCAGCAACTGGTGGGTGCTGCTCGATTCAGTGGCATTGTTGTCGACGATACGTTGAAACGGATTGGCGGGCGGCGCATAGCCTGGCGCCACCAGCGCGGCCGATCGCGCAAAGCTCCAGCCATTGGCCGCGGTTGGCTGATTGCCCAGGAACTGGAATTCGCCCTGGTTGCCGTATTCCCGGTTGTACGAGGCGATCAGGCGGTAGCTGAAATTCTGCGTCGGCGTGAACAGCAATTGCCCGCGCAGGCCATAGCCCTTCCGGCCGTTTTCGTCCGTGCCGGTCAGGCGATTTTGATCGAAGCCGTCGCGATGGACGTCATAGCCGGTAAGCCGAAACGCGAGCGTGTCACCGATCAACGGACCGGTCACGCCGGCGGCGAAACGGCGATCGCCGTAATTGCCGAGATCGGCCTGCCCAAAGGCACCGGGCTTGAACGACGGCGCGACGGACTGCACGTTGATCGCGCCGGCAATGCTGTTGCGGCCATAGAGCGTGCCCTGCGGTCCGCGCAGCACTGATACCTGGTCGATATCGAGGAAATCATACGACAATTCGCCCGGCCGGCCGAGATAGACCCCGTCTTCATAGACGGCGACGCTGGAATCGAGCCCGTCGCTGACCTGAGTGGTTCCGCCGATGCCGCGGATGCCAAAGATCGTCTGACGGGGATTGGCCTGCGTGATGTTCAGGTTGGCGGCAATCGAATCGAGCTGCCGTGGCGTCTGTATCCGCTGCAGATCGAGCGTGGCGCCCGACGCGATGCTCAGCGGCACGGGAACCTGCTGCGCATCTTCCGCACGCAGCCGCGCCGTCACGATAAGATCGCCGGGGGTTGCAGTCTGATCAGACGAGGCTGCCATGGCTGGCGAAACGGTGGCAGCAACGCCAGCGGGAATAGCCAGAGCAGCCCAAATGATCGGAGGCAAACACAGGCTGGACTTGCGATTGGTCATTTCGGTTCTTCTTCACGGCCTGGAGTATTTCCCGGCCTGAAGCGAAGTCCGTCTGAAAAGGAACATATACCTAGCCCGCATAATTCATGCGGTTGAGTTTCGTACTCCATGATTTGAGCATTCGGCGTCAGCCGGGCATGCCGGATCATCCCGGCGTGGGGCCAGGCTTTGTGTGGA
>Ga0302311_10000024_pt1 | contig 185668 bp, 180 predicted proteins | sample III_Palsa_N1_3_FD_200449 | JGI IMG/M metagenome (GOLD analysis project Ga0302311, IMG submission 200449) | Peat permafrost microbial communities from Stordalen Mire near Abisko, Sweden - III_Palsa_N1_3 | ecosystem: Environmental > Terrestrial > Soil > Palsa > Peat permafrost | place: Sweden...
TCAGCGTAACCAGATTCGGGAGAAGTCGGGACCTACCGGGTGGCAGCCTCGTACTGCGGCACGCACGCCGCCACCCACCGCGCGCGAACGGTTGGTGAAAACGGCCGGAATATACCGACCTTTTCCCATCCATTCAAGGGGTTCTCACTGAAGTAGTGGCGACCAGGCCGGATCCGAACCGTCTTGGGGCGTCACAACCTCGCGTTCATTACTACCAGTCAAATCGATCGAATAGAGCCGGGTCGAGTCTCCAGAACCCGAGGCATTCGAAGGCGTTTGCTTGAAATACATCAGCACACGTCCGTTCGGTGCCCAGGTCGGACCCTCAACCAGGAACCCGCTGGTCAGTATACGCTCGCGCTGCCCGTCAGGTTGCATGACACCAATCGAAAAATTACCGCCCTCCTGTTTGGTGAAGGCGATGAGGTCGCCGCGCGGCGACCAGACCGGTGTCGCATAGCGGCCGGTGCCGAAGCTGATGCGGTGCTGATTGCTGCCGTCGGCATTCATCACATAGACCTGCTGCGTGCCGCCGCGATCGGATTCGAACGTGATCTGGCTGCCGTCGGGCGAGTAGCTCGGCCCCGAATCGATCGCGTTGCTGCTCGTAATCTGGGTGACTTTGCGGGTGCGCAGATCCTGCGTGAAGATCTGGGAATTGGGGCCGTTGGACAGGGCGAAGATGACCTTGTTCCCGTCCGGCGAGAATCTGGGCGCGAAAGTCATGCCCGGAAACTGGCCCAATGCTTCCTGCTGGCCGGTTTCGATATTGAACATGAAGACCTGCGGCACGCCCCGGGCGTAGGAGAGATAGGTGATTTCCTGCGACGAAGGCGAGAAGCGCGGCGTCAGCACCAGGGCACGACCGTCGGTCAACGCCTTATTGTTGAAGCCGTCCTGATCCATGATCGCCAGGCGTTTGATCCGGTGCAGGGCCGGACCGCTTTCGGCGATGTAGACGATGCGGGTGTTGAAGTAACCTTCCTCGCCGGTGATGCGCTTGTAGACCTCATCCGCGATCCGGTGGCCGATTTCCCGCCAGCTCTGCTGAGGCGTGTTGAAGCTCACGCCGGCGATCTGTGTGCCCGCCAGCACGTCCCATAGGCGAAAGTCGATCTTGAGATGCCCGTCCGGCTGTGCGGTCACCGCCCCGGTGACCAGCGCCTGGGCGTTGATCAGCTTCCAGTCGGCAAAGCGCGGCACACCGGTCAGCGCGGCCGGATCCTGGATAAAAGCCCGCGGGTCGAGTGGCTTGAACAGGCCCGAGCGCTCGAGATCGGCCGATACCACCTGGGTCACCTGGGCGCCGATCTGGGCGTCGTTGCCCTGGCCCAGAAGGTTCGGCAGCGCGATCGGCATGGGCTGCGGATTGCCCTTGGTAATGTCGAGCGTGAGATCCGCCCGGGCCTCGGGCACGAAACACAGCAGGCCGAGCAGGATCGCGCAGAGGCCGCGAAATGGAACGCGCCGAAAATTTCGTTTCATAGGAGATCCCTTGGATCGAAATTGAGGGTCATATTCTTCCATTGGTCGAACTTGTCAGGCGGTACCTTGAGCGGCACGCAACTGGGATTGCGGACTGCCCGGACCGCGCTGTCGGCAGCGGATCGGAAGAAGCCATCGCTGTTGTAACGCCCCTGATCGACCACTTGCACCGTCTGGGGCGTGCCATCCGACGCCAGTTGAACGCGCAAAGTGATCACAAGGTTCTTCGCATCTTTGGCGCCGGCCGGCGGATTCCAACATTGCTCAATCTGCGCGATGATTGTGTCTTTTTCCGATGTCGAAAGTTGCGAGCCCAACGGCGCGTTCGGTTGTGCCGACGCGGGCGCGGATGCGACCTGCTTCTGCGGCTTCGGCGGCGTATCCTGCTTTGGCGTCGGCGCGGTGGCTGCCAGACTCTTCAACAGATCGTCGGCCGCAAGCTCCTTCTTATCCGGCTTGGGCGGCGTCGGCTTGGGCTGCGGCTTCGGCGGTTCCGGTTTCGGCGGCTCGGGCTTCGGCGGCTCCGGCTTCGGTTCCGGCGGCTTGGGCGCGGGCAAGGGATCCGGCGTCGGCGGCGGCGGTGGCGGTGGGGGTGACGGCTTCGGCGGTTCCGGCACGGGCGGCGGGGGCGGCGACGGTGGAGCCGATTGCGCCACGGGTGGCGGCGACGGCGGCGGCAGCAGCGGATCGGGCTTGGGCGGATCGGGCTTCACCGCCGGCACCGGCGGTGGCGGCGTGTCGAGCTCGGCCTTTTCGACCGGCTTCGGATTGCGCTGGGTCGCGCGGGTCAGCTCGGAAATATTCACCAGCTTGACCGCGATCGCCGTCTCTTCCGGCGGCGGCTCCTTCTTCAGGAAATCCGGCAGGCCGAGCAGAATGACCAGCACGATCACCGTGTGCAGCACGGTGGAGACGGCCAGGCCTTCGCGCATCTCTTCGAAGCGGCTCACCGGCGCGCTCCAAATGACTGTCGTTGGAAGGTAAATCGAATGTCCATCATCGGTCGAACGCCAGAGAAGCCATCATGTCACACGAGAATCATGGCTTCTTTGCAGGCGCTTTGCCGGCGGCGCCGCCCGATTGCGGCAATTCCGCGATCAATGACACCTTGCTGTAGCCGGCGGACGCGATGAGACCCATCACCTCCATGACCCGGCCATAGTTGATCGCCCGGTCGCCGCGGACATAGATCACGGCGTCCTGGTTGTTGTCGGTGATCGCCTGCAGCTTGGGCAGCAGCGCGTCGGCCTCGATCGGCGTGTCCTGGACGTAGATCTGCCCCTCGGCCTTGATCGAGACGACGAGCGGCTCCTTCTGCTCGTTGATCGTCGGCGCCTGGGTCTTGGGCAGGTCGACCGGGACGCCCACGGTCAGCAGCGGGGCCGCGACCATGAACACGATCAGCAGCACCAGCATGACGTCGACCATCGGCGTCACGTTGATCTCGGACATCGGTCGTCGGTTGTTGCGCCCGTGACGGCCCCGACCGCCGCCGCCCATCATCGATCCGGCCATGGCTCAGACCTTTTCTTCGAGCTGGCGCGACAGGATGGCGCTGAATTCCGAGGCGAAATTGTCGAGCCGGTTGCCGTAGCGACCGAGGTCGGTCGTCAGCTTGTTGTAGCCCACGACTGCCGGGATGGCGGCGATCAGGCCCAGCGCGGTGGTGAACAAGGCTTCGGCGATGCCCGGCGCCACGACGGCCAGGCTGGAATTCTTGCTCGCGGCGATCGCCTCGAACGAATTCATGATGCCCCAGACCGTGCCGAACAGGCCCACGAAGGGCGCGGTCGAGCCGACCGTGGCCAGGAACGCCATGTAGCGTTCGGCCCGTTCCAGCTCGCGGCCGACCGTCACGTTCATCGCTTTCTCGATGCGCTCCTTCAGGCTGGCCTGCAGGTTGCCGGCGATGACCAGACCCTTGGCCGCCGAGCGGCGCCATTCCAGCATGGCCGCGGCGAAGGTCGCCGACATCGGATCCACGGGTCGCGAGCCGATCCGGTCGTACAGATCCTCGATCGAGCCGCCGGACCAGAAGCTTTCCTCGAAAGCATCGGCGGCGCGGACCAGGCGCTTCACCTTCAACACCTTGTCGAAGATGATCGCCCAGCTCCAGAACGAGGCGGCGAGAAGCAGCACCATCACGCCCTTCACGATCAGATCCGCCTGCAGGAACAGGGAGATCATCGAGAGAGTTGGGGCGGCGGCGCCGCCAAGATTCACGGTGTCGACTTGCATGGCTCTGGCGCGCTCACTTCGGAGGTGACGAGGGGACGAGAAAGGGGCGGATCGCGTCGGCAAGCGGCGCGGGGATGCGGCCGGGACGCCCGGCGGACGTCAGCAGCACCAATTCGAGATCGAGGCCGACCAGCAACTGGCCGTCGCGGTGCACGGTCTGGCGCGCGGTCATGCGCACGCCGGTCATGTCGGCCAGCCGCGTCTCGACCACGAGCGCATCGTCGAGCCGGGCCGGCAGGCGGAAATCGATCTGCGCCCGGCGCACGACCCAGCCGAGGCCGGTCTCGCTCAGCATTTTATCATGCTGCCAGCCGATCGTGCGCAGGCATTCCGAGCGCGCGCGCTCGGCGAAGCGCAGATAATTCGCGTGATAGACGATGCCGCCGGCATCCGTGTCCTCGTAATAGACCCGGATCGGAAAGCGATGGACGCCGTCGGCGACCAGGCCGCTGGTCGGATGGAGACTCACAGCTCGGTCTCCTCTTCCGTCGCCAGCAGGTCGAGCTGTAGGCCGGCCGGCCTGACGACCGCCATGCCGATATGGCCGAACGCCTTGTCGGTCAGCAGCCGCCCGCGCGGCGTGCGCTGCAGGAAGCCTTGCTGGATCAGATAGGGCTCGATCACGTCCTCGATCACGTCGCGCTGTTCGGACAGCACGGCCGCCATGGTATCGACGCCGACCGGGCCGCCGCCGTAATGCTCGGCGATCGCCTGCAGATAGCGCCGATCCATGGCATCGAGGCCGGAGCGATCGACCTCGAGCCGGTTCAGCGCCTTGTCGGCAGCGTCCGCATCGATCTGGTCCAGGCCCGCGACCGCGGCGAAATCGCGCACGCGCCGCAGCAGCCGCCCGGCGACGCGCGGCGTGCCGCGCGCGCGGCGCGCGATCTCGGCGGCTCCATCGGGGGCGAGGGTCATGGCGAGCAAACGCGCGCCGCGCTGAATGATCCGCTCCAGCTCGTCCGGTTCGTAGAATTGCAGGCGCAGCGGAATGCCGAAGCGTTCGCGCAGCGGCCGGGTGATGCGGCCGGACCGGGTCGTGGCGCCGACCAGGGTGAACGGCGGCAGGTCGATGCGGATCGAGCGCGCGGCCGGCCCCTCGCCGATGATCAGGTCGAGCTGGAAATCCTCCATCGCGGGATAGAGCACCTCCTCGACCGCCGGCTGCAGCCGGTGGATCTCGTCGATGAACAAAACGTCGAACGGCTGCAGGTTGGTCAGCAGCGCCGCCAGGTCGCCGGCGCGCTGGATGATCGGGCCGGAGGTGGCGCGGAACCCCGCCCCCATCTCGGCCGCGACGATCTGGGCCAGCGTGGTCTTGCCCAGGCCCGGCGGCCCATGGAACAGCACATGGTCGAGCGCCTCGCCCCGGCCCTTGGCGGCGGCGATGAACACGCGCAGGTTCTCGCGCACCTGGCGCTGGCCGACGAAATCGTCGAGCGACAGCGGGCGCAAGGCGACCTCGGGCCGGTCCGCACTGCCGCGCTCGGTCGCGACGATCCGATCGGGCCCCGATGATTCCAAATCCGGGCTCACGAGGCGATCTCTTTCAGGCCGGCGCGGATCAGGTCGGTGACGGTGACGCCGTCACCCAGCTTGCGCTGGGCGGTGGCGACGGCGCCGAGCGCGTCGGGGCGACGGTAGCCCAGATTGACCAGGGCCGAGATCGCGTCCTCGGCCGGGCCGGCCAGATCGGTCCCGACCGGTGGCAGTTGAATGACCGTGCCGGTCGGCGCCGGGCCCGCGGCCAGGCCGTGGGCCGCAGCCTTGTCCTTCAACTCGGTCACCAGCCGCACCGCGAGCTTCGGCCCGACCCCGTCGGCGCGGGCGAGCGAGGCCTTGTCCTGGGCCAGGATCGCCCGGGTCAAATGTTCCGGCGACAGGACCGAGAGAATGCCGAGCGCCACCCGGCCGCCGACGCCCTGCACGGTCGTCAGCGTGCGGAACCAGTCGCGTTCGGCCCGGTCGATGAAGCCGAACAGGCTCCAGCTGTCCTCGCGGATCTGCATCTCGGTCAAGAGCGACGCGGTCTCGCCCTTGCCCGGCAGGGCCGCGCGGGTCCGGGTCGAGACCTGGAGCTGATAGCCTACGCCCTGGACGTCGAGCATCACCCCATCGAGCCCGACGTCATCGACCAGGCCGGTCAGGCGGACGATCATCATCGCCCGGCCACCGCGGCTGCGAAGCGGCGGGTCTGGGCATGGTGGGCGTGACAAATGGCGACGGCGAGCGCATCGGCGGCGTCGGCCTGGGTCACGGCGGAGCCGGGCAGCAGCCGACGCACCATCATCTGGATCTGCGCCTTGTCGGCATGGCCGGCACCGACCACGGTCTTCTTGATCAGGTTGGGCGAATATTCGGCGACGACCAGCCCGCGCAGCGCCGGCGCCAGCATGGCCACGCCGCGCGCCTGGCCCAGCTTCAGCGCCGAGGCCGGGTTCTTGTTGACGAAAGTCTCCTCGACCGCCGCCTCGTCCGGCTGCCACTCGTCCAGCACCAGATTGATGCCGGTCAGCAGTTCGACCAGCCGGTCGGCCATGTCGCGCTTCTCGTCGCTGGTGACCACGCCGGACGCGACATAGCGCAGATGCTGCCCGGCCATATCCACGATGCCCCAGCCGGTACGGCGGAGGCCGGGATCGAGGCCGAGCAGGCGGCGCGAGATCGGACCAGCGGTCATGGGATCTGTCGTCAGCCCCCGAGTTTCGCCATCAGCTCGTCGGGAATGTCGAAATTGGCATAGACGGTCTGGACGTCGTCATTGTCTTCCAGCACGTCGATGAACTTGAACAGCGACTGGGCGACCTCCTCGTCGGTCACCGGCGCGTTCGTGGCCGGCCGCCAGACCAGCTTCGACGAGGAGGACGGGCCAAACGTCGCCTCGAGCGCGTCGCGCACCGACGACAGGTCGTCGGGCGCGCACAGCACGACATGGTCTTCCTCGCCGCTTTCGACATCGTCGGCACCGGCTTCGATGGCGCCCTCGAGCATCGCGTCGGCCGAGGCGACCTTGGCCGGATAGGTCACTTCACCCAGGCGCTGGAACATGAAGCTGACGCTGTTGGTCTCGCCCAGCGCGCCGCCGGACTTGTTGAAGGCGGTGCGCACGTCGCCCGCGGTGCGGTTGCGATTGTCGGTCAGCGCCTCGACGATCAAGGCCACGCCGCCCGGGCCATAGCCCTCGTAGCGCACTTCCTCGTAATTCGTGCCGTCTTCGCCGCCGGCGCCGCGCTTGATGGCGCGATCGATCGTGTCCTTGGACATGTTGCCGGCGCGCGCCGAAATGATCGCGGCACGCAGGCGCGGATTGAACGCCGGGTCGGGCAGCCCGGATCGGGCAGCGACCGTCAGCTCGCGGATGATCTTGGTGAAGACCTTCGCGCGCTTGGCGTCCTGCGCCCCTTTGCGGTGCATGATGTTTTTGAATTGGGAATGGCCAGCCATCGAGAGATCGACCCAACTAGTGCAGTGTTATGGGTTGTGGATACCACATGTGGTGGCGAGAGCAATGTTCCCTCTGGCTCCCAGCAGCATCCGGTGTGAATAACAGCCCAATATGGCGGGATTTGGGCCGTGTCCTGCGAGGATTTAGCGGGTCTGCCGCTCAGATCCAGGCCGGCTGCAGGCGGCCGCCGACCCGGATCGGGGCGATGCGCTTGGCGAGGCCGGTCGCGTCGTCGGTCTCGACGAACACGCCGCACACCGTCGCCTCGCCCTCGGCCGGGGTCAGGCGCTCGCCTGGCGTCTTGCGCACGAAACGGTGGATCGCCGCCTCCTTCTGCATGCCGATGACCGAATCATAATCGCCGCACATGCCGGCATCGGTCAGGTAGGCCGTGCCCTTGGTCAGGATCTGCGCGTCGGCGGTCGGAATATGCGAGTGGGTGCCGACCACGAGCGAGGCGCGGCCATCGAGATAATGCCCAATCGCCATCTTCTCGCTGGTCGCCTCGCCATGGACGTCGACCAGTACGGCCGAGACGTTGCCGCCCAGCTGCCGGCCGGCCAATTCCCGGTCGAGGCAGGCGAACGGATCGTCGAGCGGATCCATGAACAGCCGGCACATGACATTGATCACGACGATGCGGCGGCCGTCGGTCAGCTGGAAGGTGCGCAGCCCCTTGCCGGGCGTGCCGGCCGGAAAATTCGCGGGACGCAGCAGGCGCGGGTCGCCGTCGATCGAACCCATCACCTCGCGCTGGTCCCAGACATGGTTGCCGGTGGTGATGGCATCGACGCCGACCTCGTACAGGCTCTTGGCGATCTTGTCGGTGATGCCGAAGCCCGCCGCCGCGTTCTCGCCATTGACCACGACGAAATCGGTCGCCAGCTCGCTTTTCAGCCGCGGCATTTCCCGGATGACGGCATCGCGGCCGGAGCGACCCAGAATATCGCCCAAAAACAACAAACGCATCGATGCTTCCCGTTCGACCGGTTGGAGCCGGCATTACAACAGTTCAAATAAATCCGCGCTCGGTCAGGATCCGGTCGAGCCGCTCGTCGTGATCGCCGATCGGTACCGCATCCACCTGCTGCGCGCCATAAGCGATGCCGACCGCGTTGAGCGGTCCCGCCGCCCGCAAGGCCGCGAGCGTGCGATCGTAGAATCCCGCGCCATAGCCGAGCCGATGGCACCGGCGATCGAACGCGAGCAGGGGCACCAGCACCAGGTCCGGCACCAGCGCCGGTTCGCCCTCGGCCGGATGAACGGTGCCGAACGGACCGGCGGCCAATATCCTGTCAGCCCGCCAGCGCCGGAACAGCAGCGGCTGGCCGCGTGCGATCACCACCGGCAGCGCGAGATCGGCACCGGTCGCGGCCGCCAGCGCCAACATCAGCGGACGCACATCGATCTCGCTGCGGATCGAACGGAAGCCGGCGACGACCCGGGGCCGCAGGGCGGCCAGGGCATCGAGCCCGTGTCGGATCAGCGCGTCGCCCGCCGTGGTGCCCAAGGCCGCATGCGCCGCATCGCGCCCGGCCGCCGCCCTGCGCCGCAGCGCGGCCTTGGCCTGGCTCAGCGGGTCGGGCGCAAGGGACATGGAGGACTTTCGAGGCAAAATAAGCAGTCTAGAGCGGAGCCGCGACGGCCGTTGGACTTGTCGTACCCTCGTGGCCTGCTAGTGCAGGTGGGGACCGCGTATCGGAACCACGGCTCCGACAGAGACAGCCCCCGAGAGGTACATTATGGCCCCGGGGTTTGAACTGCCTGACGCGCCGCGCAGCCCCGCTCCAGGCCCTACAGGTAGTCCTGCTCGAGCTCGGCCGCAATGGCCTCGATGCGATCGGCCAGCGATTCAAGCGCTTCGGCCAGCACCGCCTCATGCGGCGCCTGCTGGGGCGCCAGCGGCGGCGGCGGCGGTGCCCCCGGCGCCTGGGCCGCCGCGGCCGGCGGCGGCAGCCCCTGACCGCCCTTGGCGACGGCGCTCTTCATCTGGGTCAGCGCCTGGTCGGTATCGATCAGCTCGTCGGTGATCATCAGGCTGGCCATGACCAGCAGGCGCGCGTCGCCGACCTGGCCGACCGCCTTGACCAGCTGCCCGACCTTCTGTTCGAGGTAGGAGCCGAGCCGCGCGACATGCGCCTCCTGGCCATCGTCGCAGGCGACGGAATAGGCGCGGCCGTTGACCGTGACCTGGACCGATCCCATCCTCAGGCCTCCAGCGCCGTCTTGATCAGGTCAATGGCGCCGTCGAGCCGGTCGGCCAGACCACCGCTGCGCTGGCTCAGCTCGGCAAACTCGGCCTGGGCCGACGCCAGCTCGCCGGCCATGCGCCGGCGCGTCTCGGTGCCGCGGCCCCGCTGGCCCGCCATCGCCGCCTCGAGCCGGTCCACCGCGCGGGTCAACCGCGCCGCCGCCCCCGCCAAATCCGCCATGCCGCAAGAGTCCCCACGCCCGTTCGCAATATCGCGAAGAGCGTTAGCCTCCATGGCGCGCGCGGTCAATGAAAAGGCCGCATTCCCATGGCCCAGGCCTGTCGTCTAGCTGCATTCGCCGATGACGGGGCCGACGGGGCGCCCGTTTGAGCCCTTTGCCCGATATGTTTCGCATCGGGTTATCTCGGGCGGCAATTCCCGGTAGATCGTCAGCGGAGTCGTTCGGTATCGGCAGATCATCGACAAAGGCCCGTGCGACGGTGCGAACTGTGTCTTGAAGACGACGACCACACCGGTCTTGGTCTTGGTCTCGAGCCCCTCGACCCACGAACGCCTGCCACCCGGAGCATATTGATTGATTTCGGCCAGCGCGGCATAGGCTCCCCTTATCTGTGGCTCCAGATCGATGAGCGGCGGATCCTCATAGACATCGAGACCGTCCAGCAGCGCTTCCTCTGGAACCCACATGGCCGACCAGCCCGGAATCCGCCTCACATCCTCCGGCGTGCCGACATGCGGCGGCGATATGATCGTCGGCGGACAGGAAATGGTCTCGGCACCGGCGGTCGCAGCCCACAGCAGCGGGATCACGACAAAAAATTTACGGCACCCCTTCATTTGGCCACCTTGATGATTCGATACTTCCGCCCATCACGGATGGGCACGGCGTTATCCGCGAATCGGTCACCGCGCTTGGCCAACAGCGGGGAGCCCGGCCAAAGGAAGATACCATGCCCGGTGCAGAGCAATGTGCCCGAGGGCGGCCGAAGGTCTGGATCGGTACGGTGATGAACGGCGTTGGTCAAGGCGAGCCCCCGAAACGGATCGAATGCCCTGAACATATCAGGAACATTCTCCTCGCTCAACTTTCAGAGGAAGAAATTTCAACCGGGCCCTGTCGGCCCGGGATCCGATCCCGGGTTCCAGCAGAACCGCCTTGCGCTCGCGCGTGTTGACCCAGGGCAGCCTTGCGACGCAATGTGCGCCCGCCTTTTTCTATGATGCCGGCCCGCGTCGCGCGGGCTCTCGCATTCCCGTTATCGAGAGACCGTGCCCCATGAGCTCGTCCGACGCCCCCGCCAAACCCGCCGACCTGACCCCGCTGAAACAGGACCCGACCTACGGCCCGATGGCCAATGCGTTGCGCGCGCTGGCCATGGACGCGGTCGAGGCGGCGAATTCCGGTCATCCCGGCATGCCGATGGGCATGGCCGATGTCGCGACCGTTTTGTTCGCCGAGCATCTGAAATTCGATCCGTCCGATCCGCATTGGCCCGACCGCGACCGCTTCCTGCTGTCGGCCGGCCATGGCTCGATGCTGCTCTACGGCCTGCTGCATCTGACGGGCTATCCGGGCGTCACGCTCGATGAGATCAAGCATTTCCGCCAGCTGGGCCATATGACCGCCGGCCATCCGGAATACGGCCATATCGTCGGGGCCGAAGTCACGACCGGGCCGCTGGGCCAGGGCATCACCAATGCGGTCGGCATGGCGTTTGCCGAGCGGCTGCTGAACGCGCGCTTCGGCGATGCGCTGGTCGATCACTACACCTACGTCATCGCCGGCGATGGCTGCCTGATGGAAGGCATCAGCCACGAGGCGATGTCGATCGCCGGCCATTACCAGCTCGGCAAGCTGATCGTGTTCTGGGACAACAACAGGATCTCGATCGACGGTTCGACCGAATTGGCCGTGTCGGACGACCAGGAAATGCGCTTCCGCGCCCATGGCTGGCACGTCCAGGCGGTCGATGGCCATGACCCCCATGCCGTCTCCCGCGCGATCGCGGCCGCCAAGGCCGTGACCGACAAGCCGTCGATGATCGCCTGCCGCACCACGATCGGCTTCGGCGCCCCCAGCAAGGCCGGCACCGCCGCCGCCCATGGCGCCGCACTCGGCGCCAAGGAGATCGAGGGCGCGCGCATCAAGCTGAACTGGCCGTATGACGCGTTCGAGGTGCCGGACGATATCCGCGCGTCCTGGAAGAAAATCGCCGCCAAGGGGGCCGAACCCCATGCCGCCTGGAAAAAGCGCCACGCCGCCGCGAAGGCCGGCGTGCGCGAGACGTTCGATCGCCAGATCGCCGGCGAGCTGACCCCGGGCTGGGAAAACGCGATCGTCGAGCTCATCGCCAAGTTCGCGTCCGAAAAGCCGAAGATCGCGACCCGCTTGGCCTCGCAGCTGGTGCTGAACGCGCTGGCGCCGGTCATGCCGGAACTGCTGGGCGGTTCGGCCGACCTGACGCCGTCCAATCTGACCCAGGCCAAGAGTCAGACCGTGGCGACGCCCGAGGATTTCTCGGGCAGCTATGTCCATTGGGGCGTGCGCGAGCACGGCATGGCCGCCGCCATGAACGGCATCGCGGTCCATGGTGGCCTGGTGCCCTACGGCGGCACCTTCCTGGTGTTCGCCGACTATAGCCGGCCGTCGATCCGGCTGGCGGCGCTGATGGGCATCCGGGTCATCCATGTCATGACCCATGATTCGATCGGCCTGGGCGAAGACGGCCCGACCCATCAGCCAGTCGAGACGATCGCGGCGCTGCGCGCCATTCCGAACCTGCTGGTGTTCCGCCCGGCCGACCCGATCGAGACGGCCGAATGCTGGGCGCTGGCATTGCAGCACAAGACCCGCCCGTCGATCCTGGCCCTGTCGCGCCAGGGCATCCCGACCATGCGGACAAGCGGGGCCGAGAACAGCTCGTCGCGCGGCGCTTATGTGCTGGCCGCCGCGTCCGGCCCGCGCCAGGCGACGATCCTCGCGACCGGTACCGAAGTCGCCCTCGCCATGACCGCGCGCGAAAAACTGGAAGCCGAAGGCATCCCGACCGCCGTCGTGTCGATGCCGAGCTGGGAATTGTTCGCCGAACAGACCCACGCCTATCGCACCGAAGTTCTGGGCGAGACCGACAACCGCGTCGCGGTCGAGGCCGCGGTGGGATTCGGTTGGGAACGCTGGATCGGCACCAAGGGCCGCTTCGTCGGCATGTCGACATTCGGCGCATCCGGCCCGGCCGAAAAGCTGTATCAGCATTTCGGCATCACGGTCGAAGCCGTAGTCGCCGCCGTGAAGGAAGGCCTCTAGCCCCACCCGCCGCCGGAAGCCCGCTTCCGGCGGCTTTGATTTGATCTTAAGACAAGCCGGCCCCGTCGCGAGCGGCCGGCACCTATCCGGGAGTTCAGCATGGCAGTGAAAGTGGCAATCAACGGCTTCGGGCGCATCGGCCGCCTGGTGCTGCGCGCGATCATCGAATCCGGCCGCACCGACGTCGAAGTCGTCGGCATCAACGATCTGGGCGACGTCGCGACCAACGCGCATCTCTTGAGCTACGACAGCGTGCACGGCCGGCTGAAGACCGAGGTGACCACCGGCGACGGCTGGATGGATGTCGGCCGCGGCAAGATCCGCGTAACCGCCGAGCGCGATCCGGCCAAGCTGCCCTGGGGCGAGCTGGGCGTCGACGTGGCATTGGAATGCACCGGCATCTTCACCAAGCGCGAGACCGCGGCGAAGCATCTGGAAGCCGGCGCCAAGCGCGTGCTGGTCTCGGCCCCGGCCGACGGCGTCGACATGACCATCGTCATGGGCGTCAACCAGGACCAGCTGACCGGCGCGCATCACGTCGTCTCGAACGCCTCCTGCACGACCAACTGCCTGGCGCCGGTCGCCTATGTGCTGAACGAGGCGTTCGGCATCGAGCGCGGCTATATGACGACGATCCATTCCTATACCGGCGACCAGAACACGGTCGACACCCTGCACAAGGACCTGCGCCGCGCCCGGGCTGCCGCGCTCTCGATGATCCCGACCTCGACCGGTGCGGCCAAGGCCGTAGGATTGGTGCTGCCGGCGCTGAAGGGCAAGCTCGACGGCACCTCGATCCGCGTGCCGACCGCCAATGTCTCGGTCATCGACCTGACCTTCGTCACCGCGCGCGACACCTCGGTCGAGGAAATCAACGGCGCGATGAAGGCGGCCGCCGCCTCGGCCCGGTTCAAGGGCATCCTGGCGACCAATTCGGCGCCGCTGGTCTCGGTCGACTTCAACCATGATTCCCACTCGTCGACCTTCGACCTGACCCAGACCGTGGTGATGGACCAGCGCTTCTGCCGTATCCTCAGCTGGTACGACAATGAATGGGGCTTCTCGAACCGCATGGCCGACACGGCCGCCGCGATCGGCAAGCTGATCTAAGCCGGGACGGACGATGACCGAAGGCGCCAACCCGCCGGCGATCATCGTCCATTCGCTGGCGCAAGCGCTCGTCGCGGCCGAGGCCGCGGTGGCATTGGGCCGGCCGCTGACCTTGCGCAGTCCCGCTGGTGCGGGCGGCACGCTGGGCGTCGGCTGGTTCGCCGGCCTCAGCACCTTGCTGGCCGAACGCCATCCGGCGCTCGACCTGACCCTGGTGCTGGATTGCGCCGACGAGGCCGGCACGGCGCTGGGCGCGCTGCGCCGCGGGCTGAAGGCGGTCCGGGTCGAAGCATCTTCCGACGTGCGGGCAAAGCTCGCCGCCTTGGCCCAGACCCATGGCGCGCGGCTGGACGAGGATGATCGGCCCTGCCTCGACCTGGTCGATGGGCTGGTGGAACCGGTCGATCTCGCTGCCCGTTGTCGGGACTGGCTCATGCACTAATATGGCCGCCGTTGCATAGGCACGGTCGGCTGGTTTACGAAACATCTGAAATTCGGGCGGCCCGGGGAACGGCCGCCCTCGCTTTGATTGGAGACACCGGATGTCGATCACGCCGCAAGTCAAGAAGATCCTGGATCATTACGAGAGCGACAATCCGGGCAGCAAGGCGAACCTCGCCCGCATCCTGATGCAGGGCCGCCTGGGCGGCACCGGCAAGCTCGTCATCCTGCCGGTCGACCAGGGCTTCGAGCATGGCCCGGCGCGCTCCTTCGCGGCCAATCCGGTCGGCTACGACCCGCATTATCACCACGGACTGGCGATCGAAGCCGGCCTGTCGGCCTATGCCTCGGCGCTGGGCATGCTCGAAGCCAGCTCCGGCACCTTCGCCGGCCAGATCCCCACCATCCTCAAGGTCAATTCGTCGAACAGCCTGTCGACCGCCAAGGAAGCGCCGAGCCAGGCCATCACCGGCTCGGTCGGCGACGCGCTGCGCCTCGGCTGCTCGGCGATCGGCTTCACGATCTATCCGGGCTCGGACGCGCAGTTCGAGATGATGGAGCAGATCCGCGAGATGGCGGAAGAAGCCAAATCCGTCGGCCTGGCCGTGGTCATCTGGTCCTATCCGCGCGGCGGCAGCCTGTCCAAAGCCGGCGAGACGGCGATCGACATCTGCGCCTATGCCGCCCATATGGCAGCCCTGCTCGGCGCCCATATCATCAAGGTCAAGCCGCCGACCGACGTGCTGGAGCTGGCCGCGGCCAAGACGGTCTACGAAAAGCAGAACATCGACATCTCGACCCAGGCCAAGCGCTACGCGCACGTCGTGCAGGCCTGCTTTGCCGGCCGCCGCATCGTCGTGTTCTCCGGCGGCGAAGCGAAGGATGTCGACAGCGTCGTCAACGAAGCCCGCGCGATCCGCGACGGCGGCGGCAACGGCTCGATCATCGGCCGCAACACGTTCCAGCGTCCGAAGGCCGAAGCGCTGGCGTTGCTCGACAAGCTGATCAACGTCTATCTCGGCAAGGACTGATGTCCAGCAAGGCCGAGCCGGCGTCCTGCCGGCTCTACCTCGTGACGCCCGAACGTCTCGAGCCCGCCCCCTTCGCCGATCAATTGGCGGCGGCGCTCGACGGCGGCGACGTCGCCTCGGTCCAGCTGCGCCTGAAGCACGTCGACGACGACGCGATCAAGCGCGCCTGCGAGATCCTGCTGCCGATCGCCACGGCGCGCGACGTGGCGTTCCTGCTGAACGACCGGCCGGACCTGGCGGTCGCCTGCGGCTGCGACGGCGTCCATGTCGGCCAGAGCGACATGCCCTATGCCGAGGCGCGCCGAAAGGTCGGGCCCGACCGGATCGTCGGCGTCACCTGCCACGACAGCCGGCACCTGGCCATGGAAGCGGCCGAGGCCGGGGCGGACTATGTCGCGTTCGGCGCGTTCTATCCGACCCAGACCAAGCCGTCGAACTACCGGCCCGAGCCTGAGCTGCTGGCCTGGTGGAGCGAGTTCATGACCGTGCCCTCGGTCGCGATCGGCGGCATCACGCCGGCCAATTGCGTGCCGCTGGTCAAGGCCGGGGCGGATTTCATCTGCGTGGTCAGCGCCGTCTGGCAAAATCCGGATGGTCCGGCGGCGGCGGTCAAGGCGTTCAACCGCGTGATCGCCGAAGCCTCGGCCTAAGCCGCGAACCCCAGGCAGACCGCGCCGATGGCGACCAGGCTGCAGCCGGCCAGCCGTCGGCCGGTCAGCCGCTCGCCCAGGAAGAATCGCCCGAGCAGGGCCGCGACCAGCACGCTGGTTTCGCGCAGCGCCGAGACCGCCCCCATCGGCGCCACCGCGACCGCCACGATCACGAGGCCATAGGCCAGCAGCGAGACCACGCCGCCGGCCGCGGCCTTGGCCGTCTCGCGCGTCAGGATCGGCGGCAGATACCGGCCGCGCTGGAAGCGGTGAATCAGCAGCATCGGCAGGCCGTCAAGCACGAACAGCCAGGCGGCATAGCCGGTCGGATCGACCGAGGCCCGCGCGCCCAGCCCATCGGTCACGGTATAACCGGCGATGAACAGGCTGGTGACGAAGGCCGGCACCAGCGCCGCGCGACCGGTCTTGGCGCCGGCCAACCCCAGAATTCCGACCGAGACCAGGCAGATGCCGAGCAGGGCCGCCACCGGCAGATGCTCGCCGACGAAGACGGCCGCCGACAGCGTCACCAGCAACGGCGCCGCACCCCGCGCCAGCGGATAGACCTGGCCCAGCTCGCCATGGCGATAGGCCCACACCAGCGCCAGATTATAGCCGACATGGAGAATGGCCGAGATGATCAGCATCGGCCAAGCCGCCGCGACCGGCAGGCCGACGATCAAGGCCCAGGGCAGGGCCGCCAGGCTGGAGGCGGCACTCATCACGACGATGGCCGAAAACCGATCGCCGCCGGCCCGCAGCATGGCGTTCCAGCCGGCATGCAGCAGGGCCGCGGTCAGGGCCAGGACGACGGCAAACAGGGGAATACTGGTCACGGGAAAACGCTCGTTTGACGACGGCCCCAGAACATGGGCGCCTTTGCGCACTGTCACAAATGAGTAATATTGCCTGATCGCGTGATCTGGGGTCATATGAACCGATGCGTAGCCTGCCGCCGCTCAACGCGCTCCGCGCCTTCGACGCCGCCGCCCGTCACCTGAGTTTCACCCGGGCAGCCGACGAGTTGCGTGTGACCCACGGTGCCATCAGCCGCGCGGTCAGCGGGTTGGAGGCCTGGCTCGGCTGCCCGCTGTTCAAGCGCTTCAACCGGCGGATCGAACTGACCGACGAGGGCGGCCGCTATCTGGGCGACATCGGCGCGGCACTCGACCGGATCGCCACGGCGAGCGACCGGATCAAGGGCGCCGGCCCCCGCCGGGTGCTGCGGGTCAACAGCATCGCCACCTTCACCATCCGCTGGCTGATTCCGCGCCTGTCGGGCTTCCAGCAGCGTCACCCGACCATCGAGGTTCGCCTGACCACCTCGAGCGAACCGCCGCAGCATCTGGGCGGTTCGGCCGATCTGATCATTCGCGGCGGGCCGGACACGATCATCGGCTTCGACTGCGGGCTGTTCCTGGGCGAGGCCCGCTCGCCGGTGCTGGCGCCGTCGCTGCGGGCAAAGCTGCCGCTCGACCGGCCGGCCGATCTGGCGCGGCACACGCTGCTGCATACCGACAGCCTGCCCGAACTGTGGCACGACTGGCTGAACCTCGCCGATGTCGGCGGTCTGGTCCCGGCGCACGATCTGACGCTGGAGCATTTCTACCTGACCATCCAGGCCGCGCTCGACGGGCTGGGCGTCGCCATGGGTCCGGCGGCGCTGGTCGCCGACGAGATCGAGGCCGGCCGCCTGATCGCCCCCTTCCCCGGCCTCAGCCTGCCGGCGCGCGGCTATTGCTGGTACCTGCCGACCGAGAAATCGGGCGACCCGGCGGCCCTGGCGTTCCGGGACTGGCTGATCGAAACTGGCGCGGGTCCTTAAGAGCGGGACCGAGAGGTGAACCGATGAGCCGTCGCCCCCGAGAAAACGTCCTGCGCGCGCCCTATTTGAAGTCGATCGCGTTGATGGCCGACCGCGTTCCCGACGTGCAGGCCTATCCGTTTTCGATCCCGGTGATCGCGGCCGAGCCGTTCCGGATCGATTTTACCAAAGCGGTCACCATCCTGGTCGGCACCAATGGCAGCGGCAAATCCACCATCCTGGAAGCAATCGCGCATCTCTGCGGGTTCGGTCGGCTGGGCGGAAACCAGAACTACGCGTCCGGCGACCAGGACGGCGAGACTCTGGGAAAATATCTCCGGGCAGGTTGGCTGCCGAAAGTGGCGCGCGGCTTCTACACCCGCGCCGAAACCTTCTCCGGCCTGGTCGGGCAGATCGACGGGTTCGGCGCCGAGGACGCCTATGGCGGCCGGTCGCTGACCGAGCGCTCCCATGGCGAGGCCTATCTGGAGATCTTCAGAAGCCGCGTCCAGGGCAAGGGCGTCTTCCTGTTCGACGAGCCCGAGGCGGCGCTATCGCCGTCGCGGCAGATCGATTTCCTGAAGCTCGTCAAAGCGGCCGAGCGCGGCGGCGAGGCGCAATTCATCATGGCGACCCACTCGCCGCTGCTGATGGCCTATCCCGGCGCCACCGTGCTGCATCTGACCGATTTCGGGATTTTGGAGCGGCCGTTTCAACAGACCGAGCATTTCCAGGTGCTGCGCGAATTCTATCTCGACCCCGATTCGTTCATGGACGCGATCTTCACGGATTGAGCGCTAATCCAACGGCGCGCGGAACGCCTCATGGCAGGCGCCGCAGCCGACCCGGCCGACCGCGCCCAGTTCGGTCGCGGTGCCGGACCGGTCCCCGCGCTGGACCGCGGCGACCAGCGCCTCGCTCTGGCCGGCAAGCCGGGCCGCGGTCGCGCGAAACCGCTCGTTGTCGGCCCAGATCTCCGGCTTGGCATGGGTCTTGATATCGGGCAGATCGGCCAGGCTCGTGCCCGGCGGAAACAGCGTCGGCAGGCGTTGGGCGGTTTCCAGAATCGCCTGGGCCGCTTCGAGCGCGGCGGGACCATTCTCCTCGCCATCGGCGAAGCTCTTGATCAGGCGGACCTTCTTGGCGAAGCCATCCATCGTCGCCTGGCGGTCGGCGACGATCCGGGCGGGGTCGGGCGCCTCGGCCGCCGCGATCCCGATCGAAAGGCCCGCCGTCATGAGCGCCAGCGACGCGCGTGTCCAAAGTCCTTGCATTCCCATCCCCACCAGGCTTTTCACACCCGAGCATAAGCCGGATGCAGCGCGCTGCGCTGTGGCTCGCGCGCGATGGCTGGGTTTACCCGGCCGCGGGCATAAAGCCGCCGATCAAACGGTCTGGGCCAGATTCACTGCACCGGCGCCCACAGCACGTCATCGATCGCGTCGGCATGGACCGCGAGCATGATCAGCCGGTCCAGACCCAGCGCGCTGCCGGCGGATGGCGGCATGCCATGGCCGAGCGCCGCCAGGAAATCCTCGTCGATCGGATAGCGCTCGCCGTAGAGCCGCTGCTTCAGATCCATGTCGGCCTCGAAGCGCCGGCGCTGGGTCACCGGATCGGTCAGCTCGCCGAACGCATTGGCCAGCTCGACGCCGCAGGCATAAAGCTCGAACCGCTCGGCCAGGCGTGGATCTTCCGGCTTCGGCCGGGCGAGCGCCGCCATCGAGACCGGATAGTCGGTCAGGAAGGTCGGCCGGCCCATGCCCAGATGCGGTTCGATCCGGTCGAGCATCAGGCGGAAGAACAGATCTTCCCAGCTGTCGCCCGCGTGCGGCCGGATGCCGAGCGGTTCGGCCGCCGTGGCGAGCAGGCCTAGATCCGGCGCCAGCGGATCGGGCGCGGTCGCCAGCAGGTCGATGCCGCAATGGCGCTGGAACGCGTCCGGCACGGTCAGCAGCTCGAACGGCTGGAACGGATCGGATTCATGACCCTGCCATTTCAGCACCGTGGTCCCGGCGATCTCGGCCGCGCAGCGCACCAGCGCCTCGCAATCCGCCATCAGCGTGCGATAGCCGTCGTGCGCCCGATACCATTCCAGCATGGTGAATTCGGGACTGTGCCGCCCGGCCCGCTCGCCGTTGCGGAAGACATGGCCCATTTGAAAGATCTTGGGCAGGCCCGCGACCAGCAGCTTCTTCATGGTGAATTCGGGCGAGGTGTGCAGATAGCGCGGCACGCGCTCGCCCTCCGGCCGGACCAGCTCGGTCGCGAACGCGATCAGATGCGGCTCCAACCCCGGGCTGACCTGCAGCGCCGGGGTATCGACCTCGAGGAAGCCCTGGGCCGCGAACCAGGCCCGGAATCCATCGACGATCCGGGCGCGTTTCTCCAAGCCCGGCAAGCGCTTGGCAAAGCTTTCCGGGTGCCACCAGGGCGGGGTCATGGCCCCGCTCCCCGCAGGGGCCGGGTGGCACCCCTGCCCGGGCCGCAACGCCCAAACGGCGGTTCTTTCTTCCTTTGCCGCCCGGTTGCTGCTAGGACACGCGCCATTCTTTTCCCCATCTCTTCACGTTTTAGCGGACTATCGAGCAGCCATGAAGATCGGTGCCAACGAAATCAAGCCCGGTGTCGTCCTCCAGCTCGAGGGCAAGCTGTTCGTCGTGCTGAAGCGTGACACGGTTCAGCCCGGCAAGGGCGGCGCCTTCGCGGCGGTCGAAATGCGCGACATCCGGACCGGCACGAAGACCATCGAGCGTTTCCGCACGTCCGAGACGGTCGAGCGCGCCCATCTCGACGAAGCCGAGATGCAGTTCCTGTTCATGGAAGACGACAATGCCACGTTCATGGACCAGGAAAATTTCGAGCAGCATCAGATCCCCAAGGAGCTGATCGGCGATCCGGCCGACTTCCTGAAGGACGGCATGATCGTCACCGTCAAGCTGTTCGAGGGCACGCCGCTGTCGTGCGACCTGCCGCAGACCGTGATCATGACGCTGGTCGAGGCCGATCCAGTCGTCAAGGGCCAGACCGCATCCTCGTCCTACAAGCCCGGCAAGCTGGAAAACGGCCGCCGCGTTCTGATTCCGCCGCATATCGAGCAGGGTACCCGCATCGTCGTGAACACGGCGGACGGCACCTACCTCGAGCGGGCGAAGGACTAGTCCCATGGCGGTCCGCTCCGCCGTCATCAACGTCATGGCCGCCGCCGCCCGCAAGGCCGGCCGGGGTCTGATCCGCGACTTCGGCGAAGTCGAAAACCTGCAGGTCTCGCAGAAAGGCCCGTCGGACTTCGTCTCGACCGCGGACCTCAAGTCCGAGAAGATTCTGCGCCTGGAGCTGGAAAAGGCCCGACCGGGCTACGGTTTCATGATGGAGGAAAGCGCCGAGACGATCGGCGACGGCCGCCATCGTTGGATCGTCGACCCGCTCGACGGCACGCTGAACTTTCTGCATGGCATTCCGCATTTCTGCATTTCGGTCGCGCTCGAGCGTGATGGCGAGATCGTCGCCGGCGTGGTCTACGAGCCGCTGCGCGACGAGGAATTCTGGGCCGAAAAGGGCGCCGGCTCGTTCGTCAGCGATCGCCGCATCCGCGTATCCGGCCGCCGCGACCTGGGCCAGTCGGTCATCGGCACCGGCATGCCGTTCCGCGGCAAGGAAGCGCATCCCGGCTATATGCGCACGCTGAACGCCGTCATGGCCGAGACCGCCGGCGTCCGCCGCATGGGCGCGGCCGCGCTCGATCTGGCCTATGTCGCCGCCGGCCGGTTCGACGGCTTCTGGGAATTCGGCCTGAAGCCGTGGGACATCGCGGCCGGCATCCTGCTGGTCAAGGAAGCCGGCGGCTATTGCAGCGAGCCCGACGGCAGCGGCCATGACATGCTGGCGACCGGCAACGTGCTCGCCGCCAACGACCATCTGCATCTGCCGCTCGGCCGGCTGATGCGCCAGGCGCTGAAGTAACCTCATCCCCCCGAAAATTCCGCCCGGAGCCCCGGTCCGCCTGAATTGACGACGGGCCGGCCCTTGGTGCGGGGCAGCGTCGCTGAACCCTCGTCGCGCGGCCCGCAAGGCCGCCCGCCACGATCCAAATCGCTTATGCCTCATATCCGACCAATCGATTTCACCTATCCCTATGGAAATGGGAAAGGAGAGGGACCGATTGACGTCTGGCCGGCTCCACGCGAGTTGGACGGCGTCGGAGCAAGGAGGGTACGCGATGGTCGTCGATCTACGCACCTACACCGTGAAGCCCGGCAAGCTGGCCGCGTTTCTCAAGCTGTACCAGGACCACGCCTGGCCGTTGCAGCAGAAATATCTCGGCACCTGCCTGGGCTGGTACACGGTGATCGAAGGCACGCTGAATACCGTGGTCCATCTGTGGCGCTACGACAGCCAGGCCGACCGTGAGGCCCGTCGGCAGGCGATGGCGCTGGATCCGGGCTGGAAGGAATTCCTGCTTCTTTCGGAAGAAGCCGCCCTGCTCGTCGAGATGAAGAACATCTTCCTCGCGCCCACCTCGTTCTCCCCGCAGCAATAGCGCGGAGGACCGTCAGGGCGATCGGCGCTGCCGAGGAAAGACAGGGGACCGATCAAAGCCGGAGTCGGTTGCTTTCAAATATGAGACAATTGAGGCCGATGCGGGAGCGAAAGGCATAATCCTGATGGATTTCAATGGGCATAATCTGGCGCTGCTCGCTTCGCTCCGCACGATGCTCGACGAGAAAAACATTACGCGCGCCGCCGCCCGCCTGGGCATCAGCCAACCGGCGCTTTCAGCCCAATTGGCCCGGCTCCGGGACGTTTTCGGCGATCCGCTGCTGACGCCCGCCCTGTCCGGCAAGGGCATGGTGCTCACCGCGCGCGGTGCCGAACTGAAAGAGCCGCTAAGGCAGGCGCTTCAACATCTCGAGGATGTGGTCAAAAGGCCGTCGGTGTTCGATGCGGCGGCGTCCGACCGGACCTTCACCATCGGCGCCAACGACAATGCCAGCGCGATGATGGGTCCGCGCCTGATACAGCGTCTGCGCGGGAGCGGCTTTGCCGATATTCGCCTGTCGTTTCGGAGCATCGACCTCGGCCGGCTTCCAGACCAATTGGAGACCGGCGTGATCGATATCGCGCTCATCTCCAAGGCGGCGCTGCCGCGCGCCATGCCCCATCAGGCGCTGATCGAGGAAGAGTTCATGATGGCGCAGCGCCCGGACCATCCTCGGGGATCGCGTGCGCCGTCCATCGCGGAATATGCCGGGCTCGAACACATCATCGTCTCCGGCGACGGCGGCGGCTTTCGCGGTTTCATCGACGATATTCTGAAGGACCTGGGCTTCACGCGGCGGGTGGGTGTCTCGGTCCAGTACTACAGCCTCGTACCGCTCATGCTGCAGGCGACCGATCTCGTCTGCACGCTGCCGGCGCGCTTCCTCAGCCGCTATCCCGGCACGCTCACGCCGTTGCCGTTGCCGTTCGATGCCCGGCGCTTCAGCCTGTATGCGACCTGGCACGCGCGGTTCGACAAGGATCCCGGCCTCGTGTGGCTGCGCCAGCAACTCGCGGTCTGCGCGACCGACTGAGAGACAGAAAACGCCGTGCCGCCGCACCGCGCGAACCCGATTCCCTCCTGCGCCATTGTTCTGACATAAGTCTATCTGTACCCTCGCCGACGAATCGTCGCGCGAGGCGTTGGTCTTCGTGTCGAGGCCCGTCCCACCCCAACGAACGGATCCGCCGCCCGTGTCACGCCCGCAACGCTACCTTCTGCGCATGGCCCTGTTCGTGGTGATCGTGGCCGCGATCGTGGTGGCCCTGTCGCCCGCGCTCGCGCCCGCCTTCGAGGCGAACCTCACGCTCAACAGCATCATCGCGGTGATCCTGCTGATCGGCATCTTCTACATCTTCCGCCAGGTGTGGATGCTGAACCCCGAGGTCGCCTGGATCGAGAATTTCCGCAAGAACGATCGAGCCGTGCTGTCGGGCGACCTGCCAAGGCTGATGTCGCCGATGGCGAACATGCTGGGCGAGCGCTCGGGCAAGCGCCTGTCGCTGTCGCCGGTCTCGATGCGCACCCTGCTGGACGGCATCGCGGCCCGGCTCGACGAACAGCGCGAGACTTCGCGCTACCTGATCGGCGTGCTGGTGTTCATGGGCCTGCTCGGCACCTTCTACGGCCTGCTGCAGACGGTCCATTCCGTGGGCGGCGTGCTGGGCAGCCTGAATGTCGCCGGCGGCGATGTCGGCAAGGCGATGGCCGATCTGAAAGGCAGCCTGCAGGCGCCGTTGAACGGCATGGCGACGGCGTTCAGCTCGTCGCTGTTCGGCCTCTCGGGCTCGCTCGTCCTGGGCTTTCTCGATCTGCAGGCCGGCCAGGCGCACAACCGCTTCTTCAACGACCTGGAGGAATGGCTGTCCAGCCTGACCCGGATCGGCGGCATCGGCTCGTCGGGCGAGAGCGGCGAGCAGTCGGTGCCGGCCTTCATCCAGGCGCTGCTGGAGCAGACCGCGGACAGTCTCGACAATCTGCAGCGCATCATGGCGCGCGGCGAGGAAAGCCGCGTGTCGGGCAATCTGGGTCTGCAGCAGCTGGGCGACCGGCTGTCGCTGATGACCGAGCAGATGCGGACCGAGCAGAGCGTGCTGCTGCGCTTCGCCGAGACCCAGTCGGAAATGAAGCCGATCCTGGCCAAGCTGGCCGAGGGACCGCGCGGCGGCAGCGGCGGCGGGATGGACGACGTCACGCGCGGCTATCTGCGCAGCATCGACCAGCATGTCACCAAGCTGTCGTCGGAAATGACGGTCGGCCGCGAGGCGACGGTGTCGGAGATCCGGACCGAGATCCGCCTGCTCGCCCGCACCATCGCGGCCCTCGCCGAAGACGGCGAGCGTTAGAAGATGGCGCTGTCGCGGCGGTCGCGTCCGTCCTCGATCAACATCTGGCCGGGCTTCGTCGACGCGCTGGCCCAGCTGCTGATGGTCATCATCTTCATCCTGCTGGTCTTCACCGTCGGGCAGTTCTACCTGTCGGGCGCGGTCAGCGACCGGGATGTCGAGATCAAGAGGCTGACCCAGCAGCTGAACGAACTGACCGACATGCTGTCGCTGGAGAAGCGCGCCAGCGACGATCTGCGCCTGAACGTGGCGACGCTCGGTGCCCAGGCGCAGCAGGCGTCGCGCGACAAGGACGCGCTGGCGGCCAAGCTGGCGCAGGCGACCGCCGATGCCCAACAGGCGCGCGACGCGCTGGCGGCGGGCGACACCACGATCGCGACGCTCAATGCCAATGTCCTGGCGCTGCGCGAGCAGTTGCAGGAACTGGCCAAGGCGCTCGATCTGGCCCAGAGCAAGGACAAGGACCAGCAGGTTCAGATCGACGATCTGGGCAACAAGCTCAACCTGGCGCTGGCCGCCAAGGTCGAGGAGCTGGCCAAGTACCGCTCGGAATTCTTCGGCCGGCTGAAACAGATCCTGGGCGACCGGCCTGATATCCGCGTCGTCGGCGACCGCTTCGTGTTTCAATCCGAGGTGCTGTTCGACCCGGGCATGGCCGAGCTGGAGCCGGGCGCCCGCCAGAAGCTGGAACCGGTCGTGAGCGCGCTGAAGCAGATCGAGGCCGGGATTCCGCCGACCCTGAACTGGATCCTGGAGGTCGACGGCCATACCGACCTCCGGCCGATCGCGACCGCCCAGTTCAAATCGAACTGGGAGCTGTCGACCGCGCGCGCGGTCTCCGTGGTCAAGTTCCTGATCAACCAGGGCATCCCGGCCGAGCATCTGGCCGCGGCCGGCTTCGGCGAGTGGCAGCCGCTCGACAAGGGCACCGGCGAAGACGCCTTTCGCAAGAACCGCCGGATCGAGCTCAGGCTGACCCAGCATTAGGGTGACGTCGATCCTCTGTTCAGATCTGGGCGGCGTTGTGAAAAGCGAAGCCCGACCGTTCCGGACTTGACGTTAGTGCGGCATTGCCGCATTTTGCGCTCATGCCGCTCAGCAAGCCGCCGCGCACATTGCCCACCATCGTCGAGACGGGCGTCTTCACCCGCCAGATCGATGAATTGCTGGATATCGAGGGTCGCGGCGCCCTGATGAGCGTGCTGGCCGATGATCCGATGGCCGGCGATGTGATCAAGGCAACCGGAGGCGTGCGGAAACTTCGGTTCGCGCTTCCGGGAACCGGAAAATCCGGCGGTATCCGGGTGATTTACTGGTTCCTGAACGATTCAGCACCGCTCTATGCGCTGCTGGCCTATGGGAAGTCCGGTCAGGACAATCTCACGCCGGCACAGACGAAGATGGTGGCGGCGTTAACGACGGCGCTCAAGAAGCTCCATGCGAGGACTGACGATGACCGATGACAGTTTCGGCGACGACCTGATCGCCTCCCTGACCGAAGCGGTAGCCCATGCCGAAGCGCGGCCCGGCACCAAAGGGTTTCGCACGCATGCCCCCATCGCCGAGGAAATCCGGGCACTCCGTCTCGATCTGCAATTGAGCCGGGCCGCATTCGCGTCACGCTACGGGCTCGACGTGCGCGCCCTCCAGGACTGGGAGCAGGGGCGCCGGATGCCCGACCGCGCCGCCCGCACCCTGTTCCGGGTAATCCGCAAGGCGCCTGAGTTGGTGGCTGAGGCCGTTATCGAGGCGGCCTAACCGCTGGCCCGAGACAGTTTCGAGGAGCAGGCTTTGGCGCAGCGTGGTTGGGTCTATGTCGGCGGCCGGGCCGGGAACAAACCGGCGCAAGCCGAGAAGGTGGCTATCATAGCCGCGTGCGAAAAATTCATTGCCCAAGTGCTGAGGCCTCGGTTTCTCCCGGAGATCCGTCCGACCCAGTTCAATTATCCCGTCGCCATCCTCGGCAAATGGCATGGCAACAAGTATCGTTTCATCACCCGCTATCGCTCCGACGATCCGCGTTCAACCGAACCGGAGTTCGACGCACCCTTTGCCCGCCTGGAATACATCAGCCGGGATTGCTTCGACCTTTCCTGGCATCGCCATACCGGCGAGTGGTTCTGTCTGTTCGAACGCCAGTCGCTGGCCGAAGCCTTGCACCTGATCGAAAGCGAGTCGCATTTCGAGCCGTGTTGACCCCGGCCGCAGAGGGTGTGCCTGCGGCTCGCCCTGGCACATCACGTCGAGCGATCGGCCATCATCCTGCACTTGGCCGACCGCCGCGAGTCCAGCCAGATCGCCGCAACCCTCGGCATTGGTAGCCAACGGGTCACCGGATGCGAGACGTTTCATGTCGGATATCGCGGCCACACTTCCGGCGGGTTTCAGAATTTGGAACTATGCGACAGCACCGCGCTACGGTCGCCGCAAATAGGATGGTCGATCACTGGGGGGACGTTATGACCTTGGGGCTACCCTGTGACCTCACATGGTACAAGCTGCTAACAGATTGGGGCAGCTTCATAGGCGGGCTGCTCGCCTTGATAGCCGGAGGACTCGCCTATCTAGCTGGGCTCTATCAAGCGAAGGCTACCCGCGAGGCGGCTACCTCACAGATCGCGGCTCAACAGCGTAGCTATGAGGCGGAAACGGATGTTCTCAGGAAGTCCATTGCGCTTGACCTTCGACAGACCGCCGCGCGAACGTTTGGCGCTCATCGAGCCCTAGCAAGGGTTGTCACTACCAGCAACCGCCTTACATCTCGCATGGTAGAAAGCTCCGTCAATATTCCCTCGCCTCTAGTCTTGCCGTCCGTGGGCGATAAAATCTCACGGCTTGAGTGCGAAGCAATAGATGTGTTGGGTCTTTTCCAGCTTGTCGATATTGGGCGCGTCGCGGTCGAACAATTGTTACGTGACCGCACCCCAGACAATCTTTCGTTGGTACGGGTTGCAGCTACTACAGAGGCTTTTTTGATCGCCGTTGAATATGCTGTCGCTATCCTTCCACGGCTTCGCACGGGCCGGGTAGAAATCGACAGCAAGGACGATGAATTGGCTCGGCAGGTCGCCGAGGCTAGGGCCGCATGGGCGGCAACAGCGGCTTTCCAGTCTCTAGGCGCACGGCCAGCCCCGGCGGGGTGATGGCATTCATCGAGGCTCTGTTTAAACAGCGCGTCACCTGCCGGGGCTGGATTTCCACCGGCCGCCGCCCTATTCTCTTCCTATGACCTCGCCGACCGCCCACACGCTTGAAAGCATCACCGCCGCGCTGGAACGCAGCGAGGCGCAGATTGCCGCCGGGCAGACCGTGCCGCTTGAGCCGATCCTTGCCCGGCTTCGGGCCAGCGTTGCCGACATGGAAGCACGACGGGACAAGCAGTCGGCACAAGCCCGTAAGGCGTGATCCGCCTTAGTCCGGAGGCCGAGGCTCACGTTGACGCCCTCCTAGATCATTACCGGCGACTAGACCGGATCGAGGCCGTCCTAAACCTCATCGCCACGCTTGAGGCCGCGTCCGCTCGCATCGAGGGCGATCCAGCCGCCGGGTTGCCCGCGCCGCGCCCCTATCCCAGCCTCACGAAGCCGGGGCGGCGTTGGCTGCATGTGCGGCCCTATTGGGTGGGCTATAACACCACGACGCCGCCGGTTATATCGGCCGTGTTCTACGACGCGGCCAACATTCCGGGGCGCGCTTAAGCAGCGCCGCTCATTCGGACTCTGGTCACGCCTTACGATCCAACTTAACGTGAATCCTGGCACAGCTCTTGTCGTGACCCAGCGCTAGACGTAGCTATCCAGCACATCCAGCGTGCTTTCCCAGCCGATGCGATCGAAATTCTCCGCGATCCATTTGTCGGCGGTGTTGAAGCCCAACTCGTGCAGATGCTCCAGGAACGGGCGCTCGGTATTGAGCTTGCTGAGCGCGCCGTATTTCGCCAGCTCCGCCTCGGCGCCGATCTGGTGGAACCGGACCGCGGCATAGCGCTCGTCTTCGAGCGAGCCGCTCTCGATCAGGCTGGAGACGGTGGCGATGCCGTGCATCTCGCTGACCAAGGCCGAATTGAAGCTCATCTCGTTGATGCGGTTCAGGATGTCGCGCGTGGTCACCGGCACTTCCGGCCGGTTCATCGGGTTGATCTGGACGATGACCACGTCGCTGGACGAGCATTCATCGATCAGCGGATAGATCGCCGGATTGCCCAGATAGCCGCCGTCCCAATAGGCCTCGCCATCGATCTCGACCGCCTTGAACATCAGCGGCAGGCAGGCCGAGGCGAGCAGCGCCTTGGCGCTCAACTCCGGCGTCCGGAACAGCCGTGCCTTGCAGGTCCGGACGTTCGACGCGGTGACGAACAGCTTGATGACCGGATGCGCGCGCAACGCATCGAAATCGATCAGATCCTCCAGCAGATCGCTCAAGGGGTTGAGATCGAACGGATTGAGCTGGGTCGGCGACCAGAGGCGCGAGATGAAATCCATCATCATGAAATTCGGATCGGCATCGACCTGCCAAGGATCGGACAGGCCGGGCAGGCCGCGCAGGAAGCTGCGCGGCAGCGCGTTCAGATCGGCGATCCGGCGCCAGAACGCCGCCATCGCGTCGATCGCGCCCTGGCGGCTGCCCTTGATGAAACCGTCGGCGAACACGGCCAGGTTCATCGCCCCGGCACTGGTGCCGCTGATGCCGTCGATATAGAGCCGCGGCTCGGCGATCAGCCGATGCATCACGCCCCAGGTGAAGGCACCGTGGGAGCCGCCGCCCTGCAGCGCCAGGCTGATGTGCTTGACCCCCGGCCGGCTCGGCTTCTGCCGGCGCGGCAAGGGCACCCGGCTGGGCAGACTGCGATCGGACGGCGGCATCGGTGGAACTCTCCCAGGGGCGGCGATCGACGGTTCGAGCCTAGCTAACTGGCCCCCATTTGTCGTCGCACGATCTCGTCGTAGCGGCCGTCGGCGTGCAAGAGCGCCAGCCCCTCGTTGAAACGGCGCACGAGGTCGCCGGCACCCGGGTTGGCGCGGGCGGCGATCAGATAGAGCGAATGTTGGGAAACCGGCACGGCGGCGCGGTAGAACGGCGGCGCCGGGCCGAACAGGGCCGCGATCCGCCGGTCGAGCAGATCCACCGCGCCGACGAAAACATCGACCCGACCCCCGGCCAACTCCTTGAGGCACAGATCGGCCGTGGCCGGTTGCTCGATATGCACCGCCTTGCTCTCGATCAGGCCCGAAATCGGCTCGGACGTGCCGTAGCCGATCGGCAGGCACAGGCTCAGGCCCCGCAGGCTGTCCGGCCCGGTATATTGATGGCCGCTGCCGGTCCGGAACAGGGCGACCAGCACGATGTCGTAGATCGGATCGGAATAGAGCATCTCGGCTTCGCGCGGCGGCGAGCGGATGTAAGGGAAGGTCGCGTCGGCCGCCCCGATCAGCACGTCGGCATAGCCGCGTTTCCACGGTTCGAACTGCAGCACGTCGGTCGGCAGACCGGCCGCCGCGAAGGCGGCCTGGACCAACGCGCCGGTCAATCCGCCGGAGGGCAAGGACGGATCGGCGAACGGCGGATAGTCCGTCCCGGTGACGAGACGCACGGGCGCTGCCGAGGCCGACGCGCAAACCAGCGCCACCATCCATCCCGACAATAGGCAGGCCGTGCGTTTTTGAAACATCGAACCCTGGTCTCCCGGCGCTTTTAGCGTCGAAGCAGCGGTTCTATCTCACGCTCCCAGGCGGGCTTCGGCAAGCTCTATCGCCGACAACTCCGATCACCCCCGCCAGAACGGCTTTTCGCTTTCGCCCTCGGCATCGAGCCGGCTGACGCCGATATCGTGCAGCACATGGTCGCTCGCGCCCGCCAGCGCCCGGCGCTGTTCGGCCCGATCGCCCCAGTCGCCGATGGCGTCGAACAGGCGGACCGCAAGGGTCGACAGCGAGGCGCGGGGACCGGTCGACTTGGGCGTCAGTCGCGCATTGCCGGCCGTCATCGTCATTCTGCTCATGATCTTGTCCTCTGGGTCAGATCGTCTGATCGGAATATCGGATCGCATCGCCCAGGCGACAAACCAGTGTTTCTGATAGGATGGCTTAGCTGAGCTAAGCCATGGAGCTGTCATGTCGCGCCGTTTGCCCCCGCTGAACGCGCTGCGCGCCTTCGAGGCTGCGGCTCGGAATCTGAGCTTTCTCAAGGCAGCGGAAGAGCTTAACGTCACCGCCGGCGCCGTCAGCCAGCAGATCAAGACGCTCGAAGATCACCTAAGCCTGAAGCTGTTTCGCCGGCAGGCGCGGGGTGTGCTGCTGACCGACGCAGGGCAGCGCTACGGCAAACGCATCGGCGAGCTGCTGGATCAGATCGCCGCCGCGACGCGCGATCTGGGGCGCCAGAGCGGCGGCGCGGTGCTGACGGTGACGACCATGCCCAGCTTCGCCGCGCGCTGGCTGATCCCGCGCCTGGGCGCGTTCGGCCGGCTGCATCCGGCAATCGCGGTGCGCACGCTGGCCGACGACAAGCTCGCGACCTTCAAGGACGACGATGTCGATGTCGCGATCCGCTTCGGCGCCGGCCATTACGCCGGACTGACCGCCGATTTCCTGTTTCGCGAGGAGGTGTTTCCGGTCTGCAGTCCCCGGCTGCTCGAAGGCAGCGTGCCGCTGGAACGGCTGGAGGATCTGGCCCACCACACGCTGCTGCATGACGAGCCGCACCCGGGCCTGCATGAGCTGGAATGGAGCGCGTGGCTGGCAAAGCGCGGCATCCGCCATATCGACGCCCATCAGGGGCCGCGCTTCACCTATACCCACATGAGCCTGACCGCCGCCGCCATGGGCCAGGGGCTGGCGCTCGGCACCAGCGTGCTGTGCGCCGACGATCTGGACAGCGGCCGGCTGGTCCGGCCGTTTCCGGATAGGATCGTAGCCGAATTCGCCTATTACCTGGTGTTCCCGCCGATGGCGCTCGAGCGACCGCTGGTGGTCGCCTTCCGGGACTGGATACTGGAAGCCGCTGCCAGCTTTACGGCTTGAGTCCGGCCAGCGCGTGCTTGACCAGCTTCTTCATCACCGTCGGCAGGGCATGCTCGCCCAGCCGGTCCGGCCGGACCCAGACGCCGTCATGGCCATCGACCTGTCCGACCAGGATCGACAGTTCCAGATGGAAATGCGTGAAGGTATGGCCGACCGAACCGGCCAGCAATCGCCAGTCGGCCGCGATCGGCGCATGGGCCAGCGCCTGGGGTCCGCCCCACTGCGTCTCGACCCAAGGCGTCGATGGCAGTTCCATCAACCCGCCGAGCAATCCTTCGGGTGCGCGCTTGCGGATCAGGATCGCGCCGTCGTCGCGCTGGGCCCAGAACGCCACGCCATAGCGCGTCGGTCGCGCCGGTTTGGCCCGCTTCAGCGGCAGCCGCTCCGCGTCGCCCAGCCGATGGGCGAGGCAGGCGCGCTGCCACGGGCACAGCATGCAGCGCGGCTTGCGCGGGGTGCAGACCGTGGCGCCCAGGTCCATCACGGCCTGGGCATAATCGCCCGCCCGTCGCTGCGGCGTTAGCGCCGCCGCATGCCCCCGCAGGATCGGCTTCGCGTCGGGCAGCGGTACCTCGACCCGGCGCAGCCGCGCCATGACCCGCTCGATATTGCCGTCGAGCACGGTGGCATGCCGGTCGAACGCGATGGCCGCCACCGCCGCCGCCGTATAGGCGCCGATGCCGGGCAGGCTCAGCAGGCCCTCTTCCGTATCGGGGAACACACCGCCATGGCGTTCGGCCACCGCCTTGGCGCAGGCATGCAGGTTGCGGGCGCGGGCGTAATAGCCCAGACCTTGCCAGGCGTGCAGCACCTGGTCGATATCGGCGGCCGCCAGATCCCGGACCGTCGGCCAGCGCGACAGGAAGTCGCGGTAGTAAGGTCCGACGGTTGCGACGGTGGTCTGCTGCAGCATAATCTCGCTCAGCCAGATGGCGTAGGGGTCCGACCCTCGACCCGGCTCGGCGCGCCATGGCAGCACCCGGCGGTGCCGGTCGTACCAGGCGAGCATGGCGTCGGCCAGACCGGCGGCGTCCGAGGCCGGCGAGACAGGAACGGACGGGCGGGAATTGGGCGGCATGAGATGAAATCGATCGCGCTGAGTGTGTCGAAGATCGCCGCCCCCGTGCTCGGCCGGCGCGGTCTGGCCGAGGCTGAGATGATCCTCGGCTGGGCCGCCGTGGTCGGCGAGGATCTGGCGCGCGACACCCTGCCGATCAAACTCGCCTTCGGCAAGGGCGACCGCACCGACGGCACGCTGCATCTGAAGGTCGTCTCGGCCGCCGCGCCCGAGGTGCGTCATCGCGAACCGCAGATCATCGAACGGATCAACGGCTTCTTCGGCTATCGCGCAGTGGCGCATCTGAAACTGACCCAGGGCCCCCTGCCCAATGCCGCCCTGCCCGGCCCGAAACCGCCCCGGCCGCTCGCCGCCGCCGAAACGAAGGCGCTGGCCCACAGCCTGGACGGCATCGTCGATCCCGCGCTCAAAGCCGCGTTGGAACGTTGGGGCCAAGCCGTGCTGGGCGACCAGCCGGCACCGCTTGCACCCCGTAAAGAATCTCGATAACCTCTATATCTAGTGTTGGAGACGTTAATGCACCGCATTCTGTTGATCGCGCTGGCCTCGTTCGCCACGCTTGCCCAGGCCCAGGCCGCCGCTCCCGCGGCGGCGACATTGGTTGAGGCCGCCTCCACGGCGGCCGTGGTCGAGGTCGCCGCCGCCCCGGCCGCGATCCGTCCGGACGATGTCGTGCTGGGCAAGGCGGACGCGAAGATCACCGTGTTCGAATATGCCTCGCTGACCTGCCCGCATTGCGCCGATTTCGAGACCAAGACCTTTCCGAAGGTGCAGAAGGACTGGATCGATACCGGCAAGGTCCGCTGGGTGTTCCGCGATTTCCCGTTCGACCCGGTCGCGCTCAAGGCGCATGTCATCGCCCATTGCGGCGGCCCGGATAAGTTCTACGGCCTGCTCGAGGTGTTCTATGCCCAGCAGCGCAACTGGTACCGGACCGACGCCGACGCCGCGGTCGTGGAACTGACCAAGCTGACCAAGTTCGCCGGCATCTCGGAAGCCCAAGTCCAGGCCTGCCTGGCCGATACCAAGCTGTCGACCCTGGTCGTGACCAACCGCAAGTCGGGCGACGATGCGGGCGTCGATTCGACGCCGACCTTCTTCATCAACGGGTCGATGTCGACCGGCTTCAAGGAATACGACGAGTTCCAGAAGCTGCTCGCCGACGCCTCCTGACCGATCCCGGAGGGTCCGACGCGACTTGCAGTTCACCAAGCTCCGCCTTAGCGGCTTCAAGTCGTTCGTCGAACCCACCGAGCTGCTGATCGAGGCCGGGCTGACCGGCATCGTCGGCCCGAACGGCTGCGGCAAATCCAATCTGGTCGAAGCGCTGCAATGGGTGATGGGCGAAACCTCCGCCCGACGCCTGCGCGGCGGCGACATGGACGACGTCATCTTCGGCGGCACCACGACCAAGCCGGCGCGCAACGTCGCGTCGGTCTCGGTCCGGATGGACAATACCGACCGCACCGCGCCGGCCCTGCTGAACGACCAGGACGAGCTGGAGATCGAGCGCCGGATCGATCGCGGCAAGGGCTCGACCTACCGGGTCAATGCGCGCGAGACCCGGGCCAAAGACGTCCAGCTGCTGTTCGCCGACGCCTCGTCTGGCGCCGGCTCCTCGGCCCTGGTCGGCCAGGGCCGGATCGGCTGGCTGATCAACGCCAAGCCGAACGAACGCCGGCTGCTGCTCGAAGAGGCCGCCGGCATCGGCGGGCTGCAGTCGCGTCGCCACGAGGCGGAGCTGAAGCTTGCCGCCGCCGAGACCAACCTCACCCGCCTGGAAGACGTGGCCCTGGCGCTCGACACCCAGATCGAGCGGCTGCGCAAGCAGGCGCGCCAAGCCGAGCGCTATCGCCGCCTGTCGGACCAGATCCGCAAGGCCGAAGCCCTGGTGCTGCACCGCGCCTGGTGCGACCAGACCCAGCGCCTGTCGAGCGCGACCCGCCGCCTGGCCGAGGCCGAGGCGCGCGTCGCCGCCGGCGCCGAAGCGGCCGAGACCGCCCAGGCGCTGCGCATCGAAGCGCAGGAGGCCCTGCCCGGGTTGCGTCAGGCCGCGTCCGACGCGCGCCATACGGTCGAGCGGCTGGCGGCCGGCCTGGCGTCGCTCGCCGCCGAAACCACCCGAGTGGCCCAAGCGCTGCGGGACAATCAGCATCGGTTGGCGCTGCTCGATCAGGATATCCAGCGCGAAAAGCGCCTGGCCGCCGAAGCGGGTTCGTCGTTGGCCCGCCTGCATGGCGAGCGCGACGGCCTGGCAGCCCAGCAGGACGGCGAGGCGGACGAGCAGCAGACCGCGTCGGAGCTGGTGTTCGCCGCCAAGAACGCGGTCAGCCTGGCCGAGGCCGGGTTGAGTCAGGCCACATCCCGCGCCGCCGCTCGCGACGCCGAGCGCACCGCCCTGGTCCGGCGCCTCGCGACGATCGAGGAACGCCGGCTGCGCCTGAAGCGGCAATGGGCCGAGGCCGAGGCCAAGACGCGCGAGCTGGATCTGCTCGCCATCGGTCCCGAACGCCTGGCCGAGGCCGCCGCCGAGGTGGCGGAGGCCGAGGAAGCGCTCGCCGTGGCGCGCGAGAGGACCGAAGCGGCCGAGAGTGCGATCGAGCTGGCCCAGCAAGCCGAGGCCGAGGCGCGCGGCCCCGTCCAGGCCGCCGAGCGCCGGACCGTCAAGCTGCACGCCGAGATCGACGGGCTGCGTGCCGTGGTTGCCTCCGGCACGACCAAGGGCTTCGCGCCGGTGCTGGACCAGGTCCGCGTCGGCAAGGGCCTGGAAAAGGCGCTGGGCGCCGCGCTGGGCGACGATCTGTCGGCGGCGCTGGATGCCGGTGCCGCGATCCATTGGGCGGCCTTGCCGGACGAAGCCGGTCCGGTCGCGCCGCTGCCGGAGGACGCCCAGCCGTTCGATCGTTTCGTCGAAGCGCCCGCGGCGCTGGCCCGTCGCCTGAAGCGGATCGGCCTGGTCGCCGACGCCGAGACCGGCCGGCGGCTGCAGCCGGCCTTGACCCCCGGCCAGCGGCTGGCGACCCGCGACGGCGCGGTCTGGCGCTGGGACGGGTTGACCATCGCCGCCGGCGCACCCAGCGCCGCCGCGACGCGCCTGGCCCAGCGCAACCACCTGATCGACCTGGAAGCCGAACGCGATGCCGCCGCCGTCGAACTCGGCCGGCTGCAGGAGGCCCATCGCCGCACCCAGCAGGCGGTCGAGGCCGCCCAGGCGCAGGATCGTGCCGCGCGCGACGCGACCCGCACCGCGACCCAGCGCATCGCCGCGGCGCGCAACGCCGAGGCCAATCTGACGGCGCAGGCCAATGCCGCCCAGGCGCGCCATCAGGCCGCGACCGAGGCCAAGACGCGCCTCGCCCAGGAGTTGGTCGAAAGCGACGCCCAGACCGACGAGGCCGAGACGGAGCGTCTGGCGCTGCCCGATCCGGCGCTCGATGCCCGCGAGGTCGAACGGCTGCGCGCCGAGGTCGGCCGGCTGCGTGCCGAGGAAAGCCTGCAGCAGCGGGAGCTGGACCGGCTGGTGCGCGACGCGCAGAACCGGCGCAATCGCCTGGCCTCGATCGAGATCGAGGCCCGCGCCTGGATCGACCGGCTGGAGGGTGCCGCGGTCCAGCAGGCCGAGTTGGACACGCGGCGCGGTGCGCTCGACGCCGAGATCGAGCAGTTGGCGATCCGGCCGGAAGAACTGGCCGCGGAACAGCTGGAGCTGGAAGACCGCATCGCCGAGGCACGCGAGGCCGCCGAGACGATCGCGACCGGCCTGCGTCAATCCGAGACGGCCGCCGGCGAGGCCGAGCGCGCGTTCGAGGCCGCCAACCGCATGCTGGGCGAGGCGCGCGAGGATCGCGTCCGCGCCGAGGCCGGGTTCGAGCAGGCGACCGAGGCGCTCGCCACCGCGACCCAGCGCATCCGGGACGCGTTCGAGACCCTGCCGGCGCAACTGCCGGCCCTAGCCGAGATCCCCGAGCAGCCGGGCGACGAGCCCCCGGCCGAGCTGGAGGCCCGTTTCGACCGGCTGAAGCGCGAGCGCGAGGCGATCGGCCCGGTCAATCTGATGGCCGAGACCGAGATGGCGCAATTGTCCGAGGAGCTGGACACGATCCGGCGCGAGTCGGCCGACCTGACCGCCGCGATCGCGCGGCTGCGCCAGGCGATCCAGCAATTGAACCGCGAGGGCCGCGAGCGCCTGACCCAGGCGTTCGAGGCGGTCAACGGCCATTTCCAGGATCTGTTCGTCCGCCTGTTCGGCGGCGGCCGGGCGTATTTGGAGCTGGTCCAGCACGAGACCGACCCGTTGCAGGCGGGCCTCGAGATCATGGCGAGCCCGCCCGGCAAGAAGCTGCAGGTGCTGTCGCTGCTGTCGGGTGGCGAGCGCGCGCTGACCGCGCTGGCGCTGGTCTTCGCCGTGTTCCTGACCAATCCGGCGCCGATCTGCGTGCTGGACGAGGTCGATGCCCCGCTCGACGACGCCAATGTCGAGCGCTTCATCAATCTGGTGCGCGAGATCGGCCAGCGCACCGGCACGCGCTTCCTGATCATCACCCATCATCGCGTGTCGATGGCGCGGATGGATCGGCTCTATGGCGTGACCATGGCCGAGAAGGGCGTGTCGCAGCTGGTTTCGGTCGAGCTGTCGAGCGCCGATCGGCTGCGTCAGAGCGCTTGATTGCGGACCCGGGAAACCGGGTAAAAACCGAGTGGCTGCCGCGCGTTTCGGCCATGCGGCGGCCTGCGGCGTTTCGCCTTGACAGCCGGTTTTGGCAGCACCTATGTTCCGCCGCGTCTTTTTGGCCGAAAGGCTATGGCTCTATGCCTGATTCTGACAAGCCCGACCCGCTCGAAGGGTTGGCGGCCCGCATCGCGGAAGCGCGCGGCCGTCGACAGGTTCGAACGGAGGGGGGCGGAAACCGGGATGAATCCACGGGCCGCTTCATGAGCATGGCGATGCGGATCGGCGTCGAGCTGGTGGCGGCCTTGGTCGTCGCCATGGGGGCGGGCTGGCTGCTGGATCGGTGGCTCGGCACGAAACCGTGGCTGATGATCGTGTTTTTCTTTCTGGGCTCCGCGGCCGGCATCATGAATGTCTATCGCGCGGTCAACGGTCTGGGTCTGGCGGCTGGATACAAGCGGCCGGACGAAGAGGGGCGGGAATGAGTCTGATCAACAAAGGCGGGCATGACCGTGGCTGAAAGTCCGCTCGAACAGTTCAAGATCGAACGTCTGGCCGAATTCCATATCGGCGGCTATGACGCGTCCTTCACCAATTCGTCGCTGTTGATGGTCGTCGCCGTCGTCGCGATCACCGCCTTCCTCGTGCTGGGCAGCGCCAAGTCGGCGCTGGTGCCGGGCCGCTGGCAGTCGATGACCGAGCTGGCCTACGAATTCATCGCCAACATGGTGCATGAGAATGCCGGCACCGCCGGCATGAAGTATTTCCCGTGGGTCTTCTCGATCTTCATGTTCGTGCTGTTCGGCAACCTGCTGGGCATGATCCCCTACAGCTTCACTTTCACCAGCCACATCGTGGTGACCTTCGCGCTGGCCGCGATGGTGTTCGTGACCGTGACGCTGATCGCGCTGTTCCGCCATGGGTTCAAGTTCTTCGGCTTCTTCTTCCCGCACGGTGCGCCGATCGCGATGGCGCCGCTGATCGTGCCGATCGAGATCCTGTCCTATCTCTCGCGCCCGGTCAGCCTGTCGATCCGACTGTTCGCCAACATGATGGCCGGCCACACCATGCTGTTCGTGTTCGGCACCTTCACCGTCGCGCTGGGCGTGTTCGGCGTGCTGCCGTTCGCGGTCAATATCGCGCTGATCCTGTTCGAATTCCTGGTCGCGGTCCTGCAGGCTTACGTCTTCACGATCCTGACCTGCCTCTACCTGAAGGACGCGATCGAGCTGCACTAGGGCTCGGTCACACGCTTCGGGATCTCCAATCGGCGTCGATGGCCAAACAAGCCCCATCGGCGCCGGTTTCATGACAAACGAAAAGCCTAAGAGGACTAAAAAATGGACGTTCAAGCCGCTCGGTATATTGGTGCAGGCCTCGCCGTCATCGCCCTGATGGGCGTCGGCGTCGGTATCGGCAACATCTTCGCCACGCTGATCAGCTCGGTTGCCCGCAACCCGGCCTCGCGCAACCAGGTGTTCGGTATCGGCATTCTGGGCTTCGCGCTGACGGAAGCCGTTGCCCTGTTCGCTCTGCTGATCGCGTTCCTGATCCTCTTCGCTTAAAGCATTCGCATCTCGCCGGACGGTGCTAAGAACGCCGTCCGGCAAATGCCTATGGACGACCCTGGATTTCCGGAGCGCCCGCCATGCCGCAACTCGACCCGACATCGTTTTCGCCGCAGCTGATCTGGCTGGCGATCACGTTTGTCGTCCTTTTCTTCCTGATGGCCAAAGTGGCCCTGCCGCGCGTCGGCATCGCCATCGAGCGCCGCAAGGATCAGATCGACGGCGACCTCGACCGGGCGACCAAGCTCAAGGCCGAGATCGACATCGTCATCCAGGCCTATGAGCGGGCATTGACCGAAGCGCGCGCGCAAGCCAACGCCACGGTCAACGAAACCAAGGACCGGCTGACCGAGATCGCGTCCAAGCGTCAGGCGGCGGCGATCGCGGCTCTGGCCGAGAAGACCGCCACGGCCGAGACCCGGATCGCGGCGGCCAAGGCCGACGCGCTGGCCAACGTCCGCACCATCGCGCTCGAGGCGGCCCGTGCCGCCACCAGCCGGCTGATCGGCGGCGACCTCGACGAGACGCAGATCGGCGCGACCGTCGACCAAGTGATGAAGGGCCGCGCGTAATGGAACTGTTCCGCGACGTCGAGTTCTGGATCGCGCTTGCCTTCATCGTGGCAGTGGTGGTCCTGGTCAAGAAGGCCGGTCCCGGCATCACCGGCGGGCTCGATGCCCGTGCGGCGCGGATCAAGGCCGAGATCGAGGAAGCCAAGCGCCTGCGCGCCGAGGCCGAGGCGACGCTCGCCGAGTATCAGCGCAAGCAGCGCGACGCGCTGGCCGAGGCGCAGACCATCGTCGCCCGCGCCAAGGAAGATGCCGAGCGCATCGGCCGCGAGGCCGAGATCGAGCTCGACGCGGCGCTGAAGCGGCGCGAGGCCTCGACCCTCGACAAGATCGCCCAGGCGGAAGCCAAGGCGTTGGCCGAGGTGCGCAACGTCGCGGTCGATGTCGCGATCGAGACGACCAAGCTGCTGCTGTTGAAGAGCCTGGACAAGAAGCGCGCCTCGCTGCTGATCGATCAGGCGATCGAAGAGCTGCCGCAGCGCCTGCATTAGGCTTGGCCGATCCGGCCGAAACGAACAAACCGCTCCGGGGTCCTGCCTCGGGGCGGTTTTCTTTTGCGGATCATGGCATAAGAGGGCGGCTCACGCGACGGAGGTCACCCCCTGCTCGATTATCTCGGCCATGCCGGCGGACAAATCTTCGCCGAGGCGCACCTGCTGCTGGCGATCCCCGTGACGCTGCATGTGCTGCTGCGCAAGCGCGACATCGGCGGCTCGATCGGCTGGATCGGCATCGCCTGGCTGGCCCCGATCCTGGGCTCGCTGCTGTATCTGGTGTTCGGCATCAACCGGGTGACCCGGCGTGCCCATCGCTTGCGCGCGCGCCGGCCCTGGCACGGCTCGGGCGACCGGCAGCAGGCACCGATCGAGCGCACCGACCATCTGGCCCCGCTCGACCGGACCGCGCGGCGCTTGACCCGCCGGCCGGCCGAAGGCGGCAATCGCGTGACGCTGCTGCGCAACGGCGACGAGGCCTATCCGGCGATGATCGCCGCGATCGGCCAGGCCCGGACCAGCATCGCGCTGTCGAGCTACATCTTCAGGGCCGACGCCGCCGGCAATGCCGTGATCCAAGCGCTGGCCGCCGCCCACGCCCGCGGCGTCACCGTGCGCGTGCTGATCGACGGGGTCGGCAGCGGCTATTTCTGGACTGGCGCCTATCGCCGCCTGCGGCGCGCCGGTGTGCCGGCCGCCCGTTTCCTGCATTCCCACCTGCCCTGGCGCATGCCGTTCATCAATCTCCGGACCCATAAGAAGATCCTGTGCATCGACGGCCGCCTGGGCTTCACCGGCGGTCTCAACATCGCCGAGGAAAACCTGGTCGCCGACGCCGATCCGGCGGCCGACGAGCCCGACGATCTGGTGCGCGACACGCATTTCCGCATCGAAGGGCCGGTCGTCGCCCAATTGACCGACGCCTTCGCCGAGGATTGGGTCTTCACCACCGGCGAGACCCTGGCCGGCGCGCATTGGTTTCCGGAACCCGAGCCGGTCGGCACCACGGTCGCGCGCGTCGTGACCTCGGGCCCGGATCAGGATCTAGAAAAGATCGAATATCTGGCGCTGCAGGCGATCGGCTGCGCCCAGCATTCGATCCGCATCATGACGCCCTATTTCCTGCCCGACGACCGCATGCTGACCGCCCTCGGCCTGGCCGTGCTGCGCGGCGTGCGCGTCGATGTCATCGTACCGCAGAAGAGCGACCACCGGGTCGTCGACTGGGCCTTCCGTGCCCAGATCGGCCCGCTGGCCGCGACCGGCGCCAAGATCTGGCGCAGCCCGCCGCCGTTCGAGCATTCCAAGCTGATGACGGTCGACGGGCTGTGGTGCCTGATCGGCAGCTCGAACTGGGACATGCGCAGCTTTCGCCTGAATTTCGAGTTGAACATGGAGGTCTACGACCAGGACCTGGCCGCCCGGCTCGACCAGTTCATGATCCGCGCCCAGCGCCGGCGCCTCTCCGTCCGCCGCCTGGTGAAACGCGGCCTGCCCTGGCGGCTCAGGGATGCCGCGGCCCGGCTGATGCTGCCGTATCTCTAGCGGCAGGACCGACACACCCGTGAAACCAATCCCCATGGTGTGAAACCAACCATTCGCACTTTGCCTCGCCCGTGCCACGCTCATGCCCGAATCGCTTTCGTAATATCTTCCCGGGCAAGGGATTTTCGGGGATCGTGATGGAGCAGGCCCATCAGTTCGTGTTCATCGGGTCGCTGCTGCTGCTCGCCGGCATCGTCGCCGGCGTGCTGTCGAGCCGCGTGGGCGCGCCGCTGCTGCTGGCCTTCCTGGCGCTGGGCATGGTCGCCGGCGTCGACGGGCTGGGCCTGCATTTCACCTCGACCGGTGCGGCCTATCTGATCGGCAGCGCCGCACTTGCCATCATCCTGTTCGACGGCGGGCTGCACACGCGCCGGCGCGTGTTCAAGCTCGCGCTCGGCCCCTCGGTCGTGCTGGCCAGCGTCGGCGTCGCCATCACGGCCTCCATCGCCGGCTCGGCCGCCGTGTTCCTGCTGCATCTGGGCTGGACCCAGGGGCTGCTGATCGGCGCGATCGTCTCTTCGACCGACGCCGCCGCCGTGTTCCTGCTGCTGCACCAGCGCGGGCGCGACATCAGCCAGCGCGTCGCCGCCACGCTGGAGACCGAGGCCGGGTTCAACGACCCGTTCGCCGTGTTCCTGACCACGACGCTGGTGGCACTCGTCTCCGGCCACGACACCCAGTCCTTCGCCGAGCTGCTGCTGCATCTGGTCCGTCAGGCGGTGCTGGGTGCCGCGATCGGCATCGCCGGCGGCATGCTGCTGGTCCAGCTGGTCAATCGCCTGACGCTGGCCGGCGGGTTGCAGCCGATCCTGGCGATGGCGGCGGCGCTGTGCCTGTTCGCCGGCACCCAGCTGATCGAGGGCTCCGGCTTTCTCGCGGTCTATCTGGCCGGTCTCATCGCCGGCAACAGCCGGCTGAAATCGAGCCAGACCATCTTGCGCTTCCACGAGGGCATGGCGTGGCTGAGCCAGCTCGTGCTGTTCATCATGCTGGGCCTGCTGGTCGTGCCGCATCATCTGCTGCCCCAGGCGCCGGCGGCGCTGGGCGTGGCGCTGGTGCTGATCCTGGTCGCGCGGCCGGTCGCGGTCTGGATCTGCCTGACGCCGTTCCGCTTCAGCGTGCAGGAACGGCTGTTCGTGGCCTGGGTCGGCTTGCGCGGCGCGGTGCCGATCTTTCTGGCGATGATCCCGACGCTGGCCCGGCTGCCGCAGTCGGAGACCTATTTCCATGTGGCCTTCCTGGTCGTGCTCGCCTCGCTGGTGCTGCAGGGCTGGACCGTGGCGCCGGCCGCCCGCTGGCTGCGGCTGGAGATGCCGAGCGACAAGCATCACGGCCATCGGCTGGATCTGGAGATCGCGGCGGCCGGATCGCGTGAGATTTCGGCCTATCGCGTGCCGTCCGGCGCGCCGGCGCTGGATCGCTCGTTCGAGCAGCTGCCGCTGCCCCGGCGCACGCGCCTGATCGCCGTGCTGCGCGACGGTGTCGTCATGAACCGCGCCCAGCTCGACCGGCTGCAGCCGAACGACGTGGTGCTGGCGCTGACCCCGCCCGAGACGACCGAGGTGCTGAACCGGCTGTTCGCCGAGCGGGCCGGGCCGCTGTCCGACTCGGCGCTGGGCGATTTCGTACTGGATCCGGCCGTGCCGATGGCGAGTTTCGTCGATCTCTACGGCCTGCCCGCCACCCTGGGCGATCGCGCCAAACCGGTCGGCGTGTTCCTGCGCCAGCGCATCGGCCGGCGCCCGGTGATCGGCGACCGGGTGCATCTGGGCCTGGTCGATCTGATCGTGCGCGAATTGGACGGCGACCGGATCACCGAGATCGGCGTCGTGCTGGAGCCGGAACGCGACCCGCTCGACGGCGTCAGCATCCGCCGCCGCCTGAAAGGCATCGCCAGCGGCGCGCGGCAAGCCATCAAACGACGACGCGGCGTCGCCGTAGCAGCGCCGCCGCCATCAGACGGCGCGTAACGGCGCCTTACTTCTTCCCGGGCCATTGAGGCCCCGCGCCCCCTGGCGCGAGCCAAGCTTGCGGACGCAAGCGCCCGGCGCCTGAGGGCTTACCGAAAAAGCACTGGCGAACATCGTTCGTCAGTGCCCCCCGCGATTATACGACAGCTCTTCCTGGGTCAGCTGGAAGCCGACCTCGATCCGGTATTTGCCGGCCTGCTTGAGGTCCTTCAGCGGAATGCGCTGGGTGATCGTCTCGATCGAGCCGCGCCGCGTCTGATTGTCGGCGAAGGCGATCGGGGCCGGGAAGACCTGCTTGGCCACGATCGTGTCGTCCTGATTCAAGATCGCGACGAAATAGGCGAAATCCCCGGTCCGGTCGACCGCCGCAGGCCCCAGCCGCGCGATCAGCGAGACGTTCATGTCGACCGTCACGCCCTGCTTGTCGAACGTGCACTGGCCCTTGGCGTCGGTCAGCAGCGCCGTGACCGTGACATTGGCGAAGTCGGTGCCCGCACCGGCGAAATGCGAGACATGCGACAGATCGTCCGGAATGGAGACGACGGGGCATTTGTCGTCGTCGTAGTCGCCATGGAACCAGCTGCAGCCGGAGAGCGCGCCCCCGACGGCGAGAATCAGCGCGAGAGGCGCCACTCGACGCGCGAGCGTGCGGCGGAAGGAAGACTGAACGGGCATGGATGACCTAGATCGCGTTGGGCTGTCGTTGAGGGACCGGCCGGTCAGTGCGAGACGCACCATGGAGAAGCGGCCGGATTGTAAGGGGCGACGCTCGTCCGCACAAGAGTACCGGCGGTGACATCCTGTTTCGCCCTTGTTCGACAGCCCCTTGATGCCGTTCAATGGTGCCCTGGGCCGGAGCTGGATCCGGCGACCCGTCCTGGAGCTCGTCCAAGCAAGATGGCCGTCTATACCGATGTCTCCGACGGGGAACTGACCCAATTCATCGCCGAATATGATTTGGGCGCCGTGCTCGCCTGCAAGGGTATCGCCGAGGGCGTCGAGAATTCCAACTATCTGATCCAGACCGAGCAGGCGAGCTTCATCCTGACTTTGTACGAGAAGCGGGTAAAGGAGGCGGATCTGCCGTTCTTCCTGGGCCTGATGGAGCATCTGGCTGCCGCCGGCTTCGTCTGTCCGACGCCGATCAAGGGGCGCGACGGCACGGTGCTGCGCCGGCTGTGCGGCCGGCCCGCCGTGCTGATCAGCTTTCTGGAAGGATTGTGGCCGCGCACGGTCGAGCCGTTCCATTGCACCGGCGTCGGCGACGCGCTGGCCCGCTTTCATCTGGCCGGCGCCGATTTCCCGATGCGGCGCACCAACGACCTGTCCCTGCCCGGCTGGCGCCGCCTGGTCGAGGCAACCCGCGACCGGGCCGACGAGGTCGCCCCCGGCCTGGCGGCCGAGCTGGAGACCGAGCTTTCGGCGCTGGAAGCGATCTGGCCGAAAGATCTGCCGACCGGCGTCTGCCATGCCGACCTGTTTCCGGACAATGTGTTCTTCCGCGACGAGGCCGTCTCGGGCGTGATCGATTTCTATTTCGCCTGCACCGAGTTCCTGGTCTACGACCTGGCGATCTGCCTCAATGCCTGGAGCTTCGACGGCGAGTCGCGATTCAACCCGGCCAAGGCCGCGGCCCTGGTCCAGGCCTATCAGGCGCGCCGGCCGTTGAGCGCGGCCGAGCGGCTGGCGCTGCCGGTGCTGGCGCGCGGCAGCGCGCTTCGCTTTCTGCTGACCAGGCTCTATGACTGGCTCTATCAGCAGCCGGGCGCGCTGGTTCGACCGAAGGACCCGCGCGAATATCTGCAGAAATTGCGTTTCCACCGAACGATCAGCCACGCGGAACACTATGGACTCTAACGAACTGCCGACCGTCGACATCTTCACGGACGGGGCCTGCAGCGGCAACCCGGGTCCCGGCGGCTGGGGCGCCATCCTGCGCTTCGGGGCGACCGAAAAAGAGCTGCATGGCGGCGAGAATCCTACGACCAACAACCGGATGGAGATGACCGCCGCGGTCCAGGCGCTGAGCGCGCTGAAGCGCCCGGCGCTGGTCAAGCTGCATACCGACAGCCAATATCTGAAGGACGGCATCACGCGCTTCATCCATGGCTGGAAGCGCAACGGCTGGAAGACCGCCGATAAGAAACCGGTCAAGAACATCGATCTGTGGCTGGCGCTGGAAGTGGCGCTGAAGGGCCATCAGATCGAATGGATCTGGGTCAAGGGCCATGCCGGCCATGCCGAGAACGAACGGGCCGACGCGCTCGCCCGTCTGGGCGTGGTCGAGGTCCGCCAGGCGGCGCTCGCCAAGGCAAGCGCCGTCTAAGCGGCTTTCTTTAGAGCGCGGCCAGAATCGTTTCGGCGGTCGAGACCTCGAACGCACCCGGCTTCTCGACGTTCAGCACCTGCACGACGCCATCGTCGATCACCATGGCATAGCGCTGCGAGCGCGTGCCCATGCCGTAGGCGTTGAAATCGGCGTCGAGCCCGACCGCCTTGGTGAAATCGGCATTGCCGTCGGCCAGCATCAAGACCTTGTCTTCGGCCTTCTGGTCCTTGCCCCAGGCGCCCATGACGAAGGCGTCATTGACCGACAGGCAGGCGATCAGGTCGACGCCCTTGGCCGACAGCGCCTCGAAATTGCCGACGAAGCCCGGGACGTGCTTGGCCGAGCAGGTCGGCGTGAAGGCGCCCGGCAGGGCGAACAGCACGACCTTCTTGCCGGCGAACAGCTCGTCCGACAGCACGTCCTTCGGGCCGTCGGCCGTCATATGCTTGAGCTTCACCGACGGGATCTTGTCACCGATCTTGATCGTCATGGCGCGCGCGTCCTTTTTGGTTGGGATGGGAAGGTGGAACGGAAAAGTTCGGCCGCGACCTTAGCCGCGGCGTTCGACAAAATCACGCGTTCAGGATTTGGCGCCGCCCCTGGCTTTGGCAAGGGCGTCTTCGACCGCGCCGCCGGTCAGCACTTCCGAGAGCGGCAGGCCATCGGGCGCGCCCGGGCCATAGACCATGTTGAACGGAATGCCGAAGCGACCGTAGCGCTTCAGGAAATCGGCGATGGCCGGGTCGGGCCGGGTCCAGTCGGCACGCATCGCCACCACGCCGCCGGCGCCGAGCGCCGCCTTCACCTCGGGCTGGTCCAGCACCAGCCGCTCGTTGACCTGACAGGTCAGGCACCAGCTTGCCGTCACATCGACGAACACGACCCGACCCTGGGCGACGGCCGGGCCGATCGCCGCCGGGTCGAACCGCGTCCAGCCGGCACCGAGCGCGGCCGCAGCGCCGGTCCGCACCAGAAACGCCGGCGGCGCCAGCATGCCGAGCAGCAGAACGGCCGAGGTCAGGGCGAAAGTCCGGCCGAGCCGCGGCCGCCGATGGCCGAGTGCCAGCGTCAGCGTCGCCGCCAGGCCCAGCGCCGCGACCAGGCCGGCCGCGACGAACCCGGCCTGTTCGGCCAGCACCCAGACGAGCCACAGCGCCGTGCCGACGAGCAGCAGGCCCAGGATCCGGCGCAGGGTCAGCATCCAGCGGCCGGGGCGCGGCAGGAAGCGGGCGAGCGACGGCACGGCGGCCACGACCAGATAGGGCAGCGCCAGGCCGATGCCGAGGCAGGCGAAGACGATCAGGATATCGGCCGGGCCGCCGGCCAGCGCGAAGCCCACCGCCGTTCCAAGGAACGGCGCCGAGCACGGCGTCGCCAGCAAGGTCGCGAAGGCACCGGAAATGAAGCTGCCGGCAAGCGACGACCCGCCGCCCTGGAGCCGTCCGGCAAGCCACCAGGGCAGCTGGATCTCGAACCAGCCCATCAGGTTGCAGGCGAACAGGGTAACGAGCGCCGCCAGCGCCGCGAGGAACACCGGCTCCTGGAACTGCACGCCCCAGCCGATCGACAGACCGGCGGATTTCGCCGCGATCAGCGCCGCCGCCATCGCCAGGAACGAGGTGAGGATACCGGCGGCGGTGGCGAGGAAGCTGGCGCGGAGCCGCTGGCGCCCATGGCCCGCCTCGCCGATCAGCGCCAGCAGCTTGATCGACAGGACCGGCAGCACGCAGGGCATGAAATTCAGGATGAAGCCGCCCAGGACCGCGACCGCCATGACCAGCAGCAGATCGGCCAGGCCGGGGCCAGGATCGGCGAGCGGCATCGCCGCCAGGGTGACGGTCGCCGCGCGCGGCGCTTCCACCGGCGCGGTCCGGTCGATCACCGTCAGGGTCAACGGCTTGCCCAGCAGCGTCGCCAGCTTGTCCGCGCCATCGAGCACCGGCAGGATCAGATGGGTTTCGAGCCCGCTACCGGCCAGGGTCGGCGGACCGAACACGACCGGCCCGGCATCTTCGACGATCGCGTCGGGCCGCCCGAGCGCCGGCGTCGCGCGCAAGGTAATATCGAGCCGGGCCGATTTTCCGCTGCCGCCGATCCTGGCCGCTTCGAGCGTCAGGCCGCCGGCGCTGCCGTCGCCTGGCACGCGCGCCTGGAACCGGCCGATCAGATCGCCATAGGGCCCCGGCCCTTCGAGTCCGGCCGGCACAACCAGATCGAGCGTCACATTATTGGGCACGCACAGCTCGCGGCAGGTCAGGAAATCGACCGCCGCCTTCAGGTGGACCGGGGCGCCGGCCGTGGGCACGGTGACGCCGGCCGGCAGCAGGACATCGCCCTCGTAGCCGAAGGTCTCGAGGCCGGACAGTTCGAACCGCTCGGGCACCGGCCAGGCGAAATCGCCGACGGTCGCGTTCTCCGAGCCGGCCCAATCGACCGTCGGCGGCAATCCTGCATCGCCGGGCGACCGCCAATAGATTTTCCAGCCGGGCTGCAGCTTGAAATCGAGCCCCAGGCGCAGCGCGCCGTCCGGGCCCGGCGAGACGACGAGCCGGGCGGCGCCCTGGTCGGTCCGGGCCCAGTCGGACGCGTAATCCTCCGCCCGGGCGGGACCGGCAGCGAGCAGGGACAGGACGAGCAGCGCGGGCAAGAACCGGTAAAACATGATGATCTTCTTGTACCGCAACGGCGCCCAAGTCCAGGTTCAACTTGTCGCGACCAGCGGCCCCCGACCGTTGCCGCTTGCGGGCACGGGGGTGCGGCGCTATCTGTTAAGGCATGCGACGTACGGCAATCCCTTCGAAGACCCTCCAAGCGAGTCCCGAGATGCCGGGGAGCGGCTATCTGACCGGGCAGTTGCTCATCGCCATGCCGCAGATGCGCGACATCCGCTTCCACAAGTCGGTGATCTACCTGTGCGCCCACACGTCCGACGGCGCCATGGGCCTGGTCATCAACAAGACGCTCGACAGCCTGACCGTGCCCGAACTGATGGAGCATCTGTCGGTCGAGACCGGGAGCGACCTGACTCCGACCAAAGTGCATTTCGGCGGCCCGGTCGAGACCGCGCGCGGCTTCGTGCTGCATAGCTGCGACTATGTCGAGGAAGGCACGCTGGTCGTCGGCCATGATCTGGCGCTGACCGCGACGCTCGATATCCTGCGCGCCATCGGTCGCGGTACGGGTCCGCGCCAGACCTTGCTGGCGCTTGGCTATGCCGGCTGGGGTCCGGGGCAGCTGGATATCGAGATCCAGAGCAACAGCTGGCTGCATGCGCCGGCCGACGAAGCCATCGTGTTCGATCATGTCCACGACACGAAATGGGAACGCGCGATCAGCCGGCTGGGCATCGATGCCCGCATGCTGTCGACCGAAGCTGGACACGCCTGAGGCGTATTCCAATCCTGGTTCATCTTTCCGATGAATTAACAAACCCTGATCCATAGTCGATCCTGGTCGCTTCGAGCCGTTCTTTCGAAATGGCCGCCTCGTCTCGTTTCGTTTTCGGTCGAAAGAGCTGAAATGGCTGATAAGGCCTTAGCCGACCAGGAAATTCAGTCGATTCTTCAGACCTTCGTCGCCCGCGCGAAGGAGACTGTCCTCATCACCGACGCCGAATTGGACGCACCGGGCGGGCCGCTCATCCAATATGCCAACGATGCGGTCGAAGCGACGTCCGGCTACCGCCCCCGCGAGTTGGTCGGCCAACGCCTGGGCGTGCTCTATCCGGTCGAGGTGCTGCCGCAGCTGATCGCCCAGATGCGCGAGACCGCCCACTCCGGCAAGCAGGTCGAGATCGAGGCCCTGGCAACGACCAAGGCCGGCAAGCCGCACTGGATGCAGGTCAGCAGCATCGCCATCCTGACGCCGACCGGAACGCCCAGCCATTTCGTCCGCATGGGGCAGGACATCACCGCGCGAAAACGAGCGGAATCCGAGCGGGAAACGACCCAGCGGCTGCTCGCCTCGGTGTTCGGCATCCTCGACCAGGCCCTGGCCGTGATCGACGATCACGGCCGGGTCGCCATGGTCAATACCGCCGTCACGAAGCAGTTCGGCTGGGGCGTGTTCGATCTGATCGGCAAGCCGTTCACCGAGATCATCAATCCGGCCGAGCGGCCGACCGTCGAGCGTCAGCTGGCGGCCGGCGACGAGATGACCTGCCGGATGTCGGTCCAGCTGCGCCATCGCAAGGGCGACCTGCTGCCAGGCGAGATCGCGGTGACGACGATTCCGCAGCCGGACGGCCGCCCCTATCGCGTCATGATGCTGACGCAGCGGGCGGAATTGCCGGCCGACAAGGGTTTTGCGGACGCCGTCCGCCTGGCGCTGCAGAACGCCGGCAAAAAGGGCGCCATTGTCGCCGGCAAGGTCCAGCTGGTCGGGCTGGCCGAAGTCCGCGCCGCCATCGGCGACCGGTGGCCGGCCGTCGCGGAGCGATCGTTTCAGGCGGCCGAAAGCATCCTGCGCAAGCATCTGAGCGCCACCGACGTGTTCAGCCGGACCGCCGACGATGGCTTTCTCGTCTGTTTCACCGAACTGGGCGAGGCCGAGGCGCAGTTCAAGGCGCGCACGATCGCCACCGAGATTCGCGCAAAGCTGGTCGGCGAATTCCCCGAAATGGCGGAGGCCGACGTGACCGGCTTCGCCACCACGGTCGCGGTCGATACCGACGACATGATGCCGGAGAATGCCATCGTCAACGCGCTCGAGTCGCGGTTGAGCCGCGAGCGCAAACGTCTCGAAGACGCGGCGATCAAGGCGATGCGCGCGAAGCTGCCGACGGCCGAGGTGCTGTTCCAGACCGTCCGGACCGATACCAACCACGCGGCACCGATCGTGCTGACCCGCCTGCCGTCCGATATCGAAAGCGCGCAATCGACCCTGCTGGCCCTGGGCCGCGCCGAATATATCCCGCAGACCGAGCTGCTGCTGCTGACCGGCGCGGCGGAACGCGTGCTGGCCGAGTTGAGGCAGGAACGCACCGACCTGATCCTGACGCCGGTGCGGCTCGCCACGCTGACCCATCGCCGCGATGCCGAACATTGGCTGAATGTCGCCCGCACGCTCGGCCCCCCTGGCAAGAAGCGGCTGGTCGTCGAGATCCGCGAATTGGGCCGCGACACGGCCCGCGCGCGGCTGACCGACGTCACCATGATGGTCTCGTCGCTGTTCCGCGCCGTCGCGTTCGAACTGCCGACCATCGATCCGGGCTTCATCGCCCATCTGCCCGTGACGGCGCCCCTGGTGACGATCGAAGCCCGCGTGCTCGGCGACAGCCCTGCGGTCCCCGTCGCCCGTCTGCTGAAGGCGCTGCTGCCCCGGCGCTGCCGGCTGATCGTCAAGAACGTCACCACCTCCTCCATGGCCGTGGCGCTGGCCAAGGCAGGCGTGCCGCTGATCGCCACCAACGCGATCGACGACGCCGCTGGCCGGCTATAGGAGTCGACGTCTTCAATGCCCGAATATCACCCCGGCGCGCCACCGCCCGACGGCTGTTCGATCCGGGCCATCAGATCGGCCAGCGTGCGGCCGGGCTCGGCCCGGAAGACCTGATCGAGCCGATCGAACCCGGTGATCAGGTCGAGCCGGAACGTGCGGAAATCCTGGCGCAGCTCGCACCAGGCGGCCAGCGTCCAGACGCCGCCCCAGAAATACAGGCCGAGCGGACGGATGCGCCGCGCGCTGTCGCGACCGTCGAGCGCCCGATAAGCGAGATCGACCAGGTTGCGGCCGTCGAGGGCGGCCCGCACCTCGTCGAAGCGCCGGCGCAACGCCGGGGTCATCTTGTGGCCGGGCGCGTAGAGCAGGATGCGCTCGAACCGCAGGGCCAGTGCCGGCGGCGTCACCGCGGCGATCTTCTGCAGCGCGTCCTGGGCCGCCTCGGCCAGGCCGGCGCCGCCCCAGGCCTGAACCATGCGCGCGCCGAGTACCAGCGCCTCGATCTCATGCCGTTCGAACATCAGCGGCGGCAGATCGAAACCGCGGCGCAGCACATAGCCGACGCCGGCCTCGCCCTCGATCGGCACGCCGGACAGCATCAGATCGCGGATGTCGCGGTAGATCGTGCGGTCCGAGACCTCCAGCCTGTCGGCCAGCTGCCGCGCGGTGACCAGCCGGCCGCCGCGCAGCGCCTGGACGATCCGAAACAGCCGGTCGGCCCTACGCATGCTCAGCCGCGCTCATGCAGCCCGACGCAATTGCCTTCGCAATCCAGGATGCGGGCATAGCGTCCCATGGCGCCCGGCAGGGTCACGATCGTGCCGTCGAACCTGCCGCCCGCCGTCTCGACCCGCGCCAGCACTTGATCCAGGCCCTGGTCGCAATTGAGGAACACCAGCGTGCCGGTGGTCGATGGCACCAGATCGGCCGATTTGACGATCGCACCGCCCGAACCCGCCTCGCCATAGGGCAGCACGGCCAGCTCGGACGGCCCGATCTTCTCGCGGCGCAGGCTGGTCGCGAGGATGGCCTCGTAGAACCGCGTCGCCCGGTCGAGATCGTCGGCCGGAATTTCGACCCAGACGGCGGCGTGCGGGCGGGATTGGATGGCGGACATGGCGTTTACTCCCTGGAGAATGCGCCGTCGATCGACGGCACTGGGAGAAGACTAGCGGAGCGCTCCTGACAGCGTTCTGTCAGGAGGATTCAGGGTCAGGCCTCGGTGCCGCCGGTCGGCTTGCGCGCGGCCAGCCATTCCTCGCGCAGCTGGGCATAGAGCACGTGATCCTGCCAGATGCCGTCGATGCACAGGTATTTCCGGGCATAGCCCTCTTCGCGGAAGCCGGACTTGACCAGCAGCCCGCGGCTGGGCCCGTTGGTCGGCAGGCACGCCGCCTCGACCCGGTGCAGGCGCAGGCGCTCGAACGCGAACACCATCATCAGGCGCAGCGCCTCGGTCATGTAGCCTTTGCGGGCGAAGCGCTGGCCGGTCCAATAGCCCAGGCTGGCGGTCTCGGCGACGCCGCGCCGGACGTTCGACAGGCCGATGCCGCCGAGCAGTTCGCCGTCGAGATTGTCGAACAGGAAGAAGGCATAGCCCTCGTCGTCGCGCCAATCGAGCGCGTAGCGCGCGAGCCGGCGGCGATAGGCGGCCTTGCCGACCGCATCGTCGGTCCAGGCGGGCTCCCACGGCTGCAGGAAGCCGCGCGAGCCGGCACGCAGCTCGCTCCAGGCGACCCAGTCGGACCGGTCGGGCGGCCGCAGATGCACCCGCCCGCCTTCGAGCCGCACGAACGGCGGCTGGACCGCGAAGAATCCGGCGAGACGCGGCACATCAGGCATTGCGCGCCCTCAACCCAAGCGTCGCGGCCGGCCGGCTCATGCCTTGAGACGATCCAGGATCCGGTCGAAGCCCTCGACCTTGGCGATCGGTCCCAGCGCCGTGAAGGTCGGCGCGCCGGCGAAGATCCGCTTGGCCAGCCGCCGCACCGCGCCCAGATCGACCTCGTCGATCTTGCGCACCAACTCGCGCGCCTCGATCGGGCGGCCATAGATCAGCAGCTGGCTGGCGACATGCTCGCAGCGCGCCGACGTGCTTTCCAGCCCCATCAGGATGCTGGCCTTCAGCTGGGCGCGGGCGCGGGCGACCTCTGCCTCGGTCATGGTGTCGGCCGATTTGACGATCTCGTCGCACAAGACCGGCATCAGCTCCTCGACCTCGTCCTCGCCGGTGCCGGCATAGACGCCGAAGATGCCGCCGTCGGCATAGGAGGAGGCGAAGGAATAGACCGTATAGACCAGCCCGCGCTTCTCGCGGATCTCCTGGAACAGGCGCGAGGACATGCCGCCGCCCAGGATGGTCGAGAGCGTGGAGGCGGTATAATAGTCATCGTCGGCGTAGGACACGCCGGGAAAGCCCAGCACCAGATGGACCTGCTCCAGATCCTTGTCCTCGCGCTGGTCGCCGCCCTGGTAGCGCGCCGCCTCGACCGGCTCGCCGCGATAGGCCGGCAGGTCGGTGAAATGGCGTTGGGCCAGCTCGACCAGCCGGTCGTGATCCAGCGCGCCGGCGGCCGACAGCACCATGCGGTCGGCGGCGTAATGCTGGTTCATGTAGCCGGCGACGGCATCGCGGCCGATCGTCTTGATGATCTCGGCCTCGCCCAGCACCGGCCGGCCCATGGCCTGGTCCGGATAGGCCTGTTCCTGGAACCGGTCGAAGATCACGTCGTCGGGCGTATCCGCCGCTTGGCCGATCTCCTGGATGATCACCGTGCGCTCGCGCTCCAGCTCGGCCGCATCGAAGGTCGAATGCTGCAGGATGTCCGACAGGATGTCGACGCCGAGCGGCACGTCTTCCTTCAGCACCTTGGCGTAGAACGCGGTCTGTTCGCGGGACGTATAGGCGTTCAGATGGCCGCCGACATTCTCGATCTCTTCGGCGATCAGCCGGGCCGAGCGCCGCTCGGTGCCCTTGAACGCCATATGCTCCAGCAGATGGGCGACGCCGTTGATCGCGGCCGGTTCGTTGCGCGTGCCGACATCGACCCAGACGCCGAGCGAGACGGTCTCGACCCAGGGCATCTCCTCGCTGACGACCCTGAGGCCGTTGGCGAGCGTCGTGACGCGCGCGCTCATGCGGGGATCCTTTCGTTGTTGCCGGTGACGTTGGCGGCGACATAGGCCTCGATCGCGGCCAGATCGTTCGCGATCGGCGTTTCGCGTTCGGGCCGCGTCATCAGGTCGGCCATGTGCGGCGGCAGCACCGGATAGCGCCCGGTCGCTTCCTCGACCACGTCGGGGAATTTGGCCGGATGGGCGCAGGCGAGCGCCACGCGCGGCGTGCCGTCGCGCCGGCCCTTGGCACGGGACGCGGCGACGGCGATGGCGCTGTGCGGATCCAGCATCTCGCCGGTCTCGCGATAGACCTCAGCGATCATGGCGCGGGTCTCGTCGTCGCTGACGCGATGGGCGCGGATCAGCGACTTGGTCCGGGACCAAGTCTCCGGGCTGGCCGGCAGATTGCCGGTCCGGCGAAACTCGGTCATGGCGGCGGCCAGGCCGGCGCCGTCGCGGCCCGAGACCTCGAACAGCAGACGCTCGAAATTGCTCGACACCTGGATGTCCATGCTGGGACTGAGGCTCGGCTCGACGGATGTAATCTTCATCTCGCCGGTCTCGATGAAGCGGTAGAGGATGTCGTTGCGGTTGGTGCCGATGACCAGCTCGGCGACCGGCAGGCCCATCTGGCGGGCGATGTGACCGGCATAGACATTGCCGAAATTGCCGGTCGGCACGGCGAAGGACGCCGGCACGTCGGGCGCGCCCAGCGCCACGCCGGCGGCGAAATAATACACGACCTGCGCCGCGATCCGGGCCCAGTTGATCGAATTGACCGCCGACAGGCGATGGCGCGCGCGGAACGGCGCATCGGCGAACATCGCCTTCACCAGATCCTGGCAATCGTCGAAGCTGCCCTCGACCGCCAGCGTGCGGACGTTCGGCGACCGGACCGTGGTCATCTGCCGGCGCTGCACCGCCGAGGTGCGGCCGTGCGGGTAGAGAATGAAGATGTCGATATTCTCGCGATCGCGGCACGCCTCGATCGCGGCCGAGCCGGTGTCGCCCGAGGTGGCGCCGACGATGGTGACCCGCTCGCCGCGCCGCGCCAGCACGGCGTCGAACAGCCGGCCCAGCACCTGCAGCGCATAATCCTTGAACGCGATGGTCGGCCCGTGGAACAGCTCGAGCAGGAACTCGCCCGAGCCGATCTGGTTCAAGGGCGCCACCGCGCGATGGTCGAAGCCGGCATAGGCGTCTTCCAGGATCGCCAGCAGCTCGTCGCGGTGGAACGTGTCGCCGACGAACGGCGCCAGCACCTCGGCGGCCAGCTCGGCATAGGACAGCGACCGGAACCGGCGCATCTCGGCGGCCGAGAAGGTCGGGATCTCGGTCGGGACATAGAGGCCGCCGTCCGGCGCCAGGCCGGCGATCAGAACCTGTTCGAAACTGAGCGTCTCGCGGTTGGCGGCGGGCTGACGGGTGCTGATATAGCGCAAAGGCGGAATTCCAAACCAAAACGGGGTGTGATGAACCCTAGCGTTCGCCACACCCCGCCGCAACCGACGAGACCGTTATCTCAGCCCTGCCTTACCAGGCGGGAATGGCGGCCTTCTGGTACTTGGTGTCGATGAACGCCTTGACCGCGTCCGAATGGTAGGCGGCGATCAGCGTCTGGACCCAGGGCTTGTCCTTGTCCTTGATCTGTACCGCCAGCACATTGACATAGGCCGAGTCGGCGCCGTCGAGGATGATCGCGTCCTTGGACGGGGTCAGGCCGGCGGTCAGCGCGTAATTCGTGTTGATCGCGGAGGCCGAAAGATCGTCCAGCGTGCGCGGCAGCTGCGGCGCCTCGATCTCGACGATCTTGACTTTCTTCGGGTTGGCGACGATGTCGAGCGGCGTCGATTTGATGCCCTTGGTCGGGTCGAGCTTGAACACGCCGGCCTGTTCCAGCAGCAAGAGCGCGCGGCCGCCGTTGGTCGGGTCGTTCGGGATGCCGATCTGCGCGCCGACGGGCAGGTCGGCCAGGCGCTTCACCTTCTTGGAATAGATCCCCATCGGGAATACGACGGTCTTGGCGACCGAGACGATCTTGTAGCCGCGGTCGGAAATCTGCTGATCCAGGAACGGCTGGTGCTGGTAGGAATTGGCATCCAGGTCGCCCTGGGCCAGCGCCGCGTTCGGCTGGATATAGTCCGAGAACTCGACGATCTTGATGTCGAGCCCGAACTTGGCCGCCTCGGCCTTGACCGCCTCCATGATCTCGGCATGGGGACCGCCGGTGACACCGACCTTGATGGTCTCGGCCGAAGCCGCGGTCGACAGCAGCGCGGCAAGCGCCGCCGCCAGAATCTTGAGCTTCATCGCGGAAATCTCCTTACTTTTTCTGCAGGCGCCGGGCCGCGAAATCGCCCAGGCTCTGCACCAGTTGGACGAGGACGATCAGCACCGCGACCACGGCCAGCATGACCGTCGGGTTGAAGCGCTGATAGCCGTAGCGGATGCCCAGATCGCCCAGCCCGCCACCGCCGACCGCGCCGGCCATGGCGGAATAGCCGATCAGGCTGATGATGGTCAGCGTCAGGCCGCGCAGCAGCGACGGCAGCGCCTCGGGTAGCAGCACTTTCCCCAGGATCTGGCGCGGCGTGGCGCCCATCGCCTGCGCCGCCTCGATCAGCCCGCGATCGACCTCGCGCAGCGCCGATTCGACCAACCGGGCAAAGAACGGCACGGCCGCGACTGCGAGCGGCACGATCGCGGCGCCCGTGCCGATCGAGGTGCCGGCGATCAGCCGGGTGAACGGGATGATCGCGACCATCAGGATGATGAAGGGCGTCGAGCGCGTGGCATTGACCAGCGCGCCCAGCCCCCGGCTGACGATGGGCTGGCGCCACAGCCCACGCTCGGTCGTGGCGAACAGCACGACGCCGAGAGCGGTACCCAACAACAATGCGACCAGCGACGCGGTGCCGACCATCAGCAGCGTGTCGGTCAGACTGTCAAAGAGCTGTTCTAAGAGCGCTTCGGACATAGCCCAGCACCTCCACACCGAGTTCGAGGGATTTCAGATGGGCGACGACCGGCTCGACCGCCCCGGCAAGCTCGACCTTCATCACGCCATAGGGCCGATCCTGGATATGGTCGATCGTGCCGGACAGGATGTTGAGATCGACATTGAAGCGCCGCACCAGATCGGCGATGACCGGCGCCTCGGCATTGGGACCGCTGAAGGCGATGCGCAGCACGGTGTTGGCGCCCGGAATGGCGACGTCCGAGAAGCGGTCGCCGAACAGCTGCTGCAGCTTCAGCTCCGGCTCCAGCCCGCGCGCGATGTCGCGGGCCAGCGGATGGGTCGGCTGGGTCAGCACGTCGAAGGTCGAGCCCAGCTCGACGATCCGGCCCGCATCCATGACCGCGACCCGGTCGCAGATCTCGCGCACGACCGACATCTCGTGGGTGATCAGCACGATGGTCAGGCCGAGCCGCTGATTGATGTCCTTGAGCAGGCCCAGGATCGAGCGGGTCGTCTGCGGATCGAGCGCCGAGGTCGCCTCGTCCGACAGCAGGATCTTGGGCTCGGCCGCCAGCGCACGGGCGATGCCGACGCGCTGCTTCTGGCCACCCGACAGCTTGGCCGGTACCTGGCCCGCCTTGTCGGCCAGGCCGACCAGGTCCAACAGCGGCGTCACGCGATCGCGGATGTCGCGCTTCGACAGACCGGCCAGTTCGAGCGGCAGGGCGACATTGTCGAACACGCTGCGCCGGGACAGCAGGTTGAAATGCTGGAAGATCATGCCAATGCGCCGGCGTTCGTGCCGGAGCGCGTCGGGCGACAAACCCGTCAGCTCGACGCCGCCGACCGAGACACGGCCCGTATCCGGCCGCTCCAGCAGGTTGATCGCGCGCAGCAGGGTGGATTTGCCGGCACCGGACCGGCCGATGACGCCGAAGATCTCGCCCTGGGCGATCTCCAGCGATACGTCGTCCAGCGCCGTCACCAGGCCGGATGGGCCTTGGAACCGCTTGCCGAGCGCGTCGAGCTTGATCATCGCGCCACTACTCATGTTCGTGCCGGACCCCCCGAAAACAAAAAACCGCCACGGCGGCAAGCCGGGCGGTTCCTCGGGTCGAGGTCCACCCCCGCTTTAGCCGCATTTATAAGGCGCCCGCAAGCTGAGGAGCAAATCGGCGCCGATGCACAGGACCATATCGGGAAGCGTGCCGTTTTCACGAGCGATGTTTGTGCATCGCAGCATCGACTGCGGCGCAGAGACCGCGTCAGGCCGGCGGATGTCCGGCTCAATTCTCCCGTCATTTCCGCGCAGGCGGGAATCCAGAGCCACGCGCGAGATTGCTGGGCATATGGCTAAGGACTCTCGCTGTTGAGAGAGCCTTCGCGGCCACTCTAGGATTCCCGCCTGCGCGGGAATGACGATGAAAACCATTGCCACCGCGACTTCAGGCGTAGACGCCATACTCAATGCGGCACAGAAAATCCTCGACCAGCGCCGTCCCGATCGGATTTTACATCAAGACGATCGGCCGCGCTTGATTGAGGCCTAATGCCGGCCGTTCCAACCACAATTCCGCTTCTTGCGGCGAGCCTAATATGGCCATCGCTTTCGCGACAATGTCAGCGCGTTTCCGAGGTCGCCTTGAATGCGCCATGTTCAAATAACCCTACCGCGTGAAGGCGCCTACCCCGCGAGATAGCGCGTCTGCAGATGGCGCTGGAACGCGTCCGTGTCGAGCGGCTTGCCGGTGGCGTCGGTCAGCAGTTCCGAGGCCGGGACCGAGGACGCCCGGGTATGGACGTTCGTGCGCAGCCAGCCCAGCAGCGGCGAAAAATCGCCCCGGGCGAGGCCGGGCCGGATCGCGGTGTTCTGTGCTGTCGCCGCCTGAAACAGCTGGGCCGCGGTCATGGCGCCCAGGGTATAGGTCGGGAAATAGCCCCAGAGCCCTGTGTACCAGTGGATGTCCTGCAGGCAGCCGTCCCGATCGTCCGGTGGGGCGATGCCGACCAACTCGCGCATGCCGTCGTCCCAGGCGCCGGGCAGATCCTGCAACTGCAGCCGGTCTTCGATCATCGCGCGTTCCAGCCGGTAGCGCAGGATGACATGGGCCGGATAGGTCGCCTCGTCGGCATCGACCCGGATCAGGCTGCGCGAGACGCGCGTATTGAGGCGATAGAGATTGTCGGCGTCCCAGGCCGGGCCCGAACCGCCGAACGTGTCGCGCAGCAAGGGGGCGGCGAATTCGATGAATTCCCGGCTGCGGCAGGCCTGCATCTCCATCAGCAGCGACTGGCTTTCGTGCAGGCTCATGCCGCGGGCGCGCCCGACCGGCTGGCGCCGCCAGTCGGCCGGCAAGCCGCGCTCGTACAGCGCATGGCCGGTCTCGTGCAGCAAGCCCATCATGGCGCGGGCGAAATCATCCTCGCGATAGCGCGTCGTGATGCGCACGTCATCCGGCGTGCCGCCGCAGAACGGATGGGCCGAGACGTCGAGCCGGCCATGGTCGAAATCGAAGCCCAGCGCCGCCATGAATTTCTGGCCGACCTGCTTCTGCAACTCGATCGGGAACGGCCCCTGCGGCTGGAGCGGCGTGGGCCGCGCCTTCTGCCGCTCGATCGCCGCACTGATCGCGCCCGGCAGGAAGGCCGAGAGCGCCGCGAACTGCCGGTCGATCTCGGCGGCCGAGCCGTCGGGCTCGTAGCCGTCGAGCAGCGAATCATAGAGCGGCTTGCCCAGCTTGGCCGCCTTGGCCGCTGCGACCTCGCGCGTCAGCTCCAGCACGGTCTGGAGCTTGGGCAGGATGCCGGCGAAATCATTGGCCGGCCGCGCGTCGCGCCAGGCCATCTCGCAGGCGACGCCGGCCCTGGACAGGGTCTCGACCAGATCGGCCGGCACGGCGGTCGCATGCTGCCAGTCGCGGCGCATTTCGCGGAGGTTGGCGCGCTGCCAGTCGCCCAGCTCGTTCTGGCCCTGAGCCTGGTCGAACAGGTCGGGCAGTTCGGCCGCCGTCAGGATCTCGTGCGCCATCACTTCCAGCGTCGACATCTGCTCGGCCCGTGCGCCGGCGCCGCCGCTCGGCATCATCGAGCTATAGTCCCAGCCAAGGACCGAGAGGGCCTCGTTGAGGGTGCCGCGACGGGCGAAACGGGCTTCGAGCTGCTGATAGGGCGTCATCGACTAGACCTTCGGCTGTTCAGGTTTACGGTAGTGATAGACCATATAAATCACGCCCAGGATGAGCGCGAAGCTGTACCAGGTGATGGCGTATTGCAGGTGATCGTTCGGCAGCTCGATGCGGCTCTGGCCACCGACCGGGAAGCCGCCCGGATTCTTTTCCGCACCGGCCTCGACGTAGAACGGCAGCACCTGGGCCGGATCGAGTCCGTCCTTGGCAACCATGCCGGGAATATCGACGTAGAACCAGAAATTCTCGTTCGGCCGGTTGATCGGCGTCGGCACCAGGCTCGAGAACATGCTCTTGGGCACGAACGGCACGCGCAGGATGCCGTCGACAATCGTCGGTCCCTGGATCTGCCCGTCGGGCCGGGCGGCCGGGTCCTTGCGCACTTCCGGGACCCAGCCGCGATTGACCAGCAGGATCTTGCCGTCGGTCAGCCGGAACGGGGTCACGACCTGGTAGCCCTCGACGTCGCGCGTCGAGAAGGCGCCGATATAGAGTTCCTTGTCGTGCAGGAACGTGCCCTCGGCCCCGATCCGATGGAACTCCAGCGCCTGGGCCGCCTCGAGCGAGGCTGGCACCGCGACCGGCGGGGCCGAGACCGCCGCCTCGCGGTCGGCGATCAACGCGGTCTTCCAGGCCAGGCGCTGGACCTGCCAGGTGCCGAGCCAGAGCGTCAGCACGATCGCCGGGATGGTGAACAGCGTCGGCCAGAGGGTGAAACGGAACCGGGTCTTCATGAACTGGAGGACTGTGGACATTGACGGAACTCGAGGACCCGAAACCGGGGCCCATGAAAAATGGCGGCGCCGCCGACGGCATTCGCATGCCGACAGCCGGGCGCCGCCATGGATTTCGGGGCTCGGTCGGATCGGCTCCGACCGGCGCCCGCCTTGACCTATTCCGCGGGTGGCACGATGCCGTGACCGCCCCAGACATAGACGCCCAGGAACAGGAACAGCCAGACCACATCGACGAAATGCCAGTACCAGGCCGCCGCCTCGAAGCCGAAGTGATGCTCGGGCTTGAACTGGCCCTTGTAGGCCCGAACCCAGCAGACGGCGAGGAAGATCGTGCCGACGATGACATGGAAGCCGTGGAAGCCGGTCGCCATGAAGAACGTGGCGCCGAAGATGTTGCCGTTGAAGGTGAACAGCGCGTCGCCATATTCGATCGCCTGCAGGCAGGTGAAGGTCATGCCGAGCAGAACCGTGATGCCCAGGCCCTGCAGCAGGCCCTTGCGGTCGCCCTCGAGCAGCGAATGATGCGCCCAGGTCACGGTCGTGCCCGACAGCAGCAGGATCAGCGTGTTCAGGAACGGCAGGTGGAACGGGTCGAACGGCGTGATGCCCTTGGGCGGCCAGACGCCGCCGACCGGATAGAGGCTCGAGGCGAAGAAGGCCCAGAAGAAGGCGACGAAGAACATCACTTCGGACGAGATGAACAACGTCATGCCGTAGCGCAGGCCGATCTGGACGATCGGCGTGTGGTGCTTCTCGATCACCGCCTCTTTGATGACGTCGCGCCACCACATGAACATGCAGCAGAGCACCAGCACGAAGCCGACCTGGGCCACGGCCCAGCCATGCTCATGCATGCCGAGCACGGCGCCGGCGGCCATGGTGCCGGCCGACAGGGAGGAGAACAGGGGCCAGATGCTCGGCGCGACCAGGTGGAACTGGTGCTTGGGATGACCGGCGGTGGTTTCGCTCATCGGGAAGACTCTTTCACGGGACGAAGTGAAGGCATTGACGCGGCCGGCACGAGCGCGCCGACTTGAACCGGTGCCGCAGCGGCCGGACCGGACCGGCTCTCTACCGTCGGCTTGGCCGGATTTTTGGCCTGAAAAAACGTGTAAGACAAGGTAATCGCGTCGATATCACGCGTGTTCTTGTCTTTGAGGATTTCCGGCGACACGAAGAACGTCACCGGCAGGTCGGCGCTCTCGCCCGGCTGCAGGGTTTGTTCGGTGAAGCAGAAGCACTCGATCTTATCGAAATAGGGCCCGACGACCAGCGGCGTCACGTTGAAACTGGCCGTGCCGGTGATCGGATGGTCCGAATTGTTCGTCGCCCGGAACGCCACCAGGGTCTGCTCGCCCGGATGGACCCGCACGAACGGCTGCACCGGCTGAAACGTCCAGGGCAGATCCGGCGCGATGTCGGCGTTGAAGCGCACGGTGAACAGCTTGCCGCCGACCGAGCCCGGCGCCGATGCCGCCCGCTGGGTCGTACCGTCGAACCCGGTCGCCTGGCAGAACACCCGATAGAGCGGCGCCGAGGCAAAGGCCAAGCCCGTCATCGCCGCGATCACGGTGACCAGCAGCGCCAAGGTTCGAAGATTGCGGGGCGACGAGCGGGACATCGGTCTAGTGCGTCAGCCGGACGATCGTGATGGCGTAGAACAGCACGCAGAGCCCGACCAGCACCGCCAGGATCGCCCGATTGCGCGCCTTGCGCCGCTTCAGGAATTCTTCCATTGAAACCGACATGGCGACCATCAGCCCAAAAGCCCGCTGGGCACGCGATCCAGGATCAGCAGTGCGAACAGCAGGGTAAGATACAGGATCGAGAAGGCGAACATGCGCTTCGGCCATTTGTCGGTCCGGTCGAACCAGACCGCGACCGAGAAGCCGGTGAAGCAGAGCGACAGCACCGCGGCCAGCACGAGATAGGCCGCCCCGGCGATGCCCATGAAATAGGGCGCGACCGCGATCGGCCACAGCACGAGCGTATAGAGGAACATCTGCCTCTTGGTTTCGCGCGGGCCGGCCACGACCGGCAGCATCGGCACGCCGGCCTTCTGATAGTCGCCGGAGCGGAACAGCGCCAGCGCCCAGAAATGCGGCGGGGTCCAGAAGAAGATCAACGCGAACAGCGCGACCGACGGCCAGCCGATATCGCCGGTGACGGCGGCCCAGCCGACCATCGGCGGAAAGGCGCCGGCCGCCCCGCCGATCACGATGTTCTGCGGCGTCAGGCGCTTCAGCCACATGGTGTAGACGAAGACGTAGAAGCCGATGGTCCCGGCCAGCAGCGCGCCGGCCACGGCATTGACCGCGAGCCCCATCAGGATGACCGAGCCGGACGCCAGGATGACGCCGAAGCTCAAGGCCTCGTTCGGCTGCATGCGTCCGGCCGGAATCGGTCGGCCCTGCGTCCGGTTCATGACCGCGTCGATGTCGCGGTCGTACCACATGTTGATGGCACCCGACGCGCCGGCGCCGATCGCGATGCATAGAATCGCGACCGCGGCCAGCACCGGATTGATATGGCCGGGGGCGACCCACAATCCTGCGAAGCCGGTGAAGACGACGAGCGACATCACCCGCGGCTTCAGCAGGGCCCAGTAATCGCCGACGCCGGCAGCGCTCAACGGAGCGGTGCCGGCGGCGAATTCGGCTGTGGTCACGTCAGTCAAAAGTCACAATTCCCTGGCGGTAAAATCAAACGGACCAGTCCGTCTGATTTTACCGCAACTTATTAATCGATCACTTGATGATCGGCAGCTCGTCGAACGTATGGAACGGCGGCGGCGACGACACCGTCCATTCGAGCGTGGTGGCGCCTTCGCCCCACGGATTGTTCGCGACCTTCTTTCCGGCGGCGAGCGTGTAGAGCACGATGCCGACGAAGAACAGGGTCGCGCCGTAGGAGATATAGGCACCGATCGACGCCACGTAGTTCCAGCCGGCGAACGCTTCCGGATAGTCGACATAGCGGCGCGGCATGCCGGCCAGACCCAGGAAATGCATCGGGAAGAACGTCAGGTTCACGCCGATGAAGGTCAGCCAGAAATGCAGCTTGCCGGCCCATTCCGGATACTGCCGGCCCGACATCTTGCCGAACCAGTAGTAGAAGCCGGCGAACATCGCGAACACGGCACCGAGGCTCAGCACGTAGTGGAAATGCGCGATGACGTAATAGGTGTTGTGCAGCGCCACGTCGAGGCCGGCGTTCGACAGCACGACGCCGGTGACGCCGCCGAGCGTGAACAGGAAGATGAAGCCCACGGCGAACAGCATCGGCGTCTTGAAGTCGATCGAACCGCCCCACATGGTCGCGATCCACGAGAAGATCTTGATGCCGGTCGGCACCGCGATGACCATGGTCGCCGCCGTGAAGTACGCCCGCGTGTCGGGGTCTAATCCGACGGTATACATGTGATGCGCCCACACGACGAAGCCGACCACGCCGATGCCGACCATGGCGTAGGCCATGCCGAGATAGCCGAAGATCGGCTTCTTGGAGAAGGTCGAGATGATGTGGCTGATCATGCCGAAGCCCGGCAGGATCATGATGTAGACCTCGGGGTGGCCGAAGAACCAGAACAGATGCAGGAACAGGATCGGGTCGCCGCCGCCGGCCGGGTCGAAGAAGGTCGTGCCGAAATTGCGGTCGGTCAGCAGCATGGTGATGGCGCCGCCCAGAACCGGCAGCGACAGCAGCAGCAGGAACGCGGTCACCAGCACCGACCAGGCGAACAGCGGCATCTTGTGCAGCGTCATGCCCGGCGCGCGCATGTTCATGATCGTGGTGATGAAGTTGATCGCACCCAGGATCGACGAGGCGCCGGCCAGATGCAGCGAGAAGATCGCCATATCGACGGCCGCGCCCGGATGGCCGATCTTGCTCGACAGCGGCGGGTAGATCGTCCAGCCCGTGCCGGCGCCGCCATCGACGAAGGCGGAACCCAGCAGCAGCGCGAAGGACGGGATCAGCAGCCAGAAGCTGATGTTGTTCAGCCGCGGGAACGCCATGTCCGGCGCGCCGATCATCAGCGGCACGAACCAGTTGCCGAAGCCGCCGATCATCGCGGGCATGACCACGAAGAACACCATGATCAGGCCATGCGCGGTCGCGATCACGTTGTAGAGCTGATGATCGTCATGGAACAGCACGGCGCCCGGCTGCTGCAGATTGATGCGCATCAGCACGGAAAAGCCGCCGCCGATCAGGCCGGCGATGATCGAGAAGATCAGGTAGAGCGTGCCGATATCCTTGTGATTGGTGGACATCAGCCAGCGCTGGACGAAGGTCGGGTGGTGATGCCCGTGGTCGTCGTGAGCGTGGGTTGCTTCAGCCATGGTCTTGCCCTTCGGTCCTCTCGTCTTATCGGGGGTCGTCCCGGGCGCTGCGCTGGATCGCCGCGCGCCCGGGAGGTCCTGGTCTGGTTACTGCGCGGCAGCCATTTGGGTGGCGGCCGGGCCGTTGTCTCGGGCGGCGAACTTCTGCTTCGCCATCACGACCCACTTGGCGTACTCGTCCTTGGAGACGACATGGATCTTGATCGGCATGAAGGAATGGTTGACGCCGCAGATCTGGTTGCACTCGCCGTAGTAGGTGCCTTCCTTCTCGACGTTCAGCCAGACCTCGTTCAGATGGCCGACGACGGCGTATTTCTGCACCGCGAGCGACGGCACGAACCAGCTGTGCATCACGTCGTTGCCGGCGATCTGCACGCGGACGTTCGTGTTGACCGGCAGCACGACCTCGTTGTCGACCTCGAGCAGACGCAGCTGGCCGGGCTTCAGGTCTTTCTCGTCGACGCCATAGCTGTCGAACGCGATGTTCATGTCGCCGGCATCGTTCGAATAGGCGTAGTGCCAATACCACTGCAGGCCCGTGACCTTGAGCGTGATCGGCGATTCCGGCACGCGCTCCTGGAAATAGAGCAGCTTGAACGACGGGAACGCGATCACGACCAGAATCAGGATCGGAATCACCGTCCAGGCGATCTCGATCAGCGTGTTGTGCGAGGTCTTCGACGCAACCGGGTTCTTCGCGGCCCGGAAACGATAGGCGACATAGAGCAGCAAGGCCGCCACGAACAAGGTGATGGTGGTGATGATCCACATCAGCAGGACGTGCAGCGACTCCAGCTTGTTGCCGACCGGCGTTACCATTTCCTGGAACCCGGTCTGCCAATCATGCGGCTGGTCAGCCAATGCCACGCCCGAGAAAAGCGCGACGGCGACCAGTGCCGCGAAACTCAGGAGTACCCGCCCGACGGTTCGCTTCATATTCTTCCTGCCTGCCAAATAGGTGCTCCAGCCATCATCCCCGCCAAACCGCCCGTCGATACCCCCGACAGGGACTTGAGCTCATGGGGATGAGGCCAATTCAAGGAATGGCCGGCACCCTACCGCAACTCCCCCGCGGCTCACAACACCCAGAACTGTCGCACGAGCCTTGCTTTAACAAGAGTGTGGCATCGATACGGCAGGGGCGCGGCATTTCCGCTGTTCCCGAGGAAGAACCATCGCTCTATCATGGCTTTTTGTCACCCGTTCCGACGCCTGCCCTGGAGTTGCCGTCCATGACCGACCTCACCGCGACCGATTCGTTGTTCTTCGAACGCACCGGCATGGATCCCGCCCGCGTCGAAACGCTGGTCGGCACCGCGCTCGACGGCATGGACGATGGCGAGCTGTTCCTGGAATACAGCCAGTCCGAGGCGCTGTCGTTCGACGATGGCAAGCTGAAGAGCGCGAGCTTCGACACCGCCCAGGGCTTCGGCCTGCGCGCGATTTCCGGCGATGCGACCGGCTATGCCCATTCCGGCGAATTGAGCGAGGCCGCGATCAAGCGCGCCGGCGACACGGTCGGCGCGGTCAAGACCGGCCGCGGCGGCACGCTGGCCGAACCCCCGCGCGGCACGAACCAGGCGCTCTATACCGACCTCAACCCGCTGTCGGCGGTGCCGTTCGAAACCAAGGTCACCCTGCTGGCCGAGATCGACGCCTATGCCCGGGCCAAGGACCCGCGCGTGCGCCAGGTCATGTGCTCGCTGATGGGCGAATGGAGCGCGGTGCAGATCCTGCGCGCCGACGGCGTGCGCGTCGGCGATATCCGGCCGCTGGTGCGGCTCAATGTCTCGGTCGTGGTCGGCGACGGCGACCGGATGGAGACCGGCTCGTGCGGCGCCGGCGGCCGCACCGCCTATGATCTGTATCTGGATCCCCGCCAATGGCAGGCCCAGGTCGACGAGGCGCTGCGCGGCGCGCTGGTCAATCTGGACTCGATCCCAGCCCCGGCCGGCGAGATGACCGTCGTGCTGGGCTCGGGCTGGCCCGGCATCATGCTGCACGAGGCGGTCGGCCATGGGCTGGAAGGCGATTTCAACCGCAAGGGCTTGTCGATCTTCTCAGGGAGGGTCGGCGAGCGCGTGGCCGCCGCCGGCGTGACCGTGATCGACGACGGCACGATCCCGAACCGGCGCGGCTCGATCACGGTCGACGACGAGGGCACGCCATCGAGCCGGACCGTGCTGATCGAGGACGGCATCCTGGTCGGCTACATGCAGGATCGCATGAACGCGCGCCTGATGGGCGTGCCGGCGACCGGCAACGGCCGGCGCCAGAGCTATGCCCATCACCCGATGCCGCGCATGACCAACACGGTGATGCTGAACGGCCAACATGCGCCGGACGAGATCCTGAAGTCGGTCAAGAAGGGCCTCTATGCCGCCAATTTCGGCGGCGGCCAGGTCGACATCACCAACGGCAAGTTCGTGTTTTCGGCCTCCGAGGCCTATCTGATCGAGGATGGCCGGATCACGCGGCCGGTGAAGGGCGCCACCCTGATCGGCAACGGGCCGGAGGCACTGAACAAGATCACCATGATCGGCAACGACATGAAGCTGGACGACGGCGTCGGCACCTGCGGCAAGGACGGCCAGGGCGTGCCGGTCGGCGTCGGCCAGCCGACCCTGCGCATGGATGGGCTGACCGTCGGCGGCACGGCGTCCTGAATCGAAGCGGCCAACCCGTAAGAGTGTCATGCGACCGTCTTTGAACCTTGCGGCCCTCGGTGCCCTGGGCCTGACCCTCGCCGGTCCGGCCCTGGCGCAAACCTGCGATCTGGCCCAGGCGCCGACCAGCCAGTGGCGCATCACGCATGACCAGGGCACGGCCTGGCTGGTGACGCCGTGCGGCGATCGGTTCTTCTCGGCCGGCGTCAACGTGCTCGACGGCGGTGCGCCGGCGCGGGTTGCCGACGGCCGCACCTGGTACAGCTGGACCGCCTTCGCGCCGACGCTGGCGGATTGGATCGACCAGACCACGGCCCGGGTGCATGCCTGGGGCTTCAATTCCGCCGGCGGCTGGTCGCTGCCGCCGGACCAGTTGAAGCTGCCGCAGATCCCCGATCTGGAGCTGGGCCGGCTCAGCAAGTTTCATTGGTTCGATCCGTTCGATCCCGCGACCGAGCGGGACATGCGCGCCGAGGCGGCCACGCTGGTCCGGCCCTATAAGGACAGTCCCTACCGCATCGGCTATTTCACCGACAACGAGGTCGGCTGGTGGAACGGCGCGCTGTTCGTGTTCTACAGCAAGGCGCCCGCGTCCAACTTCACCAAGCAGCGCTGGGTCGCGGCCCTGCAGGAATTCTATGGCGGCGATTGGCAGCGCTTCGCCGCCGATTTCCAGCCGCCGGCCGACGCCGCCGACTGGGCCGGGCTGCTCGCGACCCAATCCATCACCCGGCTCCGGCCCGGCAGCAACGGCATCCAGGCGGTGCGCGCCTGGACCGGCATCCTGGCCGAGCGCTATTACGCCCTGGTCGAACAATCGATCCGCGCCGCCGATCCGCAGGCGCTGATCTTCGGCGATCGGCTGCCGATCTATTACGATCCGGTCGCGATCCGCGCCGAGGCGCGCCATGTCGATGCGATCGCGACCAACTACAACGTCGACAGCCAGGACGGCTGGGTCGCGCGCTATTTCTTCGACGGGCTGCACCAGCTGACCGGCGGCAAGCCGGTGCTGGTGTCGGAATGGTTCTATGCTGCGAATCAGAACCGCACCGGCAATCTGAACAACGGCCATCTGATGACGGTCGAAACCCAGGCCGAGCGCGCCCAGGGTGCCGCGACCGCGATCGGCCAGTTCGCCCATCTTCCCGACCTGATCGGCCTGCATTGGTTCCAATATGCCGATCATCCGAAGGGCGGCCGCGCCGACGGCGAGGACTATGATTTCGGCTTGGTCGATATCGACAACCGGCCGTACCAGCGCCTGCTGAGCGCCGTGACGGCGATCAACGAACAATTGCCGGCACTTCATGCCGCGGCCGGACCGGACACGGCGCGCCAGAGCGATCGCAAGGAAATCTCGATCCCCTATGCCGAGATCGGCGTCGGCGACCGCACGCTGTCGGACTGGCCGAAACAGGCGGCCCTGCTGCCGGCGCTGATCGCCGCCCCGGGCGAAGTCGCGTTCGGCGAGGCCTATCTGGCCTGGAACCGCGACGGTCTGGCGCTCGCCACGATCGGGCAGGATTATTACGATCTGGACCTGCTGGCCTATGACGGCGCCTTTCCGCTGGCCGAGGCCTATCGGGTCGAGCTGGGCGTCGATGCCGGCGGCGGCACCAAGCATTTCACGCTCTATTTCATTCCGCCCAAGACCAAGGTGCGGGATCATCCGCCGATGACGGCGCTGCTGTGCGCCGGCATCGCCGCGGTCCCGGCCGATCCGTCGCCGCAATGCCGGCCGGTCCCGGGCGCGCTCACCAGCTATTTCGGCGCCGATCAGCCGCGCATCACGTCCGAAAGCCTGCTGCCCTGGACGGCATTCGGCCTGGACGGCCCGCCGGCCGGCGGGTTGGTCCGCGTCGAAGTGTCGGCGACCGCCTGGCACCGCTCGCGCTGGATGTCGCTGTCGGGCATGCCGCCCGAGCAGGGTTGGGCCCGGCCGAAACGCTGGACCGTGGCGCGGCTCGGCCGGGTGTCATGATCCAGCCCCCCGCTCTGCCGCCCCTGATCCGGATCGAGACGCCGCGCCTGACCCTGACGCTCGCCCCGCCGGAGGCGGCGCCCCGGGTCGTGGCGTATCAGCGCGAGAATTGGGACCATGTCGCGCGCTGGTCCGGCCCGCGCGGCAGCGAGGATCTGTCGGTCGCCCACTGGCGCCGGAAGCTCGAACAATTCGCCGCCGACGAACGCGCCGGCATGGCGTTGCGGCTCATGCTGTTCCCCGAGCGCAATCTGGGCGGCCCGGTGCTGGGGCTGGTGAATTTCACCCAGATCTTCCGGGGTCCGTTCCAGGCCTGCTATCTGGGCTATGCGCTCGACTATCGGCTGGAAGGCCGCGGGCTGATGCGCGAGGCGCTGGAAGCCGCGATCAAGCATGTGTTCGAGAGTCTGAAACTGCACCGGATCATGGTAAATTACCAACCATCGAACGAGCGTAGCGCGGGCCTCGCCCGCCGGCTGGGCTTCGTGCCCGAAGGCATCGCGCGCGACTATCTCTATATCGACGGCGCCTGGCGCGACCATGTCATGACCGCGCTGACCAACCCGTCGGCGCCGAAGCCCAGCTAGCGATGCCCCTTGCCGAGGCCGCCGAAACATGGTTGGAGAGGCGACCATGAGCATATTGCACCCCGTCCCGCCGCCGCCGCCCGAGATCAAGCGCCCGCCAGCGCCCCGGCCGACCGGGCCGGACGAGCGCGAAATATTGGTCCGGCTGCGCGCGCTGCATGAGGACGGCCGGATCAAGGTGACGGTCAATCGCGCCAAGCTGTCGCACATGGATTTCCCGCTCGGCCTCGAGGCCGACGGCAATCGCTGGGCCTATGCGATCGTGCTCGCGATCATCCCGATCTGGTGGTTTCTGGGCACCTATGCCGGCATCGCCGGCGTCCTCTTCGGCTTCGCGCTATATCAAACCGTCGGCCAGCGCCATGTCGAACGCCGGCTGCAGGCGCGCATCCACGACCGCGGCCTGGCCGAGATCGACGATTGGCGCAAGCTCTGGCGCTTCGGCGGCGTGATCCTGACCGATCCGGCAAGCGGCCGGACCTGCCTCGGACCCGAGGGGCGCTGGATGGCGTTCGTGCAGGACATGGACCAGACGCCGGCGCCATGAGACAAGCTCAGGCCCGGCCATGAGACAAGCTCAGGCCCGGCTGACCGTCGAGACCGGCGGCGGCGATCTCACAGACGTCACCGCCCGGATCGCCCGCTGGCTCGCCGACTCAGGGCTCGGCGATGGGCTGCTGACGATCTTCTGCCGCCATACCTCGGCCTCCCTGATCATCCAGGAAAACGCCGATCCGGACGTGCAGCGCGACCTGATCGCCTATTTCCGCCGGCTGGTGCCGGAGGGCGACCCGCTCTATCGCCATACGGCCGAAGGCCCGGACGACATGCCGGCCCATGTCCGCGCGGCGCTGACCCAGACCCAGCTGTCGATTCCGTTCGAGCAGGGCCGCATGGTGCTCGGCACCTGGCAGGGCCTCTATGTCTTCGAGCACCGCCGCCGGCCGCATCGGCGCGAGCTGGTGCTGCACGCGCTGGGCGATTAGCGCCCGGCGGGCGCGATCCGCCAGATCGTGCCGTTGCCGTCCTCGGTCATCAGCAACGCCCCGTCACGGGCGACCGCGACGCCGACCGGTCGGCCCCAGACGCTCTCGTCGTCGACGACGAAGCCGGTCAGGAAATCCCGATAGCTGCCGTCGGGCACGCCATCCTTCAGCGGCAGGCGGATCAGCTTGTAGCCGGTCCGCTTCGCGCGGTTCCACGAGCCATGCAGCGTGACGAAAGCACTGCCGCGGAACGCCTCGGGAAACGCCGCCCTGGCGCCCGGCGGCGGATCGTAGAACGTCAGGCCGAGCGGCGCCGAATGCGGTTGCAGCAGCACGTCCGGCACGGTGACCACAGCCGCGAGGTCGGGCCGCTCGCCCTTGTGGCGCGGGTCTTCATGCCCGCCGATATAGAACCAGGGCCAGCCGAAGAAGCTGTCCTGGCGCACCGCCGTCACATAATCGGGCGGCAGATTGTCGCCCAGGCCGTCGCGCTCGTTGGTGGCGCACCAGGGCAGGCCGCCGTGCGGCTCGATCGCCAGGGTGACGCAATTGCGCAAGCCGGTGGCATAGGGTTGCGGCGCGCCGCCCTCGGGCGAGAAGACCAGCACGCCGGCCCGATTCTCCTCGGCGCCCCAGGCGGCGCCCGGCGCATGGGCGGCCTGCCAACCGGCGGGCGGGGCGCCCAATCCCTCGGCATCGTTCGAGCCGGAACCGATCGAGACGAACAGGCGCTGACCATCGGCCGAGAACGCGATATCGCGCGTCCAATGGGCGCCGCCCGGCCGGGCCAGGCTCTTCACCACCACTTCGGGCTTTCCCCGCGGCGTCACATCGCCCAGCTGATAGGGAAAGCGCACGATCTGGTTGGTGTTCGCGACATAGAGATAGCGCGGCGCCGGACCCGGCGGGTAGAACGCGATGCCGAACGGCTGGTCGAGCCCCTCGGCGAAGACTTTGTTGAGGGTCGGCGTCGCGGCGCCGTCGGCGGCCCTCAGCACCCGGACCCGGTCGGAATCGCTTTCCGATACGAAGATATCGCCGTTGGGCGCGACGCGGATCTGGCGCGGATTGGTCAGGCCCTGGGCGAATTCGGTGACCGTGAAACCCGGCGGCACCTTGAGCGTGGCGCCGCTCGGCCGAGCGACCACGGTCGGCGTGTTGCTGGCCGAGCGACTGGCGTAAGGCGCCGGCGCATCGTCGGGCCGGATCAGCCGCCCGACGTCGGGCGCATCGCCGCGCCAGTCGCCATAGGCGGCCGTCCCGGTCAAGGGCGGCGCCTGCGCCCGGGCCGGCGGGACGGCGATCCCGACGGCGAGCAGCGCCAGAAGGATCGTCCGCCCCACTTTCCTGCTCCCCCAGCGATCAGTAGGCATAATCCGTAAAGACCGGATCGACCGAGCGGTTCCACTTGGTCTCGAAGTCCGACAGCAGTTCCTCAGCCGGCGTGCGGCCGGAGCCGGCGATCTGGAACAGCACGTCCAGAAAGAACCCCTCGTCGTCGCCGACATTGTTGCGCCGGGCCCGGCGATGCAGCCCGCCGCGCGCGATGGTCAGCATGTCGAGCGCGACCTCGCGCAGGGTCCGGCCCCGGAACGGCACGGCCAAGCCCTGGCGCGGCACGGCCGTGCGCAGCTGGCTGATCTCCTCGACCGTCCAATCCTTGACCAGCTCGGACGCGGCATCGAGCGCCTGGGCGTCGTACAGCAACCCGACCCACAGCGCCGGGAGCGCGCACAGCCGGCGCCACGGGCCACCGTCGGCGCCGCGCATCTCCAGGAATTTCTTCAGCCGGACCTCGGGAAACGCCGTGGTCAGATGATCGGCCCAGTCGCCCATGTGCGGCAGTTCGCCCGGCAGCGCCGGCAGCCGGCCTTTGAGGAAATCGCGGAACGACTGCCCGGCGGCATCGATGTATTTGCCGTCGCGATAGACGAAATACATCGGCACATCGAGCAGGTAATCGACATAGCGCTCGAAGCCGAACCCGTCCTCGAACACGAAGGGCAGCATGCCCGAGCGGTCGTTGTCCGTGTCGGTCCAGACGTTGCTGCGGTAGGACAGGAAACCGTTGGGCCTGCCCTCGGAGAAGGGTGAATTGGCGAACAGCGCGGTCGCGACCGGCTGCAGCGCCAGGCTGGTGCGGAATTTCTTGACCATGTCGGCTTCGGACGAGAAGTCGAGATTGACCTGGACCGTGCAGGTCCGGTGCATCATGTCGAGGCCGAGCGTGCCGACCTTGGGCATGTAGCGCCGCATGATGTCGCTGCGTGCCTTGGGCATCGGCTGAATCTCGGCGCGGGTCCATTTCGGCTCGAACCCGAGGCCGATCATGCCGATGCCCAGTTCGCTCGCCACTTCGCGCACCTGACGCAGATGGCCGTTCACCTCGGCGCAGGTCTCGTGGATCGTCTCGAGCGGGGCGCCGGACAGCTCGAACTGGCCGCCGGGCTCGAGCGTGATCGAACAGAGGCCCTGCAGCAGCGCCACCGGCTGGTCGTTTTCATAGACCGGGTCCCAGCCGAACCGCTGCATGCCTTCCAGCAGCGCGCGAATGCCCTGCGGGCCGTCATAGCCGACCGGAGCATGGTCGGCCAGGCGGAACACGAATTTCTCGTGCTCGGTGCCGATGCGCCAGGCGGCCTCGGGCTTCGAGCCCTCGGCAATATATTCGACCAGCTGGCTCTTGCTGGCGATGGGGACGCCGCTCGTACTCGGGGGTGCGGACATGGACGGCGAGGCCTCAGACGAAAGATGCGACCCGTCGGCGCGGGCGGGAATGGCTCAGATGGGGATGACGGCGACAGATGGAAGAGCGCCGCGCACGGTATTCCAATCACCCGCGAGCGCCTGGAACACGGCGAGCGATGCCAGCGCTGCCGTATCGGCGCGCAGCACCCGGGGGCCGAGACCGACGGCGGTAACGAAGGGGAGTTTGCGCAGCGCGTCAAGCTCTTCGGGCGCGAAGCCGCCTTCGGGTCCGATCAGTACGGCCCAATCGGCCGCCGCCGCCGCCGGATCGGCCAGCACGGCCGCGATCGACGGGGCCTGACCGGTCTCGTCGCACAGCATCAGCCGGCGGCCGGCCGGGAAGCGCTCCAGGAACCGGTCGAGCGGCTGCGGCGCCTCGACCAGGGGCACGCTCAGGCGCTCGGTCTGCTCCGCCGCCTCGCGCGCGTTCGCCTGCAGCCGTTCGACATTGACCCGACCGACATTGGTCCGGCGCGTCATGATCGGCAGCAGGCGGGTGACGCCGAGCTCGGTCGCCTTTTCGGCGATATAGTCGATGCGCGCGCGCTTGACCGGGGCGAAGGCGAGCCACAGGTCGCGCGGCCGGTCCTGCGGCCGGGTCTGCGCCTCCAGCGCCACCAGGCCCTTGGTCTTGCCCAGCTCGACGATGCGGCCGCGCCACTCGCCGTCGGCCCCATTGAACAGGCTGAGCAGACCACCCGGACCGAGCCGCAGCACGGCGCGCAGGTAATGCGCCTGATCGGCATCGAGCGGCACGGCCAGGCCGGCCGCCAGTGGGGCGGCCACGAACAGGCGGGCGGCGATATCCTGGTCTTCGTCATCCATGGCGAGCGGCATAGCATCGACCGGCCCGCGCAGGGAAGCGCGCCGATCAGCCCTTGGCGCCTGCGGCCCGCGTCGCTATATCTCGGTCGCCCGATACCGCTGCCGGCAATCTGAATTAGAGGCATCGCTCCGCTTATGCGCAAATGGGTGAATGCGGCCGTCATCCTGATGATGTCGGCCTTCCTGCTGCTGAATCCGGCGGCGGCCGACGCCAAGGCGATGGCGTCCGCGCCGCGCAGCAGCAACGGCTATAGCCGTCCGGCGCCGCCGCCGACCCCCGCCCCATCCGCCCCCAGCACCGGTACCTCGTCCAAAGGCTACGGCCTGCCGGGCCAATCGAGCGCCGCGCCTGCCGCGCCGCGCGTCCAGTCGGGCAGCGACGCCGCCCTGTCCCGCCAGGCCTCCGGCGGCGCGCTCAAGAACTACTCGGCCCAGCAGGAGCGCGCAGCCTATGCCCGCAGCGCCCCGCCTCCGACCCCGGTCACGCCGGCGTTCCGCGGCTATGCCGGCCATTACAGCAGCTATGACAGCTGGTATTCGAGCCGCAGTTCCTGGTACGGCGGCATGGGCTGGGGACCGCCCGCCTATGCCTATCGCTCCTACCCGTCGTTCGGCATGTGGGACGGGCTGTTCCTGTGGTTCATGCTCGATTCGATCAGCAATGCCAGCCATGCCGCCTGGTTCTACGATCACCAGCAGGACCCGGGCTATCAGGACTGGCGCCAGGAGGCCAACCGCCTGTCGGCCGACGATGCCGAGCTGAAGCAGAAGCTGGCCGATCTCGATGCGCGGACCCAGACGCTGGAGGGCCAGCCGCGCGATCCGAACTACATGCCGGCCGACGTCAAGCCCGACCTGGCGCTGGCGTCCGAACATGCCGTCGCCGCCCCGCCGCCCGGCGCCAGCCATCCGACGCTGTATTTCCTGCTGGGCATGCTGGTCGTGGTCGGCGGCTTGATGCTGTTCCGCCGCTCGCGCCTGGCCTGAACCCCGGAGCCCCCGATGTCCACCTTCCAGGCGCTCGCCAATCTGATCAAATACAAGCTGTCCGGTGCGCCCTATCACCACAGCCTGTTCCGCGTCGGCATGGTGCTGGCGCCGGATCCCACGCCCTTCATCCTGGCCGCCGGCGCCACCAAGGTCGAAGATCCGACCGGCGGCGACAATCTCGTGGTCAGCGCCGTCTCGCTGCTGCAGGCCGGCCAGGTCTCGCTGACCCGGCTGCATCTGGGCGAGAGCGGCGCCTTTCTGCAGCTGGCCGTCTCGGCGTCGGGCACGGTCGAGGAATGCCGATTCTTCACCCTGCTCGATCGCGAGAGCCCGCCGGACGAGGCGACCTGGGACGTCTGGCTGAATGAGGACCAGGGCTTGGTCGGCTGGCCGCAGTTCCAGACGCTCGACGGGCAGCTCTATGATCGGGTCTGGTCGCCCGGCACCGGCCGGATCGAGCCGATCCTGTTCGACGCCAGCATCACCACGGTCACCGAGAAACTCTCGATGAGCACCCGCGCCATGCTCTATGCGCGCCCGACCGGCCTGGCCGATCCGGCGCCGCAGACCGAGTATCTGATGGCCGGTGTCGTCGAAGACCGCGACCAGGCATGGGTCGATCTCCATGCCGGCATCGATCTCAATCCGGCCGCGCTCACCCTCGCCTGATTAAACGGGAGATTTCAAATGGGCCTTTCCTTCTTCAAGAATCTGCTCGGCGTCAAGGCCGACCAGGCCGTGCAGAGCGGCATCGAGCTCTATGTGAAATGGGACCCGACCGGCGCGTCCGAGGCGGAACTCAAGACCATGGAAGGCAAGCTCGACGAGTTGGGCCTGAACGTGGCCAAGGCGCGCGCCCGTTTCACCGAAACCCAGAAGTCGCTGGATACCGCCAGTATTCTGTTGCATCAGCGCATGACCGCGGCCGACAGCCTGCAGGCCCAGATCGAAGCCGCGACCGACCCGGTGCGCAAGGCGTCGCTGGAAAAGAGCCTGGCGACGCTGATCGGCCTGCTGGAGCAGATGACGCCGGAAGTCGAGCAGGGCAAGAAGGATGCGGCCGATGCCCATGACTTCGTGGCGCAGCTGGAAGACGCCTATTCGACTCTCGGCGAGAAGCTGAAGGGCGCCCGCGGCGACCTGGAGCGCGCCCAGCGCGAGATGGAGCGGGCGCGCATGTCCAAGCAGGCCGCGACCGACCGGGCCGACATGGCGCGCAGCGCCGCCGGCCTGGGGTCGAGCGGCTCCAGCGTCAATATCGCGCTGAAGGCGATGCATGACGCGGCCGAGAAGGACCGCCAGGCAGCCGAGGCGCAGAATGCCAAGGCCGCGCTGCTGAAGCCGACCACGCCCGAGACCGACGATCCGAACATCGTGGCAGCACTGGCGGGGGCCGCTGGCAAGCCGGCCCAGCCGCAGAGCCTGAGCGAGCGGCTGGCCGCGCTCAAGAACAACGCGGCCTGAGGCTGTCCCGCGGCGCCGGCCCCTTTCCGGCGCCGCCGATAACCGCTAGAGCTTGTCCATGGGCATGATGATGGGCGGCTTCACCGATATCCGCACCGGCGGCTGGCTCGACCGGGCCTTGCCGGGCTGGGCGCTGCCCTATGCCCAGCTGGCCCGGCTCGACCGGCCGATCGGCTGGTGGCTGCTGCTGCTGCCCGGCTGGTGGAGTCTGGCGCTGGCCGCGCCCGACCGGCCCGACATCGCCTTGTTCTTCCTGTTCTGGCTGGGTGCCGTGGTCATGCGCGGCGCCGGCTGCACGCTGAACGACATCGTCGACCGGAAGTATGACGGTGCCGTCGAGCGCACGCGCGGCCGGCCGATCCCGTCCGGCCGGGTCGCGGTCTGGCAGGCCGTGCTGTTCCTGGTGCTGCAGCTGGCGATCGGCGCCGCCATCCTGTTGAGCATGAACGGGCTCGCGGTCGGGCTCGGCGTCGGGGTCCTGGCGATCGTGGCGGCCTATCCGTTCATGAAGCGCATCACCTATTGGCCGCAGCTGTTTCTGGGCCTGAATTTCAACTGGGGCGCCCTGGTCGCCTGGGCCGCCGCGACCGGCCGCGTCGGCTGGCCCGCCGTGCTGCTGTACCTCGCCGGCATCGCCTGGACCCTGCATTACGACACGATCTATGCCCATCAGGACAAGGCGGACGATCTCGAGATCGGCGTCAAATCGACCGCGCTGCGCTTCGGCGCGCGCAGCAAGCAGTGGATCGCGGGCTTCGCCCTGGTCACGCTCCTGGGCGTCGGCCTCGCCTTCCGGACCGCCGGTGCCGGCTGGCCCAGCTTCGCGGCGCTGGCCGTCCTCGCCGGCCATTTCACCTGGCAGATCGCGCGCTGGCGGATGGACGATCAGGCCGACTGCCTGGCCAAGTTCAAATCCAACCGCGACGCCGGGCTGATCATCCTGCTTGGCTGCCTGTTGGCTTCGGTTCATTGACGCCGCTCAGCGGCGTCCAGGCCTATGATTTCATCGCCCGGAATACCGTGATCGCCAGCCCGTCGTTGCTGCCAGAGATGAAGCTGCATCTGGCGACCGAGATCACGCCGATCTGGGAGGCGAGCGAGCGGGCGCTGGAACGGGCCAACGTGCCGCCGCCGTTCTGGGCCTTTGCCTGGGCCGGTGGACAGGCGCTGGCGCGCCATGTGCTGGATTGCCCGCCCGACCGCTGGACCCATCGCCGGATTCTGGATTTCGGCGCTGGCTCCGGCCTGGTCGGCATCGCCGCCATGATGGCCGGCGCCAAGCTGGTTCGCGCCGCTGAGATCGACCCGGTCGCCTGCGCCGCCATTGGGCTGAACGCGAAACTGAACGGCGTTGAGATCGAGGTCGTGCAGGAAGATCAGATCGACCGCGACCCGGGTGCCGACATCATCCTGGTCGGCGACATGTGCTACGAGAAGCCGCTGGCCGAACGGCTGACCGCCTGGCTGCGGCTCCAGGCCGGGCGCGGCATCGAGGTGCTGATGGGCGATCCCGGCCGGACCTACAAGCCGACCTACGGCTTGGTCGAGGTCGCGCGCTACGACGTGCCGACCAGCCTGGCGCTGGAAGACCGCGAGATCTGCGAAGGGATCGTCTGGAAGCTGTTGCCTTAGGGTTTAGGCCTTCGGCGGCTGGCCTTCGGCCAGCGCCGGACCCGTGCCCGGCTCGCTCGTGTCGCCCTCGACGATGCGGAAGCGCGACTGGCAGTCATCGACCGTGGCCCAGGCGCGCGACGCCCAGACGTCGTGGGCCTGCTTGTAATCCTCGAACGGACCATGCCGCTCGAGCGTCTTGCCCGATGCGATCGTCGTGAAATCCGTGCCGGTATATTCACCGCCGACAACCCAGAACGCCATCTGGAGCCTCACTCAAACTGCCTGGGAACGAAGCGCCAGCATGCGCTTGGCTTTGCCGCACTGCAAGATGGCACTGTTCAGCCCTGCCTTGCTCTGGCGGGCTCCGGCGTTCGCGCTATAGTCGGGCATCTTTGTCTGCCGAGGCCTTGTCGATGCCCTATGCCAGCCTGCGCGACTTCATCGACCGGCTCGAAGCCGCCGGCCGGTTGGTGCGCGTCAAGACGCCGGTGTCGACCGCGCTGGAAATGACCGAGATCCAGACCCGCCTGCTGGCCGAGAAGGGCCCGGCCGTGCTGTTCGAGCATGTCACCATGGCGGACGGCACCCGCTCGCCCATGCCGGTGCTGGTCAATCTGTTCGGCACGGTCGAGCGCGTCGCCTGGGGCATGGACCGCGAGCCGCACCAGCTGCGCGAGGTCGGCGAGACGCTGGCCTTCCTGAAGCAGCCGGAGCCGCCCGGCGGCTGGCGCGAGGCGCTGGAGCTGCTGCCCCTGTTGAAGACCGTGCTGGCGATGAAACCGCGCACGGTCAGCTCGGCGCCGTGCCAGGAAGTAGTGCTGCGCGGCGACGATATCGATCTGGGCGCCCTGCCGATCCAGGGCTGCTGGCCGGGCGAGCCGGCGCCGCTGATCACCTGGCCGCTGATCGTGACCAAGGGACCCGGCGCGGGGCGCGAGGACGCGTTCAACCTCGGCATCTACCGCATGCAGGTGACGGGCCGGAACACCACGCTGATGCGCTGGCTGAAGCATCGCGGCGGCGCACAGCATTACCGGCGCTGGGGGGCCGAGAAGCGCGAGCCGCTGCCGGCCGCCGCCGTGATCGGCGCCGATCCCGGTACGATCCTGGCCGCGGTGACGCCGGTGCCGGATACCCTGTCGGAATATCAGTTCGCCGGATTGCTGCGCGGCAAGAAGGTCGATCTGGTCGATTGCGTCTCGATCCCGCTCAAGGTCCCGGCCCAGGCCGAGATCGTGATCGAGGGCCATGTCATGCTCGACGAGTTCGGCGACGAGGGGCCCTACGGCGACCACACCGGCTATTACAACAATGTCGAGCCGTTCCCGGTGTTCCGCGTCTCGGCCATCACCATGCGCCGCAACCCGATCTATCTGTCGACCTTCACCGGCCGGCCGCCCGACGAGCCCTCGGTGCTGGGCGAGGCGCTGAACGAGGTGTTCATCCCGCTCCTGACCCAGCAATTCCCCGAGATCGTCGATTTCTGGCTGCCGCCCGAGGGCTGCTCCTACCGGATCGCCGTGGTCTCGATGAAGAAGGCCTATCCCGGCCATGCCAAGCGCGTGATGATGGGCGTCTGGTCGTTCCTCAGGCAATTCATGTACACGAAATTCGTCATCGTGGTGGACGACGATATCGACGCGCGCGAGTGGAAGGACGTGATGTGGGCGATCTCGACCCGCATGGACCCGGCGCGCGACATCACCGTGATCGAGGGCACGCCGATCGACTATATGGACTTCGCCTCGCCCGAAAGCGGCCTCGGCGGCAAGATCGGTCTGGACGCAACCAACAAATGGCCGCCCGAGACCCATCGCGAATGGGGCACCAAGATCCGCATGGCCGACGACATCATCGACCGGGTGACGGAGAAATGGGCGAGCTATGGGCTGCCGGGATCGGGCAAGCCGATTTGGAAGTGAGGCGGATTATGTCACCGAATCCGAAAATAGTTATCGTCGAAGGCGACATCACCAAGCTGGCGGTTGACGCGATCGTCAACGCAGCAAATAGCTCCCTATTGGGCGGCGGGGGCGTCGATGGAGCGATTCACCGCGCCGCCGGACCGGATCTGGTCCACGAATGCCGGTTGCTGGGAGGCTGCAAAACCGGTCAGGCGAAAACGACTCGCGGCTATCGGTTGCAGGCCAAGTTCATCATTCACACCGTAGGGCCTGTCTGGCAGGGCGGCGAAAAGGGCGAACCGGATTTGCTGGCGAGCTGCTACCGAGAAAGCCTGAAGCGCGCCGTCGAGAAGGGCGTGCGAACAATCGCCTTTCCGGCGATCAGTTGCGGAATTTATAAGTATCCGCGCGATAAGGCGGCCCTGATTGCCGTGGTCGAGGTCTCGGATTTCCTATCGAAGTCGCCCGAGATTGACCAAGTCCAGTTCGCTTGTATTGGAGCGGACATCACAATGGCTTATCGGGATGCGTTGGCTAAGATTTAGAACAGTCGTTGCTCCAGCGAGAAGATCTCGTGCTCGCAATCCCAAGCCGCCATCTCCAGCAGCGCTTCCTTGTTCGCGGCGAGCGAAGCAGTGGGGGCAAGGATCGCTGCTACGGCCGTTTCTGTCGTTTGAATCTCGTCTGACATTGGCTGCCCTCAGCTCAACCCCGTGATCTCGCCCTTCGCGTCCACGCTGATCAGCTCCGCCGCTGGGCGTCGGGGCAGGCCCGGCATGGTCATGATGTCGCCGCACAGCACGACGACGAAGCCCGCACCGGCCGACAGGCGGATGTCGCGGACCGGGACGGTGTGGCCTTCGGGCGCGCCGCGCAGGTCCGGGTCGGTCGAGAAGCTATATTGGGTCTTGGCCATGCAGACCGGCAGGTAGCCGAAGCCGTCGGCCTCGAGCGCCGCCAGTTTCTTGGCGGCGGCGGGGGCGACGGCGATGTCCTTGGCGCCGTAGATCTCGCGCGCGATGGTCTCGATCTTCTGGACCAGCGGCATGTCGGCCGGGTAGAGCGGCTTGAATTGGGCCGCACCGCTTTCGGCCAGGCGCACGACCTCTTCGGCCAAGCCGACCGCGCCGGCGCTGCCGTCGGCCCAATGGCGGCAGACCTCGACGGCCACGCCCAGCTCGGCACCGATCGCGCGTACGGCATCCGACTCGGCTTCGGTGTCCGAGGTGAAATGATTGAGCGCGACCACCACCGGAAGCCCGAATTTCTGCAGGTTGGTCACGTGGCGCTTCAGATTGGCCGCCCCCAGCCGGACGGCCGCGACATTCTCGGCGCCCAGATCCGGTTTGGCGACGCCGCCATGCATCTTGAGCGCCCGGATGGTCGCGACCACGACCGCGGCCGCGGGCGCCAGGCCGGCCATGCGGCACTTGATGTCGAGGAATTTCTCCGCGCCCAGGTCGGCGCCGAAGCCGGCCTCGGTCACGACATAGTCGGCGACGCCGAGCGCGGTCTGGGTCGCCAGCACCGAGTTGCAGCCGTGGGCGATATTGGCGAACGGGCCGCCATGGACGAAGGCCGGCGTATGCTCGATCGACTGCACCAGGTTGGGCTGGAACGCGTCCTTCAGCAGGGCGGTCAGCGCGCCATGGGCATTGAGTTCCGACGCCAGCACCCGCCGGCGGCTGCGCGTCTCGCCGATGACGATCCGGCCGAGCCGCTCCTTCAGGTCTTCCAGCGAGGTCGCGAGGCAGAAGATCGCCATGATCTCGCTGGCGACCGTGATGTCGAAGCCGTCTTCGCGCACGGCGCCGTTATTGCCGAGCCCGACCACGATCTGGCGCAGCGCCCGGTCGTTCAGGTCCATCGCGCGCTTCCAGCTGATCCGGCGCGCGTCGATGTCGAGCAGGTTGCCCCAATAGATATGATTGTCGATCATCGCGGCCAGCAGGTTGTTGGCCGCCCCGATCGCGTGGAAATCGCCGGTGAAATGCAGGTTGATCTCGTCCATCGGCACGACCTGGGCATAGCCGCCGCCGGCGGCGCCGCCCTTGGCGCCGAAGCAGGGGCCGAGCGACGGTTCGCGCAGGCAGATCGCGACCTTCTTGCCGATGCGCTTCAGCGCGTCGCCCAGGCCGACCGTGGTGGTGGTCTTGCCCTCGCCGGCCGGGGTCGGGCTGATCGCGGTCACCAGGATCAGCTTGCCGCGCTGGGCCGCCCGGGCCTGACTGACGAAATCCATCGCCAGCTTCGCCTTATGGGGGCCATGGCGATAGACCGCCGCCGGTGGAATGTCGAGTTGGGCCGCGATCTCTTCGATCGGTGCCGGCCGGGCCGCGCGGGCGATGGCGATGTCGGACAAGGGTTCGGACGTCTTCTGGTTCACCGGCGGGGACCCTTCGCGGCAAGCGATGCTGAGGCAAGAGCGCTTAACAAACGCCCGTTCCCTGCCGTCTACACCAGCCGGCAGCGAAGCGGAAGCATCGTTCACGGCCCCGCGTCACCCTGGGACTGGTCGCGGACCGCCGCACCGGCCTAGAATGCGCCCGACATTTTCAGATTTGCCTTAAGGATGCCCGATGACGCCGACCGCCCAAGCTCTGGATCTGCTGACCGACCTGATCGCGCGCGCCAAGCGTGCCGGCGCGGATCACGCCGACGGCGTGCTGTTCGAAGGCGTGTCGATCGCGCATGCCCAGCGCCTGGGCGAGATCGAGAAGCTGGAACGCTCGGAGGGCTATGACCTGGGCCTGCGCGTGCTGATCGGCAAGCGCCAGGCGATCGTGTCGTCGAACGACAGGACGCAAAGCGCGCTCGATGCCCTGGTCGAGCGTGCCGTCGCCATGGCGCGCGTCGTACCCGAGGACGAGTTCTGCGGCATCGCCGACCCAAGCGAGATCGCCCGCACCTGGCCCGAGCTGGACATGGTCGATCCGGACGAGCCGGCGACCTCGGTACTGATCGACCGGGCCGCCCGGGCCGAGGCCAGTGCCCGCGCCGTAACCGGCGTCACCAATTCGAACGGCTCGGAAGCGAGCTGGAGCTACAGCCGGGTGGCGCTCGCCGCCTCCAACGGCTTCGCCGGCGGCTATGCCGGCTCCGGCCATGGCGTCAGCGTCTCGGTCATCGCCGGCAGCGGCGACGGCATGGAAGGCGAATATGATTATTCCAGCGCGGTCTATGGCGCCGATCTGGACGATCCGGATGAGGTCGGCCGCCGCGCCGGCGAGCGCGCCATCCGCCGGGTCGGCGCCCGCAAGATGCCGACCGCCCGGGTCCCGGTCGTCTATGACCCACGGGTCGCGTCGGGTCTGGTCGGCCATCTGGCCGGCGCCATTTCCGGCCCGTCGATCGCACGCAAGACCAGCTTCCTGAAGGAAAAGCTGGGTCAGCGCATTTTCCCGGCCGGGATCAACATCATCGACGATCCGCATCGCGCACGGGGCTTCCGCTCCAAGCCGTTCGACGGCGAGGGCATCGCCAACCAGCGCCGTGCGCTGATCGAGGACGGCGTGCTGACGACCTGGCTGCTCGACCTGCGCTCGGCCCGGCAATTGGGCCTGAAGACGACCGGCCATGCCGCGCGCGGCACCTCCAGCCCGCCGGGCCCGTCCACGACCAATCTCTACATGGCGGCCGGCACGGTCAGCCCGAAGGACCTGATCGCCGACATCGACAGCGGGCTCTACATCACCTCGCTGATGGGCCAGGGCGTCAATGGCGTGACCGGCGACTATAGCCGCGGCGCATCGGGCTTCTGGATCGAAAAAGGCGAGATCGCCTTTCCGGTCAATGAGATCACCATCGCCGGCAACATGATCGAGATGTTCTTGAACCTGACCGTGGCCGACGATCTGACCTTCCGCAGCGGCACCAACGCGCCGACCATCCGGATCGACGGCATGACGGTGGCGGGTGCCTGATGCAGTAATTCGAGTATGAATACTTTGTGACAACAATATGAACTTGATGTCTCGACAATATTACATTTAGTAGTTAACGATTACTGCTTGACACTAAATGTAGAATCGCTATCTTCTGCTCTCAGAAAATTACCTTGAGGCGCGGAGCGCGACGGACCATGACTTACCTCGGCCCGGATAGAGAATATCGCGCCATCTGGATTTCCGATGTGCATCTGGGCACGCGCGGATGCCAGGCGGAATTCCTGCTCGACTTCCTGCGCGCCAACGAATCCGAATATCTCTATCTGGTCGGCGACATCTTCGACGGCTGGCGCATGAAGAAATCCTGGTTCTGGGCGCAGAGCCACAATGACGTCATCCAGAAGATCCTGCGCAAGGTGCGCAAGGGCACCAAGGTCGTCTATATCCCCGGCAATCACGACGAATGCCTGCGCGACTTCTCGGGCGCCGCTCTGCAGCTGGGCGGCATCCAGCTGCAGGACGAGGCGATCCATGTGACCGCCGACGGCAAGCGCCTGCTGGTCATCCACGGCGACCAGTTCGACGGCGTGGTCAAATACGCCAAATGGCTGGCCCATCTGGGCGACGGCGCCTATTCCGCCGTGCTCGGCCTGAACGTCGTGTTCAACCTGGTCCGCCGCCGGCTCGGCTACGGCTACTGGTCGCTGTCGGCCTACCTCAAGGCCAAGGTCAAGAACGCGGTCGAATTCGTCGGCAATTACGAGACGGCGGTCGCCGAGGAAGCCCGGCGCCGCGGCGTCGACGGCATCGTCTGTGGCCATATCCACAAGGCCGAGATGAAGCTGATGGACGGCATTCTCTATTGCAACGACGGCGATTGGGTCGAGAGCTGCACGGCGCTGGTCGAGCATTTCGACGGCAGGCTGGAGATCGTGCATTGGATGGACCTGCGCGCGTTCGATCCGCTGACGCGCGAGCTGCGCGCCGCCGTCCCGGCCATCTGAGGGCCTGAAGCGATGCATATCGCGATCGTCACCGATGCCTGGCTGCCGCAGACCAACGGCGTGGTCCGCACGCTGCAGGAACTGACGCGCGAGCTGGAGCTGGTCGGCCACGAAATCCTGATGGTGACGCCGCAGCAATTCACCACCATCCCCTGCCCGACCTACCGCGAGATCCGTCTGGCCCTGGTGCCGGGCTTCGAGATCGAGCGGATCTTGAGCCAGGCGCAGCCCGACTCGATCCATATCGTGACCGAGGGGCCGCTGGGCCTGGCGGCGCGGCGCTATTGCCGGCGCCATGACCTGCCCTTCACCACCTCGTTCCATACCAAATTCCCGGATTATATCGAGGCGCGCTTCGGCATCCCGTCGAAATGGACCTACGAGCTGCTGCGCCGGTTCCATGCCCCGGCCGCCTCGGTCATGGTCGCGACCGATTCGATCCGCCAGGAGCTGGCGGACCATGGCTTCACCCAATTGTCGCGCTGGACCCGGGGCGTCGATCTGGCCCAGTTCCGGCCGCTGGTGTCCAAACCGGCGACTGACTGGCCGCGGCCGATCTTCACCTATGTCGGCCGCGTCGCGGTCGAGAAGAACCTGCCGGCCTTCCTGGATCTGGACCTGCCCGGCACCAAGCTGGTGGTCGGCGACGGGCCGGAGCGGGACGCGTTGCAGCGGCGCTACCCCGACGTGCGCTTCGTCGGGCGCCAGGAGGGCGAGGATCTCGCCAATTTCTACGCGATGAGCGACGTGTTCGTATTCCCGAGCAAGACCGACACGTTCGGCCTGGTCATGCTCGAGGCGCTGGCGTCGGGCGTGCCGATCGCGGCGCTGCCGGTGCCGGGCCCGCTCGATCTGATCGAGGATTCCGGCGTCGGCGTGCTGGATTGGGACCTGCGCCGGGCGGCGCTTGCCTGCCTGGATATCGACCCGGAAGCCTGCCGCGCCCGGGCGCTGGAATTCTCCTGGGCGACCTCGGCGCAGCAGTTCCTGTCGAACCTGCATCGTTTCGGATAGAATCAAGGAGGGACGAGTCGCGTACGGTGCAGAGCCGTGCGACTCGGGTCCTGATTGCCAGCGGGCCGGTCGGGGCGCTACAAGCGCGCTGCCCCCTCGATGAAAAGGCGCATCCTTGACCGATCCGGCCACCGACCAGGCCCCGACCCAGCACTCTCCGCAGCCTGCCCGGTCCGACCGGGCCCAGGGCGTCGGCAGCACGCGGTTGATGCGCCGGCTGATGCGCGACTTCGGACGGCATCACTGGGGCAAGCTGGCGGTGTCGGTGCTGTGCGGCGCCATGGCGGCGCTGGCGACCTCGGCCAATGCGCTGCTGGTCAAATATGTGCTCGACGACGCGTTCAAGCAGAACGCGGCCTATGAGACGCTGTATCTGATCGCCGGTGCCGCGATGGTGCTGGCCCTGGTCAAGGGCGTCACCAGCTATTTCCAGACCGTGCTGATGACCACGGTCGGCCAGCGCGTCATCGCCGATATCCAGAACCGGCTGTTCGGCCGGCTGGTCCATGCCGATCTGGCCTTCTTCCAGGCGACGCCGAGCGGGCAGCTGATCTCGCGCTTCACGACCGACGCCAACCAGCTGCGCTTCGCCTCGACCCAGGTCTTCACCGTGCTGGGCCAGCAGGCGCTGACCCTGGTCGGCCTGCTGTTCACCATGTTCTACCAGGACTGGCTGCTGGCGATCGTCGCCTTCATCGTGTTTCCGGTCGCGATCGTGCCGGTGCGGCGCATGAGCCGGCGCATGCGCAAGGTTTCGCTGAATTTCCAGGACGAGATGGGCCATTACAACGCGCTGCTGGGCCAGGTGTTCCAGGGGGCGCGCCATGTGAAGGCCTATGGCATGGAGACGCATGAGACGGCGCGGGCCGAGGCGCTGACCGAGAAGATCTATCGGCTGGTCGAGCGCGCGGCGCGCGTGCGCGCCGCCGCCTCGCCGCTGATGGAAAGCCTGGGCGGCGTCGGCATCGCGCTGGTCATCCTCTATGGCGGCTGGCAGGTGACCCACGGCGCGCGCACCGCCGGCGACTTCCTGTCCTTCGTCACCGCGCTCATGCTGGCCTATCAGCCGTTCAAGCAATTGAGCGGCCTCAATGTCACGATCCAGGAAGGCATGGCCGCGGCCGAGCGCATCTTCGAGCTGATCGACATCGTCCCGGCGATCCAGGACCGGCCCGGCGCGGTGCCGCTCACGATCACCGACGGGGCGGTCCGGCTGGAGCAGGTCAGTTTCGCCTATGGCCAGAACGAGCCGGTATTGAACCACATCGATCTCGAGATTCCCGCCGGCCGCAAGGTGGCCCTGGTCGGCCCGTCGGGCGCCGGCAAATCGACCGTGCTCAACCTCATTCCCCGCTTCTACGACGTCGGCGGCGGCCGGCTGATCATCGACGGCCAGGATGTGCGCGACGTGACGCTCGCCTCGCTGCGCGGCGCCATCGGCCTGGTCAGCCAGGAGGTCAGCCTGTTCGACGACACGGTCCGCGCCAATATCGCCTATGGCCGCCCGGACGCGGGCGAGGACGAGATCGTCGCGGCCGCCAGACAGGCGGCCGCCCATGAGTTCATCCTGGAGCTGCCCCAGGGTTACGACACGATCGTCGGCGAGATGGGCACCCGCCTGTCCGGCGGCCAGCGCCAGCGCCTGTCCATCGCGCGCGCCATGCTGAAGAACGCGCCGATCCTGCTGCTGGACGAGGCGACCTCGGCGCTCGACACCGAATCCGAACGCCAGATCCAGGATGCGCTCAAGATCCTGATGGTGGGTCGCACCTCGATCGTGATCGCCCACCGCCTGTCGACCATCGTCGACGCCGACCTGATCTATGCGATCGAGGGCGGCCGGGTGGTCGAGGTCGGGCGGCATCAGGAGCTGCTGCAGCGCCGCGGCGTCTATGCCCGGCTGTGGGCGATGCAGTTCGCCGACCAGGGCGATGCCATCGACCAGGGCGATGCCGCCATCGACCAGGTGGTCAACCTGGCGGAGGTTCGCGGCTGACGCCATGAGCTGGACCAAACGGATCCTTCGGGCCGATCGGACCCGGCAGCTGCTGTGCCGGCTGGTCGCGGCCTATATCCGGCTGGTCCATGCCACCAGCCGGTTCAAGACCGAGGCCGGCGAGGTGCCGGCCGAATATTGGCGCCTGCGCCAACCGTTCATTCTGGCGTTCTGGCACGGCCGGCTGCTGATGGCGCCGATGGCCTGGCCCAGCGACACGACCATGAACATGCTGATCTCCGGTCATAACGATGGCCGCATCATCGCGGATGCCATCCGTCATTTCGGACTCGGAACGATTACCGGTTCGAAATCCAAAGGCGGGTCGAGCGCGCTGCGCGCGATCGTGCGCGCGTTGGCCGACGGCCAGAATGTCGGCTTCACGCCCGACGGCCCGCGCGGCCCCTGCATGCGGGCGAGCGCCGGGATCATCGCCGCCGCCCGGCTCGGCCGGGTGCCGATCATCCCCTTGAGCTATGCCACGACGCGGCGGCGCCTGCTCGGCAGCTGGGACCGGTTTCATCTGGCCCTGCCGTTCAGCCGCGGCCTGTTCCTGTGGGGCGAACCGATCCTGGTGCCGGCGGATGCCGACGCGACCGAACAGGAGCGCCTGCGCCTGGTGCTGGAAGCCCGGATGAACCATCTGACCGCCGAGGCGGACCGGCGCTGCGGCCATGCGCCGATCGATCCGGCCCCCGCCGCCCTGGCGCCGCTGCCGTGAGCTGGCTGACGCTCTACCGCCTCGCCACCCGCGCCGCCCTGCCGGTCGTCAAACTGTTCCTGGCGCGGCGCACCCGGCGCGGCAAGGAGGATCCGGCGCGGCGCGGCGAGCGCTTCGGCATCGCCGCGAAGCCGCGTCCGGCCGGACCGCTGATCTGGGCCCATGCCGCCAGCGTTGGCGAATCGCTGTCGCTGCTGCCGCTGATCGACCGGCTGCTGGCGCGGCTGCCGATGGCGGAAATGCTGGTGACCTCCGGCACCGTCACCTCGGCTACGCTGCTGGCCCAGCGCCTGCCGCCCCGCGCGTTCCATCACTATGTCCCGATCGACCATCCGGCCGCGGTCGCAGGATTTCTGGATCATTGGCGGCCGGACCTGGCGCTCTGGGTCGAATCGGAGCTGTGGCCCAATCTGGTCGCCGACACCCATCGCCGCGGCGTGCCGATGGTGCTGCTGAACGCCAAGATGTCGGAACGGTCGATGCGCGGCTGGCGGCGTTTTCCCGGCATGATCGGCCAGCTGCTCGGCTGCTTCGATCTGGTCCTGGCCCAGGATGCGGCGCAAGCCGCCCGGCTCAATCGGCTGGGCGCCAGGGCGGCGGTGACGGTCGGCGATCTCAAATCCTCGGCGGCGCCGCTGCCGGCCGATCCGGTCGAGTTGGAGCGGCTGCAGCAGGCGATCGGCGATCGGCCGGTCTGGCTCGCGGCCCAGACCCACGAGGGCGAGGAGACCATCGTCGCCGCGGCCCATGGCATTCTCGCCGCCCGGCATCCGGACCTGCTGACCCTGCTGGCACCGCGTCACCCGAACCGGGCCGACGCCATCACGGGCCTGCTGACCGCCCAAGGCCTGACCGTCGCCCGCCGCTCGGCCGGCGACCCGATCGAGCCCACCACCGCGGTCTATCTCGCCGATACCATGGGCGAGATGGGCCTGGTCTACCGGTTGGGCGGCATCGTGCTGGTCGCGGGCTCTCTGCTGGCGCCCGGCACGCTCGGCGGCCATAACCCGATCGAGCCGGCCCTGCTCGGCGCCGCGATCCTGCATGGGCCGGACATGGTCAATTGCGCCGCCAATACCGCGGCCCTCCATGTCGCCGATGCCGCGCTGGAGGTGAGCGACGCCGCCAGCCTGGCCGCGACCGTGGCCGCATTGCTGGCCAAGCCGGCCCGCCGCCGGGCCATGGGCCGGGCGGCACAGGCCGCGGCCGAGGCGCAGAGCGGCGTGGTCGACGGCGTCATGGCCCGGCTGGAACCGCTGCTGTCGGCCATCCAACCGACCGAGCCGCGCCATGCAAGCGCCTGAATTCTGGCGCCGGCGCGGCTGGCCGGCCTGGGCGCTCGAGCCGGCCGCGCAAACCTACGCCGCCGCCGGTGCGCTGCGCCGGGCGCTGGCCCATCCGGTCAGGGCAACCGTCCCGGTCCTGTGTGTCGGCAATCTGGTCGCGGGCGGCGCCGGCAAGACGCCGGTCACCCTGGAACTGGCCCGGCTGCTGACCGCCGCCGGCCATCGCCCGCATATCCTGACGCGCGGCTATGGCGGCGCGCTGTCGGGTCCGGTGCAGGTCGATCCGGCCCGCCATGATTTCCGCGCCGTCGGCGACGAGGCGCTGCTGCTGGCCGCGGCGGCACCGACCTGGGTCGCCCATGACCGCCCGGCCGGCGCCCGTGCCGCGGCCGCGGCGGGAGCCGAGCTGATCCTGATGGACGACGGCCTGCAGAATCCCTCGCTGATCAAGGATCTGGCGCTGATGGTGGTCGATGCCGGCTATGGCTTCGGCAACGGCCGGGTCATGCCGGCCGGGCCCTTGCGCGAGCCGCGCCCGCGGGGTCTGGCACGGGCCCAGGCCGCCGTGCTGATCGGCAAAGACACCGCCGGCTTCGGCGCCGATCTGGCCCGGGATCTGCCCGTGGCCCGCGCCCGGTTGGTGCCGAGCGGCGACATCGCCCAATGGCACGGCCGCCGTGTCGTCGCCTTCGCGGGTATCGGCCGGCCGCAGAAATTCTTCGACAGCCTGATCGCGCTCGGCGTCGAGCTGATCGCCGGCATCGGCTTTCCCGACCACCATCCCTACCGGCCCGAGGAAATGACCGATCTGATCGGCCAGGCGGAGCAGGCCGGGGCGACGGCGGTCACCACGACGAAGGATTGGGTCCGCCTGCCCGCCGACCTGCGCGCCCGGGTCGAGACCCTGGCCGTCCAGCTCGCCTGGGCCGGTCCGGACGACGAGGCCCTGATCCAGCGGCTGATTCAGCCCGTGCTGGCCAGATCATGAGCGACGGGACCGTCCGCACCGGCCAGCGCATCGAGGCGGGTTTCGCCGGCCTGGCCATGCGCCTGTTCGGCGCGCTGTCGCGCAGGCAGGCCTCGGCGGTCGGCGGCTGGATCGCGCGCGGGATCGGCCCGCGCCTGGGCATCACCCGGCGCGCGCGCCGCAATCTGGCCCGCGCCCTGCCCGAGTTGGATCGCGCCGCCCAGGATCGGGTCCTGACCGAGATGTGGGACAATCTGGGCCGTGTCGTCGGCGAATTTCCCCATCTGAAGACCCTGGACGCCTTCACGCCCGGCGCTGCGATCCAGGCGACCGGGCTGGAACATGTCGATGCCGCGATCGCGCGCGGCAAGCCCGTGATGTTCTATTCGGGCCATTTCGGCAATTGGGAGGTCGCCGCCCTCGCGGCGGCGCTCTATGGCCTCAGGCTCGCCGCGATCTATCGCGCCGCCAACAATCCGCTGGTCGACCGCATGATGATCGACCTGCGCCGCGACCTGGGCGCCGATCCGATCCCGAAGGGCGCGCAAGGTGCCCGCAAGATCCTGGGCGCGATCAAGGCCGGCCAGTCGCTGTGCATGCTGGTCGACCAGAAGATGAACGACGGCATCGCCGTGCCGTTCTTCGGCCGCGACGCCATGACCGCGCCGGCCCTGGCCGAGCTGGCGCTGCGCTATGATTGCACCGTGCTGCCCGCCCGGGTCGAACGGCTACCGGGCTCGCGTTTCCAGGTCACGGTGTTCCCGGCCCATGACTTACCGGCCGGCGGCGACCGGGCGGCCGATGTGCTGACGCTGATGACCGCGGTCAACCGAACCCTGGAAGGCTGGATCCGCGCCCGGCCGGGCCATTGGTTCTGGCTGCACCGGCGCTGGCCCGACTGAAGGAGGTACCATGGACGAGATCTTCGAGATCAGCCGCGACGGCTTCACCATCAGCACCGATCCGGCCCGGCTCGACCTGGATCTGATCGACCGCACGCTGTCGACCGAGAGCTATTGGGCCGAAGGCCGGTCGCGCGACCTGACCGAGCGCGCCTTCGCCGGCTCACTGCCGTTCGGCATCTATGCCGCCGACGGCGCGCTGGTCGGCTGGGCTCGCGTCATCACCGACCGGGCGACCTTCGCCTATCTGGCCGACGTCTGGGTGCTGGAAACGCACCGCGGCCGGGGCCTGTCGAAATTCCTGGTCGGCGCGATGCTGGCGCATCCCGATCTGCAGAATCTGCGGCGCTGGACCCTGTTCACCAAGGATGCCCACGGGCTGTACGAACAATTCGGCTTCACCGTGATCACCGAGCCGCACAAGGCGATGGAGCGGCGGCGCAGCTAGAACAGGCTCGGCTGCCGCGTCTCCGCCCCGGACTTGGCTTTCTTCGCAGGCTTCGGCGGTGCTGTGGGTTGGTCGTCGAGACCGGTGGCAGCCCCTTCCGCACGCGCGGCCACGGTCGCGTCATGGAAGCGCAGGGTGAGCGCCATGCCCGGCGCGATCGCGCCGGCGCCCAGCGGCTGGCCGGCGCGGTCTTCGACCACGGCATAGCCGCGCTCCAGCACCTTGTAGGGCGAAAGAGACTCCAGCACCTGGGCCAGACGGATAAGTCGCTCGCCCCGGGCGTCGGTGTCGCGCCGGGCGGCGGCGTCGAGCCGGCTGCCCAAACCCGTGAGATCCTGGCCCCGCCGATCGATCGCCGGCAGCATCGGCACCGCGCGGAACCGGTCGCCGGCCAGAACAACCCGCTCCGCCGCGCGCTCCAGCGTCCGATCGAGCGCCGGCCGCAAGCGCAGCGCGGTGCCGGCCAGATGCCGCTCATGTTCGGCGATCTGCTGGCGCGGATGTTTCAGCTGGGCGCCCGCGGTCTGGATGCGCGCCGCCCGGTCGCGCAAGATCGCGCCGATCGACAGTTTCAGCCGTTCGGCCCGGTCGTCGAGCCTTTGTTCCGCCGCCTCGATCAGCCGAACCGGATCGGGCAGCCCGCGCGCCAGGCCCTCGAGCCGCAGGCGGCGTTCGGCCACCAGCCGGATCGAGGCCGCGTCGAGCCGGCCACCCAGGCTGCGCACCTCGGTCAAGAGGTCGAGCCGGACCGGCACCGCCATTTCGGCCGCCGCCGTCGGCGTCGGCGCGCGCTTGTCGCTGGCGAAATCGATCAGGGTCGTGTCGGTCTCGTGGCCGACGGCGGAAATCAGCGGAATTTTACTCGCCGCCGCCGCGCGCACGACGATTTCCTCGTTGAACGCCATCAGGTCTTCGAGGCTGCCGCCGCCGCGCGCCACGATGATCAGGTCGGGACGCGGGATCGGACCGCCCGGCTCGATCCGGTTGAAGCCCTCGATGGCGCGCGCGATCTGCTCCGCCGCCGCCTCGCCCTGGACCGCGACCGGCCAGAGCAGCACATGGCGCGGGAAGCGCTCGTTCAGCCGATGCAGGATGTCGCGGATGACGGCACCGGTCGGCGATGTCACCACGCCGATCACGCCTGGCAGGTAGGGCAGCGCGCGCTTGCGCTCGGCCGCGAACAGGCCCTCGGCCGCCAGCTTGCGCTTGCGCTCCTCGAGCAGCTTCAACAGCGCGCCTTCGCCGGCGAGCTCCATCTGCTCGATCACCATCTGGTATTTCGACCGTCCGGGGAAGGTGGTCAGCCGGCCGGTCGCGATCACCTCGATGCCGTCGGCCGGATCGACCTTGAGCCGGCCGGTCGAGCCGCGCCAGCAGACCGCGTCGATCACCGCGTCCATGTCCTTGAGCGCCAGATAGATATGGCCGGAGCCATGGCGCTTGCAGCCGCTGATCTCGCCGCGCACCCGGACATAGCCATAGGCCTGCTCGATCGTGCGCTTCAGCGCGCCGGACAGCTCGCCGACCGAAAAGACCGGGACATTGGTGGGGCCGCCGCCGGGCGCAGGGGCGTCGGGCCGTAAGGGGGGGGTATCCGAAACCATGGGCTATGATATGAAAGCCGGCCGACGGGCGACAGTCCTTTCGAGACGAGCGTGTTTTGAAGACGAGGGTGGCGATGCGAATTCTGGTCGTGGGTTCCGGCGCGCGCGAACATGCGCTGTGCTGGGCGATGAAGGCCTCGCCGCTGTGCGACGCGCTGATCTGCGCGCCCGGCAACGCCGGCATCGCCGAACTCGCCGCGTGCCACCCGGTCGGCGTCACCGATCTGGACGGGCTGCTGGCGCTGGCCCAGGCCGAGAAGATCGATTTCGTCGTGGTCGGTCCAGAGGCGCCGCTGGTCGCGGGACTGGTCGATCATTTGGAGGCCCATGGCTTCAAATGCTTCGGGCCCAGCAAGGCCGCGGCCGAACTGGAAGGGTCCAAGGGCTTCACCAAGGATCTGTGCGCCAAATACGGCGTGCCGACCGGCGCCTATCTGCGCACGACCGACCCGGATGCGGCCAAGGCCGAGATCCGCCGGCGCGGGGCGCCGATCGTGGTCAAGGCCGACGGCTTGGCCGCCGGCAAGGGCGTCGTCGTCGCCCTGACGCTGGACGAGGCGCTGGAAGCGGTCGACGCCATGATGCTCGACCGCCGCTTCGGCGATGCCGGCATCGAGATCGTGATCGAGGAATTCCTGGCCGGCGAAGAGGTCAGCTTCTTCGCCCTGGTCGACGGCACGACCGCGATTCCGCTGGCATCCGCCCAGGACCATAAGGCGGTCGGCGAGGGCGACACCGGCCCCAACACCGGCGGCATGGGCGCCTATTCGCCGGCCCCGGCGCTGACGCCGGCCCTGGAGCGGGAGGTGATGGCGCGCATCATCCGACCGTCCTTGGCCGGCATGGCGGCCGAGGGCAAGCCGTTCAAGGGCGTTTTGTTCGCCGGCCTGATGCTGACCGCGACCGGGCCGCAGCTGATCGAATACAACGTCCGCTTCGGCGATCCGGAATGCGAGGTGCTGCTGCGCCGGCTGAAATCCGACGTGCTGCCGGCCTTGATCGCGTCGCGCGAGGGCACGCTCGACCGGATCACGCTCGACTGGCGCCCCGAGGCGGCGCTGGGCGTGGTCATGGCGGCCGAAGGTTACCCGGAGACGCCGCGCAAGGGCACCGCGATCGCCGGGCTCGAGGCCGCCGCGACGGCCGCCCCGACCGTCGAGATCTTCCATGCCGGCACCGCGATCCTGGACGATAAGATCGTTGCCGACGGCGGCCGGGTTCTGGTCGTCACCGCGCTGGGATCCTCGGTTGCGGAGGCCCAGGCCCGCGCCTATCTGGCGGTCGATGAGATCGTCTGGCCCGAGGGCTTCTGCCGCCGCGATATCGGCTGGCGCGCCGTCGCCCGCGAGCGCGACTGATCCCATGCAGATCCGGGCCGCCCGTCCCGAAGAAGCGGCCGCGCTGTCGGCGCTGTGTCTGCGGGCGAAAGCCCATTGGGGCTACGACGGGGCCTTCCTGGCGCAATGCCGCGACGCCCTGACCGTCGATCCAACCGCGATCCGCGCCGGCGATGTCTTCGTCGCGATCGATGCCTTGGACCATCCGATCGGTCTGCATCAGATCGCGGGTGACGAACTGGTCCTGCTCTATGTCGAGCCGGCCTGGATCGGCCAGGGTGTCGGTCGCGCTTTGCTGCGCCATGCGGCAGCCCTGGCTCACAGTCTCGGCGTTCGCCAGCTCTCGATCCTGGCCGATCCCCATGCCGCGGGCTTCTATCGCGCCCAGGGCGCCGCCTATCGGCACGACGCGCCGTCGGATGCCATCCCCGGCCGGATGCTGCCGGTCTATCTTCTGCCGTTGCCACCGGGAGGAAGCGATACGTGATGCGGAGAGGGCTTTTGATCCTGGCCGTCGTGGCACTGGCCGTCCCGGCCTGGGCGGACGAGCCGGCGGTGCCGGCGGGCTACGCGATCCATCGGAGCCTGGCGCTCGATCAGGCGACCACCGGTATCGACGGCGCGCTGCAGATCCTGGAGGACAGCCGCATCACGCCGGCGCTGCGGGCCGACATGTGGCAAGAAACCACCGATCTGGAGCTGGTCCTGGCCGAGGGCGACCCGCTGCGCAAGGCGCTGGCCAAGATGCCGCTCCGGAATGCCCATCTGCGCCTGATCGATGCGGCGGGCAAGGTGATCGCCGACCAGGCGCTCGGCGTGCCGCTGGCCGACATCGACCGGCAGCAGCTGCACGACGGCGCGCCGACCTTTCTGGTCAGCACCGACCATAGCCTGGGCATCGGCTCCTATGCCGGCCTCGAAACCGTTCTGATGACGGTCGATCACGGCCAATTGCTGCCCGAGGACCTGCCGGGCGGAACGGCGCTCGCCCGCTCGCTGAAGAACGGCTGGCGCATCGTCGACGACACCAATCCGGGGCCCGACGGCAAGCCCGGGACGGGCAAGCTCATCCAGGCCGTCGCCTGCCATCCGAATTGGGACAATCCGGCCTGGGCCGAGAGCCAGGAATTCGTCGTCGATCTCACGACCTTCAGCTTCGCCGCCGGCTGGCACGCGACGACCAAGACGGTGGTGGGATTCTGGGAAAGCGATCAGGACTGGCCGGAGGGCTTTCCCTGATGCCGCACCCGGTAGGCCGCCAGCACGGCGGCGCCGTCCGGGCCGACCTGGGTTTTCCAGGCGCCGATCGCCTCCTCGGCGGATTTCGCCAGCAATGCCTTCAATGCCGGTCCCGGCGCCGCCGCAATCTCGACATGGTTCGCGCGCATGGTCGCGTAGTTCGCTTCCAGCCGGGCGCGGATCAGCTGCCATTGCGCGGTCTCGGTCGCGCGCCCCGCCGCCTCGACCGCCTGTTTCAGTTTGGGTGGCAGTGCCTGGTAAGCTTCGTCGTTGATGCTGGCGAGGCTGAGCGGCACGGCATAGTTGATCGCGGTGAAGCTGGGCAGATAGTCCCACAGCTTGCGCCCGGCGCCACCGTCGCCCGACGACAGCACGCCTTGGAGCGAACCATCCTTCAGCCGCGGCATGGCATCGGCGAACGAGAGATAGGCGGCCATCGCGCCGCTCGCCGCCATCACCTGGCGGCTGGTCTCGTCATAGGCGCGCAGCGACAGGCCGGCGAGATCGGCCGGCGTCAGCACCGGATGCTTGGCCCATAGACCGGTCGGCGGCCAAGGCGTGGCATAGAGCAGGCGCTGATGGTGCCGGGCGAAGGCGGTTTGGTAGGCCGGCATCGCCACGCGATAGAGCCGCTGCGCATCCGCGAACGAGGTCGCGACGAACGGCAGCGACGACAGCAGGAAGATCGGTGCCATCTCGCCGAGCGGGCCGGCGAAACTGTCGCCCAGCGTCAGCTGACCGGCCTCGACCGCGCGCAGCAGGGCGATGCCCTTGAAACCCAGCGCGGCATCATAACTGGGCTTGACCATGATCGCGCCGTGGCTGCGTTCGGTCACTTCGGCCGCGAAACGCTCGACCCCGGCCCCGGGCATCGAATCATGCGGATATTCTGTCGGCATGTCCCAGTGCAGAACTTCGGCGCGCGCCGGGCCGGCCAGGCACAGCGCCAGCATCAGAAGCGCGCCCACCCTGCTCATCGGCCATCCCCTAACGTTCGTCTTGCAATGTCCGTTGGGGTGAGGCCCCTGGCAAGCGATTACGCCGCGGCATTTGCCGCTACGTCGCGCGGGCTGAGCGCATGAATCGCGAAGGCGAGCAGCGCCAGCGCCAGACCGACGCCGGAGACGGCAAGCCAGCCGCCATAGCTCCAGGCCAGCACGCCCAGGGCGGAGCCGGCCGAGCCGCCGGCGAAATAGATCACCATATAGACCGTGTTGACCCGGCTGCGCGATTCCGGGCGCAGCGCATAGATGCGCGACTGGTTCGAGACCATGGCGCCCTGGACGCCCAGATCGAGCAGCAGCACGCCGGCGACCAGGCCCCAGAGCGACTGGCCGGCCAGCGCGAACACGACATAGGCGAGGAAGGCCACGACGATGGCGATGCCGACCGTGCGCCGCGGCCCGCCGCGATCGGCCAGGCGGCCGGCGAGCGGGGCCGCCAGCGCGCCGGCGATGCCGACCAGCCCGAACAGGCCGGCGACCTCCGGTCCCAGATGATAGGTGGGACCGGCCAGATAGAGCGTCAGCGTCGCCCAGAACGCGCTGAAGGCGGCGAACATCAGCCCGCCGACGGCGGACGCCTCGCGCAGCACCCGCTCGGCCCGGAACAGGTGCCAAAGCGATTGCATCAGCGCCGGATAGCCCAGGCCCGAGGTCGGCGCGGTGCGCGGCAGCAGCGCGAAGAGCACGCCCCACAGCACGATCATCATGCCGGCGGCGATGCCGAACATCTCGCGCCAGCCCAGATGCTCGGCGACGATGCCGGACAGCACACGCCCGCCCAGAATGCCGATCAGCAGACCGCTCATGACCGTGCCGACGACCTGGCCGCGCTTGGCCGGAGCGGCCAGATGGGCCGCCATCGGCACGATCTGCTGGATGAAGGTGGTCAGCACGCCGATGCCCAGGCTGGCGATGGCGAGCGTGACCAGGTTGGTCGAGATCGCGGCCAGGCCCAGCGCCAGGATCAGGCCGATCAGCTTGCCCAGGATCAGGGTCTTGCGATCGAACCGGTCGCCGAGCGGCGACAGCAGCAGCAGGCCCAGCGCATAGCCGACCTGAGTCACGGTCGGCACCACGCCGGCGGCGGCCGGGCTGCCGAGGTCGCGCACGATATCGGCCAGCATCGGCTGATTGTAATAGATGTTCGCCGCGCCGAAGCCGCAGGCGCCGGCCATGACGAGCACGGCTCGCTGAGTCAGGGGAACTTCGACGGTCGCAGGTTCGGACATGGGGACAGGCAGCCTGGCGGGACGGGACGCCCAGCATATTTGCATGGGCAAGCATCGCGTCCAGGGCGAACGGTCGCAGGGCGCCCTGTCGAATCAGCAGGTCTAGCGTCGGGCCTGGAAGAATTCCCGCAGCAATCCGGCCGCCTCGGTCTCGCCGATGCCGCCATAGACCTCCGGCCGGTGGTGGCAGCTCGGCTGGTCGAACAGGCGCACGCCGTGGTCGACGGCGCCGCCCTTGGGATCGGCGGCGCCGTAATAGACCCGGCGCAGCCGGGCGAAGGCGATCGCAGCGGCGCACATCGGACACGGCTCGAGCGTGACATAGAGATCGCACTCGGGCAGGCGCGGGCTGCCCAGCGCCGCCGCCGCCGCGCGGATCGCCAGCACCTCGGCATGCGCGGTCGGGTCGGCCAGTTCCTCGATCCGGTTGCGCGTTTCGGCCAGGATGCGGCCGGTCGCGGCCTCGACCAGCACGGCGCCGACCGGCACCTCGCCGGCGGCGGCGGCGGCGCGCGCCTGATCCAGCGCCCGATCCATGAATGTCGGTCCTGCTCCCATACGCCCCATACCCATGCGTTCCCTGGCGTTGCGCGCGTTTGGCGGCGGCCTTATGGTCGGAAGTCGACCTTAAGGAATGTCCATGCCCCGCCCCGTAATCATCGGCCTTACTCTCGATTCGGAGAAGCCCGGTGGCTACTCCAAATTTCCCTGGTACGCGATCCGCGAGAATTACTGCGGCGCGGTCGTGCGCGCCGGCGGGTTGCCGATCCTGCTGCCGCACGAGCCGGAGCGGGCGGACCAGTATCTCGACCTGATCGACGGGCTGATCGTGACCGGCGGCGCGTTCGATGTCGATCCCGCGCTGTTCGGCGCCGACAGCCGGCACGACAGCGTCACCACCAAGGACCGGCGCACCGCGTTCGAACTGGCGATCACGCGCGCCGCGCTCGCCGCCGACAAGCCGGTGCTGGGCATCTGCGGCGGTCAGCAGCTGCTGAACGTGGCGCTGGGCGGCACGCTGGTCCAGCATATCCCGGACGAGATCGCGACCCCCCTGGCCCACGAGCAGCCCAATCCGCGCAACGAGCCTGGCCATGATGTGGCGATCGCGCCCGGCACCATCCTGCACGATATCGTCGGCACCGCCCGCTTCGCGGTCAATTCGGCCCATCACCAGGCGGTCAAGACCGTCGGCCCCGGCGTGGTGATCGACGCGGTCGCGCCCGACGGCGTGATCGAAGGCATCGAGCTGCCGGGCAAACGCTTCTGCATCGGCGTGCAATGGCACCCCGAATTCGAGATCGGCCCGGCCGACGCGGCGTTGCTCAGCGCCTTCGTCGCCGCGGCCCAAGGACGACAGACATGAGCGACGACACCGGTCCCGCGAAGGCGGCGCCAAAGGGCGATCGGATTGCCAAGGTGCTGGCCCGCGCCGGGCTTTGCTCGCGCCGGGACGCCGAGCGCTGGATCGAGGACGGCCGCGTCGCGGTCGACGGCAAGGTGCTGCTGACCCCCGCCTTCGTGGTCACGCCCGGCTCGATCGTCGTGGTCGACGGCAAGCCCTTGAAGGAACCGGAGCCGTCGAAGCTGTGGCGCTACCACAAGCCGGCCGGCCTGGTGACGTCGCATCGCGACGAGAAGGGCCGCGAGACCCTGTTCGACACCTTGCCACCGGAGCTGGGCCGGGTCATTTCGGTCGGCCGGCTGGATCTGAATTCCGAAGGCCTGCTGCTGCTGACCAACGACGGCGAGCTGGCGCGCAAGCTGGAGCTGCCCTCGACCGGCTGGGTCCGGCGCTACAAGGTCCGCGTCCATGGCACGGTCGAGCCGGAGCGTTTCCTGGCGCTGACCGACGGCGTGATCATCGACGGCGTGCGCTATGGCGAGATCAAGGTCGAGTTCGAGCGCCAGAAGGGCTCGAACGCCTGGGTCACGGTGGCGCTGACCGAGGGCAAGAACCGCGAGATCCGCAAGGTGTTCGAGCATCTGGGCTATGACGTGACCCGGCTGCTGCGCCTGTCCTATGGCCCGTTCCAGCTGGGCCTGCTGCCGCGTGGCGCGATCGAGGAAGTGCCGCGCCGCGTGCTGCGCGACCAGCTCGGCCTGGGCGCCGCCAAGGACAAGGGCGCGTCGCGCAGAACCCTGACCCTGAAGGAAGAGCCGGCACCGCCGCGCGGCAAGGTCCGGATTCCGAAGCCGCATCGCGCGGTCGAGCCGGCGCCGAAGCGCGGCCGGCCGCCGGCACCCGCGTCGGACGAGCGCCCGGCCGAGGGCCGGCCGGCCTATGGCAAGCCCGCCGTCCGGACCGGCGCCCCCCGTGCCGCACCCGAGCGTTCGGGCGAACGGCCTGCCCCGCGCCCATCCGGGCCGAAGCCCGCCGGCGCCCGCGCCGAGCGCGCGCCATCCCGCGCCGGCGATGCGCCGAAGCCGCGCATGGGCGATGCGCCCAAGAAGCCGGGAGGCCCCCGCAATGCGGATCGTCGGCGGTAATCATCGCGGCCGGCCGATCACCGTTCCCGAGGGCGACACGGTCCGCCCGACCAGCGACCGCGCGCGCGAATCGCTGTTCAACATCCTGGAGCACGGCCGCTGGGCCGCGTCGGGCTCGCCGATCGCCGGCGCCCGCGTGCTGGATGCCTTTGCCGGCACCGGCGCGCTGGGCCTGGAAGCGCTGTCGCGCGGCGCCGGCCATGTGACCTTCCTGGAGCTGGCGCCGCTGGCCTTGGAGGCGATCAAGCTCAATGTCGCGGCCTTGAAGGAAGGTCCGCGCGTCAGCATCCTGCGCGGCGACGCCGTCGCGCCGGCGCGCGCGGCGCAAGCCTGCTCGCTGGTGTTCCTCGATCCGCCCTACGGCAAGAGCATCGCGCCGCCGACACTGAAGAACCTGGTCGCGGCCGGCTGGATCGCCGCCGATGCCATCGTGGTGCTCGAAGTCGGTGCCAAGGAAGAATTCGCCGCCCCCGACGGCTTCACGATCGAGGACGAACGGCGCTACGGCGCGGCGCGGCTGGTGCTGATGCGCTTTCGCGCCGCGTAGGTGCCGAACCCGCGGTGCAGCGCGATCCCTTGAGCGCGCCGTCATTTACGCCTGGACGATTCTGCCATAGGATTCCAGGCCGGACCGGTCGGGAGGGCTGCGATGCCAAAGGACGAGGTGGCCATGGTGCGCGCCTACTATCGCGCCTATGTCGAAAAGGACCGCCCCGCCATCGAGGCGCTGCTGGCGGCGAATTTCCGCTTCACCAGTCCGCGCGACAACCGCATCGACCGGGCACTATATTTTGAGCGCTGCTGGCCTTACGGCCTGGACATTACCAGCTTCGACCTCGACCACATCGTGCTGCACGGCAACCGGGTGTTCGTCACCTATGATGCCCGGCGCGAGAATGGCACGGGCTTTCGCGGCTGCGAAATCCACACGATCGGCGACGGCCGGATCGACTCCGTCGATGTCTATTTTGGCTGGGACCTCCCCCACCCCGCTGCCGAGGGCGGCTTTCTCGACTGAGGTCGAATATCTAGGCGCTGACCGCGAGCCACGGCTCGCCGCGGGCGGCAAGCTCGGCATCCAGTTCCGGCAACAGCACGACGCTTTCCTGCTCGTTCGCGTCGGTGCGCGCGATGACGCAGACGCAGGGCGTCGTCGCGCTCGGATTGTAAGGCAGGTGGGGCACGCCGGCCGGGATGTAGAAGAACTCGCCGGCCTTGACCGTGGCGTGATGCTCCAGGTGATCGCCATACCAGCAGCCGGAAATGCCGCCCAGGACATGGATGGCGCTTTCATGCGCCTCATGCTTGTGCGCCTTGGCCTTCGCCGAGGGCGGCAGCGTGGCGATCTGCATGTGCAAGGCGCTCGAACCGGCACTCTCGGCCGAAATGCCGACCCGGTAGTCCAGGCCCTGCTTGCCGGTGAACGAAGCGCCGGCCTTGACCAGGCGGCATGATGGGACTGCCATGGAGGATCTCCTGTTCGATCGGGATCTTGGATATAGGCCGGGTCCGGGACGGCGCCCTAGCGGCAAAAATGGGGTTCGCAAGGCGCCGGCGGCCTCAGCGCCGGCCGAACAGCCGTTCGATGTCACTGAGCTTCAGTTCGACATAGGTCGGGCGGCCGTGGTTGCATTGGCCGGAATGGGGCGTCGCTTCCATCTGGCGCAGCAGCGCGTTCATTTCGGCCGGGTTGAGCCGGCGGCCGGCCCGGACGCTGCCGTGGCAGGCGAGCGTGCCGCACACCGCCTCGAGCCGTTCCTTGAGCGAGAGCGCGGCACCGAATTCCGCCAGCTCCTCGGCCAGGTCGCGGACCAGGCCCTTGACGTCGCAATCGCCCAGCAGGGCCGGCACCTCGCGCACGACCACGGCACCGGCGCCGAACGGCTCCAGCACCAGGCCCAGCTCGACCAACTCGTCCGCCCGCGCGCCCAGCCGTTCGGCCGAGGCCTCGTCCAGCTCGACCACTTCGGGCAGCAGCAGCGCCTGACGCTTCACGCCGGAGGCGGCCAGCGCCGCCTTCATCCGTTCATAGACCAAGCGCTCGTGCGCGGCATGCTGGTCGACGATGACGATGCCGTGGGCGGTCTGGGCGACGATATAGGTGTCGTGCAGCTGGGCCCGCGCGGCGCCGAGCGGGAACTGCTCGGCCGCCGGGGTGCTGTCGGCACCCGGCGGTGCCGCCGTCGGCAAGGCGCCGTCGAACAGGTTCGGGGCCGGGGCATAGGCGGCCGCGACCGCTTCGGCCAGGCCGAGTGGCACCGGCGACGAACGGTAACTGCCATAGGCGCCGTTCCAGCCGCCGCCGCCATGGCTGGGCAGGGCATTGGGCCTGAGCGCGTCGATCGTGGCATTGGCGACGGTGGTCGAGGCGCGATGGCCGGCGGCATTCAGCGTGTGCTTCAACGCGCCGACGATCAGCCCGCGCACCAGCGCCGGATCGCGGAAGCGGACCTCGGCCTTGGCTGGGTGGACATTGACGTCGACTTCGCTCGACGGCACGTCGACGAACAGGGCCACCATCGGATGGCGGTCGCCGGCCAGGAAATCCTGGTAGGCGCCGCGAACGGCGCCGGTCAGCAGCTTGTCGCGCACCGGACGGCCGTTGACGAACAGATACTGCTCGCGCGAGGTCGCCTTGTTGAGCGTCGGCAATCCGGCGAAACCAGTGAGGCGGATGCCCTCGCGCAGCGCTTCCACGGCCAAGGCATTGTCGGCGAAGTCGCGGCCCAGCACGGCGGACAGCCGCGCCAGGCGCTCTTCGACCGGATCGGCCAGCGGCGCCGCACCCAGGCGCAGCATGGCCCGGTCGTCGTCGGCCAGCACGGTAAAGGCGATCTCCGGATGCGCCATGGCCAGGCGCTTCACCATATCGACCGCCTGGTCGCGCTCGGTCCGCGGCGTCTTCATGAATTTGAGCCGAGCCGGCGTCGCGTAGAACAGATCGCGCACCTCGACTCGCGTGCCCTGGCCGAAGGCGGCAGGGGTCGGCTGGCCCTTGTCGCCGCCATCGACCGTCAGGCTCCAGGCCTCGGCGGCGCCGCGCGCCCGGCTGGTCAGGGTCAGCCGGGCGACCGCGCCGATCGAGGGCAGCGCCTCGCCGCGGAAACCCAGCGTCGCGATCGCCATCAGATCGTCGTCGGGCAGCTTCGACGTGCAATGGCGATCGACCGCCAGCATCAGCCCGTCCGGACCCATGCCGATGCCGTCGTCGCTGACCACGATCAGGCTCTGACCGCCCTCGCGCAGGCTGATCTCGATATGGCGCGCGCCGGCGTCGATCGCGTTTTCGACCAGTTCCTTGACGGCGGAAGCCGGCCGCTCGACCACCTCGCCCGCGGCGATACGGTTGACGAGCACGGTCGGAAGCTGGCGGATCGGGTTCGACATGGCGCTCGGCTGCTGGGCTTGCTAGAACGAAGGGGCTTGGACGAAGGAACACTATATATCGTGGCTACGACGCCAACCACCCTCATCATCTTCGATTGCGACGGCGTTCTGGTCGATAGCGAGATCCTGGCCTGCCGGGTCGAGCTCGCGGTGCTGCACGGGCTCGGCCATCCGATTTCCGACGTGGAATTCCGCCGCCGCGCCATCGGCCGCAGCCGCAAGGACAATCAGGCCATGCTGGAGGCGCTGTGGGACCGCCGGCTGCCCGGCGATTATACCGATCAGGTCCAGTCGCGTCTGTTCCAGACGTTCCAGACCGAGCTGCTGCCGGTCGCGGGCATGCCCGACCTTGTGCGCCGGGTGACCGTCGACCGCTGCGTCGCCTCGTCGAGCCCGCCGGACCGCCTGACCCTGGCCCTCGCCCTGGGCGGCTATACCGCCCTGTTCGGACCCGGGGTGTTCAGCGCCGTCGAAGTGGCGCGCGGCAAGCCGGCGCCGGATCTGTTCCTGCATGCGGCGGCGCGGCGCGCGGCAGCACCCGAACGATGCCTGGTCGTCGAAGACAGCGTGCCCGGCATCGAAGCCGCGAAAGCGGCCGGCATGACCGCGGTCGGCTTTTGCGGCGGCGGCCATTGCCCGCCCGATCACGCCGCGGCCTTGAGGGCCGCAGGCGCCGACGACGTCGCGCCCGACGCTGCCGCGCTCGCTGAACTATTGGATCGCCTTACGCTCTTTGGTTGAGCGCGCGTTGCCGGTCTCTGTTCCCGTTTGGAATGCGGCGACAACGGCGAGCCCGCCCGGGAACAGAGCATTTTCTCGAAAGCGGCCGCCTTGTCTCCGAAGTCCGACCGTTCGGCAGCGAATGTCGCGCGACTAAACTTCGGATTGTATTTCTTCTCCTCTTTGTCATCTTCTAGTATGACGAGAATGTGTCACTTATTTCTTGGTCTTATACAGGCGTTTATCAGAATTTTATAACGTATTCTCTAGTTAAGTTAGGCACTCTCAAAATATTGTCCAATTTACGTCAGTACATTTATTTGGATTCTATTTTTAACCGACAGTTAACTCGGCGAGGACACATTCAATTCGACCAGAAATTCATCAGACATCCCGCAGGAGTTGCCGACAATGTTTGGCCTCGCATTCTTCACCTCAACCCGAGAATTCAAATCCAAGCTGAAGGCACTCGACGCCTCGCAAGCGACGATCGAATTTCAAATGGACGGCACCATCCTCACGGCCAATGCGAATTTCCTCAGGGTCCTGGGCTACAGCCTGGACGAGATCCGGGGCAAGAACCATAGTCTGTTCATCGACAAGACCGAGGCCGCGAGACCGGAATATCGCCAGTTCTGGGCCGCGCTGAACCGGGGCGAGTATCAGGCCCGTGAGTTCCGCCGCATCGGCAAGGGCGGGCGCGAAGTCTGGATCCAGGCGTCTTACAACCCGTTGCTGGGTGCCAATGGCAAACCCTACAAGGTCGTGAAATTCGCGACGGACATCACCGAGCGCAAGCGGCAGACCAGCGACTACGAGAGCCAGTTGGCGGCGATCGACAAGTCCCAGGCGGTGATCCAATTCTCGCTCGACGGCCTGATCCTGACGGCCAATAAGAATTTCTGCGACGCGCTCGGCTATCGGCTGGACGAGATCCAGGGCAAGCACCACAGCCTGTTCCTTGGAGCGGCCGAAAAAGGTAGCGCCGCCTATCGCGAATTCTGGGCGGCCCTCAACCGCGGCGAATATCAGGCGGCGGAATATTGCCGGCTGGGCAAGGGCGGGCGCGAGGTCTGGATCCAGGCGTCCTACAACCCGATCCTGGACGGCAGCGGCAAGCCGTACAAGGTCGTGAAGTTCGCGACCGACATCACGGCCCAGGTGCGCGAGCGCGTGCGCCGCGCGGCGCTGGGCCTGTCGATCGACACGGATCTGGGAGCGATCACCCGGGCGGTGTCGACCGCCAGCGACCAGGCGAACCGCGCCGCGAGCGCGTCCAACGATGCCGCCGGGCAGGTTCAGGCCATGGCCGCGGGCGCCGAACAGCTGGTCGCCTCGGTCCGTGAAATTGGGCGCCAGACCGCGAACGCCTCGCGCATTTCGGCCGAATCGGTCGAGCAGGCGGAGCGGACCAACCGGCTGATGGCCGAACTGGTCGGGGCCGCCAGTCGGATCGGCGAAGTCATCAAGCTGATCAACGGCATCGCCAGCCAGACCAACCTGCTGGCCTTGAATGCGACGATCGAGGCGGCCCGCGCCGGCGAAGCCGGCAAGGGCTTCGCCGTCGTCGCCTCCGAGGTCAAGAGCCTGGCGAACCAGACCGCCCAGGCGACCGAGGAGATCAGCGCCCAGATCGCCCAGGTGCAGAGTGCGACGACCGAGGCCGCCGAGGCGATCGGCGCCATCGGCAAGACGATCGTTCAGATCAACGAGATCTCCGGCGCCATCGCCGCCGCGGTCGAAGAGCAGGATGCGGTCACGCGGGATATGTCGTCGAACATGCAGATCGCCGCGACCGGCGTCAGCTCGATCAGCCGCGGCATGACCGACATCGCCGCCGCAACCACCGCCGCCGACGAGGCGACGAAGAAGGTCAAGGAATCGTCGCATCAGCTGGCGGCGTAACGCGCGCGGCGCCCTGGCCGGCGCGATCACCGCGTCGCGCCGGTTACGGCCCGGCCCGTTCAACCGAGGGGACCGGGCTGTTTTCTGGCAGGTTCAGCCGATCGGATGGCGGGGTTCAGCCCACCCGAGTCGATGGGCTTAGTCGGCCGGATCGACGACCTGGTCCGGCGTCACGCCCTCGGGATCGCCGACCACGACGAAGGCGAGCTTGGCCGGATCGATCACCGCCTTGGCGACGCGCTTGGCGTCGGCCAGCGTGACCTTTTCGATCAGCCCCTTGCGCTTGTCGAAATAATCGATCGGCAGGCCGTGGGTCTGGAAGAACAGCAGCCGCTCGGCGATCGACAGCGTCGAATCGAGCCCGAGCGCATAGGCGCCTTCCAGGTAGGTCTTGGCGTCCTTCAATTCCTTGTCGGTCGGACCGGCGGCGGCGAAGCGCGCCCATTCCTGGCGGATGATCGCGATCGTCTCGGCCGCCTTGGCGTTCTGGGTGCCGGCCTGGCCGAACATCAGGGCGGCATGGTCGTAGTTCGACAGGCCGGTGCCGATCGAATAGGCCAGCCCCTTTTCCTCGCGCACCGCATGTTCCAGCCGGGTCGAGAAGGTGCCGCCGCCCAGCACGTTGTTCAGCACCAGGAAGGTGTAATAATCCTTGTCCGCGATCGGCAGCCCGGGCTGACCGAACAGGATGATCGATTGCGGCACCGACTTCTTGACCAGCAGCAGCTTGCCGCCGTCGACCGGGGCGGCATCGGCCGGCGCCGCCGGCTCGGTCACGCTTGCCGGCAGGGTGCCGAAGGTCTTGTCGAGCAGCGGCTTCAATTCATCCGGCGTCAGATCGCCGACCACGGCGAGTTTGAGCTGGTTTCGCCCGAAGCGGGTCTGCACATAGGCTTTCAGATCGTCGATCGTGATGCCGTCGACGGTCTTGGCCGTCCCCAGCAGCGGGCGGCCATAGGCCTCGTTCGGGAAGTTCGTCCGCCACCAGATCTTGCCGGCGAGCGCGTTCGGCTCTTCGGCGCGCGCCGCGATCGCCTTGGTGATCTCATCGCGCACCCGGGCGACGGCCGGCGCGTCGAAGCGCGGCTGGGTCAGTGCCAGGCGCAGCAGATCGAACACCTCGTCGCGGTGCGGCGACACGGTCCGGACCGTGCCCTCGAAATAATCCTGGCTGGGTTCGAACGTAATCGAGGAAGACAAATCCTCGAGCTTGCCCTGGTAGGCTTCAGAATCGAGCGCGCCGGCGCCCTCGTCCAGGGTCGAGGCGACGAATTCGGTCAGACCGTCCTTATCGGCCGCATCTTCGGCGCCGCCGGTATGGAAGGCGTAGCTGAGGCTGATGACCTTCTGGCCATGATCCTCGACCAGCCAGGCCTCGATGCCGCCCGGGCTCACGACCTTTTCGATGGTGACGGCGGCGGCCGGCCGGGCGACGAGGGCGCCCAGCGCCAGACCGAGGATGACCAGGCGGCGGCTCATCGAATTTGCTCCGGCAGAATCTGCGTCGGCATCGGCTTGTCGGCGCCGGGCGTGCCGGGCTTGGCCGGCAGCAGGCGCGCGGTGACCGAGGTCTTGCCGTCGAACACCGCATGGGCGGCGGCATTGACCTCGTCGACGGTGACGGCGCCGATCCGGTCGGGCCAGGCGTCGAGCTCGGCCAGGGTCGAGCCGGTGGCGAGCGCCCGGCCGATGACGTTGCCCGGCTCGGACAGGCTGTCGTTGGCGTAGAACACTTCGTTCTGCAGCCGGGTCTTGGCGCGATCGACCTCGTCGGCGGTGATGCCGTCGCTCAACACCTTGTCGACGACCGCCTCGGCCGCCGCGGCCGCGACATCGATCGTGGTGCCGACGCGCGGGCTGACGTAATAGCTGAACTTGCCCAGATCGAGCCGCTGCGGATCATAGCCGGCACCGGCGCCGGTCGCGATCTGCTGATCCAGCACCAGCGCCTTATGCAGCCGGCTGTTGGCGCCGCCGCCCAGGACCTCGGCCAGCACTTCCAGCGCATAAGCGTATTTCGTCTCGCCGCTGTGGTAGCTCGGCGCCAGATAGACCCGGCTCCAGATCGGGTTGCGCACGCGGTTGCTGGTCAGTTCGACCGTCGTGTTGGCCTCGCGCATCGGCTCGACCGGGCGGACCCGCTCGGGGATCTGCTTGCGCGGGATCTTGCCGTAATATTGCGCGGCCAGCTTCCTGACCTGATCGACCGTAACGTCGCCGGCCACGATCAGCACCGCATTGTTGGGCGCGTACCAGGTGTCGTAGAAGCGCTTTTCATGCGGCAGGTCCAGCTTGGCCATGTCCTCGCTCCAGCCCAGCACCGGGATGCGGTAGGGATGGTTGAGGTAGAGCGCCGCCTCGACCTGCTCGTCCAGCACGGCCGACGGCACATTGCCGATGCGCATGCGCCATTCTTCCAGAATGACCTTGCGTTCGGGCAGCAGCTGCTCGTCGGTGATGACCAGATTATGCATCCGGTCGGCTTCGAGCCGCATCACCAGCGGCAGGCTGTCGACCGCCACGGTCTGATGGAACGCGGTATAGTCCCAGCTGGTGAAGGCATTCTCCTGGCCGCCGTTGCGCGCGACGATCTCGGAGAATTCCTTGGGCTTCAGCGTCTTGGTGCCCTTGAACATCAGATGTTCGAGGAAATGGGCGACGCCGGACCAGCCGCGCTCCTCATCCGCCGAGCCCACTTTGTACCAGACCATCTGGGTGACGTTGGGCGCGCGATGATTCGGCACGACCACGACTTCGAGGCCGTTCGGCAGAGTGAATTCGGTTTCGTTGAACAGCGGCGCGGCCGCGGCCGTCCCGGAAAATGTGCCGAACAGAGCCACGGCCGCAGCCGTCGCAAAGAGTCGGGCGGCGAGACGGCGCATCGGAACCTGCCTTCGGCTGTGAGCGACCGGGAGAGACGCGTCTCTCCCGGTCGATCCGCACTGATCGTGAATTTGGGTGGTCTAGAAGATACCTTCGAGCCAGGCGCGCTGCGTGCGCTGGATCTGCGGCGTATCGCCGACCGAGGCCGGCTTGCCGAGCGCCGCGTTCTCACGCAGACGCTGCGCCTCGCGCGAGGCATCGACCGCTTCGCCCGGCGGGGGCGGCTCGCGCCAGAACAACAGGCTATCGACGAAGCCGCCGCTGTTGTCCTCGTTGAGCTGCGCCGTGTCCTTGTCGACCTGCTGACGGATCGACGGGTCGGCGCCGGCGGCACCGGCCTTGGCGATCAGCGCCTGCTCGCCGGGGCTGAGGGCGACACCGTTGGTGCCGACCTGCGTGCTGGCGATGACCGCGGGCGTCTTCGCATCGGACACGCGGAACACGGTCTGACGACCGGCCTGGGCCGCCGTCTCGGACGGCGGCTTGTCCGACGGGCTGCGCGGCGGGCGCAGATTGAAGTCGGGCGGCATCGTCAGGGGCGCACCCGAGACGACAGCGAATTCATCGGGCGGGGCCTTGTCGATGCCCAGCGCCTTGCGCGTGTCACTGCAACCACTCAGACCCATCACCAGGAGGGCGAGTGTCGTGCCAATATATGCCGTTCGTTTCATGCCGATCCCAACCTGAAGCACGCGGTTATGTACGCCAGTCCGGCGCCGGCAGCAAGCCGTCGCCGCGCCTCAGCCTTACTTATACATCAGGCGTGATGATGATCGACCGCATCGGCGCAGCGGCCGCACAGATCCGGATGGGCCGCGATCGTCGTCACTTCGGGCAGAACCCGCCAGCAGCGCTGGCATTTCTCGCCCGAGGCCAGCTCGACCGTGACCGCGATGCCCGGCACGTCCGCCATGGCGAAGGCGCCGTCGGGCGCCGCGGCCAGACTGAGCTGCGCCGCCGACACGATGCAGATTTCGGCCAGATCGTGGCCGGCCAGCGCCTGCTCGACCGCCGTATCGGCATAGAGCGTGACGCTCGCCTGCAGGGACGAGCCCAGGCGCTTGGCCGCCCGCTCCAGCTCGATGGCGCCGGTGACGACCCGGCGCAGATCGCGGATGGTCGACCAGCGCTGCGCCAGCTCCGGCGCGATCCAGGCGTCCGGCAGGGTTGGAAACACCTGCAGATGCACGCTGCTGTCGGGTGCGTCGCCATGGCGCTCGAGCCAGGCTTCCTCGGCGGTGAAGCACAGGATCGGCGCCAGCCATTTGGCCAGACTGTCGAACACGATATCCATCACCGTGCGCACGGCACGGCGGCGCAGGTCGTCCGGCCGGTCGCAATAGAGCGAATCCTTGCGGATATCGAAATAGAACGCCGACAGATCGACCGAGCAGAACTGGTGCAGCTCGGTGTACATCCGGTGGAAGTCGAACGCCTCGACGCTGTCGCGCACGATCGGATCGAGTTCTTTCAGGCGATGCAGCACCCAGCGCTCCAGGTCCGGCATCTGGGCCGGCGCGATCCGCTCGGCCGGATCGAAGCCTTCGAGCGCGCCCAGCAGATAGCGCAGCGTGTTGCGCAGGCGGCGATAGACGTCCGACTGGTACTTCAGGATCTCCTTGCCGATGCGGAGATCCTCGTAATAGTCGGACGCCACGACCCAGAGCCTGAGGATGTCGGCGCCGGACTGGTCGATCACCTCCTGCGGGGCGGTGATGTTGCCCAAGGACTTCGACATCTTGCGGCCCTGCTCGTCGAGCACGAAGCCATGGGTCAGCACCGCATCGTAGGGCGCCCGGCCGCGCGTGCCGCAGCTTTCCAGCAGGGACGAATGGAACCAGCCGCGATGCTGGTCGGAGCCTTCGAGATAGAGCGAGGCCGGCCATTTCAGATCCGGCCGCTGCTCCAGCACGAAGCTGTGGGTCGAGCCCGAGTCGAACCAGACATCGACGATGTCGGTGACCTTCTCATAGTCCTCGGCGTTGTAGGCGTTGCCGAGGAATTGCGACGCGGGGGCGGTGAACCAGACGTCGGCGCCCTGCTGCTCGACCGCGGCGGCGATCCGGTCGATCACGGCCTGGTCGCGCAGCGGCTGGCGCGTGCGCTTGTCGACGAACACGGCGATCGGCACGCCCCAGGCGCGCTGGCGCGAGATGCACCAGTCCGGCCGGGTCTCGATCATGGCGCGGATGCGGTTCTGGCCGGCGGCCGGGACCCAGCGCGTGTCCTCGATCGCCTGCAGCGCCACCTGGCGCAGGTCGTTCGTCGCCATCGAGATGAACCATTGCGGCGTGGTGCGGAAGATCAGCGGCGCCTTGGAGCGCCAGGAATGCGGATAGGAATGCACCAGCGTGCCGGATTTGAGCAACCCGCCCGCGGCATCGATCGCCTCGATCACCGCCGGGTTGGCATCGCCGGGCTTGCCATACGGCGTATAGACCCGCTTGCCGGCGAACAACGGCACATGGTCGTAATAGCTGCCGTCGTTCGCCACGGTCTGCGGCACTTCGATGCCATGGGCCTGGCCCAGCAGGAAATCGTCCTCGCCATGGCTGGGCGCGATATGGACGAAACCGGTGCCGGCATCGGTCGTGACGAAATCGCCCGGCAGCAGCCGCACGTCGAAGTCATAGCCCTGGCCGCGCAGCGGATGGGCCGCGAGCGTGCCGCCCAGCTCGGCGCCCTTGACCGTGGCCAGCACGGTCCAGGCCGCGATGCCGACTTCCTGGGCGACCGCCTCGATCAGCGCCGCACCCAGCACCAGCTTTTCGCCGACCAATGCCTTGCTGCCCTCGGCGACCGCATCGACCTGCACCACCGCATAATCGAACGTCGGGCCATAGGCGATCGCCCGGTTGGCCGGCATGGTCCAGGGCGTCGTGGTCCAGATCACGACCGACGCGCCGTCGAGCGCCGGGACCGAGGGGGTCACCACCTTGAAGCGGACATGGATCGTGCGTGAGGTATGGTCGTGATATTCGACCTCGGCCTCGGCCAAAGCGGTCTGCTCGACGACCGACCACATGATCGGCCGCGCGCCCTGGAACAGCCCGCCGTTCATCAGGAACTTGCCGATCTCGCGCACGATCTGCGCCTCGGCCGGATAGGCCATGGTCAGGTACGGGTGGTCCCAGTCGCCCATCACGCCCAGGCGCTTGAATTCCTCGCGCTGGACATCGACCCAATGCTCGGCGAACGCCCGGCACTCACGCCGGAACTCGTCGATCGGCACATCGTCCTTGTTCTGCTTGGCCGCCCGGTATTTCTCCTCGATCTTCCATTCGATCGGCAGGCCGTGGCAGTCCCAGCCGGGGACATAGACCGAATCCTTGCCCAGCATCTGCTGGGTGCGCACGACGATGTCCTTCAGGATCTTGTTGAGCGCGTGGCCCATGTGCAGGTTGCCGTTGGCATAGGGCGGCCCGTCATGCAGCACGAACTTCTCGCGGCCCTTGGACTGGGCGCGCAATTGTTCGTAAAGGCCGGTCTGCTGCCAGCGCTCGAGCAGCGCCGGCTCGCGCTTCGGCAGCTCGGCCTTCATCGGGAAATCGGTCTGCGGCAGAAACACGGTCGGTCGGTAATCGACGGACATGGCGATGGTCATCCGGGAGCTGCGGCCGCCGGCGCCGGCCCGGATCGGGACGGGGCGCCAGGGAGACGGCCAGAATATGAAGACGTGCGCGCGAGCGCAGACGAACGATCCCGGCCCCTGATCAAGGGGCCGGGCGGATAATTCGCGCGGAAAACGCGCCTGACATCACCGTCATCGCCATGGGCAGACCATAGGGGAGCGCCGCCCGTGGCGTCAACTGACGCGGCCGTGCACGGCGGTCAGGTCTGGGCAAGCGCATCAGCCGAGAGATGGCTTGGTCCAAGCCGCCATCATGCGGTTCGCATGGGTCGTCAGCATGGTCTCCAGATCGACCAGCCCGTCGAGCAACGCGCTCGCGGCCAGGCCGTCGCGCCGGATGAGGGCGGCCGCATCGTCGAGCGGGACGCCCAGCGCCTGGGACCGGGCGCCGAGGGTCGGATGGGTATCGACCGGATGCGGCTGTTGCACGGAGATGATGCGATCCAGCAGGACTTGCGGCGGCGTGTCGTTCAGAATATGCCGCGCATGCTCTTCGAAACTCGCGGAGATATTGCTCAGCGCCCGGTCCTGATTGAGCAAGCTGAAGGCAAGGTCCCACAGCTGGGGCCAGGCCGGCGAAAGGGTCCCGAGCTTGACCAGGGCGGATACCACGGGGCCTGGCCCCACGACCCGCGCGGCCGTGGCATCGGCGGCGAATTCCCGGTCCCGGCTGATCGAGCGTTCAGCCAGCGAGAACTGGCCATGGGCGAAGCCCAGCACGGAAACGGTCGGCAGCAGGGCAAGACTCCAGAGGTCCCATCGCACGGTCAACCGCTGGATCGCCCCTTCGAGACCGCGATAGATCGGCAGGAAGGAGCGCGAATAGCGCGTATCGGCGGCCTGGAAATGGGCGAGCTCGTGGGCCACGATCGCACCCAACTCGTCCTGGGACAGGATCCGCATCGCCGAAGCCGATAGGTACATCGTCTCGCCGCCGACGAATTGCTTCGTGCCGGACAGCCTGGTCTTGCCGCTGTAGACATAGAAGCTGGGCGCGAGCCCGACCAGGATGGTGTCGGGCGACGCCGTCCCGATCGCCAGGGCGAGATCGTCGACGAAGCGCCAGAGGCGGGGCTGGGCTTTCCGGCTCACCGGCACGGCCAGCTGGGAGCCGACCGGACGCAGGTTCATCGTCACGAGCGACCAGAGCATGGCACCACAGGCGGCAACCGTGCCGAATCCCAGAAACGCGAGCGCATAGATATTGATCAGGTGAAACACCACGGCGCCGACGATCCATGCGCTGTAGAGCAGGATCGCGCCCTGCACGAGCACGAGCCCGGCCAAGACCAGCAGCGTGACGCGGACCTGCAGACCGAACACCCGTGCCAGCCGCCGCTGATGGCCGCGACAAAGCCGGGACGCCAGCGCGATCGCCGCAAGCAAGGCTATGACGACCAGCGCGGAACCGGTCGAGGCGTCGCGCAGCAGCCTCACGTCGAACAGGCTGCCGCAAATGGGATCCACGCCGCCTGCGGCCCGATCGCAGTCCGACGGCAATATCGCCGTGACCCGGACCGCCGAGGCCCATCCGATGAGCGGGATGCTCAACAGCAGAACCGCCGATTTCACCAAACCACCGAATGTACTCATGCGTCTCTCGCTCCGGCGCGATGCCGATCGACTGGCTAGCATGGCCGTGCGAGGTTGCAAACAACGGATCGGCTCGCGCGCTTGCCAGAGAGAGCCGCGGCAAGCGAATTGCATGAAAACGTTTACGTCCGGCCGGAGAAACGCCGCCGGCGACCAATTGACACCGCACGCCACTTCGTCGCTGCCTGTAACGCCATCGTCATGTCGGGCGATTATGGTGCCCGCACTTTTGTTGGGGAGGACCCGTACATGTTGATCAAGAAATTCGCCGCCGCCGGCCTGGGGCTCGCGGTTCTTGCCGCGGCGCCGGCCTTTGCCGCGACCGATGTCGTCACCGTCTATAGCGCCGATGGGCTGCACGACGGCAAGGCCAGCTGGTACGAGACGCAGTTCGCCGCCTTCACCAAGGCGACCGGCATCAAGGTGCAATATGTCGAAGCCGGTTCCGGCGGCGTCGTCGAGCGGGTCGCCAAGGAAGCGACCAACCCGCAGGCCGACGTGTTGGTGACCCTGCCGCCCTTCATCCAGAAGGCCGCGGCCGACGGTCTGCTGCAGGCCTACACGCCCGCCGGTTCCGACCAGGTCGCAGCCGAGCAGAAGGACCCGAACGGGCTCTACCTGGCGCTGGTCAACAACTACATGGATTTCATCTACGACTCGGCTCAGCTGAAGACCCAGCCGGTGTTCTTCACCGATCTGCTCGACCCGAAGTTCAAGGGCAAGATCCAGTATTCGACGCCCGGCCAGGCCGGCGACGGCACCGCGGTGATGATCGAAGTGTTCCATGCCTTCGGCAGCAAGGACGACGGCTTCGCCTTCCTGCAGAAGCTGCAGGAGAACAATGTCGGCCCGTCGGCCTCGACCGGCAAGCTGACGGCGCTGGTCAACAAGGGCGAGCTGCATGTCGCCAACGGCGATCTGCAGATGAACGTCTCGCAGATGGCGCAGGACCCGAACATCCGCGTGTTCTGGCCGGCCGGTGCCGACGGCAAGCGCACGACCTTCGCGCTGCCCTACTATGTCGGCCTGGTCAAGGGCGCGCCCGATGCCGACGCTGGCAAGAAACTGATCGATTTCCTGCTGACGAAAGAGGCACAGGCGACGGTCACCTCGGTCGCCCAGGGCCTGCCGGTGCGCAAGGACGTGACGCCGACCGACGAGGCGTTCAAGAACCTGCACAAGCTGATGGAAGGCGTCACGGTCTGGACGCCGGATTGGGCCCAGGTCCTGACCGATCTGCCGGCCGACGTCGCCAAGTGGCACCAGGTCACCGGCAGCTAGCCGCATGGGCCTAGGCGCCTCGAAGTCCCCCTCGCCGTCCGCCCTTGCGGGCGGCGAGGGCATTTCGTTCGAAAACATCACCGTGGCCTATCGCGGCCATGTCGTGCTGAAGGATTTCTCGCTGCAGATCCGGCATGGCGAGATCATGGCGCTGATCGGACCGTCCGGCTCGGGCAAGACCACGGCCTTGCGCGCGGTCGCCGGTTTCGTCCGGCCGCAATCCGGCCGGATCCGCATCGGCCGGAGCGACGTCACCGACCTCGCGCCCTATGCCCGCGGCATCGGCATGGTCGTGCAGAATTACGCGTTGTTCCCGCATATGAAGATCGAGGACAATGTCGCCTTCGGCCTGCGCGCGCAGAAGGCCCCGGCCGGCCTGATCGCCGAGCGGGTCAAGGACTGCCTGCGCATGGTCGGCATGGGGGCCTATGTCGGCCGGTTTCCGCGCGAATTGTCCGGCGGCCAGCAGCAGCGGGTCGCGATCGCGCGCGCGCTGGCGGTGCAGCCGCGCGTGCTGTTGCTCGACGAACCCCTGTCGGCGCTCGATGCCCAGATCCGCCGCTCGATGGTCGAGGAACTGGCCAAGCTGCATCGCGACCTGCCGACCCTGACCGTGCTCTATGTCACCCACGACCAGACCGAGGCGCTGACGCTGGCCGACCGCATCGCCATCATGAAGGAGGGTCGACTCTGCTCGTTCGGCCCGTCGCACGGGCTCTATAGCCGGCCGCCGAACCGCTTCACCGCCGAGTTCCTGGGCCGGGCCAACCTGCTGCCGGTCCGCATCGAAGGCCCCGCCGGGGCCGGTCTGGTCCGGGTCCGCTTCGGCGATGTCGCGCTGACCGTGCCGGCCCATGCGGCGCTGGCGGTCGGGGCCGAGTGCCTGCTGTGCATCCGGCCGCACGACCTGCGGCTGGCCGAACCGCAGCATGGCAATCGCCTGGGCGCCGCCGTCAGCCATGTGCAATGGCAGGGCGACCATCACGTCCTGACGCTCGATTGCGCCGGCACGACCCTGCGCCTGGTCTCGGCACCGCTGCGCGAGCCGCCGGCCCCCGGCGCGCCGCTCGACCTGGGCTTTGCCGACCAGGACGCGACTTTGATCGCGCACGAGGACGCGACCCCGATCGCGCACGAGGACGCGACCCCGATCGCGCACGAGGACGCGACCCCGATCGCGCACGAGGACGCGACCCCGATCGCCCACGAGCATGGCTGAGACCGCGCTCGCTGGACCGCGGCGGCCCGCGAGCGGCCGCCTGTGGATCGCGCCGCCGCTGCTGGTGCTGGCCGGGCTGTTCTTCTATCCGCTGTCGCTGATCCTGATCCAGGCGCTGACCGGCGACGGCAGCCAGGTCTCGCTCGACCATTTCGCCGCCGTGTTCCGCTCCGCCCTGTTCCTGGGCGCGCTGGGCCACACGATCGAGATCGCGGTCGCCGCCAGCGCCGGCTGCCTGGTGCTGGGCTTCGTCCTCGCGCTCGTGCTGTCCTTCGTCCCGTTTCCGGGGGCGCGCGAGATCGCGCGCTTCATCGACACCTTCATCGCGCTGCCGACTTTCCTGGTCGCCCTCGCCTTCACCTTCATCTACGGCTCGGCCGGGGTGCTGAACGGCGCGCTGGTCGAGATCTTCGGATTCGAGACGCCGCCGGTCGATTTCCTCTATTCGCCCTGGGGCGTGATCCTGGCCGAGATCACGGTCTATACGCCGTTCGTGCTGCGCCCGCTGATGGCGGCGTTCCAGCTGATCGAGGCGGCCCAGATCGAGGTCGCGAGCAGCCTGGGCGCCCGGGCGCCGCGCATCATCCGCGAGATCATCCTGCCGGCCGCCATGCCGGCGCTGCTGGCCGGCGGCAGCCTGTGCCTGCTGCTGACGGTCAATGAATTCGGCATCGTCCTGTTCATCGGTGCCAAGGGCGTCATCACCCTGCCGCTGCTGGTCTATGACAAGGCGATCCAGGAGTTCGACTATACGGCGGCCTGCGTCATCGCCGTCATCAACGTGGCCTTGTCGCTGTCGCTCTACTTGGTCTATCGCACGGTGATCGCCCGGTTCGGAGGTCGCCATGCTGGTGTGGTCTAGATCCGGCCGCTGGTTCGCCTGGACTGTCGCCGCGGCGCTGATCGGCGTGATTTATATCGCGCCGCTCGCCATCATCCTGGCCGCCAGCTTCGCCGGGCAATGGAACGACGTGCTGCCGTCGCTGCCGACGATCGAGCATTATCTGGACGCGGTCGCCGGCCCGTCGGGCGAGGCGCTCTGGACCAGCGTGGTGACCGGCATGGTCGCGAGCGCTGTGGCATTGCTGCTCGGCACCTGGGCGGCGCTGGCCTTGCGCGCCTACACGGGGCCGTGGCGCCGCGTCCTGGACCTGCTGTTCTTCATCCCGAGCGCGGTGCCGTCGGTGTCGGTCGGCCTGGGGCTCTTGGTGGCCTTCAGCCGGCCGCCGATCCTGCTGAACGGCACCGCCGCGATCGTGTTCATCGCGCACATGATCCTGATTTCGGCCTTTACCTATGGCAATGTCTCGGCCGGGCTCGCCCGCCTGTCGCCGGATTTCGAGCAGGTCGCCGAAAGCCTGGGCGCCCGGCCGGCCTATCGCTTGCGCCATGTCACGCTGCCGCTGATCCTGCCGCACCTGATCGCGGCGTTCAGCCTCAGCTTCGCGCTGTCGATGGGCGAGCTGGGCGCCACCGTGATGATCTATCCGCCCGGCTGGGTCACCCTGCCGGTCAACATCTTCTCGCTGACCGACCGGGGCGACGTGTTCGAGGGCTCGGCGCTCACCATCCTGCTGATCTTGACCACGCTCGCGGTGCTGATCGGCCTGTCGCGCATCCCGACCAAGGTTGCGCCGCGCTAAGGAGACAAACATGGCGCCAGCCTATCGCGGCAAGATCCAGGCGGTCGTGTTCGATTGGGCCGGCACCATCGTCGACCATGGCAGCCGGGCGCCGATGGGCGTCTTCGTCGAGGTGTTCAAACATTTCGGCGTCGAGCTCTCGGTCGCCGAGGCGCGGGTGCCGATGGGCCTGCCGAAATGGCAGCATATCCAGGCGCTGGGTCACCTGCCCGCCGTGGCGGCGCGCTGGCAGGCGGCCCATGGCAAAGGCTTCACCGACAAGGATGTCGATCGGATCTACGGCGTGTTCACGCCGTTGAATGCCGAGGTCGTGCCGCAGTTCGCCGACTTCATTCCGGGCGCGCTGGACACGGTGGCGGCGCTCAGAGCCCGCGGCGTGAAGATCGGCTCCACCACCGGCTATAACCGGCCGATCATGGCGGTGCTGGCGCCGATCGCGGCCCAGGGTGGCTATGTCCCGGACAATATGGTCTGCGCCGGCGATCTTGCCGAGGGCAGGCCCAGCCCGCTGATGATGTATCGCTGCTTCGCCGACCTGGGCATCTGGTCGCCGGCCGCCGTGCTCAAGGTCGACGACACGGTGCCGGGCATCGCCGAAGGGCTGAATGCCGGGACTTGGACCGTGGGCCTGTCGGTCAGCGGCAACGGTTTCGGCCTGTCGGCCGCCGAGACCGCGGCGCTCAGCCCCGCCGACTTCGCCGAACGGCGCGCCCGGTCGGCGCAGGAACTGACCGATGTCGGCGCCCATTACGTCATCGACAGCGTGGCCGACCTGCTGCCGGTGCTGGACGTGATCGAGGCCCGGCTGGCAAGGGGCGAGCAGCCGTAGCGGCATTCGATCGATGCGCCTTGGTCGAAACTCGATCCGGGATGGAAGGAATGTTCGAGGTGGGTGGGATTTCGCCTTGGTCACGGTGATATGTTTATCCAGCCGACTCTGATATTTCCGGCACCGTGGAATTCGGAGTATCTCCAAAATTTCATCAGCGAAATTGATCCGGTCACTCCCTTCCGGTTTCGAGATCAATACTTTCAGCGTTTGCTTTCGCCAGCCACCGGCAAGGGCGCACGTGGTCGCACCTTAAAGCTCCCGGCTGATTGGAGGCATTCGGTAACGGCTCGAGCATAGCCCGCTGCGCAGACACCAAGGTCCATGGATCGTCAACACTCGCTTCCCGTCCTTCACCGCCCATGTCCTTCATCACGTCGGTCGTGTGCCCCACCACCTCTCCGCCGCCTCCGATCCCATCTCTCTGGTCCCTGGATGAGAACGGCATGATCCCGCCCTGGGACGGGTTGCTTCCCGGCCTGGGAACGGCGTGTTCCCCAACCGGGAAGGTTTTGTTTCCTGCTTGGGAAAAAACCGGTACCCATACCGGGAACAGATTGTTCCCAGGACAGGAGAAGTTCCCTGGCCGGGAACGAGCTGGACAGAACCGACGTCCACCTGTCCGGCCCGATCGTCCAGCCGGCCCAAACGCACATCCCGCCGGAAAATCGCGTGATCGGAATGGCTGCGACCTCGACGCCACCCGACCACGACGCCTGCTTCACCTGAAACAAAACAAGAACAAAATTTGAGCCCAGTGCAAAACTGTCCGGCAGCCTGCGGAGGGCCGCCAAATGTCCGTGGGGCGGGGTGGCGCCGAATGCGCTTTTGCGGGCTCAAAGGCGGTCTCTTTCCGACCCCCGTTCGAGTTCAACCCTAGTCCGACACATTTCTCCCGCTCGGCGCCACCTGCCATTTGGCGGCGCTGACCGAGGGCTGCAGGCTGGCGCGGCTGACGATCGCCTCCAGCTTGGCGTCTTCGCGATGCGGCGCGAGGATGGTCGCCGCGATCTCGATCTGGCCCTCGTCCAGGCCAGTGCTCTTCAGCTGCTGCAGGCCCAGATGCCCGGTCTCGAGCGCCTGGAGCAATCCTGCGCGCAGCCGGGCCTCGTCGCTTTTGGCCGCGACGATCTTGATGACGTAGGTCTGCTCGACCTCGGCCGCCGGGCCGGTATGGCGGTTGATGAAACTCACGATCGGGCGCAGCACCATGTTGGTCAGCGTGACGAACAGGGCGAAGATCGCGGCCTCGAACAACATGCCGGCGCCGGCGAACATGCCGACCGCGGCCGAGCACCACAGCGTCGCCGCCGTGTTCAAGCCATGGACATTGACGCCCTCGTGCATGATCACGCCGGCGCCGAGGAAGCCGATGCCGGTCACGACCTGACCGGCCATGCGCGTGGCGTCGCCGATCGGGGTCAGGCGGTAGGCGAACAGCACGAAGGCCGCGGCGCCGATCGCGACCAGCACGTTGGTGCGCAGGCCGGCCATCTTCTGGCGCCATTGCCGCTCGACGCCGATCAGCGCGCCGCAGAACAGCGCCAGCACCAGGCGCAGGAAGGCATCTTCGAGGTTCATGCCCTATCCGTAGCGTTAGCCATAGAGGTCGGCAATCACTTCCTCGGCCAGCGCGAAACCGGTGCTCATGCCGGCGCCGCTGGTGACCATCGCGACCCGGACGTCGGGCAGCGGCGTGTCGAAGAACGCCGGAATGTCGGTGTCGGACGCGGGATAGATCCCGGTCCAGCGCTCGACGATGCGGTCGTCGGCCAGGTCCAGGGTTTCCCGGGCATGGCGCAGGATCAACTGGTCGATCGCCTCCGGCGCGAACGGGTCGGGCGTCGGCGCGTAATGATGGGAATCGCCGATCACGAGCGAACCGTCGGCGCTCTGCACCACGATCAGATGGATGCCGTTCGCCAGAGTCTCCGGCTCCAGCGCCGCAATCCGCGCCCGGAGCGCGCCGACGCTGGGACAGCCGTCGAAACCCAGATAACGGCCGAGGCTGAGGTCCGTCATCACCGCGGCGCCGAGCGTCCAACCCGGACCCTGCGGCGCCAGGCGCAGCATGTGCAGCTTGCACAGGGTCGGACGATATCGGGCGATAGTCTCCGGGAACAGGGTGACCAGATCCGGGCCGGGACAGACCACGACCTTGGCGGCATGGACCGGGCCCCGGCTGGTCTCGATCCGGGGCGGGGCCACCGCGGTCACGGCGGCGCCGCGCAGGAAACTCACGCCATGGCTGGCTTCCAACCAGCGCGCGATCGCCGGCACCGCGGTGCGCGGCTCGACGCGCAGCTCATGCGGACTCCACAGGAAGCCGCGGACGCCGTCGCGCCGGGCCCTGGGCATCTTCTCGTCCAGCGCGGACGGCGGCAGCAGGCTGCAACCCTCGCCCATCTCGCCGGCGACGAATTCGCGGGCGACGGCCAGCGCCTCGTCGCTGCGCACCAGGATCGCCGTGCCGCGATGAACGACCGGAATGCCCGCCGGGCCGACGATTTCATCCCAGACGTCGCGCGTGCGGCGGGCGCGATGCCACATGGCGCCTGAGGCCTGCCCGGTCACGGTGATGAAGCCGAAATTGCGGATCGACGCACCATTCGCCTGGGCGTCGCGATCGATCACGATGGTCTTCAGCCCGCGCCGCGATGCCGCCAGCGCATGGCCCAGGCCGATGATGCCGGCGCCGACGATGGCGAGGTCGTAGGATGGGGCGGCAACGGTCATGATCGAACCTTTGCGATGGTGTTTCCACCGCTTGCGTACCATGGTTCCGGGACGGTTTTATGAGGGCGATGGCACCGCCGCGCCGGATATCTAGACCAATCGCCCGATTGATCCGTCTTGCGGGGACGATCCCAGGCACGACGTACTATCGAACGAGGATTTCTCAGGGAGATACGGCGATGAGCGATCCGATCGACCGGCTATATGCCGCCGTGATGGCCCGCAAGGGCGCGCCCCCCGGCTCGTCGCGCACCGCCAAGCTGCTGGCGACCGGCACGCCCAAGATCGCGCAGAAGCTGGGCGAGGAAGCGATCGAGGTCGCGATCGACGCCGCCACCGGCAACCGCGAGGGCGTGGTGCTGGAGAGCGTCGACCTGATCTATAATCTGGCCGTGCTCTGGGCCCACATGGGCATCGCGCCGGAAGAGATCTGGGCCGAGATGACCCGGCGCGAGGCGATGCTGGGCATCGCCGAGAAATTGCCCAAGCCGTCGCCCCAGGCCGCCTGACGCGTTATATCCGCACGGAGCGATCGACCCGGCTTTACAAACTTGTACGATGATCTCAAATTCCAGGCTCCAAAGCCTGAGGGAGATCAGCCATGAGCGACCCACGTTACCCGACCTTGACCCTGTTCATCGGCGGCGCCTGGCTGTCCGGCGGCGGCCGCGACTTTCATCAGGTCATCAATCCGGCGACCGGCGAGACGCTGGCGGAACTGCCGCTTGCCAATGCCGGCGACCTGGACGCGGCACTGGACGCCGCCGACAAGGGCTTCAAGCTGTGGCGCCGCGTGTCGGCCTACGACCGCGCCAAGGTGCTGCGCAAGGCGGCCGAGCTGATCCGCGAGCGCGCCGACCAGATCGCCACCCTGATGGTGCTGGAAGAAGGCAAGCCCCATGCCGAGGCGCGCATCGAGGTGATGGGCTCGGCCGATCAGTTCGAATGGTTCGCCGAGGAAGGCCGCCGCGCCTATGGCCGCATCATTCCGGCCCGCGCCGACGGCGTGCGCCAGATGGTGATCAAGCAGCCGGTCGGCCCGGTCGCGGCCTTCGCGCCGTGGAATTTCCCGGCCGTGACGCCGGCGCGCAAGATCGCCGCCGCGCTCGGCGCCGGTTGCTCGTGCATCATCAAGCCGGCCGAGGAAACGCCGGCGACCTGTCTGGCGCTGGCCAAGGCGCTCGACGACGCCGGCCTGCCCAAGGGCGTGCTGAACGTGGTGTTCGGCGTGCCGGCCCAGGTCTCGACCCATCTGATCAATGCCGCCCAGATCCGCAAGGTGTCCTTCACCGGCTCGACCGCGGTCGGCAAGCAGCTGGCGGCGATGGCAGCCCAGGGCGCCAAGCGCACGACCATGGAGCTGGGCGGCCATGCCCCGGTCGTCGTGTTCGAGGATGCCGACATCGAGGCGGCGGCAGCCCTGTCGGTCGCGGCCAAGTTCCGCAATGCCGGCCAGGTCTGCGTCTCGCCGACCCGCTTCTATGTCCATGACCGGGTCCATGACGCTTTCGTCGCCCGCCTGACCAGCCTGGCCGAGGCGCTGACCATCGGCGATGGGCTCGACCCCGCGACCAAGATGGGCCCGCTCGCCAACAGCCGCCGGATCGACGCCATGACCAAGCTGATCGAAGACGCAGTCGACCATGGCGCCAAACTGAAGACCGGCGGCGAGCGCATCGGCAACCGCGGCTATTTCTACCAGCCGACCGTGCTGGCCGACGTGCCGGTCGAGGCCCGCATCATGAACGAGGAGCCGTTCGGCCCGGTCGCGGTCACCAGCCGGTTCTCGTCGTTCGACGAGGTCGTGGCCCAGGCCAACCGCCTGCCGTTCGGCCTGGCGTCCTACAGCTTCACCAGTTCGGTCAAATACGCGACGGCCATTGCCGACGCGCTCGAAAGCGGCATGGTCGGCGTCAACACCTTCGCCATCACCGTCGCCGAGACGCCGTTCGGCGGCATCAAGGAAAGCGGCTACGGCTCCGAAGGCGGCATCGAAGGCCTGGACGCCTACCTGAACACGAAGTTCATCGCGCAGGCTTGATCCGAAGGATCATAGCCATCTAAAGCCCTCTCCCGCATTTCGTGGGAGAGGGTTGGGTGAGGGTTTTCAAAGCCGGGATCGGTGCCACTTTCGCTTCGACACCCCTCACCCTCCCGCTTCGCGGGTCCTTCCCTCTCCCGCAAATGGCGGTAGAGGGCGAAGATTGAAGAAATCCAACACGAACGGGGCCTGGTAATCCAGCATCCGCTCGCCCAGCACTGTCGGATTGCCTTGTTCGCGCGCCTGTATGATCAACCGGGTCTCGCGCGGCTTCATGATCACTTCCGCGACCAGCGCACCGGGATCGACCCGGGTCACGTCGAACGGCAGCGGGTCGTCGGGCTGCATGCCGAGCGGCGTCGCGTTGATCGCGACCGCGAAGCCGGCCGGGTCGGGCGACGCCGCGTGCCTGGCGGCGCGGCCATCGGCCCGGAGGCGATCGACCAAAGCGCCCGCCCGGGCCGGATCGACGTCATAGACCGTGATTTCGCCGCAGCCATCCGCGACCAGGGCGAAGGCGATCGCGACGCCGGCGCCGCCGGCACCGACGATCAGCACGCGTTTGCCGGCAACGTCATGGCCGGCGGTGCGCAGGCCCAGGGCGAAGCCCAGGCCGTCGACCATCTCCCCGATCCAGCCGCCCTGCGGCCGGCGCTTGATGACATTGACCGCACCCGACCGCGCCGCCATCGGCGCCAGTTCGGCCAGCAGCGGCAGGATCGCGATCTTGTGCGGCACGGTCACGATCAACCCGTCGAGATTGGCCATATGATAGAGCCCGTCGAGGGTACTCTTCAGATTTTCCGGCCCGACCTGAAACGCCACCATGCGCGCATCGAGCCCGGCATCGGCGAACAGCTTGTTGAACACCATCGGCGCGCGCACCTGCGCGATCGGCTGTCCCATGATGGCGTAAAGCCTCGTCTGGCCGGTGATTTCGCTCAAATTCAACCCCGATAAGATTGCGCGGCTCAGATCGTCGCCCGCGAGATGGTCAGATAGCGCTCGCGGCCGGCTTCCAGATGGGCGCGGGCGGCGTGGCGCGCCGCATCCGGGTCGGCAGCGCGGATCGCCTGATAGATCGCGCGATGTTCGGCCTGGACCTGATCCAGATAGGCCCGCTGGGCGCGCGGATCCTCGATGCCGGCGCGCACGGTCTGGCGCGGGATCAGCACGGTGCCGAGGAAGCGCATGAAACGCTCGAAATAGGGATTGCCGGTCGCCCGCGCGATCGAGACGTGGAACTCATAGTCCGCCTCGATCGCGGCATCGCCGGCGGCCACGGCCACGTCGATATGCGCCAGGCAATGACCCATGTCGTCGAGCATGCTCTGGTCGCGCTTGATCGCGGCGTCGCCGGCGACCTCGACCTCGACCGCCAGGCGAAGTTGCAGCACGTTCAGCACCTCCGCGATCGATGTCAGATCGTCCTGGACGATGCGGAACGGCTTGCCGGTCGGATTCTGCGCCACGAAGGCGCCGGAGCCCTGGCGGGTCAGGACCAGGCCTTCAGCCTTCAGGCTCGCGACCGCCTCGCGCACCACGGTCCGGCTGACATCGAACCGGGCCATCAGCTCCTGTTCGGTCGGGAGCCGCTCGGTCGGCTTGTAGCGGCCGGCGCGGATGTCGCCGCCCAGATGTTCGACCAATTGAGCCGTCCGGCTCAATGGCAGCGTCACCGGGGAAAAGGCGGTCGGGCTTCGGGCCATGGCATCACCATTGTTCCAGCAGACGGAACGGAAAATGTATCTTGTCTGATAACATGGCAAATTGCCATCGCTCGTCCAGTGCTGTTAGGTCTTCGGCCCTCACTGTCGTTGGAGCCGCTGCCATGACCGCACCCGCCGCCCGCCTCGTCGTCGATGCCCATGCCACTACCGGCGAGGGTCCCGTCTGGTGCGAGCGCGAGCAGGTGCTGTGGTGGGTCGATATCGACGGCAACCAATTGCACCGCTTCGACCCGGCGAGCGGGCTCGACCAGCACTGGGACCTGGGCGAGGCGGTGGCCTGCGTGCAGCTGCGCGACAGCGGCAGCCCCGTGCTGGCGCTGAAAAGCGGCTTTGCGTTCTTCGATCCCGCGACGGGTCAGCTGGACCGGCTGGCGACACCCGAGGCGGACGAGCCGTGCAACCGCTTCAACGACGGCACGGTCGATACCCGCGGCCGGTTCTGGGCCGGCACCATGCGCCTGCACAAGCATGGCATCCGGCCGACCGGTGCCGTCTATCGCCTGGACCCCGACGGCAGCTGCACCCGCATGATGGACGGGTTCTGGACCATCAACGGCATGGCGTTCAGCCCGGACGGCACCAAGTTCTATTTCTCGGATTCGACCGCCAAGGTCCGCACCATCTGGGTCGCGGATTACGATCCCGACACCGGCACGATGGGCCCGCGCCGGGTGTTTTTCGACACCAGGGATCTGGCGGGACGGCCGGATGGCGGCACGGTCGATGCCGAGGGGTTCTATTGGATGGCGGGCATCACCGGCGGCGAACTGGTGCGCTTCACGCCGGCCGGCGCGATCGATCGCATCATCCCGATGCCGGTCAAGCGCCTGACGAAGCTTGCCTTCGGCGGGCCGGATCTGACCACCGGCTACGTCACCACGCTCGGCGGCAACAATTGGCAGGAAAGCGGCGACGCGCCCGAGTCCGGCGGCCTGTTCGCGCTGGCGCTCGGCATCAAGGGCCGGCCGGCGAACCGCTATGGCGGATAGTCTCCGGTTGACGCCTTTCCCGCACTGTGGTGGTGTATTTGTACGATAACCATACAAGTCCCGACAAAGAGCGGGGCGGCCCTGGGGAGGGAACTTCGATGAACGATCCGCGCTTTTCGCGCCGCAGCTTCGGGCTGGGCGCCGCCGCTCTCGCCGGCACCGGTCTCGCGATGCCGATGCTCTCGCGCCCAGCGCGCGCGGCACCCGTGTCGCTGCGCCTGTCCTCGTCATTGCCGTCCGATCCGAATTCGGCCCATTGGGTCTGGTACGACCAGTTCGCCAGGAACCTGAAGACCAAACTGGGCGATCAGATCACCGTCAATTATTTCCCGGATAATCAGCTGGGCAAGGAATCCGACATCGTCGGCCAAGTGAAGCTGGGCATCGTCGACATGATGATCTCCGGCTCGTCGATCTGGGCCACGGTGGCGCCCGAGGTCGGCGTGCTGGACCTGGGTTTCCTGTTTCCGACGCTCGAGGCGAGCGGCACCAAGCTCGACGGCATGGCCGGCCAGCATCTGAACCAGATCTTCGCCGACAAGGCCGGGGTCGAAGTGCTGGCCTGGGCAGTCAGCTTCGGCGGTCGCAACGTCACCGCCCGCGCGCCGGCACCGGGACCGGCCGAATTGAAGGGTATGAAGATCCGCGTGCTGCCGGTGCCGAATTTCGTCGCCACCCTGAAGGCGATGGGCGCCGCCCCTACGCCGATGTCGCTGGGCGAGGTCTATACCGGCCTGCAGACCGGCGTGATCGACGGCGCCGAGCATGACGCGCCGACCGTGCTTGCGCTGAAATGGTACGAGGTCGCCAAGCAGATCACGCTGACCAAGCATATCTACAATCCGCAGACCGCGATCATCAGCCAGCGTGCCCTGAAGAAGATTCCGGCCGAGTTGCAAGGCCCGTTCAAGGCGGCCGCGAACGAGGCGACCCGGTACCAGCGCGGCAAGGCGGCCGAAATCGAGACCGCCGCCTTCGCCACGCTCAAGAACAACGGCGTCTCGACCGTCGAGGCCGACCGCGCTGCCTACAAGGCGCTGGTGCTGCCGCTGTGGGACGAATTCGCCAAGCAATATCCCAATACCAAGCCGATCCTCGACGCCATCGGCCAGGCCTAGGGCCGATGGCGATCGGCGCCGACATGCGCAGCGTGCCGGCGGCTTTGGCGGCGCGGATCGCCCGGTCCGGCCTCACGGTGTTGCACCGAACGGTCGAGGCGGCGGCGGCGCTGACCCTGCTGGCCGACCTGATCGTGGTCTGCCTGTCGGTGATCTATCGCTATGTCTTCCACGACCCGCTGCAATGGGGCGACGAGGTCGCGCGCGGGCTGCTGGTGTTGCTGGCCTTCCTGGGGGGAGCCGCCGCCCTGGCCGAGCGGCGCCATGTCGGCATCCAGGCCCTGCTGTCGCGCCTCGGCCCCGACCGGCGGGCGCTGGTCGAGGCGGCCGGCCTTTGGGTCGTGTTCGCGGTCGCTTTGGCGCTGACCTGGTACGCCTGGGACTATAGCCGGACGGCGGCCCTGCAGGTCACCTCCTATGGCCTGCCGCAGAATCTGTTCATCTATCCGATGGTGATCGGCGGCGCCGCGATGAGCCTGTTCGCCGGCGGCCATCTGGCCGAGGCCCCGGCCCGGCCGCGCGCCCTGGCGCTGGCCGGCCTGGTCCTGCTGGTGGCATTCCTGCTCGCCTGGGAGCTTTATCTGCCGGAGTATGCACCCAGCCCGCTCGCCATGCTGCTGGTCAGCTTCGCACTGTGCCTGGCCGGCGGCGTGCCGATCGCCTTCGCGCTGTGCCTGTGCGCGCTGACCTTCTTGGCGACCGACGGCGATATCCCGCTGGCGGTGTTCGCCCAGCAGGCCGCGGCCGGCATCGATAATTTCGTGCTGCTGGCGATCCCGTTCTTCGTGCTGACCGGCCTTGCCATGGAGGTGAACGGCATGTCGGTCCGGCTGATCGAGCTGCTGCGCCGCATGGTCGGCGAGCGGCCGGGCGGGCTCGGCATCGTCACCGTGCTGAGCATGGTGCTGTTCTCGGGCATTTCTGGCTCCAAGCTGGCCGACGTCACTGCGGTCGGCACGGTCATGATTCCGGCCATGCGTCGATCGGGTCAGGATCCGGCCGACGGCGTCGCCCTATTGGCGGCGAGCGCTATCATGGCGGAGACCATCCCGCCCTGCATCAACATGATCATCCTGGGCTATGTCGCCAATATCTCGATCGGCGGGCTGTTCGCCGCCGGCCTGGTACCGGCCGCCTTCATGGCCGTGGTCCTGATCGGCGGCGTGTTCGTCATGTCGTCGAAGGCGAAGCCGGCGGCGCTGGAGCCGTCAGGGCGCACGATGGCGCAACTGATCGGCAGCGGCGTGGTCAGCCTGGGCGTGATCGTCATCATCTTCGGCGGCTACCGCTCGGGCTTCGCGACCGCGACCGAGGTCGCCGCCTTCGCCGTGTTCTATGCCATCGCCGTCGGCGCGCTGGTGTTCCGCGAGCTGACGCTCGCGAAGACCGCCCGGCTGTTCGTCGGGGCGGCCACGCTGAGCGGCATGATTCTGTTCGTGGTCGCGGCGTCGCAGACCGTCGCCTTCGTGCTGACCATCGACCAGGTGCCGCAGGGTCTGGCCCATGCGCTGATCGCGCTGGCCCACGGCCATGGCGGCGGCTGGGTCTTCATGCTGGTGTCGATCGCGCTGCTGATCATCATGGGCGCCGCGCTGGAGGGCGCCCCGGCGCTGATCATCTTCGGGCCGCTGCTGCTGCCGGTCGCCCGGCAGTTCGGCTTCGACCCGCTGCATTACGGCATCGTGCTGATCATCGCCATGGGCATCGGCCTGTTCGCGCCGCCGCTGGGGCTGGGCCTCTATACCAGCTGCGCCGTCGGCAACGTGCCGATCGAGCAGACCGCCAAGCCGATCGCGAAATATCTGCTGCTGATGCTGGCGTGCCTGCTGGTGCTGGCCTTCGTGCCCGAGATCACCCTGGCGGTGCCGCGCGCGATGGGCTTCGTCAGGTAGCCGCCGGCGCCGGGTGCCGGCGGGTCACGCCCCAGGCGATGGCCAGCGCCGCGAGCAGGCACAGGGCCGCGATCAGATAAGGCAGGCCCGGCTGACCCAGATCGGCGCCCGCCCCGATCGCATAGGCAAAGGACAGCGTATAGAGCGCGGGCCCGATCAGCCCGGCGATGCCCCGCACGCCTTGCAGCGCGCCCTGCAACTGGCCCTGTTCATGGGCGCCGACCCTGGCGCTGGTCAGCCCCTGCGTCGCGGCACCGGCCACGCCCCACAGCGCCATCAGCGGCACGCCGACCCAGAACATCGGGCCGGTTTCGGCCAGACCATAGATCGCGAAGCCGATCGCGCCGGCGATCAGGCCGAACATCATCGCCCGCCGCTCGCCCAGTCTGGCGACGATCGGGCCGATCAGGCCGCCCTGGACCACTGCGCTGCAGATGCCGACGCCGGCCAGCGTCAGCCCGATCATGCCCTGGTCCCAGTGATAGCGGTAACCGGCGTAGATCACGAAGGCGGCCGGCAAGGATTCATGGGCCAATTGGGCCAGGAAGCTGACCCCGGCCAAACCCGTCAGTTCCGGATGGCTGCGCAGCAGCGTCAACGCGCCGACCGGGTTGGCCCGGCGCCAGGAAAAGGCGGCGCGCTTGTCCGGCGGCAGCGATTCCGGCAGCACGAACCAGCCGTAGGCGGCGTTCAGCAGGCTGAAGCATGCTGCGACCCAGAACGGCAGGCGCGGATCGAAATTGCCGAGCAGCCCGCCGATCGCGGGCCCGACGATGAAGCCGATGCCGAAGGCGGCGCCGATCATGCCGAACGCCTGGGCGCGCTTTTCCGGCCCGGTGACGTCGGCGATATAGGCGAAGGCGGTCGTGATGCTGGCGGCGGTGATGCCCGAGATGACCCGGCCGACGAACAACCACATGAGGTTGGGCGCCAGCGCCATCAGCACATAGTCGAGCCCGAGGCCGAGGTTCGACAGCAGGATGACCGGCCGCCGGCCGACCCGGTCGGACAGCGAGCCCAGAACCGGCCCGGACAGGAACTGCATAACGGCCCAGACCGTGCCGAACAGACCCAGGATCTCGGCGCCATGGGCGGTGTCGCCATGCAGGAAATCCACCACCAGCTTCGGCAGCACCGGGATGATCAGGCCGAGCGCCAGGGTATCGAGCGTCACGGTGATCAAAATGAAAGCGAGCGCCGGTGTCCGCGTCCGTTGATCCGCCACGATGCCGCCCGTCCTTTGTTTGCAAGCAATAGGCTAGACGAACCCGGGACGGCCTGTCTCGCAGGGATTTATCTCAATCCTCTATCGTGCCGCCCTGGTCGGGCCAGCCCTGCTGGACGATGGCGATCAGATCCGACGGATCGAACGGCTTAGACAGGAAGCCGTTCATGCCGGCATCGAGGCATTTCTGGCGTTCGTCCGCCAGCGCATGGGCGGTCACGGCGATGATCGGCAGGCCAATGGCGCCATGGGCCCGAATCCGCCGCGTCGCCTCGTAGCCATCCATGACCGGCATCTGCAGATCCATCAGGACCACGACGAAATCGGCGCCGTCGCGCGTCGCCGCCGCGAAGGCCTCGGCGCCGTTGCCGGCAATCTCGACCGTGAAGCCGGCCTGGCGCAATACCTCGCCCGCGACCAGCTGATTGATCTCGTTATCCTCGACCAGCAATACGCGACCGCGATCGGGTGTCGCCGGCGACGGCGGCACTTCCGGCACCAGGGGCGACGGCGCCGACCGCCGGGTCAGCGCCTGGGCGACGAGCATGCCGAGCGCGGCGCGATCGACCGGCTTGACCAGCAGCCCATCGATCAGCCCGCTGCCCAGCGCCTGCTGATAGCGCTGGCGGTCGCGCGCGCCGGCCAGCGCCAGGATCCGGGTCGCGGCAATTTCGGGCTGGCGGCGGACCCAGTCGGCCGCCTCGAGTCCGTCGATCCGTTCGGCCAGACCGTCGATCACCAGCAGATCCTGGCGCCGGCCGGCCGCCGCGGCGTCGATAAGGCCCTCGACCGCGGAAAAGCCGTCCTCGACCCCGGCGACATCCAGCCCGAGCGCTTCGAGCGCGGCAATCATCACCCGCCGCGCGGTCGGATGGGCCACGGCGACCAGGGCGCGCACCCCCGGCCGGGCCACAATGGCCGGTTCTGCGGGTTCGGCGCGGCCGAAATCGGCGGTGAACCAGAACAGGCTGCCGCGCCCGGGCACGCTGTCGATGCCGATCTCGCCGCCCATCAGCGTGACCAGGCGCTTGCTGATCGCCAGGCCCAGCCCGGTACCGCCGAAGCGGCGCGTGGTCGAGCCGTCGGCCTGGACGAAGGGCCGGAACAGCCGCGCCTGCTCCGTCGCGTCCAGACCGATGCCGGTATCCTCGACGCCGAAGCGCAGCCGGATCCCGTCGCCCGGTGCCGGCACCCGCTCGACCGTCAGCAGGATCTCGCCGGCCTGGGTGAATTTGGTAGCATTGCTCAACAGGTTGTTCAGCACCTGGCTAAGGCGCACGCTGTCGCCGATCACCGTGCGCGGCACGTCGGGCCGGGTATCGAGCAGCAGTTCCAACCCCTGCTCGTCGGCGCGGACGGCGGCCAGATCGATGACCAGCGCCAGCAGCTGATCGAGCTGGATCGGCGCTTGCTCCAGCACCAGATGCCCGGCCTCGATCTTGGAGAAATCCAGGATCTCGTTGATGATCGCCAGCAGCGAGCCGGCGGCATGACGGATCTTGTCGAGATAGTCGCGCTGTACCCCGGAAGCGGCACCCGAGAGCAGCAGATGGGTCAGGCCGATCACCGCGTTCATCGGCGTGCGGATCTCGTGGCTCATATTGGCCAGAAATTCGCTCTTGGCCCGGTTCGCCCGGTCGGCGGTTTCGCGGGCCTCGGACAATTGCCGCTGGTTTTCACGCAACAGCCGCTCGCGGGTCGCGGCCGCCGTCTCGTCGCGAACCTGGATCAGGCAGAGCGTTTCGGTGCCGAGCACGACCGGACGCACGATCACGGCATGGACGATCGGCTGGCCGACCGCATTCCGGAGCGGCAGCAGCGACGGATTGAGCTGGCGCGACAGCACGGCCGCCTGGCCCGATTTCAGCGCGGCCTCGACCACGGCTTCGAACCGGGAGCCGGCCAGTTCCGGAAACAACGCGCCGAGCGACCGGCCGCGGACCGCGTCGGCGGTCAGGCCGGAGCGGAGCACCAGCCAATCGTTCCAGGCCACGATGTGCCGATCCCGATCGACCAGGACGACACCCAGATCGACCAGATCGATGAGCGGGGTGAGATCGGAAATCCCGGCAGCCATGGCGACGTCTCAGGCGATCGACGCGATGTAATCGGCGATCAGCTGCTGGAAGGTGCTGGCGGCCTGCATGTCCATCAGGAAGACGATATGGCCCTGAATATCGCGCGAGCGGATCGTGAAATCGATGGTCAGGACCAGCAGGACCGGCTCGATCCCGGCCGTCTGCGGCAGGATGCTCGACAGATCCGCATGCATCAGGACCGGGATCGAGGTCTCGATCTCGCCGACCAGCGCATCGGCGACGCTGGACAGGCAGCCATTCAGGATGATGTTGCCGATCTCGACCAACGCCTCCTGCTCCAGTTCGGTGACTTCCTCGGCGGTCAGGTTCTCGTCCAGCACCATGCGGACCAGATCCAGGCTTTTTTCCTGCGGAAACAGCAGGGCGGCGGAGCCGCACAACAGGCCCTTGAACTCCTCGCGCACGGCGACCATCCGGTCGGAAGATTGCGCCAGCCGCGCGCGTGCGGCATCGCCGTACAGCAGTTCGGCCGAGGGCACCGAGAGCTGAATCTCTTCCTTGACCATCAGGCTCATGGATGCCGCGGCGCGGCCGACGCCGACATTCATGATCTCGGTGACGGCGTCTTTTTCCAGCTCGGAAAGTTCTACGAGCACGGTCGCCCCCGTCATTTCAGCATATCGCGGATCGCATCCGGGCGCAGTGGCTTCGGCAGAAAGCCCATGCCCAGCGCCTGCGCGCGCTGAACCACGGAATCCTGGATGTTGGCCGTCAGCAGCGCCATGCGCAATGCCGGATAGGCCGCCTTCAGCCGCTCGGCCAGGCTGAGGCCGTTTTCCTCGGGCATGTTGTAGTCGATCAGCACGAGATCGAACGCCGTCTCGGCGATCAGCTCGAACACGCGCGGGATCTCGCCGGTATCGACCAGGACCGCATCGGGCAGCGCCTCCGCGATGATGCGGCGCGCGGCCATGCGCGCAACCTTGCTGTCGTCGAGCAGGAGGATATTGACCGGCATTCCTGAGGGATCCTGGAGCAGCTGTCGCGGGAAGTCGCATCTGAAACCGCCAGCATCGGGCCAGCAAGATAAATGAGTGGCTAACAGACCGACGCGCGGCCCCACGCGACCGCTCGAAAGGCCGTTGCGTTCGACCGTATGGCGGCGTTATCGTCCAAACGTCTGGTATACAGGATCATCGTCCGATACTTCGGACAGTCTGTCGATCAATGGGAGACGAACCTTGGGGCAATCCGTGAAGGATACGGCGATGCGGCTCGTCGGCATTGCCCGGCACATGCGATCCCGCCTGGGCCGATTCGACGGACATCTCCGCGGCCGGGTCACGGGGAGCCTGGTCGCCCGCTTCGCCGACCGCCGCATCTCCAGCAAGCTGGCGATCGGTTTCGCCTGTGTGCTGTTGATCCTCTGCCTGGTCTCCGGCATGGCTTATCTGGCGTTCGGGCGCGTCGCCACCAGCCTCGACGCCTATCGCGAACGGGTACGCGCCGTCAGCCTGGTCGGCGAGATCGATCGCGGTTTTCTCGCCATCCGGCGCGACACCCGGGAATTCGTCTTCACCGGCCGCGAAGCCAACGCGACCGCCGCGACCGAAACCGCCCAGAGTGTCGGCCTTGCGATCACGTCGGCGCTGGGCGAGATCACCGACGCCGGCGAACATGAACGCATGACCGACGTGGCCGGGCTGGTCGATCAATACATGACGATCTTCGCCCATGTGGTCGAGCTCAAGCACAAGCAGGACAAGATGGTCCGCGACACGCTCGATCCGGCCGGGTTGAAACTGCAGCACGAGCTCGAGGCGGTGACGAAAGCCGCCAAAGAGGCCGGCGCATCCGAGGCGGCCGAGGCGGCATCGGACGGGATCAAGCAGGCACTGCTGGTCCGGCTCAGCACCAACCAGCTGCTGAGCCGGCACGAACAGGGCACCGCGAACAGCGTCGAGACGGCCTACATCTATCTGAAGAAGGCGCTGCGCAACACCGATGCCGCCTCGGCCGGCACCCCGTTCCGCCCGGACTACGAGGCTGCGGCCGAGCAGTCGCAGACCTATTACTTCACCTATGCCGAAGCCTTTGCGATCAATCAGCAGCTCGACAAGCTGATCAACGGCGAAATGCAGGCCGTCGCCGGTCGGATCGCGGCCGACAATGACGCCATCCGCGAGGCCGCCGCGAACGACGCGGCGCGGCTCGATGACGACACGCACCGGATCGGGCTCAGAACCAGCCGCCTGATCCTCGCCTTCGCCGCCGGGGGCCTGATCGCCGGCGCGGCGCTCGCCTGGGCGCTGGGCCGCAGCATTGCCGGGCCGGTCGTGGCCTTGTGCGCGGCGATGCGGACGCTCGCGGCCGGCAACCGCGATACCGAAGTACCTGGCAACGGCCGTCGAGACGAGATCGGCCAGATGGCCGACACTGTGCAGGTGTTCAAGGACGGCATGATCGAAACCGAGCGGCTGCGCGCGGCCCAGGAGGAGCAGAAGCGCCGGACCGAGAGCGAGCGGCAGGCCTCGATGCGGCAATTGGCCGATGATTTCGACCGGACGGTGACCGGCGTGGTCGATGCGGTCGCCTTGTCGGCAACCGATATGCAGGCGGCAGCGGAGACCATGTCGGAGACGGCGGCGCGGGCGGCGCAGCAGACGATGGCCGTCGCCGCCGCCAGCAACCAGACTTCGGCCAACGTGCAGACCGTCGCCGGTGCCGCCGAGCAGCTGTCCGCCTCGATTCGGGAGATCGGCCGGCAGGTCGAGCGCGCTGCCGGCGTCGCGGCGCAGGCGGTCGATCAGGCCGGGCGGACCAACGCCACCGTGGTCGGGCTGGCGGCGGCGGCGCAGAAGATCGGCGATGTCGTGGCGCTGATCCGGCAGGTGGCGAGCCAGACCAATCTGCTGGCCTTGAACGCGACGATCGAGGCTGCCCGTGCCGGGGACGCCGGCAAGGGCTTCGCCGTCGTGGCCGGCGAGGTCAAGCAGTTGGCCGGACAGACCGCGCGGGCGACCGAGGAGATCGCAGCCCAGATCGCGGCGATCCAGGCCGCGACCGGCGAGGCGGTCGGCGCCATCAAAGACATCGGGACCACGATCGGCGAGATGAGCGAGATCGCCGGCACGATCGCCGCGGCGGTCGAGCAGCAGGGTGCCGCCACCCGCGAAATCGCCGGCAACGTGACCGAGGCGGCGCGCGGCACGGCCGAGATCTCGAGCCATATCGTCGGCGTGACCCATGCCGCCGACGAGACCGGATCGGCCGCCGAGCAGGTCCTGGGCGTCGCCCACGGCCTGTCGCGTCAAGCCGAGAGCTTGCGGCGCGACGTCGCCGGCTTCGTCACCGGCATCCGCAGCGCCTGAGGCAAAGCCCAATCCCCCCGGTCGGGCCGCCCCATTTTCAGCGGATCGTTAAGGAGTTCCCGCCACGCTGTTCAACCGCTTCGCCCGCGCTGGCCGGCAGAGGCGGGATAACTTTATGTCGGAGGGATGCATCGTGCAGCTCGGAAGATTGACGATCGGCCGCAAGCTCGGCCTGCAAAGCATTCTCGTCGCCGTGGCGCTCGCGATCCTGCTGGCCGCGGCGCTGTGGATCGTGCATGGCTCCATGCTGCAGGACCGGCTGTCCAAGGTCCGGGCGCTCGTCGAGACCGAACATTCGCTGCTCACCGCCCTAGATAGGCAGGTCAAGGCCGGCACGCTCAGCAAGGAAGATGGGCTGAAGCGCATGCGCGAGATCAACGATGCGATCCGCTATGACGGCAGCGAATATATCTTCGTCATCGACATGAACGGTACCATTGTCGCCCATGGTGCGAAACCGGAGCTCGAAGGCAAGGACATGATCGGCTTCGCCGATCCGAGCGGCTTCAAGATCTTTACCGCCATGATCGATCTGGCGCGGCGCGATCACCAGGGCTCGGTGCATTATCTATGGCCCAAGGCCGGCAGCGATCAACCGGTGCCCAAGCTGGGCTTCATCAAGGAATTCGAGCCCTGGGGCCTGATCATCGGTACCGGGATCTATCTCGATGATTTCCAACACGACTTCGATGCCTTCGCCTGGCAGCTGGGCGGTATCGTCCTGGTGCTGGCGCTGGTCGTCGGGGCCATCAGCCTGCTGGTCGGCCGTGGCGTCACCGGGTCGCTGGCCCGCCTGGGCCTGAGCATGCGGCGTCTCGCCGACGGCGACCTGGACGGCGCGGTCCCGGAGCAGGGCCGGTCGGACGAAATCGGCGACATGGCCCAGACCGTCAAGATCTTCCAGGAAAACGCCCAGGAGCGGCGGCGGCTTCGGCTGGAAACGGAGACGGCACGCGACCGGGCGGAGACCGACCGGCGCCAGCTGCTGGGCGACCTCGCCTCGTCGTTCGAGGCGACGGTCAAAACCGTGGTCGAGACCGTCGCCTCCGCCGCGATGGAATTGCGCGACACCGCTGCCGGTTTGAGCAGTGTGGCCGAGCAGGCGACCCTGCAGGCGAGTGGCGTCGCCCATGCCGGCGACAGCGCCACCGGCAGCGTCCAGGCGGTTGCGGCCGCCTCGGAGGAACTGTCCGCCTCGTTCGGCGAGATCGCCCGTCAGGTCGCCGACGCCAGCCGCATCGCGGCCGCGGCAAGCACCGCCGCCCAGGGCGCCAGTACCTCGGTCGAGAGCCTGTCCCACTTGGCCGACACGGTCGGCGGCATCGTCCGGCTGATCAGCGAAATCGCCAGCCAGACCAATCTGCTGGCCTTGAACGCCACGATCGAGGCAGCGCGGGCCGGCGAAGCCGGCAAGGGCTTCGCGGTCGTCGCCGGCGAGGTCAAGAACCTGGCGATCCAGACCGCGAACGCGACCCAGGAAATCACCAAGCAGATCCAGGCGATGCAGGCGGAAACCCAAAGCACGGTCGGCGCGGTGCGCGGCATCGTCGAGACGATTTCACGGGTCGATGAAATCTCGACCGCGATCGCCGCCGCGGTCGAGCAGCAGCAGGCCGCCACGCATGAAATCGCCCGCAACGTGGCCCAGGCCGCGTCCGATACGGCGACCGTATCGCAGGACGCGACCCAGGTCGCCGATGCGGTCGGCGAAACCGGCCGGACCGCGTCGGGCGTGCTGGGCAAGGCCACGGTGCTGACGCGCGAAAGCGATCGTCTGCGCCATGAGATCGAGCAGTTCGTAGCCCGGGTCCGGGCCGCTTAAGCCGGATCGGTTACTTGCGGGCCTTGCGCGCGGCGTAGCGGGCGTCGCGCGCGGCCTTGCGCTCGATTTCCAGATTGGCCTCCTGCGCCGACTCGGCGAGCAGACGGGCCTCTTCGGCCAGCTTGGCCTCGGCCTGGGCCGCCTGACGCTCGGCCTTGGCCTGGGCGTCCTGCAAGGCCTTCGCCTGTTTCGCCAGTTCGCGCTCGGCGGCGCGCGCCTCGCGGGCCGCGGCCGCGGCCATGCGCTCGGCCTGCTTTTCGACCGAGACGGTCGCCAGTGCGGCACTCTTCGCTTCGAACTTTTCGAGCGCGGCCTTCTTGGCACTTGCCGCGGTGTTCAAACGGTCGCCGAAATTCTGCGGCTTATACGGAGCCATTCCTACTGCCTCGTCGCTATCAAGGCTGCTCACATGCCCCAATTTCACGTCGGCGACAACCGGGCTGGTGTGCAGGGCACAGGCGCGTTCCGCTCGGTCGATGAGCATTCCTGGTATATTGAATATGTTCAGTGAACATGTTCGATAAAGAAATCCACCATGCCGAAGCCGAAACAGACGCTGCAAGCCCATGCCGAAGTGCGCGCCCGGCTGATTGGGATCGCGCGCGAGATCTACAGCCTGGAAGGGCCTGACGCGGTCACCATGCGCCAGGTCGGCCGACGCGCAGGCTATTCGACCGCGGCGCTCTATCGCTATTTCGCCGACCATGACGCGCTGGTGCGCGCCATGTGGCGCGACACGGTCGAACGGCTGGGCGACAGGATCGCGGCCGCCGGCGCCGGCCAGCAGGATCCGCTGCACCGCATCCGGGCGATTCTGGCCACCTATGCCGATTTCGCGGCGCGCGACGCCACCGCCTTTCGCGTCAGCTTTCTGCACCTGGCGCGGCCCGGTGCGATCGTCGAGGAGTCCGGAATGGCCGCCATTTTTCTGGTCTTGCGGACGGCAGTCGCGGCCGCGCGGCAATGGGGCCAGATCCGCCCGGTCGATCCGGATCTCTGTGCCCAAACCCTGTGGGCGATCATCCATGGCGCGGTGGCCTTGGATCAGACCATCGCCGATTTCCCGTTCAGCGACCGCACCCTGCGCGTGACCGAGGCGATCGAGACCGCGATCCGCGGCATCGCGCGCTGAGCCTCTTCATTGCGCCGCCAGAGGATTCCATATGAGATGAATCCCTCAGATGACGGAGCCAAGCCCATGGCCAGCGACGACGAGATCCCCGGTATTCGCGCCTATGACGAGCCGGCCGGCGGCTGGGGCGCGCTCCGCGCCGTGGCCAAGGCCATCCGCGAGCAGATGGATGTCGCCCCTGGCACCCGCGCTCTGCTGAAGAACAATCAGAAGGACGGCTTCGACTGCCCCGGCTGCGCCTGGCCCGATCCGAAGCATACCTCGACCTTCGAATTCTGCGAGAACGGCGCCAAGGCGGTGACCTGGGAGGCGACCAGGAAGCGTGTCCCGCCGGAATTCTTCGCGGCCCATACCGTCACCGAGCTCAGGACCTGGTCGGACCATCAGCTGGAGGATGCCGGGCGGCTGACCCATCCGATGGCGTACGACCAAGCCAGCGATCGCTATCTGCCGATCGGCTGGGACGAGGCCTTCGCCCGGATCGGCGCGGCGCTCCGGGCGCTGCCCGATCCGAACCAGGCCGAATTCTATACCTCCGGCCGCGCCTCGAACGAGGCGGCGTTCCTCTATCAGCTGTTCGTGCGGGAATATGGCACGAACAATTTCCCCGACTGCTCGAACATGTGCCACGAGGCGACCAGTGTCGGCCTGCCGAAATCGATCGGCATCGGCAAGGGCACGGTCTCGCTGGAGGATTTCGACGCGGCCGACCTGATTCTGTCGATCGGCCATAATCCGGGTACAAACCATCCGCGCATGATGACCACGCTGCGCGATGCCAGCCGGCGCGGCGTGCCGATCGTCGTGCTCAATCCGCTGAAGGAGCGTGCGCTCGAACGGTTCGCCGCCCCGCAGAGCCCGATCGAGATGGCGACCCTGTCGTCGACCGACATCGCCACCCATTACCATCAGGTCCGGGTCGGCGGCGACGCGGCGGCGCTGAAAGGCATCATGAAGGCCCTGATCGCCCTGGACGAGGCCGCCGGCGGCACGGTACTGGACCATGGTTTCATCGCCGACCATACCAACGGCTATGCCGCTTTCGCCGCCGATCTGACGGCCACGTCCTGGATCACGATCGAGCAACGGTCTGGCTTGACGCGGGATGTGCTGGAACAGACCGCCGGGCTCTATGCCAAATCCAACGCCTGCATCGTGGCCTATGGCATGGGCGTGACCCAGCATCGCCATGGCACCGAGAACGTGCAGCAGATCGCCAATCTGCTGCTGTTGCGCGGCAATTTCGGCAAGCCCGGCGCCGGCATCTGCCCGCTGCGCGGCCATTCCAACGTCCAGGGCGACCGCACCGTCGGCATCAGCGAGACGCCGCCCGCGGCCTTGCTCGACGGGATCGAGCGGGTGTTCGGCTTCGCGCCGCCGCGGCTGCCCGGTCATAACGCGGTCGAGGCGCTGCGGGCGATGCGCGACGGCCGATCGACGGTCCTGGTCTGCCTGGGCGGCAACCTGCCGGTCGCCATGCCGGATCCCGACGTCGCGTTCGCGGCGATGGGCCGGCTCGATCTGGCGGCCCATATCGCGACCAAGCTCAACCGGTCGCATCTGCTGATCGGCGGACAGTCACTCCTGCTGCCGTGCCTGGGCCGGACCGAGCATGATGCCCAGGCCGGCGGCCAGCAGTTCGTGACCGTCGAGGATTCGATGTCGATGGTGCATATGTCGAAGGGGCAATTGCCGCCGCCGTCGGAGCATGTCCGCTCGGAACCGGCGATCATCGCCGGCATCGCCAAGGCGACGCTGGCCCAGTCCAAGGTCGATTGGGACGGGCTGGTCGGCGATTACGACCGGATCCGCGATGCGATCGGCGACGTGCTGCCGGACTTCCATGATTTCCGCAGCAGGGTGCGCGTGCCCGGCGGCTTCCGCCTGTCGTTGCCGCCGACCGAGCGCAAATGGACGACCAAATCGGGCAAGGCCGAGTTCCTGCTGTTCGAAGGCCTGGACGAGGATCCGGAACTGGCCGATCCCGCCGTCCTGACCCTGACCACTATCCGCAGCCACGACCAGTACAACACGACGATCTATGGCCTGGACGACCGCTATCGCGGCGTGTTCGGCCGGCGCGACGTGGTGTTCTTGAACGCGATCGACATGGCGCGCCTGGGCGTCGGCACCGGAGACCCGCTCGATGTCGAGGCGATCGCGGACCCGGGCTCGGCCACCCCGCCCCGGGTCCTGCGCCGGGTCACCGCCGTCGCTCACGACATCGCCGCGGGCTGTGCGGCGGCATATTACCCCGAAGCGAACAGCCTGGTCGGGCTGGAGCAATACGACAAGGAAAGCGGCACGCCGTCCTATAAGTCGATCCGGGTGCGGCTGAGACCCGCGGCCTGAGAAAGCCTTCTCCCGCCGTTCGCGGGAGAAGGTGCCGAGCAACGCGAGCCGGATGGCGCCGACCGGCTCGGTTTAACCTTCGCTTCGACGACCCTCACCCTCCCTCTCCCACCGCGAAAGGCGGTAGCGGGCGATTCTAAGGCAGCACCGACACCATCCGCTTCAGGCATCTGAGCGTGAACGAGGTCCGGCTGTGGCGGATGCCCGGCAGGCGATACAGCCGCTCGCGCAGGAATTTCTCGTAGCCGGACGTGCCCTCGACCGCGACCTTGATCAGGTAGTCGTACTCGCCGGTGGTCAGATACGCCTCCAGCACCTCGGGATAGGCCGTCAGCAGCGTGCCGAAATGGTCGAGGGTTTCCTCGTCGTGATGGTCGAGCGTCACCTCGACGATGGCGATGTCGGGATAGCCCAGTTTTGCTTGATTCAGCACGGCGACATAGCCCTCGATGAAGCCGTCGCGCTCCAGCCGCTTGACCCTGTTCCAGCAGGGCGTGGTCGATAGGCCGACGGCCTCGGCCAGTTGCGCCGTGGTCAGCCGTGCGTCCTCGCGCAGGACCCGGAGGATCTTCCGATCCGTCTCGTCGATCTCCCGTTTGTCCATGCCGGCCGCTCCCGATTCACCCACGCTGCAATGCACAAGAATTCTATGCTGAAGTTACCGTGGTTTTCCAGAATGATTCTCCGAAAGCGCCAATTGGTTACACCGACAAAAGAACGTTTGGCCGGTCGGTTTAGGGTAGAATTTCCGCTTTCGCGGGTGGCGGTGCGCGCCGCGTTGGAGGGATGTCGATGAAGAATGAAATGCCGCTGGAGCTGCATATTCCGGAGCCGAAGCTGCGCCCGGGCGATGCGCCCGATTTCAGCGATATGCCGCTCTCGGTGGCCGGCGCCGCCCCGCGTCCCGACACCCATGCCAATGCGCGCGACACCCATCATCTGGTCTACGACCTGATCCGCGTGCTGGATCCCGACGGCCAGGCAGTCGGCCCGTGGAATCCGAAGCTGGATCCCGAGACGCTGAAGCGCGGTTTACGCTACATGCTGCTGACCCGCGCCTATGACGATCGCATGCAGCGCGCCCAGCGCACCGGCAAGACCTCGTTCTACATGACCTGCACCGGCGAGGAAGCCGTCGCGGTCGCCCAGGCCATGGCGCTCGATCGCGGCGACATGTGTTTTCCCACATACCGCCAGCAGGGCCTGCTGATCGCGCGCGACTGGTCGCTGGTCGACATGATGTGCCAGATCTATTCGAACTCGCGCGACCGGCTGAAGGGCCGGCAGCTGCCGGTGATGTATTCCTCCAAGGAGGCCGGTTTCTTCTCGATCTCCGGCAATCTCGGCACGCAATTCCCCCAGGCCGTCGGCTGGGCCATGGCGTCGGCCTATAAGGGCGACACGCGCATCGCGGCCGCCTGGATCGGCGACGGTTCGACCTCGGAAGGCGATTTCCACCATGCGCTGACTTTCGGCGCGGTCTATCGCGCGCCGGTGCTGCTGAACATCGTCAATAACCAATGGGCGATCTCCAGCTTCCAGGGCTTCGCCGGCGGCGAGCTGACGACTTTCGCCGCGCGCGCCGTGGGCTTCGGACTGCCGGGCCTGCGCGTCGATGGCAATGATTTCCTGGCGGTCTATGCCGCGACCCAATGGGCCGCCGAACGCGCCCGCGCCAACCTGGGTCCGACGGTGATCGAGCTGTTCACCTATCGCGCGGCCGCCCATTCGACCAGCGACGACCCGGACCGTTACCGCCCGGCCGGCGAGGGCAAGTGCTGGCCGCTGGGCGATCCGGTCGAACGGCTGAAGCAGCATCTGGTGACGCTCGGGATCTGGTCCGATGCCGAGCATGCCGCGCTGATCGAAGAGCTGGCCGAAGTGGTCCGCGTCGCCGGCAAGGAAGCCGAGAGCTACGGCACGCTCGGCACCGGGCCGACGGTCAGCGCCAGCACCATGTTCGACGATGTCTTCAAGGAAATGCCGTGGCATCTGCGCCAGCAACGCCAGCAGATGGGGATCTGAGCCATGGTGGCGATGAACATGATTCAAGCGCTTCGGTCCGCCATGGACGTGATGCTGGAGCGCGATCCCGACGTTCTGGTGTTCGGCGAGGACGTCGGCTTCTTCGGCGGCGTGTTCCGCTGCACCGAAGGGCTGCAGGCGAAATACGGCAAGCGGCGCGTGTTCGACACGCCGATCGCCGAGGCCGGCATCCTGGCGACCGCGGTCGGCATGGGTGCCTACGGCCTCAGGCCGGTCGTCGAGATTCAGTTCGCCGATTATATCTATCCGGCGACCGACCAGCTCATTTCCGAGGCGGCGCGCCTGCGCTACCGCTCGGGCGGCGAGTTCACCGCGCCCCTGACCGTGCGCTCGCCCTATGGCGGCGGCATCTTCGGCGGCCAGACCCACAGTCAGAGCCCGGAGGCGATCTTCACCCATGTCGCCGGCCTGAAGACGGTGATTCCCTCGACGCCCTACGATGCCAAGGGCCTGCTGATCGCCGCGATCGAGGATGACGATCCGGTCATCTTCTTCGAACCGAAGCGCATCTATAACGGCCCGTTCGACGGCCATCACGACCGGCCGGTCACACCCTGGGCCAAGCATCCGGCGAGCGAGGTGCCGGAAGGCTATTACCGCATCGAGCTGGGCAAGGCCCAGATCGTGCGGCCGGGCGAGGCCGTCACCGTGGTGGCCTACGGCACCATGGTGCATGTGGCGCTGGCCTCGGCCGAACTGGCCGGGGTCGATGCCGAGGTGATCGACCTGCGGACGCTGAACCCGCTCGACATCGAGACCATCGTGGCCTCGGTCAAGAAGACCGGCCGCTGCGTCATCGTGCATGAGGCGACCCGCACCGGCGGTTACGGCGGCGAGCTGTCGGCGCTGGTCCAGGAACATTGCTTCCACCATCTGGAAGCGCCGGTCGCCCGCGTGACCGGCTGGGACACGCCCTATCCCCATGCGTTCGAATGGGAATATTTCCCGGGGCCCAAGCGCGTCGCCGAAGCGCTACGTCAGGCGATGGAGGCCTAAAATGGGACAGTATTTCTTCAAGCTGCCCGACGTGGGCGAAGGCACGGCCGAGGCCGAGATCGCCGCCTGGCACGTCAAGGTCGGCGATCTGGTCAAGGAAGACCAGCATCTGGTCGATATCATGACCGACAAGGCCGTGGTCGAAATCCCCTCGCCGGTCTCGGGCCGCATCACCGCGCTCAACGGCGAAGCCGGCGAGATGCGCCCGGTCGGTTCGGTCCTGATCGAGATCGAGGTCGAGGGCGCCGGCAATGCCAAGCCGGGCGCGGTCAAGCCGATCCCGGCGCCGGAGCCCGTTGCGGTGCCGGTACCGGTACCGGTACCGGTCAAGGCATCGACGCCCGAGCCGAAGCCGGTCGCGGTCGCGCCCGCCCCAGTCATGCGCGAATCCCTCAAGCCGGCGTTCGCGACCCGTGCCGCGGGCGACAAGCCGCTGGCCTCGCCGGCCGTGCGCAAGCGCGCCTGGGATCTGGGCATCGATCTGCAGTTCGTGCCCGGCACCGGCCCGGCCGGCCGGATCGGTCATGACGATCTGGATGGTTTCGTCGCATCGGGCGGCAGCACGGCCAAACCCGGCACGGCGCCGTCCCGCGACGTGAAGCGCGAGGGCATCGAAGAGGTCAAGGTCATCGGCCTGCGCCGAAAGATCGCCGAGAAGATGCAGGAGGCCAAGCGCCGCATCCCGCATTTTTCCTATATCGAAGAAGTAGATGTGACGGCGCTGGAAGAATTGCGTCTGCATCTTAACACGACGAAGAAGCCCGAGCGGCCGAAGCTGACCATCCTGCCGTTCCTGATCAAGGCGATGACCAAGGCGCTGCCGGAGTTTCCGCAGATCAACGCGCGCTATGACGATGACGCCGGCGTGGTCCATCGCCATGCCGGCGTGCAGATGGGTATCGCAACCCAGACGCCGACCGGGCTGGTCGTCCCCGTGATCGCCCATGCCGAGGCGCTCGACGTCTGGGATGCCGCCGGCGAGATCGCGCGACTGGCCGCCGCCGCGCGCGACGGCAAGGCCACGCGGGAAGAACTCAGCGGCTCGACCATCACCATCACCAGCCTGGGCGCCATGGGCGGTCTGGCCAGCACGCCGGTGATCAACCGGCCGGAAGTGGCGATCGTCGGCGTCAACAAGATGATCGAGCGGCCGGTCGTGCGCGACGGCCAGATCGTGATCCGCAAGATCATGAACCTGTCCGCCTCGTTCGATCACCGGGTGGTCGACGGCTGGGACGCGGCCGCCTTCATCCAGCGTATCCGCGGGTTGCTGGAGCAGCCCGCCACTTTGTTCATGGACTGACCCAGATGACCGAAAGCTTGAAGACCCATGTCCTGGTCGTCGGCGGCGGACCAGGCGGCTATGTCGCCGCCATCCGCGCGGGCCAGCTCGGGCTCGACACCATCCTGGTCGAGGGCGACAAGTTGGGTGGCACCTGTCTGATCCGCGGCTGCATCCCGTCGAAGGCGCTGATCCATGTCGCCGAGAAATTCGCCGGCATGGTCCGGGCCAGCGAGGCGGCGGGCACGCTTGGCATCCATCTGGCGACCACCCCGTCGATCGATTTCGCCGAGACCATCCGCTGGAAGGACGGCATCACCGCCAAGCTGAACGGCGGCGTCGCAGCGCTGCTGAAGAAGGCCAAGGTCAAGATCGTGGCCGGCTGGGCGACATTCTCCGACGGCAAGACTTGCTCGGTCGAGACATCCGAGGGCACGGTCACCATCAAGGCCGACCACGTCATCCTGGCCCAGGGCTCGGAGCCGGTCGAGCTGCCGATGCTGCCGTTCGGCGGCAAGATCGTCTCCTCGACCGAGGCGCTGTCGCTCGACACCCTGCCCAAGACGCTGGTCGTGATCGGTGCCGGCTATATCGGGTTGGAGCTGGGCTCGGCCTTCGCCAAGCTGGGCGTGGCCGTGACCGTGCTGGAGGCACGCGACCGGATCCTGCCGCTCTATGACGACGCGCTGGCGGCGCCGGTGCGCCACTGGCTCGACAAGGCCGGCGTGACCCTGCATCTGGAGGCGAGCGCGCTCGGTCTGGATGGCTCGGGCGCCGTTCGGGTCAAGGGCAAGGACGGCACCGAATTCACCGTCCCGGCCGACAAGGTGCTGGTCACGGTCGGGCGCAAGCCGCGCACCCAGGGCTGGGGCCTGGAAACCATGGCGGTCGATCTCGACGGCCGCTTCGTCAAAATCGACGACCAGTGCCGGACCTCGATGCGCGACGTCTGGGCGATCGGCGATCTGGTCGGCGAGCCGATGCTGGCCCACAAGGCCTCGGCCCAGGGCGAGATGGTCGCCGAGATCATCGCCGGCCACCGCCGCCATTTCCAGCCGGCCGGCATTCCCGCCGTCTGCTTCACCGATCCGGAAATCGTCAGCATCGGGCTGGCACCCGCTGAAGCCGAGGCGCAGGGCATCGAGATCGTCGTCGGCCAATTCCCCTATATGGCGAACGGCCGTGCGCTGACGCTCGAAGCCGACAAGGAAGGCGGCTTCGTCCGCATCGTCGCGCGCAAGTCCGACCACCGGGTCATCGGCATCCAGGCGGTCGGCTCCCATGTCTCCGAGCTATCGGGCGAATTCGCGCTCGCGCTCGAAATGAGCGCGATGCTGGAAGATCTCGCCGGCACGATCCACGCCCATCCGACGCTCGGCGAGGCGTTCCACGAGTCCGCGCTGAAGGCGCTGGGCCACGCGATCCATATCTGACCGGACGATCAGTCGGGCCTGAGCCAATTCTCGTGGCTCAGGCCGTCGATCCGGCCGAACTCGCGCGCATTGTCGGTCACGAGCGTGTAGCCGAGCGCCATCGCCTGGGCGGCGATGAGCATGTCGTTGCCGTCGATGGGCCGTCCGACCGCTTCCAGACGGGTTCGGATAAGACCGTAGGCCGTATCGGCCGGCGCTTCGAACGGCAGGATATCGAAGCCGCCCAAGATGACCTCAAGTTGGGTCGTAAGCTTGGGCGAGGCTTTCCGGATGGTCCCATAGCGCAATTCCGCCGCGACGATGATGCTGGTGCAAACCTTTGCCCCACCAATCCGCCTGATCTGTTCCGCGATGCGGCCGTGGGGATTGCGCACGAGATCGGAGATGATATTCGTGTCCAGCAGGTAGCGCATTCAAAGCTCGACCGGATCGGGCGGCAGATCCTCGATTGGCGGAAATTCCTCGTCGATCGGAGTGAGAGTTGCCAACAGCGCAAGCAGCGACTTCGGCGGCGCCGGCTCGATGATCAGCCGATTGCCTTCCTTGCGCATGACGGCATCCTCGCCCGGAAGCTCGAACTCGCGGGGGATTCTGACCGCTTGATTCCGGCCGTTCTTGAACAATTTGACGTGGCGTTCGAGGGACATCGCGACCTCCAAGGCATATGCCGCCCGCGCGCCGCCGTCCAGATGGCCCAAAAGATTTTCCGCTGCCCCGGAATAAACCCCTGCTCCCGGCGTCAACCCCATGACGGCGACCTCGCCGTCGTGGAGGCATCATGCAGCTCTTCCCCCCGAAAGTTCTTCTCGCGCTCGTCCTGATGGGCGTCTCGGCGGCCCAGGCCGCCGATAGCGGCGAGAAGCCGTTCCTGGCCGAGAATTCGGCCGCCATGGACAAGATGATGGACGGCATGTCGGCCAAGCCCACGGGCGATGTCGATCAGGATTTCGTCGCCACCATGGTGCCGCATCACCAGGGCGCGATCGACATGGCCCAGGCGGAATTGCGCCACGGCCATAACGAACAGCTGCGCCGCATCGCCCAGGAAATCATCGTCGAGCAGCAGCAGGAGATCGCGGCCATGCGCCTCGCCTTGGGCCAACCGCTGCCGCCCTCCGTCGCCTCGCCGGACCAGACCAAATCGATGTCGCCGACCATGTCCATGCATAAGGATCACTGACGTGAAATACGCATTTCTTGCGGCCAGCCTGCTCGCCACGACCGCCATCGCCCCCGCCATCGCCCCCGCCTTCGCCGGGCAGGCCCCTGGCGCCGCCAGCGATCCGGACGTGGCGATCAGCCATCACGATCGGGTCTATTCGGCCGAGCAGTTTTCCAACACCGTCTCGGTCGTCGATCCGGTCGATAACAAGACCCTGGGCGTGATCAAGCTGGGCGATCCGTCGCCGGGCAATTTCAGCCCGCTCTACAAGGGCCAGGTCCTGGTCCATGGTATGGGCTTCTCGCCCGATCATCACACACTCGCCGTGGTCTCGATCGGGTCGAATTCGGTAACTTTCATCGACACCGCGACCAATGCGGTCAAGCACACGACCTATGTCGGCCGCGCGCCGCACGAGGCGTTCTTCACGCCGGACGGCAAGGAGGTCTGGGTCACGGTCCGTGGCGAGAATTACATTTCCGTGCTGGACGGCACGACCTATGAGGAAAAGACCCGGATCGTCACTCCGGCCGGCCCCGGCATGCAGATCTTCTCCCCCGACGGCACGTACGGCTACATCTGTTCCTCGTTCAATCCGGAGACCGACGTGGTCACGGTCGCCGATCATCAGATCGTGGCGCGGGTGAAGCAGGACAGCCCGTTCTGCCCGAACATCGCGGCGACGCCGGACGGCAGCCAGGTCTGGTTCACCCTGAAGGACGTCGGCAAGACCGAGGTTTTCAACGCCAAGCCGCCGTTCAACGTGCTGGCTTCGTTCGACACCGGCCCGATCACCAACCATGTCAACATCGTGCATAACGCCAACGGCAGCTTCGCCTATGTCACGATCGGCGGGCTGAACGAGGTCAAGGTATTCAAGACCGACGATTTCTCCCTGGTCGCGACCATTCCGGTCGGCAAGCTACCGCACGGCATCTGGCCGTCGGGCGACGGCACGCGTGTCTATGTCGGCCTGGAAAACGCCGACGCCTTCGCGGTGATCGATACGCTGACCAACAAGATGATCGCGACCATCCCGGTCGGTCAGGCACCGCAGGCGGTCGCCTATGTCTCGAACGCGGTGCCCGAAGGCGACGGCTTGCAGAACCTGACGCCGCTCGGCGTCGCCGGCCAGGCGGTGCATCTGACGCTGATGCCCACAGGCAAGGGCAAGGCTCCGGCCGACGCCCCCACCAGCGTGTCGCTGTTCGACCAGGGCCTGACCCAGGTGCTGCAGGCCGCGGTCTCGGGCCTGCAGCCGAAGCAGCCTTATGTGCTGGCGCTGGCCGAGAAGGCGGACGGCACCGGCACGCTGCAGCCGTTGCAGGGCTTCATGACCAACCCCGCCGGGTCCGCGATCGTCGATACGATCGGCCCGATTCGTCAGGTCGTGCAGAACGACGCCAAATCCCTGCGGCGCTATCTGGTGATCGCATCGGGCACCGCCGCCCAGGTCGGTGCGCCGGTCCAGGTCCAGGCGGCACCATGAGGGTCGGCCGCCCGGCGGAATTGCCCCGCCGGGCGGCCTCGGTCACACTGGCTGATGGCTGAGACCGCGATGAAAGACATGATGCTGCTGATCGAGCCGCTGATCCCGGCGCTCAGACGCTATGCCCGCGCGCTGCTGCGCGACCGGACGGCGGCCGACGATCTGCTGCAGGATTGCCTGGAACGCGCGATCACCCGCTGGCATCAGCGCCGCGCCGACGGCGATGCCCGGACCTGGCTGTTCACCATCCTGCATAATCTGGCAATCAGCCGCCTGCGGCAGACCGCCCGGCGCGGCGCCCCTGTCGGTTTGGACGAAGCCGACGAAAGCGTTACCGCCCAGCCGCCGACCCAGGAGGACGCGTTGTATCATCGAGACGTGCTGCGGGCCCTCGAGACCCTGCCGGAGGATCAGCGCGGCGTGCTGCTGCTGGTTTCGGTCGAGGATCTGTCCTACGCCGAGACGGCGCGGGTGCTGGATATTCCGATCGGCACCGTGATGTCCCGCCTGTCGCGCGCCCGCGAGAAATTGTCGCGCGCGCTGGCACCGGCGACCGACGCCCAGGCCCAACGCCCGACGCTGTGGAGAGTGAAATGATTCCCCCCCGCCCGATCGGCGAAGCCGATCTGCAAGCCCATATCGACGGGCGGCTCGATCCCACTCGGCTGGCCGAGGTCGAGGCTTACCTGGCGGGGCATCCGGCCGAAGCGGCGCGGATTGCGGGCTATGCCGACCAGCGCGCCAAGCTGCGCGCGGCGCTGGCGGGCTATGCGGACGAGCCGATTCCGGCCCAGCTCAATCTTGCCAGCCTGATCGAAGCCCGCCGCGCGCCGCACTACCCGTCCTGGCGCGCCGCGGCGGCGGCCGTCCTGCTGCTGGGCCTGGGCGGTCTGGGCGGCTGGTCGCTGCCGCATGCCCCCGCCGGCGGCATCGCGGCGCTGGCCCAGGAGGCCGCCGACAGCTACGCCGCCTATGCCCCGGACCATATCCGGCCGGTCGAGCTGCGCGCGGCCGACCGGGGCGAGCTGGTGAACTGGGTCTCGCAACGGCTCGACCGGCCGGTCGCCGTGCCGGATCTGGCAGGCTCGGGCTATCGCTTCATGGGCGGTCGCCTGGTGCCGACGCCCCATGGCCCGGCCGCCCTGTTCCTGTATGACGACGACAAGGGCACCCGGCTCGCCCTGCTGGTCCGGCCGATGGAAATCGACCGCGACATGCCGTTGGCCGCCCAATCGCACGGCGCGGTGAGCGGCTATGCCTGGTCCGATCAGGGCCTGGGCTATAGTCTGGTCGCCCCCGCCTCGGCCCGGGATCTCCCGGCGCTGGCCAACGAGGCGCGGCGTCAGACCGAGAGCTAGGACGGAGCCGATCGATTGAGCGACCCGACGTTGATCGGACCGACCATCGTCCTGCAGCCGCTCGAAGCGGACCATGCGCCGACGCTGCTCGACGCGGCGTCGGACGGACGGCTGTGGGACCTGACGGTAACGGTCGTGCCGGGGCCCGACACCATGGGCCAATATATTGCGACCGCCTTGGCGGGTCGGGACGCGGGCACCATCATGCCGTTCGTGATCGCGGCACGGCAGAGCGGGCGCGTGCTCGGCAGCACGCGGTTCTGGAAGATCGATCGCATCAACCGGAAGCTGGAAATCGGCCATAGCTGGCTGCGCGCGTCGGCCCAGCGGACCGGCGTCAACATCGAGGCGAAATATCTGCTGCTGATGCATGCGTTCGAAGCCATGGACTGCGTCCGCGTGCAATTCACCACCGACGAACTCAACGAGAAATCCCGCGCGGCCATCCTGGCGATCGGCGCGCAGCAGGAAGGCATCGTCCGGCACGAGCGGATCATGCCGGACGGCCGGAAGCGCAATTCCGTGCGCTTCAGCATCATCGATACCGAGTGGCCGGCGGTGAAGGCGCTGCTGCAGCGGCGGATGGAACGCCGCTAGGACTGCGGCACGCCCGGGTGCCGAAAAATCGTTTCTGAAACGACTAACCCTGGTGCCACCCGGGCCCACGTCTGTTAACCTCACCCATCGCTTGCCACGATTTTGGCGCAAGCGACTGAGAGTCGCTATGTGCTCCCGCCTGCGTGCGTGGGAGCGCGACCTAGATGGACAGCGATATCCTTCCGGCGCCCAGAGCGGCCGACCTCACGAGCTGCGACCGGGAACCGATTCATGCGCCTGGCTCGATTCAGCCGCATGGCATGATGTTGCTGGTCGATGGCGACAATCTGCACGTCCGTCAGGCCGCCGGCGCCATCGAACAACGGCTGGGCGTCATCGAGTGGCAAGGCCAGCCATTGGAAACGCTGATCGGCCTGCCGCTGAACGCGAAGGTCGCCGCCTTGTCCGTTTCGGGCACGACGGGCGGCCTCATGGGCCGGCTTTCGACCTCAGCCGGTGAAATCCTCGACGTCAGCGCGCATGTGAGCGGTCGCCATGTCATCGTCGAACTGGAAGCGGCCCCCGCGGACAGCATGCCCGCCGCGGCCGTGCTGGATTGGCTGGCGACCGAGGCGGCGGGGTTCGAGCAGGCGGCCTCTCTGACCAGCCTGTGCGAGCGCGCGGCCGTGGCGTTTCGACGCCTGACCGGGTTCGACCGGGTGATGGTGTATCGCTTCCTTGACGACGACGCCGGCAGGGTGCTGGCCGAAGACAAGCGGGAGGACATGCACTCGTTTCTCAATCAGCATTTCCCGGCCTCCGATATTCCGCGCCAGGCCCGGGCGCTATATCTGCGCAATTTGATCCGCGTCATTCCCGAGACAAGCTACCAGCCCGTCCCGCTGCGACCCGGTCTGGCACTGCCGGCGGCATTCGACATGAGCGACTGCAGCCTGCGGAGCGTCTCGCCGATCCACCTGCAATATCTTGCCAACATGGGCGTCGCGGCGTCGGCCTCGGTTTCGATCGTCAAGGACGGGGTGCTTTGGGGCCTGATCGCCTGCCACAACGAAACGCGGCGCTCGCTCGCCTATGAGGTCCGCGCTGCCTGCCGCGCGCTGGCCGGCAGCCTGGCGCGACAGATCAAGGCGAAGGAGGAGGCCGACGGCTATCGCCAGCGGATCCGGCTGCGCGGCTTCGAAGACGACATCGTCGGGCTGCTGTCGCGCGAAAGCCCGCTCGACGAGGTGCTGGACGCCCATTTGGACGAGATCGGGCGGATGATGAGCTGCGACGGCGTCGCGATCCTGCGGGGGCCGGATCTGGTCGCGAGCGGCGTGCGGCCGAGCGATCCCGACATTCGGACGCTGGCCGCATGGGTGCAAGCGCGCGAGGCCGAGCCCGTGTTCGCGACGGACCGATTGTCCGGGCTCTATCCCCCCGCGTCGCAGTTCCAGCGTCTCGCCAGCGGAGTTCTGGCGATCACCTTGCCGGGCGACGAGCCTTGGCTGCTGCTGTGGTTCAGGGTCGATCAGGTGGAAACCGTGACCTGGGCGGGCCACCCCCACAAGGCGCCCTCGTCCGATCCCCAGGCACCGCTGACCCCGCGCGCATCGTTCGATGCCTGGCAGGAGACGGTCCGCGGCCAGGCGCGCGCCTGGACTTTGCCGGAGACCGATGCCGCGAAGCGATTGCGCGCTGCCCTGATGGAGGTGGAGCAGAACCGGCGCCTGCGGGCCTTGAACCGGAAATTGACGAGAATCCTCAACGACAAGGAAGTCCTGCTCCGGCAGAAGGAATTCCTGATCGGCGAGGTCAATCACCGGGTCCAGAACAGTCTGCAGATCGTATCCAGCTTTCTGTCGCTGCAGGCGAACGCCTCGGATAGTCCGGAGCTGCATACGGCGTTGGAGGAAGCGCGCCGGCGCATGACCGCGGTGGCGCTGGTCCATCGCCGGCTCTATCGCGGCGACCAGATCGAGTTGGTCGATGCCGCCCGCTATATCGAGGAGCTGTGCGCGGACACGTTCGCGTTCATGGGCAATGATTGGGCAACGCACCTGACCCTGGATCTGGCGCCCATCGTGATTTCGACCGACCGGGCGGTCACCCTGGGCCTGATCCTGACCGAGCTGATGATCAATTCCAACAAATACGCCTATGGCGGTGCCGCCGGACCGATCGAGATCATCCTGGTCGAGGACCGCAACGATTTGCGCCTGATCGTCGCCGACCGGGGCGGTGGCAAGGTGACGTTTCGCAAGGGCTTCGGCTCGCGCATCATGGACGCGCTGGTCGCCCAGTTGAAGGGCGAGATCATCTATGCCGACAATGGACCCGGGCTACGCACGACGGTCAGGGTGCCGATTCGATCGGTCCGGCGGGCGGCGTAGCCATAAATCGCTCGAAGGCCTGAACGGCGGCCGCGCAGGCGAGCCCGATCGCATCGTCGTCCCCGTCGATCCGGGCCAGCGCCATTTTGAAGCTGCCCCAGAAATTTCGGCCCGTGCCATGACCCAGAAAGCGCGTGGCGCCGCGCACCGCCGCATCGGGGCTGGTCTCCACTGTCCGCAAAATCAGCGCCGCGCCCAGCCGGCTGCCTTCCAGGACGTAACCCCAGCCGAGCAGAGTGCCGATATCGGGCGCGATGGGACAAGCCGGCGTCGGGCCATGGCCGGCGCCGAGGGCCGACAAGTCGTCGCCGAGGACGAAGCGACGTTCCCGGTCGTTCCAGTCCGGCAGCAGCCGGTGAACGCCGGCCGCCGCCAACCCCGATTCGATCGGTCCGCACGGCAGGTTCGTCAACAGATAGCGGACATAGGCCGGACGGGCGACCAGGGTCGCGGGGACCAGGCTGGTATCCAGCTGTTCGTGCAGGCTTTGCGTCGCCTGGCGAAGCTGGCTATGCGCCCGTCCCCGCGCGATCATGGCTTGCCGAGATAGTCCGGCTTGCCGATCTCGACGCCATTGTGGCGCAGGATGTCGTAGGCCGTGACGACGTGGAAATAGAAGTTCGGCAGCCCCAGGCCCTGCAGATAGGTGGCACCGGTCAGATGGATGTCGCCGGTCGCGCGCTTCAGCACGATCTCGCGCCCTTCCTGGCCCGCGATCGCCGAGGCGTCGATGCTGGTCAGGAAGGCGACGGTCTTGGCGATGCGCTGCTGCAGCGCGTCGAACGTCGTCTCGTCATCGGCGAAGCTGGGCGCCTCGACGCCGGCCAGGCGGGCGGCCGCGAATTTCGCGGCATCGCTGGCCGCCTGGATCTGGCGCGTCAGCGGATACATGTCCGGCGCCAGGCGCGCGTTGACGAACACGGCCGGGTCGATCTTCTTCGCCTCGGCATGGGCCGCGGCCTTGTCGAGGATCGCCGACAGCTGGCCGAAGCCGCGCAGAAACAGGGGGATCGACGCGTCGTAGAGGGTGAAGGACATGGTTTCAAACTCCTGATTTCAAGCCCAGCTGCCGCCGAGCGCCTTGTAGATCGCGACGATGTCGGTGTTGGCGTCGGTTTCGGCGGCGGCGAGCGCATCCTCCGCCGTCAGCTGCGTCCGCTGCGCATCGAGCAGGGTCAGGAAATCGACCGTGCCTTCCTTATAGCGGATCTGCGCCAGTTCCGATGCACGGCGTGCGGCGGTGACCTGGTCGGACAGGCTGCCCAGCTGGGTCTGCTGCTGGCGATAGGACACCAGCGCCGTCTCCAGATCCTCGATCGCGCGCAGCACGGTCTGGTCGTAATTGGCCAGACTCTCATCCGACTTGGCTTCCTGGGCGCGCAATCTGGCGTGCGTGCCGCCCAGATCGAGCGCCGGCCAGGTGACCGAGGGCGCGACCGAATAGGCCTCGGATCCATGGCTGAACAGCTGAGAGACGTCACCCGACAGCAGCCCGATGAAGCCGGTGACCTTGACGCGCGGAAACAGGTCGGCCGTGGCGACGCCGACCCGGGCGGTCTCGCCGGCCAGGCGACGCTCGGCCGCCTGCACGTCGGGACGCCGGCGCAGGAAGCCGCTGGCATCGCCGATCGGCAAGGCTTTGACCGACGGTGCCGGCTGGGCCTTGAGCGGCGTCAGCATCGTATCGAGCGCACCCGGCCGCTCGCCGACCAGCACGGCCAGGCGATAGTTCGCCCGCGCCTCGGCCGTGACGAAGGTCGGGATGGTCGCCTCGATCGCGGCGAGGCGGGCCTTGGCGCTTTCGACGTCGGTCGGGTCGCCCTGGCCGATCGACAGCCGCGTCTGGGTCAGCTTGAGCGTCTGGCGCTGGGCCTCGGCATTCGCCTCGGCCACGATTCGGCGCTGCTGCGCACCGCGCAGCTCGAAGTAGTTGCGGGCGACCTCGGCCGCGACCGTGACCTTCACGTCGCGGGCATCGGCCTCGCTGGCGCCGGCATCGGCATCGGCCGCCTCGACGCTGCGCTGGACGTGACCGAACAGGTCGATCTCCCAGTTGGCATCGAAGCCCAGATCGGCGCTCTGCACATTGACCTTCTGGGTGCCGAAGCCCGGTACCTGTTCGTTGCTGCGGGTATAGCCGCCCTCGCTGGTCACGCGCGGGAACTGGTCGAGCCGCCGGTCGTCGAACAAGGCGCGGGACTGCTTGACCCGGTCGACCGAGGCGCGCAGATCGAGGTTGCCGGCCTTGGCCCGCTGGACCAGGTCCGCCAGCACCGGATCGGAAAAGCCCTGCCACCAGTCGGCGTCCGGCTCGGCCGCGGCGAAGACCTGCGGATCGGCGTTGATGACCGCGACGGGTGCCGGTTCCGGCGCCTTGTAGTCGGGACCGACGGCGCAGGCCGCGGCGGCGAGCGAAACGCCGGCGAAGAGCGCCAGGCGAAGCATGTTCATGACCGGTCTCACGCTTGGGTGGGGTGGGGAAGGGCGGCGGCATCGACCGGCTTCGGTCGGGCCTTGCCCGGGATCAGGCGACGGATGGTCCAGTAGAACACCGGGGTCAGCACCAGGCCGAACAGGGTGACGCCGACCATGCCGGAGAACACGGCAATGCCCATGGCCTGGCGCATTTCCGAACCGGCGCCGGTCGAGAACACCAGCGGCGCCACGCCCATGATGAAGGCGATCGAGGTCATCAGGATCGGCCGCAGCCGGAGGCGGCAGGCTTCGAGCACGGCATGCAGCGTGCTATCGCCCTCGGCTTCGCGTTCGCGCGCAAACTCGACGATCAAAATCGCGTTCTTGCAGGCCAAACCGACCAGCACGATCAGGCCGATCTGGGTGAAGACGTTGTTGTCGCCATGGGTCAGCTGCACGCCGGCCAGGGCCGAGAACAGGCACATCGGCACGATCAGGATCACCACCAGCGGCAGGCTCCAGCTTTCGTACTGGGCGACCAGGACCAGGAAGGCCAGCAGCACGCAGATCGGAAAGACATAGATCGCCGTGTCGCCGGCCAGGATCTGCTGGTAGGTCAGCTCGGTCCATTCGAAGCTCATGCCGTTCGGCAGTTCCTGGTTCGCGATCGCCTCGATCGCGGCCTGGGCCTGGCCCGTCGAGTAGCCGGGGGCGGGCCCGCCATTGATCTCGGCGGTCAGGTCGCCGTTATAGTGGTTGGTCGATTCGGGACCGGTCGTCGAGTCGAGGGTGACGAAGGCGCCCAAGGGGATCATCTGGCCGTCGGCATTCCGCGTCTTCAGCTTCAGCACGTCGTCCGGCTGCAGGCGGAAGCGCTGGTCGGCCTGGACATTGACTTGGTAGGTGCGGCCGAACCGGTTGAAGTCGTTGACGTAGAGCGAGCCCAGATAGACCTGCATGGTTTCGAACAGGTCGGTCAGCGACACGCCCTGGGCCCGGGCCTTTTCCCGGTTCACGTCGGCATGGATCTTGGGCACGCCGATCTGATAGGTCGAATAGATGCCGGCCAGCGCCGGGTTCGCCCTCGCCTTGGCGATGACGGCCTGGGTCGCCTTGTAGAGCGCGTCGGGCCCGAGGCCGGCATGATCCTCGACCTGCATGCGGAAGCCGCCGATCGTGCCGAGGCCCTGGACCGAGGGCGGCGGAAACACCAGCACCTGGGCATCGGTGATGACCGAGAATTCCTGGGTGAGCTTGGCCGCGAGCGCGGCCGCCGACATCGACGGATCGGTCCGTTTGTCGAAACTGTCCAGCACGGCGAAGACGATGCCGGAATTGGGGCTATTGACGAAGCCGTTGATCGACAGGCCCGGGAACGAGACCGCATGGACGATGCCCGGCGTCTTCAGCGCGATGTCGCCCATCCGGCGGATGACCGCGTCGGTCCGGTCGATCGTCGCCGCATCGGGCAATTGCACGGCCGAGACGAGATAGAGCTTGTCCTGCTGCGGCACGAAGCCGGTCGGGGTCTTGGCAAAGCCCAGCGCGGTCAGGCCGAGCAAGCCGGCATAGATGAACAGAGCCACGCCGGAGCGGCCCAGCAGGCGCGACACGCCGCCGACATAGCCGGTCGACGCCCGGTTGAACACCCGGTTGAACGGCCGGAACAGCCAGCCAAGGCTGGCCTGCATCAGACGCTCGAACCGGTCCTTGGGCGCCGCGTGCGACTTCAGCAGCACGGCGGCCAGCGCCGGCGACAGGGTGAGGGAGTTAAACGCCGAGATCACGGTCGAGATCGCGATGGTCAGCGCGAACTGGCGATAGAACAGGCCGGTCAACCCGCTGATGAAGGCGGTCGGGATGAAGACGGCGCACAGCACGAGCGCGGTCGACACGATCGGGCCGGTCACCTCGGTCATCGCCTTGCGCGCGGCGGCGGCCGGTTCGAGACCCAGCGAGATGTTGCGCTCGACATTCTCGACCACGACGATCGCATCATCGACCACGATGCCGATCGCCAGCACCAGACCGAACAGCGTGAGCGCGTTCAGGCCGAAGCCCATCAGCAGCATGATGGCGAAGGTGCCGACTAGCGAGACCGGCACGGCGATCAGCGGGATGATCGAGGCGCGCCAGCCTTGCAGGAACAAGACGACCACGAGCACGACCAGGATGATCGCTTCGAACAAGGTATGCACGACGGCATGGATCGATTCGGTGACGAAGCCGGTCGTGTCATAGGCGATGTGATAGTCGATGCCCTCGGGGAAGTCCTTCTTCAGCTTTTCCATGACCTCATGGACGCCGGCCGCCATCTGCAGCGCGTTGGAACCCGGCCGCTGGAAGATCGGCAGCGCGATCGCCGACTTGTTGTCGAGCAGCGAGCGCAGCGCGTAGCTGTCGGAGCCGAGCTCGACCCGGGCGATGTCGCGCAGATGGGTGATCTGGCCTTCCGCCCCGGCGCGGACGACGATGTCGCCGAACTGGTCTTCCGTGGTCAGGCGCCCTTGGGTATTGATCGACAGCTGGAACGCCGCCATGCCGTCGGTCGGCGGCGCGCCGACCTGGCCGGCCGCGACCTGGACGTTCTGCTCGCGCAGCGCCGCCACCACGTCGCCGGCGGTCATGCTGAGCGCGGCGAGTTTTTCCGGATCGAGCCAGACCCGCATCGAATAAGGCCCGGCGCCGAACATCTGCACGTCGCCGACGCCATAGGCGCGCGCCAGCGGATCCTTGACATGGAGCTGCGCGTAGCTGGCCAGATAGGTCATGTCGTAGCGATCGTCGGGCGAGGTCAGATGCACGACCATGATCAGGCTGGGCGAGGCCTTGGTCGTGGTCACGCCGACGCGCTGGACCTCGGGCGGCAGCCGCGCCAGCACCTGGGACACCCGGTTCTGCACCAGGACCTGCGCCTTGTCGCCGTCGGTGCCGAGCGCGAAGGTGATGGTCAGCGTCATGGCGCCGTCGGCTGTCGACTGGGACGACTGGTACAGCATGCCCTCGACGCCGTTGATCGCCTGTTCCAGCGGCGAGGCCACGGTTTCGGCAATCACCGCCGGATCGGCGCCGGCGTAGTTCGTCTTCACGATGACGGTCGGCGGCACGACTTCGGGATATTCGCCGATCGGCAGCTGGGGCAGCGCCACCATGCCGGCGATGAAGATGATCAGGGACAGGACCGCGGCAAAGCGCGGCCGGTCCACGAAGAATTTCGAGAAGTTCATGATCGGGCTTTCAGCGGGACGATTTTGTTCAGTTCGCGGTCGCGACGGGTTGGAACAGCTCGGCCACCTGCGGCGCCTGAACCGCGACCGGGTCGACCGTGTCGCCCGACTTGACCTTCTGCAGGCCGCTGACCACGACCCGGTCGCCCTGGGCCAGACCCGAGCGGATCACCCGCATGTCGCCGACGGCGGGGCCGAGCGCCACCGGGCGGTATTCGACGGCGTTCTTGGCATCGACGACCAGCACGTAGCGCTTGCCCAGATCGGTGCCGAGCGCGCGTTCCGGCGCCAAGGCCACCTTCTCGGTGGCGGTGCTGAGCAGACGGATGCGGGCGAACAGGCCCGGCGTCAGCGTGCCGTCCGGATCCTCGAACACGGCGCGGCCGTTGATCGTGCCGCTCTTGGGATCGAGCGCGTTGTCGAGGAACTGCAGCGTGCCCTGGTGCGGGAAGCCGTCCTCGGTCATCAGACCGAGCTCGACCGGGGCGGCCTGGCCGCGCTGGGCGCTGGCATATTTCAGATAGGTCTGCTCGTCGGTGTTGAACGCGGCATAGATCTTTCCGTCGGACACGACCGTGGTCAGGATATTGGCCGTCGTCACCAGATTGCCCCGCGTGATGATCGCCTTGGAGACCCGGCCGTCGATCGGCGAGATCACATGGGTGAATTCCAGATTGAGCTGGGCCATGCGTAGCGAGGCTTGCGCCGCGGCGAGATCGGCCTTGGCCGACGCGGCTTCGGCCTGCAGCCGTTCGAACTCGCTGCGAGCGACCGCGTTCTGGGCGATCAGGCGCTGGCCGCGCTCGCCATCGGCGCCGGCCACGATCGACTTGGCTTTCGCACGCTCGACCTCGGCGGTCAGCCGATCGACCTCGGTCTGAAACGGCCGGGGATCGATCTGGAACAGCACGTCGCCCTTCTTGACCTTGGCGCCGTCCTGGAAGCGGACCTCGTCGATGAAGCCGCCGACCCGCGGCCGGACCTCGACCGAATCGATTGCTTCCAGATGGCCGGTGACGTCGTCCCACTGGCGCAGATCCTTGATCACCACGCCGGTGACCTGGACCTGGGCCGGCGGCGCCGGCGCCGCGGCGGCTTGCGACTGGGCTTCCTTGCCGCAGCCGGCGAGGAGCGCGGCACTGAGCAGAACGGCGGAGGCTTGAACGGCGGGACGGAGGCGCATGGCGAATTCCTGGGATGCCCCCTCGATCGAGGCAGGCAGTGAAAGGGGATCGAATTCTGTACCGATCGGTATGGTTTCGGGAAAGTGGGGGTGCGACGGGGCGTCGTCAACCCGGGTTCCCTATCGATCGGTATAAAAATTTGCCTGGTGCCGAACACGCGGTAACGGAGGGTTCGGTTCACGTTGCAGGCGGCCGCGACCGGTTGACTACCGATCGGTAATATATTCTTGAACCGACTGGACGCGCCCTGTCAAGCGCATTACATATCGATCGGTAGAAAACAAAAGGGAGGCTGGACGGCGATGGGACGCCCGCGGGAATTCGAGATCGACGAAGCGCTCGACCAGGCTTTGGAGCTGTTCTGGCGCCAGGGCTACGAAGGCACGTCGCTATCCGATCTGACCGACGCGATGGGCATCACCCGCCCCAGCCTCTACGCCGCCTTCGGCAATAAGGAGGAGCTGTTCCGCAAGGCGCTCGACCGCTATGACGACACCTGCATGGCCTTCACCCGCACCGCCTTGAAGGAGCCCACGGCGCGCAAGGTGGTCGATACGCTGCTGCACGGCTTCGCCGATGCCCAGACCGACCAGGTCCATCCGGCCGGCTGCATGGGGCTGAACGGCGCGCTTGCCTGTTCGGAAGAGGCCGAGCCGATCAAGCAGGAGTTGGCCGGCCGCCGGCTCGCCGGCGAAATCGCCCTCGGCCGCCGGTTGGAAGAAGCCCGCGCCGCCGGCGACCTGCCCGCCGACAGTGCCCCCGCCGAGCTCGCGCGCTATGTCATGACCGTCGCCCACGGCATGGCGATCCAGGCCTCGTCCGGCGCCAGCCGCGCCGCCCTCTATGCGGTAGTCGCCATGACGCTGAGGGCCTGGCCGTCGGCTTGAGGAAAAACACGAGAAAGACACGGTACATTTTCCCGCGTTCGAGCGTTTGCTGAACATCGGCGATCAGCGGAGGCGTACATGAAAATCATTCCCTGGCCCTGCAATGGACATGGCCGTTTCGCGCTGTCGGCGTTGATGCTCGGGCTGGCCCTGTTCCAGGCGGACCCAGCGTCCGCCCAGGATTGCGGCGGTCCGCTGAGCGGGTCGACCGGCAATGTCGTCGGCAGCGTCGCGGGCGCCGTCGGCGGCGGCCTGCTGGGGAGCCAATTCGGCGGCGGCGCCGGCAAGGGCCTGATCACCGGGCTTGGCGTCGTCGGGGGCGCGCTCGCCGGCGGCTATGTCGGCCGGCAGGCGGAGGGCTGCAACCGGCCTCGCCAACGGGCTGGGTACCAAGCGGCAGCGGGGCGTACCTGCCAGGCCGTGAGCACCCCGGCGACGATCGACGGACAGCAGCAACAGGTCGAAGGCGTCGCCTGCCTGAATCCGGACGGAGTCTGGCGGACCGCGACCGATCCCGGTGCCCAACAGGCGGCACAGGTAGATCTGGTGTTGCGCACGCAGCAGCGCCTGCACGATCAGGGCTTCTATGTTCGCAACAATATCGACGGACGCTGGGGACCGGCGACGAGCCGGGCGCTCGGCAACTTTCAGCGCGCGAACAACCTCGCGCGGAGTGGCCAGATCGACGGCCCGACCCGCACGGCCCTCGGGCTCGACCCCGTGCCGCTTGCTCAACTCACGGCCCAGAACAGCCAGCCGCCCGAACCCGCCCAGGCCGGCGCCGTGCCGCCGGCGACGACTCCGGTCGCCGCCGACCAGAGTTCGATCTACAAGTGAGCCGGTAAACGGATCGTCTTTAAGGAGCTGAAGGCTAAGCCGCTGGCCTGAGTGCCACATCCTTCAAGGGCTGTGAATTATAGTTTGCGCATCTCTGGGCGTAATGTATAAATTACAGATGCTCGAGGTTCGTCAGACCGGCACATTCGAACGGTGGCTCGACGGCTTGGCTGATGACCGAGCCGCTGGACGAATCGCACAACGGATCATGCGGCTCAGGAACGGTTTGTTCGGCGATGTGGAGGCTGTTGGCAAAGGCGTGTCGGAGCTTCGCATCGACTATGGTCCGGGGTACCGGGTGTATTTCGTACAGCGTGGCGCCCGCCGTACTGATCATCTTGCTATGCGGCGGCGACAAGCGGATCCAGGCGCGCGATATCGTGAGGGCGAAGGCCCTGGCGATGGAAGTGGAGACTTAGCATGGAAACCAAGCCCTTCGATCCGGCGCGCCATATGAATTCGTTGGAAGCGCAGCAGGAACTGCTGGACGATGCGTTCGCCAGCGGCAACGCCTCCTATATCGCCGACGCCCTCGGCGTCATCGCGCGGGCTCGCGGCATGACGCAGATCGCGCGCGAAGCCGGTATCACGCGCGAAGCTTTGTACAAGTCGTTGAGTGAAGATGGCGACCCCCGCCTGACCACGCTGCTTGGCGTCGCCCGCGCGCTCGGCGTCAAACTCACGGCCCAGATCGGCTAACGGCGCCAGTCGAAGGGGGCTCTATGCTTTTGTCGCCATGGCGTTGAAGGCGTGGCCGTCAGCTTAAGGAACCTGGACGAGATCCTTGGTCAGTGATCTGAACTGGTCATGGAATTTTCCATCCTGTACCAGCCGGTGGCGTCTCCTATTATTACCGCCAAATAAAATAACGCCCCAATCAACAGCGGGATTCCGGGGATCGCCAACGCAACCAGGCAGATTATCTTCGACGCAGACTTTCGCATTCTGTTGCCACCGATAGCGGAGTCGTCGAGCTCACGATACACTACAAGCTTCGGCACGGAACCGGGGCGAGGCGACAGTTTTGGCGGTCAAGCCATATATCCGGCAAGAAACTCCAGAAACCGCTGGTCGCTGGCATAGGCGACATTGATGCGGATCGCCGGTTCGCCGGCGATCCGGTCCGGCGCGAACACAGCGCCCGGCGCCATGAAGATGCTCTGTTCGGCCGCGCGGCGGGCCAGATCGGCCTCGTCGGTGCCGGGCGGCAGCAGCGCCCAGAGGTAGAACCCGCCGGACGGCGGCGCGAACAGGCGGACGCCGACGCGCTCCAGATGGCGCAGGGCCGCGACGGTGGACTCCTCGATCCGCGCACGCAGGCGCTGCAGATGCCGACGGTACTGGCCGCTGACGATCAGATTGTGGATCACCCGCTCGATATAGTCGCTGGTGCTGACGATGGTCAGGATCTTGAGGTCGGCCAGCGCATCGGCGAGCGGCTGCGCCGCCGCGATATAGCCGACGCGCAGGCTGGCCGAGAGCGTCTTGGAAAAGGTGCCGACATAGGTCACCCGCTCCAGCTGATCCAGCGCGGCCAGCCTGGGGCTGGCGGCGGGCAGCACGTCGGCGAACGGATCATCCTCGATGATCTGCAGGCCGTGGCGCTGGGCGATCTGCAGCACCCGGTGCGCCACGGCCAAGGTCAGCGAGCCGCCGGTCGGGTTGTGCGCCAGCGACTGGGTGAAGAACACCTTGGCGTGCGAGGTTGCGGCCTTGGCGGCCAGATCCTCCAGGTCCGGCCCGTCGATGCCGCGCCGCACGCCGATCGCCTCGGCCTTGGCCAGCTTCAGCTTGCCGAACAACGGGTAATAACCGGGACTGTCGACCAGTACCGCGTCGCCGGGCGCCACCAGGTTGCGCACGATCAGGTCGAGCGCGTGGTTGGCGCCCTGGGTCAGCAGGATCTGGTCGGGCGTGGCCAGGATCGAGCGTTCGGCCAGGGTCAGCGCGATGCGCTCGCGCAGCGGCCGGAACCCGCGCGGATGGCCGTAGCCGTGGCTGACCTCGCCGCCGGGCCGGCTGCCGTTCAGATGTCGGCCCAGCTCGGAATCCTCCATCCAGGACGGTGGGGGCCGGCCGTCGCCGACGCGGACGGCATATTGCTGCTCCAGCTGCTCGCGCAGCAGCGAGACCAGATCCAGCGCCTCGGCGACATGGGGCGGGCGGGCGGCCAGCGGCTTCAGCCGGATCGGCCGGACGTAATAGCCGGAACCGCGCCGGGCCTCGAGATAGCCGAGCGCCACCAGCCGGTCGTAGGCATCGGCCAGCGTGTTCTTGGACACGCCGAAATTCGCCGCCGCGGCGCGGATCGCCGGCAGGCGCTCGCCGGTCTTGAACGTGCCGCCTTCGATCAGACCGACGACGCTTTCGACGATGCGGGCACCCCTGCCCGGCGGCTTTTCCTGCATGTCCGACGCCAAATTGTCCCAGATCATTAACTGGTACACTGATTGCGATCATTTGGGAAACTGTCCCTTTCCCCAAGGCCGGATGAACGAGACACTTCCGGCCAATGACAGCCGCGACCACGCGGCGTTCCGGGGAGGATGGATCGTCGCCCGCCCCGGCCATCCGGAGGACACGACGCGACCATGACCGCCCCCAGCTCCCGCCTTTCCGGCTTCCATAAACAGTCTTTGGCCGAACGCCTGCAGACCGTCGCCCGCTTCGCCGACCTGGATGACGAGACTGTCGCCCATCTGGGCGGGCTGGGTCAGGTCGATCCGCATCTGATCGACCATCTGATCGAGAATGCGGTCTCGGCCATCAGCATCCCGGTCGGCATCGCCACCAACATGAAGGTCGACGGGCGCGACGTGCTGGTGCCGATGGCGACCGAGGAATCCTCGGTCGTGGCCGCCGTGTGCAATTCCGCCCGGCAATGCTACGACACCGGCGGCTTCATCGGCTCCATGTCCGGGTCGCTGATGATCGCCCAGGTCCAGCTGGTCGGCGTCGGCGACCCACACAGCGCGCGCATCAAGATCCTGGAGCGGCGGGACGAGATCAAGGCGATCTGCGACGGCTGCGACCCGATCCTGCTGGGTTTGGGCGGCGGCTTCCGCGAGGTCGAGGTCCGGGTCATCGACACGCTGGGCGGGCCGATGGTGATCACCCATCTGATCGTCGACACGCGCGACGCCATGGGCGCCAACGCGGTGAATAGCATGGCCGAGAAGCTGGCGCCGGAGATCGCCGCCTGGACCGGCGGCCGGGTCTATCTGCGCATCCTGTCGAACTTGGCCGACCGCCGGCTGGCCCGGGCGCGCGCGACCTGGACCCTGGGCGCGATCGGCGGCGAGGCCGTGCGCGACGGCATGATCAGCGCCTATCAATTCGCAGCATCCGACCCCTACCGGGCGGCGACCCATAACAAGGGCATCATGAACGGAGTCAGCGCCGTCGTGCTGGCAACCGGCAACGACACCCGCGCGGTCGAGGCCGGCGCCCATGCCTATGCCGCCCGCGACGGGCATTACGGCAGCCTGACCCGTTGGGAGGTGACCGCCGAGGGTAATCTAAGCGGCGCGATCGAGCTGCCGCTGGCGGTGGGTCTGATCGGCGGCGCGACCAAGCTGCACCCGACCGCCAAGGCCTGCCTGAAGATTCTGGGCGTCAAGAGCGCCGAGGAGCTGGCGCGCATCATCGCCGCCGTCGGTCTCGCGCAGAATTTCGGCGCGCTGAAGGCGCTGGCCACCACGGGCATCCAGAAGGGCCATATGGCGCTGCATGCCCAGAATATCGCGATGATGGCCGGCGCGGTCGGCGCCGAGATCGAGCAGATCGCCCGCATCCTGGTCGCTCAGGGCACCGTCCGGGTCGATGTCGCCGCGACCGAGCTCACAAAGCTGCGCGGCCAATAACAACCAACCAAAAGCGCTTCAGGGAGTGAAACCGATGAGAGTATTTTCCGCCGTCGCCTGCGCGGCGATGCTGCTGAGCGGCACGGCCCAGGCCGCGATCAAATCCGACACGATCACCATCGCCGTGCTGACCGACATGTCGGGATTCGCCAGCGATTCGACCGGCGCCGGCTCGGTCGCCGCGGCCCAGCTCGCGGTCGAGGATATCGGCGGCAAGGTCAATGGCGTGCCGGTCAAGGTCATCTTCGCCGATCACCAGAACAAGGCCGACATCGGCGCGGCGCAGGCCCAGCGCTGGGTCTCGGACGGCACGGTCGATGCGATCGTCGACGTGCCGTTCTCGTCCGTCGCGCTCGCGGTCAACGAAGTGACGCGCAACGCGCCGCACACCGCCTTCCTGGCCTCGGGCCCGGGCACGGCCGATCTGACCGGCGAGAAATGCTCGCCCAACACGGTGCAATGGACCTACGACACCTGGGCGCTGGCCAACGGCACCGCCAAGGCCGTGGTGCAGAAGGGCGGCGATACCTGGTTCTTCGTCACCGCGGACTATGCCTTCGGCCAGGCGCTCGAGCGCGATGCCGCCGCCACCGTCATCGCATCCGGCGGCAAGGTGCTGGGCAGCGTGCGCCATCCGCCCTCGACCCAGGATTTTTCCTCATACCTGCTGCAGGCCCAGGCATCGGGCGCCAAGATCGTCGGATTGGCCAACGCGGTTGGCGATACGATCAATTCGGTCAAGCAGGCGTCCGAATTCGGCCTGACCCAGCATCAGACGCTGGCCGCATTGCTGATGCAGCTGACCGACGTCAACGCGGTCGGACTGCCGGCGGCGCAGGGCCTGTATCTGACCGAGCCGTTCTATTGGGATATGAACGACAAGACCCGCGCCTTCGCCAAGCGGTTCGGCGCCAAGCGCGAGGGCCGCATGCCGACCGGCAACCAGGCCGGCGTCTATTCGGCGACCCTGCAATATCTGAAGGCGATGGCGGCGGCCGATACCGAGGAAACCGCGCCGATCCTGGCCAGGATGCGATCGGCGCCGATGGCCGATTCGCTGTTCGGCAGCACGACCCTGCGCATCGACGGCCGTGCGGTCCATGACATGTACCTGTTCCAGGTCAAGACGCCGGCCGAGTCGAAGGCGCCGTGGGATTTCTACAAGCTGGTGCAGACCATCCCGGCGGCCGAGGCGTTCCGGCCGCTGAACCAGGGTCATTGCCCGCTCGCCAGCTGACGGCCAAGCGCCCGCGGCGATTTTGTCGCGGGCGTTCGCCTCTCGACGGAGCGCGCGAAACCCTTCAGCCTAGGGGCGGCCGCGCAGATCCGCGAAACGGCCGGGGGAGACGGCCGATGATCAAGATGTATGGCTTCTGGCGCTCGGCCGCCTCGTTCCGGGTGCGGGTCGCCCTCAACCTCAAGGGCTTGGCTTTCGAGGAGGAGATGATCGACATCGATGCCGGCGTGCAATACACGCCGGATTATCTGGCGCTCAACCCGCAAGCCGCCGTGCCGTCGCTCGTGATCGACGGCGGGCCGCCGCTGACCCAATCGCTCGCCATCCTGGAATATCTGGAAGAGACCCATCCGACGCCGGCCCTGCTGCCGGCCGACCCGCGCGGCCGCGCCCGGGTCCGTGAGCTGGCACTGGTCTGGGCCGCCGATCATCATCCGCTGATCGTGCCGCGCGTCCGGCGCTATCTGGCCGACGAGATGGGCCAGGACGAGATGGCGCGCATCAGCTGGGTCAAGCATTGGTTCCGCGAAGGCCTGGCGGTCGGCGAGGCCAAGCTGGCGGGCGATCCCGCGACCGGCCGGTTCTGCCATGGCGACACGCCGACATTCGCCGATCTGTGCCTGATCAGCCAGGCCGCCGGCGCGCGCGGCTTCAAGGTCGATTTCAGCGACCTGCCGACCGTCAGCCGCATCGTCGAGCATTGCCTGGCGCTGGACGAATTCGCCCGAGCCCATCCGCTGCGCCAGCCCGGCGCCCCCGCACAGCATTGACCGGAGGGGCCGATGGCACCTGACAGCGATTCCATGATCCCCGCCTTCGGCATCGGCCGGCCGGTCCGCCGCACCGAGGACCCGACGCTGCTGCGCGGCGGCGGGCGCTATACCGACGATGTGAACCTCGACGGCCAGGCCTATGCCGTCATGGTGCGCAGCCCCCATGCCCATGGCATCCTGAAGGCCATCGACGTGACCGAGGCGCTGGCGATGCCCGGCGTGCTGGCGGTCTATACCGGCGTCGACCTGGCCGGATACGGCGGGCTGAAGTGCCCGGTCATCCCGCCGGATCGCCATGGCAAGCCGATGCTGGCGCCGCGCCGGCCGATCTTGCCGACCGACCGCATCCGCTTCGCCGGCGAGGCGGTCGCCTATGTCGTCGCCGAAACCGCGCTGCAAGCGCGCGACGCGGCCGAACTGGTGGTGCTCGATATCGAGCCGCTGCCGGCAGTGACCGAGGCGCGCGCGGCGCTCGAGCCCGGCGCGCCGCAGATCCATCCGGACGTGCCGAATAACCTCGCGCTCGATTTTCACTACGGCGACGCCGAGGCCGTCGCCGCCGCCTTTGCCGCGGCCGCCCATGTCAGCCGGCTCGACCTGATCAACAACCGGGTCATCGTCAATGCGATGGAGCCCCGCGCGGCATTGGGCGAGTACAAGGACGGCCGCTGGATCCTGCATGTCGGCTGCCAGGGTGTGTTCGGGCTGCGCAATGCGCTCGCATCCGACGTGTTGAACGTCGCGCCGAATCAGGTCCAGATCCTAACCGGCCAAGTCGGCGGCTCGTTCGGCATGAAGGCCGGGGTTTATCCGGAATATGTCTGCCTGCTGCATGCCGCCCGGGATCTCGGCCGCCCGGTCAAATGGACCGATGCGCGCTCGGAAAGCTTCCTGTCGGACAATCACGGCCGCGCGCACGAGATGGAAGCCGAGCTGGCGCTCGATGCCGAGGGTCGGTTCCTGGCGGTGCGCCTGACCGGCTATGGCAATACCGGCGCCTATCCGGGCCTGCCGGTGCCGGTGACCATGAACGCGGTCAAGAACGTGCTCGGCGTCTATCGCACCCCGCTGGTCGAGGTGTCGTCGAAGATGGTCTATACCAACACTTCGGTCGTCGGCCCCTATCGCGGCGCCGGCCGGCCCGAGGGCAATTACTATATGGAGCGGCTGATCGACACGGCCGCGGCCGAGATGGGCATCGACCGGGTCGAACTGCGCCGCCGCAATCACATCGCGCCCGAGGCCATGCCCTATCAGGCGCCGTCCGGCATGGCTTATGACTCCGGTGAGTTCGGCGCGCTGCTGGAGCAGGCGCTGGATCTCGCCGACTGGGACGGCTACGCCGCGCGCCATGCCGCCAGCGCCGCCCGCGGCAAGCTGCGCGGGCGCGGCATCGGCAGCTATCTCGAGGTCAACGCGCCGCCGTCCAAGGAAATGGGCGGCTTGCGCTTCGAGGAGGACGGCACGGTCACCCTGGTGACGGGCACGCTCGACTATGGCCAGGGCCATGCCGCGACTTTCGCCCAGATCGTGGTCGAGCATCTGGGGCTGCCGTTCGAGGCGATCCGGCTGCTGCAGGGCGACAGCGACCAGCTGATCGCCGGCGGCGGCACCGGCGGCTCGCGCTCGACCATCGCCAGCGGCACCGCGCTGATCGAGGCGGCCGAGCTGGTCATCGAGAAGGGCCGCGCCGCCGCCGCGGTGGTGCTGGAAGCAGCAACCGTCGATATCGAGTTCGTCGACGGCCAGTTCGGGATCGTCGGCACCGACCGACGCATCGGCGTGATCGAGCTGGCGCGCCAGGTCCGGATGATGGTTGCTGCCGGCACGGCCCCGGACGACCTGCCGGACACGCTCGACGTCGCCCATATCTCGGACAACCCGCCCTCGGCCTTCCCGAACGGCTGCCATATCGCCGAGGTCGAGATCGATCCGGACACCGGCGTGGTCGAGGTCGCGGCCTATGCCATGGTCAACGACTTCGGCACGGTGATCAATCCGCTGCTGGTCGAGGGCCAGTTGCATGGCGGCGTGCTGCAGGGCATCGGCCAGGCGCTCCTGGAACATGTCGTCTATGACGCGCAGGGTCAGTTGCTGACCGGCTCGTTCATGGATTACGCCATGCCGCGCGCGATCCACGCCCCGCCGTTCCGTTTCGCCAGCCATCCGGTGCCGGCGACGACCAACCCGTTGGGCGCCAAAGGCTGCGGCGAGGCTGGCTGCGCCGGCGCCCTGCCGGCGGTGATGAACGCGCTGATCGATGCGCTCGCTCCCTACGGCATCCGGCATTTCGACATGCCGGCGACGCCGGAAAAGGTCTGGCAGGCGATCCAGGCGGCATAACGGCGGCACGCCGCCCATCCCCGGCACCCCGCTGTCCCGCACCCAGCCTTGCGTTTTTCGATCTCGTCATCGCCCGCGCCCCATGGGTCAATGCATTTGCAAATTTCCCGGGCGGTGATCGATGGACGAGTTGGAACAGACGCCGGCCTCCGCCAGCCTGCCGGTCGCGACGGATGGCTTGCCGCCGTCGCGCCGGCGCTGGGCCGTCACCACCCTGGTCATCGCCATCGGCATGGCGACGCTCGACACCGCCATCGCCAATACCGCGCTGCCAACCATCGCCGCCGACCTGAATGCCAGCGCCGCGGATTCGATCTGGGTGGTGAACGCCTATCAGCTGGCGCTGATGATCTCGCTGCTACCGCTGGCCGCCTTGGGCGACATCCTGGGCTATCGGCGGATCTATATCGCCGGGCTTGCCGTGTTCACGCTCGCCTCGCTGGTCTGTGCCGCCTCCTGGTCGCTTGAGACGCTGGCCATCGCGCGCGTGTTCCAGGGTTTCGGCGCCAGCGGCATCATGAGCGTCAATACCGCGCTGATCCGCTTCATCTATCCGGCCAACCGGCTGGGTCGCGGCGTGGGCTTCAATGCGCTGGTCGTCGCCGTGTCCTTCGCGATCGGGCCGACGGTCGCGTCCGCCATCCTGGCCGTCGCCGCTTGGCCATGGCTGTTCGCGGTCAATGTGCCCCTGGGCCTGATCGGCCTGGCGATCGCCATTCCGGCCCTGCCCCATTCCGACCGGGCGACCTATCGCTTCGACACCGTGAGCGCGATCCTGAACGCCGGTACCTTCGGCCTGCTGATCGTCGCGATCGGCGAGGCCGGGCACCAAGCCTCGCCGATGCTGATCGTGGCGGAATTCCTGGGCGCCGGCATCTTCGGCCTGCTCCTGCTGCGCCGGCAGGCGGCCCATCCGGCGCCGATGCTGCCGGTCGATCTGTTTCGCCGGCCGGTGTTCGCGCTGTCGGCGGTCACCGCCGTCTGTTCCTTCGCGGCCCAGGGCCTGGCCTTCGTGTCGCTGCCGTTCTATTTCGAGGGCGCGCTCGGGCGCAGCCAGGTCGAGACCGGCTTTCTGATGACGCCCTGGCCGGTCGTGGTCGCGATCGTCGTGCCGATCGCGGGCCGCCTGTCCGACCGCTACTCGCCGGCGATCCTGGGCGGCGTCGGCCTGGCGGTGCTGTGCCTGGGCATGGCGCTGCTGGCGGCCTTGCCGGCCGATCCGACCGTGTTCGACATCGGCTGGCGCATGGCGATCTGCGGCGGCGGGTTCGGCTTTTTCCAGTCGCCGAACCTGAAGGCGCTGATGGCGAGCGCGCCGCCGGGCCGCAGCGGCGGCGCCAGCGGCATCGTCGCCACCGCCCGGCTGCTGGGCCAGAGCACCGGCGCGGCGCTGGTGGCACTCTGCTTCGGTATCTCCACGACCGGCGGTGCCGCCCTGGCCCTGGCGCTCGGTGCCGGCTTCGCCGGCGCCGCCAGCATCGCAAGCTTCCTGCGCCTGATGCCGTCGGCGCCGATCCCGCTGCGCTAGAGCGGGATGAGTTTAGGTTTGTTCATATCCGGCGTGAGCGAGATAGTTCGAGCATTCGGAAGGGGTAACGGTGTCGATCGCGGCGACGATGGTTTCACAGACGGCGTCGAAGGACCGAGGCTGTGCTTTGCGCAGGTGGTGCTTGAGCTTGGCGAAGAACTGCTCGATCGGGTTCAGGTCGGGCGAGTATTTCGGCAGCAAGAGGAGTCTGGCGCCGGCTTGTCGGATGGCCTGACGCACGGCCTTGGACTTATGGGAGCCGAGATTGTCCATGACGACGATATCGTCCGGCAGCAAGGTCGGGACGAGCACCTTTTCGACATAGACGCGGAACCGCTCGCCGTTGACCGGCCCGTTGAGCAGCCAAGGCGCTTCGATGCGATCATGGCGCAAGGCGGCGAGGAAGGTCATGGTGTTCCAATGGCCGAAGGGAGCCTGGCCCAGCAGGCGCTGGCCGCACGGGGCCCATCCCCGGAGCGGCGCCATGTTGGTCTTGGTCCAGGTCTCATCGATGAAGACCAGCCGGGACGGATCGATGCCTGGCCGGTACTTCAGCCACTGCGCGCGCCGGCGCGCGACATCGGGGCGGTCCCGTTCGCTGGCGACCAGCGTCTTTTTTTGTAGGTGAGCTTCTCGGCGTGGACGAATTCCCAGACCGAGCGGTAATCCACCGTGAGGCCCCGCTCGCCCAGCTCGACCACAAGGCCGCGCAGCGTGAACGCTCGCTCATGACAGCGCTCGATGAGCCAGGCACGATGCGCGCCGGCAATCTTGCGCGGCTTGTGCCCGCCCATCTGACCCGGGCGAATGCCGCCCGTCGCGCGGAGGCGGCTCACCCAGTTGATCACCGTGCTCACGCCCAAACCGAACCGGGCCGCCGCCTCCCGGCGGGACAGGCCATCGACCTCCACCGCCCGTACAGCCCGCTCCCGAAGACCCATGGAATAAGGTCGTCCCATGCGAGCTGGCCTCCATATCCAGCCCAATTCTTGAATCAGAAACACAACATCTTGAAAAGCCAAAACCGCAAAAGGCGATTCAGCTAAATCTCAGCCCGCTCTAGGCGCAGCGTTCTCGTGCCTATCGGCACGTGCAATTGGCGGCTTCTGCTTTGCGCCCATTCAAGTCGTTCATCCATTGTCGGTCGAATGTCGCACTGGGGTCGTCAGCTGCCGATTCTTATTGGGTTTTGACCCGAGGGCGCGAACCTAACCAGCGTGTTGCTTCCCGATGGCTTGCCCGGGCAATGGCCCGCGGCAGGATCACCTCAAGGGTCGCCTCGGCAGCACGAACTGATGGGCGAGGGTCCATAGCACTGCATGGTATCCCCCGCCTTCGGGGAAGACGCAGGTGAGGCCCACGATCTGGCCGGCATCGTTGATCGCGTTGGCGTTGCCGAACAGATGGGTGGGCAGATCCGGCAGGAGCATCGCGGTTCCGTTCTCGAACAGGGCCGGGTTGAAGCCGAGCCCGTTCCCGTCGGACGTGCCGACGACCTGGCCCCAATCATTGATGCCGCTTGCGTAGCTGGATGTGCCGCCCGGCGCGGTCCCCAGGTTTTTGACCGTGCCGTTTTCGAACAGGACGGCGCGATAGGTGTCGATCGACAGGTAATCCGATCTGCCGACGACCTGCCCCAGATCATTGATGCCATAGGCGGCGCTGTTGCTGCCTTCCGGCAGGGTGCCCAGGTCGGTCACGGTGCCGTCGGCGAAGAGCACCGCATGCACGAGCCCCGAGGCGGTGGCGGCGTATCCCGCTGCCTGGCCCCGATTGTTGATGGCGGTCGCCACGCTGTAGCCGCCGCCCGGCAAGGTCCCGAGATCCTTGATGGTGCCATGGGAAAACAGCACGGCGTGGGCCACCAGCCCGTTCGCCGTCATGACATCGGAAAAGCCGACGGCGTCGCCCACGGCGTTGATCGCGTTCGCCTCGCTATTGCCCCCACCCGGCAGGGCGCCGAGATCGGCCGCCTGGCCGTTGAAGAACAGCGCCGCGTGGTAGTAGCCCGGCATCGGTCCTATCTGGGTCGTCGCCCAACCAGCAGCCTGAGCGGCATCGTTGATGCCGGTAATTTGGCCGAAAGTGAAGCCCGGCACGTTGTTGAGCAGTGTGAAGCCCCCGGGCACAAATATGGCGGGCAGCCCGTCGAAATATTTGACCACGCCGACTGCATCGAAATACCCGGCGATCAGGCCGGAGCTGCTGATGGCGTTGGCGATCGCGATCCCGTTCTGATTGGGACTGAGATCGATGGCTTGATACGGCGAGGAGGAGATGCCGCTCGCGGCGACGGCGGCCGTGAGCGGCATGGATGCCGCAAGGGCAGCCGTCAGGACGGCAAGGTGGATTCGCGTCCGAATCAGATGGCACATTTTCATCTCCCTCAATTGCCAGCGGGACGCCAGGGCGTCTTTCGTCACCGGGTCCGACCCGAAGGAGCTGCAACGTGCTCGTTGGAGGGTGTGCGCGCGTTGCGGCACGATACCACTCCCCGAGGGCCACCAGGGCGTGTCAACGACGGCGCGACACTCGCGACAGGCGTGGCCGGCGACTTTCGAGGGCCCGGCCCCGAGGCCGACCCGGTCGGCCGAGATGGATCGCCGTAGCGATTTCGATCTGCTGAGCACCGACCAGACGGCGCGCGTCGAGCGCGACCATGGCGCCGTGATCGCGCGCTTCGGCTGTCGCCGGGATAAGGTCGCCTCCGAGGAGAGAGCGGCCCGTGAGGTCGCGTAACCGCCGCGACCGGATTGCGCCCACTACTGCCGTTCGGGAGCATTATGGGACTGCCCGGAACCGGTCGTTCAGTTGACGCGAGTTTCTCGGGGACTCCCGGCCAGCTCGGTGACACCAAGCCAGCTTCCGGGACAATCCGATCTGTCCGAGACCGACCGTCTGACGGACAGGTTGCGATGCCATCTTTGTCGGCATTGGGGCTCGGCTTCGAGGGCGGGGACGGTAGCGGCGCCGCCGCTACAGCAGGACCTCGATTCCAATCCTGCGAACGCGCTCGACTAGGTCGCGGATGTCGCCCTCCGGCATCTGCGCACGCCGCGCGCCGTCAACGAGCAGCGCATATTCATTCTCGACACAGGTCGCGAAGACACCGGGGTTGTCGGTGTTCACGCACGCCAGCAGGCCGTCACCGGCCTCCTTGAAGATCTCGATGGTCGGGCTCAGCTCGGTCGCGCCCGCCCCGGATATTCTGAGGTTCGAGGAGGGATTCATCTCGACGACGACCCGGCGCCGCTTGACCTCGTCGAGCAGAAGCGTCCGGGCCTTAGCGATCGCGCCGGGCACCAGCGTCCGATCGTTCAGAGCGATCATCTTCTCCCGGTTTCGAATCACATCCGGCAGGCTATCGCGCGCCTGCAGATGTCTCCACCAGCTCGAATGCCGTGCTTCCTCGCCGTTTCGCCCGTAGAACCGCGATCGCCACAGCTCGACGAATTCGTCGGCGGCGGTGCCCGAGGGCTTGCCGTCCAGTTCGTAGATGGAACGGCCGACCGCGGAGATCCGATGCTCGAGGTGCAGTTGTTCGACCTCCAGCCCGGTCCAGGCGCCCGGATGGCGCGAAAGCAGGTCATGGAGCCAGCACAGGGAATCCAGCCTGACGCCCTGCTGGACACGTGCAAGCGGGGCAAAATCGGCCTTGCTGGTTAGCGCCAAGGCATGTCCGATCCCGTCGCCGGCCTGCAGGCGGCAGACGTGCAGAGCCGTCGCGACCTGGTACAGCCCGTCGAGCAGATCGGCGGCGTCCTCGCCGGCGTGAATGGTCAGGCCGAGTCGCCGCTCATGCGCGGAAGGCCGATGGATGCCGCGCTCCTTCAGGCGATGCCAATGTGCCAGATAGGCGCGCGTCGGATGAGGAGCGGTCCCGTCCTCCAGCTCTCGCAGGGCATCCTGGTCGCCGCGCAGCAGGCGGAGATGAAACCCGAACAACCCGCAATGCGTATCCCGCTCCTGTCCGGCGACGTCGATCCGGACGAGCGCCTTCATCCGATCAACGACGTCCGGATTGTCGGACCGGGCGAGGGCGATCCGCAGGGCCGCGGATTGGGAATCGAGCTGCCGAAGCTGGAAATCGGTGTTTGTCTGACCTGGCCGACGACGCGATTCCGACCGCTTGAAATGCACCGCGAACCGGATCTCGACCGCTTTCCGGTCGTTTCTCCGCCAGCCCTGGCGGAGCTGCTGTTCGAGGCGGCGCCACGCGCCGAAGTGCCGCCAATATTCATGGGCGTAGTCGAACGGGCCGATCCGCAATTCGATCCGGCAGAGGTCGGGCGATTCCAGCAGATATTCGCAGGCATTTGCGGTGTCCCCCATCCGCAGGCGCTGGCTGGCGCCGTACTCCTCGGATAGGGTGAAGTGTTTGCCGCGCGGCTTTCTCGTTTTGAGTGCGCCGAACCGGCGCTGGTCGAATGCGCGCAGGCCCCGCGGGTCCTGGAAGGCCGGCTGATGCGTCAGGATGTGGAAGCGATGCTTGATTTCCAGATAGGCATCGAACAGCGGCGTGATGTGCTCGGCCGCGCCGTGTCCCGGCTGCTGCAAGGCGCACCAGGCGTCCGCCAGCAGGGTGCGTTCGGGTGCCAGCCGGGCGACGTTCCAGGTCGACCATCTCTGGTCATGCGGCTGTACCCGCTGCAGTTCGTAGCGGGGGTGCGCCCCCAGGCGAGCCACAAGACACCTCCGCAGCTCGATGGCGGCCTCGATATTCTGCTCGAGATCGCAATCCTCGGCCTCGTAGGACTTCCGGAGCGTGTCGAACTGGGCGCTCCGACGGCAGCGCAGCAGCAGGTCGAGCCAAGTCTCGTGCGGCAGCCTTACGCCGCCGACATGGATATGCATGTCCGAGAGGCCGCGCCGCCACAGCCCACGCAGCTCGGCATCCGAGGCGCGGGCCGCGGTCGCCCAGGCCGGCAGCGACCGCGCCTCGAACTGCCCTTCGCCGCCGATCTTTCGCCTTGCCCAGTCGAATGTCAGAAGCACGTCCGGATCGAACCGGCTCACCAGCCGCGTCCATTCCGTGACCGTCGAGATCGGCACCAACGGGCCGCCATCGATCCAGTCGATCCGCACGCCTGATCTCTCGAAGAGCAAGCTGTACCAGCCGAACAAGGTCCGATGCGTCGCGAGAATTTCCCGCAGCCAGAAATCGAGATCCGTCCACGACTGCTCGCCCTCGCCCCTGTAGTTGAAGTTGCGATGCAGATGCACGTTGAAATCCAGGCGTTGCGCGTCTTTGAATGTCAGCGACGACAATCTTTCGCGAATTCGTCGCGGCCAGAGGATCAGCGCCTGGAACAGCAGGGTGTTCAGCTCGTCTTCGGGCGATCCACCCCGGATGTCTGTCATGTCAACTAGATCTAGTAGTATTTCGTTCGAGAAGGCCCCAGATAACTAAATTCTCGATGACCTTCTTTTGCCGTAGTTCCAGAACACCGTTGAGTTTCTTCACGCTTCTGCTGGCAGACCAAAGCCACTGCTCGGTTTCGCCGAATATTCCATTGACGCTCAACGGCTCGTCCTCCGGTTCGCCGGTCGTCTGCCCCTGGCCTGCCGTGCCAGGGCTTTTCTTTGGGTCGAACTCCCATTCGCCGTCCTGTCTGAGGAGCCCGACGGTCGTCGGGCGATGCAGCAGGTCGATCAACCACCGGTCACCAAACAGCGTCGAAGGAGCCACATCCGGAAAGATGGCCAGTCCCGTATCGATCGGCACTGCATCACCGGGAGCGCGGGATTGCTCAGCTCCCGCGGGATGGAATAGTATTCTCAGTCGTTCTCCCGCCTTTCGGACGGCTGCATCCAGTTTGCATTTCGCTTGGCTGTCGTTCAGCCATTGCCGGACTTGCGCCTCTGTTCTAATAGGTTCCTGCCCTTTTGGTCCTTCCGGACACCAAACATAATCGCTCTCGAACAGCAGGCTCCTCATGCGCTCGAAGGCTGTCTCCCGCTCGCGGTTTTTCTCGTTCTGGTGTCCTTGAGGTTGCTCGGCTCCGAATCGCCGGACGACCTCGTTGAGTGACAAGGAGGCATCGAGATGCAGGCATTTAATCTTGATGTATCTAAGTATGACGCTGAGTTGTCCAATTGATTCGGCCCAGTCACTTGTTGATTTAAGTGCCGTTTCGTACAGACCTTGGATGCCTGTCGCGATTTCCTTCTGACGGTCGATTGTCCAATCGGCAACGAATTCGTGATTTTCTGTGAACTCCGCCGCCCAGTCCTCAATTGCCTCAGAGTAGTTGTCCAGGTTCAATTGAGAATCGATCTGTTTCTCTCGTAAATATCGAATGGTTTCCAATGGTACCAGCCGAAGCTCAGCTTCATAGATAGCGCCCATCACCTCAGCATGAATAACAGCGGGCAAACTAGGTGCAAGACCGTAGAGTAGCCAGACTAAATTCCTTGCGGAGCGACCATTTCTCTTCTGATCATCACGTTCTGTTTGTGCTTCTTCCTGGGATTCGATCGCCTCCGACCTTAGGACTTTCAGCATAAATTTCTGGGATTTGGAGTTGTCGAATAGCAGTTCCTCGATATGCTTATGATGTAACCTAGCGTCCTGCACGGGCCAGTTTTCGCAAGCCACTCGTCCGATTGCTCGAAGCGTCTGCGTCCAGCTTAAGAAATCCTCTCGCTCCTCAACGAGTTGTACTTTGTCCGCCAAAGCGCCTTCCTCGGAAAAGAGAGGTTTAATACTTCCTTTGTCGAGTTTTAATTCCTTTCTTATTTTTGGATTCGTTCCTTTCAATTGGATGTTGAGTGCCTGATTAATTCTATCTTCCGAGAATGTTTCCAGCATGGCTCCGACCCAGTCCGACTTGGTCAGAAGCGATTTGAAGTCCGAATGCGTATAGAGCGTCATTTGATCGCGATGTGCGACGGGGGACAGGGAGGTGAGGAGGGTTTGATCGCTTGCGGTACCGCCCATGAATTTCGGCAAGGCTTCATAAATTCTGATTGCTTGCCATGCCCGCCGGAGGTCCGTCACCATCGCGGAATACAGGGCGAGCGCCCGACGCGACGCACGTATCGATATCTTTTGCTGACCTTTTATGCCCCCTCTGCGCGCCGCATCGGTGTCGACCAGATACCGCGATCGAGAGATTTTGACCAAATTCTCGACAGCCTCGTTCGCCTGACGGCCAGGAAAAGCCGTCCACCAGGAGTATTGCCGAAGATCCAGCGGCCAACTAAAGCTCCGAAATTCGCTTCTTATGAAGTGCTCATAGATTCCCATAGTCTGCTTAACAATAATGTCTGTCGGGTCCAACTCACCGAGCAATGTTGCGGAAGAAACATTTTCGGTAAATCGTAAACTTTCGCAGATGATCTCTTTGAAATAGCGAAAGAGATATTCATGCTCCCGCTCTTCATGGCGGTCTTCGATCAGCGTGTTCCACCGATCGGCCAATTGCGCCTCCCAGGCTCCCGATTGCAGGGCGTCAACCTGATCCGGCGGCGTATCGGCGTCGAGAAACGAAATGTCGGGCAAGGCGGCCAAGTCATTGAAATAGACGCAGTTGCCGGGGATCGAAGTGTGATCGATCCAGCGGCTGACGCCGATTTTGCGGTGACGCCGCGGCGTCACGCGAGGCTGGAAGAAACGGCGCATCAGGCGCCGCCCGATCGGTTGCGGCAGGAGTCCTGCAGGGACCACCTCTTCGGAATTGTTCCGAACGGGCATGGCAAGGCCCAGGTCAAGGCGATAGAGCAGATAGTGATAAGGGTAGGAGCCCTCGGGGATCTCTCGTTTGCTGATCCTGAAGAAGCGGCGGCCGCGCCAGGAGGACCCGAGTTCCTGCTGGCGCAGCCATTTCGGCAGGATCTTGTCCTCGTCGCCGACGCGCTGCACCAGCATATAGTTGGCTGGATTGTCGAACAGCATAACCGCGAGCCGCTTTGCCCGCGCCGGCTTGAGTGCGCCAACCTGCTCCGGGGCAACTCCGAATGCCTCGGCGTAGTAAGCGCCGAACGTCTCGATCTGCCGCGCCGATTGAGGCATCAGGAACTCGGCCGAAACATTGCCGAAGAGCCACCACGCCAAATACTCCTCGATCTCGCGCCGGCCCTCCTGCGGTGCGTCGGACTTGCCCAACTCGTGCTCGAGCGCCAGTCGGAACTTGGCCCTCAGGAATTCGTGACGGGTCAAGGTGAGCGCGTTCTGGATGAAGTTCGTGATGTCGTTGCCGGCAATGTTCTTGAAATCGTTCCTGGCATCCGAGGTGGCGCTGCCGCCCTGAGAAGAGGTCGCAGCCGTGATCCGCTGACGCGAAATGTGGATTCGGTAGGCCGGCGGCAGCACCTTTTCGAGATATTCTTCGATCGCTTGGCGCTGAGATCGGCGCCAATCGCGCGCCGTCTCATTGTCGGTCTGGTTGAGTGCCTGGATCGCGCTGCCAAGCCGCGCCATGGTCAGGTGCAGCAGGCTTTCCCGCATCGACTTCAGGTTTCCGGCGAGTACCGTGACGATCCGGGGGTGGTTGAGGAACATCCGGATCGAGTGAAGAATGTCCTCAGTCGTTTCCGGCGCTACATCGGAATCGTCCAGCAGGACGACCAGGGTCTTGTAACGGCGAAAATTCAAGTAATCTTCGACATATTGCTTCCAGTTGGGCAGCCGTTCGGCAGCCCGCTTGGATTCTTCCTCGTAGCGCTGAACAAGATCGCGGTAATCGGCACTGTCCCGGACGAGCGCGTCGATCCCGAAGCGGCGCGCGAAATACCAGCCTTGCTTGATCTCCTGGCGCAGCCGCTTGATGAGTTGTTGCGCCTCTTTGGTCCTCCGTTCGCGGAGGTCACTGCGATATGGGTCGCGGACGCCGGTCCAATGGCCGTCGTCCGGCTCGCGTCCCGGGTCGTGCACATCGGCCGGCCCTGGCGCGTGTTCCTTGGCGAGGTGCGCGTGCATCTTGCTGAAAATCGATTCCATGACCGATTCGCCGCCCTCCATGTCGCCGGGAAAGACGATGTGGAGGACGTCTGCGGGCGCAAAGTCGGAACTCTGCTGCTTGGGCCAGTCGAATTGATTGGCGATCTCGGCAATCGCTTTCGCGAGGGCGTTTCCCGCCATTGATCCGGCGCTGCCGGGCAGGGTCGACAAGGCTGCATCGACGCAATGGAGCGTGAACGTCTTGCCGGCTCCCCGTGCGCCATCGATGAGGAAGACCTGAGGCGGCCGATGATAGCTCGGGGTCGGCTCTGGCGTCTCGGAGGGCTTGTCGCCAAGAGGCAGCTTCGCCACGGAAGAGAAATGAGCGACATTACGCAGGATGATGCTGAGCGCTTGCTGCTGGCCATGCAGGAGCGTGATATCGGTACGGGCAACTTTCTTCGTAATGGCCATGGTGGTGTGGTCTCTCGATGAATGTGTTTCCCGAAGCGAGGGCGTTTGAACGATGCGGCCGGGGCGGTCTCAGCGTGAGTAGCGGTGGGACGGCGTCTTCAGAATTTCGAGCGCGCGCGCCAGGGTCTGATCGTCCACCTGAGGAAACCCACTAAACAACAGGTCCAGATCCTTGGCGGTGTTGAGCACGCTCGGGTCGGACGGCGAATGGTCCGTCCATCGTATTGGCGAGCTCTGCTTGATCTCGTTTTCGACCGCGTCTCGGAACGTCTCATAGAAGGGATTTCCGGCACTGCAATAGAGCGCCGGGAGCTTGGGCTGGTCCCGCGTGATGAGAAGGCCGCTTTGCGCGACGTCGTAGCGGACGACCGGCAAGCCGCTGCTGAGCGAAAGCTCTACTGTCAGATAGGGATTGCGAGCTGCTTTGATCGCTAGGTCGATCGCGGTGGCGAGGACGTTCGCCGCGAGCGTGTTGTCGTCCGCCTTTTCGCCCAGTGCGCTCATCATTCTCCCGTAATACACGCCGTTTCGGCCGACCGGGTTGGGCACGACGACGCTAACCCTGATGCGCCGACGGGCCGTTTGCGACATTTCGTCAAGGCGGGGGAGTATCACCGACCGGAAATAGCCGCCCCCGCGCCCGAGAAACAAGTAGTGACTCGTCTCGGATAGCAGAGATTCGGCCTTTTCCGCGATCTCGCCTCTCGTGATGGGCAAGAGCTGCACATTTCTCTCATCGGGTGGGCGAATCGAGATCCAAACGGCATAGATGATCATGATCGCCATAAGGTCGCCGGCAAGGGTCGAGGCGACCAGCTCTATCGCTCGACCGACGAGCGTGGCGTGCATTGTCGCCTGATCGACGACGATGATAAGGCCTGCAAACGTCGTTGCTGCGGCCATGATGAGGAAGAAGCGCCGAATTGAATGGCGACTGCTCAGCACAGCATGCACCGAAGGTTCGATCATGTTGCCTCCAACAGCCGTGCCCCTGGTCCGAGCCCGGCTCCTCATTATTTAAATGTAGTGCATGCCCAGACACAACCAAAGATTTTGCGCGTAAAAGTAGATTTTGCCTTGAAAGGCACCGCGCGTAGCAGGATGCCATCGGGGTCGTGCCTTAGGCTTGGAACGGTGACCCGCAAGAAAAATCCATACGTAATATGGACTTAGCGGGCTCTGGGAGTGACAGGGGCAGAACCCCGGGCGCGTCAAGTTGACTCGCCGGATGCGAAGGGTGTTCCGCGCGGGGTCGGTTTCTG